>Ga0307377_10000009_pt1 | contig 391859 bp, 352 predicted proteins | sample TR3MG_FD_202535 | JGI IMG/M metagenome (GOLD analysis project Ga0307377, IMG submission 202535) | Soil microbial communities from Risofladan, Vaasa, Finland - TR-3 | ecosystem: Environmental > Terrestrial > Soil > Coastal area > Acid sulfate soil | place: Finland: Risofladan, Vaasa... | reverse complement strand
TGTGTCGTGGTGGTGCGGGCAGGCAGGATTCGGGCAGAAGGGTGGGTTCATGGATACCTCCACCACCTGCTACGTGCACACGAACACCGGTGCTTGCAGAAGATGCAAGGTTCGACGAACTAACCATCCTAGAGCCCCAGTCTGTAGGCTGCCTCGTTCCAGCGTATCTCCTTGCGCAACTCCTCTGGGTCGGTCTTGGCGCCGATGAGCAGGAATTCGATGCCAGCCATCTCGGCCCAGTCACGCATCCACTCAGGTCTAACGGCGCGGGAGTATCCCGTGTGATGGGCGCCACCCGCGATGATCCAGCACTCCGCGGCGCGGGCGAGGTCGGGGCGAGGCTTCAGGAGAACGCGGGCGACGGGGAGCCTGGGCATGGGCTTGGGCTCGATCGTGTCGACCTCGTTCACGATCATCCGCATACGACCGCCCATGTCGACCAGGGTGGCGTTGATGGCCGGTCCGGGCTCGCCGCAGAAGACCAGGCGTGCCGGGTCCGCCTTCCCGCCAATACCGAGGGGGTGAACTTCAAGGCGAGGCTTCCCGGCAGCGATGGTCGGGCAGACCTCGAGCATATGCGCGCTCAATGCCGCAGGACCTGAGGGGTCGAGGTCGTAGGTATAGTCCTCGAGGAAGGACACGCCGCCCAAGCCGGCAGCCATCACCTTCATCGCACGGACGAGGCAAGCGGTCTTCCAGTCGCCCTCGGCGCCAAATCCATAGCCATCGGCCATGAGTCGCTGGCTCGCGAGGCCGGGGAGCTGCGGAAGTCCGCGGAGATCCTGAAAGGTGTCGGTGTATGCGCCGAAACCGCCGGTTTCCAGGAAAGCCCGCATGCCCAGCTCCATCCGGGCCTGCTCGCGCACGCGTACCGCGCCTTGGCCCGTTGCCGCCTCGGGAGCCACCTCGTACTCACGTTCGTAGACCTTCACGAGCTCGTCCACCTCGGCGTCGCTCGCCTTCTCGACGAACTCGACGAGGTCGCCCACGCCGAATCCGTTCACCGACCACCCGAGCTTGATCTGGGCCTCGACCTTGTCTCCCTCGGTGACTGCGACCTCGCGCATATTGTCCCCGAAGCGGGCGACCTTGAGCGCCTTGCCATCCCAGAAGGCTGCCGCGGCGCGCATCCAGCCAGCGATCCTCTCGACGACTGCTGCATTCTCCCAATGGCCGACCACGACCTTGCGCGGAATCCTTAAGCGCGCACCGATGAAGCCATGCTCGCGGTCGCCGTGGGCCGACTGGTTCAGATTCATGAAATCCATGTCTATCGAATCGAGGGGAATGTCGCGATTGAACTGCGTGTGGAGGTGGCAGAGGGGACGGTTGAGCTCGGTAAGGCCGGCAATCCACATCTTCGAGGGGCTAAAGGTGTGCATCCAGGTAACGATGCCTGCGCAGTTTTGGTCAGCATTGGCGGCACGAACGACCTTGAGTATTTCCTCGGAACCGAGCACGACGGGCTTCCAGACGAGCCTGCACGGCAACTTCGAATCGAGGTACTGGACCATTTTCCTCGAATGCTCGTCGACGGTCTTGAGGACCTGGTCACCGTACAGATCCTGGGAACCGACGACGAACCAGAACTCGTACTTCTTGAGGTTGATCATCTCCTCATCTCCTTTTCTACGAAGGCGCCGAGCGCCTTGTATTTCGCGTATATCGCGTCGTATGCGGCGCTGCGTGCCGGGTCGGGCGTATACGTCCGCTCGATCGGGGCGCGCATCGAATCTTGCGCCTCGAGAGCGCTCGGATAGAGGCCTGCGACGCTCGCGGCGAACATGGCGCCGCCCAGTGCGCACGACTGGTCGCTCGACGAGACGGCGATGTCAATGCCAAGGACGTCGGCGGTTATCTGCATCACGAGGGGACTCTTGCGGGCGACTCCTCCCACGGCAACGACGCGCTCGACGGGGAGTCCCTCGGCGCGCATCCGCTCCACGATGGCCCTGCTCCCGAAGGCTGCGGCCTCGATGAGAGAGCGGTACAACGAAGGCGCGTCCACTCCCAGGCCGAGGCCAGCTATCGCTCCCGTGAGTGCCTGGTCCGCGTCCGGAGTCCGGCGCCCGTTCAGCCAGTCAAGCGCGACGACGCCCGACAGCACAGGGTCGACCTTGGTCGCCTCTGCTTCGAGTGCCGGGAGAATTCTGTCCTCGAATGCCGCGGCGTCGACGCCTGCGCCGAGGAGACCGGCTCGAGCCGGCCATGCGAGGATTCGCCTGAGCCATGCGAAGCAGTCGCCAAAAGCCGACTGCCCGGCCTCGTAGCCGATCATGCCCTGTACGACTGATCCATCCACCTGGCCACATATCCCCGCCACGAGCTTCTCGGGGCGACCCGCAGCCGGCCTCGGCCCGATCATGATATCGCAGGTGCTCGTACCCATGATCTTCACGAGGGTGCCGGGGGCTATGTCGCCGCCCACAGAGCCGATGTGGCAGTCGAAGGCGCCTACGCCCACGACGACGTCCGTGGACAGGCCGAGGCGCCTGGCCCACTCGGGACAGAGCATGCCCGCTGGCTCCTCGGCAGTGTAGGTCTGCGAACCCAGGCTCGCGGCGAGCTCCGAGAGGCGGGGATCGAGCCGATCAAGGAAGGCCGGGCTCGGATAGCCGCCCCAGGACGCGTGCCACATCGCCTTGTGCCCCATGGCGCATCTGCTCCGCCGTATATCCGAGGCGCGCGTGATGCCGGTCAGCAAGGCGGGCATCCAGTCGCAGTGCTCGACGATGGTGGCCGCAGCCCTCGCCGGCGCCGTGCGGTTGTCGACGAGGCGGAGCGCCTTGGCCCAGAACCACTCGGAGGAGTAGACTCCGCCCTCGTACGCGGTGTAGTCCACCCCCCCCCAGCCCTTCGCCAGAGCGTTGATGCGCTCTGCCTGGGCGATGGCCGTGTGGTCCTTCCAGAGCATGAACATGGCGTCGGGATCGTCTGAGAACTCAGGCGCCAGGGCGAGCGGCGAGCCCGACGCGTCGGCGAGACATGGCGTTGAGCCGGTCGTGTCGACGGTTATGCCCCGCACCCTTGGCGCGGCCTCGGTTCCCGCCTGCGCGAGCGCGGCAACGATGCACTCCTCGAGGCTCTCGATGTAATCGAGTGGATGCTGGCGAAAGCGGTTCGCCTGTGGATCGCAATAATCGCCCTTCGCCCACCGTCGGTAGGCGCTCACCGCGGCTCCGCACGGCTCTCCGTCAGCCGCATCCACGACGAGGGCGCGCACGGAATCGGACCCGAAGTCGATGCCAATCACATATGCCTGGCCCTTTTTCTTGCCATTCACCTCAAGCCTCCTCGCGACTCAAGGCACCAAAAGAGCGGTGTCCCGAATCATTGGCAATCAGTCTATTCTTCCAGCGGCAGATTCTCTTTGAAGAACAACTCGAGCGGTATCTCTGCGAAAAGGTGCGCAGCTGGCGTCCCCCTCACCACGGTGTTGAAAAGAAGCTCGAGGGCCTCCCTCGCCTGCTCGGCGGGGCGCTGCGAGACGAGGCAATCGATCGAGCCGTCGCGAAGCGCGCGGACGTTGTCCGGGACCGCGTCCCACGAGACGATGGCGGGCCGGGGCTGGAGCCCCCTCGCCGTGAGCCAGTCTCCTACGATGTGTCCGGAAGAGTTGGCCACGAGGACGCCCCCGACACCTTCGGCGTCGCCGAGGCCCCTCTCGAGTACGCCCTTCCCCGCAGACGTCCTGTCGAGGCCAGGGCATTCGACCGCGTCGATGCGCCGCGAAAGTCCGTGATCACGGAAGAAGGACCGGAATCCATCGATGCGCTGCGCAATGTGCCGATCCTCGGCGTGGGCGGACAGGGCCACGAGCCGCCCAGGCCCTGGAGAAAGGAGAGACATGACACGTCCGGCCAAGTAGCCGCCGCGGAATGGATCCTGTGCGACGACGGCTGCGGGTGAAGCCCCCACGAGGTCGCCATCGAAGAAGACATACGGCACCGGGCCGGCGATCTTTCCACCTTCAGAATTCCTACCCAGGCGGACAAGGGCCGGGCCGAGGACCTCGGGCATGACAGGAGCCAGGAGAAGGCCGTCGCAGGGATCCTCGACGGCGCCCTCGAGGAGTCCCCGGTAGGAGTCCTCGTCATAGCGGTCAAATTCATCGACGCGTACGGCGCAGCCGTACAGAGCCAGGGCGAGTTCGGCACGTCTGATTCCCTGGAGACAGAGCGCCCAGTAACCCGAATCCTGTTCCGAGCGCGGTATGATGACGCGGAAGGTGTAAGTCTTTTTGAGCGAAAGCTGCCTTGCGAGGAGGTTTGGCTCGTAACCCAGGGAAGATATGATCCCGCATATCCGCTCTTTCGTTTCTGCCGAGACCCCTCCTCTATCGTGGAGGACGCGATCGACGGTGCCGATGGACACTCCCGCCAGGCGAGCTATTTCCTTTACGGTGATCTTCTCTTCCATAATCCCTTCCCATCAGCGCACAGGATCGACCGTTAACGTACACGGAGCGATATCGTTTTACCACTACACCGTGGATACGTCAACCAATAAGAGCGCAAAGCTCCATCTCCAATCCCTTAGACGAACCGGTTATCGGCTCGCCTCCTTCTCCCTGCTGCCCTTTTGCGCTTCGGAGACTCGCTGGAATATATGGAATGCGAAGACGAGGACATCGATGGATATTTTCGTTTGCCAGGAGTCAGTGCTACCTGGAACACAACATAGGCTTGAAGACTGCCTTCCACAATGGCGCCGAACAGCATCCCGAGCAGCAATGCGCCGCCACCGCGGACTGTCCCGTTGCCGCAGAACGACTATGCCATTATTCCCGGACGCCCAGTTTGGCTGTACTTAAGAAGAAGAGGGGAGTTGTTGGTCAGGATCTTGGTGCTTTGGGCTGATTGGGGCAACAAAGGCACGAAACAGCACAAAGGCCGGAAGGCCTGGATCAGTCATATCGGCGCGCTCGTCATGCCGTGCAATCGGTGCCGTTGGCTATACGTCCTGGGTGTGCCGCAGGGGACAACCATCGCTGACATCGATGCCGCTTTGGGGACCGGCAATTGATCGGATTTCTGGAGTTGGCGGGATTCAAATCGCTATAAAAAGATGTTGACAAAATCAGAAAAGGGAGTGATAACGATTTGCGTGTACGTACACGCTCTGAAATGTATACCATCACTGTCAGCACAACAGGGCCCGATAGGTAGCCTGATCTTTGAGGGAACTGCACCGGGAGCGAGCGGGCAAGGAGGAATTTATTGTTTCCAGGTTCTGGTTTCAGCATTATCGCTATCAAAATACTCAAGCAGGTTAGCAAATGTGCGGCGTTGCCGTCGCCAAAGGTGTAAGTGTCTGAGATCAATGGAGGTACGAAATGGCGTTTCGAGCGAAGACAGTCTTAATGGTTATCGTGCTGTTGCTGACGATGGTTGGCGTCGTGGTCGCGGCGCCCTTGATCAAGGTCGGCATTGTGAATCTGCCACCCGAGGAATCTGGCTACCGGCAGGCCAACGTCGAAGACATGAACACGGTCTTCTCCAGGGCGAATGGCTATGACGCGAAGCAGACCAACACCGGCGACAACAGCGAGCAGATCGCGGCGGCGCAGGGGTACATACGGGATGGCGTGAACTACCTGCTGATCTCGGCGGCAAACGCTTCAGGCTGGGACAACGTGCTGAAGTCCGCGAAAGCCGCCGGAGTCACGGTGTTCCTTTTCGACCGCCTCATCCAGACGGACGTTTCAAACTACCAGGCTGCCCTGGTTTCGGATATGGCCGCCGAGGGAACCACGGCGGTGGATTGGCTACTGGGCCAGAAGCTGCCCGCCTACAACGTGATCCTCATTCGAGGTCAGTTGGGTTCGGCGGCCGAGCTGGGCCGCTCAGGCGCGCTGCTCAAGGCCCGCGATGCAGGCAAGCTCAAGATCGTGGCTGACGGAACCGGCGGAGACAGCTGGAGCCTCGAAGAAGCCCGCAAGGTGGTTGAAGCCGCGATAACCTCCGGCAAGGATTTCAACGTCATCTATGCTGAAAACGACGGCATGGCGCAAGGCGCCGTTCAGGCGCTCGACGCGGCAGGCATCACCCATGGGAAGACCGGCAAAGTCAAGATCATAGGCTTCGACTTCAACCGCTTCGCTCTGCGCAACGTGCAGGCTGGATACTGGAACTGCGATATCCAGTGCAGCCCGCGCCAGGCGGCCGAAATTTCAGGTTGGATCAAATCCGGTTCGAAAGCCCCGAAGGGAATCATCTACCAGAAGGAAATCTACGCGGACACCGCTGCGATCACCGACGATCTCATTCTCAACAAGGGTATCAATGCCGATCCCGGCAAGGGCGTGATAACCAAGTAAGGCTTTTCTTCATCTGAGGTTATTTCTATCACACATGCGGTGCGGCGTCCGGGATATTCCGATGCGTCGCACCGCAATTGTCATGCGTGGCGCGTCGGGAGAAGATTAGTTGCAAACGCAGAATGTTCTTGAGATGCAGTGCATATGCAAATCGTTTCCGGGGGTCAGGGCGTTGCACGATGTGAGTTTCACGCTCAGAAGGGGCGAAGTCCACGCTCTCATGGGCGAGAACGGCGCGGGCAAGTCCACCTTGATAAAGGTAATGACCGGGGTGTACGAAAAGGATGCCGGAAGGATACTGGTTGAGGGGGAGGCTATACATTTCAGGTCGCCTCAGGACGCCCAGGATTTCGGGGTCGGCACCGTCTATCAGGAAATAACGCTCTGTCCCAATTTGACCGTCGCGGAGAATATGTTTATCGGTCGAGGCCGTTATGCATTCGTCAATTGGAAACGGATGAAAGAGAAGACGGCTCGGCTGCTTGACTCGCTGGGCATTCCGGCGCGGCCGACTCAAGCGCTTTCGAGCTGTTCGCTCGCCGTCCAACAGATGATCGCGATCGCCCGGGCTATCGACATGGACTGTAAGATCCTCATCCTGGACGAGCCAACGTCCTCGCTGGACGAAGATGAGGTGCAAAAGCTTTTCTCGCTCATGCGCGAGCTGAAATCGCGTAGCGTGGGGATCGTCTTCGTAACCCACTTTCTCGACCAGGTTTATGAGATCAGCGACAGGATCACGGTACTGCGCAACGGCGAGTTCATCGGAGATTACGACGCGTCTTCGCTGCCCCAATTCGAGCTTGTCTCAAAAATGATGGGGAGAGCACTGGACGATATATCACAGCTCAAAAAGCATGAACCATCCGAGCGCGACTGCAGCGAGCCCGTATTCGAGGCGGCAGGACTCTCGAGCGCGGCCGGGGTAAGGCCCTTTGACTTCACGATACGAAAAGGCGAAGTGAATGGATTCATCGGGCTGCTCGGCTCAGGGCGCAGCGAGTGCGTCCGTGCGATATACGCCGCGGACAAAGTCATTGGCGGCGACGTCAGAATGAATGGGAACAAAGTAAAAATAGGCGAGCCAATACACGCGATGAAACATGGAATCGGTTATCTTCCCGAAGATCGCAAGGGCGATGGTATCATCGCCGACCTCTCCGTTCGCGATAACATAATCCTGGCAGTTCAGGTTCTGAACGGATTCCTCAAGCCTTTTGCAAGAAAACAAGCCGAGGCGTTTGCCGAAGAGTATATACAGCGCCTGAATATCAAGACCGCGTCGACCAGCACTCCAATCAAATCGCTTTCCGGCGGCAACCAGCAGAAGGTAATTCTGGCCCGATGGCTACTCACCCACCCCGAGTACCTGATTCTCGATGAACCTACGCGGGGAATTGATGTTGGAACCAAGGTAGAGATACAAAAACTGGTGCTCAAGCTCGCTCTGAATGGCGTCAGCGTGACGTTCATCTCTTCGGAAGTTGAGGAAATGCTCCGCACGTGCTCTCGTCTGATCGTCATGAGAGATCGAGCCATCGTGGGGGAGCTCGCCGGCGAGAACATAACAGAGGGCGATGTCATGCACGCGATCGCCGGAGGGGGCGAACAGCTATGATCAACGTGAAACTCCGCGGAGTTCAGCTATTTCTACCCCTTTCGGTCCTGGCGATCCTGATCCTGATCAATCTGATCAAAGGCGCGGATTATTTCAGCATTTCGATCATTAACGGAGCGCTGTACGGCAATATCCCGAACATCCTGTTCGGCGCGTCGGAGCTCGTAATCCTGTCGATCGGAATGACGCTGGTTACATCGTCTTCAGGCGGCCAGGATATCAGTGTTGGCGTGGCGGCCGCGATAAGCTCCAGCGTATTTGTCCGGATACTCTTGGGCGCCGGCGGCATCACCTGGTTGACCATATTTGTTGCATTCCTCGCGAGCTGCGTGGTCGGGATCCTCATCGGGGCCTTCAACGGCACTCTGGTCGCGATATTCAGCGTTCAGCCCATGGTCGCGACGCTCATCCTGTATACCGCAGGCAGATCCATAGCGTTTCTTGTCGATGGCAGATTGTCTCCGGTATTGGCAAACGACCTCACAAGTCAGATAGGTAGCGTAATACCGGGAATCCCAATACAGATGCCGATAGTCCTGACTGTCGTCTTTGTCATATTGTTCGCGGTCCTCCTCAGAACCACGAACCTCAAGCTTTATTCCCAGGCCGTGGGAATCAACCAGAAAGCCGCGCGGCTTAACGGCATCAACCCGGTGAGGATCAAGATCCTGACCTACATGATTCTAGGCGTCTGCACGGCCGTTGCAGGCTTTATCGCCGTTACCAAGGCCGGCCGTCATGACAGCGTCAACCTGCTCAAGTATGTTGAGATGGACGCGATCCTCGCGGTCGCAATCGGTGGAAACGCTCTGGGCGGCGGCAAGTTCAGCATAGCCGGGTCGATCATCGGTGCGTATACCATAGAAGTCCTCAACCGGACGTTGCTGAGGCTCGAAGTGGACACCGAAACAATCAAGGCCTTCAAGGCGGTATTCATAATCATACTCATGGTAATCGCATCACCCGTGGTCAGGGAATATGTCGCGAAAAGCGTAAAATTGATGCGAGCAAGGCTTGACGGCGCGGTTCAGACGCAACTGGCAGATGGGACGGATGCCGCGAGGGTATCCGAGGCGGCCATTCCCACAGAAAAAGAAGTATAACGTGAAACCCATGAACCAGACAAAGAGAACGGAAGTGATTTCCAACTCGAATCTCCTGCTCATCATTGCCGCAGTCATATTCGTGCTGATGTATGGGTTTGCCATCCTTCGTTACCCGGGCAGTTTCCTGCAGTATCAGACATTCTTTGACATGTTCAGCCTGAATGCTCCGCTCATTATCCTGACTCTTGGTCTGAGTATCGTCATGATAGGGGGCGGCATAGACATTTCTGTCGGCGCGGTTACGGGCCTTGTAACCATGTGTTGCGCCGTGTTCCTGGAATTCGGTCCGAGGAACATCGGTGGCTCGATGCTTCTGGCGCTGGGTATAGGAATCGCCTTCGGCCTTCTGCAGGGATTCCTCATCGCGTACCTGGAAATCCAGCCGTTCATAATAACACTTGCAGGAATGTTCCTGGCCAACGGGCTTCTGACAACCATCCACAAAGACCCGCTCAATGTGACGTTGCCGGATTTCGTGCGCCTCAGGGATTCCGAAATTGTGATTCAATGGCTGGGCATTACCAACCGGCTTGGAAAATTTATACCTCTCACGATCAAACCTGGGGCTGTTATCGCATTGGCCCTCGTAGTCTTGATGGTCATCCTGATGCACTGGTCGCGTTTCGGACGCAATCTCTACGCCGTCGGCGGCAATAGTCAGAGCGCGCTTATGCTCGGAATCAATGTAAAGAGGACAAAGTTCTATTCGTATGCGCTGTGCGGATTACTCACTGGCATCGCTGGCTTTGTCTTCATACTGACGACAGGAGCCGGCAATGTCGGCAACGCAACTGGATTTGAGATGAAAGCAATCGCTGGATCCATAATTGGCGGCACGATGCTTTCGGGCGGTGTGGGGAATCTGATCGGCTCGCCCGTCGGCGCGCTGACGCTTCTCACGATCAACGAGCTGATACGCGCGGCGGGCGTCAATTCAAATTTTCAGGCCATAGCGAGCGGCATGATGCTGTGCATCTTCATCGTGCTGCAGAGTAGCGTCTTGTGGTTGCGCGGGAAGGGCAGGTTCAGGCTTGTCCTGCCTGCGTGGCTTTCTAGAAGCGGGGAAAATGGATAGCGCCCGGCGGAATCGCCGAAATAGGCTCCCGTCGTCAAATCGAGAGGATTGTTTCTGCCTACTAGCCTGAAGGAGCGCGGCTGGGAAGGTGATGTCCACGGCAGGGAGAATCGGACACCTGCTACTTCTCGGCAGCGATGATCTTGCCTGTAGCGAGCCGCTCATCAGGCTGGTTCAGCGCCTCGCTCTTCGAGCTCTTGCCCGAGGACACGCCGGTCGTGTACACGTCCGTCTCCGAGTGCCTGAACTCGACGCAATAGATGTGACGTTTCTTCTTGGCGCTCGGGATGACGCTCCGATTCTAATCCGTCCCTTCGGGCCGGTTGCCGAGTGGAATCGATTGTAGTGCGCGCTATGGCGCGGCGGCATCTCACATTCTCCTTATCAAAAGAAAAGCCGCCGTGACGGACGGCTTTTCTTTTTGGAGAATAGGGGATTCGGCTTCCGCGTCGGCGCTTCCGACGCCTCGCTCCAGCCCGCCTCGTTCGCTTCCGCGCGCTTCCTTGCGCGCTCATCCTCGCTATCGCTCGGCGCTCACCCGGTTCGAATCTCCTATTCTCTTCTTCGAAAAATAAAGGCCGCCCTAAGGCAGCCTTTATTTTTCTGGAGAATAGGGGATTCGAACCCCTGACCTATAGATTGCGAATCAATTCCGTATCATTTCTTGACGTATCAAGCCGAATACCCGAAGCTCAATAATTCATTATACACTATAACTATTCGGCGTCAATAGTATCTATATCGTATCTATTCGGATAATAAAAACGGGTAACAACCGGGTAACAAGGTCTATTTGTTACCCGGTTTCCAGAATGGCTACCGAGCCGCTACTCCGGCCTCGGCTCCGATCAAAAGTTTTTTTTGTTCGTCTTTACCGTAGTCGTCCCGATGCGGTAGTATGATAGGAGACGAACGGGAGAGGCCAGCGTCGGGCGTACCCTTGACGATTAGGTATTGCGCCACTATATCTATATGACGGCCAAAGATTCGGCAACCCTAGACAAAGGCGCGTCGAGATACATATATTTATAGCATGGAAAAGGAGGCGACGAGATGACCAACGAACAGCGACAGCGCTATGAAAGCCTCGCCGCCCTTTTCGGCTCCGATGCGGCCCGCGAGATAGTCCTTTTCGACCTGGCCCTCGAGGCGCTCGCCGCCACACCTCAAGGCGCCGCGCTGCTCGCCGACAATCCGCCCGCCGTATACGCCCGAATCATGGCTCGTATCCGACTTCGCACGAACGAGAAAAACCCGGCGGAGACCATGCGCCGCCTCAAGGAACAGACCGGCCTCTCCGCCGCACAGCTCGCCGAGGAAATGCACCTCCCGCGCGGCCTCGTCGTTAGCTTGCTCTCTGGCAACCCGAAGGCCCGAGTCTACGACCTTCGGGTTTTCATGGTTCGAGCACAGTCAACCTACCATCTTTTCAAGCTCGAGGGCTCCGGCCTTCGCCTCGTCCGGCGCAATGGCGCCCCGATGGTTTTTGATCCTCGGCGAGCCGTAGCCGTTTAGTTTGTCCTAAAGCCGCAAGGCTTATTTATAAAGGGAACCGCGCCGTTAGCAATGGCTTCGACGCCCCGCCCCGCGTGGAAAACTTTTTCCACCCCGTCGTTTAGGTAGACGGCCGCCCGCAATATGCGGGAGGTGCCAAAATGTCCCAAGCCCTTCTCACTCGCCGCGAAGTCGCGGCCCAGCTCGGCGTTGCCGAAGTCTCCGTAAAACGCTGGACTAGCTCCGGCGCCCTCCCTTGCGTCCGCATAAGCCCCCGAGTTGTACGCGTATCGAGTGAAGCCCTCGAGGCCTTCCTCGCCCGACGTTCGACTCGTGACCCGCTCGAGGTGTCCGGGGCTGTCGACTCGAAAGCCGAGGCCCTTTGATGGCCGCCGCAAACAGCACCCGCGCGGCCGAACTTTTCGACGAAGCCGCGCCACTCCTCCGCGAATTACTGTCCTCGGCTCCCATGTTTGGCTCGGCCACGCTGACCCTAGTTTTTCATGAGGGAGAAATCACAAGGATTGATCGCGCGGCTAGCGTCCAGACTAAACCGAAGCCGAAAGCGGGCCGCTCATGACCGACGCCGAAGCCCGAGAGGCGGCCGAGCGTCTCCGCCGCGAGCATTTCGCCGCATGGAACCCCGAAGCCTCCCCGTATGACTCCCTTGATCACGGCCACGAAGCCCGGCGGCTCGCTATCGCCCTAGCCGACGAATTCGGCCAGCGCAACGGATGGAAGCGCGCACATCGGTTTAACCTCGAGGCCCTAATCGCCGGGGCTCGCCCGTCCTCGCGATGGCTAACACCCCCGACCCCGGAGCAAGTCGTTGACCACGCATGGCATTTCGTCGACGAGCAAGGCCACGCCGTCGCGGTTGCCGGATTCAACTATGATGATGGCCGGCGGGCTCGCGAATTCGCCGCCGAGCATGGCCTCAATTATACGGAGGTAGCCGACTTCCCGAATTTCTATATTGTTGCCGAAACGCTCTTTTTCGTGCTCGTCCGCAAGGTCGCCGTGAGAGAGGCCGACAAATGAACCGCCGCCCTCAAATCAACTTGAGCGACATTCTAGAACTCCACGCACAAAGCGCCACCATACTGGCCGCTCTCAAGGCGTCAACACGTGACATTTTCATTCTCGGCGGGATACTAGCCCGCGTCGACCGGAACGAGGGGCGAGCGAAAGCCCGAGCGCTCTCCGTTGACGCTATGCGCCACGAAGCGAGCGAATCGGCCGACTTTGTACGCGTCGTGAAGCGCGGCGACTCGTTCGAGATACAAATCACGTTCCCCCCAATGGCTGCTATCCGCGACGCCATGGCCGCACCGAGCTGGCCCTTCCCCGTCCTCGACGGAATAATTCGGCACCCGACAATAGCCCCGACGGGCGCTATCATCGCGACGAGCGGATACGACGCCGCTACCCGTTTTTATGTCGACCTGGCCCCCGGCCTCGAAGGGCTTACCGTTCCGATGACGCCGACTTGCGAGGAGGTCGCGAGCGCCCGCGCGCTTATCGGCGACGTATTCGCGGACTTCCCTTTCGCTGACGAAGCTAGCCGCGCCGGGGCGTTCGCGCTTTTTCTGACCGTGCTTTGCCGCCCGCTGATCGACGCCCGCCCGCCAGTTTTCTTAATTGTTGCCTCGGCGCCTGGAACAGGGAAGACACTCCTCGCGCAAGCCGCAATCACTCCCGCCACGGGGGAAGCCTTGTCACCAATTACCGAAACAAAAAACGATGATGAATTTCGTAAAGAAATCCTATCTATGCTCCTTACGGGGCCGGAAGCTGTCATCGTCGATAACGTAGCCGGGCGGATTGATAGCGGGCCGCTATCCGCGCTAACGACGAGCGACCGCTTCCAAGGCCGAATCCTCGGCCGTTCAGAGATGGTCGACTTGAAGGCCGGTATCCCTTTCGTCCTCACGTCGAACAATCCGAGCGTTTCCAATGAGATTTCGCGTCGTTGCGTTCCGATACGGTTATCCGCTGACGTGGAACGGCCGTGGCTTCGCGAAGGCTTCCGGCACGCCGACCTTCTCGGGTACATAACGGCGCATCATGCCGAGCTTGTGCGCGCGGGCCTCATCCTTGCGCGAGCGTGGTGCGCTGACGAGCGTCCGCTCTATTCTGGCCGACTCCTCGGCTCGTTTGAGCGATGGCACGCCGTGATAGGTGGAATCCTCGAATCGGCCGGAATCCATGGGCTACTCGCGAACGCTAGTGAATTTTACGAGACAGCCGACGACGAAGCCGCCGCATGGATCGCCTTTACATCCGAATGGTTTAGCGCCCGGCATGAATCCCCCGCCACCGTGACCGAGCTTTACGAGTCCGCACTAGCCGCCGGCGTCATCGAGGAAGGCCGGACGCATCGCGGGACACTGACCGGACTAGGACGAGCGCTAGCCCGGATGACAGGGCGAGTCTTCCAAGGCCGCCAAATAACACGCGGCCCAGTTTCCGGCGGAATCCAGCTCTGGCGCTTGAAGGCCGTCAATCCATAAAGAAAGGGGGACATCATGGGACATAGTGGACTTCTACCATACCGGGATGTTTTGAATGTTATCTATATATGTAAAAGTACACGTATGAGAAACAGTCCCCCCATGTCCCTATTGTCCCCCTTTTCCACCCTCGAGGCTCTTCGTTTTCATATAAGGAGGTCGCCAAAATAATATAACGGGACAGTAAACAACGCTCGATCACGCCGAGCCATAGCGTGAAGAATCTATTATTTTCTAGGAGGTAACCATGAAAGGAAAGTTACTTTTATATGACGAACAACGAACAGACCGAGACTATCGAGGGGCGCCTAGTCGCATACGTGGCTTCCCTTCGCCAACGATTCGAGGCGCTCAAGATGCAATTCGATGATAGCGCGGCAACAGGCGCAGGGCTTCCGGCTATCGACCTCTACGCGCTCGACGAGCGGCGCTTGCGGAAACTTGAAGCCGACGCCTACGCGTTGGCCTATGAGGCCGCCGACCTGGCCCGCCTCGTGCGCGAGGTGAACAGCGACCGAGACGCCGCGAGATGATGAAAGCCGGGAGGCACGGGAGACGCCTTCACCCTCCCGGCATTAGTTATCTTTATATATCGCGGGTCCTCTTTAGACTCTGGCTAACTGGCGGGTAGCTTTCGGCCCCGACGTGCTCGGACTCACAGCCCGCGCGCTAGGTTGACAGTTGACAATTAATTCCATTTGTCAACCTTTTTATATGACTTTTTATATCATGCGACATACATTTGATCGCTATTTTTTCTAGTTAAGTTTTAGTAAATGGCCGGCCACCGCAAGAGCGACGCCGCCGCATAGTGTTTTTTATAGGAGTGTTCAATTATGAGCACGAATACCAATTTTTCTTCACTCGCCGAAGACTTCACCGCCTCCATTCAAGCCCTCGCTCGCGGCCGTGTTCCCGAGGTCGACGCCTCGCTCGTCCCCGGCCTCGCCCTCGAGCAAGTAGCCTTAGCCCAGCGGGCCGCCCGAGCTGACGCTACGCCGAACGCCGAGAACCTCGCCGACCTGCTCGAGTCGCTCAAGACGATTTTCGGCCTCGTCGATAGCGTCCGCGCATCGGTCGATGAACCGCCCGCGACTTTCGGCGCCTACGGTCTCGCCGGTCTGAACTTGAACGACGCCCTCGCCAGCGCTCGCCGTGAACTGGCTAGAGCCGCCGCGCGGTCAAACATCGCCGGCCGCGCCGCCGCGTTCGCTCGCCCGGAGGTTAGGTAGTATGACGACGACACGATACCACTCATACCAATGGCCTGAACGTAGACTTCCCGTTAATTCAACGCCACTCGACGGCGAGGCGGCCTACCTTGTCTCGGATTTCTACCTAGAGCGCGGAGGGCGCCGCGAGACCTGGCGACAGAACACCGTTGCTTTCTGGTACATCGAGGCAATGGGCTACGGCGAAACGCATCGCACAACAGGCTACGCGCGGCCGGGCGAAGTTGTTACGGCGAATCTTCTAATGAGCGACGAGCCCGACATTGACCGAGGCCCCCGCATAGCCCAGCTCTTAGCCGAGCGCCGTTTAGTGGAAATCGGCACGATACGCCGCCCGAATATAGAACGATGTTACGTCGAACTGTCGGCCGCCGGGGCTCGCATCGTCTACGATTTTGAAAGATTTTGCCGCTCACAAATCGTCGAATATTTCGGCCACCCTGTCGAAAGCCCGGAGGGCGTCGAGGTTGTTCAACCCCGCCGAAAAAGCGAACAATTCCCCAGCGGCCCGACCGTCACCGCTAAAGATCGCAGGGGCGTATGGGAGACCTACAGCTGGCCACGCCTCTTGCGAAGCGACCACGTCGGCGAAGATCGCACGCCCTCGCCCGAGAATGTTCTCGTCGCCGGCCGCCTTTATCCTGACGACAGACTCGAGCTGATCCCCGAAGTCCGCGCCGAGATGGCCCGCCGTTGCGTCGAAAGCATCGAGGGCGTAGGAAGCGCGCCCTACTTCGCCGAGACCATCGCCCAGCTCGCCGAGGAGCCGGAGCCCCGAGCCACCGAGCCACAGCTTGCCGAGACGCCGGCGGAGGCCCCGGCGGAAGCGACCGTCCCGAAGCCCCGAAAGCGAGGCGCCGCATGAGGCCGGAGAATGTCCCCGCGACCGTCCATGCGCTCGACCGATTCGGCCGGACGCTGGCGTTCCGAACCGTGCTACTCGCCGAGTCCGCGCCTATCATAGCCCGTTCGCTACTCGCCGACCTCGAGGCCGCTGATATTTTCACGGCGCGCCTCGAGTATCGAGCGCCGAACGCGGCTATGGTCGAATCGTGGACGCCCGGCCAGCTCGTCGAGGAGGCCCGCGCATGATGGCCGAAACGCTCCGCATCATTGACGCGACCGGCACCGTCGCCGTGACCCCGCTCAAGGCCGGGCAGGACGCCCTCGAGGCCGCCGCCGAGCTTGTCGACGACTCGCTATTCACCGGCCATGCGCCGGCGCTCGTCGAGTACCGGGCTGCGAGCGGCGCCGTACTATGGCGCAAGACGCCCGCCGACGTGCTCGCCGCGACCTGGAGCGAATCGCAATGCTCGCTAGGGCACGAACTCGAGTACCTCGAGACCGCGCAACGGGCCGCGAGAGGCGAAGCCGTGTAACCGGCCATTGACCTAGAAAATATGCGGGCGTCTATCCCGGCGCTCGTATAAGTCCTCCTGCCCGTCGACGTGTAGGGATGCGCGCCGGCGGGCTTCTTTTTCTCCGCTTTATCCGCGATACTATAAAAATGGCGTTTTTATATCAGATCGATGACGGCGATTATATTCTCGCGCTCGTACCGCTCGAGCTTGACGCCGAATCGTTCGAGGCGTTCATGCAAATGGCCCACGAAGCCGCGCAACTCGTCGGTTAATAATAAGGCACACTTCTCGCGCGGGCCGCATAGATGATTGCACTATAACCGGGGGAGACAGCACGCGCCACCTCGTCCGCGAAGGCGCGAAAGAAATAAGCCGTCTCGTCTATCCTGCCCCCCTCTTGTTTATACCAATCGCTATTTTAGCTCCTTTGCCCATTGTTGCCAGCGTTGAAGACTTAATATCATCTTGTCAATATCTATCTGTTCATCTTTATTCTTAACGAGAACGTAGGAATCTCGTTTCGCTCCTCCGGCTCGTAGCTCTTTCGCCTCAATACCCTTAGTTTTCTTCTCGAGGCGAAGCTCCGCGATTCGATTAGTTATATCCTTCAAGTATTTTTTCCGCGATAGATCATCTATCGGAGCGCTTTCGATTGTTTCGGCAAGGCCGGTAATCATAACTTGCGGCTTGCTTATTTTCTTCTCTAACCATGTCTCAAGGCCGTTTGCCTTAGGGGTATTGTCTATGTAGTTCCTTGCATCTTTAACCCGGACTCGGTACCCCTTCAAAGTATCCACAATTTTATTTTTCCATTCTTGAACCTCAGAAAACTTTTCACAATTATTCAGCTCCGTCATTTTGGTAGTAATATCTTCCTCAAAATCAAGTAACTCTATTATAGCTTTTTTATGTTTGCCTTTGTTATTGAATATGAAAAGCCATACACCCAAAGATGCAAGAATAATACCCGTAACCAATAGCGAGATATCCCCATTAAAGCTACCCATGAAAATAAGGCCAGAAAAGGCAAGAATTACACCGAAAAAAACGCCCGCCTTTCGCATATACATGCCTCCCTTAAAATAGGAATATATAAAGTGTAGGGCATGATGCTCTATTCTGATAGCCCATAAAAGCCATTTAGAAGAATTTAATACGCATCCGTATGAAATCTCTTTACACGACTAAAAAAAGGGCGGCCGATTTCTCGACCACCCCGCGCGGTTTATCCTTGCGTAGGCTTGCCGCCTCGCTCGCACCCCTTCGGGCACATTTTATAACCGCGACGCCGCTTGCCGCCGCGAGCTAAGAGGGCGAAGTGCCGAGCACCACACACCGGGCATTCCATGAGACCCGTAGTCTCGTCTACGAACCGCATAATTGATTTATTTGAAGCCATGGAAACACCTCCCAAAAAAAGAGTTGAATCCTTGCCTCGCCATGCCATGCCCTGCCGCGCCCTTCGATTATCCTACCACCTCCGCCAACGTGCAAGACCTACCGGCCGCGCTCATAATTCCACCCTCCCGGCCGTCTCGAGGGCTTCCTTGAACGCGTCGACCCGCCCAGCGTCGAACGCTACGGACTCGACGCTCGCTCCGCCGTCCCTGTCGGCCCGGTATACCTCGAGGGCGTGCTCGTACAGCGCCCCGAGCGTTTCCGCCGCGCTCACGCTTCCGCACCCTCGATGCTCTCGTCCTCGTCGTCGCCTACCTCGTCCCGTGCGAAGTCGTCCGGCTCGAGGTTCGCAAGCTCGTATTCTAACTCTTCGATAGCCACCGCCGCGTCATCCGTGAACCTCCCGACCATGTTCGAACCGTTCCAGTCGACCGAGTGCCCGGCATGGATACGCGCTAGAAGCGGCCGGACGTGTTCGCCGAGCTGGCATATACCGAGCGTTGAAAGATCGCAAGGAATCGGGAACCGTAGCACCTTGTGATGGTAGACCGCCGCCGGAACCGCGTTACCTATCTCGCCGTTCCAGTCGACCGATACGCGCCCCGCCTCGTCCAGCTCGAGGAAGGCACCTTGCGCCTTAACCTGGCCCGGATACTTCTTATACAGCGGCGCCCTGCCCGCCGGAACCGTCTCGAAAGTGAGACCGTCGACGCCCTGCTCTTCCCTCACGGCCGTGACTTTTTCGCTCGCGTTCGCTACCATAGAAACCGCCTTCTTGCGCCTCGGCGTTGCTTTGAACACGCGCGCCGGGGCGCTCTTTCATCGATGCGGCGCCCATACGGGGCCGGACAGCCCGACGACGGGTCGAACGTCGACGGAACCACCGGGCGGGCTTGCATGGCCCCGCTATGCGCCGCTGGCGGGCTTGAGGAATGGTAGAATCTTTGTCTCTTGTGCCTTTGCTAGCGCCTCAAGATCGGAGGCCGTAGCGTGGGAGTAATGATCGGTCATAGCCTCCGTAGAATGGCCGGTCAATAATCTTAGTCTTTCATCGGACACGGAGCCTTGAAGCATCGAGTTACCCCAATGCCGGAGGCTATGAAAGGTTATCCCCTTCTGACGCCATGATGCGAGCGCGGCCTTTTTCGCCTCCCTGTCGCTCATCGCGTATTCTCCCGCCAATGCTACACGTATAAGGGCTTCATCGAACCCGCGTTCCAACCATCGAACATCAACAGGCGCGTCCGGCAATTTCCCATACATAAGATAGACGCCGGGGCCGTGAGGATTAGATTCATCGAGCTTAACGAGTAGTTCGCGTATCATTTGAGGAACAGGAATCGGTCGCCCTCGCCCTGTCTTCGTTGATTTTAACCCGTCGACCTTGCCCCATGAAGAATCAACTAGAATCGTTGAGGCACCGACCTTAGCCATAGTCAACGCCTGAATTTCACCGATACGCATAGCGCAAGAAGCCGCAAGAAGCATAGCCACCCTTACGCGAAGGTCGATAGGCTCTAATGATAGAAGCGCCGACACCTCGTATTCAGTAGGAATACCCTTTTCTCTGGTATCATTCCCCATAAACTGAACGCCCCGCGCTGGATCGGCGGGAATTCGGCCTACCCTTGCGGCCTCGTGTAACGGCACCGTCGCCGCCATTAGGATGGCGTTTATTGATCGGTTGCTTAGTTTTCCGTTTTCCTTGAGGCTTAGGGCGAAGCCCTCTAGCATGAACAGCTTAACGCCGCCGAGGCTTATCCCTTGGAAGTATTTTGATATATAGTTTTTTACATATCCAGCACAATGGCTAGCATACTCTCGGCCGATACGTCGATTTCGCACAAGTTGATTTTTGATATAGTCCGACTTTTCCCAGTCCCAAAAATCCGCGCAGTAATCAACGAAAGAACAACGCGCATCTTTCACCGATACGGCGCCGCCCCGCTGGCGCAACTGTTCACCTATAAGCATGGCGCCAGTTCGAGACGTTGGAGGAAAGGATTTAAAATCTAGGCCTAGCTCGACAGCTACGGAGGCGACAGAGCGAGGCGAGGAGTAACACCCGGCCAGCTCGTCCCACAGCTTAACATAGTAGCGAAACTGGCCTTTTTTAGTAGCAGGACGCTTAAAAACAGAAACCGGCTTCCGAGCCATGTCTCCCCCTTCTACCGCGTTTTGGTAACAAACGGGTATCAAGTTCGAGATTGCTTCGGAATCCGGTTTTCCGGTCTTCCTATAATTTCTTGTACGATATAGAAATGATACTGGAGAATAGGGGATTCGAACCCCTGACCTATAGATTGCGAACCTATCGCTCTACCAACTGAGCTAATTCCCCGTGCAACGGGTGCACTATAAACTGATCGGCAACAGAAAATCAAGAGTGGTGGCGCACGGATCTTCAGACCGGCTGGCTGACGAAATGCGATGCGCGGTTGACCGCAGGGCCATTAGCAGGCATACTCATTCCATAATTACTCACACTCTGAGCATAGGTTGCAATGGTATCTGGCCAATCGGACGTGAGCGACAAATGTGGAGGCGCCCGGTGCGCGACGGATCCAGAACCAACACAACAACGATAGAATTCTCGCTCCTTGGTTTGCTCGCGGACCATCCAATGCACGCCTATGACCTGCACAAGGAGTTGTCCAGGCCGACAGGGCTGGGTCTGATATGGAGCGTCAAACAAGCCAAGCTGTACGCGGTCGCTGGCGATCTTGAGTCGCGGGGTCTCCTGGGTTCCGACACAGACCGGCAGGGAAACCGACCTGTCAGGCGCGTATTCCATCTGACAGAGAAGGGCCGCGCCGCCTTCAAGGCATGGCTCGAATCGCCAGCCAACTGGAAGGACATGAGGCTGGATTTCCTTGCCAAGCTGTACTTTGCCAGAGCCTCCGAGGATACCGTCAGAGCCTTGTTGCGGTCCGAGCGGCAGGTGTGCGATGCCCGCCTGGAACGGTTGCGCGGTCAGTTGCATCAAACCGATAACGGCGGGTTCGACGCACAGGTCCTCAACTATAGAATCGCGCTGATCGAGGCGACCATCGCCTGGATGGATGAGTGCGGCAGACGACTGCTATCCACGGGCAAGGGGCGCTGACATGATATATCTTGACAATGCGGCGACAAGCTTTCCCAAGGCTCCCGGCGTCGAGGAGGCGATGGTCGGCTGCCTGCGTGAGGCGGGCGGCAACCCAGGCAGGGCAAGCCATCGTGGCGCACGGGCTGCCAGCGAGCTGTTATTCGATGCTCGCGCATGCGTGGCAACGCTTCTGGAAGCCTCGCACCCGGAGCGTGTGATATTTACCAAGAATGCCACCGAGGCCTTGAATCTAGCCATCATGGGAACAATATGCGACGGCGATATAGTGGCTGTCAGTTCGCTCGAGCACAACGCGGTCATGCGTCCGCTGCGCTGGCTGGAATCGAACCGCGGCGTTCGCCTGCATGTGCTGACGCTTGATGCGAATGGCGCTCCCGAGGCTGGTGCTCTCGACGTACTGCTGGCAGCCAAGCCACGGCTGCTCGTGCTGACGGCCGCGAGCAACGTGACCGGCGCCATGCCACCCATCGAGGACATAGCGGCTCGCTGCAAAGGTGCCGGGATACTCGTTGGCATAGACGCAAGCCAGGCCTGTGGCCACCGGCCTTTGTCGATGCGGGATATTGCGGCCGATTTTGTGTGCTTCCCGGGCCACAAGGGCCTGCTTGGCCCCACAGGCACGGGTGCCATGTACGCGGCTCCCGGATTCGATCCGGAGCCGCTGATCAGGGGCGGCACTGGCAGCGTATCCGATTCCGAGACGATGCCGGATTTTGTTCCCGACTGCTACGACGCTGGCACCGCCAACACGGTCGGATTGGCGGGGTTGCTGGCATCCACGACATTCGTCTTGCGGCATGGCATAGAGGCTATAGCCAGGCGTGAACATGAGCTGACCGCACGGCTGATCGATGGCTTCTCGCGGTTGCCGGGGATAAGACTGTATGGGCCCGCCGTGGGTGTTGCGCGCGCTCCGGTTGTCAGTCTGACGCTGGACACGGCAAGCGTCTCGGATATCGCCCGCGAGCTTGACCTCAGGGACATAGCAATCCGTGCCGGTCTGCATTGCGCGCCGGCCGCGCATCGTTCAATAGGCTCATTCGAGCACGGCGGTACGATCAGATTCTCTCCGGGCTATTTTACCACCGATGCAGAGATCGACGCGGCTATCGCGGCGGTCGAGGAGATAGTGGCTGCAGGCGCGAGCTGAAAATGGAAAGGGGCATGATGACTGATCAACCGACTGAACCAGGCAAGGGCCTGACCACTTATACCAGATTCTCTGGATGTGGCGCCAAGCTTGGCCCAGGCACGCTCGAGAAGGCGCTATGCGGTCTCAAGCAGCCGGTCTACCCTGGCATGATCGCCGACTTCAACGGCTATGAGGATGCTGGAGTCTTCCGTCTGGATAGCAAGCTGGCGCTGGTGCAGACCGTTGATTTCTTTCCGCCCATTGTTGACGACCCATTCCTGTTTGGCAGGATCGCGGCAGCCAACGCGCTATCCGATGTCTACGCGATGGGCGGCAAGCCGCTGACCGCTCTGGCGATAGTCTGCTTTCCAGTCAAGTCGCTGGGTCTCGATGCGCTGAGCCGGATGATGGAAGGCGGGCTCGATGCCTTGGTCGAGGCGGGATGTGCGCTTGTCGGCGGGCACAGCATCGACGATCCGGAGCCAAAACTCGGGTATTCGGTCACCGGGCTTGTCGATCCGGCTTCGATGTGGCGCAACAACGCAATTCGCCCCGGTCTGGCCCTCATACTGACCAAGCCCATCGGGACGGGACTCGTGAACATGGCACTGAGAGCGACCATGGCAGATGCCGCGTCGACGCAGGCATCAGAGCAATCAATGGCACGGCTCAACAGGCGGGCCGCGGAGATCCTTGCGGGATATGGCGTCGAGGCATGCACGGACGTTACCGGTTTCGGGCTGGCCGGCCACGCGGCGGAGATGGCCAATGGTACATCCTGCGGGCTTCGCCTGTCCGCGGGAGCCGTGCCACTACTACCCGGCGCGCTTGAGTATGCGGAGAACGGGCTGGTGCCAGAAGGCACATGGCGCAACAAACAGGGCCGCATGAAGGCGATGCGCGGGCAGGAGGCTCTTGATCCGGCCATCATCGATGTGCTCTTCGACCCACAGACTTCCGGTGGTCTGCTCGCGGCCCTGCCCGCTGGCAACGCCGCCGCGGCCATCGCCGCGCTCAGGGCCGATGGCATCGAGGCGGCGATCATCGGGGAATGTGGCGGCCCGGCCGGGACGGTCCAGCTTGGGCGCTGAGGTGTCCGCGCTGATCATTACCTTTGAATCCAGCCACATGGCCATCAGAGCGGAGCGCGCACTCAAGGTCCTGGGCATCACCGTGGATCTGATACCGGTGCCGCGTCAAATTTCAAGCGCCTGCGGCTTCTGCCTGATTGTGCCATCGGCCACGATCATGGCACACGGTATTGATCCAATCCGCGCACAGACGGAGCCGGGCCGGGAGTCGCTTTGGTCTGTATGCGAGCATGGCCAGACCACTGGCACAAGAAAGGAAAAACACTATGAACGAATCCAGTAAAATGATCGATGCTCGAGGCCAGGCATGCCCAGGTCCGGTGATCCTCCTCAAGAAGGCGCTTGAAGCGGGCGAAAAGGGCTTGATCGACATCCTGGTCGATAACGAGGCCGCGCGGGAGAACGTTACCCGCTTCGCCAGCAAGAAGGGCTGCGCCATCATAGCATCGACAGGAGCCGTGCCCGATATACGCGTCACCGTATCGCCATCGTCCGCTAGCGGCGCAAAGCCCATGGAAGCCGGACCGAGCGAAACCACTGTGCCGGCAAAGGCCCCAGCATCGAGAGCGGACGAGAGGCCACTGGTCGTGCTCATCGAGTCTGACCGCATGGGCATAGGCAACGACGAGCTTGGCGCATTGCTGATTCGCGGCTTCCTGTACGCGCTGACCGAGCGCGATGAACAGCCCGACGCCATCATTCTTATGAATCATGGAGTGCTGCTTGCGGTTGAAGGGTCCGACTCACTCGAAAACCTCAGGCGTCTTGTCGATCTAGGCGTTGAGCTGCTGGCCTGCGGAACCTGCCTGGAATTTCTGGGTGTCAAGAACAAGCTGGCGGTCGGGCGTGTGTCCAATATGTACGAGATTGCCGACAGGCTCTCCTCGGCGCGCGTGCTATCAGTCTGAACACAGTGGCAGCATGGCCGATTCAGCCTTGATGCGTGGGTGATTTCCTTTGCGGTGCGGTATCTTCTGATCAGCCAGGTTGCCATCCTGGAGCGAGCCTGGAAGGAGCTATCATGAGGAAGTCGACTATAGCGGCCATCGCGTTGCTCGCAACGGCGGCAATCGCGCGGGCCGATGGACCACGGTATGTATACGAAATTCAGGAGCTGGGCAAGCCTGCCGGCTCGGCCGCCAGCCAGATATGGTCGGAGAATGTCGGCGTCGTGGCCGAGGCAGCACGGCTCTATGTCCCGGTCACCTTCAGCAAGAAGTCAGGCAGCGTGTCCTTTACACTGGACGCTACGTTTTCTTTTTCAAGCGGAACCAGCGTCGAGCTTGAGCGATCCGCCCAACGGGTCCTGGTGCGCCACGAGGTGCTGGTGCGGGGCGCACAGGAGCTGCCCAAACCCGACCGGCGTTCAACGCAGCGATTCAGCCTGTCAGACATAATCAGAAAAGGCGGCAAGGATTCCGGCTCGCCCCTGACCTATGCTCTCAGAAAGGCCATCAGCGAATCGCCATACAAGACCGGCAAGGCCTGGATCGAATCGGCGACATACGACAGCAAGGGTCGCTTCATCATCGTAGTCGGCCTCAAGAAGTCCTGAAGAGAAGATCGAGCGTCGGTTTCCGATCGTTGTGTGCGTGGCCATTCCATAGCTCTTTTGCTATACTAGTAACTCGGAGGACATGCATGGACGAGATAACCTGCAACTGGAAAAGCGATATGGCGTTCGAAGCCTCGGTAAATGGACACACTATAATGCTCGACGCGACCGACGAGGTGGGCGGCCACAATCTGGGACCTCGTCCCAAGCCGCTGACATTGGTTTCCCTGGCCGGCTGCACCGGCATGGACGTGATATCAATACTCAAGAAGATGCGAGAGCCGGTATCATGGTTCAACGTACGGGTCCAGGCTGAGACGACGACCGAACTGCCCAAGACCTACTTCAAGATGAAGCTCATCTATGAGTTCAAAGCCTCTGACGGCCTCAAGGACGAGAACGTCCGCAAGGCAATCAACCTTTCCAAGGAACGGTACTGCGGTGTCAGTGCCTTGCTCAGGAAGGCGGCGGAACTCGAGGACGAAGTAGTCTATCTGTGATCAACGGCTGCCGGTCGTGTCAGCCGGCGCGCCGATCATGTCGGCCGGCGCACCGGTCATGTCAGTCGGCGAGCATCCCGCCTATTCTGCCAAAGAGTTCCGACCACGGTGAACCGGTACGCCAGAACGCCAGCGGCTGTCCGAGCGGTGCATCGACCATATGGTCGCCCGCCCGGTACCGCTGTCCGCTCCACAGATGGGCCCATTCCTCGTTTGGAGCTCCAGTCGGCAAATGGACAAGCCTCGATACCGCGCCTTCCTGTATGACCGGTGCGACGAGCAGGTCACGGCCGAACAGGAATTGATCCTTGATGTGGAACGACGCGTCGTCATTCTCATAGTGGAAGAACAACGGCCGCATCGCCGCTACGCCATCACGGGCGTTCTCGGCAAGCACGGCCTTGCGGTACGGCTTGAGCGCGACAAACAGCCTGCCGAGTCTTGCCAGCACGTCGAGCGTGTCGTCGTCGGTATCGAACTGCCAGTTGTCACCGGGACGGTTGCCTTCGTGGCTGCGCATCATTGGTGTAAACGCTGCCAGTTCAGCCCAGCGCAAGAGCAGTTCCCGCGTGCGTTTCATGCCGAACAGGGTGGTGTAGCCGCCTATGTCGCTGTGATGAACGCCGTGGCCGCAGACAGACAGCGATAGCGCCGCGGTAATGACCGAAGGCAAGCCATCGTCTTCCGACCAGTCTACGTTCTGGTCTCCGGCCCACATGTTCGGGCACCAGCGCTGGCTTCCGGTAGCCCCGGCGCGCATGAACCAGACAACGTCATCGAGCTTGCCGGCCTCGGCGACAGCCTCGTAGCAGACGCGCGCCCACATGGCAGGCCACGGGTTGTGTGCCAGCATAGCCGGCGTGCCATCGTGGAGGACGGCATCGGTCGGCAGATACTCCCCAAAGTCAGCCATCCAGCCGGACAGCCCAAAATCGACCAGGTTGCGCCGCGTCTGGTCCTTGTACCACGCGAACGCGGCCGGATTCGTGAAGTCAACGATGCCGGCAAAGAACTCGCCGAAGTCGACCAGGTAGTCATCGCCCTTTGAATTCTTGGCCAGGAACCTCTTGGCCGCCGCTTCGTTGAACAGCGAACGCCCTGCAGCCACGTACGGATTGGCATATCCGAGGAATCGTATGCCTTCGTCGCGCCAGCGCTTGATGGCGGCTGGCAGATCCGGGTAGCGCTCGGGGTCCCACACCCAGTTCCACCGGAGCCTCTGGCCAAAGCTGGTCATGTTGATGCCTTCCCAGTCCTGGGCCCAGATGCCCGCGACCGGGATGCCATGGGCCTGGGCTCGGCGCAGTCGCCGCTCACAGACATCGGTGCCACCCTGCATGCCCAGGATTATGCCATCGTGTGTCCAGTCAGGCGGCTCGGGCTGGTGTCCAAGCAGGTCGGAGACCGCGGCGGCTACCTCCAGCATCGACGCGCCGGTGCCGAAGACGAGGCGTTCAGGCAAGGCCCAGAACTCCAGTTCATGAAACGCAGGGTTGCTGAAGTCGAAGACAGCATAGGCCGGGCACTCGACATGGGCATAGTAGTGCCGTGTCGACACAAAGGTGGGCTGCGGGAAGAAGGTCCACCAGTAGTCACCACCGGCCCTGTCCGCTACATCGGCCTCCCAGGTAACGCGCGTGCGCTTGTTGCGGCCCACGCCCTGTTCGCTTGTCCACAGTGGAAAGCGCCGCCCCCGCAGGTTGAAGTGCGAGAACTGCTCACCTCCCCCGAATACCGATTCGCCGGGCTCCGCAGGCAGCCTGAACCAGAACCGGTTCGGCACCGCTGGCAATCCTGTGTGCGCCCCCGCCGGGCGTGGCCCTCGCGGGGTACCAGCGATGGCGGGAGAAGCAAGGATTGAAGGCCTCGCGACCAGGCGTCCATCCTCCTCCGCCAACGAGAGGTTCAGAGACAGCTCATTGCCGCGCGTCAGCGTTATATGCGGATGATGGCCGGATTCGTCAACCGAGAAGCCGGTGAGCCCCACGCGCTCGATGAGCCTGTCACGGATGTCGAAATTGCCGCGGTACATGTCGATGCTCTCCACGCCGCGCCCGATGTAAGCGCATGGCTCTGCCGTGGTATGAACAAGCACCTTGATGCCGTTCAGGATTACCGAGAAGCCGGAATCATCTCGTTCGAGCGTCAGCATGGGACCCCCTTGAAAAATGCCCGCCCGCGTTGCAGCGGACGGGCCATAGTGCCTGTCAGTGACGACGGCGAAACTCAGCCCTTGACGCCGCCGGCGGCTATTCCGCGAATCAGGAAACGTTGCATCGCAAGCGTGAAAATGAACACCGGAGTCAGCATGATCGTGCTCGCGGCGCACATCTGCCCCCAGGTCAGCGTGTCGCCTCCGATGAGGCTGCTTATGGCGACCGGAGCCGTCCTGGCATTGACGCCGGTCAGGATCAAGGCGTACAGGAACTCGTTCCAGCTGTTGATGAAGGCAAAGACAGCCGCCACAACCAGCCCAGGAGCGACCAGTGGCAGGAACACCAGCCTGAAGACGGTCCACCGCGTACACCCGTCGACCATCGCCGCTTCCTCGTAGCTCTTGTCAACGGCGGCGAAAAACGGAATAAGCATCCATATTACGTAGGGCACATTGAAGCTGGAATGCGCCAGCGTTATGCCCGCTATGGTATCGCGCAGTCCCAGGGTCCTGAAGAGCAGGTAGAGCGCCACGACCAGTGACATCTGCGGCAGCATGCGGAACACCAGGAAACTGTAGGCCAACGCGTTGCGGCCCCTGAACCTGAACCGCGATATGCCATAGGCAGCCATGGCACCGACACCCACGGACAGTGCCGTGGACAGAAGGCCAACGATAATGGAGTTGCCCATCGCCTTCATCATCTGTCTGTTCTTGAGCACCAGCATGTAGCTGGCCGTCGTCAACTGGCTCAGTGCGAATTTCTGCCCTGACAGGATGACGATGTCACGGCGGAACCCGTTCAACAGCGTGATAACGATCGGGTACAGTTCCACCAGCAGCAATGCAACGGCGAAGAAGACCACGCCGACGGTGATCATTTTCCTTCTAGTTGACAACCGGAGCGTCATCGGTCACCTCCACGTTCCTCGAGCTTCTCGAGGCTCATGTTCTTGCGTACCAGGGTAACCGCGAACACAATCGATATGACAAGCAGGAAAATGGCCATGGCGCTGGCCATTCCAACTTTCATGTATCCAAAGGCCTGCCTGTGGGTATAGAGACTGAACAGCGTCGTGGACATGCCAGGACCGCCTTCGGTCATCACATAGACTTCGCTGAAAATGCGCAGCGCGTCAATGATGCGCAAGAGGACAGCGGTCATAATGGTCGGGTACAGCAATGGCAGAATGACACTGAAAAGGCGTCGCCAGAAACTGGCGCCGTCTATCTCGGCGGCTTCCAGCACGTCTGTCGGTATGCCGGCAAGCCCGGCATACAAGAGCATGAACACAAAGGGCCACATCCGCCATATGTCCTGGACTATAACGGCGACGTATGCAAAGGTTGGGTCTCCCAGCCAGGTAATCTCGGGAGCCCCCAAGGCCAGAAGGAAATTGTTCAGGGCTCCATACCGCGGCTGCAGCATGAACCGCCAGGTCATGCCGGAAACGACGGGCAGGAAAAACACCGGCAACAGGATCAGCGCCCGGACAACCCTGCCACCGGTGAACTCCCGGTTCAAGAGCAGCGCCGCGGCCAGGCCGAGCAGCAGCTCAAGGGGTATGGCTATGAATATAAAGCCAAGCTGCAGTTTAAGACTGTTCCAGAATTCCTTGTCCTTTACCAGATCGACGTAGTTGCCTGCGCCGATGAAATGCCGTTCTCCGCCACCGGCAGACAGCGGCCAGTCGAACATCGAGACGACCAAGGAAAAGACAATCGGAAAAATGAGAACGGCAAAGACGATCAGGAGTGCCGGCAGTAAAAAAGGAACGGGAGACCCATGGCCTCCCGCCCCTTTCAAGGCGACTCTCCTTCCGGGGCTAGTAGCCAGCCTTCTTGAGGATATCATTGGTTTCCACAACTATGGCGTGCACGGCGTCCTTGGTAGGCATGGCGCCCGTGATACCCATGATCCAGTATTTCTTGACCACATCCTGAACCTGTCCGATCTCCTTGAAGCGCGGCCGTGAGGCAGCAACCTTCATCGACTCGGCGAGCGCGGGGAGCCAAGGCTTGCTCGCGGTGAATGCCGGGTTGGTCAGCGATTCGGTGCGTGCCGGGATGGTGTTGGCCTGAACGAGCTTGTCGGCGACAGCCTTGCTCGACCACCAGTATATGAACTCGGCGGCGGCTTCAGGGTTCTTGGAAGCTTTGGGGATGGCGATTGCCCAGGCGCCGGTTATGGCGTTGGCTCCGGCGGGGCCGGCGGGCGGCGCGGAATAGGCTATCTTGCCCGCTACCAGCGACTTGGCCGGGTCTTCATAGGCGGCAATCTGCGCAGGCCATATGAACATCGAGAACACACCCTTGGGGTCGGCGGCGAAGGCTGCCTGGCGCTCCACGTGAGCCATGGTCTCTGCTCCCTTGGGAGAAATGGCCATCAGCTTCTTGTAGAATTCCATGCCTTCGACAGCCTTGGGCTCATCGAGGACGACCTTGTAGGTTCCACCGGTGTAGTCGATGAAGTTGGTACCATAGGAATACCACATGAACATCGCTTCGGATAGCACCCCGGCCGGGCCGCCATTGAAGGGACCAAAGCCCGCGGCGATGTTGTTTTCATAGAAGAACGTGCCCATCTCCAGCAGTTCCTTGAAGGTCTTTGGAACCCCAAGATCGTAACCGTACTTGGCCTTGAACTGCGAGCGGTAGGTCGGATTCTCAATCAGGTCCTTGCGGGTCATCCAGACGTACAGGTTGCCGTTGATAGGCACACCAAGCTGGACGCCGTTCCAGGTGCCGATGCTGTACATCTTGGGCGTAATGGATTTCGGATCGGTCTTGGGATAGATAGTGCCCTTGTACCACTTGTCGAATGGCAGGAGCAGCGACGCAAAGACCGGCACATTGCCCTCGTCTATGCCGACGACATCGTAGTCAGTGCTGGTCTCGGTAACCGCGACGGCGGTTTTCGTGAGCACCTGCGGCGGCTGCAACATCTCAATATTCACCTTGATGTTGGTGGCCTTCTCGAATTCAGGCAACATCTCGACCAGTGCCTTGGGATACGGGTCGTCCCACAACAGCACGTTGATTGTCCTCTGTGGCTGGGCGGCGGCCCCGGCAGCCGTTTCTTTGTCGCCCATGGCGAACGCCGACATGGCGGATACCGCCAGCAAGACGATGACGAAGAGCGTGATTCTTGACTTCATCGTGTCCTTCCTTTCAAAAGCATGGAGATTCCGAAAGCCAGCGGCTTTCCGATCGACTCGATGCCGCGCCGCCAGAGGCGATGCGACATCCACGGAATATGCATTAGTTACCAAGTGAAATAATACACCAGATTGGTCGGCTGTCAATGAAAAAGCAGTGAGCCGAGCCAACTTCTGTGCCTTTGGAATTGCGCAAATCCAAAACACCTATCATAGTGATCGCTGGAATGGAATCAGAGGATGGCATGATAGACAAGAAGCGATACCGGCCGCGCACTATGCGATGGTTCAACCTGATGCTCCGGTGGTCACTGGGAGCCTTCGTCGCCCAGTATTTCAGGATCCGCGCCGTGGGCCGCGAGCTATGGAAGAGCGTCAAGCCTCCATTCGTGCTTATCCCTACCCATCATGGCAATCTCGATCCGTTCATGGTCAATTATTTTGTTCCCGGCCAGGTCTATTGGGTGACCAGCGACGGCAACATGCGGTCATCGATCATGAAATTCCTTCTGAGCCTGGTCGGCTCGATACCAAAATCCAAATTCATACCGGACCTCGAGACAATAGGCTGGATAGTCGACGTGATCCGGAAGCGGGGCGGAATAGTCGGCATCTTCGCGGAAGGACAGGCAAGCTGGGACGGGCACACGCAGGAAATAGTCCCATCGACCGCGAAGCTCATCAAGCTGCTCAAGGTGCCGGTCGTCGTCGCCCTGCTCAAAGGCTCCTACTACAGCCAGCCGCGCTGGGCCTGGAACCACCGCCCCAGCGCCATGGAGATAGAGTTCAAGCTTGTCATAAGCGGCCAGGAAGCCAGGTCGATGACGCCCGAGGAGATTCTCGCGTCGCTTGCCAAGGCCATGGAATATGACGAGGAGGAGTGGCTAGCCAATCACCCGGTGCGCTGGCACGGCTCAGGCAGGGCTCGGCACCTGGAGTTATCGCTGTACCTGTGCCCGGTCTGCGGGCAGGCGGGTACGATGCGCAGCTCCATAAACAGGTTGTATTGTCGGGCATGCGGGCATGTGGTGAGGCTTTCGCGCGATTACCGGTTCACATCAGTTGGAATAAGCCAGCCACACTTTGTCTCGATCCGTGCCTGGGACCAGTGGCAACGCGGGGCCTTCGCGGACATGCTGCGCCTCGCAGCGGACAAGCCGGATACCCCGATATTCACCGACAACGGCGTGCTCGCGATGCGCGGCCACCGGACCAACCCGCTCCGGAGGCTCAGAACGGGCTCGCTGATACTCTACCCCGACCGTATCGAGCTGGCTACGCTGTTTGGCGAACGCCTGCGTTTTCCCATAGGCGAGCTGGAAGGCGCGGGAGTCCTCAAGCAACAGCTCCTGGAGTTTTACCAGGGCAAGTCGCTCTATCAGTTCAGGTTCCCGCGCCGCTTCCAATCAGCGCGCAAGTGGCTGGACGCGATAACCATCCTGAAAGAGCGCCTGCCGGCCTGATCAGTCCTCTATCCAGAATTTCAGAGGATGCCGCATGGCCCTCTCCTTGGCAACCAGCGCGTAGGCGACCAGGGTATACACGAGGTATGCCACCGATATCAACACCATCGTCCAGAACGGGCCGAGCGTTCCAAGCATGCCCGCCTGCGCCGGCAGGTTTATCGCCAGTATAAACGGGATGGCGAGGGCGAAGGTCATGCCGGCCGACAGCATGTAGTCGTTCGAGACCTTGGTCTTGAACTCCGGATCGACTATCCGCAGCAGGGCAAGACCGGTAGACAGGGTTCCCGTTGACACGCCATAGAGCATTACCATGCGCTCGTATCGATGATCCCTGAAGATGCGGGAACTCATCCACGGCAGTGTCAGCGTCACTACAAGGCCACCGACGGTCGATACGACGAGCAGGGGCAGCCAGTAGTGCCACACAAACACCAACGAAATGGCCGCGAGTGAACCGGTCACCATGTAGTCAACCGCGATGCCCGATATTCTGGACAGTCCATCGTTGTCCAGTATGTGCCCCAGCTTGAGCCTGTTGATGATGGCCCGCACGATCATCGCTGTCAGCGCCGAGAATATGAAGTTCATGCCCCACAGGTTGGCGCCCAGATCGCGTCCGGCCTTTCCCGCAAGTCCCAGCAGCGCCGTCAAACCGAGCAGCAACAGGTACGACAGGATGTACGTAAACGCCACGATCGCCAGATGGAAGCTCATCGGGTCGATCGCCTCGATATCGGTGGTGTTCCGGGAACCGACAGGACGCTCGGTACCCTCAGGCAGGACGCCGGTCAGCAGTGCCTTGTCTGCAAGACTGCGCAAGGCCGGCAGATAGCCCTTGCGGACGCCATAGTTGACCAGGGCAACTCCGACGACGCAGGCCCACAGATAGCCCAGGGCCGCCATCGTCAGCCCCGCCGAGCCCGCGCCTTCAAAACCCATCGGTTCCCAGGTCTTGCCAATCGCGTACGCCTGACCTGGTCCCATAGCGAAGCCCAGCGGCAATGTAAGCCCGAAGGCCGGATTCAGTCCCGGGCTTACCGTGGAGAAGAGCAGCCAGGTCAGGATCAATCCCAGAAATGCCTGGATGGCGTACTGTGACAAAATGATCGTGGACATCCCCCACACCGACCTGTTGTTGTCATGCTTGACGGCGGGTGGCCGGGAGCGCAGGGTCATCGCTATGAATGAGATGCTCAGCAGGTGGTATACCAGATCGCCAAGCCGGTGCTGGGAGTAGCCCAGGGCGGGCATCAGGTAATTATAGACGGGCAACAGGATGAAACCTGCAGTAAGCGCGTTTGGCACCATGAAGCGCTGCAGAAAGCGCAGCTTGGTGCGGATAAAGGTCGCCCCCAGGAGAGCGGTTGATATGACACCAGCATCTATCACGATCTTCCATGAAAAATCCATGCTACTTCCTTTCTTGACGGCTCCATGCTTCCACCTCATGTGCGCGCGAAGCGCGGGCGGATGCTACTATTCGATTGACTCTACCACATGATTGTCTGGTTGTGATGTCAAGATTCGATCAAATCAGGACATCAGGCACGCTTTTGGGTGGCCGAGCGATATTCACTTCTCAACGGTATGCTTCCGTAGTAGACTTCGCAGCCATGGATATGACCCAATTCGCCGAGGCGTTGCGAGCTTTGGTAGAGAAGACGCCCCTGTTCGACAGCGATGACCTTCAGGCGGTTCTCGTCGTCAACCCGAAGGCAGGTGGCTTCTCGCGGCCAGCCAATGCCGCTGCAGCCATGCGTGACCTGATGCATGCCTCCGCCGAGGCCGCGGCGCTCAAGCCGCGCGACCGCACGAGTTCGCTGTCGTGGCGAGTCAGTACTACGAACGGGCCACGCCACGCGACGAGGTTGGCGGCTGACTTCCTGGACGAGGCGGCGCTGAAGCCGGGAATCGCATGGCTTGTCATCCTGGCCTGCGGCGACGGCACCAGCCTGGAATTCCTCGATGAGCTTTCGCGGGCGCCCGATGAGGTGCGCACCCGTTTTACCGTGCTACGGTTGCCTTTGGGCACCGGCAACGATGGCTCGGATGGCAGAGAGCTGAGCGATTCGCTGTCCAGATTGACAGGGGCAGGCAGGATAGAGGTGCAACCCGTGCTCCGTGTGGTTCCGGCGCCCGGAGGGCCAGCATCGCTCCGCGCACCTGGCGGTGAGTGGCGGTCATGCAACATTGCCAGCGTCGGACTGGACGCCTTTGTGACACACATGACCAACAGGCTCAAGTCCAGGATGCCCGGCGATTCGTACAAGCTATGGCTGGATCTGGCCTCTGTCGCCTATGACAAGATCTATCCGCCGCGAGAGATGACCATCACTGCATTTGGCGCCGATGGCAGGAAGCTGGCTGGCCATCAGGGCCAGTTCCTCCTGGTGGCGATGGGAGTCAGCGGACACCGCACCTACGGCTCGAACAAGCCTATTCTGCCCGATGAAGACAATGTCTGCGCCATTCATCAGATGCCGTTGCTCCGGAAACTTGCCCTGAAGGGACCAATATCGTCCGGCCAGATTCGATCATTCCATGAAGCCGTGCTTTTTTCGGCCGATGCCCTTGAAATTGGCTATGCCGACCGTATATTGGTTCAGATGGATGGTGAGGCCGAGCCTCTGGTCGCGGCTGATTTTCCGTTGCGCATCGAGAAGACGAGGCCGCTGATTCACCACATTGCGAGGGCATAGCTGTCCGCGGAAGCGGCCACTGTGCGATGAAAGGTATAGTATGAGAACCAAAAGCATGCTTATTCAAGCCTTGTTGCTTGTCATCACGGCCAGCGTCGTGTCGGCCCAGGCCAAGCCGCTCGTCGCGGTCTTGTCGACCGACAGCCCGCTGTTCAACACGGCAGCGCTCGACCCCGCCAAATCAGGCGCGCGCCTGTCCGCGGGCGACCCGCTCCTCATAGTCGGCTCCCAGGACAAGAAAGCCGTCGTCGATGGGCAGCCGGCACTATGGTACCAGGTCAAGACTTCAGAAGGCGCTACCGGCTGGATTCCCGGCTCCAGGATGTCGTTCACGTCAACGGCTTTCAAGCGATCGGACTTCTCCAACCAGGACCAGTACGCCGCCTACGTGATCATGGCGGCCAGGACCGGCGAGAAGGTCGTAGCGGCCAGGAGCTACGAGAAGATCGAGAAGGGCGACATAGGCTATTTCGTGTCGTATCACGATGGCGAACTCCCGGTGACAGTCGTATGGGAACGCAATATCTCCGCCACCCCAAGCGAGGACTACCTGCCCAAGGACTTTCCGGCAGAACTCAAGCCATTCGTCTACTATGTCGAGTGGCCGATCATAGAGCTGGTTGGTGATCAGGCGGCCGCCTCGCTCAAGACCCTGGCCAAGACGCTTCCCAAGGCCTACCCCACAGACGACGGCTTCTATGCCGATGCCATCGACGAGGCATTCCCATGGTATACGCCACCGGAGGCATCGTACGCCTCGGCCGATTCCGGCTCTGGTGACTATTCGGGGGACGAGAGCGATGGCGCCATAGACCCGGACTATGTCGAAGGTATTGAATCCTACGGCTTCATCACCGTCGGCAGCACCGTGATTCTGGGCAAGCATGACAGCGTCAATGGTGGTGACAATTGGGCCGCCGAGATGGACAAATTCGTTGGCCAGGAGGCAGTGGTCACATCGCTGCCAGGCGCCGACAGCCAGGGTTTCCTGGTGGTCAGGGTCAACGGCAACGACTATGCATGGCGGGCGCGCAACCTGGCCGTCAAGGACAGAGGTGAACCCGGCAGCTATGGATACGAGACAGGCGACTCGGTGATCCTTGGAGCGCACCGCTACATCGACGAGGACAACAACTGGGCTGCCGATATGCTCGACTATGTTGGCGAGACCGCCACCATCACCAGTGTAGAAGGCACCGATGGGACCAATTGCTACATCGTGCATGTGGATATAGACAACGGTGACTGGTACTGGCGCGTGGAGACGATGACACCGGCCGAATGAGCGAAGCCGTGCCGGTATGGACGATTCTCCTGCGGCACGGTATAGTCGCCTCACTATGGAAAAGATGAAGCGCACCGTAACCTGCGGAGCCCTTGCGAAGGCTGACGCTGGAAAGACGGTAACCCTGAACGGGTGGGTCAATCGCAAGCGGGATCATGGCGGCATTTCCTTCGTAAACCTCCGTGATCGTTATGGCACCACCCAGGTGGTAGTGGATGCCGACGCACCCGAAACCCTGAAGGCCATCGCAAACGAACTCAAGAACGAGTATTGCGTAGCCATCGAGGGCACGGTGCGCTTGCGGCCCGATAGCATGATCAATCCCGATATGGCCACTGGCTCCATCGAGGTTGTCGCGTCGAACATCGGGATACTTACCAAGTGCGATGTCCTGCCCTTCCAGATCGAGGACAAGACCGACGCCAAGGAAGATCTACGGCTCAAGTACCGCTACCTGGATCTCCGCTCTGGCGGCATGCAGCGGCGCATCAAACTGCGCAATGACGTGGCATTCGCAGTCCGCGAACACATGATTGGCCAGGGATTTTACGAGATCGAAACGCCCACGTTCATAAAGAGCACGCCTGAAGGCGCTCGTGACTACCTCGTGCCGAGCCGGCTGTACCCTGGCAAATTCTATGCACTGCCCCAGAGCCCGCAGCTGTACAAGCAGATCCTGATGGTCTCCGGCTTTGACAAGTACTTCCAGATTGCCCGCTGCTACCGCGACGAGGACGCCCGTGGTGACAGGCAGCCCGAGTTTACGCAGATCGATATAGAGATGTCCTTTGTCTCCCGTGAAGACATTCTGACCATGGTCGAAGGTCTCATGCAACACGTCTTCAGGAAGACCATGTCTGTCGAACTGCCACGGCAATTCAGGCGCATAGCCTACGATGACGCTCTGGAGCTGTATGGTACCGACAAGCCAGACCTGCGCTTTGGCATGGAGATGCAGGATTTCGGGCCGTATGTCGCAGGCTCAAGCTTCCAGGCATTCAAGGATGCGCTTGCGACCGGAACCGCCGACCAGGCGGCCAGCGCGGCGCGCGGCATAACCGTGCAGGGCGGAGGCGTCAAGGCGCTGGTCGTGCCGGGCAAGGCCGACTACTCACGCAAGCAGATAGACGAACTCGAGGCGGCAGCCAGGATATACAAGGCCAAGGGCATGGCCTGGATGAAGGTCGCCCCTGGCGCCGATGGCATCGACGGGAAACCCGGCGCACCAGCACTCGAAGGCGGTGCCTCCAAGTTCTTTGCCGACAATACCGCGCAGGTCATCGCTGGCCTTGGTGCCAAGGTTGGAGACTTGGTGCTGATGGTCGCCGACCCCAAGAGGCGTATTGCCAACATAGCGCTCGGTGCCGTACGCACCAAGCTGGGCAAGGACTTGGGATTCTGCGATCCAACACGCTTCGAATTCGCGTGGATAGTGGACTTCCCGATGTTCGAGTGGAACGAGGATGAGAACAAGTGGGACACCGCGCACCACATGTTCACCTGGCCACAGGAGCAGTACCATCCGACGCTGGAGAGCGACCCCGGCTCCGTCAAGGGAGACCTGTACGACCTCGTGCTCAACGGATTCGAGCTGGCCTCCGGTTCAATCCGAATACACGATCCGACACTGCAGAAGCGCATATTCAAGATAGTCGGTTTCGACGAAGCAGAAGGCGACAAGAAGTTCGGCTTCCTCACCGAGGCGTTCAAGTACGGCGCCCCGCCCCATGGCGGTATAGCGCCAGGGCTGGACAGGCTCGTCATGCTTATGGCCGGCGAGACAAGCATCAAGGAAGTCATAGCCTTCCCCAAGAACTCCTTCGCCGTCAGTCCCATGGACGACTGCCCGAACGAGGTCGATCAGAAGCAGCTCGATGAACTGCACTTGTCCATCCGTTATCCGGAAAAGTGACGAGTACGATCTGCAGCACTATTCATACGGGCCCTCTGCGGGGCCCGTTTTTCATGGCGCAGGATGCCGCTTTGCTCTATTATTGGTGATGCAGGGAGACAACACGATGGCCACTGAACGCACCTTCTCAATGCTCAAGCCCGGCGTCCTGTCCCGCAGGATCACGGGCGAAATAATAACAAGACTGGAAAGGAAAGGCTTTGATATCGTCGCCGCCAAGCTGATGCGGATCCCCATAGACCTCGCCGAGACTCACTATGCCGAACACCGCGACAAGCCATTCTTCAAGGAACTGGTCGACTACATCACCAGCGGGCCTGTGCTTGCGTTGGTATTGCAGGGAGAAGCGGCCATATCGATGCTGCGGACCATGTGTGGTTCGACAAAAGCCAGCGAAGCCACTCCTGGTACGATACGGGGCGACTACGCGATGCATACCGGGCTCAACATCATACACGCATCGGACTCGCCGGCAAGCGCCAGGCGCGAGATCGACCTGTTCTTCAGGCCCGACGAGATCCTTGGCTGGCAAGATGGCAACGATACATGGATATGAAGCCGCGGCACTCGACGGCATGGCTGCTGACACGAGGGAGGTTCGACATGCGCATGATTCCCAGGCGTTTCATGGCCACTCTGGTGCTGGCCCTTGCTGCTGGATCTTTGCATGGTCAGCCATCGGTGCTGCCAAGCAATGACAAGGCAGCCTTTACTGTATTGTCAATCAAGGATGGCCTGCCCAATTCTTCGGTATCAGGAATCGTGCAGGACCGCCGGGGATTCCTGTGGTTCTCTACGCAGGGCGGGCTCAGCAGGTATGACGGCCAGAATTTCGTCTCGTACGAGAACGAGCCGTTCAATGATGCAAGCATTTCAGGCGACCTTGTCCAGACACTGTTCCTTGACCGGTCGGATACACTGTGGATTGGCACCTATGCCGGCCTCAATCGATTCATCCCCGAGTCACAGTCATTCGTGCACTATCGGTACAGTGATTCCGATCCGCGGTCGCTTTCAAATGACCTGTGCATAGCGATTGCGCGCGATGCCCAAGGCAACCTCTGGGTTGGCACGCTGAACGGGCTCAACAGGCTTGATGAGAAGACAGGCACCTTTACCCGCTATTTCAGCGACCCATCCAATCCCCACGCTCTGCCCAACAACACCATCCGGTCACTATTCCTGGATTCAAAGGGCAGATTCTGGGTTGGCATGTCAGGCGGAGGTCTATGCTCATACGACGCCGGGCGGGACCGGTTCGATGATTACACGGCTCCGCGCGCGGGAGCCCCTGGCATACCTCCCAGTCTGTCGCTCCAGGATATCAAGGAAGACAGTGATGGAAACCTGTGGCTGGCGGCCTGGGGAACCGGATTGGTGCGCTTCAATCCCGACAAGAACGCGACCACGGTCTTTCCTCTGCCCGACAACAGGATATACGTCATCAATACCAGCAGCCACGACATCGTGAGGGCCGGAACATGGGGCGCCGGGCTGTATGTGCTCAATTCGGTGACTGGCATGATGGAATCATACACGGCCTCGAGTGGCATCGGCGCCTTGCCCAATCCTGTCGTGTATTCGTTGCTTGAAGACGCTTCCGGAGAGCTGTGGGTGGGCACCAATGGTGGTGGCGTGGCAAGGATGGACCGCACCAGGAGCAGCTTTACAGCGTTCGTGGCGGACAGCAAGGATCCCGACGCGCTGCCGACAGGCAAGATCATCTCCACGCTGGTCGATTCCGCCGGGGAACTGTGGACCTCGGTCTACAGCGCGGGGATACACCGCTACGACCCAAAGACCAAGAAATGGCGACACTACCGGCATGTGTCCTCCGATCCCACAAGTCTGGCCGACGATATCTGCAACTTCCTGTATGAGGATCGCGAAGGGCGGTTATGGGCCTGCACCAACTCTGGTCTGTCACTCTTCAACCGCGACAGAGGCACGTTTACCACATTCACGCACCAGCAGGGAGTCGCGGACAGCCTCGCCGACACCATCATCTATTCGATGATCGAAGACCTGCAGGGCAATTTCTGGATAGGCACGTATACTGCCGGCCTGGATTATTGGGACATGAAGGCCAATACGGTAACGCACCACGCCTTCGATCCCAATGATCCAAACTCCATATCGGACAACCTGGTCAATTCGATCATCTATGACGCCGCGGGCCGTCTATGGGTCGGGACCAACAACGGCCTGAACCGATTCGAGGACGGTCACTTCATTCGCTACCGCTACGATCCGCAGAACCCCAAGGGGCTCTCCAGCAATTCAATCCAGCGCATCGTGCTGGATTCCAAAGGCGTGCTCTGGATAGCGACGCGAGGCGGCGGCATCAATCGTTACGCGCCAGAGACAGACAGCTTTGTCCACTTCCTGAAGAGGGACGGATTGCCCAACAACATATGCTACAGTGTATTGGAGGATCAAGCCTCGAACCTGTGGTTCGTCACCCAGACTGGCATAGCGCTGTACAGCCGCGATACAGCCTCGATCAAGCGCGTCTCCCTGTTCAAGGAACTGGAAAATACGACATTCAATACGGGGTCATTCGTCGGAACCGACGGCAAGTTGTACTTTGGCTCCATGGGAATCCTGGCCGTTTTCAATCCGCTGCGGTACGAGTCAAACCACCACATTCCGCCAGTCTACATTACGGGCCTCTGGGCCGCCAACCAGCCAAAGCTGGAGACACCGGTCGCCGAATCACCTGGCGGCAAGCCCATCAGGCTGAACTACTTTGAGAACTCACTGGAGTTTCGCTTCGCCGCGCTTGATTTCCGCGACCCGCGGGCAAACCAATTCGCGTACAAGCTCGATGGATTCGATAAAAACTGGACCTATACGACGACCAGGACCTTCGCAACCTATACCAACCTGCGGGGCGGACACTACACGTTCCGAGTCAAGGCGGCCAACAACGACGGAATCTGGAACGACCGGGGCGCGTTGATCGACCTGGTCATAGCGACCAATCCTCTGTTCAGCTCATTCGCCATAGCCCTGTACCTCGGGCTCATTGCCATGGCCGGATATGCCATCGCGACAATACGCAGCAACCGCATCCTGTCCAGCAAGGTGATGGAACTGACCGAGACGCAGTCAGCATTGCGGTCGGCCAGCTCCGAATCGGCGAGGCTCGCCATTGAGGCGGATCGCGCCAACAAGGCCAAGGGCGAATTTGTTGCCACTATGAGCCACGAGATACGCACGCCGATGAGCGGCATCATAGGCATGGCGGAACTGCTGTCCCGTACCAAGCTCGATGGCCAACAGAAGAACTACGTCGCGACTATCGAGAAGAGCGGGGAGACCTTGCTTTCCATATTGAGCGACGTACTTGATTTCTCCAAGATAGATGCTGGCAAGGTAACGCTGGAGTCAATACCGTTTGAACTGGGAGCGCTTGCCGACAGGCTCCTGTCGACGTTCCAGTGGCAGGCCAGGAGCAAGCATCTAGATCTGCGCGCGACGATAGCGGAGTATGTTCCGCCACTGCTCCGGGGAGACCCGCTGCGGCTCAGCCAGGTGCTTATGAACCTGCTGTCCAATGGCATCAAGTTTACCGAGCACGGCTCGGTGGAACTGATGATAGTGACCGAACCAGATGGCCAACCTGGCATGGCTACCGCCGAAGGCACGGCGCGGGTACGCTTCAGCGTCGTTGACTCCGGCATCGGCATAAAGTCCGAGAGCCTGCCTACGCTCTTTGAACCATTCGCGCAGGAAGACCAGTCGACGACACGCCTGTATGGCGGTACGGGCCTTGGCCTCTCCATATCAAGCCATCTTATTGAACTGATGGGGGGAAAGCTGGAAGTCTTCAGCACGCAGGGACAGGGATCAACCTTCTCCTTCGCCGTGACCATGCCTGTATCGGACGAGTTGCCGCGTTCGACTGCCTCGGCGGAGGCTGATGGAACAGGTCGGATACGGTTCGATGGCTCGGGCCTCAGGGTACTTGTGGTGGATGACGATGATATAACGCGGCGTGTCGCGATCCATTTCCTGCAAGAGCTCAGCGTCGAGGCTCATGGGGTTGCCTCCGGAAGCCAGGCAATAGCGACACTTGCCACGGAGCCCTTCGGAGCGGTGCTGATGGACTGCTCTATGCCTGGCATGGATGGATATGAGACAACGAGGTGCATCCGTGAAGCGGGCGGCGGCACGAGTGATCCCCGCATCCCGATAATCGCCATGACGGCACACACCCAGCCCGAGGATCGCGAGCGTTGCATCAATGCAGGCATGAATGAATACCTGGCCAAGCCGATACGCTCTGCCGCGGTCAAAGCCATGCTTGCCAGATTCTTTCCGCAACGTGCCGAGCGCATGACGGAGAGTCAGCCTGACGAGCAGCAGCCAGCCGAGAGCGCCGCCGCGGCGGATGCTGACATATTCGACATGGACGCGTTCTCCGCGCGCTTCACCGGTGATGAAGACGTGGCGACCGAAATTCTCGACATATTCCTCAGGCAGTCGCGGGGTCTTCTAGACGAAGGCACCGCGGCGCTGGAAGCCGGCGACCTGCAGACCTTTACCGCGCGCATACACAGGCTCAAAGGCGCCGCAGGAACGATAGGCGGGGCTCGCGTCGTCGCCATCGCTGAGACAATACTCGACGCATGCACCGCCGCGCGAGGCGGCCAGACATTGGCACCAGAAACCAGGGGTGCGTTGCGGGCGCTCGCGGGCGACTTTGGCCATGAACTGGACGCATTGATGCTGGCGGTTTCTGACTACCGCCGCTCATCGCGCCGCAACTAGAAGAGGGGACAGGGCCGCGGCCCTGTCCCCTCTCCAATCTTCCGCGTCCCTGCCGCCTATTTTCCGGCGCAACCCGTGCAGCTGCCACACGAATCCAGCTCCGTGCCATCGTCGCACGAAGCGCATCCTGTTGCCGTGGTGCCGCCCCGCTCCAGAATCAGCTGGCTGGCCATGGTTCCGCCGACAGGCTCGATCAGGCTGGTCAGATCACGGCCGCCCCTGAACCGGAGCACGTTGACCATGAAGATGTTCAGCTTGTTGATGATGTTCGGCGGAAGCTGGTTGCCATCGACCTCCACCGATATGGTCGGATAATTGCGGTCGCGCGCCCACGGCGCGAACAGGCCCTCGATGACGCGGCCAATGAGGCAGGCGAACGGCGATATGTTGACGATGCCTGAGTATCCACGCTGCATGGCAGTCGCCGCGACACCGGTGGAAACCGCTATCTCGGAGTTGAGCTCCAGGTTGACGAAATGCTCCTGGGTGTTGGCCATGATCTCGTTCATGTCGTGCGGCGTCTTGGCTATCAGGCCCGTTGGCTCGAGTATGGAGAGTACCTTCTTCTCAACCGAGTGCTTCCACCACTCCTCGACATGCAGCTTGAGGAGGTCGAGCGATGGCTTTGAAGCCCATCGGGTACCGACCGGCCGCAACTTTATAAGCTTCTTCAGGGCGTACTCCCGCACGAAGTCCAGGTAGTGAATCCACTCGCTGATGCCGGCCACCTTGACAACGATACCGCGATCGCTCATCAGGTCGGTCAGCTCGCCTACGGCGAAATCATCACGCCGCACGTATATCTCGCCGACAACCAGCACCTTGGGGCAGTCGTCGATGCCGCGCTTCAGCGGTATCTGCTTGACCTCGCCTGCGATGCGCTTGAGCTCGTCCCATATCTTGTCTGGATGATTCTCGACGACACCCATCATGCCGCGCCACGAGGCTTCGAACGCGGACTGGGCCTGTTCGGGATGGGTCGCGGTCGCCTTGAGAGCGGTCTGGATATCCTTCATGTAGTCGGTAACGACCAAACCCTTCCACATCTCCTTGGCGAAGCTCGGCCCAAGCTCCGTGTACGAGTTGTCCGCGGACAACGTAAAGACAACGATGTTCTCCAGCCGCATGTCCCTGAAGAGGTTCTGGTAGAATACGTAGTACTGACCGGTGCGGCATGGACCAGTCGTTATGGGCACGAACACCAGATACAGCTCGTCCTTGCGGTACTTCTCCGAGGCTATGAACTGCAGCACACTGCCGAGCAGCAGATGGCTCGGTACGCATTCCTTGCCGGAAGCGTGCGCCCTGGCCACCTGGATTGTCTTGCTTGTCGCGACCGGCAGGGCTTCGGCATTCAGGCCCAGCCCGCGAATCGTGGCGGCCATGAATTCGGTTGAAACGTTGCCCATGTTTGACAGGAGGATCTTGACCCTCTTGTTGTTGCGAACCGGCAACTTCTCGCCCGTGGCCTTGTTGATGACGCGCAGGTCTTCCTTGCCGCCGTACTCGAATTGCCAACCGTTGTCGTAGCGCTCCGCCTCTATTTCAAGCTTCTTGGCGCGGTAGCCGTCCAGGATATCCAGGAAGGCCTCAACGCGGGTGTCGATGCCGGCATCGGCGGAGTGCGAATCAAGCTCCAGCACCAGGAACGGCTTCTGGCCCATGATCCACTTGAGGTAGTGCAACATGAATGAATCCGGCGCGCACGAGAAGTTGGTTATCCAGGTAACGTATATGTTGGGCTGATCCTTGAGCAACATGGCCGCGTGCATGTCCTGCTGGCCATAGTACCAGTACATGTTCGGGAAAATGCCCTTCTCTTCGGGCAAGGGCAGGATGTCGAACGGTATGACCGAGTACCCGCGGGTGGTGAACTTCCTGGGTATGCCCATATTCGCTTCGGGCGTGAAGGAGTTGTACGGGCGACCAAGGATCGCAATCACCGGGCGGTCGGCCTTCCGGGCCTCTTCCAGGGCCTCGGTGCCGAGAGCCTGGGCGGCAGCGAAATACTCGCGCTGCTTTGCCAGGGCCTTCTCGAAGGCAGCCCTGGTCTCGGCCTCGCCGATTCCCAGTAGGGCAGACATCGTCGTGAAGTGCTCCAGAGCCTTGGCCTCGCCGAACTTGAAGCTGACAACCAATGGCAGGAAGCGCTTCTCATCCACATCGGGGAAGGCTTTGACAATGTAGTATGGAAGAGCCTGCGTTATCGGGCAGGTGTTGGCGTGAACATCGTCCTCGTAGCTGGGCATGTCCCTGAAGTGCGTCAGCAAAACGTAGTCGACGCCCTTGTCCAGGCAATCCTGCACGGCGCCGTGCGCTATCTCGGCGGGGAAGCAGTATGCACTCTCAACCCGGACGACGCCTTCGTGCGCCACCTCCGTGGACAGCACCGTCTTGATGCCGAGTTCGTGGAAGAACCACGAATACAGCGGATACAGGCTGTGGGTGGAGAACGCGCGCGGGATACCGACGGTATAGTTGCGCCTGGCGACGAATGACTCCGCCGGGGCGGCGAACGTCTCGAACATCAGCTCCTGTCGTTTTGACACATAGTCGAAGACCGGAATGTCATGCACGGCCTTGCGGGTGTTGGTGTACTTGTTGCAGCGGCCACCGAACATGTACGAGTGCTCGTTGACCTTCAGAACCTGAATGGGGCACAGGTTGTCGCAGGCCTTGCAGGTAAAGACGCGCTCGTAGCCAATTTCGCGGGTTATCAGAGCGTCGAGGTCGACAGGCGTGTTGTCCAGAAGACCTTCGGCGCGCTTGCGCTTGGCCAGGAGGGCCACACCGAAGCTGCCCATCAGCTCGGGAGACGGCGGGACCAGGATCTCCTTGTCCAGCATCATCGCAAAGGCGAGCGGCACCGCCTCATTCTTGGCTACGCCGCCCTGCAGGAACACCTTCTTGCCTATCGTGCGGTTGCCGACGACGCGGTTCAGGTAGTTGGCCACGATCGACACGACTATGCCGGCGGTTATGTTCTCGCGGGTGGCGCCCTGCTGCACAGCCTTGCGGATGTCTGAATTGATGAAGGCCGAGCAGTGCTCGCCGAACTTCAGCGGGGCATCGGCCGACAGCGCTATCGGCGCTATGTCCTTGGCACTGTGTATGGAAAGGTCGCCCGATGAAGACTCTTCGAGGAAGCTGCCGGTTCCGGCCGAGCATGCCTCGTTCATCGCGTAGTCTATCGGCACGCCGTTCTTGAGCAGCACGTACTTGGCGTCCTGACCGCCAATCTCGAATATCGTCTCGACGCCTGGATCGAAGTACGCGGTGCCGACAGAGTGGGCGATGATCTCGTTGTAGACACCGGGTGTCTCGAGGAACACGCCCAGAATCTCGCGCGATGAACCGGTGGTCGCCGCCAGTTCTATGTTCACGGTGCCGCCATGGGTGTCGGCGGCTATCTTGTCGCGGATGGAGACAAGGCACTCCTTGAGCGCCTTGACCGGGTCGCCGTGGGTCCTGCCGTAGTAGCTGGCCACGACCTCGTCGGTCTCCGCGTCGAGCAACGCCACCTTGGTCGTGGTGGATCCACCGTCGACGCCTAGTATGTACCTGCGGCCGGCGACCACGCTGCCCTCGCGTGCCTCGAAGAAGCGCACCTTGTCGCGCCACTTCTTCAGGTCGGGGAGCGTATCGAACCGAACCACGTTCGGCTTCAGAAGGGACTCGGGCGGAGGCAGGGGCGAACCGGCTCCCGCGGCCAGCACCGCGGCGCCGTAGGCCTCGAATACCTCGGCGGTCTCCGGTACGATAAATTCTATAGAAGGAGCGCGCTCCCTGATGAAGCGCACGATGTGCTTGTTCAGCGTCATGCCACCGGTCAGCACGACGGTGCCGTCGTTGACCTTGGCACGTTTCAGAAAATCGACCACCTTGCCGGCCATCACGTTCGACAGCGACAGCACGATGTCATCCTTTGTTGCTTCGCGTTTGTTCAACCGGTGGGTACAGTCACTCTTCATGAATACCGAGCAGCGTGTGCTCAGAGACAGCACCCGCGCCGTCTCAGGCACCTTGGACACGTCCTCCAGCGACATGTCCATGCGGCCAAGCTGCTGCTTCAGGAACTCGCCCGTTCCCGACGCGCACTTGCTGCCAGAAAAGTTGTTGACGATCTTGCCGGTGTCGTCGAGCGAATATACGACAAGATCCTCTCCACCCATGCTCGCGACCGCGTTAGGCTTCAGATGCGACGCGTTGAGGGCCGCCTCGACGCACAGCGGCTCGAGGGTCCCGGCCGCGTTGAACAGGTAGCGGCCTTCGTTGCCGGTGACCAGCACCTTGGTGCCGACCGGAATATCGCGCTGCGACATGATCTTCTTGACGGCAGCGTGGAAGTCGCCCTCATGTGGGGTAAACGCGGACCATAGGACGTTCTCGCCTTCTGTCAGGACGACTTTGAGGCTTGAAGAACCAATATTGATACCAAGGGATAACATACGATGGGACCTCTTTGGCGGATGTGCACACAGGATTTCCGGTCACTTCGACCCCTCGTCGATCCCGGAGAGTGACTATAATATACTCGAGACGTGGGGCGCATCAATACTGTCAAGGCCCCTGTGGTGCAAAATAGCGCATGCAATGCGAAGCATGCATATTTCCAACGGCATTTTCACGATTCTGGCCATAGGCCATCCAGGATGCTGTTCAGCCATCATCCCGAGCGACACAGGGCTTCCGTATAGATAAAAAGTGCTTGCAAACCTGACAATAGACTGCGTACCAAACGAACCAAAGCAAAGGAGCATATCATGGCTGAATACACGGCAAACAAGACACTGGATTGCAAGGGGCTCAAGTGCCCTATGCCCATCGTCAAGATGAGTCAGGAAATGCCAAAGTCCGCCATCGGCGACATCATCGAGGTGATCAGCACCGATCCTGGCGCTCTGTCCGATTTCCCTGCCTGGGCCAAGACCACCGGAAACCAGGTGATCGAGACCAAACAGGAAGCCGGTCTCATCAAGATATACGTCAAGCGTCTCAAATAGGAGCTTGTATGCACAACGTTCCGGCCGCGGCGCAGATCGTCGCGGCGGTCTCGGCAGCCAGCACCAGCGCGGCCGCGAGTGCCCAGCCCGGCCCGGAGGCGGTCAGCGCGGTATCCGCTGCGGTGGCGCACACGGGTCTTGCGCTCCTGTTTGACTGGCTCGAGTACTTCATAACGGTGCCGATGGTATACATCGCCTTCTGCCTTGTCGCCATCGTTGTCAGGATGGTCAAGGTGGCCCGCTCGCCTGCGCCATTCCAGCTGGCTCTCTATCCGGCCGTCGATCGACCTGTGCTGGCGGCTCTGGGCGACGCCTTGGGCATGAGCCAGATACGCAGGCGCAAGCCCGTGTTCTGGTTCTTCTTGATGATGTTCCATGTCGGGCTCGTGCTGTTGCTGCTCGGGCACCTGGATATCCTGCCGCAGGTGAATATCGTGCCACCTGAATCCAGGCACATGCTGGGCGCCGGCGCGGTCGGCCTTGCGGTAACCATTCCTGCATTCTATTTCATGTTCAGGAGATTCCGCGGCATGAATCGGCAGATATCGGTACCGTCAGACTACCTGCTGCTGCTCCTGCTCGTGTTCCTGTTCCTGCTCGGCGATCTGATGAGCTGGGGAAACTCCTGGACGGCGCACGGCTTCGTGATGACCAAGGCCGATTTCGCCTCATACTTCGACGGTCTGGCCAGGTTCACCTTTGCCGATCCGCGCCAGGTGCTGCACGGTTCGCATTACCATTTCGTCGCTTTGCATGTGCTGCTGGCCAATCTGCTGTTCCTGATTCTGCCATTTACCAAGATAGCCCATGCGTTCTTTTCGGTGCCGCTCAATGTGATCAGGAGGGCCGTATGGACTACGCGACAGAACAAAAGCTAGAGCTGCTGTTCAAGTCAAAACTGCACGGCGTGATGCGCATGTATCTCGATACCTGCGCGCGCTGCGGCCTCTGTGTCGAGTCATGCCATGTCTATGCGTCGATGCCCGAAACCAAGTACACCGCGGTCGGACGGGCGGAGGTCGTGCGCAAGATATTCAAGCGCTACTTCAAGCTTGAAGGGAAAATTGCACCGTGGCTCGGCGAGGTGCTGGAGTTCACCGACGATACGATGGAAAGACTCAATGAGGCGGCATTCTCGTGCACCGGATGCAGACGATGCATGATGCATTGCCCGTTCGGTATCGATACCCAGCAGATCATGAGCATAGCCAAGGCCCTGCTGATCGGCGCCGACAAGGAACCCAAGATACTGTCGATGCTCGCCGACATGTCCATAGCCAAGGCCGATGGCCTTGATGAGACACGCTCTTCGTATGCCGAGGCCCTGGCGAACCTTGACTCCGAGGTCAGGGCGCTGTGGCCCGCATCGCCCGTACCCGCGGTGCCCTATGAGAAGTCCGCGGCGGATGTGCTGTATGTGCCGCTTGCCGGGTCCCATTCCATAGTGTCTGCGGCGGCGATCATGAACGCCGCGGGCGAGAACTGGACCCTGTCTTCATTCGAAGCGGTCAACTTCGGCACATTCCTCGGTGATGCCCGCAGGGCCTCCGCCATATCGACGCGCATCGTCGACGAGGCGAAGCGGCTGGGCGTCAAGGAAGTGGCCGTGGTCGAGTGCGGCACGGCCTTCCGCGTCCTCAAGCAGCAAATTGGTGAACAGCCGTTCAGGGTCAGCGCCTTCGTTGAATTGATAGACCGCTACCTGGAGGATGGACGCATCAAGGTGGACAAGTCGATGCACAAGGAACTGACCACCTACCATGACCCATGCCAGATAGCCCGCAACGTGGGAGTGATCGAGCAACCCCGGCGCGTACTGCGCGCCGTCACCGATTACTTCACCGAAATGACTCCGAACAAAGCGGAGAGCTGGTGCTGCGGAGGCGGAGGCGGTCTGGTTGCCATGGGTGAACTGGAGTTCCGTATGAAGTCATCAAAGGTCAAGGCAAATCAGCTCAAGGCGACGGGAGCCCGCGTCGTTACCACAGCCTGCGAGAACTGCCATAGCCAGCTCTCCGATCTGAACGAATACTACGGCCTGGGCATGAAGGTCGAGTTCCTGTCGCACCTCGTGGCGCGGGTGCTCGTCAAGCGGTCCTGAGCCATGACAGCCGTGTATGCGTCGCCCACCACGGCTGTCATGCCCTTCTACCGGGCGCCGTCACGCTTGTCACGGTACATGGACTTGTCGGCGCGATCCATCAAATCAGGCATACTCTGAGGGCTGGCGGGATCAAATAGCGCCATGCCCGTGGAAAACTCAAGACGCCAGGGCCTTCCTGATCTGCTGTTCCATGCATCGGCAGCTTGCCGAACGCGGTCGACAAGCGATGCGGTTGCTTCGGCGTTGGCCTGGGAGAGCAGCGCCACAAACTCATCGCCACCATAACGAGCGACGATATCGTCGGCTCTAAAACACCCATCAAGAATTGTTGCGGCTGCCCGAAGGGCTTCATCGCCCTCGGCGTGGCCATGGCGGTCATTGATGCTCTTGAAGTGATCCAGATCGAAGAAAAGGATAGCGAAGCGCTCATTACGCCTCATGGAACCGCGCAGGTGTTGATCCGCCAGCTCACCAAAACTCCGACGGTTGTGCAAGCCGGTAAGTTCATCGACGCGGGAGGCTTCCTTGAGCAGCGCTTCCCGGCTCTTTTCTTCCGATATATCCTGTACGGTGCCAAGAGCAAGCCTGACTTCTCCATTGGCTTTTCTTTCGAACACGGTATCCGTCAAGCGATGCCAATGCCAGACGCCTGACTTGTCGCGCACGCGGTACTCAAGGCGGGTCACCTTCCCATCACCCATCTTCCTCAATATCCTGGCCCTCGCGGCGAACCGCTTCCTGTCTTCCGGATGCAACAAGGTAGCAAAAGACTCGTCACCTATGGCCTTGATCTCATTAGCGCCAAACCCAAGGATCGAGGTGATGGCATTGGATTCATATATAGTGGTCCCGCGCTCCAGATCATACACATAGACAATGAAAGGCGACAATTCCAGCACTTTGGCCAGAAATCGCTCCCGCTCTTCCAGAGCGGCATGGACTCTGCTCAACTCCCGGCGGGCGTCGATGAGCTCGTTATTCATTCTTGAGAACTCTTCAAGTAATTGGTCTTCGTTCATACCGCCCCACCGAACGGATCAAGCCCGATGAGGCGATCACCTGTCTCCAGGGCTGTCTGGCAGTCGCCAGCGCTCGCATCCGCGCCCACATCTTTCCATAAATCAGGGGAAACGTTGAAAGGTATTCCACCTACAATCACAGGGGATCGAGCCTTACCGTCCGATTTAATGGCCCGTACGGCGCTGGCTACCCATCGGACATTCGTGAGCATGGACGCAGACAGCGCTATCATGTCGGGCTTGAGTCGATCTACTTCCTGCACAAGCGCGGCCACAGGCAGGTTTGCGCCAAAAAAACGTGTATCCCAGCCATCAGCCTCAAAAAAATCAGCAACCATACGCAACCCAATCTCATGCAGTTCGCCCTGTGCACACGCGGCGATCATGCGCTTTCCGTTTGGCCGCGGGCGAGCGATCAGCAATGGGTACAGCGTCGACATGATGTACTGAGTGGCCGCGGTGGCAAAATGCTCCTGCGCTACCGATATCTTCTTCAGATGCCAAAGCCTGCCCAGCTCCCGCTGTGTCGGCTGGAATAGATCGAGGTACAATGCTTTGATCGAAGTGCCCTTGCGGACTTCAGCGTCGACGATGGCCTGTGCGAGGTCGCGCCGCCCCTCGATGAGGGCCTGCAGGTAGGATCGAGCCATGCCGCTTTCTGGCAACCCTTCTTTCAGGTATCGGTTCGATGCCGGCTCGGATCTTCCATATTCGAATATGGCTCGCTGCACCACATCCTCGAAAACCGCCGCGTCTTTCCTGGACAAGTACCTGGCCGCCGCCTGACCGGCGCACCGGAACGATAGCGTAACCATATCATTGGAAAAGCCAAATCCATCGAAGAGCACCCTGAGCCATGACAGGTAGTCGACCAGGAAGTTGCCGTCATGGGCAAAGGCTATGGCCGCGAAATTCCTGATATGGTATGCCATGTCCTCTTTGGCCAGTCTCAGGCCACGTGCATCGAAGCGCACCTTCAGATCGGGCTTGAGCTCAAACAGCAACGCAAGCGCATCTCCGGCGGCAGCATTCGCCACCTCGAAAAGAGCATCGATTCCATCTGAGTCAACATCCATGAGAAGCGCTCCTTGATTGACACAATAATACCACATTCGGTGCGCGACGCTACAATACTGGCTGCACAATCGTATATACTGGCAGTCATGAACCTCTACCGCATCCAGAACATCAATTGCCCGCTCGACCACGACGAGCACTATCTGCGTGGCCGCGTCGCCCGCGAGATAGGTGTCGGCCCCGCGCACCTGGCTGAGTTCCGCATAGAGCGCAGGTCGATAGACGCCAGGGATAAACGCGACATCAGGATTGTCTACACCATCATAGCAGGGCTCGAGTCTCCTTCACGCAGCCTCGGCTCCAAGGCAATCGCGATGCCGCCCTTTGTGCGGTATCGCTTCCCGGGACCGAATCCACAATCTGCAGTCGGAGACGGAAAGCGCGCCATCATCGTCGGCTCCGGCCCCGCCGGGCTTTTCTGCGCGCTGACGCTTGCCGAGGCGGGATGGCGGCCGCTCGTACTGGAGCGCGGCGACCAGGTGGAAGCCCGAGGCGCGGCCATTGCGTCATTCTGGTCCGGAGCCGGACTCGACACGGATTCAAATATGCAATTCGGCGAGGGCGGAGCCGGCACCTATTCCGATGGCAAGCTGACAACATCCGGCAACGATGAGGCGGGGCGTAACCGCAGGGTGCTCGAGGATTTCATCGCGGCCGGAGCACCGGCGGAGATACTATTCTCCAGCAGGCCGCACATAGGCACCGACTACCTCGTCAAGGTCGTCAGGAATCTGCGAACCCGGATTGAAGAGCACGGCGGAAGCGTCAGGTTCAGGTCGAAGGTGACAAAGCTACTCCTCGACGGCGGCCGCGTGTCCGGAGTGGAGCTCGACGGTGGCGAACGGATCGATGCCCGCACGGTAGTGCTGGCCATTGGTCACAGCGCGCGCGATACGTTCTCGAGCATAGCGGCCGCGGGCATACCGATGGAGCGCAAGCCATTCGCGATGGGGCTCCGCATCGAGCATCCGCAGGAGATGATCTCGCGGGCGCAGTATGGTGAACACTGGAATCACCCCGCACTCGGCGCGGCTGACTACAAGCTGACGCACAATGCCGCCGACAGTCGTGGCGTCTACTCGTTCTGCATGTGCCCGGGAGGCTATGTAGTCGACGCCAGCTCCGAGCCAGGCATGTCCGCGTGCAACGGCATGAGTGATTTTGCCCGCGATGCCGCGAATGCGAACAGTGCCATAGTCGTCTCGGTGCGCCCCGACGATTTCGGCGGGGATGACACAAGCCCGGCTGGCGTACTCGCCGGCGTCGAATACCAGCGGCGCTGGGAACGGCTGGCGTGGACCGCTGGCGCGTCGGCCTTGCCAGTGCAGACGCTCGGCGACTTTGTGCGGGGCTCCGCATCCAGCCGCTTGGGTGACATCGTTCCGTCCACCCGTGGCACATACGCGCTGGCCGATCTCAACACCTGTCTGCCTGACTTCGTGGCCAGCGGCATACGCGAGGCGCTCCAGTCATTCGACAAAAAGATAGCGGGCTTCGCCAGAACCGACGCGGTGCTGACCGGAGTGGAGACACGCACATCGTCGCCGGTGCGGATTTTGCGTGGCGATGGAATGCAGTCCAGCGTCCGCGGCCTGTTCCCTTGCGGAGAGGGCGCCGGATACGCTGGCGGCATCATGTCCGCCGCCGTCGATGGCATCAGGGTCGCGGAGGCCGCTGCGGAATTCATGGGTGGCGAGTCCTGATCATCCTTTCAAGCACGACCATTATGCGGTAGACTGAGGTGGTTATGTCCAAGACCACCTCAATCAAATCAGGCGAGCGCAGAAACGCCACCATACTCTTTGCCGACCTTCAGGGGTTTACCGCGCTATCGGAGCGGATGGATCCCGAAGAGATGGATGCGCTGATGAGCCGCGTCTTCGGCATGTTCGAAGACATCATCGTCGCGCACGGTGGAGTCGTCGAGAAATACATCGGTGATGCTCTGGTAGCCGTCTTCGGCGTGCCGCAGCTCCATGAAGACGACGCTCAGCGAGCGCTTGAATCGGCTATGGCCTTTCTCGAGCGTAACCGCGCTCTTGAAAACGCCCTGACACCGCATGGTACCAGGCTGTCGTTCAGAATCGGCGTCCACGCGGGGCTGATAGCCACCGGCGACCGTGGATCGTTCAAGGTTGTCACCGGACACCCGATGGCCATAGCCCAGCGCCTGCAGGATGCGGCCGAACCGGACAGCATACTGGCCTCCGACGCCGTCAAGGAACGCTGCGATACGGAGTACGACTTCGAAGGGCCGCTGACGCTGTCGCTCAAGGGCACGACCGAGGCACTGATTGCCTGGCGGCTCAGGGGTTCGGCGCTGGTCGGGCTCCACGACGCGGGGCCGTTCATAGGCCGCAAGGATGCGCTCGACGAACTCATGCGGCTGTATGTCAGGCACGATCCGGCGATGACCAATGGCCGGTACCTGGTGGGCGAAGCTGGCATCGGCAAGACCAGGCTGGCACAGGCGCTTGTGGAGCGCATCAAGCGTTTCCCGGATTTTATGTCGCCGGTCCTGATGGCCAAGGCGCAGAAGTACCGACCAGAGCGATACGCCGTCATCATCGATCTGGTACTCGAGTACATTGGCGTGGATCCCGCTTCCGGTGCCGAGGCGATGTCGTCTGCACTGGCCGCTGTGCCAGGCATCGAACCGAACCATGCCAGACGCTTCACGGGTCTGGCGCACAACACCGGCCGGACTCCACAGGATTCCGATGTGGTGCTGTCCCTGTTCTCCATCTTTTCGGCGATCATGCAACGCCACGCCGGCGCTGTATATCCGGCGCTCCTCTTTATAGACAACGTCCAGGACATGGACAGACCGTCACGCGAATTCCTTGCCTACTACTTCAAGAACGGGGCATACAAGCCCTTTGCCCTGATGGCTGGCCGCGACCATCCCGCGTCTATACGCGATGTGTTTCCCGAACTGAAACCGCTCAGGCTGGGACCGCTGTCGCAGGAAGAGGCCAAGGCCCTTGTCCACGCTCACTGGAAGGAAGCGCCGGAACGGTCACTCGAAGCGATCATTGCCCAGTCGGGAGGCAACCCGCTGTTCATACGCGAGTACGCGCTGTTCGCGATGAAGCACAAGGACCTTTCCAACCTGCCAGGCACAATCCAGAACATGTTCATGGCGAGCCTGGACCGCTATGAACCGGCCACGCGCGCCTTCATCACCGCCATGTCAGTCTTCCTGCAAGGCTTCGACGAGAAGGACGCCGCCAGGGTATACGAGGCGTATGGCGGCGATCCTGGCTACGCCACCAAGGCACTGGATATCATGGCCCGCGCTGGCATCCTGACCAGAACCGGAGACCGGTTTGCCTTTGCGCTCGATGTGTTCAAGAAAGCCCTGTATGCGAGCATCCTCAACCACAACAAGAAGATCCTTCATGGCATTGTCGCGGACATCATGCTCGAACGCGGCCCGAGCAACCGCCTGCGATTGCTGTATCACCTGATGAAGTCGGAACGCTGGGCAGAGGCATCCGATGTGATACGTGGCGATCCGGCCCGCAATTATACCTATGAATATCTGGACTACATCGATGCGCTCTACAAGCGTCTGTCAAGAACCGCTCCGGATGACGCTATCCAGTTGCTTATAGCCAAGAGCGCCCTGTACTTCAATGCCGGCAAGATAGATGAGGCCGAATGTGAATTAAAGCGGGTAATGCGCTTCGCCGTCGACGAGAAAGACGATCTGTGCATGGGCTTTGCCTACCACATGGTATGTGCCCACAATTCCATGTCATACGGATTCCAGAAGTCCAGGTTTACTGGTCAGAAGGCCTTGTACTACTACCGCAAGGCTGGGATGGCCTCCAAGAGCATCCAGAACGTACTGCGCCACATGGCGTTTGCCGAACTGCAGCGCAACAATTTCGAGGAAGCACGCGCGCTGGTGGCGCAGATGTCCGAGCTTCCGGACCGCGACGCCTTCGAGCTGGCGAGCGCCCAGTCGGAGGGCCGCCTGCTGGCCGGCGATTACCATGGGGCGCTGCGCATACTCGATGCCACTCCTCGTCCCCAGGACGAAGATTACGGCTTTGTTGCCCGCTTCTTTGGCATGGACCTGCGCCTCAAGATACTGTGGCAACTCTGTGACTTTCCCGCTCTGGAGCCGGCCGCCAGGGCCCTGCTCGAGGCGGGCGACCTCAGCGACACGATCATGTCGCAGGCGCAGGCCATGCTCGCGGTTTCGGCAGCGCTGCGGGGCGACAACAAGACAGCCAGTGAAGGGTTCATGCAATCCGAGTATTACTCTGACAAGGTGCGCAACGATTTTGACAGGGTCGACTCACTCAGGACCATGGCTAATTGCCTCTTCATCGCGGGCAACATCCGCAAGGCGGAGAGCGTCGCCAGGGAGGCTCTGGTACTCGGGCTCAGGCACTCATGCTTCTTCCCGACGTTTACCGTATTGATGCTGCTTGTCCAGATATCGGCTGGACGCGGCGATCTTGAGCAGGCGCGGTTTTTCCTGGTGGAGGCATCATACTTCTCGTCGACGGGACTCCTCTTGCCAAACAAGGATACGATACTCTACTACTACTGGGCCAGCAGGCTGCTTGACGACGATCCGGCGGGCAAACGGGCATCCATAGCCCATACGCTGTTGATGGATGAGATATCGCGTCTGGGCGACCCGCGACTGGTAGCCAATTTCAGGTCGACCCGCGGCTTTGGCGACATAGAGCGCGCTCTTGCGGGTACCGACGAGGAGCAACCATGAGCGATGATTCCGGCATGGAGACCACCGCCAGAATGGCCGTCTACAGCGTCTTGAATACCGTGGAAGACTACCTGCTCGATGGCTACCGGAGCGGCACACCACTGCCCGAGTTCGACATCCAGGAGGCCTCGGATATCACTGCTGATGACCCTGCAACCATGGCGGCCATCAGGGCCCGGCAGCCGGCCAATGACAGCCTGGAGGCCATAGCCGCCGAGGCGACGCGGTGCCAGCGCTGCAGGCTGTCCGCTGGCAGAAACCGCGTCGTGCCGGGCCAGGGTTCGGATAGGCCCTTGGTCATGGTTATCGGCGAAGGCCCCGGCTCCGAGGAAGACAAGACCGGCCTGCCGTTCGTAGGACCCGCGGGACAGCTCCTGAACAAGATGCTCGCGGCCATCGGTCTTTCGCGAGAGACGAACTGCTTCATAGGCAATATTGTCAAATGCCGCCCGCCGATGAACCGCGATCCGGCCCCGGACGAACAGGCCGCGTGCATGCCATTCCTCGACCGCCAGATAGCCATACTGCGGCCGCGCGCCTTTCTGGCGGTGGGCAGGATACCGGCCCAGGCCCTGCTCGGCGTCAAGGAAGGCATAGGCAGGTTGCGCGGCAAGGTCTATGAGTTCCATGGCCTGCCTCTGGTAGCGACATACCACCCCAGCGCCCTCTTGAGGGACGAGTCGCTCAAGCGCCCCGCATGGGAAGACCTCAAGCTCCTGAAATCCATTATCGATGACAGAAACCGATAGGGGCGTGAGCGCCTACGTCTCGGTGGCCTTCGATGTGCCGGTCGACAGGCAGTGGAGCTACAGCAATCCGGCCGGCATCGACGCTCCGGTGGGCTCAAGGGTCGAGGCCCGGCTCGGCAGCCGCATCGCAGTGGGCTGGGTCGTCGAGTGTGCCGACACCGTCGATATCGATCCAGCGCTTATAAGGCCATATACCCGACTCGTCGATGCCGAGCCGCTCTTCGGACCGGAGACGCTGGCCTTGGCGCGCTGGATAGCGGGCATGTACTTCTGCTCGCTGGGCGAGGCGCTGTCGGCGATGATGCCTTCTGCCGAACGGGAAAGCAAGCGGCGCGCTTCCGCGGGGCGCGTGGTATCGGGCGATTCCGGCTCCTTCGACGACGTGCGCATAGCCGCCCAGCCATTGGTGCCATCGGCCGAGCAGCGCGCCGCTCTCGATCGCGTACTGTCGGCGCCGGCCGGCCGCTGGTACCTGTATGGCCCGACCGGGACAGGCAAGACAGAGGTCTTTCTGGAGGCCGCCGAGGCGACCCTGGCCGAGGGTCGAAGCGTCATATACCTGGTGCCGGAGATAGCCCTGACCAGACAGGTGGTCGATGCCGTACGTGACCGGTTTGGCGGATTGTGCGCCGTCATCCACTCGGGCCTGACCGCTCCGCGCAAGCTCGCCGAGTGGCGGCGCATTCTTGCGGGCGAGGCGCGCGTCGTCGTCGGGGCGCGGAGCGCGGTGTTCGCCCCCGTCCGCAACCTCGGCCTCGTCGTGCTGGATGAGGAACATGAAGGCTCATACAAGGCCGGCTCCGCGCCGCGCTATCACGCCCGCCAGGTGGCGATGCGCCGCGCCGCGACAGAAGGCGCCAGGCTTGTCATGGGCTCGGCGACGCCGAGCGTTGAATCATGGCGGCTGATGGATGAGGGCGGCATGGAGCGGCTGTCGCTGTCAAGGCGCCTGGCCGGCGGGGAGATGCCGGTCGTCGAGATAGTCGACATGCGCCTCGAGGAAGGCGCCCTCTCGAGGCGCCTCATCGAAGCGGTACGGGCAGTCAAGCGCGATGGGGGGCAGTCGATACTGTTCCTCAACCGGCGCGGCTTCTCATACTTCTGGAGCTGCAAGAGTTGCGGCGCCGAACTCAAGTGCAGACATTGCTCGGTGGGCATGACCTATCACAAGGAACGCGGTCGCCTGGTATGCCACTACTGCGGATACCAGACGGCGCCGCCACAGGCCTGCCCGGTCTGCGGCTCGCTTGACACAGGCTGGGCCGGCTTCGGCACAGAGCGCATCGAGGAAGACGCCGCGCGGCTCTTCCCGGACATGAGCATAGCCCGCGTCGATGCCGACACGATGAGCCGCAAGGGCGTGCTCGACAAGACGCTTGATGACTTCAGGGATGGCAAGATAGACGCGCTCCTGGGCACGCAGATGGTGGCCAAGGGACTCAACTTTCCGGGGGTGCGGCTGGTCGGGGTAATCCTGGCCGATACGACCCTCAACCTGCCCGACTTCAGGGCGGCCGAGCGGACCTTCGCGCTGGTGACGCAGGTGGCCGGCCGCGCCGGCCGGTTCCAGAAGGGCGGACGGGTGCTGGTGCAGACATACAGGCCCACGAGCACGGTGCTGACCAGGGCGGCTGCGCACGACGCGGCCGGATTCTACGCCGATGAGCTCGCCATCAGGCGTGAGCTTGATTTCCCGCCGTACGCGCGGCTCTTGAGGATAGTGATCCGTTCCAAGGACGCCGCACTCGCGGCGGGATCGGCCGCGGAACTCGCCGGCCGCATAGCGGCGACAGAATTTCCTGGCGTCGACGTACTTGGACCGGCGGAGTGCCCCATTGCGATAGTCGCGGGCAATGCGCGCCGGCAGATCATCCTTCGTTCCGCCGATCCTGCGCCCGCGCGGTCGGCTTTCGCCGCCGCGCTGTCCGGCTGGAAACCCCACGCGTCAGTCTACATCGAGATAGATCCGGATCCAGTCAGCCTGCTGTAATTGAAACCATCACAGCCGGGCCTTGACCCTGGTCTGGCCTTCGACGGCCTCGGTCAGGCCAGGACTCAGGGCCAGAGCCTTGGTATACAGCGTATACGCGCGGGCATTGTCACCGAGCGCCTCGGCGACAGACGCATAGCGGTACCACCATCGGGCGATGCCGGGCTCCCGGTAGACCGCCATGCTGTAGGCGATGTCCGCGTGGTCGAGCTTCTTCTGCCTGACATAACTCTCCGCCAGATAGAAGAACGCCGTCGGCACACGATCCCCATACTCGCCGGTATTGTCCAGGTAGCGCTGCAGATAGCGCACGGTGCTTGCGTCGTCGTTCAGATAGTAGAACGCCTCGCCCATCACCTCGACGATGCGCGCGTCGAACTTGATCTTTAAGCCGGCGTTGCCAAGGTCTATGACTTCACGGTAGCGCTCAAGCCGGAAGAGACTCCAGCATTTGACCGTATATGAATCCATGCGCGTCGGATCACCCGCCAATTCCTTGTCGCATATCACTATGGAATCACGATACTTGGCCGTGGCCTCCGCCTTTTTCCCCGCCGCCTCCAGGTCACGCCCCTGCTTGTATAACAGGAGGGCATCTGCCTTGGCGGCGACGGACGCGGGCGCTGATACGGCAGCCGGAGCGGTTATCGCCGGCTGCGCGGGGCCCGGTTGCGCTGGGCTCGGCTGTTCCGGAGTCTGCACGACCTCCTGCGCTGAAGCGGAGGCAATGAGCAAGAAGACAAACGCTATGATGGCTACGGCTCTGGATCGCATGCAAGACTCCCTGAACGTCGTTATGACTGAGCCATTATGGCCAAAGACAGGCCGCGCATCAATACATCGCCGTGATCCAGACGCAGGGGCACCCCGCGTATCAGTCCTCGCGCCGCGCATAGTTCAGCCAGCAGCACGGTGCCCCCCGCGGCTCCGCGGATCGTATTGTGCGACAGCAGCTCGAACTTCCAGCCCATGACCGGACACGGCCGGAGCCGGCCTATGGTCACGCTCATGCCCCTGCCTGCCATCCTGTCGAGGCGAGGCTGTGGCCTGTCCTGGGCATCGCCATAGAGAATTGGACACTCCGGCGCGCTGGGCAGGCCCAGGCCATCGGTATCGGCATCGTAATCGAACCAGGCGCGCATGATGGCTGCCCGGTCGGCCGGGCGCTTGAGTCTAACGGACACCGCCTCAAGGTGGCCATCGCTGACCGCGACACGGTGACAGGTGGCGCTGATGCCGAACGTGGCGTTCTCGACGGCACTGCCATCGGGCATCATCGCGCCCAGGATCTTGAGCGGTTCCGACTCCAGCTTCTCTTCCTCACCGGGGATGTATGGCACGGCGTTGTCCAGCAGGTCCAGGAAGGGTACGCCAGGATAGCCCGCCCCTGATGCCGCCTGCAGGGTAACCACCTGTACCGACTCGAGTCCGAACGCCTGATCCAGCGGTTTCAGAGCCATCGCAAGGCCAATGGTCGAGCAATTTGGATTGGTGACGATCGCTCCGCCATTCGGGTATGGCTGGCGCTCGACCAGGCGCAGGTGGTCGGCATTTAGCTCGGGTATGACCAACGGCACATCGTCGCGCATGCGGTGGCTCCGCGCGTTGGATACGACGAAGTGACCGCTCGCGGCCCAGTCTTCCTCCACTTGAAGTGCAACGTCTGCGTCGAGAGCGGAAAAAACAAGACGGACCTCTGGTATCGGAGCGCTCGAGTGGACCATCATCTCGGCGGCCTCCTGTGGCATTGGCTCAGCGAGCACCCAATGCGTCGCCTGACCATACGGCTTGCCCGCCGACCGCCCGGACGCGCACAGGGCCACCGGTTCGAACCAGGGGTGCCCGAACAGCATAGAGACGAGCCGCTGTCCTACCGCGCCGGTCGCACCCAGAATTGCTATGGGAATCTTCTCATCGATACGTGCCTTGTTCATAGTAAACTCCTGTCACATGGATACATGCGCATGCATGAATGCGCTGAATCTGGAAGAGGATATGACACGCCGGGACACCTGACCGGACTGAACCAGTCAGCCAGTCGACACGTTGTCGCCCGGAGCGTTATTTCGTTGTCGTGCGCGTGGAGGTATGCGTGAGGGTGGGAAGAGTCGTCGTGGAAGCGGAGGCGGTGAGTAAAAAAGCGGTGGAATTGATGAGGGCGTTGAATCGGGAGTAGCCGGTTTCTGGCCGGATACGCCATCGTTGACGTTGCATGGTTCGCTCCTGTCGGGACTAGTGTCCCGCAAGAACAGCATACCAGAGCTCAATTGCGTGACGCAAGAGGTTACTATCGACAGCATCGACTATTCTGCTCGCGCTTGCCGTGAACAGACTGCCCTACCAAGGATTAGCCCGCACCAGGCAAGATATTAATTATCAGACAGATAAATAAATATTGACATCCTATCGGGCTTATGCCAACATGCTTCTATTCGGACAACAGTCTTCCTCTAAAGAAGACCAAGGGCTCGAAGCTTGAAGCAGGAGAAGGAGCTGGTATGAGCGAAGGAACAAAACGTTATCTGCCTCTGGCCACATTGCTCATCATTTCCGGAGCGATGTTCGCCGGGCACTTCGGTGTCGGGGACGTGATATTCCCGGCAGTCCTCGGCCGCGACTCGGGAGCTACCTGGTTCCCCGCCGCGCTCGGCTACTTCATCATGAACAGCATAGGCGTCTGGCTCGCATACATGGGTGTAGCGCGCCAGGACAAGACGATGGCTGGCATCTCAAGGGACGTACTCGGCAAGACCATTGGCGGCGTCTATGTCATCATCCCCGTCCTGATCCAGATTCTGTTCATCCTGCCTAGGGTATCATCGGCAACCCACGAGATGGCCATGGCCTCATTCTTCCCCGGCGTGCCGCTCTGGGCCACCCTCCTGGTGTACTTTCTCCTTAATTTCTATCTTGCTTCATCACGCTCCAAGGTTATTGACAGGATAGGCAAGCTCCTGTCCCCAGCCCTCATCCTGTTCATTCTTATCCTGCTCGTCGTGGGCGTGGTTGCCCCGAACGCCAAGGTCGCCGCGGAAGGCACCAAGAATGCGATCGGGGGCGGCTTGCTCAACGGCTACAACACGATGAACGCGCTCGCGGCGTTCCTCCTGGGTGGCTGGATACTCAACGAACTCAAGATGCGCAAAGTCGAGGACAAGCCATCGCAGACGGCCAACCTGATACGCCTCGGCCTCTTCACCGCAATCGCGCTCGGTATCACCTCGACCGGCTTGGTCTATCTGGGCGCTTCCACCGGAACCCTGTTTCCCAAGGCCGAGATAGGCGTCCTGTCAGTCGAGATAGCGGGTTCATTGCTCGGCGTCATCGGCAAGGCCATATTTGCCGTGCTTATCGCCTTGGCATGCATCACGACATCGGCGAGTATCACATCGATGGCGGGCGACATGTTTTCCGAGGTCAGTGGAGGCAAGGTCAAGTACCTGTGGGTGACCATGGCCGCCAGCATCACGGGCTTCGCCCTTGGCCTTGTCGGCCTCTCCCGGATCGTACGCTTTACGGTTCCGTGGCTCCTCCTCGTGTATCCCTCGGTCATCGTACTGATCATCACCTCGCAATTCAGCAAATTTCAGCAATTCAGGATGACGGTAGCCGCCGGTGTCGCCACTTCAGTGTTCTTCAGTATCGGTGACTTCCTCGGCGCCATGGGCTTCCCTGGCAATCCCATGGGCAAGATCGTGGCAAAACTGCCTCTGGGAAACATCAGCTTCGGCTGGCTCGTGCCGACCGTTGTCGTGATGATCGTAGTGCTCTTCGTCTCAGGCGAGGTAAAGAAGCTGTCGACACCAAACGCGCCGGCAAATTAGAAGGACCGTACCGATGATCGAACACAAGGATCCGAATCCCAAGGGCCAGCTGGACGAGTTCGAGATAATCGTCATGGCAGAGGATTCAGTGATGTATGAGAGTCCATACCTGGGCCAGCATGGCATCTCGATGCTGGCTCGGGCAACCGGTGGTGGGGTAACGAGACACATCCTCATGGACGTGGGACAGAACCCGACGGGGCTCTTGCACAATTTCAGGCAGATGAACATCGACCCTGCATGCATCGACGCCATCATCATAACCCACTGCCACTATGACCACACGCAGGGACTTGCCGAGATAGTTGCGGCAATAGGAAAGAAAGACCTGCCCGTCATCGCCCACCCCGCTATGTTCCGCCTGAACTTCATCACGGCGCCTTTCCTGAGGCATGTCGGCGTTATGTCAGGCGATTCGGAGGACAAGCTCAGGGCTGCCGGCGCCGAGCTGTACCTGGTTACCGATCCGCTGGAATTGATGCCCGGCCTGTTCACAACCGGCGAAGTCAAGCGGCAGACAGACTACGAGGAGGTCGGCATTGGGGGCCTCGCGACAATCGAGGATGGCAAGGTCAAGGCGGACAGCATGCCCGACGACATGTCCATAGTCGCACGGGTTCGCGGCCACGCGCCGATCGTGATGACCGGCTGCAGCCACGCCGGTATCGTCAACATCGTCAAACAGGTGTCGTCGATGTGTGGGACCCACGAGTTCGAGAACGTGATGGGTGGTTTCCACCTGATCGAGGCATCAGAGAACCGCATCAAGAAGACTGTCGCGGGGCTATCCGAGTACCAGATGAAGGCGATCATGCCAGGCCACTGCACCGGCTTCCGGGCCCAAGCCGCGATGTATGCCGCCTTCGGCAAGGTATTCACACCGCTGCAGACAGGCATGCGCATCAAGGTGTCCGCTGGCCATCAAGCCGATCATTGAAAAAGCAAACGCCGGGCAGGGACGAGTCGTCCCTGCCCGGCGCATTCTCTTTGGTCCTATCCGATTGGCCTGAGTCTATTTGCCCTTTAGATACGCATTTATGGCCGCCGCAGCGCGCCTTCCTTCTCCCATCGCCAGGATGACGGTGGCGGCGCCAAGCACGATGTCGCCACCGGCCCAGACGCCATCGAGGGCGGTCTTCTGGTGTTCATCGACCAGCACGTGCCCCTTCTTGTCCACCGCGAGTCCAGGCGTCGTTTTGGCAAGCAAAGGGTTTGACTCGTTGCCCACCGCGACAATCACCGTGTCGAACGCGACATCATGTTCGGAGCCGTCGATTGCCACGGGGCTTCGACGCCCCGACGCATCAGGCTCGCCAAGGCGGTACGACATCACCCGCAGGCCCGTCACGATGCCTTTGTCGCTGCCCAGTACCTCGGTCGGGCTGGCCAGGAAGTCGAAGACCACGCCTTCTTCCTGCGCGTGCCCGACTTCCTCGGCGCGGGCGGGCATCTCTTCGCGCGTGCGCCTGTACAGCACGTGCACCTCGTCGGCACCGAGTCGCAGCGCCATACGGGCCGAGTCCATCGCCACGTTGCCGCCACCAAGAACGGCGACACGCTTTGATGGATAGATAGGCGTCGCAGCCCGCTCACGATCCCAGGCCCGCATCAGGTTGGCGCGTGTCAGGTACTCGTTGGCGCTGAACACGCCGACTAGGTTCTCTCCCGGGATGTCCATGAACTTGGGCAGGCCCGCGCCAACACCGATGAAGGCGGCATCGAAGCCCTCCTCCTGCAACAGCTCGGCGAGCGGCACCGTGCGCCCGACCAGGGTATTCAGCTCGAAGCGCACACCCATGCGCTCAAGCTTGGCCGCTTCCTCGCGCACGATGGCCTTGGGCAGCCTGAACTCCGGTATGCCATAGACCATGACACCGCCGGGCTTCTGGAATGCCTCGAATATGACCACCTCATGGCCATCGCGGCGGACATCAGCCGCGACGGTCAGGCCGGCGGGGCCGGAGCCAATCACTGCCACGCGCTTTCCTGTCTGAGGTTGCACATGGGGCATGGGCGCCCCGCCGGCCGCACGCTCGCGGTCAGCCACGAAGCGCTCAAGCCTGCCTATCTGCACAGCCCTGTCAACGCCCTTGAGGGCCTTGCCCAGGGTGCATGGCGCCTGGCATTGTTTCTCCTGTGGACAGACCCTGCCGCATATCGCCGGCAGCAGGTTGGTCCTGTGTATCACGGTGGCTGCGCCTTGATAGTCACCCTTGGCAACGAGGCCGACAAATCCTGGTATGTCGATGGAGACAGGACAACCTGCCACGCACGGAGCGTTCTTGCATTGCAGACAGCGAGCCGCCTCGATACGGGCCTGGGCCTCGGTATAGCCAAGGGCGACCTCGTCCATATTGTGGGCCCTGACCGCCGGCTCCTGGCACGGCATGTCCTGAACCGGCAGGGCCATCCTGTCCTTGTTGGTAAGCGTCTTCTGTTCGATGTCGGCAAGCAAGGCCCTGGCCTGCGACGCGAGATCGGTGGTATTGCCGCCGTTCATCGGGATCCTCCGTCTGTCCTGGCCCCCAGAGCCTCCGCCCTGGCGGCTTCGGCCAGGGAGTCCAGGCGGCAGCCACCTTCATGGAACTCCTTGTGGGCCTCATCCTCGATGCCCTTGTATGCGCGGAGCCGGGTCATCATACCGTCCCAGTCCACCTGGTGCGCGTCGAACTCAGGCCCGTCGACGCATACGAACTTGGTCGCTCCGCCGATACTGACGCGGCAGCCACCGCACATGCCGGTGCCGTCTATCATGATGGTGTTGAGCGAAGCCAGGGTCTTTACGCCAAATGGCCGCGTTGACTCGGCGCAGAATTTCATCATGATGGGAGGACCGATCGCGACGACAATGTCTGGCTTGTTGTCGCCCTGGCACAGTTCCTTGAGCGGTTCGGTGACAAGAGCCTTGCGCCCATAGGTGCCGTCGTCGGTGACTATGATGAGCTCGTCAGCCACCGCCCGCATCTCGTCCTCGAGTATCACGAGGTCCTTGGTCCTGGCCCCCACTATCACAGTCAGGTGGTTCCCCGCCTGCTTGAGCGCCTGGGCTATGGGATGCAGAGGCGCGACGCCTATGCCGCCGCCGACGCAGACGGCCCGGCCAAACCGCTCGATGTGGGTGGGATTGCCCAGCGGCCCCAGTACAGCTTCCAACGAGTCGCCAGGCTCGAGGAGCGCCAGTTTATGCGTGCTTACGCCAACCGTCTGGAAGATTATCGTTATGGTGCCGCGGTGCGGGTCGGCGTCGGCTATGGTCAGCGGGATGCGCTCACCCCACTCGACATCGGTCTGTATTATTACGAACTGGCCCGCCTTGCGCTCGCGAGCTATTTGCGGCGCCTCTATTTCGACTTTATACACCTCATCGGACAGGCGTGTTCTGGATACTATCCTGTTCACCACTCCTCCTTGTCATTGGCATGTGGCACAGCGCATGGCGCCGCAACATGGCAAGGCAGTATGCGCCCAAATTCCGCTACAAGGCAATACGAAAAGGCTTGGCCTGTCCCGACGGGATCGATCATCTCGTCCGGGAAACAACAAAGTTTCATATTCTGATCATTCTGGCCGTATGTTACCCTTGCGCAAATAGGGGAAAAAACATACTATATTGCTGTTCCAAGCAACACGTGCCTTACTCCTATTGAACATCGCAATACAACCGCGACACGTCTTGCCGGAACTACTACACTCCAAAGGATCCCGTATGGCCAATAAGAAGAACATGGTGATGATAGACGGCAACACTGCCGCCGCTCACGTAGCGCACGCGTGCTCGGAAGTGATAGCGATCTATCCGATCACGCCGTCTTCCCCGATGGGCGAGCTCTCTGACGAGTTCTCGGCCCAGGGCCGCAAGAACATCTTCGGTACCATTCCGCAGGTAACGGAGATGCAGTCTGAAGCCGGCGCGGCAGGTGCCGTTCATGGCGCGCTGACGACCGGTGCCCTGACCACCACGTTCACCGCGAGCCAGGGTCTGCTCCTGATGATCCCCAACATGTACAAGATTGCCGGCGAGTGCACATCCGCCGTCTTCCATATCGCCGCCCGCGCCGTGGCGGCCAGTTCGCTGTCCATCTTTGGTGACCACCAGGACATCATGGCCGCGCGCCAGACAGGCTGGGCCATGCTTGGCGCCGCCAGCGTCCAGGAAGTAATGGACATGGCACTGATAGCCCATGCCTCGACACTTGAGGCCCGCGTGCCGTTCCTCCACTTCTTTGATGGCTTCCGCACCTCCCACGAGGTTCAGAAGGTCGAGGAGATTTCGTACGACGTCATGAAGCAGATGATCGACGAGGAACTGGTCCGAGCGCACCGCGCCCGCGGACTCACACCCGAGAAGCCGGTCCTCCGTGGCTCCAGCCAGAATCCCGATGTCTACTTTACAGGCCGCGAAGCCGTCAACAAGTACTATGAGGCGACCCCCGCGATAGTGCAGAAGAACATGGACAAACTGGCCAAGTTCACCGGACGCCAGTACCACCTGTTCGACTATGTAGGCGCCCCCGATGCGGAACGCGTCATCGTGATCATGGGTTCCGGCGCCGATACCACCGACGAGACCATCAAGTACCTGGTCAAGAAGGGTGAGAAGGTTGGAGCGCTGATAGTCCGGCTGTATCGGCCGTTCAGCGTCGAGCACTTCATGGCCGCGCTGCCCGCCACCGTCAAGAAGATTTCCGTACTGGACCGCACCAAGGAGCCAGGCTCCATTGGCGAGCCACTGTACGAAGATGTCCGCACAGCCATCGGCGAGTCGATGGAGACGGGCAAGGCTCAGTTCGGCTCATGGCCCAAGGTCGTCGGTGGCCGTTACGGCCTGGGCTCCTGCGAGTTCACCCCCGCCATGGTCAAGGCCGCGCTTGACGACCTCAAGAATGACAAGCCCAAGAACGATTTTGTGCTCGGCGTGTACGACGACATCGGTGGTTCCACCATCGAGTGGGACGAACACTTCACCCTCGATGCCGAAGGCACCGTGGAGTGCGTATTCTACGGCCTCGGCTCCGACGGTACGGTCGGCGCCAACAAGAACTCCATCAAGATCATAGGCGACGAGACCGAGAACTATGCGCAGGGCTACTTCGTCTACGACTCCAAGAAGGCCGGAACCTATACGATAAGCCACCTCCGCTTCGGTCCGCGCGTCATCCAGAAGCCATACAACATCGGCAAGGCCGACTTCGTCGCATGCCACAAGTTCAGCTTCATGGAAAAACTCGACATCATCGCGAACTGCAAGGACGGCGGCAAGTTCCTGCTCAACAGCCCCTACCCCGCCGACAAGGTCTGGGACGAGCTGCCGGTCGAGGCGCAGAAGCGCATCATAGAGAAGAAGATAAAGTTCTACGTGATAGACGGCATGGCCATAGCCGAGAAGGCCGGCATGGGCAATCGCGTCAACACCGTCATGCAGACCGCCTTCTTCAAGATCTCCGGTGTGCTCCCCGAGGCCGAAGCGGTCAAGTTGATCAAGAAGTACGCCGAGAAGACATACCACAAGAAGGGCGCCGATGTCGTCGCCAAGAACATCGAAGCCATCGACCTGGCTCTTTCCGAGGTGCGCGAGGTCAAGTATCCTGGCACTCCCACCAGCAAGCGCAAGATGCTCGCGCCGGTTCCGGCCAATGCTCCCAAGTTCGTAAAGGAAGTACTGGGCGAGCTGATCGCCCTCCGCGGCGATAAGATCAAGACCAGCCAGATGCCCGCCGACGGCACCTTCCCCACCGGCACCACCAAGTACGAGAAGCGCAACATCGCCGAGAAGATCCCGGCCTGGAATTCCGACATATGCATCCAGTGCGGCCAGTGCACCGTCGTATGCCCGCACGCCGTCATCCGCCTCAAGGCCTACAAGCCGGAAGCGCTCAAGGGAGCGCCCGCAACGTTCAAGAGCGTCGACGGCAAGGGCAAGGATCTCGAGGGCATGAAGGTTACGTTGCAGATCGCTCCGGAAGACTGCACCGGCTGTGGCGCCTGCATCAACATCTGCCCCGTCAAGGACAAGGTGGTCGAGGGTCGCAAGGCGATCAACTTCGTCGACCAGCCCACGGTCCGCGAGGAAGAGAAGAAGAACTGGGACTTCTTCCTGTCGATTCCAGAGACACCCAATCCGAACCTTGCCACCATCAAGGGCATCGCGATGCAGAAGCCACTCTTCGAGTTCTCCGGCGCCTGCGCCGGCTGCGGAGAGACTCCATACATCAAGATGATGACCCAGCTCTTCGGCGACCGCGCCGTTGTAGCGAACGCCACAGGCTGCTCGTCGATCTATGGCGGCAACCTGCCCACCACCCCGTACACCAGCCGCACCGATGGCCGCGGACCTGCCTGGTCCAACAGCCTCTTCGAGGATGCCGCCGAGTTTGGCATGGGCATGCGCCTGAACGCCGACAAGATGGCGGAGTACGCCAGAGAGCTTGTGGTCGCCAACAAGGCCACCATCGGCGCCGCCCTGGCAGACAGGATCCTGGCCAACGCCCAGGCCGAAGAGCAGGCCATCGAGGCGCAGCGCGCCAGTGTCGCCGAGCTCAAGAAGGTGCTGGACGGCAAGAAGGACAGCTGGGCCAAGGAACTGGTCAATGTCTCCGATCACCTGATAAAGCGCTCCGTGTGGATCATCGGTGGAGACGGCTGGGCCTACGACATCGGCTTCGGCGGTCTTGACCACGTGATTGCCTCGGGCCGCAACGTCAACCTCCTGGTGCTCGACACCGAGGTCTACTCCAATACCGGCGGACAGATGTCCAAGGCCACGCCCTTCGGCGCCGTGGCGAAGTTCGCGGCGGCGGGCAAAGATATCGGCAAGAAAGACCTGCCGATGATAGCGATGAGCTACGGCTACGTGTATGTCGCGCACATCTCGATGGGCGCCAACATGACCCAGGCCCTCAAGGCCTTCAGGGAAGCCGAGAGCTACGACGGCCCGTCCATCATCATCGCGTACAGCCATTGCGCTATGCACGGCATCGACATGATGAAGGGCATGGATCAGCAGAAGCTGCTCGTCGAATCCGGTATCTGGCCGCTCTTCCGCTACGACCCGCGCCTCATCGACCAGGGCAAGAATCCCTTCCAGATCGACTCCAAGGAGCCGCAGCTGGACAAGGTTTCCACCTTCATGGCCAACGAGATTCGTTTCCGCACGCTGCGCGCCGCTGATCCGACCCGCGCCGACATGCTCGAAGGCAAGGAGAAGGCATTGGTCGAGAGGAAGTGGAAAGAATATAGGTACCTGGCCGATCGTCCGTTCTAAGGAACGAACGATCGACCAGGCGTTATCGCGGGCCCGGTAGGGCCGCGATAACCCGCTGCCCCGAATCAACCGGACGCTGCGCGCCGGTTATTCTTTGGTGGTGAGTTTCAAAACAGTCCCGCCCGCCGGAGTACCGGGGGCGGGTTTTTTATAGCCGCCACCATCCTCAACATTGGCTTGTCATTCCTGGCACGATTATCTATGCTACAGCTAACGCCGATTTACCTGAACTTGCTGGGGCGTTTAATAAATACCCGCTAAACAAGGAGCATCCCATGATTACACTCCCACCATTCGAGTACTCAACTACATTCAACGGCATTGATATCAGCGGATCGGTGCTGTGGTGCAGGGCCAATGATGTAGAGGTAGCGCTTACGAGTCCCTATTCCGGAATACGGGCAGGGCTTCATACCCCATGCTTCGCGATGCATCCCCAGAACAGAAATCTTGATAGCAATGGAGCAATCTCGGAAAAAGGTTACAGAACCATTGCCAGCTGTCTGCTTATCGCGTACGAAGAAGCCAATTTTCTGTACACGAACAAGGATGTCCTGTATGGGCGCCTTACGCAGTGCAAAGCCATCCTGAGCGAATCCTTGAGCAGACTGGATGCATTGCGGCATGAGTTCCTGCCAGAGAAGATGCGCATGAAAAGTCTCCTAAAAACTCATGCGCTGTCACAGAGAGAGTACATGCGTTTCATAGAGGCGCACGATGCTGAAGTCGTATCGATGAAAGAGACGCTCAGAGGAGTATATCGTAGCGTGTATAGCGATTTCCCTGGCCGTAGATTCCCCCATCGGGTGGAAGAACAGGGCATGGCGTTTGTGATTAAATATTTTTATCAAGCCTCAAGCTGAACTCGTGTCCTGGCGCGAGCATTCATCAGCTCCTTTGCTTTCGCGCTGATCGATCGGCCGGAGTAAATATTTATTTATATCGAATACTCTTTGGTCGATATGATGAGTACAGTCCCTCGAGAGATTCGTGTAAGGCACAAGCCCTGCCAATGGGCACGAAAACGCCGGATTTTCCGGCGCACATCTCTACTACTTGGTGTGGAATACTCGATACACTAGTACAGAAACGAGCTTCATGTACAAAATCGGTATCCTGGTTCCTCGCTTCAGGGGACACAGATGTTAAAAGTGTCTGCGGTACAGAATCATTTCCCGGACGCCAGCAAGCCTTACGTGGCGCACACGAGCTACAAGGAGATCATCGACTTTGATGGTCTCGTAGACCGGATGGCCACCGGGCGCACCACCATCAGCAAACCGGATCTAGCGGGAACCTTCGCGCTCCTTTCGGAAGAGCTGCACAAGGCCTTGGCCGAGGGCTATATGGTCAAGATGTCTTTTGGATCACTGTATCTCTCGGCCTCCGGCACCTTCGACCGTATCGATGAGCCTTTTTCCTATGGGCAGGAAGGATCGAACCATGACCTTCGTCTGCACTTCAGGGCCAACCGCGCTGAGGAGATCAACATCGCCCGCGATGCCAGGATTCAGCGCGAGCTGTATCAGGACAAGACCGGCCCTGTCGTCTTCTCTGCCACCTCCATACAGACGGAAGAAGAACTGGTGGCCACGCAAGGCGACTTCTTCCGCATAGAGGGTAGCCATCTCAAGTTCGACAAGAGCAATGCCGAGCTGGGCGTCTGGTTCAAGAATGGCCAGGAGCACCGTTCCGCCCTGTACGCCGCCATCAATGCTGGCGCGGTGATAGCGCAGGTGCCACAAGACCTGGAGCCAGGTCAGTACACCCTGATTGTCCGTACCTCTCCTCATGACAAGGACATCAAGGAGTCTCGCCTCCAGGCTCCTGTTTCCATAGTATGATGATCCAATAACAGCCCTGCGTCCGCCCAGCCGGGCGCGCCCAGCCCGGGCGGACGCCGCTGTAGACTTTCCATATCCAGCCATGATTCCATCAATATCCGCACCATATATTGCCAATATCCTGGCCAGATATTTTTCATATCCGGGCCATTTACCATGCAAATCCTGGCCGGATTCGTCTTGCTCACAGTATCTGTCCGCCACGCCGTCCGGGCGGGGCCGCGCGCCATGTCTGGCCACCGGAAAACCGTGGCAGGTTCTTGTTTTTTGGCACGGCGGGGTTGCACGGCGAGCACACCCGGATGCATTATGGTTCCATGAGAGATACTTTCGAATTCATTTCCGCGTCCCTCCCTTCGCTCAATCTAATGTTGATACTCGGCCTGACACTGTTCGGCGGCGCTTACGGTGGCAGACTGTTCCAGCGCCTCAAGATACCGCAGGTGGTGGGCTACATCGCCATCGGCATTGCGCTCGGGCAGACTGGTCTGCATGTGCTCGGCCCGGAGCTGTCGGAAATGCTGCAGCCATTCAGTTCGTTCGCGCTGGCCATCATCGGCTTCATGGTCGGCGGTGAGCTGAAGATTGAAACGCTGAAAAAGAACGGCAAGCAGTTCGCGTACATCCTGGTATTCGAGGCGCTCGTCGCCTTCATCATCGTGGCGATCCTGACCGCCGCCGCGTGCTGGCTCATCTTCCGGAACGCGCCGCTCGCCATTGCGCTCGGCTTGCTGCTCGGCTCTATCGCCTCGGCAACGGCTCCCGCCGCGACGACGGATGTGCTGTGGGAGAACAAGTCGCGGGGTCCGCTGACATCCATGGTGCTCGGCATCGTGGCCATGGACGACGCGGTAGCGCTTCTGCTGTTCGCCGCAGCCACGAGCATCGCCGGCGCGCTGCTCGGGCAGAAGACCGCGGGATTCATCGCGGCTGCGCTCGCGTTCCTGTACGAGATAGGCGTCGCGATTGCGATCGGGCTGCTGGCCGGGCTCGTGCTCAAGCGCGTCACGGCCAGGTTCGTCGACGAGGCCCGCGTGCTTGCGTTCTCGATGGGTTCGCTGCTGCTGGTCGTCGGCTTCTCCCAGGCGCTCGGCGCGGACATGATACTCGCGTCGATGACGATGGGCTTCTTTGTGGTCAATTTTTCAAAGCGCAAGAGCGCGGAGACATTCAAGGTTGTCGACAGCTTCGCCCCGCCCATATACGTGCTCTTCTTCGTGCTTGTTGGCGCCAAACTTGACGTTCGGAACATCACGCTTGTCACCGCCATAATCGCCGGCGTCTATGTGCTCGGCAGGACCGCTGGCAAGTTCCTCGGATCGTGGATCGGGGCGGTGCTGTCATCAGCGCCGATACGGGTGCGCAAATATCTGCCGTTCTGCCTCTTCAGCCAGGCGGGCGTTGCCATCGGCCTGTCGATAGTGGCAGGCCAGACATTCCCCGGAACCATAGGTGACACGATACTCGCGACGGTGGCCGCCACGACGTTCCTCGTGCAGGTAATCGGGCCGCCATTTGTCAAATATGCCATAACCAAGGCCGAGGAAGTCGGGCTGGACATCACCGAGGAAGACCTGCTGGCGGACGCGAAGGCATCTGAGATGATAGACCAGGACGCCCCGAACATACGCGAGACTGCCCACTTGAAGGAAGTGCTCGAGACCTTCAGCACGCACGATTCGATGTATTATCCCGTAGTGGACGAAGCAGGCAAGTTGCAGGGCGTGGTCACCGTCGACAGCATCAAGAGCTCGTTCGCGGTCGCTGATATCGGTGACATGCTCCTGGCCTGGGACATCATGGAGGAGCCGGGCGAGACCTGCGGACCTGACGACGACGCGACGCGAGCCAGACGTGAATTGCTCGCCGGCAGCCTCGAGTACCTGCCTGTCATCGCCCCTGACGGCACATCGCTCGGCCTCGTGGACAGGCTCGGCATCCGCAGGTTCATGGCGCGCAGGATGCAGGAGTACAACCGCAAGTTGGTCGAGCTCGACGCTCCGGCCTGAAGCCTCCATGAGCGCGGCCAGGAGGCGTTCACTGATGGATATTTTGCATGACGAAGAAATAGAGAACCAAATATTCGATAGCGTGGATTTTAGCAATAAGGAAATACTGGCAAAGGAAATATCCGATTCATCATTTATTCATTGCAATCTTGATTCGGCCAATATCAGCAGGAGCAGGTTTGAGAAGGTGGTTTTTGATGAATGCAACATAAGCAATGTCAACAATGACATGGCAAGATTGACAGATGTTGAATTCTCAAATTGCAAAATTGTCGGGCTTTCTCTTTACAGATGTGATCAGACGGTATTTGATCTGATATTTCGTGATTGCAAAATAATCGTCTGTAATTTTAGCGACGCAAAAATGAAGCGAGCGAAATTCATAAACTGCGAAATTGAAGACTCGTATTTTCAGAACACATTTCTATTTGAATCAAATTTCAGTGGCACAAATTTCAGGAACACGCTTTTTGACAAGAGCGACCTGAGAAATTCAACATTTGAAAGAGCAACGGGGTATTCGATAGATCCACGAGAGAATAACATCGCCAAGTGCGTCTTTTCCATACCTGAAGTCATGGGACTGCTCAATGGATTTGATATTACAATAAAGTAATATGGCGTCAAATTCGACATGTCTACGCCATCGCTTTGGCGTGTGCAAACCAGAAGGGCAGCGTACAATATCTTTCGAGGAAGCCTATCGGCACATGGCGGGATTATCGGGTACTCACCTCGCTTCTGGAGTGTATGAGGCGCTGGTCGAACGCAGGGCAGAGATAGAACGTATTGCGGTTGAATACAGGGGACCTTGAGGCTCCGCCCCTGCGCTGAGCATACCACGCGGACACGTGCACAGTTGAGAGCGCCTTTCAGCAGACTGCCTTGGCCAGGAAGTGCCCCAGGTGTGGATCCGCCTTCGTCGTATGGTTGAGCAACCAGTCCACGATCAAGATTCGAACCCGGAATGCTACGTAGACGCCATTGTGACCACCTGCCTGGAGTTCACGAACCAAATCCGCGAAGACCAGCGCGAACCTGTCATGTTGAGCTTTGTGGTCCTCATAGAATGTATACGAACACGACTTCATGAGATCTTCCTCTGTACGGAAATGTATGTCCACGTATTTGGCGAGAAACTCGACCACAGAGCCAATGCGGCTGAAATCCCCGGCATCGATCATGCGCATGAGGACAGCGACAGACTCAAAGAGCTTCTTGTGATGAAGGTCGATGGTCTTGTGCCCGACCGAGAACTCGGGTCCCCACACAGGGTAGACCTTCATCTCGACAGCCTGTTCAAGCAAGCCTGTCCGCTCGAACTCGACACAGCGCCGTAAGTACTCGATACATGCACCATCGTCCGGCAGTATGTCGGCACATCGTTCCAGAAGAGGGTGCGCCTCGTCTACCCTTCCATAATGATACCATGCGACAGCCCGGTCGAAATCGGGGAGCAAGCGCTTCTTGGTTTCCCGACGTGTCTCTGGATCACCGCCATAGGCTTCGTATACTGACAAAGGGATCTTCTTGCCGCGCGCGACGATTCGGTCGAGGAAGCGGAGTTCAAAGGACGCAAGGTCTTTGAGTCTGGCGTATGTTTGCTCGCTGAGCATGATGTCCACGCCATAGGTTTTTGTCATCGCTTCAAGCCTGGCTGCCACGTTCACCGTATCACCTATCACGGTAATGTCCACGCGGTTGGCGCTCCCCACTGCGGCGAAGGCGACAATACCGGTATTCAAGCCTATTCCGGCCCTGAGCGGCGGAAGCCCCTCCATGAGGCGTCCCCTGCTCAGCTCTTCGACAGCCTTGACTATTTCGACGCAACACCGAACAGCACGGTCGACGGGCCCGATGAACACCGCCAGCGCCGCATCGCCGACATACTTGTCAATGAAACCGTCATATTCCGTTATCAGCGGCTCAATAGTACCGTACCAATCATTGAGGAACCGGACTACTCCTTCAGGCGTCAGCACTTCCGATATCGCCGTGAAGTTTCTAAGGTCGATGAACGCAATCGTGGCCACTAGTTCAGCGATGTCGCCAGCGCGGACCTCCCGGACATCGTTTCTTCCGAGCAAACGCAGCGCTGATTCTGGTACAAATCGGGTGCAACCGGCGCCGTGGTCCTCATGCATGGTTGCCATCATTCATCTTGTCTTCGGCAATGCCATGCAGATCAGCCAGACAACCGGCGATGTTACCCGACAGGACATCGAGCTCCTCGATCATCAATCGCTCGTGCTCGTCGTCAGTCGTCTTGCTCTCTTTGATCATCCTGGCAGCCAGCGCATGCAAACGATCATGGTTCATCTGGAGGCTTTCAATATCGATGCGACCTTCAAGCGCCGCGAGCCCTCCATCCCGGTACAGCCACTGCCCAAGGTCGCACGCATGGGAATCGGCGACCACCGCGGGATCGAGATGAAGCGCACCGGATTTATGCAGTAGCACCTTGGAGACCCATTGCTTGTGTTGGAGGCGTGCTGTCGCGGTATCAAGCTCGCCATACCGGATCGTGTCGCTCGGGCCATGGGAAACGATTCCCGAGAGCGTCCGTATGATGGCATCCGCGGATTTGCCGCCATCCGCGTTCAACTTCGTTGCCTCCAGAAGTTGAAGGTTCAACTGGACCAGGCCCTGATCAAGGGCTTCAATTGCCGTAGCCGTAGTCGTAGCGCTGTCCTTGGTAGCCGTTATGCCGTTCCTGATTGAGATCACTGCAGCGGCGATATCCCGCGAGCCGGCCGCGATCTCATCAGCGGCAGCCTTTGTCTGTCCTACCGCAGATACGATCTCGGCAGCTCCACCAGACAGTTCAGTGATCGCCGAAGCTATCTGATCAAAGGATTCCAGCGTACTGCCGACGATGGAGTCTATTTCGGCGAATGAATGTGCCCCTTCATTGCCGGCTTCCCGCGCATCGGAGATGGAGTCGTCTATGGATGCCAGCAAGGTGTCTATCGCAGAAGCTTTCTCGCCGGCCGTACTGGCCAGCTTCCTGATCTCGTCCGCCACGACTGCAAACCCGCGGCCGGCATTGCCAGCATGAGCGGCTTCGATGGCGGCATTCATGGCCAGCAGATTGGTTCTCTCGGAAATATCATGAATGGCTTGGACCATCTCTGTCATTTGCGCGGCCCGTTTGGCGAATTCATCGATTACCCTGTATATCCTGTTCGCCGCATCGGCGCTCTCACGGGATGTGCTGGCCAGTTCATGGTTTGCCTTCTTGCGGTCATCCACGACTCGGGCGATGCTGGCCGCAGAGGCGGACATCTGTTCTATTGCCGCCGAGGACTGGACGACAACCGCAGACTGACGGGCGGCAAGGTGCGCGAGACTTGAAGAGCTCGCGCCAAGCTCTTCCGCAGCGCTCGCGGACTCCTGGATTTCCTCCGTCACACGAAGTCCCGCCCTGGAAATGTGCGAAGAACCGATTTTGATCTCGGTAATGGATATCAAGACCTCTTCCAGTCTCCCTGACAGGCCGGAGGCCGCCGAGCGAGCATCGCCGGCCAGGTGACGCGTATCGGAAACCATCTCTCCAAGAATCGTATCCGGGGGAAGATCACCACGAGCCATTCCCTGGAGCCGTTGGCTCATCAAAGCATCGTGGCGCCGAATTCGAACAATCGAGAGCGCCGATATGGTTATACAGAATATGATGCAGCCGATAACACCTATGGAGTTGGGAATCAAATCTTCTCCTCCTGCACTTACTACATACGATTGACATGATATAGCAACAGAGCAACGATGTCATGTGAGATTCTGATTAGATGTAAGGCTCATTCAGCCTCAAGATAGGCTTGTCTTTCCCTGAACAGCTACCTACCGTCGGGTTTTCTGGACGCGAGCAAGACCAGCGCCGAACTGGGCATCTGGTTCAGGAATGGCGAGGAACATCGGGCGGCGCAGATCCCCGCCAGCTTTCAGCCTGGTCAGCGCACGCTGATCATCAGCACGGCTCCCCATGACGAAACATCAAGGCGTAGCAACTGGCCGCACCGGTATCCGTGGTGCAATGATCAAGAGACATTCGGTGCTAGCTCATTCCGGATGGGCGCACCTCACCGTCAAACGTCTTTACCACCGTTCCCCGTGTCCGAGTTCAACAGTTCGGTCAATCCGTGCTACGATGTCGCGGGACAAGCTGGCAACAGGAAGGCGCATCATGCTCAAGAAGACCAGATCGGACGCGACGCTCATACGAAACCTGCCAGACTTTACGCGGTTCATGCCGTTTCTAATGCCAAACAAGGGCGGCTCTGTAATCAACTACGAGCAGGACCTGGACGTGACCGCTACGCTCGACCTCATCAAGACCGTCAACCGGGAGCTGGTCAAAGAGCACGACATACTGACGCTGTTCGGCGTCGTCATCAACGCCGCGGTACGAGCGCTTGCGCAAAGGCCCAGGCTCAACCGGTTCATTTCGGGCTACCGCTTCTGGCAACGCAACCAACTCCTCGTCAACTTCGTCGCCAAGAAGGAGCTTACCGACGATGGCAAGGAGGTCAACGTCAAGATCGAGTTTAGTCCATACGAGACGCTCGCGACGACAGCCCATAAGGTCCGCCACGCAGTCAAGGCTGCAATATCCGAAGATGGGGCGGACAACGAGAGTGTCGTTACTGCCATCATGAAGCTTCCAGACTTCCTGGTTAAGCTTCTGGTGAGTGGCATGAACTGGTTCGATCAGCACAACATCATGCCGCGATCGCTGACCGACAGCGACCCCATGTGGTCCAGCATATTCATGACCAATGTCGGTTCGTTCGGTCTCGACGCGCCGTACCACCACCTGTTCGAGCGGGGCAACTGCCCGGTATTTCTAGCCGTGGGCAAGGTGCGTGACGAACGGAGCTTGGATGAGCAGGGGCGGCTGGTGACGCGCAAGATGGTCAGGCTGCGCTACACCTTTGATGACCGCATCGCCGATGGTATCTACATGGGCAAGGCGCTCAACCTCGTGCAGCATTATGTGGAGAGCGCGGTCGAGCTGCTGGAACCGCCCGTGCTTGGTCTCGAGACGCTGGCCGAGCTCATGCTCAGGGACTATCCTGTTCCGGTACCGAATTCCGCAAGGCTGTCTGACTAGAGTCGCCATCGCGACCGGCTGGCTGGATGGATGGATGAACCATCGCTCGCCCGCGGAGCTGGACCCCTTACTCGTCGGGTATTCAGGCCAATTTCATGCTATACTACTGGTATTGACCCCGGAATTGCTTCCCATGGATATACCGCCTCGACCGGGGTCTGGAGGCAATCATGAGGAAGATATTTGCCGCTATCGCACTCGCCGTCATGGTGGTGTCGGTAGCTGCGCAGCCTGGCACAGGGCAGCCCGTCTTTACGGCGAGGGTGGGCATTCCCACTGACACCCTGATCAACATCGTTGACCTGTACCACTGGGGCATAGCGGTGGAAGGCGGCGCGACATTCGCGCTCAACGACTGGTTCGCGATTGGCGGACTCGCTGGCTACGGCTTCAGCCTGGGCAAGCCCCCGTTGGTACCCGAGTACAAGCACCAGGTGCACGTAGCCGCGAGGCTGGCCTTCGGGAACCTGGACCGCCTGTCGGCGTCGCTGCTCGGAGGCGTCTTCGTGTTCCTGGAGGACGAGGTGTCCGTCTACCCGAACATAGGCATCAGCCTTGACTACGGTCCAGTATCGCTCGGGCTGTCCGCCGGCTCGGTAAGCGCCGGGATGAACTTCAGGTTATGACGAACCGGCAGTTACGGGGCACTCTTCGACATGGGGGCTGGTTCGCCCCGCTTCTCCGGATCCCGTGACGTCCATTCCCGGAAGGAAGTCCTAACGTAGATAGCGAGGTAAACGCCATGATGAGACTTCGCGCGTCGTTGTCGATACTGTTCCTTGCGATGACCCTGTTCTCTCCCAGGGCGGATGACGGAACATGGAGCCAGACTTTTTCAATCCTCGGCGGCAACATCTATTCGGAGACGGAAAATCCGGATATATCGCTGGAAAAGGAGCTGCTGGTTTTTGATGGCGAGAGGACCAGGGCATGGTTCTTCCTCAAGAACACGGCCGACCGCCAGGTAACCGTCGAGTGCGGCTTCCCTGTCCGCCATGAACTGGATTGCGAAGATGCTGGAGATATGATCCGTATCAGGAAGCAACGATATACGGAGGAAGACATGTTGCCCAGCATGAGGTTCTTCCAGACCAGGCGTTTCTACGACCCCGGGAATGAGGACGACGCGGAGGCCTACGGCGATTACTATCCCTATGCCATCCTCAAGAACGAGCACAACAATGGCCGGGAGTTTATCGATGCGAAGGCCGTGAATCCCGAGCTTTCATTCGTCATGGAGCAGGATGGTCATCCCGTGACGATCGTGAAGGTGCTCGTGGAACGGCATGCCGGGGACGACGGAGTCTCGATCACGTATCACCTGTGCCACGACCTGGTCTTCGCTCCCGGGGGTGAATCCACGGTCAGCGTTGAATACGTCCAGGCCCTGCAGACCGGCGACGACGGCGGATTCCACCAGCGCTATGGCTGGACATACGTCATTGGAACCGGCGCTACATGGAAAGGTCCCATCGGCAGTTTCCTCTTCGTAAAGCCCGCCACATGGAATGGAGACCCGAAGGGGCTGGTCAAGGCATGGGAGAATGAATGCGTGGCTGTCTACAGCGCCGTGAATTACGAACCGGGCAGGGAGGACAGGTTCTATCTCGATGCGGAATTCTCCCTGGAATATGACCAGTACCGGTTCATGGATGAGGAATTTCCTAGACTAAAGAAAATGTGGAGCACCAAGACGCCGACAGTCAAGCCACCTTCCAGTCCTGCCCAGGACTACGTGCGGTCAGTCTCCGCGTCCTCCTTCCTTCCCGACAAGATCAATGTGTTCACGGAACATGGGGTCATGCTGAACGCAGGATTCGGCCCTCTTTCTGCTTTCGACGGTGTCGATGAAACAGCCTGGTGCGAGAAGGACCCTAAAGACGGTCTGGGTGAATACCTTGAATGCGAGATTACCCGGCCGGCGTGGGGGCTGGTGATACACAACGGATTCTCGCGGTTCTTCTCCGGAGACTGGATGTTCCAGCGCGACACCTTCGAGAGCGGTATACGCGATGACGCTCTGGGGTTGAAGGACTATTTTTCCATGAACAACAGGGTCAGGGAACTAGCGATTTCGACACCGGGTGGAGCAACTCTGTATACCCTGGTCCTGGAAGACAGGCGGGATCCCCGGTGTTACCCGGGGATTTACCTGAAGCCGGGGAAATACCGGTTCACCATCAGGAACGTGTTTCCGGGCAGCAAATGGAAAGACACCTGCATAGGCGAAATCCGGTTCCTTGCGGCGGGGAATCCCGGCCTCGAGGCATACTGGGAGGATCCGTTCTTCAGGAAGTACTTGCCGAAGAATACGCTCTGACCGGATTCTCCCAGACGGACGCCGTGGGCCCATTTCAACTCCCTGGTACGTATCTGCGCCGCTTGTCTATGCGCGCACTGAAATTCCGGGAACAGAACCGGCCCACCCTATGATTCCGGAGAATCCGTGTCGCTATGAGGGTCCATCGCAGCGTTTGATGCACCCTCTCCGCTCATCGCCAGCATGTGGGCTTGCTGGCGGTATGTGGCAAATATGTCCATCAGCTCGGGCGAAAAGTCCAGATCCGTCTCCACGTGGACCACGCCCGGAGAAACCTGGTCGACCTTGGTCGACTTGCCATGTACAAAGAACTGGTGGGCCTGAAAAAACAGTCTGATGGAGTTCTCGTTTCCGGGGGCAATGTCCGGCGGTGCGGATTGAAGCAGGAATTCAAGATGGTTCGAGGCGATGGAGACTACCGCAAGTTCAAAACGGTTTCCGTACGCGTGGAGCACGGCATGGTTGTTGAATCCCAGGAGCCTGGCGAATTGAGGAGCCATCCTGATAGACTGGTTGGCATACCGTTCGTAATCATCCTTGAGGCATGACAGGAGTGTTCGGTACTCCTCGAGTATCCGCCTGTAGTCATCGGGGATTGGCTTGATCTCGGTTTCCAGCATCGAGATACCCTCCCGCTTTGTCATCTCCGCTATCCTGGTGATGGTACAGCGCGCGAAGATACGCAGGGGCCGCCGCATCCCAGGCTGCTGGAAGGCCATGGTGACGCCGGCAAAGGATCCTTCGAATTTCCTGAAGAGCGCGACCTCGTGTTTGGTCAGGGCCACAAGCAGGAGCAGGCGCGACGAGGATGCCTTGTAGAAGGCCGCGTGCAACATGTACTCGTCTATCGTCAGTTTGGTCTCGGCGACCACAAGGCCTGTCGTCTTTACGGCAAAGGCGGTAAAATCAAGCGGTTCGATCCAGGGATCGGCACTGTCGGCCGCCTCATTCTTGCCCATGCATGGATAGTACCCGTGATGCATGCATATGGCAACATCCAATCGAAATGAGCCCAGCGTTCGCTTGATAACCCGCGGCCAACCGGATATGCTCCACCATAGCGAGGATCGATCAATGAAACGAGTCATGTTCCTGGTAGTCTACTTTCTGACGCCGGTGGTGCCTATCGTGCTCTACCTGTGGTCTGTCGGCACGGGCTTTGACAGCTATTCGATATCGGTGACACTGGGCATCACTGCTTTCATCCTGCTGTGCAATCAGTTCATCCTGGCATCAAAGCCATCGTTCGCCGTTGCCGCGCTGGGTGCGAAGAGGCTTCAGACAATGCACAGCACGGTGCCGGCCTTTATCCTGATTTTCGCGGGTGTGCACAAGATATTGAAGGAGTCGAATGGTTTTTCCGAAGATACGCTGCAGTCCCGGTTCGGTGCCGCGACATGGCTGCTCTTTGCCATCGTGATAATCTCGACTGTGCTGTTCATGGCCAACACCTTCTGGTTCAAGCTAGCCATTGTCAAGAATTTCCGGGCGTGGGTCTACGCCACCTTTAAACTCAGCTACAAGGGAGCGCGGCTCATGCATAACCTGACGGTTCTGGCCGCGATCATGATACTGGTACACGTACTGCTCGCCTCCAGTGGAAGCCTTGCCGCCAACCCGGCGGGCATAGCATGGATGTGCGTATGGATGCTGCTGTCACTGTCAATGTACGGCCGCTACCGGATGCGCGGCAGACCAGTTCCGAAGATAGCGGCCTAGGTGGCCAGGTCAGGAGCTCACATGTTCAGCGCGACGAGAATAAAGGAACTGATACGTCGGAACGGCACGATGAGCGCCATGCTCGTTGTTGTCATCCTGGTGGGCATGGGCGAGAAGATGGCTGAACGCTTCCTGCCTTTGTACTTGCTGGCACTTGGAGGCAGCGCGTGGTCTGTCGGACTGCTCAATTCCATGGACAATCTACTGTCGGCGCTCTATTCATTTCCGGGTGGCTACCTCGCCGACAAGTTTGGCTACAAGAAGTCGCTGCAGCTCTTTACCCTGGTCGCGATGTTCGGGTACCTGATCGTTATCCTGGTGCCCGCGTGGCAGGCGGTGCTTGTCGGATCGATCTTCTTTATATCATGGACGGCGGTTTCCCTGCCCGCGATCATGAGCCTTGTCTCCAAGGCCATACCCAAGGAACGGCGCAGTTTCGGTGTGTCGCTGCACTCGTTCTTCAGGCGCATACCAATGGCCCTGGGGCCGATCATCGGCGGCGTCCTGATAGGCGTGTATGGGCGAGTCACAGGCGTCAGGATAGCGTTTACAGGTGCCTTCGTGATGGGCCTGTTGGCACTGTACATGGTGCAGCGATTCATGGCGGAGGACACCAGCGTAGCTGAGACGGCACAGCGCAAGAACGGCAAGCTCAGCTCACTCTTTGGCCCGGCGCTCAGGAGCCTTCTGGCAAGCGATATCCTGATACGCTTCGCCGAACAGATTCCATACGCGTTCGTGGTGATATGGGCCGTGGACAACAACCACCTGACCGCCCTGCAGTTCGGGCTGCTGACAACAATCGAAATGGTTACCGCGATGCTGGTCTATATTCCGGTCGCCTGGATGGCAGACATCTATGGCAAGAAGCCGTTCGTGCTCATCACCTTTGTCTTCTTTACCATGTTCCCGCTGGTGCTGCTTGTATCCCACTCGTTCGGCATGTTCGTCATAGCCTTCATCATCAGGGGGCTCAAGGAATTCGGGGAGCCGACCCGCAAGGCTCTTATCATGGATCTGGCGCCTGAGGACTCCAAGGCCAGAACCTTCGGGACGTACTATCTGGTGCGGGACATCGTTGTGTCGATAGCCGCTCTGTCAAGCGCGTTGCTCTGGAACATTGCGCCGGCGGCCAATTTCATAACCGCCGCCATGTTCGGAGTCGCGGGCACCGTGCTGTTCGCCATATTTGGCCGCGACGTGCACAGGGAAAAACCGCAGGAGTCGCCTTTGTCGTGATGCCTATTCGATCCGCTCCAATATCTGGTTGAGCTCTTCGCGGTAATCGAACAGCGCCTTCCAGCGCAGCTCCGCCTCATTGAACAGGGGCTCAAGCGCAGCCTTGGAATCGTCTGTTCCGTTTCCTGTCCGTGTGCACGCATCCAGGAATGCATTGTAGGCCCGATGAAATGCGTGGTGCGCGGCATCCAGCTCCGACAGGCGCCCGGCGTTCTCAGGCAGGCTTGGGGCGATGCGCTTGAGCAGTGGATCGAGAGGGCATTCCGCCGTCCGGCTGCGCTTGGGTAGATTGTCCAGCCCCACCCGGCCTTCAAGGTACAGCCTGCTGTCAACGACGCGCCGCTTGTGATCGAACATGATGCGCTTTATCTCCGGCCTGTACGATGCATGCTCCGCCGTCGCGTCGAGCGAGAAATAGCGCAGCTCGGTGCTGATCTCCTTGAAGCTCAGCTCGCTCTCCTGGCCGCGCTTGCCGAGCGATTCGACCTTCGTGGCGGCGTTGGCAAACGCCTGTGACATCGCCTCGCCATCACCGCCCATCGCGGCCGCGAGCCGCGCCGTCTCGTCGAACAACGCGTCGAGCTCCTTCATCGATTGACCCATAGCTGCAAAGGCTTGCTTGTTCTCCGATGATATGGTCCGAAGCTCCTGTACACTCTCAAGCATCTGGGTGGTGCCGGAGGCTATCTCGCCGGTACCATCGGATATGCCGGAGAACGCCATGATGAAGCGATCACTGTCGCCCTTGAGTCCAGCAAAGACCTTCTTGAGTTCTTCATTGGCATGGGCGGCGGCCTTGATGCGCTCGCCGAATCTTGAAAGCGATGCCGCTATCTGCTTGGCCCCGGAGCCAGCGCTCTCCGCAAGGCCGCGTATTTCCTCGGCCACAACGGCGAAGCCCTGGCCATATTCGCCCGCATGCGCTGCCTCGATGGCGGCGTTCATCGCGAGCAGATTCGTACGCGACGCCACTTGATTGATCATCCGCGACAGGTCGGCGATCTCTGATACGCCGGATTCCAGGCTGCCTATGATGCCGACCACCGAGTCGACACCTTGGCCGCCGCGCTCGACGGTTGCGGCGAGGTTGGACGCTGCATCGGTTTGCCTTCGTGCCGTATCCGCTATCGAGCGTATCTGGCCACTCGTCTGTTCTATGGCGGCACCGGCCTCTTCAACCGCGCTGGCCTGGTCCGATACTCGCAGGGCAAGCCGGTTCACGGCCTCGCTGACCGAGCCCAGCCCGGTTGACGCCACGGCTACCCGTTCGGAAAGAGCCGAGACCGTTTGTCCCATCGACTCCACAGGATGACGGGCCGATTCTATGACCTGTATGGCCCCTGATATGTCAGATGCAAAGGCCTGCGCATTCTGCAGATTCTTGGTGGTCACTTCATCCAGGCCGAGGAGAATGATCTGGTAATTGCCGGCAAGCGTCTCATCGAGCTCCGCGGCGGCTTCAGTCAGGCCGGAGTGGGCACGCAGTGAACCGATGCGCCCTACCAGGTCTCCCTCGGCAAGGCTCCTGATGCGCGCGACAAGCAGCCGAAGCGGCCCGCTGACCAGCGAGCCAACGGCCAGCATCGCGATTAGAGACGCGGCGGCGGCGCCGACAATGGCGGCCGCTACCATTGATACGAGTGGCGCTCCGGGCACCAGGACATAGAAGACGGCGGCTTCAAGCACGGCGCCCAGGACGGCCGCGGCCGCGATCCATCGATGTAATTCGTTCCTCATAGCGCATTGTATGGCTGATATTCGATATAGTCAAACATCCGTCTTGACTGTGGCGGTATGAGCGCGAATACTCATATGGTTCTCGTAGTTCATCGAAGCTTGCATCTCGGTATCCAACGCCACCACCACTTGTATGGATGGCCTTGGGCAACCGCTCCTGGTTGTGTCGAATTTCGAAAGATGCAGGCTTCGATGAACCAGTAAAGGGGTACCAACGTGAAACGCACCGCAACGATCCTGATGCTGAGCGTGATGATTCTGGCCGCGCACGCCCAGTCCATAGCCAAGCCGACAGCCGAGATAACTCAGTTCCAGGTCCAGGCCATAACCCTGCGCGATGTAACGTTCCGCTTTGAGCTGACCGTCAGCAATCCGTATCCGCTCGGTCTGAGTTTCTCGGGCATGACACTGGATTTTTCGGTTGAGGGTTCAAAGGTCTTCAGCGCGGCCAATCAGGGTGGCTTCGGCGTGCCCGCCAAAGGCAAGAAGTCAAGCACCTTCAATGTGACGCTAGCCTATGCCGACATTTACAAGCTCGTGCAGAATTACTCCACCAAAGAATGGCTCAATACGGTCATCAATGGAACGCTGTCCATTCCACTGCCCAAGATACCAGGCCTGCCTTCCACTGTCAGCTTCGCGTACAAGCTTGAGAAGAAGATCCCCGCCATAAAGCCAACGGTCGCCATAACAGGCTTCTCGGTAACGCCGCCGAGCGCATCGGAGGTCGCGGCCGCCCTGGTCAAGGCTGGCAGGAAGGCCGATCCGGAGAAGGCCCGCGGTGCCATCGCCAGCATTCTTGCAGGCAAGAAGCCGGCGACTCCGGTGATAGATCCAGCCGACCTGGATCTGCCACTCAAGGTCAGCTTTACCATTCAGATCAGGAACGACGCACGAGGGTCGTTGACGTTCAGCACGCTCGGCTACGAGCTCTTCATCAACAACGAGAGTCTGGTCGTGGGTAACAGCAGCTCCATCAAGCAGGATGGGCAGCAGGTGCTTGTAACCGTAGCCAACACCTTCAGCACCAAGCGCCTGACATCCGGTGTCAAGGCGCTCTTCGCCGACGGCAAGGGCAGTTTCAGGGTCAAAGGCAGCGCGACCATGAAACTGCCTGACGAGGTGCGCAAGGAGCCGATACCCCTTGGTTTCGACGAGGGCGGCACCTTCTCGATCAAGTAAGGAGAACTCAGCGCGCTGACCATGCCGGGGGCGCGATGCCAAACCAGGTAGCGGCATTGCCCCAGCACACCTTTGACACAAGGTCGCCGGTGTAGCCATCGTCGTCGGGGACGCGGCCTTCCTCCATCCAGGTGCCAACAAGGTTGCACAGCAGCCTGCGGAAGTATTCGTGGCGAGGATACGACAGGAATGATCGGGAATCGGTCAGCATGCCGACCCATCCGCCCAGCAGCCCCAGCGAAGCCTGGGTGGTGATTTGCCGCCGCATTCCATCAAGCTGATCGTTGAACCACCACGCGGCACCATGCTGCACCCTGGCTTTTCCGTTTCCCTGCAGGCATCCGGCCAGAGCGGCAAGAGCCTCGTTCTTGGCGGGGTCAAGCGAATACAGCACGACTCTGGGCAACTGCTTCCTGTCCAACAACGATGCCAGGAAGCGGGCCAGCGGCTCGATCACCGGTTCGTCGGTGATGCCATCGCCGCCACCGTCGGGGCCATACGACGCAAACAGCGTGCCGTTTATGTTACGAAGGGCGCTGATGTGGATCTGCATTGTCCAGTCGCGCATCACGTTGAGCCGAGCCGTTTCGCGGAGGAGCGCTGTGGTCAGCTTGTCCCGGCTGCCCATCGCTATTGACTTGCCAGCCAGGAGGCTGGCAATGATATCGTCAAGTTCACGCTCGCTCGCGTTGGCATAGACGGCATTGGTCAGCGCGTGGTCCGATATTCTGCAACCGACATCGTTGAAGTAAGCGTGCCGTGCTTCAAGCGCGCGCACCAGATCCGACCACCGTGATATCGATACGCCGGCGGCGGCGCCCAGCTTCTCGGCATAGGCTTTCCATGCCACGGGATCTGCGGTAGCGGCAACCTTGTCGGGGCGGAACGTGGGCAACACACGGGTCTTTCTGCCAGCGTCGGCGGCTATGGCCTTGTGCCAGCGAAGATCGTCCGCGGGGTCATCGGTCGTGCACACGACGGCGACCTTGAACCTGTCCATGTATGCGCTTGGCCTGTCCTGCCGCTCGCGGATTATCGCGTTGGCCCGCGCGTGAATCGCGGCGGCGTTGCCTGGCGTAAGGACATCATCGATGCCGTAGTAGCGCTTGAGTTCCAGATGCGACCACTCCAGGAGCGGATTGCCCGCTGCGCCGCGCAGGGCCTGTGCCCATGCCGCGAACTTCTCTTCCAGGGGAGCTGTTCCCGAGCAGACGCGCTCGTCCGCGCCGCTGGCACGCATAAGCCGCCACTTGTAATGATCACCGCCCAGCCACAGATCAGCCAGGTCGGTGAACGGCTTGTCTTCCGCTATGGCCTGCACGGGCAGATGGCAGTGATAATCGAATATGGGCAGATCCCTGGCCCGCTCGTTGAAGAGCCGTGCGGCCGTGGCGTTGTCAAGCAGGAAATCGTCGGCGAGAAATGATTTCATGGATTTTCCTTTATATGTTGTCGGTCAGGTATGCGCCATCGACCGGCAGGCTTATGCCACTGACAAATCCGCTTGCCGCATCGCTGGCCAGAAATATCGCGGCGCCGCGCAGCTCTTCTATCGAACCGAACCTGCCAAACGGCGTATGCGCCAGGATTGCCTTGCCACGGGCCGTCAGCTCGCCGGTCTTCTCGTCTATGAGGAGCGAGCGGTTCTGGTTGCCTATGAAGAATCCCGGCGCAAGCGCGTTGACCCTGATCCTGTGCGGTGCCAGCTCCTTTGCGAGCGCCTCGGTCAGGTTAAGCACGGCAGCCTTCGCGGCCCCGTATGCCCATACGCCGGAGAGCGGCTTGTAGCTAGCCATCGATGTCATCGTTATCACGTTGCCTGGCATGTCGTTGCGTATCCAGTATTCGGTAAACACCCGTGTCGGCGTCACGAGGCCGGCCATGATGTTGAGCGACAGGATCTCCGCAAAGGCCTGCTCATCAACTTCGACGAATGCGCCTTTGCCGCGGTTCCCGCCGACCCCGTTGACCAGGATGGTGGGCTTGCCTATCAGCCGTTCTGTCTCGGCCAGTGCTGCCTGCATGGCCGCGCGGTCGGCGGTATCCACGGTTACCGACTCGATGCGACCCGAATCGGGGCCGGCCTGGTCCCTGATGCCCGCCGCAGCCGCCTGCATCGGGTGGTTTGTGCCACGCCCCCACAGGCACAGGTCGGCACCAGCCTTGGCAAAGCCTATGGCCAGCGAGCCTGGTATGGCTCCGGCCCCTCCAGTCAATACGATCCGGTGGCCCTTGAGCGAGAACATCTCATCGATATATGACATCTGCAACTCCTTCTGTACTCGTGGTAGCTGCTACTGAGCCGCAGGCATGATCAGGTTTGGAACGAACATCACAATATCCGGTATGAAGGTGATCAGGAGCAGCACGATAACCATCGCCGCATAGAACGGTAGCATGGCCTTGGTCGCCTTTTCTATTGATATCTTTCCAACGGCGCAGCCCACGAACAGGGCCGAACCTACCGGAGGCGTGCACAGGCCTATGGCCAGGTTGAGCATCATGATGATGCCAAAGTGCACCGGTGACAAGCCAAGGACTCCGACCACGACCGGATACAGTATCGGGGTGGTGATCAGGATGAGGGGAGCCATGTCCATGATGGTACCGAGCAGCAGCAGAAGCACATTGATCATGAGGAGCAACACGACCCTGTTCGATGATATCGACAGCAGGAACTGTGTGGCCAAGGCCGGTATGCGCAGATATGCCATCAGCCAGCCGAACGAGCTGGCGGCAGCTATCAGCGCCATCACCATAGCCAGCGTCTTCAGCGATGAATACAGTATCTTGCTGAAGGCCCTGAGTTTTATTTCCTTGTAAACGAAGAATGTTATGACAAATGCATAGACACAGGCGAACGCCGCGGACTCTGTTGCCGTAAAGATGCCCGATATCACGCCGCCTATGATGATCACCGCGGTGAACAGCCCAAGCACGGCATCCTTGGTTATGGTCAGGGCCTCGCGCAGGCTGTAGGTCTTTTCCTTGGGATAGTTTCTGCGCACCGCTATGATGTAGCTTATTATCATCAGCGCGACGCCCAGTGTCACGCCCGGTATGAAGCCGCCAAGAAAGAGCCTGCCGACCGATACGCCGCCGGCTACCAGGCTGAATATCACCATGTTGTGGCTGGGTGGTATCAGAATGCCCTGGCACGCCGAGGTTACGGTCACGGCTACCGAATAGTCGTCGTCGTAACCCTTTTCCTTCATCATCGGTATCATGATCGTGCCGATGGACGATACGTCGGCCACCGCCGAACCCGATATTCCGCCGAAGAACATCGATGAGAGCACGTTGACCAGAGCCAGTCCGCCCCGGACACGGCCTACCAGCAGGTTTGAAAAGCTGATGAGCCGCCGGGATATGCCGCCCTGCCCCATTATCTCACCGGCCATGATGAAGAACGGAATGGCCAGCAACGAGAAGGAACGCACCCCCTGCAGCATCTGCTGCATGATGGCCATCAGCGGTATCTTGAGATAGACCGCCGTAACAATCGACGAGAACATCAACGAGAACGTAATGGGCACGCGGAGCAGCAGGAGCACCGCGAAGCCGCCAAGCAGGATGATGCTCGCTATGGCGAGATTAGTCATGGTGGCCTCCGAAGGTTTCGGCAAAGGTCGCTTCACCGCTCAGGAACTTGTCGATTTCCTTGTCCATGGCCTGGATTCCGAACAGGTCGATCAGGCCCTCTATTATTATCGTAATGGCGGCTATCGGCATCACAAGGTATACGATGCCAGCGGGCATGCCCGTCGCGGCCATCCTGGAGTGCATGGTGAACTGCACCAGAACACTCCCGTATGTAAGCATGACAACGCCAACGGTGATGGTGACGAGGTCACGGATCTTCCAGAGCACTACATTGAGCCACCGGGGGGCGCGACTTTCGGGAAACAGCGCGAGGCTGATGTGCAATTTCTGTTTGACACCGAGTCCGAGCGATATGAATATGAACCAGACCTCAAAGAGCAGGGCCACTTCCTCGGACCACACAAGGCCCACGCGGAACACGTATCGCAGGAAGACGCTGATGGCTATCAGGACGACCATCGCGACCATGAGGATCTTGGCCAGGTACACGGTCCCGATATGAATAAGGTTGAAGAAACGGATGATTGACTTGAGCATGGCGGCTTTCCTGGATTCCGCCCCGCCTGGACAACCGCGTGCGCGGCGTCCAGGCGGGGCAGCTAAGGCAAGGGTTCTACTTCACCGCGCGGATACGCTCGATGAGCTTCTGGACTTCTGGTTTCTGCTTGGCATAGATGGGGGCCATCAGTGCGGCCCAGGGCGCCTTGTCCTTGATCTCCACGATGGTGTTGCCGGCGGCGCGGACCTTGTCAATGGAGACCTTCTCGTAGATGTCCCACTGCTTGCGCTGATAGTCGATCGAGTCCATCGCGGCCTGCCTGATTAGCGCCTGATCGGCCTTGGAGAGGCGATCCATGGAAATCTTGCTGGCGATGATGATTTCGGGGACCCGGGTGTGCTCATCAAGCGTAATGTACTTGGCCACCTCGTAATGGCTGGTGGAGTAGTAACTTGGCCAGTTGTTCTCGGCACCGTCGATGACGCCGGTCTGCAAAGCGGAGTAGACTTCCCCATACGCCATCGGCGTCGCGACCGCGCCAAAGGCGGAGACGAGCCCGATCATCAGTTCGCTCTCCTGGACGCGGATCTTCAGGCCCTTGAGGTCGGCGGGCGTCCTGACGGGGCGCTTTGAATTGTAGAAACTGCGCGCGCCTGACTCGTACCATCCAAGTCCGATGAAGCCGGAGGGCTCCAGGCTCTTGAGAAGCTCATTGCCGATATCGCCCTTCAGCGCCTTCCACATGTGCTCCACATCGCGGTAGAGGTACGGCATCTGCAACGCGTCCATCTGCGGAGCAAAGGCTGAAAGCGGAGAGATGCTGACGCGTGTCATATCGATAGCGCCAAACTGCACCTGCTCGATGACGGCCTTTTCCTGGCCCAGCTGCGAGCCCGGGTATACCTCTATGGTGATGCGGCCATTGGTCCGCTCCTTTACCAGGCGGGCAAATTCCATGTCGCCATAGGTAGTGGGGTACGCCGCAGGCTGGGTCTCCGCGAGCCTGAGCACGATGTTTTGCGCAAACGCCGCCGGAATCGCGGCCGCGATCAGCAGTGTACAGATCAGAGCACGGGAAAGTCGCATAGAATCCTCCTTCAGAACGTGTGATTGCCCGATGATGTACCCGTTTGGCGGAGCATGGATGAGTATTTATTTGCGTTCTTCGGTACTTTTGCCACTCCTATAGTCCGTCGGGCTCTGTCCTTCCAGGCGCCTGAAGACGCGCGCGAAGTAGGCCTGGTCGACAAAGCCAAGCAGTGATGAGACCTCCTTGACGCTATAGAGTCCGCTTGACAACAGGGTCTTGGCTCGATCGATGCGCAGGCGGGCTCCATACTCCATGAAGGTGCAACCGGTGACCTGCCGGAATTTGCGGCTCAAGTGCGAGGCGGAGACCCGCAGCTCCACGGCGACCCGTTCCAGACCCGCGCCATCATTCAGATGTGCTACCATGTACGAGCGGGCGCGCTCTATCAGATGATCATCGCCCGCCGCATCCGGGTTGGAGAGCACCACGGCGGGATCAACCAGTACCAGCGGCGAATCCTTGCGCGCCAGCGAGGCGGCAATCGTCGCCTCCTCGAGGAAACGAGCCTCCGGATGCGCGCACGGCACCGTCGCACCGGCGACAATATCTATACCCAGGTCTGTGCGGGATCGTGCCAGAATCTCCAGCAATATGTTCTCGGCACTCGCCTTGGGTTCAGCCGATCCGTCCCAGGATATCGCGAGCAGTGCCACGCCGGATTCCGTGGCCGAGGCCAGCGCATACCATCCGAATTTCTTGAGGACAAGGCTGGCCAGGCGTTCTATCCGCGCCAGAATGGCCTTGCGAAGCGCTAGACTTTCCAGCGCGCTGACATAGAGTACCGGCACCGGCTTCAGCGCCCCGAAGAATGATACCGCGTCGGCGAATTCGTGCGCCGAATAGAACTCCTCCAGCCTCGCGTCGCTGATGGTGCCGAGCGCCAGGTCGGAGCACAACTCCGATTCGAGGTACTCCGTCAGGCGGCCGAGTCTGCGGTCAAGCGCGCGCTCGCGCTCTGCCTTGAGCTTCCTGATGCTTGACGCGGCCATGGCCTTGTGCAGGCTCTGTATGACCTCCTGCTCCTCTGCGGGTTTTACCAGATACTCCTCTATGTTGAGCCGCACCGCCTCCCTGGCGTAATCGAACGAGTCGAAGGCCGTCACGATGACTATGACCACGTCGGGCAGGGCGGCGCGTATCTGGCGGGCGGCGTCTATGCCGTCAAGCCCGGGCATGCGTATGTCGAGAAACGCCGCGTCGATGGAATTGCCGATGGCCTTGAGAACCGCCTCGGTGCCACTGACCGCTTCAAGGATTTCGACTCCGTCGAAGCCATTCCGCTCTATGATAAGCCGGAGGGCACGGCGCTCAAGCTCCTCGTCATCGGCTATCAGCAGTCTGAACATCTGCGCCGTCCTCATGCTGGAATGGAATGGATATATGCACGACAGTGCCGCGACCCATTGAGCTGACTATGCGGCACAGGGCCTTGCCAGGATAGCGGAGCGCCAGGCGCCTCGTCACATTGGCCACACCTATGCCGAAGTGGTCGGTGGATGATCTCTGGCCATCCGCATTCATCGCCACCCTGAGGGCGACCAGCCGCGCGGGTTCGATGCCCACACCCGTGTCCACAATGCGAATCAGGATCCTCCCCCGCCGCGAGCATATCGCCACGATAACCTTGCCTCCGGACTCCTTTGGTTCTATGCCGTGGCGCACGGCGTTCTCCACCAGTGGCTGCAGTATGAGCCTGGGCACGATGATGCCATCCACCTCGGAGATGGAGGTTACTACCCAGTCGAGCCTGTCGCCGAACCGTATCTGCTGGAACGACAGGTACTCGCGCAGGACTGACAGCTCCTCGCCGATAGGCACCAACGCTCCCGTATCTGCGAGCGCGTACCGCATGAGCCGGCCGAGTCCATGAGCGAGTCTGACTGTGCCGGAGGCATCCTCGAGCAGGGCGGTGCGCGCTATGGTATTGAGCGCGTTGAACAGGAAATGGGGACGAATCTGATCCTGCAGGTTGATAAACTGAGCCTCCTGCAGCGCGTGCTCCATGTTCAGAACTATCAGCTCCTCATCATGCAGGCGTTTCTCGAGCAATGCCTTCTCGCGCAGATCGGATATGCGCTCGCGGACGGTGCGGCTCATCGCGTTGAAGCTTCTGGCCAGCGTCTCGATTTCGTCACCCGTAGCTACCTCGACTGGCTGTACGCTCAGATCGCCGGCGGCCATCCTGGCCGAGGCATCTGCAAGCCTGCGTATGGGCACACTGATCGATGACGCGAAATACAGCGCGAAAATGGTTGAAAGCACTCCGGCAAAGGACAGAAGCGCGAGCGTCACGACGCGATACGTGGAGACCCGCGAAACCTCGTCCTTGAAATCGGCCTCTCCGTTCTCCAGCAACATCGATTGCAGATTGCTCAGGTAGCTGTCCACATACCCCGCTATGCGGTCGGCCTTCGCGAAGTCGGTATAGTAGTCGCCCTGGAGCGTCGCGCGCTTGTGGACAGCCGAAGCCACCAGCCGCGCGTACGCTTCGAGTCCCCGCTCCGATGCCTGGACCTCAAAAAAATACTGCAGCTTCTGTTCGCCGACCGGATGCACGTCGTCGGCCATTTGCCGCAGGCGCAGAAGCCCGTCACGCACGCTCTCAGCCTGCTCCGGAGCCAGTTCCCGGAGGTACCGTTCTGTCAGCACCCGGTGCTGGCCGAACGCCACCCTGAAACGGTGCACCATGTGGTAGCGGCTCAGCTCCTCCTCGAATCCGCGCGCCGTCCTGAAGCTAGCCGTCTGCGTCACTATCTCGACACAGGCCACGAGCACTATGATCACGGCATAGAAGAGCAGCAGCTTCGAGCGAATGCCGAACCGGTAGACGCTGACCATGCTTCAGTTCAATCCAGGAACAGGGGTGTGATATGGCGCTCCCACAGATTGGCCGTGACATTGCGCTCTATCGGCTCCCGGTAGTGCTTGAGAGCGTCTCGATACCGTGTGCCCATCTCGGCGGCAAGCTTGAATGCGACATGCAGCAGCTGCCTGAAGTTCCGGTCGTACGCCGGATTCGTCTGCACATGGCGGAGCGCCGCCTTGAACTGGTCCGATGTCCATGCGTCGACAACCTGTGCCGATGGCAGACTGACCCGATCTATGTCTATCACCGTTGAGTATGGCGCGGTAAGTTCATCGAAGCGCGGCAAGGCCAGATGGTACAGCTCCTTGACTATCGCAAGACCTTCACCACCACCCTCCGCAAGTCCCACGAGCTCCTCGAGCCAGTTTGTGCCCGCGGTCTTCAGGTGCACTCCGGCGTTGTGCCTGCGGATGATGTGTCCAATGCCCTTGTACAGGCTGAACTTGTCGCTGCCTGAATGAACCGATAGCTTGAGGTTGTCCGGCAGGCCAAACGCGTGCGCGGCCCAGGTGGCTACGCAGACATCGGCCTCGAACTCGGCAAGAAAGCCTGATACATCGCCGACATAGTCGACACCCTTGTTGAAGCGGCCCGAGAACTTGGGCGCTATGGTCTGGATGGCGACGCCCTCGTCCGCGAGTGCTGCGAGTATCACGAGGAGTTCAGTCGGACTCTGGGGCTGGGCAGTCTCGTCCATCGACACCTCGGCTATGAAACCATTGGCGCCCTTGCTTTTCTCTATGTGATGATATATGCGCGCCGCTTCGTGCACCGCGTTGATGTATCGGCTGGCGGCACCGGCAAGGGTCTTTGAGTCGAGCACTATGGGCTCGATCAGCCCGGGTATGGCAAGCTTGCCGCACAGGTCGCCGTGTCTTTTGACAAACGATTCGACTGACGACGGATCCGCGGCCTGGCTTATGAAGTCGGCGACATCGATGGTAAAGAAGTCCGAAGACGCCATGAACCGGTCGACGGTCGCGAGTCCTATATGGTCGGCGTCGACGTGCCATTCGCCATCCCATCCGCTCGCCTTGATCGCGGCTTCCGCGGCCTTCATGGTATCGCGCGGTTCCGTGCCTATGATCGTGTGTTCGCGGTTGCTCTTGTTCCAGACGATTGCGGCCTCGACGCCGGCGCCGCGTGCCTTCCTGACGGCCTCGATCTGAGCCCTGCCTTCATGGCCGAATCGATCACCCGTTCCAATTGAATAGCGTCCCAGTTTCTTCATGGCAAGCTCCTTGGTGTCGGTGTTGTTCTTGGTCGCATTACAGTATCGAATCGGCCACGCGAAGCCAGTTGCCGCCCATGATGCCGCGAATGTCCTCTTCGGCATAGCCGCGTCTGACCAGACCCGCCGTCAGTTCTGGCAAGTGAGTACAGTCCTGCATAACGAGGCCATGAGCCGCGGTAAAGCCATCAAAATCGGTACCCAGACCCACGTGGTCGGCGCCTATCACCGAGACCAGGTGATCGACATGATCAAGCACGCGGTCGACCGTGACCTCGGCGGGAACCGGGTCTACAAACACGCCGGCGAAGGTGACCGCGACGAGGCCACCGGTGGCGGCTATGCGTTCGGCCTGGTCGTCTGTCAGGTTGCGGCGGTGAGGCACGAGGACCCGGGAGTTTGAGTGCGAGGCGACGACCGGGCGCTGCGCGACGGCGAGTACCTCATCCAGGGCCTGATCACACAGATGCGACACATCGACTATCATGCCAAGTCGTTCCATCTCCGCTATGACCGTGCGGCCGAATGGCGTCAGCCCGTCGGGTCCCGGATGCTCGGCGCCGCGGCCTATCGCGTTGATTCGGTTCCAGGTCAGGGTCATGAGGCGAACGCCGCGGGCATAGAAGGCGCGCAGCTCGTCGAGGCTCTCGCCTATCGCCTCGCCGCCTTCGATCGTCAGGAAGGCCGCGAGCGTGCCCTCGGCCTTCGCGGCCAGCACATGCGAAGCCTTTGTGGCCAGCCTGGCACGGTCGCAGCGGTCGAATGCCGCCTCCATCGCCTCAAGCATCTGGTATGTGTGCTCGCGGGCGCTCGAGACAAACGAATCATCGGTAAACATGGCGAAGAACTGGGCAGTTACGCCGCCCTCGAGCAGACGCGGAAAGTCAACATGGCAGGTCTGGTTTCTGGCGCACAGATCAAACGGAACACCCATCTTGCCATTGAAATCGAATCCAGCGGCGTAGGAGGCGGTGTCGCAATGTCCATCCATGACTATTAGGCTGTCATGGAGCTCCCTCGTTGTCATATTCATGTCACAACTCCCTTGCGATAAGGTCATCCCACGTTTCGCGCCTGACCGACAGCCTGTGCGTACCGGCGTTGGTCAGCACCATCGCCGGCCGTGGCAGCCTGTTGTAATTGCTCGCCATCGAGTGATTGTAGGCTCCGGTCGTAAATACAGCCAGCGTATCGCCAGGCTCCGGTGATTGCAGCGCTATGTCGCGTATCAGGATGTCACCGGTCTCGCAGCACTTGCCTGCTACAGTCACCACGTCGTCCCTTGCGGCGTCATCGCGATCGGCGATGGTCGCCTCGTAGAGCGCTCCATACAGGGCAGGCCTGGGATTGTCGGGCAGGCCGCCATCGACGCCGATATACGTCTTGATGTCGGGGATGGTCTTCCTGGAGCCGACGGTGTACAGCGTGATGCCGGCCTCGCCGACGACCCATCGGCCAGGCTCGATGACGACCCGCGGCATAGGCAGCTTGAATCCGGCGCATGCCGCGGAGATGTCGGCCATCATCGCGTCGACGAAATACGACAGGGGCCGGGCCGACTCGTCGTCGTGGTAGTGTACGCCATAGCCGCCGCCCAGGTTCAGCTCGCGGGTCTCGAGGCCATAGTCATCGCGAACCTCGGCCATCAGCTTTGTCACGATACCAATGGCCTTGCGGTGCGACTCATTGGCCAGCAGCTGCGATCCTACATGAAAGTGGAACCCCATGAGGTCGATGCCTGGCATGGCCAGCGCGGTGCCTATGTACTCGTCACGCACACGAAGGTCGAGTGGAATGCCGAACTTGGAATCGAGCCGGCCAGTCGATATGAAATCATGGGTGTGGCTGTCGACACCTGGCGTTACGCGGAACAGGATTCTGGCCCTGCGGCCTGCGGCAAGCGCGGCCTCATTGAGCACGGCCAGCTCGTGCAGGTTGTCCACGACTATGCGGCCAACCCCATATTCCACCGCCATGTGTATCTCGGCGGTGGTCTTTGAATTGCCGTGGAAATAGATGCGGTCAACGGGAAAGCCTGCCTTGACGGCGGCATACAGCTCGCCGCCTGAAACAACGTCGAGACCGATCCCCTCCGACGCGACAATGCGGCAGATATCGAGCGTCTGCAGGGCCTTGCTGGCGTACAGGGCTCCCGAATTGGGGTAACGATCCAGGAATGATGTCCGCAGTTCCCGCAGCCGCTCCCTGATCATCCTTTCGGAAACCACATACAGGGGTGTCCCGTATTCCCTGGCGAGCCCTACGGCGTCGCATCCGTCAAACAACAGGTGTGCCATGCATGGAGCCTAGCACGGTCGCCCTGTATCGGCAAGCCAGCACGAATTTCATGGGCTACTGGTACCAGGGGCGCATTCATAGCGCAGGCGGTGGCGGCATGGGTGCTGCTTGGACGGGCGCTCGTGGCTCCCCGTATCGTAGGGCGCGTCATGATCCTGGCCGGCGTGGCCATTGCCCAGCTCAAAGGCCGCGGACTACCGGCATGCCGCCTCGACGATAACGAGGGTGCCAGCGTCGGCGTCAAGCACGGCCTGGACACCGAGAGGGAAGCTGTGCGTCGGTGTCGAGTGCCCGGCCGCGAAGCCTGTCAGGGTTGGCTTGCCTGACGGAGCGATGACGTCGGCGAACACCTGTTCAAGAGTCAGCGAGCGTTCCGGGTCCTTGGCATCGCAATGGGTCCAGTGGCCCAGGACAACTCCGGAGCACCGGTCGAAGTACCCCGCGAGTCGAAGGTTCGTCAGCATGCGGTCGATGCGGTACGGTTCCTCGTCCACATCCTCAAGAAAGAGAATGGCACCATCGGGTATGAGTTCGTATGGTGTGCCGGTCAGGGCCGCCACCAGGGAGAGGTTGCCGCCGACCAAGGGTCCGCGCGCTCTGCCGCCGACCAGCGCCCGCGGCCCGGAAGACGACTCGCCACCATTGTCTGGTAGCGGCGACAGCAGCCCGAGCGGCTCGACCGAGGTAAGCGCCGCCATCCACGAGGCGGCCGAGAACTCGTCAAAGCCGTCGACCATGCTGATAGCCATCGGTGTGTGGAATGTCGGAAATCCTGCGTACCGCCGGAACGCCATGTGCAGGCCCGTTATGTCGCTGTAACCGGCGAAGACCTTCGGATTCGCGGCGATAAGATCATAGTCGAGCCTGTCCAGGATGCGTGGCGTGCCATATCCGCCCTTCATGCACACGATGCCGTCGATGCAGGGATCGGCAAAGAAGGTGTTGATATCCGAGGCGCGCAGCGCATCGGGAGCGGCCAGGTATCCATATTTGTGCAGGCAGCTCTCGCCGGCAACGACACGGAATCCCAGCGCCTCAAGCGCCAGCCTGGACGACTCAACTCTGGACTGGTCCTTGAATGAGCCCGACGGCGCTATCATGCCTATGGTATCGCCAGCCTTGAGGGCCTTTGGCAGCATGTGCTTCATAGCACAAAGAAGAGAAAGGCCAGTACCTCGGCCCAGCTGCCGGACCTGAACACCACCTCGTGGGCGCCGGGCCTGCTCGCGCCTGGATAATACGAGCCGCGGTTCGCCAGAAAGTGCTGTTTGAAGAAGATAGACACCTCGAAGCTGCCCGGTAGTTCCACCATCATGGTCTTTGGGTCGGCCGACAGCGCTTCTATGGCGGTGGCGGCTATGCGCTCATGGGCCAGGGCCGGGTGTATCGATATGGAGGCGTTGCCATTGCCCTCGGAGACGGCCACAGTTCGGATGTTCGGCTGCACCGCGGCCGCCGTCTGGCAGAGTGCCCTGTCACCGGCGAGCATCAACACCGGTACGCCTACGAGGCCGGCGGTGTACGCGTTGATCATGAACTCCGATGCCAGGACTCCATTGATACGCACCGCCACATTGTTCAGATTCATCGTGTGGGCCAAAGGGTTGCCATCGGTGCCGGCGGCGGAGTGGTATCCTATGAAGAAGACGCCGCCAAAGCTGGAGTCGATGCCGGCCATCATCGAGAACGGATCACGAGTCCACGACCGCATGATGCGAACCCGCGTGGGCAGCGCGGAAGGGTCTATGTTGCGGCCAGAATCGTGGGCGTCCTTGACCAGAATGTCTCCGACGCCGGTCTTGATGGCGGCTTCGCAGGCGACCGCCACCTCGCTGGTCATCTCGGCCCTGAAATATGCGCCTTGAGCCTCGCCCAGCTCGGTCTCCTTCCAGTCAGCTATGCCGCAGGTGCCCTCGATGTCGGCGCTTATGTACAGCTTGTTCATGATTCCTCCTTATGACTCCAGCAGCCTGAGGGCACAGGCGACCTGCATGGCAACGCCAAGCGGCAGGCAGTCCTCATCGATGTTGAATGTTGACGAGTGGATGGGCGAGACGATGCCACTGGGCACATTGCCGCATCCCAGATGGTAGAATGCCCCGGGCCGTTCCTTGCAGAAATACGAAAAATCCTCGACACCCATGCTCGGCTTGCCCTTCCAGGTCAGCGAGTCCGGCCCCAGGATATCGAAGGCGGCCGCGGTCACGACATCGACGACCGATTCATCATTGACGAGCGCCGCATAGCCATAGGTTGCGACAACGGCACCGGAGCCGCCCAAGGACGACGATACGCCCTCGACCACGGACTGCACCCTCTCAATAAGCGTATCGCGGATTCCGTCATCGGTGGTGCGCAGCGTGGCGCGCATCGTCACCTCGTCGGCCACGATGTTAGACTTGGTGCCTCCGTTGATGGTGCCTATCGTCAGCACTGCCGAGTCCAGTGGCGACACATACCGTGACACCAACGAATGCAGGGCCGTCACGACGTGAGCGGCTATCATGATCGCGTCAACGCCTTTCTCCGGGTAGGCGGCATGGCACCCCAAGCCGCGCACCGTGATCTGCAGATCGGTGCTGGAGCCGTTGAGCGCGCCCTTCTTCGTCTCGATCATGCCAACCGGCAGGTACGGCATCACGTGCAGACCAAGCACGTAATCGACGTGCGGGTCTTCCATGCATCCATCGCCGATCATGGTCTGAGCGCCGCCCACCGATTCCTCGGCGGGCTGGAACAGCAGCTTGACGTTGCCGTGCAGCGTGGCACGCCGCTCCGAGAACCAGCGTGCGGCCCCCAGCGCTATGGTCGTGTGCGCGTCATGGCCGCAGGCATGCATGACGCCCGCGCGCATCGACGCGTACTCCACACCGGTTTCTTCCTGAATTGGCAGCGCGTCTATGTCCGCCCGAAGCGCTACGGTCTTGCCCGCGTTCGCGCCACGGACCAGGCCAACGACAGCGGTACCGGTACGCCTGTGTTCGATGCCCATCTCATCGAGGCGGGCCTCGATAAAGGCGGCGGTCTTGAATTCCTCGAGTCCGAGTTCAGGATTCATGTGTATGGTGCGGCGCGTGGAGACGAGCCACGGACGCATGAAATTGGCATCGATACGCAGATCGGCGGCATTGATCATGGACTACCTCCCGGCACACTATCCTGTTCGGTGACGACGATGCCGGCTTCGTAATAGATCCGGGGCACGCGCCGCCCGATCGAGCATAGCACATCATTGCGGTTGGTTCCCGCCCATGATGCCATCTCAAGCACTGGTATACTCTCTTCGGGGGGTCCGCCGGCCGGCCCGCCCAGCAGCGTTACATCGTCACCCTCGGCCACATCGGGCACGGCGCTTACATCGACGACACACTGATCCATGCATATGAGCCCGACGACAGGTGCCCTGACGCCCCGCACCAGCACGCTGGCGACATTGGACAGGCTGCGCTTGTAGCCATCGGCGTACCCGACCGGCAGTGTGGCTATCAGCGCTCCGCCGTCCGGCGCCCGCCACGTGTAATCATAACCGACGCCCTCCCCCGCCGTGATTCGCCTGACCCTTGATATCCGCGTCGCCAACCGGAACGGCGTACGGATGTCGGCAGTCGCTGACAGCGGGGTATTGAGCGGTTTTGCGCCATACAGCACGGCGCCGGCGCGCACCATATCCATGCGATACTCGGGGTACCGCATGAGACCGATCGAGTCGCAGACATGGCGCAGGGCAAAGCGCAGCCCAAGCGCGGCGGCTTCATCAAGCAGCGCGGAGAACCGCTCGAACTGCGCCGCGTCTGATTCCCGGTCGTTCAGCGCCAGATGGGTGAAGATGCCTTCTACTGACAGGCCCGGCTGATCAGCCATGCGTACCAGGAGCCTGGCGGCCTCGCCAGGCGCGAATGATTCGGGCTTGAGGCCAAGCCGATTCATGCCCGTGTCAATCTTGATGTGCGCCAGGGCATGGGTTCCTGATGAGCGCGCCGCGCTGGCCAACGCCCTGGCCTGCTCCAGATCGAAAATGGTACAGGTGATGCCCGCCTGAACCGCGTGCTTGAAATACTCACTGGGCGTATGGCCCATGATCAGGATAGGCACCTCGGCACAGGCGGCCCGCAGTTGAAGCGCTTCGGGCAGGCACGCCACCGCGAGCATGTCCGCTCCCTCCCGCACAAGCACACGCGCGACCGGAACGGCACCGAGGCCATAGGCATCGGCCTTCAGCACCGTGGCGAGCCTTGCTGCCTGTGAGCCCTTCGGCGAACCATCTGGCATGTCGACTAGCATTGAGCAGACCTGCCTGAAATTGTGCGCCACGGCATCAAGATCGACGCAATACCTCGTATGCCTCAGCATGATTGCCCGCCCAAAGACCATACGCCCCTCATGGACCAGCGGAATCGCTTCGTATAGAATGCCGTGCCTGAGCGCCCCGCTATCGGCAAGGAGACCTGGATGCAGCCACTCATAGGAATTACCTCTTTTTCGGACCAGAAACCACGGGCCCAGTATATATCGCTCAACAGCACCTGCCCATACTCGGTCTCGGCGGCAGGCGGACTGCCGCTTGTCCTGCCCGGAGCGCCGTCCGAAGGCCAGCCAGGCCTTGAATCGGCCGCGACCGCATACGTGGCACGACTGGACGGCCTCCTACTGTCAGGCGGAGGCGACATCAGCCCTTGGCTCTACGGGGAGCAGCCTGCCCGGACAGTCACAAGAATGGACCTTGCGCGCGACCAGTGGGAACTGGCATTGTACGCCGCCGCCGCGCGACAGAGTATCCCCATACTCGGCGTCTGCCGCGGCTGCCAGGTCATCAATGTCGCCAACGGAGGCACGCTGTACCAGGACCTGCCCAGCCAGGTGCGGGATTCAGGGGGCCACTCCTTCGACGTGCCTATGGACGAGCCGTCGCACCACATCGATATCATGCCCGGTTCCCGGCTTAGCCGCATGTTGCCGTCCAGACGCGTCTTGGCCAACAGCTTCCACCATCAAGCCATAAAGGATGTCGCCGCAGGCTTTGGTGTCTCGGCGCGGGCCCTCGACGGCGTCGTCGAAGGCATCGAGATCAACGATGCAGATAGTTTCATCGTCGGCATCCAGTTCCATCCCGAAGGCATGACCAGGCGCTTTCCAGAATTCCTTGGGCCGTTCATTGCCCTTGTAAACGCCGCATCACGCTGAGCTGGACATCTCCTCCTTGTATCGGGCAAGCTCGGACGCGTTGGCCAGCACGAAATGCCCGGCACCCACGTCTACCCACGAGGGCGTGTCAACCGCATAGTCATGGCAGGCCGGGTCGTAGACGGTGACGACCTTTATGCGCTCGGCTCTGGGGTCAGGCTGGGGTATCGCCGATATCAGTGCCCGCGTGTATGGGTGCAGCGGGTGTCTGAACAGCTCCTCAGTTTCAGCCAGCTCCACGAGTTCACCCTTGTTGATTACCGCTATCCTGTCGGTGATGAACCGCACGACCGACAGATCGTGGGCTATGAACAGGTAGGTCAACCCCTTGGCTTTCTGGATAGTAGCGAGCAGATTGAGTACCTGCGCGCGTATAGACACGTCGAGCGCCGATATTGGCTCATCGGCTATGACGAGCTCGGGTTCCATGATAAGAGCGCGCGCTATGCCAATGCGCTGACGCTGGCCTCCCGAAAACTCATGCGGAAAACGTGACGCGAACTCCGGCAACAACCCCACTTCGAGCAGGGCCTTCTCCACCAAGGCCAGCCGTTCCGCCTCCGTGCGCTTGACGCCGATATTGTACAGGCCTTCGGAGACGATGTAGTCGACCTTGGCGCGCTCGTTGAGGCTGGCCATCGGATCCTGGAATATCATCTGGATAGTGCGCACTACCTCGAGATCAAGGTCCCTGGATATCGGACCGCTTATCTTTCTGCCCTTATAGAGTATTGAGCCTGAGCTGACATCGTTGATGCGGACTATGGCCCTGCCGATGCTGGTCTTGCCAGAACCCGACTCTCCGACCAGTCCGAAGGTCTCGCCTCTATATATCGAGAAGTTGACACCCTTGACCGCCCTGAAAATACCGTGCTTTGTCTTGAATCCAACCTCAAGATCCCTCAGTTCGAGCAGGACCTCGCGTTCTGCGCCGTTCACAGTACACCTCCGCCGAGCTTGGCGCCGCCGAGCTTGGCGCGCATTCCGAGAATCGCCGGCGGCGGATCGATGGCTGGTGCCCGTGAATCGAGCAGCCATGTAGCGGCTCTGTGCGTTGGGCTTATTTCGAACATGGGCGGCTGGCGCACAAAGTCGATCCTGAGCGCCTTGGGGTTGCGCGGGGCAAACGCGTCGCCCGTGATGGTGTTGAAGAGATTGGGAGGAGTGCCAGAAATCGAATAGAGCAACTGCCCCTTTATGCCCTGCTGCGGCAATGATGATAGCAGCGCCCAGGTGTACGGATGCCTTGAATCATAGAACACTTCTTCCGCCGTGCCTGTCTCGACAATCTGGCCGGCGTACATCACCGCCACGCGATCCGCAACATTGGCCACGACGCCCAGATCATGCGTAATGTAGACCGTCGTAAACCCCAGATCACGCTGCAGCGCCTTGATGAGCGCCAGAATCTGGGCCTGGATCGTCACATCGAGGGCGGTCGTCGGCTCGTCGCATATCAGTACCCGAGGTTTGCACGCGACCGCTATGGCGATGACAACGCGCTGGCGCATCCCGCCGGAAAACTCGTGGGGATACTGGCGGTGCCGCTCATGCGGGTTGTCTATGCCAACCCGTTCGAGCATCTCTATGACCGCGTGGTCGGCGGTCTTGCCTGACATGCCGTGGTGCAGCTCAAAGACCTCGCGAATCTGTGACCCTATGGTCTTGAGCGGATTGAGCGCCGTCATCGGGTCCTGGAATACCATCGATATCTTCTTGCCGCGTATCGCCAGCCAGTCGCGTTCGGATCTGAGCCTTGCCAGGTCACGGCCCTCGAATGACACAGTGCCTGAGTCTATCCAGCCATTCTGGTCAAGCATGCCGATGAAAGACTTGGTCAGGACCGACTTGCCTGATCCCGATTCGCCCACGATCGCGAGAGTCTCGCCTTCATATAGTTCCAGGCTGGCTCCACGGATGGCGGTCAGCGTCCTGCCGCGCAGGCTGAACTTGATGATGATGTCTTTTGCCTGAATTATCGGATCGCCTTGAGCCATCACATTGTCCTTACACGTGGTTGCGAGGGTCTGACGCGTCGGAGAACGCATTACCCAGCACGTAGAATGATATGGTAATAAGCGACAGCACGATGGTCGGGAACACCAGCTGGTACCGCAGCTCAGGAGACATCATGATCTGCCTGCCCTCGTTGACCAAGTTACCAAGCGAAGGGATGCTGACCGGCAGCCCCAACCCTATGTACGTCAGGAATACTTCCCAGCCTATGGTGCCCGGGATGGATAGCGCCGTCTGCAACATGATCACCGACACCAGGTACGGCAACAGGTTCTTCATGATGATGCGTCGCGTAGGAGTACCCAGACAGCGCGATGCAAGATTGTATTCGCGGTCGCGGATGATGACGATCTGGTTGCGCACGAAGCGCGCAAGGCCAAGCCAGCCGGTGGCGCACATCGCTATGACCATGGTCTTGAAGCTCGGACGCATGATATACGCGAGCAGCATCAGGATTATCGTGGTCGGAATGTTGTTGATGACGTTGTATATCTCGGTAACCACCGCATCAAGCCGACGCACGTATCCCCACATGGCGCCAAAGCTGATGCCAATAAGCATCTCGGCAATGCCGACCAGCAATCCTATCTCCAGCGATGTCCGCGTTCCGCTCCATATCCGTGACCACAGATCCTGCCCTATCGTGTTGGTACCAAACCAGAATTCCTTGCCCGGCGGTACATTGCGAAACTGCATGCCGGTCGCAGGGTCTATGTGTATCTTCGTCGGATTTCGCTGACCAGGCAGCATGGGCTGGATAAAGGTAAACGCGAGCAGCGCAACAAGCAGCACCAGGAATCCAAAGGCTACCCGATTCTTCAGGAAGACCCTGAAGGTCGACCGCCAGTACGAGTAATTGGAGTATCCGCCCCGCTCTCCAGCGTTGGGGTCAAACTCGGCGGGCTCGAAGAGCGAAAGCTCATCCTCAGCGCCTGAGCCTGAGTCGACGGCGCACCGTATGGCGTCCGGGCTCATCGCACCTGCCAGCAGCCTGTCGCGCATCATCGTGATGCCTCGCTCTTGGACAACTTGATGCGCGGATCGAACAGCGCCATAAGCAGATCGCCCAGGAACAGGCCAATGATGCCGACCGACGAGAATATCAGCACCAGTGCCTGCACCATAGGGTTGTCCTGACGCTGGATCACGTCGACCAGCAACCCGCCCATGCCCGGTATTGAATAGAGCGATTCGATGTATATCGAGCCTGATATCGTCATCAGGATGGAGGCAGGAAGGTATTGGGCCATCGGGACGTACGCGTTACGCATAACATGCCGCACCATGATCGCCGACTGCGACAGTCCCTTGGCCCTGGCCAGTTTGATGTAATCCTTGTTAAGCTCATCAACCATGTATCGCCGCATCCACATCGCGTAGCCCGCTATGCCTCCCAGCGACATCGAGACCGCGGGCAGTATCCAGCTCTCGGGTCTGTACTTGTCAAACAGCAACGGCAACTTGAAAAAGCTTGTGCCATAGAGCTGTATAAAGAGAAGATAGACGGCGAGCGGCACCGCGTTGACAAGCACTACATACCCGGTCCACACCTTGTCCAGAATGCCACCCTTGTGCTTGGCCATCGAGACACCCATGCCGAGCCCGGCCACCAGAGCCAGCGCGGTAGCGGCTATGCCGAAACGCATTGAATAGGGAACGCGCGGCCCGATCACCTCGAGCACCGGTACATCCTTGCGGTATATCGACGAAACGCCGAGGTCGCCGTGGAGCAGACCTCCGTAGAAACGGCCCATCTGCACATACCATGGGTCGAGCATGCCCATCTTGTGCAGCACGGCCTCGCGCTGGCTGGCCGACAACTTGTCATAGCCATCACCAAAGTACCCCTCGATCGGCAGCAAGCGCATCAACATGAAGACAGCCGTGACCACAATGAACAGCGTCACGATGGACTGGGCCAGACGTTTGAGCGTATATAGCAGCATCGAACAGTGGCCCGGCTATCGGCTCCGGGCGCTCCTCCTACTACAGGAATTACGGGACGGGTCGCAATGCTCCTGCATCCTATCATGGAATCCACCACCGGGCACCTGAAATTGAAAAAATATTCTTGTAAAACTACGGATATAGCCAAAACAAAAAATCATGAAATGTTTGACTTCACCGCCAAAGGGTGGAATACTGATTCGTTACGACGGTGTTACCGCCTTCTGATTTCGTCACTCTGAGGAAACGACCCATGAAAAAGAAGCAGGCACTCGCCCTGGCTGTCATCGCTCTGCTCGCGATAGGACAGGCGTGGTCACAGAGAAAATCCGGTGACTATTACGAAGTCTATTCGGGTGAGGTAACCACGCTCAACTACCTCATTTCAGGCTCGGAGAACGAGCACTTCATGTTTGCCAACATGATAGACAACCTGATAGAGTACGACCAATATGGCGTGCTGAAGCCGGCGCTCGCCGAATCCTGGTCGTCGTCACCTGATGGCCTCGTCTGGACCTTCAAGCTCAGAAGGGGCGTGCAATGGTTCAACTGGCAAGCCAAGGCTATCGCCGAGGTGACGGCTCAGGATTGGGTCGACTCGGCCAAGTATATCCTGACCAAGTCAAACGCATCGCAGACATCGGCCCTTGTCGCCGATTACATCGCGAACGCCAATGACTACTATGAAGGCAAGATCACCGACTTCTCGCAGGTCGGCGTCAAGGCGTTGGATGCCTACACGCTTCAGTACACGCTGAAGGCACCCGTGCCGTACTTTCTTTCAATGCTCAGCTACGTCTCGTATCTGCCGGTCAATGGCAAGTTCCTCGAATCGATGGGAACATCTTTTGGCCGCGACAACAAGAGCATTCTTGCGAACGGCGCCTACATCATGACCGAATTCGAGCCCCAAGTTACCAGAGTGCTGACAAAGAACAAGAAGTACTGGGACCAGAAGAATGTCAACATTCCACGGCTCATCTATCGGTACAACAAGGAATCGGCCACCCTAGCGCCTGAACTGTTCTTGCGCAGCGAGATTTCGATGGCTACCATACCATCAACCATTCTGGATAGCTGGATGAAGGATCCCGCCAAAAAGGCCCAGATCCATCCGGCGCGCCTGACATCGTATACCTATTTCTATGGCTTCAATTTCAAGCCCAAGTTCTCGGCGGACTACGAGCCGGAAAACTGGGCCATCGCCGTAAATAACAAGAATTTCCGCGAAGCCATCTTCAGCGGTTTGGACCGGAAAGCTGCGATGCTCACCTCCGAGCCCTACGCTCCTGGGCGCAGACTTCAGACGACCATTACCCCGAGTGGCTTCGTCAACGCGGGCGGGCTGGACTACGTGGCGATGGGACCGCTGGCAGCGATCGCCAAGACCGATTCATTCAACAAGGCCAAGGCCCTTGAGTACAAGGCCGCGGCGATAAAGGAACTGGCGGGCAAGGCCACGTTCCCGGTCAAGATAATGATGCCATTCAACGCGAGTAGCGCTGAGTGGGCCAACCGCGCCCAGGTCATCGAGCAGCAGCTCGAAAACCTCCTTGGCAAGGACTTTGTCGACGTGATACCGGTATCCTTCCCGCCGACCGGCTTCCTCAACGCTACCAGGCGCTCGGGCAACTACGCATTGGAGGAGCTGAACTGGGGACCCGACTATGCAGATCCGCAGACCTACACCGACCCGTTTGTCAGCGGAGCCAATTATGTCTTCCTTGACAGCTCGCCCAGCTACCTCGGAGCTGATGGCAAGACCGCCTATGACAAGCTTGTCGATGCCGCCAAGGCAGAAACCCGCGACATGAAGAAGCGCTACGACCTGTTCGCAAAGGCAGAAGCGTTCCTGATCGGTGAAGCAATCATCATACCGTACGCACGCGGTGGCGGTGGATTCGAAGCTTCGAAGCTCGAACCATTCACCTACCCCTATGCGCCCTTCGGACTCTCTACGCTGAAGTACAAGGGCCAGATCGTGCTGCCCAAGGCGCTTTCCACCGAGGAGTACACCAAGCTCGAGGCAACCTGGACAGCGGCACGCGAGGCTGCGCTCAAGAGGGCAAAATAACGCGATCGCGGGCCAGCAGGCCGCGATCGCTCCGGCTGAGCCCGCATCGCCGGCTGACGCGGCGATGCGGGAGTTGGTGTTCAAGCGGACGAGCTGACGCTCGCCGCTTAACAACGGGGTGACGCGTGCATGAGGCTTGGCTGCGCGGGAGGGCTGGCGGCTCGGCTTTGCGGCTGCGCGCTCGCCGATTCATTGCTGGGCGTGCGCGCATGAGGAAGGGGGATCGCGGGCTTGCGCCGCGATCCTTTTTCTTCAAGCCAGGGCAGGAACGTCAGTTATAAAATCGGGAACCGATACCGGTGGCCGAATAGAGTATGGCGGCAAGGAGGCCGAGCTCAATGGCGGCCCAGACAAGCACGGCCGATACAGCGACAGGTCGCCGGGCTGCAGGGCGGGATGCCGGAGGCCGTGGGGCTCTGGGGACGATGCCGTCATCACGCGGTGCAAAGAGCGGCGCCAAAGGCTCCGCACTGGATGGTACTGCCGGGTCGTGCCGGCCGCCAAGTCCAGGTACTAGTCCGCTTTCTGAGGGTCTACCGGCGAAGCCGTCTCGGCGAAGCAGGATGAACCAGGCTACAGCGAGACAGGCGAGCATAAAGAATGGCATGAACACGGAAGCATAGTACAGGTTGCCGAATCCAAAGAAAGCCAATACGAATGCAAACAGCGTGGCAACCAGAGCGATAGCAGTTCCCATCAAGATGGTTCTTGGTTCGACGAGGCGGCTCAGTTTATCGCGGATCATCCGATGGTCCTTGCGAACAGGGCGGCCCTGTCATCGGTGCCTGAGGCCGAGGGATATATCAGATAGGCCGCACCTCCCGATGCGGCTAGCCAGCGGGCTTCCAGTTCGTGGCGATCATATACGCGGCGTACGGCCTCATTGGATGGCGATGCGGGTTCGTTCATCACTGCGTCCCCGGCGTCGTCAAAACCCACCAAGGTCGTCAAATGCCCATTGCTGCGCGGAATGGGTGCGCCGCCGAGGATCTTACCATGATCATTGTCCCAGGAGACGCTCAATATGACTGGGACTCCGGCCTGTATCCATGGCTCAAGGCGATCCAGCCCGGCAAAGCATGCTACATACGCCTCAATGCCTGGGATTGAGCCTGCATACGCTACGTTGAATGACCAGTTACCATACCCTTCGTACGCGTGGTCGTAGACGCCGCCAACCGCAGCGCGTACCCGGTGCTCGCACTCTTCAGTATCGCCAAGCCAGTGACCGAGCACCATCGCAACCGACGTGGGGCTACACCAGACGGTGCCGCCATCGGGGTAGATCATCTGGGAGCATCGGGGCACACCGGGCACAACATGGCCAGCCAATCCGCATGCAGACAGGGTTCCTTCGCCGCTCCCGGATGTGACCACCGGCTTGGCATCGGTATAGGCAAGCGCAAAGGCATGTATGCCCTGGATACCCGGAGGCGCAGCGCCATGAGCAGAATCCACTCCGAGCCTGAACCTGAATCGAGCCTGGAATGCATCAGCCAATGAAGCAACAACCAGTGTATCGGTCTCGACACGGGCCACGTCATCGTCGTGCTCCGCACTGGAATGGCGCTTGACAATCGATTCATCGGGCGCCCAAACTCCCATGGAACGCCACGATGTCCAGACGCTCCCGGATCGGACCCTCAGCATTATCTCCAGCCATGAACCATCCGGCAACGACGCATTCCAGGAGGGCACACATCGAGAGAAAGCAAACGTCGTCGACACCTCGGGGCTTGTCAGTTCCTCAAACAGACCGTCGCGTTCGCGATCCCATTGTTCAAAGGCGCCATCGATGGCGCGATTCAAGAAGAATCCGGTTCGGTATGACATACGCCGATTCTACACCACAGAGGCGCATTGCAGAAACAGGATCCTGGTTCATCGAAGCTTGCAGCGGGCTTCATGAGCTACAATATCATCGGCCTCCCACGATGCGATGCCACCACCCATGGTATCGTCTTCCAGTCAGCACCAAGGTTCGACGAACTAACGAACAGAATGCGCGGACGCGTTGAGCATGTGTCCGGCGGCAGACTATACTGGCCTCATGCTGACTAATTACCATACCCACTGCGAGTTCTGCGACGGCAAGGCTACGGCCGCCGTCATGGCCCAGACAGCCAGAGACCAGGGATTCTCCATACTTGGCTTTTCTTCACACGCGCCATTGCCGTTCGACACCAAATGGAACCTGCGATTGGCCAGATTGCCGGAATATGTCGATGCCATCCGCGCGCTTGGGCGCGAGCATTCTCTGATGGGAGAACATGCGCCAGCCATGCAAGTGTTGGTTGGCCTTGAGATCGATTATATTGATGGCCTCTGCGGCCCATCAGACGGGAGGTTTGCCGATGCCGGACTGGACTACACGATAGGCTCTACACACTACGTGACACCGGGTGAAATAAGCGGTCCGGCATCTCTCGAACCAGGACCTACAGGCAATCCGGCTTTCGGTTTTACCGTCGATGAATCCGAGGCTCGTTTCTCGAGAGACTTGGCGCATTTCTATGATGATAACATATACAGATTGGTTGACGACTACTTTGCCGCGGTCGCGGCAAGCGTCAGGGCCGGTGGTTTCGACATCCTCGGGCACATGGACCTGATACGCAAGAACAACCGGGGTGAGTCGCGCTTCAGTGAACGTTCGGAGCGCTACCGCGCTGCCGCTATGATGGTCGTCGACGCCCTTGCCGGTACCGATATCATAGTCGAGATCAATACCGGCGGTATGGCGCGCGGCAAGACTGACTCGCCATACCCGTCACTCTGGGTGCTCAAGGAACTGCGGGCGCATTCCATAGCGATATGTGTCAACGCGGACGCCCATGCTCCCGAGCACTTGATGGCTCATCGTGATGCCGGACTCAGCATCGCCGCGAAGGCTGGCTATGATAGGCTGACCGCAATCGGCCCAAACGGCAGATTCACTATGCCGCTGGACCGATGATTCCCAAGGATCCTATCTGTTGCGGCGCTCTTCGCTCTTCTGGCAATCGATGCACAGCACCGCGTACGGCAAGGCCTCGAGCCGTTCCTGCGGTATTTTTTTAGAGCACTTCATGCAGAGGCCATAGCGGCCCTGCTGTATGCGGACAAGAGCCGCTTCTATTGATCTGAGACGCTTGAGATCCTGAGAACCAAGAGCCTCTATCATCTTCCGGTCGACATCATCCGATGCCACATCGGCGAAATCCTTAGGATCCATCTCTTCGACGATGGCACGGAAATCCGCATTCGTGGCTACCAGTTTGTCGAGGATCTCCTGCTTCATCGATGTAAGCGATTCCCGCATCTTCTCGGTGAATTCCTTGTCCATTGGACCCTCCTCGCTGATCTCGTATCCACTTCGTCAGAATGCCCGCTCCCATGTGCGGACGACGCTCTGTCCATTCGGACGAGCGAGTTACTATTCATGGATCGCGGTCATGTGTCAACCGGTCCGCACCCCGTGTTGACACGTCCGCTCACGGTCCGTACTATTATAGGGCTCAAGTATACTACCAAGGACGCTCCGTGCAATGGAGACGTCGTAATTCTTTTTAGGAGGCATCGTGGCCAAGGAAGAAGCCATAGAGGTAGAGGGTATCGTTCGCGAAGCCCTACCAAACACCATGTTCAGAGTAGAGCTCAAGAACGGCGGACATCTCATTCTGGCTCATCTATCGGGCAAGATGCGAAAGCATTATATCAGAATCGTTCCAGGCGATACGGTCCGTGTGGCCCTGTCTCCGTATGACCTTTCGCGAGGACGCATCATCTACCGCGAACGCTGATTCCTGCCATCCTTCATCAGTACCCATGTAGCGCCTCTGCCGCCTTTGTCCCGTGTGGCATACCCTGAACGTCCGGCGGAGGCACGCCTGCTGAGCCATCTTGTGACGAATGCCGCTAGTACCGGTTCGGACTCCGAATGCAATCCCTTCCCATGCACTATCAGGATTTTTCCGCACCCTGATCGTTCCGCCGTCGCAAAGAACGATTCCAGGGCCAGCTCTGCCTCCGCTGTCGTCATGCCATGCAGATCGAGTACGGCATCTATAGGCATGCACTCGATATCCTTCCTGGTTGGATGAACCGGGTCAGTCGGCGCGGGATCACGCTCCGCGGGATCGGGCACTCCGTACGCATCGATCCATGCCGTCTGGGCCTTCGCGGACTCCTTGGTGGAACGAACATCCTGCTGTTCGAGGCGTTTTGATGCCGGGGGCACGCGGGCCATCGTATCCCATTGCTTTAGAATATCGCCAAAATCCACCAGCGACTCCTCAATATACGACCGCGTCGCCACGGGTTATCCATGCCAGGCCGCCACCATCGAGTTCAACCAAAAGCCAGACATCGGCTGATTGCAGCACGCGGCCAGTCTTTCCAGGCTTGAGTGGAAATCCGCCGGCGGATGTCTCTGATGGCACGGACCTGCCCACGCCGCCGAGTGCCACGATGCGTTGCCCCCGTCGTTCCAGGGCCGATGCCCCCGCGAGCGCCAACAGCACTACGCCGAGGACAAGGGCCGCCATTGGCGCACGAGGTATGTTCCATGAACGCACCAGTGCCACCCGGATACCATACCAAGCGGCAGCGAGCGCCATGCTGACAATCCCAAGAGCCAGCGGCAAACCCAACGGCGGTAAAACATACGGAGGTGGCGGAAGGTTACCAAAAGATGCGGCAGCAATGGAAACAAGAGCCGATGCCTCCGGTGGCGGGAATGCTGACTTCTGTAGCCTGAGCAGCATGCCATACGCCTCGGCCCGGTCACCGGCCATCAGGCTGGTCGCCGCGGCAGCCAGTGACTCGCCTGGTTGCAGCCGCGCGGCCGCAAGGGCTCCGCGCGCCCTCCCGACTCCCGCCGCCACAGAGGCCGCGTCATGTGCGGCTGGCCATGCGTCCTTCGCGGCCGCAAGGACTACCGCGTCCCATGTGGTGCCGCGCGCATGAGCAACCGCCTTTCTTGCCAGCTGTCTGTCTTCCACGGTGGGGGTCCATGCCGGGCTGGACTCGGCGACGACCCTGATCTTCACGGAGGGAGCCCTGGCGTAGCGGATTGTTGCCGTCAGCGTGTCGAACCATGGGTAAGGCTGCGGCTCGATCGTATAGACGCCGACAGAACCCAGGCTCAGGCTGCCGCGGGCTCCGATGTAGCGCTCATTCCCGCGTGTCCCGGTGAACATCGGGCCGCCGCTGACATCGACCCTGACCTCGCCAGGGCCCGCGACCGAAATCCGTGGGCTATTGGCAAAACCGAAAAGTCCTGTGCCGTACGCCCTGAGTTCCCAGGACATCACGGTTCCCGGGGCGGCAATGGAATCCGGGCGCGGCGCCATCAGTTCCAGGCGCCATGAACCGCCGACCGCCGCGGCGGCACTGGCCCCCGCAGGCAAGGCCCTGATACGGACGTGCCTGGCGTCCAGTTCAAAATCGCCGCGCCCGTCGTGCAGAGTCATCGCGGGCAGGCTGATTGTTCCAGAATCCATTGAAACAACCATGAAGCTGCCTGGTCGGCCATCGACCGGCTGAACAACGGCTCCTGGTACCGCGAAGGTCGGGCAGATGACAGGATTGCCATCCGGTCCCATCGCGGTCGCGACAAACGCCTCTCTGTTCCAGACAGAGTCTGGAAGCCGCCAGGTGCCATGCCGTATGACCGGCGCCTGTGTCGCTCCGACGATGTCCACCGACCAGGTGCCAAGCTTTATGGCGCGGGTCCCAACGGTCACCGCCAGGTTCCTGATCTCAATCCGTCCGGGAGCTCCGGCCACGAATCGATAGGCGACCATGGTCGTAGGCTGGCCGCCGCTCACCGGCCCTGGCTTGATGTCCGATCCGGTATACAGCGCCGAGCCAACCACGACCGGCTCGACGGCAACGACGCGGCCGGCCTGGACATCGGTGAGTTCTACGGTAACGATGAATACGGCGCCAGGAGCGGGATTCTCTGGTTCTATGCGAACAACGCGCCCTTGCTGGGCGGCAACAGCCATCACCGAGACGATGGTGACAAGGGCCAAGGACCATGGCCGCGTGGATGGCCGCACCATCATTGATCCACCATGGATCCGGTTTCCGGATGGCCCGGAGCGAAGAGTGTCCGCTCGTTCATGGTGGACAGGGTGAGCGACTCGATGTCTCCCGACGCGCCGCCCACACCAAACCGATCACGTTCAACCGTTCCGGCGTCTGGTTTGTCCGATTCGGCAGCCAGAGCCAATTCGTATGCCCTGGACAGCTCATGTCCCAGTGCCGGCTCGGACTTGCCGCCGGCATAGGCTTCGAGCGCCTTCCTGAAGGCGTCGGTAGCCTCTGCGAACCTGGCGCCCAGAAACGCGTTGACGCCGATATTGTACCACGACCTCGCTGCGACGCCGCTATCTCCGCTCGATATGGCGGTATCGAAGAGCACGCGGGCAGACTCTGACTCTCCAAGCGTGACAAAGACGTTGGCCAGGTTGTACGACGCAACCGGATCGTGTCCGGCGCCAGCTCTCAAGTACAGTGCCGCGGCATCGTGGTCATACCCGTCGCGATAGAGCCTGTTGGCTTTAGCAACCATGAAACCGCGTACGGAGCCGCATGAGCCGAGCATGACCATCAAGCCAGCCGCAACGGTCGCCAATGCGAGTACGCGCACAAGCAAGGTTCGGCTACGCATCCCTGCGACTCCTGCCGATATCGTGCTTGGTCTGACGCGGCCACTCTGGCGATAGCGCGAGGGCCAAGGCCATGCCCAGCATCACGAGGGCGGCCAGCGCAAGCGCTGAGGATGCTTCAGCATCGACGCGCACATCATGGCGCCGGCCAATGGATCCCGCCGCGCCGACGCACAGTTGCGCCACCCGGGAGTAGGCGCCAGGTTCGTCAGCCCGCACGAACAGTCCCTTGCCGGCCGCCGCCCATTCCGCCATGGAATTCTCGGCCAGCTGCGTCGAGACGGAGGAACCGGCTTGATCAAGCACGCGCGCGCCAGCGGCATCGACAACGGGCCGCATTCTATCGTCTCCAAAGCCTATCAACACGAGTCTGGCACCTGCCGCGGCGACCCGTGCGCTCGCCTCCCGCGCCGATCCACCGGTATCGTTGCCATCGCTCAGCAGCATAATCAGGCGAACAGAGCCACTATCGGTGAGCGGACGGAGAGCCTCATCGAGAGCCGCGCCGACATCCGATCCTGAGGCTGTCGTAACGGCGGGACCGACATAGCGAAGGGCATCATTGAAGGCGTAGCGGTCACGCGTGGAAGGGCACAGCGTCACCGCTCCACCACGGAAGGCTACGAGCGAAAGGCTGACTCCATCGACCGACGAGGCCAATCTCGATGCGAAGGCTATGGCGTCGTCGAGGCGCCGGCCCGTCCCTTCGGGGGTCAACATGGAGTTGGAAGCATCGATCACAAGGGCGAGTTCCGCGCCGTCGACCCGTTCCGACACATACCGTGGAATCCTGATGGCTCCGGACAAGGCCAGCACACAGGCCACCCAGAAGAAGGCACCGCACCACGCGGACAGGCGGCGCCTTGCCACATACCGGCGCCAGGCCTGTGCCGAATCATGCGGGGATCCCAACGCCGCGGGCAGTGATCGCAACGCGCCCAGGAATCGAGCCTGCAACAGCGCGTATGGTACGAGAAGCGCGAGCGGCCAGAAGGCTCGCAGGCTGTCCAGGGTCATGCCAGCCCTCCCAGCACCAGACGCCGGAGCGACCACGCGAGCGCCACCAGCATCATCGCCGCCACAATCAGTGGGCGTCCAAGCGGGCGTCGTACTGGATTCCTCACAAGTCTTGATCGATCGGATTGAGTGTCCAGCTTGACCAGTTCGGACAGGAGCGCGCCCAGTGTTTTGGAGTCTACAGCGGATCGATACTCGCCGCCGCCAAGCCTGGCCAGCGACGACAGCGCCTCCTCGCTGAACCCCGACCGATATTCGCCGCTCATGCGCTGGCCGGTGGCCGGATCCACATAATCGATCGGTACATCGCCCTTGGTGCCAAGGCCGACCACGATAAGTGTGGCTCCGAGCCGAGCGAACGCGGCAGCCGCGTCGTTGGGATGGATGAGCCCGACATTGTCCTCGCCGTCGCTGAGCAGTACCGCGGCGGCTCTCTTCGAGCCAGAGGCGATGATCTGCCGCAATGCGCTGGTCAAGCCCTGACCGATGGCGGTGCCATCGCCCAGTACGCCTGGTTTGACAGCTTCCAGCCTCTGAGAAACGGTCGCGTAGTCGGTCGTCGGGGGACAGACTAGAGCAGCCTCGGCACCAAACGCCACGATCCCAACGGCGGCTCCAGCGGCGCCTTCCGGATTATCAACAAAGGCCTTGACCAGTGCCTTCGCCGCATCGAGCCTGGTGGGTTCAAGATCCATCGCGGCCATGCTCGGCGATGTATCTAGAATGAACACCACATCGAGCCCCGATTTGGTCACCATCGATGGACGCTCCTCCTGGGCCGGGCCCGCGGCCGCCACCGAGAGCGCCATCCACGCCAGGCCAAAGAGCAAGGTTGAAAGTGACAGGGCAGTCCGCCACGGTCCGGGCGCATCGATCGATGTGGGCCCGCCCCATATATCGAGCGGCACCATGATGCGCCTGCGTGACGCGTGGCGGCTCACATAGGCGAGCAAGGCCACGGCGGGCGGCACCAGGCAGAGCGCAAGGGCGGCCGGATGCTCGAACGATATCATGCTGCGCCGCCATGTTCGTTCGGTTGAATATTCTGGCGCCGCGGATCGGTAGCCTGGTCGAGCGCGTCGGCCAGGGAGCGGGCTCGCGCCGTTGCGGAGGCGAGGCGTGGGCCGGAGCGGCCGGCAAATCTGACTTCGTCCCCAATGGAGACGAGCGCGGATGCCTCCGCCCCGACACCACCCGGAATGGCGTCAGGACCCAGGGCGGCCAGTTCAGACGCGGTAAGAGCGCTTAGGTCAAGACGTGCGCGGCTTCCGGCAAAGCGCCTGAGTCCCGCACAGAACACGGCCCAGTTTTCGGCGCTTCCGGTCTCATGCTCAAGGCGTTCGAGCATCGTGTCGAACTCCCTGCGAGCCTGCGCGTAAGCCCAGCGGTCAGCGAGCGCGCGCAGCCAGGGAACCAGCCGCGTCGCGAACAGGATCACTCCCAGTGCTACCAGGATCACCGCACCACCAAGCATATACAGCTGTGTGTGCAACCCTGGAGGGTCCAGCTGCGGCAATGGTTCAGGCGTGCGTCTGTCTGTGGCCACCAGCGATGACTGGCATTCAAAACGCACCGATGGAACGAGGAGCCCGCCAAGCGTCAGTGCCGGCAAGGCGCCAGGGCCAGGTTTCCACGCGACAAAGCGCACGGAGATGAGGGGGCTAGCGGCATCGCGTCCAATGCCGCCACGCCTGGTCGCCGTAGCCGACAGTATCTGCGGTCCGAACCGACCCGGGTCGGCGAACCCCGATGACAGGGTTGCCTCGGTCCACGTCGCCGCAAGCGGTTTCACCGATAGCTGAACCGTTACCGGAACGCCTGGAGCGAAGGTCGGAGGATCGAAGCGTATCGTGTCGATGACAACCGGAGAAGCGTGTCCCGTCGCCCCGCCCTGCGCCATGGCCAACTGCACGCCGGCAAGCAGCGCAACAACGAGCAGCGCGACGAAAAGCCATCCGGGGCGCCCATTCTTCATGCACTTCTCCGACGGCCAAAGAATGTGACCAGCGCATCGACAGGATCGGTCGACGCATCCATCTCGAGGTATGGTACACGCGAGGCAGAAAGCGCGACAAGCCATTCCAGCCTGGCCGCCTTGGCGAAGCGCGATCGTTCATCCCGATAGGCCCTTGAACGTGGCACCACGAGACGGGGCACACCGCTTTCAGAATCCCCGGCCCGTATGGACAGCGTGGTTTCGGGCGGGGCCGCGTCGATCGGGTCATGCACGCGGATGGCTATGACATCGTTCCTGCGCGCCAGGAGCGCGAGAGGCAAAGCATATCCTGTTGTCAGAAAGTCCCCGATGACCAGCACCAGGCTGCGGCGCTTGAGGACAGAAGCGGCCGCGGCAAGGGCGCCGGCCAGATCAGAACCGGCATGGCGGCCGTCCGCGCCCGGGCCGGACGCGCAGCGCTCCATCAGCGCGAGCGCCGCACGCTGTCCGCCCTGCGGGGCTCTGGAATCCAGCTCAACCGTTCCACCGAAGAAACAGGCGCCGACGCGCACACCGTTCAGCGAGCACGCATACGCGAGCAGCGATGCAGCCAGCGAGGCCGTCTCGTGCTTGGTCCTGCCTGTTCCACAATTCATCGATGCCGATTCGTCGACTATCAGGTACAGCGACAGGTCCCTGTCATCCATGTATGTCTTTACGAATGGCCTGCCGAACCGGGCTGTCGCATTCCAGTCTATCCTGAGTGCGTCATCGGTGACTTCGTACTCACGTATGGAATCGAAATCCATGCCACGGCCCTTGAAGGCGGACCGGAAGTTGCCTGACATCAGGGCCTCGGACAGGGCGGGCGCCGCAAACACGAGCCTGCTGATCCGCTCCCTCTGCGACGCGTCGTCCATCATGGCACCGGAACAGCCGAGAGAATGCCCTTGACTATGGCATCGGATGTAACGCGATCTGCATCAGCCTCATACGACGGGATGATGCGGTGACGAAGGACGGCCGGAGCCGAGCGCTTCACATCGTCGGGCAGCACATAGTCGCGTCCAGCCAGCAGAGCCGCGGCGCGGGAAGCCCGATACAGGGCTATGGAGCCGCGCGGGCTCGCGCCAAACTCTATATAGCGGGCCAACTCGCGCAATGCCTGTGGCAGATCGCGGGAATCACCGACGGCTCTGGTCGCCCTGACTATGGCTACCGCGTAGGCCGCGGCGTCGCGCTCGAAACGGACAGAGGCAACGGCCGACCTCAGCACCGCGAGGTCGCCGGCAGACATCGCGGGAGCCTCCGGTATACTGGCGGGGCGGCCCGCTGCTGGATCGGCGTAGCGGAGCGTCACATCGAGCTCTTCCGCGGCATCGGGATACCCGACTATCACCTTGAGCATGAACCGGTCAAGCTGGGCTTCCGGCAGCCTGAAAGTACCCTCGTGCTCTATCGGGTTCTGGGTGGCCAGCACGAAGAATGGCGAAGGCAGCGGCAGGCTTCTGTCGCCCATCGTCACCTGTCGCTCTTCCATCGCCTCGAGCAGGGCCGACTGCACTTTTGCTGGTGCGCGATTTATCTCGTCAGCCAGCACTATATTGGCAAAGATGGGGCCTTCCCTGGGCACAAATCGCCCGGTCGAGGCATCGTAGAACAGCGTGCCGGTAATGTCTCCAGGCAGCAGATCAGGGGTAAACTGGATGCGCTTGTATGTGAGTCCAGCCGCCGACGCGAAGGCCCTGACGGCCAAGGTCTTGGCCAGGCCAGGCACGCCTTCGAGCAGCAGATGGCCATCGGACATCACCGCCGTCAGGATGGCATCGACCATGTCTGATTTGCCTATCAGGCGTCTGGCCATCGCCGACCTCGTCCTGGATACAATCTCCGATGCCTGTTGGCACAGAATGGAAACCTGGCCATCTTCCATGCAGTTCCTCCGGATTACCCGATCGGCGCGTCGACCGGACGGCTATGAACCAAAGCGCTCCCTGGTTGCCCAGAGTCCAAGCGCGGGGTTTCGTATGAAAAACAGGTCCTCGCCATCGATGTGGTTCCATCCATCAGCGAGCCGTTCCGGATCGTATCGCCGGGTCAGTGCCGCGCAATCGTCCCAGCGGTAGCCAACGCCTTCGACCTCGGCCCTGGAAAGGCCGCCCGCGGCATAGGTCACGGAGAATCGACCCTCTGTTGAGCCGTGGGCCAGATGGGCGGCTCCGGCCAGATCACCGGCCAGCTCACCCGATTCAACAAGCTCCCTCGCGCGGGCCGCTCCGCAATAGCCATAATCCCTGATGGTCTCGTCTATGGCCTTGTCTTCACCGAAGCTGTCCACGCCAGGAGCAAGGACGATCAGCGAGCCGCCGTCGGCCATGGCCAGCCGGGTTCTGTATATCGCCTTGTTGCCGAGCCAGGTCGACTTGAAGTCGTCCGGATCCAGATAGACGACAACCTTGCCGGCGGGCTTGTCCAGGTAGTTGATATTGACCTGGGCGGACAAAGCCGCCGCCTTCTCGAAGGCTTCGCGGCCGGCGCCGACGAAGAGCCCCCTCGCGACATCGTCCGCGGCGTTCTGGCCGTTTGCCGAGGCCGCGTCCTTCGGCCCGACGACGGTAAGCGCGTAGACGACCGGTATGGACGAGGCGAAGTGTTCCTGGGCATAGTCGAGTACCGCGCGCACGGGTGTGTCGACTCGTCCAAGTGTCCGCTCGATGCCATAGGCGGCGCCGATCCAGTGGGATCTATCGATTCCATCCTTGCCGCCAACACCGACAAACAGGTTCTTGGAGTAGTTGGCCATGCCGACGACTTCATGCGGTACAACCTGGCCAATGGAGAGCACAAGATCAAATCCGCCCTGCACGACCAGCCTGTTGATCTGGGCCGGCCAGTCAAACGAACACAGCCCCCCGGATACCTCGCGGACAAAATGCTCGGGCACCCGCCCAAGTTCCACGACATCGTGGCGCCAGTCGTGCGGCCTGAACAGGCTGAAGGGCACGCCAGGGAACATCGAGGCAACGGCGGCCTCGCCCATAGGCCGGTGCGTTCCAAGCGCGGGCATCACGGCGGCCAGGGCATCTCCATAGTATTCGTATGCCGCGCGCAGCAGGACTCCTGCGCGCGCGTGGCTTCGGGTGCCATCGGGCGGCAGCGCGAGCACGCGACGACGCGGCCCTAGAGCCTGCAACGCGGTCGTGAAGGCTCTTGCAAGTTCATCGTCGCTTATTGATTCAGCGGCGGAACCGCGAGCCAGTATGCAATCGTCGATTCGCATCGTCCATCCTTAGTCGCTTACTAGAAGCTTTCTTCTGGCTTCTGCACTCCAGCCACGTGAGCCATAAACAACAAAGGCACACAGGCAAGGATACTGTCCAGGCCCGCATGCCTCCATGAAGACTGGTCCGGAACGCAGCCGGGCAGCCCGGTTACGCCTCGGCTATCAACAGGGTCTTGGCATCGAGTTTTATGCTCAGATCCTCGGGATTCATGCGCGCATGATCCTTGACCACCACAAAGTGTATATATTCAGCCTTGGGTTCGAGCACGATCAGTACCGAAATGTCATCGAGGAAGTTGCGCAGAATGACGGGCACGTTGCGCTTGTCAAGCAAGGGCTCCTCGCCGGCCATCGTGCACGAATACCATATCTCCAGTTTCATCTCCGCCGCAAAGGCGCGCACTTTCTTGAAGTGTTCGGGCTCCGCGCGGGCAAAATCAAAACCATCGGCTATGATGGCGTCGGCATGGAAATCGCCGTCGTTTATCATGGCGCGCAAGGACTTGAGAATCTGATCGGTGCTGACGCCTTCCTGGTTGAAGTTCATGATGACGCGATTCTTCATCAGGTCGTCATGAATCGATGAGTAGTCGTCAAGATTCTTGCGTTTGGCTACTTCGGAGAAAATGTTCTCGTACCAGGAAATGACATAACTGGTGTGGGTCGTAAAAGACACATGGATGACTTTCTTGCCTTGCATCAGCTTGTCCAGGGCCAGCTGAACGAGCACACTCGTCTTGCCGATGCCCTTGCGGCTCGCTATGACGCCTATGTTGCCAGCCTTGAGTCCGCCCTCGATGCCTCGTTCGAGGACGCGAACGGGGCTCTTCTTGATCAGCTCCTCTTTAAGCATGGGAACTCCTTACGGTATGGGTTGATTTGAGTTTAAAAAACGACTATTGACGATCGCGGCCGCGGTGGACCGCACCAACGGTATCACGATCATCAGTATACGGCCGTTCCGCGTAAAACGCAAACGGGCTGGAATACCATCCAGAGCCCGTTTGCTGCGCAAGGGTCTATCGACCCTGTTCCTTCCTGCGCATCTCTTCATAATCCTTGCGCAGTTTCTCGGAAACGTTTGTCGGCACCTTGCCATACTTGAGGAATTCCATGGAGAACTCGGCCTTGCCCTGGGTCATCGACCTGAGGTCGGTGGAGTATCCGAACATTTCGGAGAGCGGCACCTCGGCCTCGACCCGGCAGAACGATGCTTCCTCGGTGCTCGCGGTGATCAGGCCGCGCCTCTGGTTGATAGAGGCGAATATGTTGCCCAGAAATTCCGATGGGCCCTCGGCCGAAACCTTCATGATAGGCTCCAGAATCACCGGCCTGGCCTTTTCATAGGCTTCGCGGAAGGCGCCTATCGCCGCCAGCTGGAACGCTATATCCGACGAGTCGACCGGGTGGCTGGCACCATCATTGATGACGCAGCGAATGTTGACGACGGGGAACCCGATGAGCGAACCCTTCTTGGCGGCTTCCTTGAACCCCTTGTCGCATGACGGGATGTACTCGTTGGGCACCGCGCCGCCCTTGACGCTGTCAACGAATTCGTAAATGGCGCCATCGATCGGCTCGATGTATCCACCGATGCGGCCGTACTGTCCGGAACCACCGGTCTGCTTCTTGTGGGTATAATTGAACTCGGCCCGCTGGCTGATCGCCTCGCGGTACGCGACCTGCGGCATGCCCGTTGTCACTTCGCACTTGTACTCGCGGCGCATGCGCTCGATGTACACGTCAAGGTGCAACTCACCCATGCCCTTTATTATGGTTTCCTGGCTTTCCGGATCGACAAAGGTCTGGAACGTCGGGTCTTCCTTGGTAAAACGGTTCAGCGCCTTGGACATCTGGTCGGCGCTCTTCTTGTCCGCCGGCGTGATGGCGAGCGAAATGACCGGATCGGGCACGAACATCGACGTCATCGCGTAATTGATCGAGGGAGAACAGAAGGTATCGCCCGAGGCACAATCGATGCCGAAAAGCGCCACGATGTCACCGGGAACGCCTTCGTTGATGTCTTCCATCGATGCCGCGTGCATGCGCACGAGTCGTCCGACCTTGAACTTCCTGCGGGAACGCGTATTGAAGAGCTCATCACCCTTTTTGATCGAACCCTGGTACAGGCGGACATAGGTAAGCTGACCGTACTGGCCATCCTCGAGCTTGAACGCGAGCGCCACGGTCGGCAGGTTCTCCTGTACGACGACGACGACTTCCTTTTCGTTCTCGTCAAGATCAAGAGCGATGTTCTTGACCTCGGTCGGATCGGGCAGATAGTCGACAACGCCATCGAGCAGCAGCTGCACGCCCTTGTTCTTGTATGCCGATCCAACAAAGACCGGCACGAATTGCTGAGCGATCGTGCCCGCACGGATGGCGGCCTTTATCATTTCCGGCGTCTCGCGGCCCTCGAGATAGGCTTCCGCAAGTTCATCGGAGAACATCGACGCGCTATCCAGCAGCTCCTCGCGATATTTGGCGGCGTCCTCCTGGAGGTGGGCCGGAATTTCGGCGTAACGGATATCGATGCCGCCGTCACCATCGAAGTAGACGGCCTTCATCAGGACGAGATCGATGAGACCCTCAAGCTTGTCCTCCAAGCCAATCGGCATGGTTATGAACGCGGCATTGAGACCGAGTTTTTCGACAATCTGGTTCTTGACGCGGAATGGATTGGCTCCGGTGCGGTCGGCCTTGTTGACAAAGGCCAGGCGGGGCACATGGTAGCGCTTGAGCTGGCGATCCACCGTCAGGGTCTGTGACTGCACGCCGGCGACAGAGCAAAGCACGAGCACGGCACCGTCGAGCACGCGCAACGATCGCTCCACCTCTATGGTGAAGTCCACGTGACCGGGTGTGTCGATCAGGTTGATAGTGGTGTCTTTCCACTGGACGTTTGTCGCCGCGGACTGGATTGTGATGCCGCGTTCGCGCTCCAGATCCATTGAGTCCATCGTCGCACCGACACCATCCTTGCCGCGGACCTCGTGGATCGCGTGGATCTTGTTGCAATAGAACAGGATACGCTCGGACAATGTTGTCTTGCCCGAGTCGATGTGGGCGCTGATACCAATGTTGCGCATCGTCGTGATGTCGAAAGCCATGCTCTTGCCTCTACCTTTTGCTACAGGGTATGGTCCGGGCGCTTCAAACGCGCCGTCCTCGAGTTACGTCGTTCTGTAAGTTGGATCGTATGCCCACTTCCGCAGGCCCGAAGCCACTTTGAACTCCGCGTTTTTCGCGGCCGGTTCGCTTCAGCATCGGTTTTGCGCGGAAAGCGCGGTTGATTGAAAAAAACGTACTCGCGTTGCAGTATAGTGATACAACCTGTCTGAATCAAGGGGCTGGTGCCGGGTGGAATGGTCAGCGCGGCCAGGTTCCACCCGCAGCCCGGTCATTCTACTGGAGGCTCAGATTGCCCAGATACGTCTCGTACGTCGATTGGGCATCCTGCAATCCCTTCTTCGCGTCATCGATCCTGTTCGCCAGCCTGTCCAGCTCCGTCTCCGCGTCCATCAGCCGCTTGAGGTATTGCTGGCCCTGCGTGGAATCGCGACCAACGGCGTCAAGGTTCTGGCGTATCCTGGATTGATCGCTGCCAAGCTCGGTCTTGCGGCTCTGCAGGTCTGACAAAAGCCGCTTGGCGTCTTCCATCTTCTTCTTGAGGTCTATTGCCTTCCGTAGCGCCTCGCGGGCCGCCGCCGGTATCTCGGAAGAGGACGACCAGTACAGGAACGAGTCACTGGACAGCGACGACAGCACAACACGCTCCTGGCTCGGAGACCGCTCCTTGACCTCGAGCTTTGCCTGCCCTCCCGCGGGCACAGACAGAGAGAAGCGGTACACGGACGCCGTCTGCTCTTCCGGCTTGGCAGGGGCGACCAGATCGGCGCCGGACGTCACTGGATGCTCCACAATCAGCTTCCTGCCCGTGGCTGAGGCGTTCCTGAACGCGTAGGTCCTGCTGTAGGTAACCCGGCGCGAGACCGTCATCACACCTTTGACTATCTGGACGCCAACGGCCTCGGTCGAGCTGGTCGCGGCGATATCGCCGGTTACCGACAGATCCTCGCCATACACCACAAGGCGCTTGTCAAGCTCCGGCAGGAACTCGAGCAGCGCGTCTCCTGCGTAGGTGCCGCCATCGAAGACTGTGATGGGCCCTGCAGGCAGCTTCATGCCGGTGGAGTTCGTGATGCGGGCTCCGAGCATCGGATGCGCTCCGCCCGAGCTGGGCGCTCCGCCCGAGCTGGGCGTGCTGCCAGGGCCGGGCGTAAAGATCGATACCTTTTCGGCGGCAAGCGCGCCTGCCACAAGCGGTATCATAGCGCTCTGTCGACGCGGCAGGGTCACCGGCTTCTGCACCGTGAACTCGAACTGGTCGCCGGCCGGTCGCGCAGCCGCCGTCTCCACACTTGACTGACTCAGAGACGGAGCGGACGCGCCATAGGCGGATTCCGCCATCTTTCTGGCCATCGGCGCCGGCGAGGCCATAGCGCGCTCCATCGACGGAGCGGCGGCCTCGGCATAGACATCCGCCTCGGCGTCGAAGCCTGAGTCGAAGGTCCTGGCCACGGCGGTTCCCGCTATCGACAGCGGCATGACCGGCCTGGACAACCACAACGGCGCGTACAGGTTCTGGATGAATGACACTGGCCTGCCGCTGACCAGTGAAAGGCTCACATCGTTCCAGTCCTGGTCGCTCGGATTGTCGACGATTGCCCAGCCTTGCAGCCATGGCTTGTCGCCGCGCAGATCGAGCCGGTAGGAGACCTTCCAGACCGGCGTCGCGATGACGTACCCGACGGCTGTCTGTCTGGCACCGGTGCCTGGCAAATGCACCGAAAGCGTACGGCGGTCGGCGTCGCGCGCCCCCAGCACCATTGAGAGCGCCTTGTCGAAATCGTCGGCAAGCGCGCGGTCGGCGAAGGTAAAGGCCGTGATGCCATCGACAGGCACGGCCTTGATACCCTGCGGCGTCGCGAGCACCAGCCATGGCCTCTGGACGCCGTTTTGGCCGGTCGGCCGTTGCTCCACGGTCACGATGCGGCCGGTAATCCGCTCCGGCGTGTCGATGGCCAGCTCGGCACCGCGCAACCGCGTCAGCAGCTCGGCGACCCCGGGGAATCCTGAAATATCGACTTTAAAACTCTGCAGCGATCGATCGAGCGTCTCCAGCGACGGGTAGCTGACCGATGGCGAGCCTGGCTTGCCCCCACCCAGGTCGTAGATGACCAGGGACTTCAGCGCGTCGTCGACCTCGGCCGTCCTGAATGGCAGCGCCAGTGTCGCGTCTCCACTGATGGTGCCGCGGTGTTCGAAATACCCGACACCAGATGAAAAGAGCGCCACCCTGGCCACTGGCAGATCCTGGGTCGGCTGTGCCTCGGCCCGGTCGGCGGCAAGCGCGGCCAGACATAACACCATCGTCATAGCAACTAGACGCCGTTCCATGCGCATGTGATCACCTCCATACATGTTATGGAGGCGCACCTCCATATCGATACTGCAGAGTATAGCGCACCGGCCCAAGCATAGCTCAATCAGGCCAGTGTTTCTATAAGTAATTACATGGTATGGAATTATCCAAGAATTCCTTTGACTCGGCCATGACAATGGCGTTAGAATGCGGCGGTCGTAGCCGGACGCTACGGCAAGGAGCAGCCATGAATCTACCGTGGGCGGAACCTTACCGCATCAAGACTATAGAACAGATACACCGATCGACACCTGCGGAGCGCGACGACTGGATCCGCCAGGCCACGTACAACATGTTCAATCTGCGGAGCGAGCAGGTGTACATAGACCTTCTGACCGATTCGGGAACCGGCGCCATGTCAAGCGCGCAGTGGGCGGAGATCATGCTGGGCGACGAGAGCTACGCGGGCGCCAGCTCCTACTACAAGCTCAAAACAGTCATAGAAGAGCTGCTGGGATTTCCGTTCTTCCTGCCATGCCACCAGGGCCGGGCCGCGGAGAACGTGCTGTTCACGACGATCATCGGCGTCGGCGATGCCGGGGCAGGCAAGGTCGTACCTGGCAACAGCCACTTTGACACGACCAAGGGCCACATCGAGTTCCGCAAGGCCCACGCCATCGATTGCACCATCGACGAGGCCTTCAATACGGAGATAGAGCACCCGTTCAAGGGCAACGTGAACCTGGACAAGCTCGAGGCCGTCTTCAAGGCACATCCGCGGCAGGATATACCCGTCTGCATGCTGACCATCACCTGCAACAGCTCAGGCGGACAACCAGTCAGCATGGACAACATCCGGGGTGTGTCGGCGCTATGCAAGCGCTACGGGATTCCGCTGTTCTTCGACTCCGCCCGATTCGCCGAGAACGCGTACTTCATCAAGACGCGCGAAGCGGAATTCGCCCAGTCGACAATACCAGCCATAGTCAAGGAGATGTTCAGCTACGCCGACGGCATGACCATGTCCAGCAAGAAGGACGGCATAGTCAACATTGGCGGGTTCGTGGCGTTCCGCGACGAGCAGCTCTGGCGGGCCGCCAGCACCTTCAACATCATGTTCGAGGGTTTCAATACCTACGGCGGCATGGCAGGGCGCGACATGGGCGCACTGTCTGTTGGACTCCGCGAGGCTTGTGAACTTGATTACCTGGAGTCGCGTGTCGGACAGGTAGCCTACCTCGGGAAGCTTCTGACAGGCCATGGCATCGCGGTCCAGCGGCCCTACGGTGGCCATGCAATATTCATCGATGCCAAGCGGGTGCTGCCCGGTGTGCCCAAGGAAGAATTCATAGCCCAGACCCTTGGTATCGAGTTGTACCGCGAGGCCGGCATACGGAGTGTCGAGATTGGCACCCTCCTGGCCGACCGTGACCCGGATACCGGCAAGGAACGCTATCCCGCCCTCGAGTTGCTGCGGCTGGCAATTCCGCGCCGGACCTATACCAATGCCCACATGGACTACATCGCGGCCGCGATGGCCAACGTCAAGGACCGCGCCCCGAAGATCCGGCACGGCTACCGTATCGTCCGTGAGGCCCCGATCATGCGCCATTTTACGGTAGAACTGACGCCAGTCGTATAGAAGATCGAGCAAAAATCCCGGTTGCGCGTTGCTCCTTACGGCATTACGATAATCCTGCCATACGGGCAAGGAGCACGCGCATGAAGGATATGGGAAGAATGCTACTTGGTCGCGACCCGTTCGAGGAGCTGGTCATCGGCAACACCGCCATCGCGCGAGGCATGGTGGAGAGCGGCGTCAGGGTCGTTACCTCGTACCCCGGATCGCCGACGCCGGAGATAGCCGAGGCGATCAGGTCCATGCCGGCGGCCGAGCGGCCGATGTACTTCGAATTCTCGACTAACGAGAAGGTGGCTACCGAGGTGGCCTTCGGCGCCGCGTTGAACGGCAGGCTTTCGGTCGTATTCTTCAAGAGCGTCGGCCTCAATGTCGCGGCCGACAGCTTTGTCCAGCTGCCGCTCCATGACATTCCCGGCGGCATGGTGGTGATACTCGGTGACGACCCTGGCGCCAATTCAAGCCAGAACGAACAGGACAACCGCCACTATGCCCGCATGTCCTATTGCCCCCTCTTCGAGCCAGCCGGCGCATCCGAGGCCTACCATATGTTCAAGAAGGCGGCGGCGCTGGCTCAGGAACTGCGGACAGTCGTCATGGTCAGGCTGACAACCCATGTGTGCCACGCCAAGGAGAAGGTGAGCTTCGACTCCTGGGTTCCAGCTCCGGGCGACGCGGGCCCGCGCTTTGACCCCGACAGCACAAACTACATACCGCTGGCCGCCACCGTGTTCCCCATGAAGCGGCGGGCTCTGGAGCGGCTGGCCACAATAGAGGCCCGGCTTCCTGCATTGGGTCTGGATACCCTGATCGACCATGGCAACCCCGATCGTGGCATCATCGTAGCGGGATTACCGTTTGCATCGGTGATGGATGTCCTGGACGAACGAGTGCCCGGCAGCCACAGCCCCGATGTGCTCAAGCTGGGCTCGGTCTACCCGTTGGACGGAGCCGCCGTGCGTGCCTTCCTGGAATCCCATGCAGAAGTGAAGATCATCGAGGAGCTCGATCCTATCATCGAGGCGGACGTCAAGGCGCTCGCGTACGACTCGGGCCTGCGCTGCCACATCATCGGCAAGCAGAACGTCGATGAGGCGATGGGCGAGTATACGCCTGGCAAGGCGCGCGCCATACTCTGTGCTACCTGGCCGGACCTCTTTCCGCCGGCCGATACCGCGCCACCGGCCCCGGCCCTTCCTTCGCGGCCGCCGCAGATGTGCCCGGGCTGCGGTCACCGCTCCGCGTTCTACGCGATCAAGAAGGCGCTGGCGCCTACCGACATAACGGTGGCCGACATCGGCTGCCACACCCTCGGATCGCTTGAGCCATACCTGATGGGCCGCGTGCTGCTGTCGATGGGTCACTCGACATCGACGGCATCGGGTCTGTCGCTGTACAACGACAGCCGCCGCGTCGTCTGCTTTCTGGGCGACTCGACGTTCTTTCACGCGGGGCTGCCCGGCATCATCAACGCGGTGTACAACGGCCACCGTGTCCTGCTTGTGATCATGCAGAACGGCACCACCGCGATGACCGGCCACCAGGACCACCCAGGCTCGGGCAGGAACTTCAGCGCCGAAACGGAGAAGATATCGATACGGGCCGCCCTCGAGGGCCTCGGCGTGTCCAATATCAGGGAAGTCGACGCGTACCAGCAGGCAACGCTGACCGCGATGACCAAGGCCGCCCTGGACGAGCCCGGCTTCAAGGTGATAATCGCGTCGCACCCGTGCATGCTCAAGTTCACCCGCGAGGCGAGGCGAAAACCGGGCTGGGCCGCCCGCATGGTCGAGATACGCCAGAACGGCTGCGAACGCATCCATGAATGCGTTGAGCGCTTCGCCTGCCCGACATTCCAGCGGGCCGACGACGGAACGGTCACGACGCACCCGGATCTATGCATAGGCGATGGCTCGTGCCGACAGACCTGTCCCGTTGGCGCGATTGTGCCAGAGGGCGCCCAGGGTGCCGACGCCAAGGCCGCAAGGAGCGCACCATGAGCAGACCATTCAACATCTACCTGTGCGGCGTGGGCGGCCAGGGCATAGGCCTGCTTTCTGAGCTGCTCTCGAGGGCAGCCGACCATGCTGGCCTGGCTGTGCACGGTTGCGACACACACGGCCTGGCCCAGCGGGGCGGCATGGTAACAAGCCACCTGCGCCTGGGCCCGGCCCGGTCGCCTCTGGTGCCGGACGGCCAGGCCGATCTGGTCGTTGCGCTTGAACGCACCGAAGCCCTGCGCGCGGCACACGACATGCTGCGTCACTCCGGCACGCTGGTCTGGTACGACGCGGCCTGGCAGGCTCTGGATGTCAGGCTGGGTAGACATCGGGCCATCATCGAGGACGACGTCCGCGCCGCGGCCAGCGCGAAAGGCGCGGCGGCATGGCGCGTATACAGGGATGATCTGCCCGATTCACGCATGCAGAACGTCGCCATCGTGGCGGAGATCCTGCGGCAAGGCCTTATTCCTGGACTCGAGCGAGCCCACGTGGAATCGGCGCTGGCCGACCTGATGGGCGGCGCGGCTCTGGAGGCAAATCTGGCGTTGCTGTCGCGATAGCCGCCGCGGGCTCAGGCATCCCTGACAAGCGCAAAGACTATGGCCAAGGCTACGGCGACAGCACCAGCGGACGTCCACGCCATCGCGCCCACGCCCAGATTGACGTAGAGCCACGGCCCGGTGAATCCAGCCAGCGTGCCTCCCAGCATCGTCATCGCGGCGCTGAGCGTCATCACCTGCCCGCGCTGCGCTGGCGCCTGTTCGCTGAGCAGCGGAAAGTGCGACACGATGTTGAACTCGAAACACATGCGGGCCAGCGCGATGATGATGATGGCCTGGATGACGCCGGTGTCCAGAAAGGGCATGGCCACGTATGCCACCAGCGATCCGAATATGCCTATCATCACGCTGCGGCGCTTGCCGATGCGATCGGTGACCAGGCTGACCGTGACACTGGCCGTCAGGTCAAAACAGCCGAGCACCAGCGCCACGAGGCCAAGCTGAGCGGCGTCCAGGCCATAGCGTCCCGCCAGCCAGGCTCCATGCATCAGCATCACCTGCATCGCCGCGAAATAGCTCAGCGTAGCGGCGACGATCGTCGCGTATGTCGACCTTCTATTGGTATTGACCACGAATATCGACAGGAACCTGCGCCACAACCCAGGTTTGCCCTGCGCGGTGGCAATCCCATCGGCATTCATGCCAGCATTTTGGCGAGCCCTGCCGGGCATGGCGCCAAAGACAACGCTCATCGCGACCAGCGCCAGAGCCAGCAGGTAGAACGGGGTGCGCCATCCGGTGGCGGCTATCAGAAGCCCGATCAGGGACAGACCGACAATGCCGGTCAGTGCCCATGAATATTCTATCATGCCCAGCCCTCTTGCACGCTTCGCGTATGGCAGGTGCGTGCTGACATAGGCCTGCAGATTGGGCACGAACGAGCTGCCGCCCAGGCCTATCAGCATGATCGAGGCCACGACCATCCAGAGCGCATGGCTGGCAGCCAGCCCAAGGCACCCGGCGGCCGTGATCAGCAGCGTCACGCGTATAACCAGACGATAGCCGAACCGGTCCGACAGGGCTCCACTCACAGGAGCGAAGACGCCCATGGCGCTGCGCAGCCCTACCAACCGTCCCAGCTGCACCACGCCAAGGCCCAGACCGGAAGCTATAAGCGGCAGGAACGGGTTGAATATCTGTGAACCGATGTCGACGGCTAACTTGGCCGCGATGCTTGTGCCTATCAGGCGGCGGAACGACAGAGACTCGGTACCCTGGCTCACCGAAGGCTTTGCCGCGTCATTCATCATCGTAGCCTTCGTCGTCCTCGGTACCCACGAAGGTCGGGTCTACGTTCGAGGCCTTCTCCTTGACGGACTGGGAAAAGTTGAACTTTGGGGCCATGGACGCGGGCTTGGCCGGGACCAGAAGATCCTCACCGGTCTTCAGGTTGCGCACGACACGTGCCTTGCGGGCGGCCTGATGCCGGAGGCTGGCGCTGCCGAGCTTGCCCACCGACACCCGCTCGCCGAGCAGCATGCCAGTCTCTATCATGGACAGGAAATCATCGATGATGCCGCGGGCTGTGCTCTGGGTGACGCCGTTCTTTCTGGCCACGTAATTGATGATGGCCTTGGCCGTGAACTGATCCACCTCGTCCGCGCCGTGGAGTGACAGGGTCCGGTTCAATTTGATGAAACCGTTGGTCAGGTAGACCGTCGCCTCGCGCACGCGGCGTTCCTGTTCATCGGGGCTGATGCCGGCCGGGCAGACGGCGATGCGGTACAGGGCCGAGGAGCGTTTAAGGCTCGTACCATCGAATGTCGCCGGATTGTCGAGCACAGCCGGGCCCGAGAGGTTGGCCTTGTCGCCCCGGACAAGCTCTGGCACGTCGGTCCGCAGCTTGATCGAGGCGTACTCGAGCCAGCGATCCTTGCCGCGCCGCGGCCCCAGGCTTATCAGAGAGCCAGAATATGTCAGGAATATGGCGGCGCGGTCATCATCGACGGCGAGTTCGCCGACCGACACCATGTCGAGCGCGGCCGTCTGGCCGGTGAAGAGCCTGAACTTTTCGGCCCACAACACGGCCAGGCGATCACGCGCCTCTGCGTCTCCTGCCTTGCCCGCATCGACCAGCATGCCATCGAGCTGCGACCGTATCAGATCGGGTAATTCATCATACGCGCTCTTCTTCATGGTTCCTCCAACTACAGTATATCCGATTCTTGTCGATTATTGGCTATTATTTAGTTTTTTTCCGTATTTTTCCATTGATAATTCGATTATTGTAGTACATTGTATCAGACAGGAGGAATCATGGACACATTCAATTCACTGAGTCCCGAGATTCAGCAGCATCTGAAGCAGATAGCCAAGACCTCTGGACTTCCCCAGACCGACGAGAGTCACGAACAACTGGCGGTGGCGTGGAAGGACAAGGAGACTATCTTCGAGAAGACGTTGGCAGACAACAAACTGCTCGACATGGCCTTCTATGGCAGAGCCGAGCCGCGTGGGGCGCTGGTCCTGACGTGGTCGGGGTCGATCATCAACATCGGTCCACTCGTGGACGGGAACCGCCGTTGCGAGTACACTTCGATTGGGCTGAGGGCCGATGTGCCGCCCGCCGCGACCGATGAGGCTTCGGAGTTGTCGGCCGATCTCGAGGTGGACGAGCCGGTGCAATTCCTGCGGGGGCCGATCAAGACGAGCTCGCCGGTATACAAGATAGCCATAGCCAGCGAGGCGCTCGAGCCCGAGGCCGAGGAAGCGATGCTTACCCAGGTGAGCCAGGACCTGGCCGAGGACTTTGCCACCGTGAACAAGACGGTCATAGGCTAGCAGAGAGTCAGGGCGTACAAGGACGGAACGAGGCATGAAACCGCGCAACCCGATGGTAACGGCGTTCATGAGGCCGGATCCGCCGCCCGCGGCGGGTTACGCGGCCCTGGCGGACGCGGCCACCGCCGTCTTGATGGGAGAACCGCCTGACATTCGCCCTGCCGATTCGCGGGGCCTGCCCGGCGGACTGCTCAGGCTCAACCCGGCCCTGCCGACAATCATCGTGCCCGACCTGCATGCCCGTACCGGCTTCTTCCTGAGCCTGATGGAGAGCCCCCTGCCCGGCGGCGGCACGGTGCGCGACGCACTGGCGGCCGGCCAGTTGCAGCTTCTGTGCCTGGGCGACGGCTTTCACGCGGAGGCACGCGCACTGGACCGATGGAAAGCGGCATTCGAAGAGTACCTGGATGGCTACCGGCACCATGCCGCCATGGACCAGGAGATGGCCGAGAGCATGGCCCTGATGGAGATGGTGATGTTGGCCAAGATATCGTTTCCGAGGCACTTCCATTTCCTCAAGGGCAACCACGAAAACGTCCTCAACGAGGAGGGCAACGGCAACCACCCGTTCCGCAAGTTCGTGCTGGAAGGCGACATGGTCCTGACCTGGCTCAGGCAATTCTATGGCGACGATTTCCTGAACCGCTACGCCGCCTTCGAGCGCGCCCTGCCCCTGTTCGCCATAGGTGGCCGATTCCTGGCGTCCCATGCCGAACCGGAACGGCCCTATACGGAGTCCGAGATAGTAGACGCGCGAAGCCTGCCCGAGGTGGTGGCAGGCCTCACATGGACGGACAACGATGCCGCCGAGCCAGGATCGGTGACCAGCCTGCTCGCGCGCTTCCTGCCCACTGTCGCCAGACCGCGCTTCTTTACCGGGCACCGCGTCATCCCTACCCTGTACCGGGAGCGATCTGACGGCAGCCACTTGCAGATACACAATCCCAGAAAGTATGTCGTAGCCTGGGTAATGCCTGACCGCGACGTTGAACCATCGCTCGATATCGGAGAAATACGCGATATCAGCTGCCGGCTGACCGGCGGCTGATACCCAGGAGAAGAACATGGCCGAGCTGCCCGAGTACATAGGAAAATACAGGATCGAGTCACTGGTCGCGCGCGGAGGCATGGGCGCGGTGCTCAAGGCCGTGCACCCGACGCTCAAGCGCTACGTGGTGCTCAAGAAATTGACCATGCGGGGCAGCTCATCAATCGCGGAACGCTTCAAGCGAGAAGCCCGCATACTGATGGACTTCAAGCACGACAACATCGTGCAGGTGTTCGATCACTTCAAGGAAGGCAATTCCAATTACATGGTGCTTGAGTATGTCGATGGCACGTCTCTTGACCAGCTGATAAAGAAGCAGCGATCGCTGTCGAGCGAACTCTCGCTCTTCATCGTGCTGCAGGTCTGCAAGGCGCTTGCCTATGCCCACTCCATGGGCGTCATACATCGGGACGTGAAGCCGGGCAACATTCTCATATCCAGGAAGGGCGATATAAAACTGGCCGACTTCGGCATCGCGGCCTCCGAGGATGACAACGACGCTGGCCTGACCAAGGAAGGCATGACGCTTGGAACCCCATGCTACATGCCGCCTGAACAGATAGAGAACTCAAAGAATGTCGACAAGCGGGCCGACATCTATTCTGTTGGCGTCATGCTCTACGAGATGGTAACGGGCAAGAAACCGTATCCCGGAAACTTCTCGGCCGAGACCCTCGTGATGATACGCAAGGGCCGGTATCGGCGTGCTGGCAGGATCAATGGCCGCGTGCATCCCTTTGTGGACAGACTAATCCGCAAGCTGATGCAGCCCGATCCTGCCAGACGCTTTCAGAGCATGGACAAGCTGGTTCTGGTCATAGAGAGATACCTGCGGCGCTACAGATCCGAACCCATAGTCAACGCCCTGGTCGGGCTTATGCACGGGTCCATTGTCGATGAGCCTCGCTATCCAAAGGCACGGCGCAAGCGTTCGGTGCTGCCGCTCTTGTTGATCATCCTTGGCGCCATGTCGGCCGGCGGCTGGTATGCCTGGCACGCGGGGTACGTCTACCGCTGGGCGATGCCCGACTCGTATGGCCAGCTGCGCCTGACCGTGCGTGTGCCCAAGTCCGACAAGCGCGCCGAGGAGCTGTTCGTCCGGGCCAGGCTGTTCATCGATGATGGCAAGGACATGCCCGAATCCAGCCTGTCGCCTCTGACGCTGGCGTTCATGCCAACAGCCGATTCTGACCCGTACTATTCTCTGGAGTCAGGGCGACTGTTCCTGGCTCCTGGAGCGTACCGGCTCAAGCTTATAGTCGGCGGCACGGTGCGCTGGGAATGCTTCAGGGTCATGCCATTCTCCGCGCCAGGAGGCACAGAGGGAATGGACCTGCATATGCGCACCGAGGAGGAAGGAAAGCGTCCGCTGTCGGTGACGGCGACGGCGCGTGACTCGGTCGATGGCCTGGATATTCCGGCCAGGCTGATGGTCATGGCCAATGGTTCCTGGGTGCCGCCTGAGGAACTTCCCGAGGGCTGGCTGACGACGGGCGCCGTACGCCAGTTCCGCGTCGAGTCAGACGGATACGAGCCGCAGGTATTCTCGCTCAAGATAGCCGCTGACCATGACAGGCTCATACTGTCGGCCCTGCTCCCACCCCTGGGTGGACAAAAGTAAAAGGAGACATCGATGTCGCTTATGCTGAAACGCATTTTTCTGGCCGTTTTCGGCCTACTGGGAGCCTTGGCGCTCTGGCCGCTCCTTCTTGCCCTGCAGTTTTACCAGCAGGAGTTCCCGAGCTATCTCCTGTTCTCCCTGGCCCAGGGTGTGCTCCTGGGGCTGGTCTTCGGAGCGCTGTTCGGCTCCTTCGAGGGCGTCGTCGTATCGTCGAGGTCAAAGGCCTTCAAGGGGCTGCTCTTCGGGGCCGTCTTCGGCTCGATTGCCGGAGCGCTGGGCGTGATGGCCGGCCAGGTGTTCCTCTTCGCCGCGGGCTCGTCACTGTGGCGCACCGCGAGCGCGCGCAATGGCGTGGGCCTTGCCGTGGCCAGCGGCGTCGCGTGGACGATAGTCGGCATATTCCTGGCCCTGACCGAGGGGCTCCGCGCGCGTTCGACACGCAAGATCCTCGTAGGACTCGCGGGCGGAGTGCTGGGCGGGCTGGCCGGCGGAAGCGCGCTTGCCGGCCTCTCGTTCTTCTTTCCCGACGAACCGCTGTCCCTGCTCGCGGGGCTTGCACTTTTTGGCCTGTCGCTGAGCATCTTCTGGTCGGTGTTCGAGAACCAATTCTCGTCGGGCGCCTTGATGCTCCTCAACGGCCCGCTCAAGGGCAAGGAATACAGCATACTGAGCCGCACCATGAAGATAGGCGCGGCGCCTGATTGCGACATCGTCCTCAAGGGCTATCCCGATGTCGAACCACTGCACGCCACGGTCCACCTCGCCAAGGGCAAGGTGCTACTCCAGCAGGAGAAGGCCGGGGCACGTCTCCTGGTCAACGACGAACCGCCGGCCGGTCGTTCGCTCAAGCCCGAGGATGTGGTGGCCGTAGGCAAGGCCAAATTCATATACGGGTACTTCGGATGATCCGCCCCGAGAACAGGAGCATCGCCATGAAGAGTCTCAAATACGCGCTGGCAATCGGTCTGCTGTGCGCCGCCGCCGCTGTGGCCGGAGCCCAGGGCATGTCCATAACGCAGATAGGCACCGAGAAGCTCCTGGGCCTCCAGACAACCAGGCTGTACGTCTCGGCACCAATACTCGGTACAACGCCCGGAACACAGCCACCTCTGTTCGAGGTCTGGGAATCGGCCGACGCCAAGGACTGGCAGCCGCGGCCCGTGACAAACGTATCGCTTCAACCAAACGCTGACGCCGGCATATCGTTCTTCCTGTTGCTGGACAACTCCGGCAGCATGTGGACAGACATGGACGGCAAGGAAACCACCGTCGCGGCCGACATGCGCATTGAACGCGCCAAGGTCGCCGCGCGCTCGTTCCTGGGCGCGTTATCGCCGAAGGACCGCGTTGGCCTTGCGGTGTTCAATACCAGGTTCTGGAGCGCGGTCGCGCCGGGTGGCCAGAGCGCCGATGCCGCGCGCAGTCTGGAGGAGATAAGCCGTCCAGCCCCGGCTGACGCCTTTACCGAGCTATACCTGTCCATTGGCCGCAGCCTTGGCGACTTCGCGGCCGAGTCTGGACGGCGCGTGCTGATTGTCCTGTCCGATGGCGAGAACTACCCGTACGCTCTGAATACCGGCAAGCCCAATCCAGAATCGGGCACCGCGACCGCGACCCCGGCGGGCGTCATCGACCAGGCAATACGCGATGGCATCACCGTGTACGCCGTGAGGTTCGGTTCACAGCGCGACCCGCAGATAGCGAACATAGCCCGTGAATCCGGCGGCCGCGCCTTTGACGCGAAGGATGGCGACGAGCTGGCAGACGTGTATCAGACGATACGGCAGGACGTACTTGCCGAAATATCGGTTGACTACCGCGCGGGCATGGCCCGCGGCGAGAAGCGCTGGGTCCGCGTGGCCACCGGCACCACCGACGGGCGCAAGCTTTCCGCGACACGCTACTACTTTACCGGCACCGTGCTCGGACAGAGCGCGCAAAGGCCGCCGGTCTGGTACCTGGCGTTCGTAGGCATAGCGGCGCTGGCATGGCTGGCGCTCGTGCTGTTCAAGCTTGAGCGCGAGACCGACCGTGCCGGCGTGCGCCTCCTCTTCGGCCCCGGCGGCGGCCCCGCGTCGACACGATTCTTTGAACTCGCCGGCGCCCAGACCGTCATAGGAGCGGCTCCCGATGCCGACATCAGCATAGCCGGCAATCCATCGCTCAAGGCGTCACACGCGACCATCCTGTTCGACGAGGCCAAGAACATATACACGGTGGTCTCGGACACGCCGGTTACCGTAAACAACCATGAGGTGACGCGAAAGCGCCTCGAGTCGGGCGATGTCATAAACATGGCCGGAACGGTTGTCGTATTCGACGAGACCCTGGCAAAGAAGACACGGAAGAAATAGGGCACGGGCATGCCGGAATCGACGATGGATACGGGACGAAAACAGCCGCGCATGCCGCCATGGTTTTCACTTGACCATGCGGCCGTCATATATCCGGCCAACATGAACGCCAGGACAACGGCCTTCTTCAGGCTGCAGGTTGTACTGGACAGGCCGGTGGATGTCGACATGCTGGCCACGGCCATACGGGCCATAAGCCGCCGCCTGCCCTACTACCATGTCGAGATGCGCCGGGGAATGTTCTGGTACTACTTCGAGCGCAACCGCGAACCGCTGGCCCCCATCTCCGATTCAAAATACCCCATGCAGCTGCCCGAGGCCGGCATCCCCGGCGCCCACCTGTATCGCGTCAGGGTATACCGTGACAGGATTGCCCTGGAGATAAGCCACATCATCACCGATGGTACCGGAGGCATGATACTCCTCAAGACCCTGCTGGGCGAATATTTCAGGCTGTCCGGACTCGATGTTCAGTACGGAGACGGAGTCCTTGACCCCCTGGGCAGCCCGGAACCAGGAGAATGGGAAGACTCATTCGCCCGCTATAGCGTCCCTGGCATGCCCGCCCCGCCGATGGAGAAGCCAGCCTGGCACATACCCGGTGCGATACTGCCGCTGGGCCAGCTGCGCATCACGACCGGCAGGTTGTCGGCACGGGCCGCCCTGGCGGTGGCGAAGAGTCACGCCGCGACCCTGACCGAGTACATGGCCGCCCAGTACCTGGCTGTCTTGCAGGATATCCAGGAAGCCGAATCTACAGGCACAAGCCGGTTCAGGCGCCTGCCAATCAAGCTGGAAATCCCCGCCAACATGCGCCTCGTGTTTCCATCGGTGACGATGCGCAATTTCAGCCTCTTCCTGACGCCACAGCTTGACACGAGGCTTGCGCATTACAGTTTCGATGAGATTCTCAAGTCGGTGCACAGCCAGATGGTGCTGGGCATGCACAAGGGCGAGCTGACGCGCATCATCACGCGTAATGTGGAAGCGTCGCGCAGCATCCTCGTGCGCATGTTGCCGCTTCCCCTCAAGAACATGCTGATGCGCGCACTGTCGCAGATCTATGGCGACAGGCTGTTCAGCGGCGTGCTGTCCAACATGGGCAAGGCGAATCTGCCCGAGCCGATCGCGTCCAGGGTAAAGTGGCTGGACATCCTGGTGAACTGCGCGCCCACCATCAAGACATCCGCTTCGATGACAAGCCACGGCGATGTCCTGTCCATAAGCTTTGGAAGCCTGTGCGACAGGAACGACGTGGAGCGCCTGTTCTTTAGACGGCTGGTCAAGGCCGGCCTGCATGTCTGCCTGGAGTCAAACCTCAACGATCCCGCATGATGACGATGCGGCCTTCCTGTTCCAGCCGCCGTATCTCCTCGACAATGCGGAACCCCGCCGCGTCGCACTCGGCCAGCCGCATACGACCCAGCTTCGCGAATTCAGCCCGGAGGCGTTCACGACGGTCTTCGGGAAATCGGCCAAAGAGGCGCTCGCGCAACTCCTCGGCCACCGGCTTCATAGCGAGTATGATGTCGCGCTCGTCGGCCGCTTCGAATACGGCGCGTATCGATTCGTCGTCGAGGAGCACGATGTCCTCGAATACAAACATGCTGCGCTTGATAGACTCGGCCATTTCCGGATCGGTCCGGTCCAGGCTCGTTATGACGCGCTTCTCCACCTCGCGTGGAACCATGTTCAGCATGCCGACAGCCTTGTCGATGCCTCCGGCTTCGGGGCCTGCCCTGTCGATGGCAGACAACTTGACGTCCAGTATCCGCTCCACATCGGCCAGCACGTCTGGAGCCACCCCGCTCATAGACGCGACACGGCGCATTATCTCGGGCTGCACGGCCTCGGGCAGAAGCGACAGCAGCCGCGCCCCGATTCCATCATCGACATGGCACAGGATAAGGGCGCATACCTGGGGGCGCTCACCCGAGAGGAACAGAGCCAGCGCCTCGGCCGGGGCACCCGCGAGCGAGGCGAATGGCCTGGCCGCGGGTCGGGCGAGCGAAGCGTCTGACTGCCCGAAGAGCATACGGTCGGACAGATCCTCCTGGCCACCCTTGAGCTCGTCGATGCGGGCGGCCATGGTTTGCATCGCCGCCGACACGCTGGCATTGATAGCGGTGATGCCGCCGCGCACCTCTTCTGCCATGCGCGCCATGGGATCCTGCCTCGACTCGACGGCACTCTTCGAGGCGGCACCGGCGTCAGCGAAGGCGGCGGTTACCGCGGCGCTGCCCCGGCGAACATCGCCCCGGCGAACATCCACAAGCCCGGCTACCCTGGCTCCACCGAGCCGCAACCAGCCAAGGCCTCTGTCAAGGTCGGGAACCGGCACGATGGCTCCCTTGCGGAGCGAACGCAGCGCATCTATGGACAATGCGCCAGCGTCAAGCATCAGCTCGGCCGGCATCGGGGCGCGCCACGCGGTGACGGCGCCGGGGCCTGACTCCACAGGGTTGCGCTTTTCGAACCAGTACCTGGCCGACAGCATGCCGATGATCGGCTCCAGCACCAGGAATGGATAGGCGATGTCCAGCTTCCCTTTGACCGAGCCAACGCTCAGCACGAATGATGTCAGCACTATCATCTCGCGCGGCGGCACGACCTGGCAGAAGCGCGCCTCGGTCTCCACCTGCTCGAGCCTGGGCTTGATACCATCGACGAAGGACCATGCGGCTCCCAGCGCGTCCAGAGTCGAAGTGACGACGCGCTCCAGCTGCGACACCTCGATGTCGGTAAGGCCGCCGATTGCCAGCGGCTGCGGATTCGCCGGTGGCGTCGGCAGCGGCATCGCGCCAAAGGTCCGCTCCAGAATGGCGTCGCTGGCCGCCGCGTCAAGGTGCATGACGACCTGGCCCCGCAGCGGTTCCATAGTCGCGATAGCCAGGGCGCATGGCGATGCGAGCGGCGCCATGAACTCGTCGTAGGTAAGCTGGTCAACGGTCTCAAGCGACAGATCGCATGGAAGGCGCAGTGACGCGGACAGCCGCGTGGAAGCAAGACGGGAGAATGACTCGGCGATGTTCTGCATGGTGCGCAGCTGTTCCCTTGAGAACTTGTCTGGCCGCCTGAAGTCGTACCGCTTGATTCTCCTGCCTTCGACCCTGCCATCCCTCGATCCCAGAATGGATGCGGGCAACGGAACGATGGCATCGTCGCTGCTGGCGTCGCTGATGGCGTCGTCGATGATGGCGGCGCTCATGACGCGTTCCTCGGGCTGACAAGCTCCGTGACCCGGATGCCAAAAGCCTCGTCGATGATGACCACTTCTCCCCTGGCCACGACTTCTCCGGCGGCGACCAGGTCGACCGGCTCGCCGGCTATGGACTCGAGCTCGATGATCGAACCCTTGGCTATTGTCGACAGGTCGCGCACCGAGAGGCTCCGCTCGCCCAGTACAACCTGCATGCGCACCATCGCATCCTCTATTGTTCCTGTCCTCATAACCGCACCTCCTGGCCATCTGCCATCATCCGCGTCACCACAAACACGCTGCTTCCGCGCTTCTTCCTGAGGAGTCCCGCCGCCACGACGACGCCACCCACCTCGAGGTAGACTGACTGATCCGCCGGCACGGCCATGTCAAGGCGACCGGCGCCTCGAGCTCGATCAACATCCATGGCGCTCATGCTCGAGCCGGCAACCACGATGTTGGCCTCAAGCGACAACTGGCCGATCGCCACGCAACCCTGACCCGGTCCATCATCGGTTTCCATCATGTCCTCCCTGATACCTGGACTATAGGACGGTTCTCGCGCGCGGTCTTGCACTATGTTCAGTTTGTGGAGGCCGCCACTGATACTATTTTGCGGAACCTGTACGGTACGCGCGGGGCGAAAGGCCCATGATGCGCAGGAAGTAGCGGTTGAAGAAAGACAGATTGTTGTAGCCCACCGCCTCCGCTATGTCGATGATCGACAGGTCAGAGGACTTAAGCAGGGCGCAGGCGCGCGCGACACGCTGGCGGTTAATGAACTCGAAGAGCGGACAGCCTGCCTTCTCCTTGAAGCGCCTCGAGAAGTCGGTTACGTTGATGGCGCAGCGCGATACAAACCAGTCCAGGCTAAAGGACTCGGCATAGTTGCGTTCGATGTAGCGTATGGCGTCATCGATACACCAGACACCATCGGGCTCGACCCACTGACCCGACGCTCCCAGAAAGCGAGCGCCGCGCGCCGCGATTCGCCCCGCGATGATTACGAACTCCAAAGCATAGGCGCCCGCCAGCGCCTCCGAGCCGGGCTCGGCGACAGCCAATTCGGCGATTATCATCGCGGCGAGGCCAGACAGGATGCGCGCATCATCCGCTGCCAGTCCTGACCAGAACCTGGCGTCGACGACGAGGGTGGCTCCGGCTGGCGGATCGACCCTGATTGAACGCGATGCCTGCGCCGCGGCTTGCCGTTCGCCCGTGATCGCCTGAACACCTATCCGCGTACCACCCTGCCAGTACCGAACCACATGGGCCCGATCGCCCAGCATGAGTATGAACTCGCCATCATTTGAAGTCCGACCCAACCGCATTGAACGAGTATAGATCCTGAGCGGAGAACCGGCAAAGCCCGACGGGCTCTTAACGAAGCAGCAGGTACAGTCCGCCGGCCGCGGAGGCGCAGACCAGGAATATGCGGTAGGGCTTTTCGGGGATGTGCCGCACAAGCCTGATGCCGAGATAGGTTGACGCTATGGCCAAAGGGACCAGCAGCACGTCGGCACCGAGCGTTGGCAGGCTGACGGTGTGCCACAGAAACAGGTGGAACGGCAACTTGACCAGGTTCAGGAGGAAGAAGAACCACACCGAGGTGCCGATGATGTTGCCCTTGCCAAGCCCGCTGGAGAGCAGAAACAGACCCATGATCGATCCGGCGGCGTTGCCCACCATGCTTGCAAAACCGGCGAGCATCCCGAGCGGAACGCTGACCCTCCAGTCGGCTTTGATCATGGAGCGCTGGCCGGTAATCTCCCGGTAGCCCATGATGATGGCGCTGACCATGATCATCGAGCCCATCACAATCCTGAAAGCCGTATCGGGGATCAGCCGCCCGACCACCGCGCCCGCGCCTATGCCAATGACTGCCCACGGCAGGGTCCTGCGCAGGTGGGGGAGACTGGGGTCGTGCCGGTAGTTCCAGATCGCCGGCAGGTCGGCCGCCATCAGGACACCGAGGAGGAGGCCCGACGAGTAACGCCCCCCGAAGGCCGCCGCCATGAGAGGGACAGCGATCAGCGCTCCGCCATCCAGCCCGGCCTTGGTCAGGCCGATCAGGACAGCGGAGACCGCGAAGACAAGCCATTGCGCCAGGGAAAATGAGCCAATCAGATCAAACATCGAGCTCAGTACCTCTTTCTTCCCTTGCGCCCGCGAGCGGACAGGCGTATCATACTGGTTGCAGAGTACCATCAAGGAGGCATGTATGCGCCACAAACGCGGTGCCCCGATCCATGGTTCGCGGCCGTCGATATGATTCCGATCGGGCCGCTCATTCTATAGCGAACGAAGGCCGGGCAACAACCCGACCTTCGTTTTTTTTGTGTGCGCAACCCTGTTCATAGGTTCTCGTCATTCTACGATTACTTCGCGACGTTCTATGGTTCCCCCGCGACGTTCTATGGTTCCCCCGTGTCGTTCCATGATTACTTCGCGACGTTCTATGGTTCCCCCGCGACGTTCCATGATTACTTCGCGACGTTCTATGGTTCCCCCGTGTCGTTCCATGATTACTTCGCGACGTTCTATGGTTCCCCCGCGACGTTCCATGATTACTTCGCGACGTTCTATGGTTCCCCCGCGTCATTCTGTGGTTCCCCCGCTTGTAGATAGTCGCACGCCAGCATGCACGCTATGACCGGCAGGCACAGGGAAGCCACTATCAGAAGAGTCAGAATTTAGGTACTATTGCATTAGATGATCATGGAGGGTTGATGATGAAAGCTGAATTCACCGCAATCATGGAAGCAGCCCCAGAAGGCGGATACTGGGCAATCTGCATTGAAGTACCCGGAGCCAATGGTCAGGGCGACACTATCGCAGAAGCCAAAGACAATCTAAGGCAAGCCATCGAACTGATTCTTGAGGATCGCCGGGAGGATATTCTTCGAGGCTTGCCGTCCGATGCCATTCAAGAAGCCGTGTCAGTGGGATGAAGCGAAAAGATCTTGAACGCGCCTTGAGACTCGCCGGCTGCTATCTAAAACGAGAAGGCAGTTCGCATTCGCTCTGGATCAATCCAAAAAACGGAGTGATAGAGGCCGTTCCTCGTCATACGGAAATAAAAGAACCACTCGCCAGGAAGATACTCAAGAGCCTCATGGCAGACTGAGCTAGAACCAGAAACATCCCGTATAGGCATAAAGACTGATCCATGAAGCCACCGAATTCATGGACGGGGAGCGAGGCCGGGTGTACGCTGGTCCGGGAGAACGACATGAGCACACCGAACTGCCCCTTCTGTCATATTCCAGAGGAACAGCGCTTCTACGATGGCACCCTGGTATTTGGCATCTGGGACTCGCACCCGGCATCGCCAGGTCACGCGCTTTTGATACCCAAGCGCCATGTTCCATCCTGGTTCGACGCGACGGCAGCGGAGCGGGCCGAGCTGCTGGCCGCTATCGACGCCGCCAGGGAGGCCATCGAGAGGACCCGCTCGCCAGACGGCTACAACATCGGCATGAACATCGGCGCGGCCGCCGGCCAGACCGTGTTCCACCTGCACGTGCATGTCATTCCACGGTACGCGGGCGACGTACCCAATCCGCGCGGCGGCGTCAGGCGGGTGGTTGGTGGGAGAGGGAAGACTGAATCATCGACAGGCTGACGATCTAATACCATCCAAGAATCTGTGACAATAATGGCGTTCTGGCGACTCGAGCCCTCCGCTATTGAAGCTGCTCGTCTGTGAAAGAGTGATATAGAACGCCGAGGCTCGTGCTATTGATTCTGAATTGACTGCGGGCCTTGACGCGGGAATGCGGCGTACTTGCCTTGGACAGTTTTGGTGCGGGATCATAGTAGATCGTTCCCTGAATGAAAGCAGCCATGAATTTTGAAAAATCAGTTCCTTCCCCCAAGTGAGCTGGAGCGAGATAGCGAATATTCAGCCTGCTTTGGATTTCGCTCTTCTCGTATTTTACATATGCAGCCAATGCATGTTTTCTTGCCCAGTGTGCGATGAGTCGTTTGAAAGTCCAGATTGCCACCGGTTCTCCGGAATCGGTGAACAATGCCAATCCGCCATTGATGCCCGTAAACTTGTCGTGAACTACATCATAATCTATTGTCGAGAGCGTGAGCCCGGTCAGATCATTTCGACTATTCGCTCTGTGTATACCAGTAAAATATATCGTATCATTTCCCGCATCATGCCCATATTTCCGGACAAAGGCTGCGGCGCCATTTTCTCCATAATATCCTGCGTCTGGTTCCGGAGTCATTAGCGTTATGCGATTTCCCCCAAAGGCCTTGAGCTCCCATCCTAGGTAATCGGGCTCTGAAATGCCGTTCGGGATGATCCCAAATAATGATTCAAGAGTGTATCCTCCAGCGTTCGGCGCTTCATAATTCAGCATACGCCCTTCGGCGTCGAGTCTCTGAGATGGATGCCAGCCAGCATGGACGATTTGCGTGAGCTTCGCGATAAGCATGAGCTTTCTTGAGAAAGCCGACTGATTGCCAAGCGGGAAGTCGACGAATAGCTTCTTGCCGCAAAGTTGTTCAAATTCAGCTTCTATCGACCTGGCGACCTGCCTGCCCGGTGCTGCCAGATACCCGATGATGCGATCGTCTGGGGTTACGCCGAGAATCAGAAATCTGCCGTCCTTATCTGTCCGTTGCTCTCTTGCAATGGGCCGCAAATATTCAGAAGGTGCTGCAACACAGCCCTTCAAAAAGCCGGAAAGCCTGACTTCCGGATACTGCGGGTACAGGATGAGCTGTGCATATATGGCCCTTTCCAATCGACCGGATTCGGAAAGCCAGAAGAAATTTACGGATGCTTTTAGATTTGGATTGGCTCCGGCGCTTCCTTGAAGGATCTCGCCGAAGGGCAACAGCTGTAATGCCTCAAAACTTGGTCCCAAATAGATCTGATTCTTGCTATTGTCATTGTTGCTCAGCGCCTTCATGTATGCGCGGGTAACCCCTAGCGAGTTCAAGTGTCGGGCCAATTCTCTGTAGTCTGTCATTGCCATACCCGATTATCGGAAAGAAACTGGCACCGATTCAGTATTGCCTATGGGGAAATAATAATGCATACTGTACTGGATCTCTCCCCGAGGTGGTGAATATGGCAGATATAGAAGACACCAGCGTCAATACGCTCCTCGAACAGGCACTTCGATTCAAATCCTTGTCCGATATAGCCAAATTACTGCACGTGAATGTCACTACGGTGCGGCGCTGGCGCAACGGGGAGACCGTACCGAAGTTCTATGTCATAGAGGCTCTTCACTCAATCATCAGGGAAGCCATACAGCACGAGAACGAAGGAAGACATGATTTTACCTTCATAGATCTGTTCGCCGGCATTGGAGGGCTGCGGACTGCCTTCGAATCAGTCGGAGGCCACTGCGTCTTCACGTCGGAGTGGGATGATTATGCGCAGAAGACCTACGGCGTCAATTTTCCCGATGAGTCTCCCATTCATGGAGACATAACGAAAATATCGGCCGATGCCATACCTGACCATGATGTTCTGGTCGCAGGCTTTCCTTGCCAGCCTTTTTCGATCGCTGGGGTCTCCAAGAAGAACTCCCTCGGAAGGGCGCACGGATTTGCTGACAAGACGCAAGGTACGCTGTTCTTTGATGTCGCACGCATCATCGCGGAGAAAAGACCGAAGGCATTTCTGCTGGAGAACGTGAAGAATCTCCACTCTCACGATCACGGCAATACGTTCAAGGTAATATTGAGTACACTCAGGGACGACCTTGGCTATTCAGTACAATACAGAATCCTGGATGCGCAGCAATGGCTGCCGCAACACAGAGAGCGAATCGTTATCGTCGGCTTCAGGGAGCCAGTCCTGTTCGACCTGGACTCGTTCGCATTTCCAGACAAGCAGAAGACCGTTCTTGGAGATATTCTTCACAGGACAGATGGCACAGAGCCTTTTCTTGATCATGATGGGTCCAGCTATTTCGATCACGGCACGAGAAAGGTTCAGGACAAATACACCCTGAGCGACAAGCTGTGGGCATACCTGCAATCCTATGCTGACAAGCATCGTTCGCTCGGCAATGGCTTTGGGTATGGTCTTTGCACCGAGACTTCGGTTGCCCGTACCCTCTCCGCACGATACTACAAGGATGGATCGGAAATTCTCATAGCGCAGGCGGGGCGGAACCCAAGAAGGCTTACGCCGCGCGAATGCGCACGGCTCATGGGATTCCCTGATAGTTTCATTATTCCAGTTTCTGATACCCGGGCATACAAGCAGTTCGGGAATTCGGTCGCCGTACCTGTCTTCGCCGCCGTGGCGCGCTTCATCAAGCCGCTGATCATGATCGACTAACGGTCGCTGATGAGCCATACTCGTGGCCATGGATACCGTTTCCCGTTCAACGCGCAGCCGCATGATGGCGGGAATCCGCGGAACAGACACCAAGCCCGAGAGGATGATCCGAAACGCATTGTTCTCTGCGGGTTTCCGCTATCGCAAGAACTGCGGCGATCTGCCCGGCAAGCCCGACATCAAGTTGACGAAGTACCGGGCGGTCATCTTTGTCCATGGCTGCTTCTGGCACGGCCATGACTGCCGTTTCTTCAGGATGCCTGGCAGCAATGCCGAGTTCTGGGCAAACAAGATCGGACACAACAGGGAACGCGACGCAAGGGATATCATCGCCTTGATCGCGGCTGGATGGCGCGTCTGTGTCGTCTGGGAATGTGTAACCCGGAGCGCCACCTTCCTGGAGAGACGGCCTGCCATTATTGAATTGCTTACTCAGTGGATTGCAGGCGGCGAACCATTTCTGGAACTCTATGACAGCAAGGCCATGAACAAGAAAACAGACATGGATGGGCAGGCAATGTCTGAAGTCGGTATGAACATTGATGCCGGGCTTTTTGTAGCGGAACGGAGTGTGTCATACCATGCCCGCAAATCAGACTGATTGCTGGTGGCCGCCTCAATCCACCAGCGGCGGTGCCGGTGTCCGAGCATTCGACCAAGCACTGCAGAAGACCAGCAAATGTGCCACTTCCATTCATTTCTCCCCGGCTGCCCGCAGGAAGTCCATGAAGTGCCGCATGTCTTCTTTGACGTGCGGGTGGACATCCTTGAGCTTCTTGAGCAGGAAATCGATGCGGTCCCAATCGTATTCAAACTCGAAGTAATACCGTTTGAAATGCCTGAATTTGAGCAGTTCGCCCAGATCGCTCCTCGTCTGGTCCGAGAGCACCCGTTCACGGATCGTGGGTACCTGGAGCGTCATACGATCGAGCAGGGTCTGATGCCATCGCTTGTCATCCAGATGGTTCTCAAAGTTCTGCGAAACGCGCAGGAACATGGTCTCAAGGCAGGTATAATAGTTCTCGATCATGGACGCCATCATGAGGGCCGTCGCGGGCGTCCTGCCCAGAATGGCTATGTCGTGGCGCTCGGTGGCATCGATAAAGTCACGGATGCGATCCGCAACTTCGATATTCTTGGCAATCTCGGCCAACAGCAGTTCAACTTCCATCATATACCAGCCTCCCACGCTCGCGGATCGAAGTTGCATGGACTGGTTCTATGCGTTCCAGTTCGACCAGATCAAGCGGCAGGGTCGTCAGCGCCATCGCCTTGCCGTAGAGCTCGAAGAACGTCGCGGTGTCCGGGACGCCTTCCACGGCAATGTCGATATCAGAAATTTCAGAAAACCTGGTACGATCAAGCAGCGAGCCCCACTGCCAGATGCGCAGGTAGCCATAGTCGCTCTGCAGCATCGCCATGATGCCGTTCGCCTCTGCCCAGGCCCGCTCGAAGCGCTGGTCGAGAGCGGCCGCCCGGGCTTGCGCCTTGCGCTCGAAGAAGCGGCGGGCGTCCTGGGGGTCTACGGAAAACGCGGTGTCCATGGCTTGATAGTAAACCCGGCATGCTTCCAATGCAATGCGGACATGACCAGGGTTTCGGGGAGCCGCGGGATCGCCGCGCCGCGTACCCGCGGAGCGGAAGCCCGCGGCAGGGGGCGCATCTGGCACAGGCTGCCGCTCCACAGAACATAGCGCCCCCTGGCTCTTGCCGCGATGCGTTTGCGACTGAAATACGCCGACCAGGTTGGCCAAAGCCGGGGACGAGGATGGCCAGGTTCTACGGTTAGTAGCCGAGGGTCTGCGTAGAGAGGCGCAGGCGCGGGCAAAGACGGTCATGCGGCCGATGGCATCGGCGTTGTCCGTTGCCTCCGACAGCTGTTCGAGGCTGACACGATGCGATGGCCACGTCCGTACCTACTTTGAGAATTCCAGTACTATCCTGGTGCCGTTGTCCCGTTCTATGCGTATGGTGCCATCCAGCTGCCGGGCCAGCGCGTTGACAAGCTGCAGGCCAAAGCCATCGTGTCCTTCAAGCGTGATGGAATCGGGGATGCCAGTGCCATCATCCTGGATGGATATCTGGATCAGGGCGCCGGTCATCGCCGCTGAAACGGTGAGCACCCCATGCTCTCTGCCCCTGAACGCATACTTCATGGCGTTGGTTATCAGTTCGTTTATGATGATGCCAAGCGGCTGCATACGTTTGGCATCGAGCATGAAGTCTTCAAGGCGCTTCTCTACCCTCACATGCTGGCTATTGGGAAAATTGACCACAACCTCATCAACCAGGGTTGTCAGGTAATCCTTGACGGATAGCTCGGAGTAATCAACCGAGCGGTACAGCTTGTCATACAAGAGGGACATGCTGCGGATCCTGTTGCCGGCATCTGACAGGGCGCTTATGGCCGCCGGCTCCGCTATCATGGCGGATTGCAGCGACAAGAGGCTGCTGATGGTATTCATGTTGTTCTTTATTCGGTGATGGACTTCCTTGAGTATGAGTTCCTTTTCGGCCAGAAGGCCATCGGCCCTGGCGATCAGCGTTACGTGGTCATCGATTATCTTTTTTACAAACCGGTAGAATGTGAAATATGAGAAGATTGATATAAAAATGAAGAGCGCGCATGAGTACAGGCTGACGAAATAGAATGCCTGCAATGTGGCATCCTTGAATATTCCTGCATCCGGTGTCGCGGTCAAAAGGAGTCTGCCCTGATAGAGGGGGATTGAGTACTCGTGTTTGTCACCGTGGACATCGATCGCCCCGGCATCCTCTATGGTATAGGCTGTGACTATTTCGGATTTGTTTTCTACGAGCACATTCGCTTCGAATATGCACACATCGTACCCTGCATACGTTCCTTCTTCCTGTATGGGGGATACAACCAAGGCGAACAGCTTGTCGTTCTCTTTGACCAGATAGAAGCCTGCCACGGTCTGCGCGTGCCTTGCGTAGATCGAACCGTCTCCCCACGAGGCTATCATGGTTCCATCTGGCACGTAACGGCTTGCCCCGACCAGGCCACGCAATGCCGCAGCGCCATCAGCGTATTTGGGCCCGGTGAAGTCCTTCAGTTCCTTCAAATCCGCGGCGCCTCGATGGTAGTCCACAAGCTTTTGTTTGATTGCGGTCCTGCTGCCCAGCGATCAGGTCCAGGATCATTTGATCATCTGAGCTGGCCTTTATCCTGACCTCGCTCCTGAAATAATTCTCCTGCTCCCTGACGAATGAGGCATTGAGTGGTATGAAGAATATGAAATACGACAGGAACACCGACGCCCCGAGCGATATGAAGAGCAATGTGTAGAATGACTTAAGCAAACCGTGGACATCTTTCTTCGCTGTCTTCATATAGAAACTCCAATGCACCTTGTACAATGTATCGCATCAGCCCGAATACTTCCATAATCGAAAGTTAGTTCGTCGAAGCCTGCATCTTTCAATTTTCGACACCTCCTGGAGCGGTTGCCCAAGGCTAGCCATACAACGGCCAGTGCCTTTAGATGCCGAGATGCAAGCTTCGATGAACTATGCCCGGCCTTTTTAGCCGAGACCGGGAATCGCCTTGCGCTCGTTGGCTCCTGCCAACTTCGCTTCAGGCCGCCTCGGTCGCTCGCGGCGCGTCCCTGCGCCGCGCCCTTCGCTCTGCTCGGGACGCTTCCTCGGTTCGATTCCCGGTCTCGGCTTATTAAAAAAGGCCGCGCGCCCCGAGGGGCGTGCGGCCTTTTTTAGCCGAGACCGGGAATCGAACCCGGTACCTGCGCATTACGAGTGCGCCGCTCTGCCAAGTGAGCTATCTCGGCGATTCGGGCGAGACTATACCTGAAAAGGTGATGGCAGGGCAAGGGCCGGGGTCTACTTCTTCCGTTTTGAGTTGACGAAGCGGATGAAGTCGTTGATGTTCTTGACAACGATGCGGTCCGCATACATTTCCACCCGGCGCTGGTTGGAGAAATGCCCCAGGATAGCCTGGGTATCCGAGGGATTCATGCCTGCCCAGTGCGCAACATCATCGATGGTTACCTTGAATTCGCGCTTGTCACCCAGTGGTTCGCCCTGGTTTATCGAGCCCTGCGTCTCGTCGAGCATCAGGAATACATCGGCTATCTTGGCCTGGGGATCCTCCAGGGTCATGATCATGAACCTGCGTTTCTGGTCATATATGCGCTTGGTAAAGACCTTGAGCAGCCGGAGCGCTATCTGGGGGTTGCCCATCATCAGGATCTCGAAGTTGGCGCGATTGAACTCCAGCACCTTGACTGTTTCTTCGGCTATCGCGGTCGCCGATCGAGGAGCACCCTCGAGTATGGCCATCTCGCCGAATATCTCCGGCGCTGACAGGATGTCTATGTTTTTCTCTATATCGCCGACAATCTTGGTGATTCTGACCCTGCCCGTCTGGATCAGATAGAAGCTGTCTCCGGGTTCATATTCCGAGAATATGATCTCTCCGGCCTGGTAGGTTCGGGCAAAGCGGCTGAATCCGGCAAGGTCCGCCATGGTCAGGCTCCTCCCAAGGCACTGAGAGCCTTCTTGGCTTTGATGCGGGCGCTTGAGTCGTCGTCACCGGGCATTGACAGCACCTTGGAATAGAATGCCCTGGCCTTGTCCTTGTCGCCCTTCTTCTCCCACGACTGCCCCATGATGAACAGGATGTCAGACATATCAGCATGCTTTGGCGCGCCCTGAACGATGGCGGTGAAGTGCTTTATGGCTAGTTCCCATTGTCCGAGCGCGAACAGGCACCGGCCCATATCAAACTGGGCCTTGCCGACATACTCCCGGTCTTCACTGTCCTCGGCGATGCGCTTGAGCTCCTTGAAGGCGTCCTGGTATTTCTCCTGGGAAAACAGGCTGACGGCGTTGTAGTAATCCTTGGCCGTATCGGAGAGGCTGGCCCCTTCGGCTGGCCGCACCACGGACTTGGGGGCGGAAGAATCGGCGGCCTGGCTTGAAGGCGCGACTCCTGCCGAGGCGACGCCTGCGACAGGAGCGGCCCCGGCTAGAGGAGCGGGCCCCTTGCCGTCGCCATACCGGGTCAGGGCCGCTTCGGCCGATTCCAGATACCGCCCGGCCTGCTCAGCCAGCTTGCCCGCGGGATAGTATGTCAGATAGCGGCTCAGCACGTAACGCGCCTGTGAATACATTCTGTTGCGGAGGTAGTATTCGCCGGTCTTGAAGAGGCCCGTCTCGGCGTTGACCGCCATGGGGTTCTCCATGAGATTCTCGACCTGTTTGTGTATGTGCCGGAGCTGATTGGAGAACACCTTGAGCATCTTGATGATGATCCTGGTGTTGGACATCGAGAACGCCTCGAACTCGGGCACCGTAAACGCGAGCACATTGGCATCCTCGAGCACCACGGCATTCTCCTCGCGCGGATAGCGGCCCAGAGCGCTCTTGACGCCGAAAAACTCGCCGGTCTGGATGATCTCGCGAATCAGCTTGCCTGTCTCGATGTCATTGTAATTGAGGCTTACTCTGCCACGCTGGAGTACGAAGATCCTGTCTCCCTGGTCACCCTGGAAGTAAATCACCGAGTTGGCGTGGTATGTCCCTACCTTGGGCATCGTTTCCTCATTGCTCCCGAATTTAAGGCTGTGATCTGCACCAATCAGCCATTTGGTGATTATAGTACATATCTTCCCTGACTGCCATGCCGATATTCAGTATTCAGCCACATCGCGTCGCCAAAGCGGGGCTTCATACTTCAAAAGGCAAATAGTCCAGAACCTTCTTGAAGCCAACTTCCTGGCGGATCGTCCGGTACAGGCTTGCCGGGGTACCCTTGGCAAGCATGGCCCTGCCATCGACGGTAACCTCTTCATACGTGCCGTCATCGGGGATCAGCTCCCCAAACCGCTGGTCGGCCAGCACCGGCATACCGTCCACCGACAGGAATTCGATGTCACGCATGGTCGCTGATGCCAGGTTCTCGTAGGGGTCATCGTGCCTGGCCTTGAGCACCAGGATATCCGCGTTCATGCCAGGCTCAAGGGCGCCGATGCGGTCGGCCATACGGAATGCTTTTGCTGGATTCGCCGTCACCATGTTGAATATCGACTTTGCGGGCAGGTCTTCACCGTACATCTGTTGATAGACCAGGCGCGCGTACTGCATCTCGGCAAGCAGATTCACTGAGCCCGTCGCGGTGGAGTCGGTGCCGATCGATACGTTGATGCCCGCCTGCAGCATCTTCCTTATCTTGCAGGTAACATTGAACATCAGCTTGTTGGACGCCGGGCACCACGATACCGAGGCTCCAACCTTGGCGGTCTTCGCTATGTCCTCATCGGAGAAGCCGATGCAGTGGATGAACACGCAATGGTCGTCCAGACACTGCAACTGTTCAAGGATGCCGATGCCATCCTGTGACTCGAAATCGAAACCTTCCTCGAGGTGGGTGATATAGGGCCAGTCGCGCTCCACGGCCCGCGCGTGCTCTATCTCTATCCCGTCGCCCCAGTTGAGGTCGTACGAAGAGCACTCGTGCGAAAGGCAGTAGTTCTCTATGACGCGGATCGGCAGGCGGGGCAGGTACGCGCCGTTTATCTCGTGTGGAAAGTGGTCATTGGCGGTCGCCACGCCGGAGAACAGGTTCTTGTAGGCGGACAGAAAGTACATCTGCTCGACATTGATGTTGGCTCGTTCCTCATAGACCGCGGACGATTTGAGGTCGGCGTCCCAGGGCCCCCAGTTGGTGTAGAACTTGTCGTCCTTGGGTCCGACGCGCGGCAAATAGTTGCCCCTGAAGTGGTCATGAATGTTGATCAGGGCCGGGTAGACAAAGGACGCGCCAGCGAGATCGAACGATGGACCCTTGGACAGTGCCGAGGCGAGTAGTTTTTCATTGATCGACACTGAACCTTTGCGGCGCAGGCCATCGCCGGTCGCGATATCGGCATTCTTTATCGAATAGTTCATCACTGTAATCCATCCTTGCCTGGGAAAGCCTTCCGCCACCGCCAGCGAACGCCTCTTGCTGCCATTCGTGTCTGGTTCTTATTATATTTCGGCCTGAACAGCAAAAAAATTGAACATGAAGCACCATCACCTGGGTATTTCCGGCCAGCACACAGGCAAAATTCTGTCGGACGTGTACAAATGATGATCCATGGATTAAAATACTATGGTATCGGGCGCTTTTCAAAAGCAAGTCAGCTTTTGCAATTCGCTCGATCGAGATAATATTCGATACATCAAAAAACGCCCAGAGCCACGCGGGCATGAGGAATACCGGGAATGATCAATATTCGGGAATATGAGTTGCTATCGCTTGAGACCGGGGCCTACCGGGATATCGAGCTCGATATACTGAAAGAGACCCTGGCCGCCTGGAAGGAGAGTCCAGGCAAGCCGTTCGAGCTGATCGAGCTGCGCGATGGCATCATTCTTGCCGGTTTCTGCCTCTATTACAGGTCACCCAACACCGACTACACATTTGACGTTCACACGTTTGTCATAGGCAGGGACTACCGTAGCGGCGCAGTCGGGCCGCGGCTCATGGCATTGCTTGAAGAGAAGCTGTTGGAAACAAACACATACGCCGTCATCAGGGTGGAGACCTCCAAGGTCAAGGAACAGGCGATTGGCGAATCCTTCTACCAGAATTCTGGATTCCAGACCATAGGCCACATTCCTGGCTTCTATGACAGCGACAACGATTACTACATATACGTCAAGGCTGTTTCGTCCATCAAACCGCGGGATTCGGACAACCTCGCCATCCCCCGGGAGCCGGGCGAGGAATGAGGAACACCACGCGTGTCGCGGCAATAGAAGCCGGCGGCACAAAATTCGTGCTGGGCATCATAGAAAGCGGCGGTCCCCTCGAGACTCCCAGAATTCTGGCTCGAGGCAGGATCAGTACACGGGATCCAGCGGCAACGGCCGACGAGGCGGCCGCGTGGTTCCGCACAGCCTTCGAATCATTCGGACCAATGCAGCGCATGGGCATAGCATCGTTCGGGCCGCTTGCGGGCAGATTCGGCGCAGCTGACTGGGGACGCATAGGCAAGACCCCCAAGCCGGGCTGGTCCGGTTTCGACCTGGCGGGGGCGATGCGTGAGAGGCTGGGCATGACCATTGCCATGGACACCGACGTCAACGCCGCGGCGCTGGCCGAGGGGCGATGGGGAGCCTCACGCGGGCTTGCAGACCACGTCTATGTAACGGTGGGCACGGGCATCGGCGGCGGCGTGGTATCCAACGGCGCCTTGCTGCATGGCGCCAGCCATCCCGAGACGGGCCATGTGCCGGTGCCGCGCGAATCCGGCGACCAGTACGCGGGGCATTGCCCCTTCCATGGCGCCTGCCTGGAGGGCATGGCATCCGGGCCCGCCGTAGCGGCCCGCTGGGGAACGCCGGCGGAGACCCTGCCCCCCGGGCACCCCGCCTGGGATATGGAGGCCCGTTACCTGGCCTCGGGCTTCATGCCGCTGGTGCTGGTACTGGCCACGGAACGCATCGTGCTCGGCGGCGGCCTTGGCTCGGCGCCTGGCCTCGTGGAGCTGGTCCGCGCCCACCTCAAGGCACGCCTTGCAGGCTACGCGCCGCGCCTGGACGAACCAGGCGCGATGGACGCGTTCATCGTGCCGCCGGGACTTGGCGTAGATTCAGGACTGCTCGGAGCCGCGGCTCTCGCGATCGGCTGAAAACACATAGCTATTTTGCAAGGAGTTCCCATGCCATCCGCCAGAAGACATAATATCATGCCGCTGTTCGCTATCGTCGCCTCGACGTTGCTTATAGGCGCGTCACCGCAGTCCGCGTTCGACATCCTTGGCGCCGTGCCTCAGGGCGCGGCTATGGTCGTCACCGTGGGCAATCCCGCTGTGTTAATCGATAATGCTGCCGGATTCCTGCGCAATGCCGGCCTCGAGTCGCAGGCTGACTCGCTCGGCACCGCAATGGATTCGCTATCCAAGGGCCTGCAGGACGATTCCGCCGGCGATGATGGTGCGACTGTCGCTGCCGGCATCGACCTGACGCGACGCCTCCTTGTGGCCATCTACCCTGGAGATGGTGACAAATTCCAGACTCTCGTGTTCCTGCCGCTAAAGCCTGCGCTTGCCGCTGCGGAACAGACCAGGGTCGGCGACGCTCTGATGAATCTGGCGCGGCGGACCTTTTCCGACGCAACCGTGGGCTCGGGATTCCAGGGCTATGTGGCCCTGGGCTTTGGCGGCATGCGGGCTCCGACATTCGGCGCCGCAGAGACAATCGATCTTTCGATACTGTCCGCCTACCCCGCGCATAGCATTGCCGCATGGGCGGATACGCGCATCGGTTCGGCGTATCTTGATCGCGTGCCTGGTTTCCGGGATATCCTGTCCGGCACTTCCACCAGCCCGGATATCGATGCCGGCGATCAACCCGACACAGTCAATCCGAATGACAACACCCAGCCCGACATGAGCGCCGAGGCTGATAGCCAGGATTCGACCACGAACGACGCGGCAGCGCTCGGAACCTTGGGAGCCAGCGCCATAGCCGAGGGTATGGCGGCCGCTGTCACCGAACTGACCGGCATTGACATGGCTCTGACCGTACAGAAGGACCGTGCGTGGTTCAGAGTCGGCGCCAGCCTGGCCGATGGCGGTACGCTCGCCACGATGGCCGCGAAGGCTGCCAGAGGAGACAGGTCTCTGCCGTACCTGTCGTACTGTGACAGCGACGCCCTGATGTCATTCGCATGGTCAACGCCGCAGGACTGGAGCGCACCGTTCATGGAGGCGCTGTACAGCCTGATCATGCCGGGGTCGGACCTGGTCAAGACATCGCTGGAATCGATGCGCGCCTATGCGGCGGCCGCGGGCATGAACGGCGGCGCGTCCGTCGATGTCGGATTATCGGATGAACTGATCAGGACGCTGACATCGGGTTCATCAATCGATGAACAGGAGACGCTGGCGCTCGTCTCACGAGGCTTGACTCTCGACGCGGCCGGAGCCGTCGAGCTCAAGGACAGGCAGGCATTCCGCGACGTATCGGCAAACATGATGGCAGTGGTCAAGGATCCGGCTTATGCCAGCGTACTTGCCGCTTCGGGCTTCTCCCTCGACATAGAGCGCACCATAGGCATGCTCGACGGCCTGCCATTCGACTTATACCGCTACCGTTTTGGCGACGCGCCCTACGCGGCGCTGCTCGAACGATTGGTGGCGCCTGTCTATGTGTACCGCGATGACAAGGCGTATATCGGACTTGGGGCGCCGGAAAAGCTCAGGCCGCTGCTGGCTCGCGGTGCGGCGCAGAAGCCGCTGCAACGGGATCAGTCATTCATGTCGCTGCGGGCAGGCGCCCCGGCAGACACGAAGGCCATCTGGTATGTCTCGACCAAGGCACTGAACAGGCTGATAATGCGCCTGAAACCGGCTGACAGCGCGCCCATGGCCTACGACGCCAGAGCCCTGGTCGGGATTCTGGGCTGGTTCGACGCGACGCCCGCGACACTCGGCATTGGTATCGGCATAGGCGCCGAGGACATCAAGGCCGTGGTCGAACTTCTAAAGCAAGGCGAGTGAGGACCACCGCGGTCCCCACTCTGGATATAGGCCGGGTATCGATTCCCGGCTTCTGCCATCGTCAGCCCAGGAACGGGTAGCGCCAGTCGGTCGGCGGCGCGAAGTTCTCCTTTATGGTCCGCGGGCTCGTCCAGCGGACAAGATTGAGGAATGACCCGGCCTTGTCATTGGTACCCGATCCGCGCGCTCCGCCGAAAGGCTGCCTGCCCACCACGGCTCCCGTTGGCTTGTCATTGATGTAGAAGTTGCCCGCCGCATGCCTCAGGGCATCCGTCGCCTCGACAATGGCGTGACGGTCGGTGGCGAATATGGCACCGGTCAGCGCATACGGTGATGTAGAGTCGACAAGCCTGTACGCCGCGGCCATGTCGCCATCATCGTAGGCGTATGCCGTAAGCACCGGCCCGAATATCTCCTGGACCATGCTTTCCGAGCGTGGATCGTCGCTGACAATGAGTGTCGGCGCGATGAAAAAGCCTTCAGACTTGTCGTAGGTGCCACCGGCAAGGATGCGGCAGGCCGGGTTGGCCCTGGCGCGCTCGATGTACCCGACGATGGTGTCGAAGGCAGCCTCATCGATTACAGCATTGACGAAATTACGGTGATCGGCCGGCTGCCCTACCCGCAGTCCCGATATCTCGGCGGCAAGCCTGTCCAGCAACGCCCGCGACGACGACTCAGGCACGTAGAGCCGCGACGCCGCCGAGCATTTCTGCCCCTGGTACTCGAAGGCGCTCCGCACACACGCAGCCACCACGGCATCCATGTCGGCGTCGGGATGAACCAGGATGAAGTCCTTGCCGCCGGTCTCGCCGACCAGTCGCGGGTACGCCCGATATGTAGAGAGATTCTCCGCTACCGCCTTCCACAGACTGTTGAATACCGGCGTGGAACCGGTGAAGTGGAGCCCGGCAAAATCGGGGCGGGACAGCACGCCGGCGCTGATGTCGCGGGCCGATCCGGGAATGAAGTTTATGACGCCATCGGGCAGGCCCGCCTCGCGGTACAGCTGGTAGAGGTACCAGTTCGATAGCACGGATGTCGACGCGGGTTTCCAGACCACCGTGTTGCCCATGAGCGCCGGCGCAGATGGAAGGTTGGCGGCAATCGATGTAAAGTTGAACGGCGTCACCGCGTACACGAAGCCATCGAGCGGCCGGTAGTCCGCCAGGTTGCGCTCGCCGCCACCAGACCGTGGCTGCTCAGCATACAGGCGCTCCGCGAGCGCCGGGTTGATGCGGTAGAAGTCGGCTGTCTCGCACACCGCATCTATCTCCGCCTGATACACGTTCTTGGACTGGCCGAGCATCGTGGCGGCCGAGAGCCGCTTCCACCAGCCAGCCGTGATCAGATCCGCGGCCTTGCGGAATACGGCGGCGCGCTCCTGGAACGGCGTCTGGGACCACATCCGGTAGGCCTCGGCAGCGGCGTCCGCCGCGGCGAGTGCTTCCGCACGTCCAGCCTCGTGGTAGCGGCCAAGCACCAGCGATCGGTCATGCGGGGCGCGGATCTCCTTGACCCTGCCTGTGCGCACTTCCTTGCCGCCGATGATGGCGGGAATCTCGACGGGAGTGGCGGCCATGGCCTTGAGTTCGGCGTCGATCGCCGCGCGCTCCACAGAGCCGGGCGCGAACGAGCGGACCGGCTCGTTGAGCGGCAGGGTCGGGATGGGCTCCTGACCATAAAGCATAGAATCGTACATGCCATACTCCTTTCCAAACGACGGGAGGTCGCATCCTTTCGAATGCGGCCCTTCGGCTCCGTGCCATGGCGATGATCCGTGTATGGACGCATCGCTGTAGGCTCGACGAAGCTCGAAGTATGGTGCTGAGAAAGATGTGCGGTTCCAGGACGCTGCGCGGTCCATGGTGATGGTGGATCGGAACTCCAGGAACCTGTCCGCCGACGGCGGCGGTGGCATCCAAGGATCCATATCCGTGATATACCACCTGATATATCAGTATACACACCCAGAGGGAATAGCGGAAGAGACAGGATATCGATCGCCACGCCACGGGAGCCTTTGCGGCCCCCGCAGTTCAGAATTTCGGAGTCTTGATCGCTAGTTGCCAACCCGTATACGGCGCCAGACATCGTTGTACAGCTTCAGCGTCTCCTGCCCCAGGTCTTCCTTGAACTCGCTGTTGGCCAGATCCTCGAACTGGTAATTCGGCTTCACCTTCATCAGCGCGCGGGCAGGCACATTGGGCGACGGTATCATCAGGTAATCCGCGATGCGCGCCGCTATATCCGGGCGCAATATGTAGTCTATGAACTTGTATGCCGCGTCTACGTTCTTTGCGCCCTTGAGAATGCAGAAGTTGTCCATGTACATCGGCGTGCCCTCTTTGGGAAAGAAGAAGTCAACGTCGGCCCGCTTGTCCTCCGGATACTCCAGGAACACATTCTCGGCATAGCCCTGCACAACCCAGAACTCGCCCGCGGCGAAGCTCTTCGCAAAGGCTTCGGCATCGAACTTGACAAGGTTCGGCTTCCAGCGCTCGACAACCTGCCTGGCCTGTTCGAGATGGGCCGGGTCAGGATCATTGACCGAGTAACCGAGGTACTTGAGCGCGGCGCCCAGTACTTCGCGCATGTCATCAAGCATAGTCATGCGGCCCTTGAGGTCGGTGCGCTCGAAGATATTCCAGCTGTGTTCGTAGCCGGATACCTTAGTCTTGTTCACCGCAACGCCGGCGGCGCCCATCATGTATGGCACGCTGTACTTGTTGCCCTTGTCGAAGCCTATGCGCGCTATCGCGGCAGGGTCGATATTGCCGAAGTTCTTGAGGTTCGCCTTGTTTATCGGTTCGACCAGCCCCTCGGCCGCCATGATGGAGACGTAGTCGCCTGAAGGCACGACGAGGTCGTAGCCAGAGCCACCGGCGACAATCTTGTTGTACATTTCTTCGTTCGAGGCATACGAATCGACGACGACCTCGATGCCTGTTTCCTTTGTAAAATCGGTTATGACATCATCGGGGATGTAGTAGATCCAGTTGAACAGGTACAGCTTCTGCGCGGTCCCGCCGCATGATGCCAGAACCATAGCGATGATGGCGGCCATGGCCGCAAGCGCAATTCGCCTCTTCATGTTGGTACTCCTTCCGTCCATGCCCCGGACTGGGGCATGTGCCATGCGGACCTATTTGGCCGCGATGTATTTGAGAAAATTCCTGGTCGACCAGGTAAGCACGACCGTACCCACGATCATTACCACCGACAGCGCATTGATCACCGGCGATACGCCGAAACGTATGGCCGAGTAGACGTACAGCGGCAGCGTGGTAGCGCCGGGACCGGTTACAAAGAAGGTGATGACGAAATCCTCCAGCGACAGGGTAACCGCCGTCAGGAAACCGGACACAATGCCAGGCATCGATATGGGCAATATCACCCTGAACAGGGTCTGCGTCTCGCTGGCTCCGAGGTCGCGAGCAGCCTCGATTATGGAGAAGTCGAACTCCTCCAGCCTGGCAAGTACCAAGAGGAAGACGAACGGCAGATTGAAGGAGACATGCGCCACGAACACCGTAAACAGGCTGAGCCTGAGTCCGATGCCGGAGAAAAATACCAGCAGCGACACGCCTATGATGATCTCCGGCAGGATCATCGGCAGGAAGGTGATGGTCCGCAGGTAACTGCGCAGGCGAAACTTGTACCAGTTGACAGCCACGGCTCCGAGCGTGCCGATGACTGTCGCGACGAGGGCCGATGACAGGGCAACGATGGCGCTGTTGGAGAAGGCATGCCAGAGTTGCGGTGAGTCGGTGAAGAGCTTGACGTACCAGCGTACCGAGAATCCGCTCCACGAGCCAGACTTGGAGGCGTTGAACGAGTAGACGATCAGCACGAGGAGAGGCAGGCTCAGGAAGGTGATCGTGGCAATGAAGACGCTCTTGGAGAAGGATGCCCGCTTCTTCATCGCGTGCCTCCGACAGGTGCTGGTTCCTGTATGACTCGTTCTTCGCCGCCGGAACCGCCGAGCACCTCTGCCCCATTGGCCCTGAGCAGCAGCAGCACGCCGACAGTCGTGACCAGCGTAATCACCAGCGATATCGCCGAGGCCAGGGGCCAGTCGCGGCTCTTTGTCAGCTCATCGGCAATCAGGTTGCCAAGCATGTACGATTCGGTTCCGCCCACCAGCAGCGGCACGGCATAGGCGCCGAAAATCGGTATGAAGGTGAACAGGAACGCCGTGAGGATCCCGCCCTTTATGTTTGGCAGAAGCACACGGTTGATGGCGCTGAGCTTGGTCGCGCCAAGATCGCGAGCCGCCTCGAGCAGCGCGAAGTCGAACTTGTCGATGGTCGAATACAACGGCAGTATCGCATAGGGCAGATACGTATATACGAGCACCAGCATCACGGCCCCGCGGTTGTACAGGAAGCGAATGCTCTCCGTGGTCAGCCCGGTGGCCAGCAGTATGTCGTTCAGGAATCCCTCATTGCCGAGTATGGCTATCCATGCGTAGATGCGTATCAGAAAATTGGTCCAGAACGGTATCATCACCAGCATCAGGAGCAGGTTCTGGTGCTTGCTCCTGGCCATGTAGTACCCGCACGGGATGGCAATGAGCAGGGTAATGGCGGTGGAGCCTATCGCCATCACGATGGTGCTCAGCGTTACCTTGAGGAACGTCGGGTTGGCAATCGCCCGGTAGGCGTCCAGCGTCGGCTTCCACTCGATGCCGCCACGCTTTCCCGGCGTCATGAAGCTGTATGCGACGATGATCACGAGCGGGGCCAGAAAGAAGACCGACAGCCAGAAGAGCGCGGGAGCCGCATACAGGCGGCCGGGCCCGCGTCTCATCGCTTCACCTCGACGATATACGCGTCCTCGGCACTGAATGACAGCCAGACAGAATCCTTCCAGGCGATTTCCGGGCCCTCGTCGGACCAGTCGGCGTGCTGCTTTATGACCTTGAGCACGGCGCCGCTCGGCGTCTTGACGTAGAACTTGCTCTGAAAGCCGGAATAGATGGGCTCATCGACCAGTCCCTGTGCCGCGTTGATGCCGTTGCGGGCCGACCTGGGCTCGTCGAAGCCAATACGTATCTTCTCCGGCCTGATGGTCCAGCTGACCCTGGAGCCAACCGGCGGCGGCTCGATGTCCGTGACCTTGATCGTGCCAAGACCTTCCACCCGAAGATCGACCATCTCGCCGGCAACAGCCAGCACGTCGGCCTCGTAGAGGTTGGTTTCGCCTATGAACTTGGCGACGAAATCGGTGGCGGGAGCCTCGTAAATCTCCTGCGGTGTGCCAATCTGCAGCACCTCTCCCTGGTTCATGACGGCTATCCGGTCCGAGACCGACAGCGCCTCCTGCTGGTCGTGCGTAACATAGATGAAGGTGATGCCTATCTTGTCGTGGATGGCGTCAAGCTCTATAAGCATGTGCTGGCGCAGCTTTGCGTCAAGAGCTGAGAGGGGCTCGTCCAGGAGCAGTACCGACGGCTCGTTGATCAGCGCCCTGGCTATGGCCACGCGCTGTTTCTGCCCGCCTGACAGCTGGGAAGGCTTCTTGTTCGCATGGGCCTGCAGTTCAACGAGTTGCAGGTATTCCTCGACCCGCGACTTGATGGCGGATTCAGGCGCCCGCTTGAGACGCATGGAAAAGGCCACATTCTCGAAGACCGATAGATGCGGGAACAGTGCATAGTTCTGAAAGACCGTGTTGACATGGCGGCCGTCGGGCGGCAGCGGCAGTACATCAAGGCCGTCGAGCAGTACCGAACCGCTTTCCGGGCTTTCAAAACCCGCGATGATTCGCAGCAAGGTGGTCTTGCCGCAACCTGATGGCCCCAAGAGCGAGAAAAATTCGCCCTTTTTGATCGATACGCTCACGTCGTCCAGCGCCTTGAAATCGCCAAACGACTTGCGTACATGTTCGATGACTACGTCGCTCCCTTTCACCTGTTGTACCTTATCCCCTCCGTATTCCATGATGCCGCCATTCGACGCGGCGGCTTTCATCGGCTGCAATCGTCAATAAACGTTCGCACAATGCGGCATATCCAGGTTCTTGTCAATCGGCAAAACGCGGCGATCATGCATACTTTATGCGGTGTCTATGCACTATTGCGCCAAGCCTAATCATCATCTATGCAACAGCACTCCATTGCTGCTGCCAGCTGCCCCAAATGCACCTTGCGCAACGATTCCATCGTCGGCACAATGCCAGTCATGAACAACACAGAGCGTTCCCGCGAGGCCTTCGGGCAACTCTACGACATCATTGTCCGCCTGCGAGCTCCGGAGGGCTGCCCCTGGGACAGGGAACAGACGCCCGCGAGTGTACGTGGCAACCTGATCGAGGAAGCCTATGAATGCGTCGAGGCGATAAACGAGGGCGAGCCCGCCCACATCATGGAAGAGATAGGCGACGTCTTCCTGGTCTCGGCGATGCTCGCCGTCATATACGAGGAAACCGGTGCCTTCACGACTGCGGATGCCATCACATCGACAAACGAAAAGCTGATACGCCGCCATCCCCATGTCTTTGCCGATGCCAAGGCCAACAGCTCCGACGATGTGCTCAAGCAATGGAACGATATCAAGGAACACGTCGAAGGCCGGCGCAAGAAGGACTCTGTACTCGATGCCGTCTCCAAGGCATTTCCTCCGCTGGAGCGCGCCTACAAGCTGCAGAAAGCCGCCGCCAAGGTCGGCTTCGACTGGCCAGATCAGACTGGTCCCTGGGACAAGCTCGAGGAGGAGCTGCGCGAATCACGTGAGGCGTGCGCGGCCATCGAAGCCAAGGCAGCCTCGGGCGGCGACGACAGCGCCGAGCGCGCCATGCTGGAGGACGAAATCGGTGACCTGCTCTTCTCTGTCGTCAATGTGGCGCGCAAGCACCATGTCGACCCAGCCATAGCCATGCACCGGGCCGTGGAGAAATTCTCTGCACGCTTCAGGCACGTTGAAAAACGGATGGCCGCCGCAGGCGAGGCGATGGAGCACGGCAAGCTTGCCATGATGGACGCGTACTGGGACGAAGCCAAGCGGCTGTAGGCGTCATTGACGCTCGGTGTCCATTGCCCTATGATTGCTTGACAATATTCAGTATATTGTCAGCAAGGAAGTTGCATGGAATACCCGAGCATAATACAGGGCGGCATGGGCGTAGGAGTCTCTGATTGGCGACTGGCGCGTGCTGTCTCCATGCAGGGTGCGCTCGGCGTCGTATCCGGCACAGCTCTCGACACCGTGTTCGCAAGGCGGCTGCAACAGGGTGACCAGGGTGGAGCCATGCGCAGGGGCCTTGCAGCCCTTCCCGACAGCGGCCTCGCCGACCGCGTTCTCGCCGCATGGTTCAATCCCGTCGGCACAGCGGACACGCATGATTTCTCGAGCATACCGCTTCGTGAGGTAGTCCGCGAGTCAGACCAGCATGCCACCACTGGGTCGTCTATCGACGATCTGACGGTCGCGGCAAACTTCGTCGAGATATTCCTGGCCAAAGAGGGCCACGATGGCGTCGTAGGCATCAATTTTCTTGAAAAAGTATCGCTGCCCAATCCGGCGGCCATCTATGGAGCCATGCTGGCCGGCGTTGATTACGTTCTGATGGGCGCAGGAATCCCTGTAGAGATCCCCGGCCTGCTCGACAGGTATTCCCGTGGCGAGCCCGGTGAAATCCGCGTCTATGTGGAAGGCGCCCAAAAGGACGAACACTTCGTGGCGCGCTTCGATCCCGCCACCGTGCTTTCATCACCACCAGCGACGCTGAAGCGGCCGCGTTTCCTTGCCATTGTCTCCTCCTACGTGCTGGCCGCGACCATGGCCACGAGGGCCTCGGGACGTGTCGATGGCATCGTGGTGGAGAACCAGACGGCTGGTGGCCACAACGCGCCACCGCGAGGCGTGCTTGCCCTCGACGCCGCTGGAGAACCGATATACGGCCCCAAGGACAGCGTCGACTACGCGAAGATGGTTGGGCTCGGCATACCATTCTGGCTGGGCGGATCGTACAGCATGCCTGATTCGCTGCCGGCATCGAAGATAGAAGGCGCGGCGGGCATCCAGGTGGGTACGCTGTTCGCGTTCTGCCGCGAATCCGGCATAGTGCCGGAATTGAAGAAGCGCTTCCTTGACGCGGTCGAGGCGGGAAAAGCGCTCGTCTTCACGCACCCTGACGCATCACCAACAGGATACCCCTTTAAAATTGGCCTCTTGCAGAACACGCTCTCGGACATCACGCAGTTCCTGGCCCGCAGGCGAGTCTGCAACATGGGCCTACTGCGCGAGCCGTACGAGGCAGCTGACGGCGCCATAGGATATCGGTGCCCGGCCGAGCCGGAGGCGGTATTCGCGGCCAAGGGTGGCGCTGTAGCCAGGGCGCTCAACGCGCGGTGCCTGTGCAACGCTCTCCTGGCCAACATCGGCCTGGGCATGAGCTACGCGGGAAACCGGATGGAGAAGCCGCTGCTCACCGTTGGCAAGCACCTGGATTCGCTGCGCCAGCTACTGCAGAGGTTCGGCACCGACTATACGGCTACCGACGTACTCAGCTTCCTGCGGGCGAAGTGATAGAGGCGCGGCGGCTCCGTGGAACCGCCGCACTGATTCACAGCCTCCGGCTAGTCAGCCTCGGGCTGGATCACATGGAAGAGCCCTATGTGCTTCTTGTCCAGTATCACGTTGTGGGCCTTGAGCCGTATGGAATTCAGCCTGATGAAGCCCTTGGAATCGGTCTGGTCAAAGCCGCCTTCCACGTCCATGCTGCCCAGCTCCTGATTGTAGAGCGATGTCGGCGACGAGCGTGCTATGGCGAGCACATTTCCCTTGTACAAGGACAGCGTCACGGTGCCATCGATGGCCTCCTGTGACTGGTTGAAAGCCGCCATCAGGAAATCCATCTCCGGGGCAAACCAGAACCCGTTGTACAGGTACTCCGAGAACTTTGGCTCAAGCATCAGCTTCAGGTGCATCACTTCCTTGTCCATCGCGATGCCTTCGATGTCGCGATGGGCGGCCCACAGGATAGTGGCTCCGGGGCTCTCGTATATGCCGCGGGACTTGATGCCAACAAAGCGGTTCTCCACCATGTCCATGCGGCCGATGCCGTTGATGCGGCCCAGGTCGTTCAGATACAGGAACATGGCCAGGTTGCCGGTGACTTTCTTGCCATCGGAGCGGTTGAACACCGACACCGGCAGGCCATCCTTGAACTCGATGTCTATGAGCGTCTCTTCATCCGGGGCTATACGCGGGGAATTGGTCCGCGAGTATATGTCTTCCGTCGCCGCGCGGGCTGGATCCTCGAGGATGCCGGCCTCGTGGCTGATGTGCATCAGGTTCTCGTCCTCGCTGTATGGTTTCTTGACCGTTGCCGATACCGGTATGCCCTGTGCCTCGGCATACTTGAGCATGTCGGTCCTGCCCTTGAACTGGGCCAGGAATTCCGGATCCTTCCATGGCGATATGATCTTCAGCTGCGGCCCCAGTGCGGCATAGGTCAGCTCGAAACGTACCTGGTCATTGCCCTTGCCGGTAGCGCCATGGGCTACATACTGGGCGCCTTCCTGATTGGCTATGCGCACCTGGTGCTTGGCTATGACTGGGCGTGCAAGTGACGTGCCGAGCAGGTAACGTCCCTCGTACAGGGCGTTGGCCTTGAGCGCCTGGAATATGTAATCGGTCACGAATTCTTCACGGAGATCCTCAAGGAAGACCTTGGAGGCTCCAAGCATCATCGCCTTGTCGCGTGCCTTGTCGAAGTCCTCCTGCTGACCGACATTGGCCATGAAGCATATAACCTCATAGCCCTTGTTCAGCAACCACTTGAGTATTACCGAAGTGTCCAATCCGCCCGAATAGGCAAGAACTACTTTTGTCGCCATGACTTGACTCCTTGTCGCCATATGATACTGTATCTGTATACAGTATCATATCATCCACGCGACGGTCCGTCAACGGAGCAGGAGGTGGTTGGCACTGTGGCCGGCCGGAGTGGCCGGTGGATTAATAGATGCGTCTGCGGTGATACCGGCGCAGCAATGTGCTCCAGCCCTTCAGCGAGGCGGTGCAGGCGGCCAGACGTCCGGCGTCGCCTGCCTCCATCGAACGTATCACGATGTTTCGCGTCATGTCGGTACTGCCGCCCTGCTCGTCAAACAAGTCAAGAAACTCGAGCCAGTCCTCGTTGGGGCGACCGGCGACCTCTGACCTGATTGAAAACAGGCCAACCTGCCCCGAGGCTGACGAGAAAGCCTCCATCACATCGTCGAAGGGAACGTCATCGGGAGGTTCCCATGCCAGTTTGACGAATGGATGATCTATGGTGGACATGAGGGCCGCGGCTGTCCTGCATGAATCGAGTATCGTGGTGGGCTCGATGCCAAAGCAAAGTGTAACGCCCAGAGGTCCTGCCTCGTCGCCCAGAGACCTGGCCACGTCGAGGAAGGCTGCGTTGTCTGCGGCGATTGAGGAGCCACGAGGCGCGGCCCAGAGCCTGAGCACCGGCGCGTTCAGCTCCCGGGTCGTCGCAAGAGCCTTGCCAAAGGCGGCCCTGCCGTGCAGACCGGCCCGGAAGAGCGTTGCGTATGACACGGTGCTGAGCCCCGCGCGCAGCGTGGCCATCATCGCGGTGCCCGCGGTGTCGATGTCTCCGGGCTCCAGAAAACCGTCCGCGGTCCACTCCACGCCATGCACACCGGCGGCAGTGGCTGTCTCGAGGACCTGATCTATGCCTGCCCCGATCAGGGCCGACGAGGAAAGCGCCGTGCGTATCATCGCACTGGTCATTCTAGCGAATGCCCGCAGTCATTACAACCAAGAAAAGCCACGATCAGGTGTCTTGCGTGACTCCTGATCGTGGCAACAAGCGCGCAGCGGACTTCTCTGGCGAGCTACCGAACGCTGTGGAACATCAAGCCCGGCAGCCAGGTGATGATTTGCGGAAAGACCACCATGATGACCAGCACGACACCGACTATGCCCACGAACGGCAGCACACCTCTGATGATGTCACCCATGGTCAGGTTAAGCTCCTTTGGAGCCGTACCCTTGAGTACAAAAATGGACATCGCCATAGGCGGCGTCATGAAGGCCATCTGCAGATTGACCACGACCATCATGCCGGCCCACAGCGGATCAAAGCCAAGCTTGGCAAAGATGATGGAGAATATCGGCACCACGATGAAGACGATGCCTATCCACTCTATGAACATGCCGAGAATGAAGACAATCAGCATGACAACCGCGAATGAAGCCCATTTGCCTCCAGGAACTGCCAGTATCATCTCGGCCACGACATCGCCCGCGCCGGCATTCATGAAAATGCCTACAAACGCGTATGACATCGCGGCAATCATCACCACGAAGGCGCTCACCTTCAGTGTTTCGATAGAGGCGGTCAGCAGCATCTTGAAGCTGAACTTCTTGTATGCTACCGCAAGCAGGATGGACACCGCGGAACCTACGGCAGCGGCTTCGGTAGGTGGCGCTATGCCAGTGAAGATGGTACCGAGCACAGCCGCGATCAGGAGCACCGGTGGCAGCATCGACTTGAGCAACCGCAACACCTTGGCCGGTGTAAACGGTGTCATCTGATCCCTGGGTATGGGCGGGCCAAGCTTGGGATTTATGCCGCATCGTATTGCCACGTACACGATGTACAGGAACGACAACAGCAATCCCGGGCCTATCGCGCCCATGAACATCTGGCCTATCGACAATCCCGCCTGCGGGGCGTAGACAATCAGCATGATGCTGGGTGGGATCAGTATTCCCAGTGTGCCCGCTGCCACGATTGATCCGGACGCGATGCCCCGGTCATATCCGCGGTTGAGCATCGGGCCGAGCGCCATCAGGGTCAGTATGGTGACCGAGGCCGCGATCACGCCAAGGCACGCCGCGAGGATGGTGCCAAAGACGATCGTCACTATGGCCAGACCGCCACGCAGGCGCCCCAGGGCATCGTACAGGCTCTCGTACAGCTCGTTTGTTATTCCCGAGTGTTGCAGTATAACGCCCATGAACGTGAAGAGCGGCACTGCCAGGTACGGATAGTTGAGCGACAGGTCGTAAAACCGCGCAAACAGGATAGAGAACGTTGTCGTCGGCCCAAAGACCAGAATACCCACGAGCAGGGCAACGCTGCCTATTACGAACGCTATGGGAAAGCCGGTCAGCACCAGCACGAATACCCCACCCAACATGACAATGGCTATTACTTCGGGGCTAAGGTTTATCAATTGGGGTACCTCTCACCAGCATATGCATGTCACGCGCCAGCTGAGCCAGCCCCTGCAACAACAGGAGCAGCAAGCCAATGGTGAAAACGGTCCGGTATGGCCCGGCAGGCGGATACCAGAAGCTCGTAAACATCACCTCATGAATTCTCCATGCCTTGACGGTCCATGTGAAGGAATACCAGAGCAGGACCGTCACCAATGGGAAGAACAACAACAGCGACATCAGCACATCGATGAGCGCTTTGATCCGCGCCGGCAGCAATGAATAGATGAGGTCAACCCTGGTGTGCGCGCTCCGCTTGTAGTCGAACGATGCTCCCAGCAGATAGATGATGCCACCAGCCATGCTGAGCGTGTCATACGCCCAGATGGTCGGCGAGCCGAAGAAATGCCTGGATATCGTCTCGTACGTGCCGGCGAACACAAGAACCAGGGCAAACCACTTGCCTACCGATCCCGCGGCCTCGCTCAGCGAGTCTATGAATTTCAAGATCCATCGAATGATGGCCATGCTCCGCTCCTCTGCTCTATGGCTTCGACTATTTCATCGAATCGTATGCTACGCCGAATGCCTTCATGGAGTTGTATATCTCGGCGAATATCGGCTTCTCGGAGGCCGACTTCTCGGTGTAGAACTTGTCCGCCTCTGCGGTAACCGCGTCGTCGATGGCCTTGGGAACCTGAACGACCAGGTTGCCAGCCTTCTTGAAGCTCTCCATCGCCTTGATCGACTCGGATATGAGGTACTCGTGCTGCTGCATGGTGTAGTCGGCTATGACGCTCTTGACTATCTGCTGCAGATCGGCGGGAAGCTTGTTGAAGGCATCCTTGTTCACGAAGAATACCTGCGGGTCGGCGGCAGCCCTCGACGGGGAGATGTATACATACTTGGCCACTTCATTGAAGTGCATATTCCAGTCGGATGCCAGGGTGGAATACTCGAACGCGTCGATGGTTCCGCGCTGCATGGCTTCGTAGACCTCTCCGCCGGGGATGATAACCGTAGCCGCGCCAAGGCGCTTCAGAATTTCGCCACCGTCGCCCATGCACCTGGCCTTGAGTCCCTTGATGTCAGCCATGGTCCTGAGCTGCACCTTGGAATGGAAGAAGACTTCCTGCGGCAGCGGCGAAAGGGCGCCGGGGAACGTCATGACGTTGTAGCCATCCATCATCTTGTTCATGAGGTCGGCGCCGCCGCCGAAATCAAACCATGACCGAAGGGCTTCGCCGGGAAGAACGCCTGGCCTTGAACTGATGAGGCCAGCGGCTGGCCACTTGTCCAGGTTGTACATCGGACAGGTATACGCCATCTGCAGGACGCCATCATTGATGGCATCGACTTCCTTGTACGCCGGCACTATTGATCCACCGACGAACGGTTTGATCTCAAGGCGGCCGCCAGAGGCTTCGGTTATAGCCTTGCAGACCATGTCATGGTATATCTGGGATGGGTCCGATGCCGGTCCATGGCCAGAAGACTTCCAGACGATCTTCTCGACCGCCGCGGTTGTCGCAGCGGCATCCGCTTGCTTCGCGGGTCCGCACGAGGACAGCACCACTGCGATGGAAACCATCGCGAGGATCGCTACTACCGTGATCTTCTTCATAATCCGCTCCTTGGCAAAGTTCTAAGCCAGCGCTCAGAGGCGCAGGCTGTAAGCACCAGCTACTATCAATCCAGCGCCAGCGAGGTGCCGGTCCTGTTGTGGAAATATCGCCGCTCCGAATCTCCAAGAATCTTCATGGCCGACAGTCCGGTACAATGCGAGACGCCAATCGCACCGATGCCACTGTCCTGCAAATACCGTATCGAGGCATCCAGACCGGCGCCCGAGGCCTCGACAAGGTGCGTTCCACCCAGTACCGCGCGGATTGGCTTGCCAAACCGCTCCCGGACCGAATCAAGCATGTTTCTCATCCCTGGGTGGGAACAGCCGAGGATCGCGACAAGCCCCCGGGGTGTATCTACCACGACCATCACTTCGTCATCGAACCTGTCCGGCACGAATCCGGTGCCGGTAGCCAGCTTGAATCGCGTATTGATGACCTCGTTGGCGTGTATGCGCGGAAAGCCGCCAAGCACAAAGACGCCGGGCACCAATTCGCGCATCGAGTCTGAGAGGGGGCTGTATCGGAGGCTCGAAGACCTGATGAAGTCCAGATCGAAGTTGTTCCCGAGGAATTCGTATGATCCATTACGCTCCGCGTACTTCTCGTTGAAGAACCCTGGGCCCGTCACAAGCTCGAATTTTTCTGTCAGCTCGACCAATGAGCGCAGACCGCCCGAATGGTCATAATGGCCGTGGCTCAGGACTACGTACTCAAGCTTGCCCAGATCGATTCTCAGCTGAGCGGCATTGGACATGAAGGCTCCGGATTGACCCGTATCGAAGAGAACCATGTGCTGCCCGGTCTCGATGCAGAACGAGAGCCCATGTTCGGAACGGAGCGCCAGATGCTCTCCGGGAGAATTTTCGATCAGTGTCGTTATCCTGTTCACCGCTATGCCCCCTCGGTTGTATTCATCGATTTCTTGATATCCGCGAGAGCATTGGTCAGATGCGCTTCCATCTTGCCTTCGGCCAGGGTGGCGTCGTGATGCTTGATGGCGTCAAGGATCGCACAATGCTCCAGTACCGACTTCTTGATGCGGCCCGGCACGCTGAGGCTTGAAACCCAGCCTTCATCAAGCGATTGGGTCATCGTCTTCATGATCAGGTACAGGGCGCGATTCTTGGTGGAACGCGCAAGCTGCAGGTGGAATTCTTCATCGAGCTTTATCATCTCGGCGGGATTCTCGGCCGCTGCGCGTTCCTTGAACCGATTGCATATTTCCTCAAGCTTGTCGATGTCAGCCTGGTCGGCCTTGGTCGCGGCATACGCTGCGGCCTTCGAGTCTATGATGATGCGCATCTCAAAGACCTCGGCCAACGAAGCCTCGTTCTCCTTGAGCCATCGCGTAAACGCGCCTTGTCCCGGGCGATCAGGGTCGGCGATGTATATGCCCTTGCCCTGATGAACCTTCACATGTCCGGAAACCTCCAGCAGGCGCACCGCCTCGCGTATGGACGATCGGCTGACACCAAGCATGTGCGTCAGCTCATTCTCCGAGTGGAATTTGTCACCTGTCTTGTAGTGCTTCTCCGCAATCATCGCCTTCAGTTCCTGCACAACCTGATCTGACAACCGGATCTTCTTGATCGCCACGATGCACACCTCGATCCTATCTGGACAGCTACTCATCAGACAAGTTATAGTCTGTATCCGTTGTACTGACCTGTCAACCTGTTTTTTTGAGCCACAGCGGGTATTGCTGGGCTTGTCGAGAAGCAAGGAGCTGCCATGAAAACCCTACCGGATGCCCGTGCCGACGCCCAGGCCATATTCCGCGCCGCTGTTGCCCGAGTCGACCCCATTCCAATGATAGAAAGGGCGCTCTCCATTGTCGCGGGTCCCTCCGGCCCCGTGCTGAAGGCCGCAAATGATATGGAGGAGCTGCGATACCAACTGTCAGACTTCGACAGGATATACGCGACAGGCATGGGCAAGGCCACCGCGCGCATGGCTCGCGGGCTTGAGCAGGTCCTGGGCCCACGACTCGCGGGTGGACTCATTGCCGTAAAGGAAGGCCATACCGAGGCGCTATCGACCATCAGGCTCATGGAAGCCGGCCATCCGCTACCTAATGAAGGCTCGATCGCCGCCGCACGCGCCATACTGGATCTAGGCGCATCGATGGGCACTGAACTGACCGCCAGGGACCTGATCATCGTGCTGGTGTCGGGAGGGGGATCATCGATACTGTGCGCGCCCGCCGACGGCTTGTCGCTGGATGACAAGATCGCCACGACGAGTCTCTTGCTGGCATCGGGGGCAACGATCAACGAGATCAACTGCGTCCGCAAACACCTTTCTGCGGTCAAGGGCGGCAGACTCGCCGCAGCACTCGCGCCGGCGACGGTCTTGACCCTGGTGCTGTCCGACGTCATAGGAGACGATCTCGACGCCATAGCCTCGGGGCCGACCGTGCCGGACACGACAAGCTTCGCCGACGCGCTCGCGATATGCGACCGGTACGGCATCACCGGCCGCCTGCCGGAGCTCGTTGCCGCCCGGCTGCGGAGCGGAGCCGCCCATACCGCTGGAGCGCCTGCGGAGACGCCAAAGCCGGAAGACGCCACCTTTGACAGGGCGCGGACTCTGCTCGTCGGTACCAACAGACTAGCGCTGGCAGCCGCAGAAGCGGAGGCGAAAAATCGCGGCTACGGGACGCTCGTGCTCTCGTCACACATCACCGGCGAGAGCAGGGAAATAGCCTTGGTATACCTGGGCATCGGCAAGGACATCGTCGCGTCGGCACTGCCACTGGGCCGTCCGGCATGCGTTATTGCCGGCGGCGAGACAACCGTAACGCTGAAGGGCAGCGGCCTCGGCGGCAGGAACCAGGAAATGGCGCTGGCTTTTCTGGCGGCGCTCGGCCGATCGCCCAAGAATACCGGCGGCCTTGTGTTCCTGTCGGCCGGTACCGATGGCAATGATGGCCCGACTGACGCCGCCGGCGCCATAGTCGACGCGCAACTCCTGGAGACCGCCCGCGCGGCGCTGCTCAACCCGGATTCTGCCCTGCGCGACAACGATTCATACACATTCTTTGCCGAGGCTGGTGGACTCGTGATGACGGGACCGACCAATACCAATGTCTGCGACATCCAGGTGCTGATATCGATCTAGGCAGGTGTTGCTCACCGGGCGTCCGTGGTGTATGGTGGCCTTCTCCGATTACCGCGGCCTGCCGCGTGCGCGGTCGGACGGGAGGTCATCGAGTGATACGCCTGGAAACCGCCGAGGACGGATTCACCGTAAGCCTCGACGGGCGAAAAGCGCTGGTGCATACCGTGCGAGCTCCACTCCTGGAAATGGGTTCAGCGGAGCCTGTCGTCCGTCAACGTCGGGGCAGCTTCTCGATGCGGCAGCGCCGCGTCACACGTACCCGTGCCAAGCTCTGGAAACAGGTCGCTTCGCGGGATGACTTCCTGGACATCGAGTTCGAGGACCTCGTCCGCATGACCGTGCGCGAAGTGTCGGGGGCACTGCATGTATCATTCTCCCGCTACGATTCCAGCTTCAATCGCCTGTGGTTCAGGCTGCCCGCCGTCGCGGGGGAGAGCATTTTTGGGTGCGGCGAGCAGTATTCCCGCCTCGACCTCAAGGGCAGCTTCGTTCCGCTGTGGTCTGAGGAACAGGGCATTGGGCGGGCTCATGACCTGATTACCGCGCTGGCCAATCTGCGCGGTGGCGCTGGTGGCTCGTGGCACTCGACATATTTTGGCCAGCCTTCCTTTGTCAGCAGCGAACGCTCCTATGTACATGTGGACACCACGGCATACTGCGTATTCGATTTCAGGCGACCACGGACAACGACCATAGCAACCTGGGCGGTACCCGATGAGATAGTCGTGGGATTCTCGGCGAACACGCCCGCCTCGGTCAGCTCGCTTTCAGCCCTGATTGGCAGGCAGCCGGCTTTGCCTTCGTGGACATGGGACGGCGCCTGGCTTGGCACACAGGGTGGATCGGCCGAGATTGAACGCAAACTGTCAGCCGCACGGTCCGCTGGAGTCAAGGTGGGTGCCATCTGGGTCCAGGATTGGTGTGGCAAGCGCGAAACCAGCTTTGGCAGACAACTGATGTGGAACTGGCAGGCCGATCGAGCCACCTACCCTGATCTTCCAGACCAGATTGCCAGGCTGCGAAGGGATGGCATTCGCTTCATGGGCTACATCAACCCGTTCCTCGCGACTGATGGTAGCCTGTACGCCGAGGCCTCAAAGGCCGGCTATTGCGTCAAACGCGCCGATGGCGGCGATTATCTGGTCACGATCACGACCTTTCCTGCCGCGATGGTGGATCTATGGAATCCAGCGGCGTTCTCCTGGATAAAGGAAATCATCAAGCGCGAGATGCTCGGCATAGGCATGGCCGGCTGGATGGCCGACTTCGGAGAATATCTGCCGGCTGACGCCGTGCTCCATGGCGGCCGTGATCCGATGCTGGCCCACAATGAGTATCCAGCGCTCTGGGCCAAGGCAAACGCGGAAGCCATAGCCGAGGCCGGTAGGCAGGGCCAGGCCGTCTTCTTCATGCGCTCCGGCTGGTCAGGTTCGGCTCGACACGCGCCCGCATTCTGGGCAGGCGACCAGCTGGTCAACTGGAGCCGCGACGATGGCCTGCCCAGCGTAATACCCGCGGCATTGTCGCTGGGGTTTTCCGGCGTCGGACTCTGGCATAGCGATATAGGCGGATATACGACAGTCGCATGGATCAAGCGATCGCGGGAATGCCTGATGCGCTGGACGGAGCTGGCGGCGTTTACGCCGATAATGCGCACCCATGAGGGCAATCGTCCTGAATCGAACGCGCAGTTCTGGTCTGACGCAGGCACCCTGGCCCATTTTGCCCGCATGACAGCAATCTGGTCGGGCCTGGCGCCGTACCACGCGGATACGATGGCCGCGTACGAGTCATCCGGTCTTCCGCCTATCAGGCATACCTGGTTGCACTATGAAGATGAACCGGAACTGAGACGGCTTCCATACCAGTACCTGTACGGCCGCGACCTGCTCGTTGCGCCGGTTGTCAAACCAGGCAGGCATCTGAGCGAGGCATGGCTGCCATCGGACCAGTGGGTGCATCTCTGGACATCACGTGAATTTCAGGGCGGCCCTGTGACGATTGAGGCTCCGCTCGGGTATCCGCCGGTGTTCTACCGCGCCGGCTCGCCATGGGCTCCGCTGTTCGAGGGTTTGCGCAGGTCAGTCAAGAAGCTTTGACAGCCCGCCGCATCTCAGTCGCCGGCACGCTCCACGAGCACGATCGCCTGAGCCTCGACAGCCTCGAGCCGTCCCGCGGCGTCGACGCCCTCATGGGTCTTGGCCTTCACCGAGACTGATTCCAGCGGCAGGCCCAGGACAGCGGCCAGAGCGCCGCGGATGGTGTCTATGAGGGGAGCAAGCCGCGGCCGCTCCAGTATCACCGTCGTGTCCACGTTGACCAGACGCCACCCCGCGGCAGACAGCAACTCGAGCGCCCGCTGCGCAAAAACCCGCGACGGAGCGTCCTTCCAGCGCGTGTCAGATGGCGGGAAGTGGCGGCCGATATCACCAGCCGCTATTGAGCCGAGCATCGCGTCGACGATGGCGTGATAGAGCACGTCACCATCGGAATGCCCTACCTCGCCAAGATCTGACTGGACTTCGACACCGCCAAGCATCAGGGGCCTGCCTGGAGCGAGTCTGTGTATGTCCCAGCCCTGGCCCACCCGAACTGTCATGGCAGATCCTCCGGAAACGTGATCTTGGTATTGGAGCGCTCGCCTTCGATAACCACGGCCGTACCACCGGCCATGGCCCAGACCTCTGCATCATCGGTGGCACCCGAGGCCGAACCTCCAACAGAAAGGTAGGCCGCCAGGAGCCCGCGGTACTGAAAGCCCTGTGGCGTCTGCACGGCGCGAAGGGCAGACCGCTCCAGATGCTCACGGATGGAGCCATCGGGGGCCACACGCTTGACGGTATCGGCGAGCGGCAGGCCTGGCACGCAGGCGCCGGAGCGAGCGACTTCGGCCAGCACACGGCCGAGAATATCGTCGCTGGCCCAGGGACGGGCCGCGTCGTGTATCAGAACGATTTCAGGATCTACGGCGCGCAGAGTCAGCAGCCCCGACTTTACGCTGTCGGCACGTTCCGCACCGCCTTCGGCAAACAGCAAGCGCGGACCGGCCTGGATGAGAAGCTCCTCACCCAAGGCGGCCCTGGCATCTGATTCGCCGCCTGGAGGGACGACAACGACAACGGCCGCGCAGTCGGACCTGGCCATGAAGAGACGAACAGAATGCGCAAGCACCGGGAGGCCGTCGAGGAGTCTGTACTCCTTCTTGATGCCGCCGAAGCGAACACTCCTCCCGGCGGCCGCTATGACCGCCGCGAAACGCACCGAATCAGCCTTCGAGCCTGGCGCGTATCAGTTCTGAAATCTCGTCCTTCGTCTTGCCAAGCGAAAACGAGACCTCGTCCTGGAGGAGGTTCAGAGCCGAATCATAGAGCTTGCGCTCGAGTATCGGCAATTCCTTTATCTTGGATCGGTGGTACAGCGAGCGGACGACGCTGGCTATGTCCATCACCGAACCCTTCTTGAGCAGATCAAGGTTCATCTGATAGCGCAACTTCCAGTCAGATGGAATCGGGGCGTACTCCTCTGAAATGAACTCCAGCGCGCGTTCCGCCTCGACCTGAGGAACAATGGGTCGGATGCCGAGTTCGCGAGCCTTGTCCACCGGGACCATGACGGTCATGTCGGAGAACTCGAGGTAGATGATATAGTAGAGAACGCTCGTTTCCTTGAAGCGCTTTTCCTGGATCTCTATGATCCGTCCGACGCCTTGGCTTGGATACACGATACGCTGGTCTACGCCGAATTCGGTGGTTTGGGGCATACTCATACAGCCTCTGATTTTACTCGTAAGACCCGATAAAGTCAAACCGCCCATCCGCCAGTACCACTACCCCACGCGCGCCAAGGATGACGCGCCCGCTTTCAGCGGGCACGTATATCACTTCCTCTCGGCAACAACGCGTACTCGCGTTGATGACGCGCCCGCTTTCAGCGGGCACGTATATCACTTCCTCTCGGCAACAACGCGTACTCGCGCTGATGACGAAAGAGCTCCCACATGAGTATGGCGCCGGCGGCGCCGACATTCAGTGAATCCACGGCACCTGCCATCGGTATTACGACCGTCCTGTCGCACGCGGCGACCACTTCGGCGGGCAATCCCCAGCCCTCATTGCCCATCACCAGCGTTATGGCACGGTCCGCAGCCGCATCACCAAGCGCTTCGGGAGGCTCCGCCCCGTCTACCAGAGCTGCCGCGGCAAGCATATTGCCGGTGTAGCCGCCTGCGAATGGGCCGCGAGCCAGCGCAATTTCCCCGATACCGGGAAGCAGTATGACAGGCAATCCCAGTGAGCAGCCCATCGAGGCGCGCAGCGACTTGCGGCCGTAAGGATCGGCGCAGCCTGGTCCCAGGTATATGCGCGACGCGCCGAGCGCAGATGCGCTCCTGATCAGCGCGCCGAGATTATCCGGATCGGTCACATTCCAGAGTGCCAGCGCGTGCCCGGCGGGCACGGCGGCTTGATCCGGGTTTGCAGGCCGCTCGGCCAGCGCGAGTACACCGCGGTGGAACGCGAAGAGCACCAGGTTTTCCATCTCGGCTCGGCTCATCGCCGCGACGGAGAATGTGCCGGCCGAAACAGAGCGCCATTCCTCCTCATCCGACGGCACACAGAGCAATGACCTGACGCGTAAGCCACACGCAAGCGCCTTTTCCACAACAATGCGGCCTTCCAGCACGATGAGTCCATCACGTCGGTATTCACGGTCACGGAGGCCGGCAAAAGCAGAATGAGGGTCGGAGGTATCGATCATGGCCTGGAGTATACCGTATCGATCATGAGTCTGCGTACTTGCCCCTCGCCGCCTATCCCAGTATGTTTAAAATTCACTACCCTGTCAGGTATCGAACCCGCGGTGCAAACCAGGAGGTTCGGTCACGGAGGATCGATGCGACACGAGAACATAAAGCGGCATGCAGCGCTTTTTACCGATTATGCCGAGTTGCGCGTGCAGGAGAACAGGACCATACGCATAAGCCTGCTCAATGGCGATGTCGTGGGCAACGCAAGGAGCGCGCAGACAGGCGTCTCGGCGCGCTCCTTCAAGGATGGTGTCTGGGGTTTCGCCTCGACCCCCGAACTGGATGACGGTTCAATACGGTCGGTCGTCGGCCGGGCGCTTGACAATGCCCACTTCCTGGCAGCCCGGGAAGGCACACCCCGCGGGCCATTGCCATCCCGGCCTGGTCGATCCGCTCACGATCTGTCGACGAAGAAGCCACGCCACAGCCAAAAAGAACTGATAGACTTCATTCGGGCTATCGACGGATACTGCGCCACGCACTATCCTGGATTGTCATCCCGCTCGGTCAGTCTGTCATGCCTCGATATGGAAAAGACGCTGGTCACCGCCGACGGAGCCGACGCCCATTCACTCGTGCCACGCTCGATTCTGGCGGTTTCGCTTACAGTCGATGCCGATGGCGAGCCGGTCGACCTGTACGAGGTCTATGGCGGCCTCGGTCAGTTCGAGGACGTCTTTTCCGATCCAGCCGACCTCTTCCCGAACATCGATATCCTTGCGGACAACCTTGCCCGCAAATCCAGGGGCGTCTATACGCGGCCCGGTACCCACGATGTGGTGCTCGATTCCGACCTTGCCGGCATCCTGGCCCATGAGGCTATCGGACATACGGTCGAAGCCGACGGTGTGCTTGGTGGCTCGGTGGCGGCCGACGCGATGGACACGGTCGTCGCCAGCCCGCTGGTCACCCTGGTCGACTTCGCCAATACCGCACTGGGTCATATGTGCCCGGTGCCGCTATGGACCGACGATGAAGGTGTGGAGGCGCGCGACGCCGTTCTCATCGACAAGGGCGTTCTGCGCTCGTACATGCACAACAAGGATTCAGCACGGCACTTCGGCGTCGAGCCGACCGGCAATGCGCGGGCTTATGGGTTCTATGACGAGCCGCTGATACGCATGCGCAATACGGCGATACTGCCTGGCACGTCGAAACTCTCGGACATGCTTTCAAGCATTGACGACGGCTACTACTTCCTGCGGTCATCAAACGGACAGGCCGATTCCACCAGCGAATTCATGTTCGGCGTCGTGATGGGCTTCGAGGTCAGGGGCGGCAAGATAGGCGACGCGATTCGTGACACCACCATTTCCGGCATCGCGTTCGACATGCTCAAGACCGTAACAGCGGTATCGAATGACATGAGCTGGTCGTGTGGCGGCATGTGTGGCAAGAAGCAGATGATTCCCGTGGGCATGGGTGGTCCTGCCATACGCTGCAGACTCAATGTCGGAGGACGAGCATAATGTCAGAAATCAATGGAATTGATATAACCAGAAGGGCCGTGGAGGCGCTGAAAGCAGCAGGAGCCGACAAGGCGCAGTCGAGTATGTCCCGTGGCGAGCAGAGCGAGCTGAATATCGACGCCGGCACGATGAGCCTCTATCGCACCACGGTCAATGTGTCGGTCGGGCTGACCGCCCTGGTCGGCGACCGCAAGGGCACGATATCAATCAATCGATATGATGACGATGCCATCAAGGCCGCCGCGGCCGATGCCATCGCCATGGCTCGATCGAGCGAACCGGATCCGGCCAACGACATATCGCCGGCCAGGCCACTGGAGCGCTTCGAGCGGGGATCCCGCGAGCCCGACAGCGCGGCGATGTACGACCGATTGCGCGAGTTCATAGACTATGCGCGCGCGACATTCCCCACAACCAATCTGGAGCAGTGTGTGCTTGATTTTGGCAGCGGCACATCGTGCTATACCAATTCCAACGGCGCTGAATTCGAGGAGCGCTCCGGCCTGTACAGCTTCTCCGCCATGTTCACAAGCAAGCAAGGCACAGCGGCATCCAGCTTCAACTATTCCGGGGCAACCCACCTGTCTCTCGATACTCCGCTCAGGGACTGGGGCAGCATCAAGGAGCTGATGCGACAGTCCGCCGAACAGACCACGGTCAGACCGGTGGACGGGGCATTCGAAGGCGATATCATCCTGACGCCGGATTGCCTTGGAGACTTCTTGAACTTCATCGACGGGGTCTACCTCGGCGATTATGCGATGATCACCGGCAACTCCCCATGGAAGGACAAGCTGGGCAAGCCTGTCGTGTCGCCGCTCCTGACCGTGCGATCGGATCCGAATGGACCCGAAATAGAGGCCGGCTATTCATATACCGGCGACGGATTCAGGGCAGAGAATTGCGATATCATCAAGCGAGGAGCCCTGGAGCATTTCACGCTGGGGCTGTACGGCTCGAACAAGACGGGCAAGCCGCGCTGCCCGTCCGGCGGTGGCGCCATCGTCGTCGAGGCGGGCGAAACCGCTCTGGCCGACATGGTGCGCGACGTGAAACGCGGCATACTGCTGGCGCGCTTCTCGGGCGGATCGCCATCGGACAACGGTGATTTCTCGGGAGTGGCCAAGAACTCATACGTGGTGGAAGACGGCAGGATCCTGCGGCCTATCGGCGAGACAATGATAGCCGGCAACATCGCCTCGCTCTTCCAGTCGGTGCGGGCCATTTCTTCGGAGCGCGTCAACTATGGCTCGGCCATCATGCCCTGGATACTGTCAGGCGGCGTCAGCATATCGGGGAAGTAGTAACTGGCCAGCCTGGAACCGTGGTCAGGCGGTTTTCGGCTGCGACAGCTCCAGGTCCATGCGCTTGAGTTTTTTCCTGAAATTGGTCGTCGCGTCGTCAAGGATTGTCTGCAGGTAGGCCATCTGTCGGCCCATAGCCTCATCGTACAGGTCCGCGTCGGTTCCCCAGCGTTCGGCAAAATGCATACGCACCAGGCCACGCACGCCGCGGAACTCGCCGTCCAGCCTGTCAACCGTCAGCGAGTAGAAGCCCATAGTCTTGCGAAGGATGTCGAACTCGGTGTCATAGCCGGCGAAACCCGCCTCCTTGAACTCATAGTACAGAAACAGGAGCTTCTCCAGATACGCGCGGTCCGCCATCTGACCTATCAAGTCGGCACTGGCCAGGATGGTTCCGGCTTCGCGCTCGGCATCATCCGTCCATGACTGCTCGGCAAATTCGCCCTTGAGCCCGGTCGCGTATATCAACCGCGCGACGCTCGCGGCGGCCTCGTCCTCCAGGCCCCATCGCGCGGCATTGGCCAGCGCGAAATCGCTGGAACGGCGAACATGCACGGCGGTAAAGCGGGCGCCGGTTCCGCCATCCTCGGTTTCGGCGCGGATGTATCCCACATCGTGGCAGAGCGCCGCCGTCAAGAGTGCCCGCGTCCGCTCCACCGCGCCAGGACCGCGCCGCAGGAACAGCCCATCGGTGATGCGCGCCGTAGCCAGGACCACGGCCATCGTATGGCGAATATCATGGTATCCGGTATCGCATGCGCGGTAGCCGGGGAATCGACCGGCAAACAACTCCACTATATCGACCGCAACTGCCTCGATTTCATTCCAAGCCTCGGTGTCGTACCAGAACAGGAAAATTCGCCTGGCCTCTGCCATGACGGCCTCAGGGTTTTCACCGTCGACAAGCCTGGCCAGCTGTACTGAACCGGAGTCTCCCATTGCCGTCGCCTCCATTTCATCTTTCAGAAGATATCACAGGAACGACGCAAAACCTACCTCAAATCTCGGCGGATATCGCCTTATTCTTGCCATCACGCTTGGCCACCAGGAGAGCCTCGTCGGCGCGTCCAATCAGGGAGTAGAAATTCTCGCCGGGACGCATCGTGGCGATACCGGCGCTCAGCGTCACGGTCTTGCCTGATTCGGCGGCACAGAGCGCGGTCGCGGAGGCGCGGAACTTCTCTGCCACCGCCATCGCACCTGCCGCGTCGCAGCTGGAGAGAATCGCGACGAATTCTTCTCCGCCCCAGCGGCACAACGGGTCACTCTGCCGCAATCCTGATCTGCCTCCGGCCACCACCAGCTGCAATACCTGGTCACCCACCGGATGGCCGTGCATGTCATTGACGCGCTTGAAGTCGTCAATGTCGAACATGGCGACTGACAATGGCTCCCCGGTTCGACGCGCATCCTTGATGGCGTGATCAGACATCACGCTGAACGAAATGCGGTTGAGGGCGCCGGTAAGCTGATCGTACGAGGCGGTTCGTTCGAGTCTGGACTGGAAGCGATCGATTGTCATCACCGTCATGATGACGACCGTGCCGATGATCAAGGCGAATACTATCAGATTGAACAACAATGCCCGGTTGGCCTCGGCCATCGCCGCATCCTGCGTGCGCTCAGCGAATATCATCCAGCCGATTTCGGGCAGAGGTTTGACCAAGAGGAGGCGTTCCGTTCCATCACGGACGTAGCGGAACGATCCACCTCCGGACGCGAAGGCCCGCGCGGCGACGGCCCTGAGGGCTTCATCTTCCTGTACGCGCGCGGCTGCATTGACGCCATACGGGGCGCCTATCAGTATTCGGCCATCGGCGTCCGCGAAATAGACCGCCGTATCATGGTTCAGCCGCAGTGCATCCACCATGCGATTCAGAGCCGAGACGGATATCCCGACTCCAGCGGCGCCGAGGAACGCTCCTTCTGTATCGACAACGCGGTAGTTGATGAATATGGTCAGCGCGTCGCCGTGGGCCATGTCCGGATCAAGATTTATTTCATACGGTTGCACCATTGATCGAACCCTGAAATACCAGGCATCCCTGGGTTCGTCCGGCTCGACGACTTTTAGAATTCCACCGGGCTCGTAATACCGCCGGGTATGTTCGGATACGAAGAACGCCGCAAATGCGCCATACCGCAATTGTATCTCTGAGAGATACCGGAATATGGCACCGCTATCGCGCTCCCCACCCGAAACCCACGAATGCAGAAATGTGTCGCTGGCCATCATCGATGATATGAAGGTTGGCTCGACAAGTTCTTTCTGGAATGCCTCGTTGATATAATCGGCAACCGCCGGCAGGGAATCACGCTCTATGGATTCGCGGATCGAACTGCGCGCCGCCAGAAAGGCGAACAGGCTGGTTCCCAGGAATCCCGCGATCATCAGTGTTGTTATAAGCGCTATGAGGCGGCCCTTTTCTCCAAGGCCGGTTCGTGGTAATTCTTCCATGCTCAAGAACTATCACACAAGACTGCCGCGAAAGCAAGAGTCATCGTCGTCCGTGACGCGTCAAATCGCCTCGCGATTTGACCTTGGCATGAGCGAGCATCCGTGCTCGCCATGAACCCAGGCGGGAGTCTTCATTCTTTCAGCAACCTTCGCTGGTTGTCGGGCAGATCCAATGCGAGCGTCCCGCACGGGTTCATCGTCGTCCGTGACGCGTCAGATCGCGAGGCGATTTGACCTTGGCATGAGCGAGCATCCGTGCTCGCCATGAACCCAGGCGGGAGTCTTCATTCTTTCGGTAGCCTTCGATCGCTGTCCGGTAGATCCAATCCTAGAGTCCCGCCTGGGTTCATGACGTTGGATGGGTCGAAGTGGTGCTTGAGGGCGCGATAGACGGCCATCGCCTCCGGGCCCACGTCGCCCTCGAGCCATGGAGCAAAGGCCTTGCCAATGCCATGGTGGTGGCTCATCGTGGCACCGAACTTTTGTATGTTATCAAGAATTCCAGACTGGTAGACCAAGTACTCATCAAGGCTCTCCATCCTGGCTATGAAGATGAAATACAGGTTGCAGCCCTGAGGGTAGAAGTGAGACATATGCGTCATGCATATCGTATCGGGCCGCGAATGGCAGTAGCCCCGGACACCGGAGTGCACCGCCTCGAGATTGGTCCAGTTGACGGTGCACTCAAGGGTATCGATCATGATGCCGAAGTCCTGTAGATCTTCACGCATGTACGGGTCGCGGAAACGTCCGTGCTCCCATGAACGCGTGACCAGGCCCGTGGTGCTCATCGCGCCATGGCGCCGGCAGACCCGCGCTACCATGTGCTGGATATGGCGGGTAAAACCCGCCTCGCCATCCGCCGTGCCAAGCATCAGACAGCGTTCGCCGGGCTTGTAGCCACGCGCGGCCATGAACGAGTCAAGCACTGTGCCATCGACGCCATACAGCTTGAGCGCCACATCGGATTCCTCGGGGTCCGAGAGCCTGAACACACTGGGCAAGCCAAACTCTCCCTGCATTACCTCCCTGGCGGCCTCCTTGGCGCTTTCCCAGTCGCGGAATACAAACGAGTAGCGGCGCGTGTTCTCTGGCATGTACATGCGGACCTTCAGCGTTACGCCGTACAGGATACCAAAGGCGCCCTCGCTGCCCATCATCAGCTGATCGAGATCGGGCCCGTTGGCGGCGGCCGGAAACTCGCGGGTACGCAGATCCCGGCCACCGGGGCAGACGTAGTCCTGGGCCAGCACGATGTCCTCGATCTTGCCGTAATAAGTTGAATTCTGCCCGGCTCCGCGAGTGACTGTCCAGCCTCCCACCACCGAGTACTCGAAGCTCTGAGGCAGATGGCCACAGGTATAGGCCCTGGTTGCCCGAAGGGTCTCAGGCGCGCGGCGCAGAACTCGCTCCAGCTCGGGGCCGCTCATGCCGGCCTCGACGGTTATGGTGTGGTTGCGCTCGTCAAATGCTATGACCTTGTTCAGATGCACCCGCATGTCCAGGCTCACACCGCCTTTGACGGCCTCGACGCCGCGCGTGACAGAGGAACCGCCGCCGTATATGTAGACCGGTATGCTGTTGCGCTCGCAGTAGTCGACTATGGCACGTAGGTCAGCCCTGGTTCGCGGCCATAGCACGATGTCGGGAAGATTCTCCATGATGCCGGCACGCAGGCGCGCGAGGTCAATCATGGTCTTGCCATAGGCAACACGCAGGCGATTCCAGGTATCGGTGTGGGCATTGTCGCCGCCGACTATGGCTGTCAGGGCGGCAATGTGCTCCGGGTCGAGTCTGCACCGCGCGACTTCAGGCACGATTTCCATGCCCGTATTGTGCGGGTGGCGGAACCAGTCATCATCGAGCTTGAACGTCTGCTTCATCAGGCGATACAGCGCCCGGTTCGGGTGCTTGTATGCGCGGGGATCACCCCACTTGAGAACGGCGCGAAAGCTCTTCTCCGGCATGTCACCTTCAAACCAATCCGGCTGAAACTCCATGTTGCTGCTCATGCGTAGCTCCTCTATGGCCGTTCGGGATATCCGGTGATATCCCTGATGCTCTCGTACAATGGCCCCAGGGACCTGTACATTTTCCTGTAGACACGTCTGTACAACGCGGTATAGAGGGCCGCGCTGGAGGCGTCCGGCTCGAACACCCGTGATGTCGACGACATGGCGTGCGCGGCCTCGGCGACATCGGCATACCAGCCGAGCCCGGCAGCGGCGCACATCGCCGCGCCCAGCCCGCTCGACTCATGGGTCGAGCCCCGCTCGAGCGGCAACCCAAGCACGTCGGCGGATATCTGGCATATCGCGTCGCTCTGGCTCGCACCGCCCGAGACGCGCAGCACCGATACGCGCCGCCTTGATACACGCTCGATAGCTTCCAGGCCTTCGCGCAGGCCGAACGCCAGGCCCTCGATGATGGCGCGATACAGGTGTGACCGTTCGTGCACATCGCCAAAACCTATGATCGCCCCCTTGGCTGAAGGTTGCTTGAGCCCGGCTGTCCAGTACGGTTGCATTACGAGCCCATGACTGCCTGGCTCCGTCGAGCACAGCAACTCATCGAGCATGGCCTCCGCCGGGATTCCGCATGCCTGGGCCTCCATCACTTCCTGGTACGCGAACTGGTTCTTGAACCAGGATATCATCCAGTAACCGCGGAATATCTCAACCTCGGGATTGAAGCGACCGGGTATGGGCGCCGGATACGATGGCATGAAGGCGAGTGGTTCCAGATAGCGCCTGCTCGTCGTCTGGACCGTCGCCGTCGTGCCAAACGACAGACTGGCGCTTGTCCCGTCGACAACACCGACGCCGATGGTCTCACAGCCCTTGTCGCTACCCGCAGCGATAACCGGAAGCCCCGCTGGCAAACCGGTCTGCGACGCGGCTCTGGCGGTCAGCATGCCAAGCACCGTGCCGGCTGGCGAGAGGCGCGGCAGCTTGTCCCGCTCCACCGGGAACATCCTCGTGTTCAGGTGGCGGGGTGAAGCCCACGACTGGCTTCTGTAGTCGAAGGGCATGTGGCCGATTTGCGACGCGACCGAGTCGACGAGTTCGCCGGTCAGCCGATGGTTGATGAACCCGGAGACCTGGACGAAGGAGCGTGTCCTGGCCCAGACATCCCGTTCGTACGTCCTGATCCAGTTGCACGCCCCGGACTGCTGCGTCTTCTTGACGGCCTCCTCCATGCCGATGATGGCCAGCCCCAACCTGGTCAACGGATCGGGGTGGTACAGCACCGGCGCCTTGCGGGAGTCAAGCCACAGGATCGCGGGCCTGAGAGGCATGCCATCATCGCCAAGGCACAGCATCGAATCGCGTTGCGTCGTAACCGCGATCGCGCCTATGCGCGCGACAAGATCAGGCGATTCCGCGACAAGGCTGCGGCATGCGGCGACCAGCGAGCGCCACCACACTTCGGGATCCTGCTCGGCCCAGCCCGGCTGGCTGCTGAAATACGGCTCGTACTCGACTTTGTGCCTGGCCCGCAACACGCCGGCCGCGTCGAACACGAGCGCCCTGACGCTCTGAGTACCGCAATCGATTGACAGCACAAGGTCAGCCGATGCGCTCATGGATCGGCATCCTGCGCCACACCAGAGGTAGGCGCGGCAAGATTGTCGGTCGCGATGATGTCCACGCCAAGACCCAGCAGATCCGGCACGACGATATCGCCGCGTCGCATGGGAAGCCGCACGACTATGGGATCGAGCGCCGCCATGGCATCGAGAATTCGCGACAACGGCAGGTCGGCACTTGACCTGACAGGCAGGCGTCTCCGGCTTGAGCCCTCGACCGTGACGGTCGTGGTCAGGGTGCGCATCGGCTGTACCGCTTCCTGCGCTCCATAGGTGGCGCCCTTGGGGCACGCGTTGCCGGAGACACTGGCGACACCATCGTCCACGGTGACGACCAGGCGGCATCCCCGCGGGCAGGCTATGCAGGTGAACTCCTTGCACTCCATCATCGGGCCTCCATGCGCAAGCCAAGGCCCTCATCATCGCGGCGAGCTGCCAGGGCGCCCATAAGGGTATCATGCGGAATGACAAAACGCTCCATCTCGGGTGGCCGTACCAGCGGGTAGCTCGCCTTGAAGCATGTCTTGCCCCCTGCCTCGGCGGTGACGACAGCCCCCGACGGCATCGTGCGCCGCGCCCTGAAATACATCACGGCATCCGTTAGTGTGCTCGTGTCGATGTATTGTGGCACCGCGTAGAGGAATCCCTGATCGACCCGGACCGGGACCAGCGTTCTGGTCGCCATGCCTGTGACCGGCGCATCGCGTCGACGAGCCACATAGCGCGCGGCCGAGGCTCCGGCATGCTCCCCGGATTCCGATACATAATCAGCCAGGTCGTTGACGTGTACCGCGTTGCCGCATGAGAATATCCCATCGACAAGCGTGTGCATGGTCTGGTCGACGAAAGGCCCCTTGGTTGCAGGATCGAGGGGAACACCGAGCGACTGAGCCAGCTCGTTCTCAGGTATCAGGCCGACGGACAGGATAAGCGTATCGCATGGTATGTCATGCTCCGTGCCGGCTATCGGCCGCATCGAGCCGTCGACAGACGCGACCGTTACGCGCTCCACCCTCTTTGTGCCGTGGACAGCGGTCACGGTCGAGGACAGCTCGAGCGGAATCCCGTAATCTTCGAGGCACTGGTGGATGTTGCGTGACAGGCCTGACGGTTCCGGCTTGACCTCATGGGCCGCCACAACATCCATGCCTTCCAATGTCATCCGCCTGGCCATGATCAGGCCGATGTCGCCGGACCCGAGTATGACGGCGCGTCTGCCTGGCAGGACGCCCTGGATATTTATCATGTATTGTGCGAGTCCGGCGGTATAGATGCCAGCGGGTCGATCGCCCTGCACGAAGACCTGCCTGTCGGTGCGCTCACGGCAGCCGGTCGCCAGAATCAGGGCCAATGCCCGTACCGCAAAGACGCCGCCCCGATCGACGCATGTCAGCTCGAAGCCGTTGTCGACTCGTCTCGTGCTCGACACGAAGGCTTCCTGCATCACCTGGGCGCCAAGCCGCTCGAGGCGGTCGACGTCGCGCAGTGCATATTCGGGTCCCGAAAGCCTCTCGTGGTAGCGCACGAGGCCGAATCCATCGTGTATGCATTGTTTCAGGATGCCGCCGAGCCGATCCTCGCGTTCAAGCACCAATACGCGCGCGCCCGCCTCCAGTGCCGCGCATGCCGCTGCGAGTCCCGCGGGACCAGCGCCAAGCACCACGATATCGGTATCTACCGAGTGGATCACGGCCGCGGGCCCTTCGTCGGCCCGACGCCGAGTTCCGAGCCCGGGCCTTTCTTGGTGACCGACCACAGCGGCCCGCCCGTCTCGCGCGCCAGTATCTCCATGACGCGCGGCGTGCAGAATCCGCCATGGCATCGCCCCATGCCTGCGCGCGTCCGTCGCTTGACCGCATCCATGTTCGTCGCCGGCAGAACCGCCGTCGCCGCGTCGATGACCTCACCTTCGGAAATCTCCTCGCATCGGCAGACGATCCGTCCATACGCCGGCCGCTGCGCTATCAACTCCGACCGGCGTTCCGCGCTCATGCGCTTGGGCTCCGGAGCCGCAGGCCGATCGGCGAGCCAGCCGGTCCGCGGCCGCACGGCCTTGAAGGTTGCGACCCGCTCCAGGGCCATGGCCGCGATGTCCTGGGCAATCGCCGGGGCCGACGCCAGTCCCGGAGACTGGATGCCGGCGGCGTGCACAAGGTTGGACACCCGCTGACTCCGCTCGATGATAAAATCTTCATCATACGTGCACGGCCGCACTCCCGAAAAATAGGTTATCGCCTGCGCCATCGACAGTCTGGTATTGAGGCGAACGTGCTTCGTCAATTCTTCGAGCTCTTCCGCGCGCGTCTCGTAGTCTTCGCGGCCTGGCATCTCATGCGCCGTGGGGCCAACGAGTATGTTGCCTTCGACGGTCATGACAAGCCCGCCCCCTTTGGTCCTGGTCCGTGCCTGCGATAGCGATGGCCGTCCCATGATATGGTGCTGCAGCGGAGCGGTAGTGGCGTCCAGTATCACATCGGTGCCCCTGCGCTGGTGCAGACTGAAGAACCGGTCACCAGCCATGCCAGCGATGACGTCCGCCCAGTTTCCCGCCGCGTTCACCACCACGCCTGCCCGCATCGTTCCCCGATTGGTGACGACCCTGGCGATGCTGCCTGATTCCAGCTCCATGCCGGTCACCCAGGTGCCGAGCTCGATGTTGGCGCCGTTCAGGATGGCACTCTCAACCAGCGCGATGGTGGCCTTGTACGGTGATAGTACACCTGCCGATGGCAGAAAGAATCCACCATGCTGATCCATGGCCACGTTCGGCTCCTCGGCAAAGACGCGCGCGCGGCTCCAGTATTCCCAGCCATCGACGCCATTGCGCCTGGCCCGATCGGCAAGCAGCGGGTATGCGGCAACCTCAAGGGGCGTACTGAACAGCATCAGCGAACCCGGCCGCTTGAACTCTATGCCGAGCTCCCTGCAGAGCGGTTCCCAGAGTCTGTTGCCCCGGACGTTGTAGTGGGCCTTCTTGGTGCCCGGTCTGGCCGCGAACCCATCATGAATCATGCCGTCGTTGCGGCTGGAGGTGTGCACCGCGACGTCGTTCTCCTTCTCCAGCAGCACGACCGAGACGTCCCAGCGGGATAGTTCGCGGGCAATGGCCGCGCCGACCACCCCTCCGCCTATGATGGCAACATCATAGTATCGGCCCGCCAAGGCGCCATCGCGTCCCGCGACGGGGTCGAGCCTGTCTTCCTTGATCCCGGGCACCTGGATATCATTGACGACGTTGCGGTATGGATACCGGGCGGCTGTCCATCCCGCCTCGATCTTGAGCATCCATGCCGCCATCTCACCCTCAAGGACTATGGAGCCGCCGCGTTCCGTTGCCGTGATATCGGTACCGCGGCGCTCACGCAGTCGTCGCTCAAGCGATCGTGCCGATCCGGGATAATGATCCATTCGCTGACGCTCGACGCTTCTTGGTATTACCAGCATACCAGAGGTATACGCCGATAACGCCGAAGAATCAAGAGTAGTTCCACGAAGCTTGTTATGAGTTCAAACTCCATACCATAAGAAGTCTATCCCAGGCCTCTCCGATACCATCGATAGTATCCTGAGGCTGGCTGTAACAAGCTTCGAGGAACCAGTCTCATGTCAGCGCACACAATGGCGATCATTTCCGCACTCGGTCCCCGCATCGAGGACATGCCCCCGTACCACAATATACATGCCGATTCTGAGCATCAGCCCCGCAAGAAATCCCCGGAGTTGCTCGAGCTCCGCTATAGGCCTATCGATGAAGAGGGTCAGGCACACTGCCATTCCAACGAGCATGGCAGGCAGGACGGCATAACCCAGTTCCGCAAGTACGCCATGCCAGGATGAGTCGGCACGACGCGCGACACCGATGATGACGCCGAATGGAGGCAACGATATGATCACGCCGAATGCAACAGCTATGAGGAGCTCCTGCGCGCCATAGACCAGATCCAGCCTCTCAAAACATCGGCGCAGCCCGGAATCATAGAAGGCAAGCGCTCCGGCCACCCCGGCCAATGCATAGAGGGTCAGAACGGCAATGGCCTTCAGCCAATCGGTTACTGAAACACGAGAGCCATGCAGGGGACATGCTGCCCTGGAGACGCATGCAATGGGCACTGTGACAGTGAGTCCCCAGATAGCCGCCGCGATTCCCCGGGGTTCCATGCCTTCGCCTCCCATAAAGTACGTCCATGCCAAGGCATGGTTGATGCCATTCCAAATGATGCCTCCAACCAAGACAGCCAGCAACGCTCGAACCAGCTCGGAGATCGGCAGCGAGTGCCCCCGCTGGCCGTCATTCCTCGAGGCAACTGCCATGAAGCTGCCAACGTCAGGCGCTCCGGCATCCGTAGCGATGCTCTCGCTTGATGCAAGGGAGATGGCAAAGTTGAGCATGTCCTCGATGAACTTCTGGAAGGGTTCTGTCTGGATGAGCTGATCGGCGATTTCTGGCCGCAATCCTGCAGTGCCCACATAGACTTCAAGTTCATGCCGCATCGAAAGTCGCACGGGCTCGCATGACTTTTCCATTACAAATCTGACAATGCCGGGAACCAGCGTCTTCGCGGGCATGGCACTGCCATGCAGCCATTTATAGACCAGTGTCCTGTCCCTGTAAACGTACAGTTCGGCGAGAGTCCTCGGAGATTCCTTGATGTGGCGCAGGATGATGCTGAGAATTGCTCCTAGCGAGAACTTCACAGGCATCATGCGGCTCCTCGAAGTACCGATCGGTGCGATCCGCTCAGGCGCGGCTCGATAGTTGAGGTAGAGAACATATTCCGAACAGTATAGTGCTCCAGATATGGAATTCATGTCGGAATTCAACTCTCATTCCACCATTGATGACGAGCTGTCCGCCAGACTCGACCATCCAACTGCCTATACAAAGAGGAGCACTTCATGAAACTCGCCAGAGCGGCTATCTTCATGTGCGTTTTCGCCGGGGCACTCTCGCTGCAAGCCTTTGCCCAGGATCAGGCACGGGGCGGCCGTGGATGGCTCGCTTCGGGAATGATCGCGGGCGCGCGCGGGCAATACCGTATTCCCGAGACCGCGTATTCAGTAGGGTACGATGGTGACTGGTTCACGATACTGGCCACTGGTGACAGAATTGATCTTCCCAAGCTAAGGCCCATGCTCGGGTATGGTGCCTATATTGGCTTTGCAAGCAGCGAAAACCTCCGGGACCCAGCCTATGTGGTCAGCGCAGCATGGTCCATAACAAGAGGCGAAGGCGACTCGACCATAGGCATCCTGGAATTCGTTGATCACGAGATTGGGCTCGACATGGAGATGCTTTTCCCCATGCGCAAGGGCTTCGCGATAAGTGCGCAATTGGGCTGGGATTTAGAGTTCTTTTCGGTGATGAATGGCTTCCTTCCCTATGGTGGCGTCCGGGAAGATCTCCTGCTCTCATCATTCTTTGGTCTGGATTGCGGCATTGGTCTGGCATACATAGTAGAGCGCCGCCTGTTGATAGAGGCAAAGGCCGTAATTAGAATGGCCAGTGACAACATCGCATCCGGAGCAGAGGTCTCCGATTCACTGGGCGGCGAAATAGGCAGGGGTGAATACTCGTTTGAACTGTCCGCAGGCTGGATTCTGTAGGAAGCGTCCCCGCTCGACGACTGGACGATGGCGCAGCGGCCGCGATACCCTATGATGTATCATGATCAGCACGACGCATCAGGAAACACGCGCGGCAGGGGAGCTCGTCCAGGCCGCGGAAGGACGACTGATTCCAGCGGCCAAGTCAATGGCGCTGTTCGCCTTGGCGTCGCCACTTGTACTGGGCAGGGCCATAGACATGAGCATTCTGCAGGATCATGGATACCATGAATGGAGGGCCAGCCTGCGGGACCGTCTTTCTGACGTGCGTCCCATTCGCGTCGCCTTCATGGCGCGGCTCCCTGAAGGCGGCGCCGAGCTGCAGTCGGGCATGCTGCTCCTGCCGCACCGCCATATTTCCGGAGCGCCGCAGCATGTAACCTGGCTTGTCTTCCTCAAGGGAACGGAACCGATAGCCAACCGGGTGCCGTCGAGGCTTCGCGGCAACGAAATGACGATGATGGAGGCCGCCGCCGCGCTCGGGTACGCTGTCTGGGTTCCCGATTACGCTGGCATGGGCGACGCCAAGGGCGTCCAGGAATACTGCGTACCCGAATCTATGGCGGCGTCTGCCCTCGATGGACTGGCAGCGGCGCGCGCCTGGCTTTCTGCCAGCTCCGGCGAGTACGCGGAGACAGGCAGGCTTGCCATCCTGGGATACTCACAGGGCGGGCTCGCCGCGATGGCGACGTTGCGCGCCTTGGCGGAGGGCGCGCTCGTAGAGCGAACGCCCGGAGAGCGAACGCCCAAGGCTCCAGGACTTTCGCTCATAGCCACGTATTCAATGGGAGCGCCGCTCAACCTTATGGACGGCGTGCCATTTCTGACCGAAGAGCCAGCGGTGATACCTCATCCAGACTACCAACTGATGCTGATCCTCGGTTGGGCCAGAGCCTATCCGTATGCCATACGGATAGAGGATATCCTGCTGCCGAGCATCATCGATACTGTGCTCCCGCTGTTCAACGGCAGGCGTGATGGCGAGGAGCTGTGCCGCCTGATAGCCAAGGCCGTGGGCAGGAAGCCCGGTGAGGTGCTTGATACCGACCTGTACACGCCGGAATACTGCGCGGCCATACGAAAGGCTCCCGAATCCGTTCCATATTTCAAGGCCCAGAACGACGCCAGGCTTGACCATTGGACTCCTCCGTCCGGGATCCCAATCATAGTGGCCGCGACACCGGAGGACGATATTGTCAGGTTTTCAAACAGCGAGAGCGCGTACACCTGGATGCGCACCGCGAATCCAGGCGCCCAGATCAGCCTGGTGAGTCTGGCAAGCGGGAATCACCTGCGCGCCGCCATCGAGGGCTTGTTGTACGCCGTCATGGATATCGATGGCATCGAGCATCGTGCCGATGCCGGGCCGGAAGCGAGTAGCGTGTAATGAAGAAATCCAGCACCCCAAACCATGACCGACCGCGGAAGGGCCATCCGGCCGTCGCTGGCGTAATCGTCGGCATAATCGTTGTGGCAGTGGCCATCATCGTCTATATGGGCCTGCCATCGGTCAAACGCCATGTCACGGCTCCAACAGCCGTGGCAGCCCCTGTCGAAACCGCGGCCCAGGAATCAGAATCAAGCACCATCGCGTTCAATGGCACACCGGTCGCCAGAACCGAATGGACTGATGGCTCGGGTTCCCATGTCGTCATCCTGTCGCGCACAGAGTCAACCCTGGAAGCCCGCCACTATAGCCAGTCGCGGACCGGCTCCACGCTTGTGGCGGAACGCGTCGAGCCCTTGCCTGACGATACCTATGCCGCCGGATTCTACCGTGACGGGGTGTGGGCATCGGACATGGCCGGCGATGGCAACCAGGAAGCCCTGTTTGCCTATTATATTGATGCCAGCTCCGAGCCGGGCCCCAAGCGGCTCGTGCTTGTTGTCTTTGCTGGTGACGGGACGCTGTCGATGAATGGCAGCACCAGGTACGACCCGGCCACAGGCGAGCGCGTGGCTCAGACAGCTACTATCGATGACGCGATGCGAGCCGCTCCGGCAGGCATTCAGTCCGAGGCGATGCGGCTCTGGAACGAAGCCCAGTTCGATCTTGCGGAGCCAGCGGCCTTCCCTGGTTTCTATGATGTGATGCGCCTCGACGGCGCCGAGTTCCACGGGGACGGGCCATCATGGGTTATGGTGGTGTTGCCGCAGTTTGTCCTGTTCAAGTATTCCAGCACCCAGACCTACTCCGTAATCAAGTATGCCGCAATAACCCGATCAGATACCTCGGTCGTGCTCGAAGGTTCCGGCGATGTCGACGCATGGAATCACAAGTTCCGCATCACGGTTACAGAGGAGCCCATAATCGTGCCTCACGGCGAGACCTACCCGTACACGGTGATTATTGACTGGTCCGATGGCACCAGGCTGCAAGGCTGGGGTGAGCCGGCCCGTCCATCGTCATGACGAACCAAACAGGATGCGCCGCAGGTTGCCTTCGCTGAAGCGCAGCAGCTCGAGCATGACCAGCCCCGCGGCCTCCTTGTCACGGGAGGCTATTGCCGCTGTGAGGCGCTCGTGCAAGGCAAACACCGGTGGAATCACCGAGGTATCTGCGTAAAACTCCTTCAGGATGTCGTCATAGATGCGCCTGAAGCTGTTCATCAGCAATGGATATATTTCGTTGCCGCTCGCTATCGCTATCAAGAGGTGAAATTCATAATCGATACCGACAATGTCCTGTATCGATGGCGTGACGATGGAGCGCTCGCGCGCAAGCAGCTGGTGCAGCTCAGCGAGGTGTTCTGCGCCGTGCCTCGACGCGGCCAGCCTGGCCGTCTCGACCTCGAACAGCAGGCGCATCTCCAGAAGGCCATCGAACAGTGACGGAGATAGCCTGCCTCCCGAGTAGTTCAGGATCGACAACAGCATCTCGATCGAGCCTTGCCTGCGATAGTCGTTGACGCGGACTCCCCTGCGGCTCTCTATCGTCACGAGCCCACGGGACTCAAGCGCCCGCAGCCCTTCGTGAACAACCGGCCTGGATATGCCGAAGAGCGTACCAAGATCGCGCTCCGAAGGTACACGGTCTCCCGGCGAGAACTTGCCGGAGAGTATAAGCGCCTCGAAGCGCTCTATGAACTCATCCTTCAGCGACCGCGGCGATATGGGGCTAAAATCCGACTCGTTGGTCACAAGCAACCTGCCTTACTCTGGTATATCCAGCAACCACTGTACGATCACTGCGCGAGCGGGGTCAAGCACGGTAAGGTACCCCGGAATGCCGCCATGTATGCCGAATCGACCCGCGGTGCAAGCGCCCATGCACCTGTGGCCGTATAGCCAGCACCGGAATCGGAACGATGCCGGGTGCGACGCCATGGACGCGCCGAATCGCTGGGAGCCGACCGCCTTAGGCCGCGGTCGCTGGAGGGTACGGTGTTGAACAACCTCAATTCCATCATCGTTGAAGGGAACCTGGTACGGGACCCCGTCCTCAAGACGATACCAAACGGGCATCAAGTATGTTCGTTTTCTGTCGCATCAAACCGTTTCTACAGGCAGAACGACGAAACCGAGAAGGAGGTATCGTTCTTCGATGTGGAGACATGGTCGCGCCTGGCCCAGACCTGCGCCGAGACGCTCAAGAAGGGCCGCGGCGTCAGGGTCGTAGGCAGGCTCAAGCAGGACCGTTGGGAGGACACGAGCGGCAAGACGCAGGCAAAGATAAAGATCGTGGCCGAACATGTCGAGTTCAAGCCAGTGTTCAAACAGGATGCCACAGCCGCCGACGATCAGCTCGTTGCCGAATCAAAGGAATCCACAAAGGAAGAGGAGGCCCAGCCAGTATTCTAGACAAGCATGCGGCCCGGTCAAATCCTTCCTGTTGCGCGGTCGGGCCGCATTGGCATCACTCGTAGACTTCAGAGCCGGGTCGATGCCAGTCATTGCTCCTGAAGCCGCCACGGCCCGGTCCAAACAGCGGTGGCTCGTCGTCAGCGATTCCTCCGCCGAGGGTCTCCTGAAGCTCCGTGGTAGCCCAGCGTAGCGAGGCAAGTATGTCGTCGTGTACCTGGTTCATGCGACCCGACGGGCCGGAAACGCTCAAGGCCCCGCTGAAACCATAGCGCGGCAGGTCAAGCGGCATGGCATAGCATATCAGGCCAGGTTCAAGCTCCTCGTCATCCACAGCCCAGCCGCGCCGAACAGTCCGCTCGATTTCCTCGGACAGCTTTTCCGGATCGGTAATCGTGTTTGGAGCCACCGCAAGCAAGTGAGTCTCGGAAAGGTACTGGTTACGCATCGCGATGGGCATGCGTGACAATATGCACTTGCCGCCGGCGGTACAGTAGAGTGGCAGACGGTCGCCAGGGTTGATCCGCAGCCTGAGCGCGCGTCCCCCCTCCGCCTTCGCCAGATACATCAGGTCAGAACCCACAATCGCTGACAAGTTGGCGCTTTCGCCCGTGGTCCTCGCAAGTTCCTCGAGTACGGGCTTGACCCTGCTCGTGATGTTCTCGGTAACAGGCACGCGGCTCGCCAGCTCAAGCAGGGCCAAACCGAGAGTCCAGTCGCCATCACGGCGCTCCACGACGCCCTTCTTCTCCATCGCGTTCAGGTAGCGAAGCGCGGTAGCCTTGTCCCATCCGGTCTCACGCGACAAGCGCGCAAGCGAGGAACTGCCCGCACGCGAGAGATGAAAGAGCAGTTCAAACGCCTTCAATGCTGATTCGCTCATGGCCTCTACATTTCTACAGTAAAAATAGAATAGTGTAAAAATGAAACACTATGATTCAGACTAACCGCTTGGTCCCGCTCCTGTCAATAGAAAAATGAAGGCGGCACAAGGCGCTGATGACAAACAAGGCTTGCTGGCCGGGCATTCATGGGGTAGTATGGCGTATCTGCCTGAAGTATTCTCAGTCAGATTAGTGTAATAAGGGAGGAACTCTATATGAAGAAGCTACTCACCATTATCGCGGTCTTGATCGCGATCATTGCCATCGTGGGCTGCGCCAAGCCCGCCGCCAAGGCCGATTCAACGGTCGTGAAATTTGGCGTGTTCGAGCCGCTGACGGGAGCCAACGCCGCCGGCGGAGCTGAGGAGCTTGACGGCATCAGGCTCGCCCAGGAACTGTACCCCACCGTAACGGTCAATGGCAAGGAATACAAGATTGAACTGGCCATAGCCGACAACAAGTCCGACAAGGTCGAGGCCGCCAACGCCGGCCAGCGCCTTGTGGACAGCGACAAGGTCCAGGTTGTGCTCGGTTCATGGGGCTCAGGCCTCGCGATGGCGGCCGGTCCGATCTTCAAGGACGCCAAGGTTCCGGCTATCGGTCTGTCATGCACCAACCCGCTCGTCACCAAGGATAATGACTATTACTTCCGCGTGTGCTTCCTCGATCCATTCCAGGGCACCGTGATGGCCAACTACGCGTTCAAGGAAGTCAAGGCCAAGAAGGCCGTCATCATCCGCGAGGTCTCCAATGACTATTCCGTGGGTCTGGCCAAGTTCTTCACCGACAGCTTCAAGGCGCTGACCGGCGACCCGAACTCGATTCTCGCCGAGCTCAACTACAACACAGGTGACCAGGACTTCTCAGCCCAGCTGACCCAGGTCAAGAGCCTCAAGCCCGACGTCATCTTCGCCCCCGGCAACTACACCGAGAGCGCGCTCATCATCAAGCAGGCCCGCGAGCTTGGCATCACCACCCCGTTCCTCGGCGGCGACACTTGGGAAATTGCGGAGTTCATCAATGTAGGCAAGCAGGCTGTCGAAGGCGCAGTGATGTCGGCCTTCTTTGACAATGACGCGCCGCTGACCCCGCTGTCCAAGGTGTTCGTTGAGTCATACCAGAAAAAGTACAACAAGCTGCCTTCCGGCACCGCAGTGTTGGGCTTCGATGGCTACCTGCTCGCGATCGACGCCATCAAGCGCGCCAACAGCATCGACCCAATAAAGATCCGTGACGCCATCGCTGTCACCAAGGGCTTTGCCGGAGCGGCTGGGTACGTTACGCTGGACGCCAACGGCGATCCCATCAAGAGCGCCGTAATCAAGGAAGTGAAGGGCGGGAAGTTCGTCTACAAGACGACCATCAATCCCTGACAGGCACGCATTGCATCCGTAGCGCGGTTCCCTGTGAAGGTGCCGCGCCGGACGCCCGCGACTCGTCGACTGATGACCAGCGACAGCCGCGGGCGTTTCGATTTGAACCCTACCGCGATCGCCGCGGCGTAAGGATCTACGACGATGGAGATATCAACATTTTTCCAGCAATTGGCGAACGCTCTGAGTTTGGGCAGTCTCTACGCGCTCATCGCAATCGGCTACACGATGGTCTATGGCATTCTGAGGCTCATCAATTTCGCCCATGGCGACGTGTTCATGCTCGGCGCCTATTTCGCGTTCTATCTGGCCACCGCGATAGCGCTGCCCTGGGGTGCCGCTTTCATCGTTGCGCTCGGCCTGACGGCGCTCTTTGGCATGGGGCTTGAGCGGATCGCATACAGGCCGCTCCGGGATTCCCCCAAGATTTCAATCATGATCAGCGCCATCGGCGCGTCCTTCCTGATAGAGAACCTGGGCGTCGTCATATTCGGCGGTCGGCCCAAGAGCTTCCCGAGCATTCCGCTGTTCGACACGGTGATACACTTTGGCAGCGTCTCGGTCCTGTCGGTCAGTCTGTTCATACCGGTAATCACCGCGGTGATACTCATCATCGTGCTCTGGATAGTCAACGGCACCAAGACGGGCCTGTCGATGCGCGCCGTCTCCACCGACCTGGATGCGGCCAGACTGATGGCGATAGATGTCGACAAGACGATTTCGTTTACCTTCGGACTCGGGTCGCTGCTGGCCGGACTGGGCGGCATCATGTGGACGATGAAATACCCACAGCTCAACCCGCTCATGGGCTTTATGCCAGGCCTTAAGTGCTTCATCGCCGCCGTGATCGGCGGGATAGGCAACATACAGGGCGCGGTGCTCGGCGGTTTTTTGCTCGGCATGATAGAGATCATGATAGTGGCTTTCCTGCCAGAACTTACAGGATACCGGGATGCGTTCGCGTTCATATTCTTGATTATCATACTGCTCGCCAAACCGGCCGGCCTGCTCGGCAAGAACCAGACGGTAAAGGTGTAATGCGATGAAGAGAAATACATTGCTTACCATCGGCGCCCTTACCGTCTTTGCATTGATGCTGACATTCGCAGATGCGACGCTGGGCCGCTTCACGATCAGGATTCTCAATCTCTCGGCCATCTATATTATCCTGGCGCTGTCGCTTAACCTGCTGAACGGCTTTACAGGGCTCTTCTCGCTGGGTCATGCGGGCTTTATGGCGGTCGGAGCATACGTCAGCGCGCTGTTGACGATGACGCCGGCACAGAAGGAAATGAACTTCTTCCTGCAGCCCATCGTTCCATTTCTGCGCACTGTTCAGTTGCCCTTCATCATCGCGATAATCATAGCTGGTCTATGCGCTGCACTTGTCGCCGTTGTCATAGGCGTGCCGGCCCTGCGATTGCGGGACGACTATCTGGCTATTGCGACGCTTGGCTTCGCCGAGATCATACGGGTACTGATAACCAACGCGCAAAGCCTGACCAATGGCGCGCAGGGGCTCAAGGGAATTCCAAAGTATTCCACGACCTGGGTTGTCTGGGGAGCGGCGACAATCGCGGTGCTGTTCATGCTGGCTCTTGTACGTTCTAGCTACGGTCGAACGATGAAGGCCGTGCGTGACGACGAGATAGCCGCGGAGGCGATGGGCGTCAATGTCTTCAAGGTAAAATCAACAAGTTTTGTAATATCCAGCTTCATGGCCGGCATCGGCGGTGCCCTCCTGGGCCACATGATATCCACCATAGACCCCAAGATGTTCACGCTGGTGCTGACCTTCAACATCCTGCTGATAGTCGTACTGGGCGGCAACGGCTCGATTACGGGATCGGTTATCGCGGCGTTCATGGTCACGGTCTTGATGGAGGCGTTGCGCTTTCTGGACATGCCGATGGATTTCCTGTTCATCAAGACCGATGGCTTGCCTGGGCTTCGTATGGTGATATTCTCCATCCTCTTGATGATAGTCGTGCTGTACAGACAACGCGGTCTGATGGGCAACAAGGAATTCTCGTGGGACCTGGTGTTCGGTCTCTTCAGGAGAAAGCACAGCGCACAGAAAGGAGGCCGCTCATGATCAAGACAGAAGCCGTATCCATGCGCTTCGGCGGCCTCACCGCCGTATCCGATCTCAACGTGACGATAGAGAAGAATGAGATAGTGGGTCTGATCGGTCCGAACGGGGCGGGCAAGACAACGGCGTTCAATACCATTACCGGTGTGTACAAGCCCACCGAGGGCCGCATCATATTCAAGGGCATCGACATCACCGGAATCAAGCCGCATCGAATAACCTCGCTGGGCATCGCCAGGACATTTCAGAACATCCGACTCTGGAAGGACATGAATGTCCTCGAAAACGTACTGGTGGCCTGCCATCTCAGGATGAATGTCGGCGTTTTTTCCTCCACATTGCACCTGCCCCATTATCTGAAGCGTGAGAAGAAGTCGCGGGAGTTCGCGATGACCTTGCTTGACTCTGTGGGTCTGGCCGACCAGGCGCAGGAGCCCTCGACATCCCTGCCTTATGGAAAGCAGCGGCGCCTCGAGATAGTGAGGGCACTGGCTACGGAACCATCGCTGCTGCTACTAGACGAGCCAGCCGCCGGCATGAATCCACAGGAGTCGATGGAGCTGATGGATTTTATAGTCAAGATCAGGGATCAATACGATCTGACCATCCTGCTCATCGAGCACCACATGCAGGTCGTGATGGGCGTCTGCTCGCGCATGTACGTGCTGGATTATGGCGTGACGATCGCCCATGGCACACCGCAGCAAATACGCAACGATCCCAAGGTCATAGAAGCATATCTGGGGGTAGACTGATGCTCCGCATAGAGAACCTGTCAGTACATTACGGCGGCATCCATGCGCTCCAGGGCATTTCCTTTGAGGTGCCTGAAGGCAAGATAGTCACGCTGATCGGAGCTAACGGCGCTGGCAAGAGCACGACACTCAATGCCATTGTTGGATTGGTCAAGCCAAGTTCAGGATCGATTCACCTCGGCGATGAACCCATAGGCGGACTGGCAACCCGCGCCATTGTCCGGAAAGGCGTGGTACTATCGCCTGAAGGGCGCAGGATATTTCCGAACCTGACCACCGAGGAGAACCTTGCGCTCGGAGCCTTCGCGCGCACCGACACCGCCGCTGTAGAGGCCGACAAGCGCAAGATGTACAAGCTGTTTCCGCGGCTCGAGGAGAGGCGCAAGCAGAAAGCGGGTACGCTGTCCGGCGGCGAACAGCAAATGCTGGCCGTTGCCAGGGCGCTTATGTCCAAACCCAAGCTCTTGATGATGGACGAACCGTCCCTGGGGCTGGCTCCACTCGTGGTCAAGATGATCTTCCAGATAGTCAGAACCATCAATGCCGAAGGCACGACCATACTGCTGGTCGAGCAGAACGCCAAAGCCGCCCTCGAGGTGGCCGACTTCGGCTATGTGCTGGAGACTGGCCGCATCACTCTGTCGGGACCAGGCAAGCAGCTGCTTGCCGATGACCGTGTCAGACGCGCCTATCTAGGCGAAGGCATCTAGCTGCATCTTTGTCCGGGCCTCGAGGCACCCTCGAGGCCTTTTTTTGTCTGCAGTCCTTGCATTTCAGCGAGTATTTATTTACATTATGTCAAATCATATATTTATGGAAAATTGTCTTGTACAATTTTATTTAATTTTTTTCTACTTTTCAATATTAACAAAGGAGTGTAGCATGGTGGACATGAGCAGAGAAGAAACCATATTCGGTGATGACTGGCCCTATTCCAAGGCAAAATCGTCATTACTCAGATCGGCCGCCATCGTAATACGCGAACATGGCCCGCGATCGGCCACACTCAAGAACATCGCCGGCAAGGCCGGAGTCACCGAACCCGCTATTTTCAGGCACTTCGATGGTGTCGATGGTGTGTTCCAGTCGCTCTTTACCGTGGTGGAGCTGTTCTATGGCAGATTCGTGCAGCTTTTCAGCGCGGATGACTCAAAAGGCCTGTGGCGACTCGAAGCTGGCGCGGAGAAGATGCTGGCCACACTCAAGGCCAATCCGGATTTCGCATACGTGCTGGCAAAGCCAGACCCCATTTTCAGACAATATCCAAAGCTGCACATAAAGCTGCTGGAGTTGCAGGCTACTCTTGACACTGCGGTGGTCGAATGCGTCAAGGAAGCCAAATCCGGCAGCCAGCTCGTGCCAGCGGCCGACGTAGACGCCCTGTCCAAATGCGCCATAGGCTTGCTGGCCCAGGCGCAGAACGCATGGATAGAAAACATCGATAAATACGACGTCCTCAAGGAAGGCAAGAAAGCGCTGGGAGTGCTCTGTGCATTGGCCAGGAAGCCTGGACTCGAGGCTCCGGTTGCCAAGGTCAAGGCTGCAAAAAAGCGCTCATAGTAGCACCGACACGCACAGCGCATGCGAGTACTGATAACCGGAGGAGTCAAATCGGGCAAGTCTCGCCGCGCTCTGCAATTGGCGGCTGACTTTGCCCCGGACCGATGGTTTCTGGCTACCGCGACCGCGTTTGACGACGAGATGCGTGCCCGCATAGCGCGTCACCGCGCGGAACGGGTGGCATCCTCGTTCACGACAATCGAAGAGCCAATCGATATCGACACGGTGCTGCGCGAACGCATGGTGCTGGACTGCATTCCGATGTGGCTGAACAACCTGTTCTTCGCGCAGCGCGAGGCCGACTGGGAGCCTATCCTCGATCGCCTCATCGTCGCCATGCCACTGGACATCATCATTGTTACCAACGAAACAGGTATGGGAGTAATTCCAGCGGATCCGATGAGCCGCCGCTACGGCATGGTTCTGGGTATGGCCAATGCCAGACTCGCAGCCGCGGTCGACAGGGTCGAGCTGATGGTCGCGGGATTGCCGCTCAGGGTCAAGTGAGCGCCACCTTATCGATTCCATCATATGTCATGCCAGGCACGTACCTCGATAACGTCCGGTTCATCGTTGAACACACGGATATCCGCAACGTGGAGCTTCTGTTCTTCATGTACGATGAAGACACGCAAGCGCTGATGAGATCCGAGATGCCACAGGTGATGGCGCTCGGTTCAGGCCTTGGCTTTACGGTGCATATGCCCGACAGCATACAGGACTGGCACGAAGAAATAATCGAGGCGACGAGCGATTTCGCCTCATCGTATATAATCCATCCGCCGCGGAGAGAAGCTGAGCTTGCCGGCTTTGTATCGTTGCTCGATGCGTGGCGCGAACACCATGGCGCGCCTCGATTCCTCCTGGAGAACACCCGGCTTTCATGCTTTGAACCGGCCGAGGCTGCCCTGCTCGATTCGCGGTTCGGCCAGCCGTTGCTGTGCACGGATGTTGGCCACCTGCTCGCCGAAGGCGTGGATCCAGTAAAGTGGATAGCCCCGCGCGCGGACAGAATCCGCGAGCTGCATGTGCACGGCTTTAATGGCCATGCCGATCACGTACCATTTTCTGCGAGCGCACCATGGATATCCGGCCTGACACCATTCGTTGCAGGATTTGATGGCATCGTGGAAGTGGAACTATTTTCGTGGGCCGAACTTGAGCCTGCCGTGGGAATTCTGCGGCGGAAGTGGAGTGCGGTATGAGTTCGCCTGTGCACAGATTCTTGAGCACCGCGTCGCTGATTTCGCGGATACCGATACGGCTGCGTACTGAGCCTGATTTCTCGGGCACCGATTTCTGGATGCCCATAGTCGGGCTTGGAGCAGGCGCATGCGCATGCAGCGGGGCCATCCTCGGATCGGCGCTGTTCGGCCCTGGCTTGCTGGCCGCGCTCACGGCCATGGCCGCTCAGTATCTGCCCTTCAATCTGTTCCACCTGGATGGCCTTCTTGACACCGCCGACGCGATGGGTGTCCAAGGCGATGCAGAAGAACGCAGGGCTGTACTCAAGGATCCTCGCGTTGGCTCGTTTGCGCTCTTCACTGGCTTCATGACGCTGTCGGCCAGGCTTGCCGCCACATCATCCATCATGCATAGCGGCTCGCCGATGACCTGGGGTGCCTTCCTGCTCGCACCGGTAGCGGGCCGCTTCGCCGCGCTTGTCGTCACCGGAGCCTCCGAGCCGCATGCCGGAGGCGGCCTGGCATCACTTCTGGGCAGACCGTCGCTGGTCACGGCCTCAATCGGGTACGCCATAGCCGCGATACCGGCTGCCATCCTGTTCGGCGCATCGAGCGGCCCTCTGGGCTCGGCAGCGTCCATACTTGTCGGCGGACTCGCCGCGCTTGTTTCAGGCCTGCTGATCGGCCGCTTGTATGCCAGACGCATGGGCGGCTATTCAGGCGACGCGCTCGGCGCTGCCGTCGAAGCTGGCGAGCTATTCGTCCTGCTCGCAGCCTCGATCATGGCGCGCTGAGCTGCACACCAGGCTCAGACTCATCCTGAAGAAAGGGCCGCCCCGAAGGACGGCCCTATTGATGTACGAATCAGCTCGAGTAGCCCAAGCGAAATGTTATGGGTTGACGAGCGTGATTCGTCCATTGATCTGCGGCACCAAGGGCTTGCCGAGCTTCTGTACATACTGGATCAGCGCGTCGCGCTGGTACGTGCTGGTCTCATAGCGGTTGATGGCGTTCTTGAATGCCACATATCCATCTCCACCATCAGCCATGTAGTTGTTGGTCGCTATGGTATAGACCTTTGCGGGATCAATGGGTTTGCCGCCAATCAGCACGTTCTCGGCCTTGTTGGTCACGAGGTTGATCGTGAAGCTGACACCATCGGATACCTGCGGGAAGGCGCCCTTGCCAGGCGTGGTGACGATGAAGTCGAACAGGGCCTGGACATCCGCTCCCTTGAGCTTGAGGACGGTGACCGTGTTGTCGAACGGCAGGACCGTGAACACCGACTTCTTGGTCACATCGCCAGCTGGCAGGTCGGCACGGATTCCACCACCGTTGTTGATGGCGAAATCGACGCCCTGGGCCACCGTCAGCGACTTCATGGCATCGGCGACCAGATCACCGATGGCTGTCTCGGCCTTGCGGGACATGGCGTTGGGGAAGGTATCGGCGGCAGAGCCGATCTTCTCTTTCAGGAGACCCTCGACCCTGTCTTTGTAGTCGGAGAGGACGGGGAGCAACAGCGGATGCTGGGCGAACTGGGGCCCGATCGGGGCACCCTTGTTGTTGTCATTGATTGAAACAAGCTGCCAGTCGAAGGCGGCTACCTTGCCATTCTTGACGGTCAGGATGCCCTTGCCGACATCGAGCCCCCACTGGTAGGCCTGGACAATCGGCGTGCCGTTGACGACCACCGGCTCCTTGATCAGCGTATGGCTGTGTCCGTCAATGATCAGATCGATACCGCTGACCGCGGCCGCGAGGCCCTTCGATCCGGGAACGTATACTGGATCCATGCCCATGTGCACGAGGGCGATGACGACCTGGACCTTCTCCTTCTCGCGGAGGATCTTGACCATCTCCTTGGCCGTCGCTATCTCGTCCTCAAAAACCAGGTCCTTCGTCACGGCGGGATTGCCCTGGAATGACGTATCCTTGGTGGTCAGGCCGAAGATGCCGACCTTGACGCCCTGGAATGTCTTGACGATGTATGGAGCGTCGGCGATGTAGGCTCCATCCTTGGTCTTGATATTGGCGGAGAGCATTGGGAACTCGGCGAGCTTCTTCTGGGTCTCGAGCACCGAGAGCTCATTGTCAAGCTCATGGTTGCCCATGGTTACCGCGTCGAAACCGATCATGTTGCGGCCAATGATATCCGGCTCGGCCTTGAAGAAGTTGGATTCCGACAGGCCCGTGTTGAAGTCACCGGCGTCCAGAACCAGTACGTTGTCATATTCGGCACGGGTCTGGCCGACGAGCATCGCCATTGCGGGAAGGCCGCCCGTCTCGACCGCATTGCCATTGTTGAAGGCGAGCGGATGACCATGGGTGTCATTGACGTGCAGGATGGCTATCTTGACCTCGCCACCGCTGGCAGAGGCCTGTGGCTGGCTGACGCATCCGACCGCGAAGAGTGCGGCGACGATAGCCAGAACCAGGGCAATACGTTTCATAGAAACCTCCTTGAAAAACTTTGGCATACGAGCGCGGGTGCCCATGAAGAATCGACACTTGTGCGCATGGGGTTGTTATCCTACCACCGCTAACCGGGCTAGGCAAGCAAATAGAGACCCTTTGACAGAGAACTGACAGCGATCCTATAACTAGCACCAGTGTATCTGACGATGATCGGAGCGATCGTGCCCGTACAACGAATAAGTGGAATACTGCTGCATCCAACATCCTTGCCTGGCCCATTCGGCATCGGCGATATCGGGCCCGAGGCGGAGCGATTCCTTGACTGGATGGTGGCGGCGGGCCAGCAGTTGTGGCAGGTATTGCCGTTGGCACCGACCGGATATGGCGATTCTCCATACGCGCCGTTTTCAACCTTTGCCGGCAACGAGTTGCTCATATCACCTACGCTGCTCGCGGACGAAGGGCTCCTCACGCAGGCAGAGCTGGACGCGGCGGGCTTGCCGCAAACCCGGCGCGTGGACTACGGCGCCGTCATACCGGCCAAGCGATCGCTCATACGCATGGCCGCGGATCGCCTCGTCCGATCGGGCTACGAATCAGGCGCGTTTGCCGAATTCAGGGTCGATAACGCATTCTGGCTCGATGACTACGCGCTCTTCATGGACATCAAGGAGGAGTATGATGCCAGGGCACGCGCGGAGTCGGTAGCTGATTCATCATGGAACAAGTTCTGGCCGGAACCTTTGGCACGGCGTGAACGGCAGGCCCTGGACCAGCGTCGGGAACAGAACGAGTCTTCTTTGGCCAGGTTGGCCGCCGTGCAATTCATGTTCAGCAGGCAATGGGCTGCGCTGCGACGAGCTGCGGAGCGGAGCGGCATACGCATCATGGGTGATCTGCCAATATTCGTCGCGATGGACTCGGCTGACGCCTGGGCACGACCCGAGCTCTTCAATCTTGACGCCGTTGGCAATCCCATCGAGATTGCCGGTGTACCCCCGGACTACTTCTCGGCCGATGGACAATTGTGGGGCAACCCTCTGTATGCCTGGGAACGCCATCGCGCCGAGCATTTCGCATGGTGGATCGAGCGCGTCCGGGCATCTCTGGCTCTCTATGACCTGGTCAGGATCGACCATTTCCGCGGCCTGTGCGCCAACTGGGCGGTACCGGCTGGCGAGGCGACGGCACGGCATGGCCACTGGAAGCCAGCTCCGGGAGAAGAACTGCTGTCAGCCCTCGCGGCCGCCCTTGGTCAGGAGCTTCCCATAGTCGCCGAGGACCTAGGATTCATAACCGCCGATGTATCGGAGCTGCGTGAACGGTTCGGACTGCCTGGCATGCGCATCCTGCAATTCGGTTTTGACTCCCGTGAATCGGGCAAAGGCCTCGATCCGGCCAATCCGTTCCTGCCGCACAACTACACCCCGGATTGTGTCGCGTATACGGGAACCCACGACAACGACACGCTTGCCGGGTGGCTATCCCAGGCGCGCCGCGAGGAACTCGATTTTATCCTGGAGTACCTGGGCTATACGCCCGGCAACATGGTCTGGGCCCTTATACGCGAGGCGATGAAGAGCGCCGCCGGCATGGTCATACTGCCGATGCAGGATGTTCTGGGGCTGGGGAGCGACGCGCGGATGAACCAGCCAGGCACAAGCGGCGGAAATTGGGCCTGGCGCGCCGATCCCGCCAGCTTCGATCCGGAACTGGCACGACGCTTGCGGTCACTCTCGTCACTATACGGCCGCGATCATCAGGGCGCCTGACGCCGTACCTGTATCATCTTGTCGTCATTGGTAATAGCGGCACGGATGATGCGCCGCGCGCTTTCTTCATGGAAGTACTCCTGGGCCGAGAAGCGCGGTTCACCCTGGGTCGGCTTGACTCGATGCCAGTGCCCTGAGGCGCTGAGTGCCCGCGCCTTCTGATTGTCGACGAAGTAGGACATCAGGGTATCATAGACGCGTTCATACGCATCGCCCCCCGATACAGGGAACAGCAGCTCTATCCGCTTGTCGAGGTTGCGCGGCATCCAGTCAGCGCTCGACAGGTACAGCTCCTCGGCGCCGCCGTTGCGGAAATAGCATATTCTGGCGTGCTCCAGATAGCGCCCGACGATGGATACCACAGTTATCGTCGCGGACATGCCTTTGATGCCTGGCACCAGCTGACAGATGCCTCGGACATTGAGCATGACCCTGACACCGGCGCTTGATGCCCGATACAGGCTGTCTATGATGTCACGGTCGCACAACGAATTCATCTTGGCCGCGATCATGCCTGGCGACTCTGGACTGGACCGCTCGGTCTCCCGTTCTATCATCGTTATGATGCGACGCTTGAGATCGAATGGCGCCATGGACAGGTGTCGAAGTTCAGTCAGCGCCGAAAGCCCGGTTATCATGTTGAAGAACGATCCCGTTTCCGAGCATATCGTCGGATTGGCAGTGAACATGGAGAGGTCGCTATAGAGCCTCGCGGTTTTGTCGTTGTAGTTGCCGGTGGAGAGGTGGACATAGCGCCTGACTTGCCCGTCTTCTTCGCGTCGCACAACAAGGCTGGCCTTGGCATGCACTTTGAGCCGCGCGGCGCCGTAGACAACAATGGCGCCAGCCTGTTCAAGGCTGGAGGCCCAGGCGATGTTGCGCTGCTCGTCAAACCGCGCCTTCAGTTCGACGACCGCCGTTACCTGCTTGCCGGCCTCGGCGGCCCGTGTCAGCGCCTTGACTATCGGCGAGTCGCCCGAAGTGCGGTACAGCGTCATCTTGATGGCCAGGACCGCCGGATCGGATGCGGCAGATTCAATGAAGGCAACGACTGGCGCGAATGAATCGTAGGGCACATGCAGTATGACATCGCGCTTGCGTATTTCATCCCAGATGGTATTGTCATCGGAGAGCACGAACGGAGACCGGGGTTCGTTCACCGGATATCGTAGCTTGTCAAAACCCTTGATGTCTGACAGCTCCATGAAACCCTTGAGATCGATTGGCCCTTCGAGGGCATAGACGTCCTTGTCTTCAAGCCCCAGCGCCGTTCTGATCATCTCTTCCAGCGCTTCCGATTCGGCCGATATCGACAATCTGACAGGCCAGGAGTTCTGCCGGTTGACCAGGACTTCCTCCATGGCGACGATGAAATCATCATCGCGGTCCTCATCGACGCCTATATCGGCATCTCTGGTAACCTTGAACAGGGACTGTTCCACAACTTGATAACCGGAAAAGAGGCGGTGGCCAAAGGCCATGACAAGATCATCCAGCAAGGCCATCCTGACGCCGTCCCCCAGAGGCAGACGGACGAATCGCCCCAGAATCGATGGAACCTGTATGATGCCAAGCCTGTCCACGCCGAGCTTGTCCGGCCGCAGGAGGAAGGCCGCGTGGATGCGCAGATTGCCCGTCGTCGGAAACTCCAATGTCGACTCGTCATCCAGCGCCAATGGCACCGCGAGGGGAGTCAGCGCGGGGGCGACCTGTCCCAGGAAGTAGTCTTCAAGCCATCGCAGTGTCACCGTGTCGTACTCGCCAGGCCGGAGTATGGTCAGGCCATCTTTGGCCAGCGCAGGCAACAACTCCTGGGTCAGGCAGGCATACTGCTTGCCGATGATGTCGCGGGCGCGCTCGGATATGGCGCCGAGCAGAGCCTCTGGATCCAGGCCGGATTCATCCGCTTCCACATTCCCTGTGCGCAAACGTGCCTTGATGGCGGCAACGCGGACCATGAAGAACTCGTCGAAATTGCTGGATACGATGGCCAGGAAGCGCAGCCGTTCGAGCGGCGGATTGGTCGCATCCAGTCCCTCTTCCAGTACCCTGGCATTAAAATCGAGCCATGACAATTCACGGTTGAAATAGCGGCGGGAATCCTGTCGGCCGCTCATTGTACGACCACCTTGAGACCGAAGACATCCTCGAACATGTCGCTCTTCTCGGCCAGCGACAGCCGCTCCAGCGATAGGTCCCCCTGACAGTCGGTCTGCAACACCAGATGATCCTCCTTCAGTTCAAGGCCTACGAGTTTCAGGCGTTGCGTATGTCCGCGATCCAGGGCGTCGGCTACCCGAAGCATGGCGGACAGCTTCAGAACCACAGCCCGGTCTTCGCGCGGCAGGCTCATGTAGCTGGCATGAGCTGACGATGGGCCTGACTTGCGATGATACCGCACCAGGTTGGCGACGATGGTCAAGTCATCGCGCTGCAATCCAAAGATCTCGCTATTAAGGACAATGTACTCGGAATGCCGATGATGCCCGCTGGTCCTGATGAAGTTGCCCACGTCATGCAGATAGCCAGCAGCCTCGAGTAGTAGCCGTTCCCGTCGGCCCATCCCGTGCGACTCCTTGAGGCGGTCGAACAGGAACAACGCGTGCTGCACCACATGCGTCGCATGATCCTCGTCGAAATGGTACCTGCGGCCCAGGCCTATCACCGACGCGACGACCTGCTTGTGCAGCTCCAGCTGAATCTCGTCACCCGATCCGCCCGACATCGATATCAGGAGGCCATCGCGCAGACTGACCCTCGGCACCACCAGTTCCTCGGCCCCTGTCCTCTCCAGGAATAGTGCCGTGATGACGAGTCCCGGGATCAGCGCCTCCGCTTCGGAATAGGGAACCCTGTACTCGGACACCACGCCCTCTACAGAGAGGCCCTTGAGCCTATCCACAAGAGCCAGGAACGTATCACGCGGAAGCACGCTGTAGTCCTGCCGGACCTCGGCGTTGCCTATCCGTGCGGCAAAGCGGGCATCATTGCCTATTACTATGAACGAGCGGACTCCGGCGAGCGGCAAGTCTTCCTCAAGTCCGTCGCATGCGGTCCTGACATTGTCACCCAGAAAGCGCATCAGGTACCCAGCCGAGCCCATCACCGCGCGAGACTGCTCGTCAACGCGAATGGTGCCCAGACGCAGGGAATGCGCTGCCACGATGCGTCCGCGGCGCAACAGCATCAGCTCGGTCGAACCGCCGCCGACTTCTATGATTATCGAATTGGTTCTGGCAAAGTACCGTGCGTCGTCTCCGAGCGCCCGCTGGACGGCCAGGTACATGTAATGGCTCTCTTCTATTGCCTCGATGATGTCGACGCGGAAACCTGTACGCATGGCCACCCTGTCGACAAAGGCGTCGCGGTTCTCCGCCTCGCGGAGCGCGCTTGTCGCGACCACCCGCGCCTTTGCTGGCTCCACGCCGTAGGTGCGTAGCAACTCGCCGAAACCCCGAAGCACCGCGATGCATTCCCTTGTCGATTCGCGGCTGACCAGCCCCGTGGTAAAAACATCACGGCCCAAGGCAACCGGCTTGCCAGCCCTGTCGAGAATCTCGTATTCGCCGCTGTCTGACACATTGGCAATCAGAGCACGGATACCAGTGGATCCGATCTCGATGACGGCCTCGATGCTCGTGCTCACGACGCCTCCGCTCCAACTTGATGATGCATGATCATCAGTATGCCGGACGCGGCTCGCCGGCGCAATACGCGAAACTGGGCGTGACACACGGTAGCCCCTTCGATATATAATGAAGTCATGGCTGATAGCAAGATCGCGGGCGCCGCGCCCCACCACACGCGTGCCACCTTGGTGGCTATATCACTCCTGCTCCTTCTGGCATCGTGTTCAACAAAGGATCGCTGGGCTCTCGTCCTCTGGCCACCGGAAGGTTCGGCACTTGCCTATGGAGCCGTCGTCCCTATTCAATTCAAGTCGAATATAACCAAGACCTACGCCGTCGACGTTCCCAAGTCCAGAGCCAAGGAAGAGCTGGATCTGTGGCGCGTCCAGACGTTCTCCTCAAGGTCAAAGGCAAAGACCATGGCAGCGTCCTTCGCGCCACTCGCATCGATATTCGGGGTGGCCGCCCGCGACGGATTGCTGCTCAGGGAGAAGCCCGACAACACATCCGATCAGGTCTACCGCCTCCGACTCGGGCAGGAGGTCAAGTTGCTTGGGAAAGTTGACGGAGCCGCGCTCGAAACAGGCGGCGCGCGGCTCGAAGGCGACTGGTACGAGGCGCTCTCCGATGATGGCACCAGAGGCTACGTGTTCTCGAACCAATTGCTGATGTGGGATGCCTCGAAGGGACCCAAGCCCGAGCCTAGCATGGGCAAACCTGCCGTGGACAGCTCGTTGTCGTCACTGTTCGACACAACGTGGCGGCCCGACTACTTCGATGCGATGGTCGCGGCTAGACAGATAGACCTGGGGTCGTACCAACCGCGGTTCGGCCTCTTCGCCGACGCGCTCAGGAAGGTCATTAGAGTAGAGCGATCCAACTTCTCCAGGATTTACAAGTATACGGACATCACCAAGCATGATGACGGCACATACGAGATTGTGCCCGGCGGCGCAACATTCTACTTTACCAGCGAAGGTTCACTGATATTCGTGCCATCACAAGCCGACATTCCGCCCGAAGTCCTGGCAAAGGCCCGGTCCGACGGTGGAGCCGACGCGGTAGTCTCGTATGCTTTTGTGAGGCAGCAGGAAGATGTGCTGGCGGTGGTAGCGGCCGAAGAACGACGGCAACTGTCGTTGCTGGCATCATTCGTCGCCGCGGGCGAGCGATTCGAGAGCGAGAGTACCGGCGTGTTCATCGCGACCAAGTCGACACGCTTTACCTGGGTAGCGTACGGGTCGCTGACGCCGCGGGTCATACCGGAGGGCGCCGGAGAAACCGGTTCCATAGCGATGGATCTGTTCCTGTCGCCGGAGCTCGCGGGCGCCTGGGATGGCGCCTTTACCCTGCGATTCGACGGTGACAAGCACCCAGTCGTTCGGTTTGCATACAAGCTCGATGGCGACACGCTGACTCTGGCCTATGTTCCTCCAGAATCGGTACAGAACGCCGTCATTTCGGTTTCAACGGGGCTCGAGACCGTCGCGACTCTGACCAGGTACCGGTAGCTCGTGGCCTTCGTCCAATTCACCGGCGTCTCGCTGGCTTTCGGAGCCCGGGACATACTCGCTGACGCTTCTCTGTACATGGCCGGTGGCACCAAGGCGGCACTCGCTGGCCCCAACGGAGCCGGCAAGACTACGCTTCTGCGGATCGTCGCAGGTCTTCTGCCGCCCGACGCCGGAGACCGGGCCATCCAGAAAGGCACCAGGGTCTCATACCTGGCACAGTCCGGCGCGGCATACCAGGGCTGCACAGTCTACGAGGAAACAGAGAAGGCCTATGGTGCCGTTGAAGCACTGCTCACCGAGCGCGATGCGATAGGTGCGCGGCTGGCCACCATGAAGGAAGGCGATGACAATCTCGAGCCGCTGCTCGAGTCGTACCACCAATTGGACGAGTCAATCAACGGTTCAGGCTACTGGCGACGCTCCGATCATATCCGAGAAGTGCTGGAAGGCCTGGGGTTCAAGCCCGAAGACGGAGAACGACAGGTGGGCGAGCTGTCCGGTGGCTGGCAGATGCGTGTGGCGCTGGCAAAAGTCCTGCTCGAAAATCCCGATATCATGTTGCTGGACGAGCCCACAAACTACCTCGACCTGGAGGCACGCGACTGGCTGGAGAACTACCTGGTCACTTTTGCGGGCGGATTTATCGTGGTATCCCATGATCGCTCCTTCCTCGATGCCACCGTCAAGGAAGTCTATGAGCTATGGAATGGCAAGCTGTCGCGCTACCCGGGCTCCTATACGGCATACGAACGCAAGCGAGCCCAGGAGCTGGAGACGCTGTTCAAGGCATGGGAAGCCCAAAACGAGGAAATCGCCAGGCTTGAAGACTTCATACGACGCTTCCGGTACCAGGCGACGAAGGCATCCCAGGTCCAGTCCCGCATCAAGCAACTCGACAAGATCGTGCCGATCATTGTTCCGGAAGGCATGAAACGTGTGCACTTCAGTTTTCCGCCTGCTCCACATTCTGGCCGCATCGCACTGTACCTCGATGGCGTCCGCAAGTCGTACGGGCCGAAGCGGGTGGTGGACGAGTTGTCGATGACCATAGATGCGGGCACCAAAATCGCATTCGTCGGCCGCAATGGCGCGGGCAAATCGACCCTGATGCGATTGATAGCAGGCATCGATACCGATTTCCAGGGCACCATACGACTCGGCACGGGCATAACGGTGGGATATTTCTCGCAGGATGTGGCAGACGCCCTGGATGAATCCAGAACCGTGCAGCAGGAAGCGGAATCGGCCTGCCCCACCAACCTGCTGCCAAGCATCAGGAACCTGCTCGGAGCCTTCCTGTTCCGGGGCGATGACGTGGAAAAGCCGGTGCGCGTGCTCTCCGGCGGCGAGCGCTCACGACTGGCCCTGCTCAAGATGCTGCTGCATCCTGCCAACCTGCTGGTCCTCGACGAGCCGACCAATCACCTCGACCTCGATTCCAAGGATGTCCTCCTGGACGCGCTCAGGCGATTCGACGGTACCGTGCTGTTTGTGTCGCATGACCGCTTCTTCATCGAGGGCCTTGCCGACCGCGTGCTTGAGTTGTCATGCGGCTCGTCTCCGCGCCTATATTACGGCGATTATGCGTACTACGTATCCAGAAAAGCCGAAAACCCTGATGGAATCGATGCCAGGGTAGCTCCTGCGCAGGTTTCACGGCCGGCCGATGCCAAGAACGCGCGCGAGCAGGACAAGCGGCGCAAGGCGGAACGCAATCGCCTGCGCAAGCGCGAAGAGGAGATTCTTGCCAGGCTCGGGGCGATAGACAAGGAACGTACCGAGATAGCCACAGCGATGGCCTTGCCCGGAAATTATTCTGACGGCGCGATCATGAAGTCACTCCAGACCAAGGACGACTCACTGCACTCGGAAGCGTCAGGCCTCTCCGACGAGTGGGAGGCGGTAGCCTCCGAGCTCGAAGGATACGCGGACCTGGATTGATGACAGAGAGGCAATCAGGCCGTACACAGGCACGATGCACGCGCCGAACGCCCCAATGACTCGAGCGAGTTGGAAGAGCCTTCCGAGTCATAGACGGCCGTCAGGCGCGCCATCGCCAGCACATGACCAGACAGCGCGGACAGCACCGCTGTCGATGTGGGTGCTGCCGGTGCCAGCAGCGAATCAAGCGCGTACAGCGTCATGACATACTCGTGTATGCCAGCGGGCGGGCATGGGCCACCCCATCCAAATTCCAGGTAGTCGTTCAACCCCTGTTCCATGCCTTCATCGAGGTGCGGATATTGAGGCAGACCAGAGCGCACTCGGGTCTCGGCGGCGCCGATATTCCAGAGCAGCCAGTGCGTCCACGGTCGATCGCATGGACCATCCATGTCCTCGCAGACAATGGCAAATGAGCGGACTCCAAGGGGAGCGTCGCTCCATGAAAGCCACGGCGACTTGTTTTCAGACTCGTACGCGCACTCGAACGGCAGCCATGCACCATCGGCAAAATTCGGGCTTGTCAGGATCATGGGTGTCCTCCCTGTATGCCGAGCCTCTTGAGCGCGGCATACTTTCATTATGACAAACATAGTCTATTTGTCAAGAGCCGAGATGACAATCCCACAACCGGCGTTTCTAGGTACGCATACCCAGGGCGTCAGCGTCATCGATGGCTTTGGCCCGCCGCAGGTAGCCGCGAAGGATTCGCGTCGAGACCAACAGCGTCACGATACCGCCGATCGCAAGCATGGAGCCTGAAAAGAGGAAGAAATCATAGAATCCATGAATCAGCACGGCCGAGATAAAACCCTTCTTCCGCGCAGCCGCGGCGTCGGCGGCGGTTGCGGCCCGCTTCGACATGCCCAGCCAGAAACCCATGACACCGGTAGCGGCCGCATGCATGGGCACCGCTGTAAAAGCCCGGAATATGAGGATCCACCCTCCATTGAGGCCATACATGAGGTTTTCAGCAAATGCAAAGCCCAGGCTTACACACACCGCGTAGAGAATGCCATCCATCACTTCGTCAAATGCCGGATTCTTGAGAAGGTAACGCTTCAGGAAGAAGTACTTGACTCCCTCCTCCACCATGGCAGCGGTTATGAACGACGTCCAGATCACCCCCAGCATACCCGGCAAGTGCGAGCCGGGTATATCCGCCACAAGCTCAAGGCCGATGGCCGGAATCGTCGCCAGAAAGCCATAGAGTATGCTATGTCCAATCAAGCCTACGGGCTCTGGACGAGCCCTGTCTGCCCTGATGAAGAGGAATATCAGAATTACCGATGGGAGCGCCGCTCCGCCGATCAGAACGGCAATATCCAGCATCATTCCAGTATACTATGCAGCTGCGGGGACGGGCCAGCCCCGCACGTAAAACGCGGTTGCCCCTTCCCCTACCACGTAGTAGTGTATTAGCCACAATGTTGAACAAGGAGACTCATGATGGATCAAAGCAGTCTGGAAGCGACCGCCACCTCGATACGCTGCCTTTCTATGGACGCGATACAGAAGGCCAATTCGGGCCACCCAGGCCTGCCTCTCGGCGCAGCGGAACTCGGCGCGCTCTTGTATGGTGAATTCATGCGGTACGACCCTGCCGCTCCGACATGGATAGATCGCGACCGTTTTGTGCTGTCGGCGGGACATGGATCGATGTTGCTCTACTCCATGCTGCACCTGGCTGGCTATGGCATATCGATCGATGACATCAAATCCTTCAGGCAGATCGGCTCCAAGTGCGCGGGCCATCCGGAGTATGGCGCAGCGCCAGGCATCGAGACGACGACAGGGCCGCTTGGCCAGGGTGTCGCCAACGCCGTGGGGATGGCACTTGCCGAATCAATGCTCGCCGCCCGTTTCAACACCGGTTCTGGCACTATCATCGATCACCATACTTGGGTTCTGGCCGGAGACGGATGCCTGCAGGAAGGCGTGTCCGCCGAGGCAGCCTCCCTCGCGGGCCATCTTGGTCTAGGCAAGCTGATCATGTTCTATGACGACAACGCTATCACCATCGACGGTGGCACATCGCTGTCATTCACCGAGGATGTCGGGGCGCGTTTCGCGGCATACGGTTGGCATGTCCAGAAGGGCGACATGTACGATGCCGACGCCGTACGCGGGATGGTGGCCGCGGCCAAGACCGAGACCGGCAAGCCTAGCATCATCATGCTGAAGAGCATCATCGGCAAAGGCGCGCCAACCATGCAGGGATCGCACAAGGTCCATGGCGCGCCTCTTGGAACGGAAGAAGTCGCCCGCGCCAAGGTCGCGATGGGCGTCCCCGCCGATGCCGAGTTCTGGGTCGATCCCAAGGCGCATGCCTTCTTCAGCCGACGGGTCAAGGAACTCGCCGCATCCAGAGCCACATGGGAGTCAACCTACGCCACGTGGCGGGCCCATGAGCCGGCTCTGGCAGCCGAACTGGATGCCATGCTGGCAGGCGACGTGTCGGCGCCGATAACGTGGCCAGGCTATGAGGTTGGCGCGTCCGTTGCTACGCGCAACGCCTCAGGCGCCGCTCTGGCAGCCGCGTATGCCGCCTGGCCAGGCCTGATAGGCGGCTCTGCCGATCTCACCGGTCCCAACGTTACGGCCCTTCCAGGGCCAGCCTATGGAAGGAGCAACCGCGCAGGCAGGATGCTGCACTATGGAATCCGTGAGCATGCGATGGCGGCCATCTCGAATGGTCTGGCCATTCATGGTGGATTCAGGCCATTCTGCGCGACATTCCTGGTGTTCGTCGATTACTTTCGCCCGAGTCTGCGATTGGCAGCCTTGATGGGTCTACCCGTGATATACGTGCTTACCCATGATTCTGTCTACATAGGCGAAGATGGGCCGACCCATCAACCTGTGGAGCATCTCGCGTCGCTCCGAGCCATTCCCAACCTCCTGGTACTGCGTCCTGCCGATGCCGAGGAGACAAATGAGGCGTGGTCTTGGGCGATGGCCCACACGACCGGTCCAACAGTCATGGCGCTGACTCGTCAGAACTTGCCAGTGCTGCACAAGGCGGACCCCATCTGGCGGGACACCTTCAGGACCGGAGCCTATGTCGTCAAGAATACCGCCGAGGATCCCGACGTCGTCGTTCTGGCCAGCGGCAGCGAGGTCGATCTGGCGATCAAGGCCGCGGACCTCGCGCCGACACGAAGTGTGCGGGTCGTATCGGTTCCTTCACTGGAGACCTTCATCGCCCAGCCGCAGGAGATCCGCGACACGATTGCCCCGCCCGAAGCCAGAATCCTGGCCTGCGAGGCCGGCAGGTCAATCATATGGGACTCCATAGCCGACGGATTCCTCGGTATCGAGCGCTTTGGCGAATCGGGCCCTGGCGCCAAGGTGGCGGCGCATCTAGGCCTGACGGCCGAAGCACTTGCCGCTCTCATCAATGCATAGATCGGTGCCTGCCTGACAGTGGCAGCGAAAGACTAAAAAAAAGCGGCGACCAATGTGGTCGCCGCTTTCTGTTGATCCAGCTAACGCTGTTGATTACCACCAGCCAAAAGCGGTGCCGCAGCGAGTCAGATACCAGACGGTTATGATCGCGACGACGACGGCATAGGTAAAATACCAGAGCGCGAGTGCTTCACCGTCGCGCCGGGCCAGCATGCCGTTGAACAGCGCCCCACTGAGGCTCACGAGGTATCCTGTCAGGGCAAGGACACCATAAAACGTGTTGGGAGTGGCAAGCGCGTCCAGAGAAAAGACGAACGAAAAGGCGAAAATGAAGATGAACAGGACAAAATTAACGAGACCGTTCTTTGTATCCATGGCATTTGGCTCCTTTTCCGTATCGGGAGATAACGAAACGTAGTATACTCCGCGGTATGGCTGTTGTCCATCTCGAATGCGGTGCATATCCCACTCACCCGCAGAGGAGGCTACCATGAAGACGGTTTGCGTAATCGTGGCTGATGGCTGTGAAGAGGTAGAGGCGATTACGCCCATAGACTACCTGAGAAGAGCCGGACTCCAGGTCGTTGTTGCCGGCTTGACGAGCCGCGAAATCATCGGCGGACACGGCATTGCCATAGCTGCCGATGTCGTACTCGATGATGTGGACGATGACGAGTATGCGTGCGTCGTTGTCCCGGGCGGCGGCGGCGGCGCCAAGGCCATAGCGGCAAATTCCACCGCCATCGCCCTTATCAAACGACAAGCAGCGGCCGGCAGACTCCTGGCCGCGCTGTGCGCCTCGCCGGCTGTCGTACTCGGACAGGCATGCAAGTTGCTCGCCGGCAGGCGCTTCACCTGCTATCCTGGCATGGAAGAGCTGGTCCCTGAGGGCCGATTCGAGTCGACGCGGGTCGTTGTCGATGGCGACCTCATCACCGCGAGGGCAGCCGGCTGCGCTGGAGAATTTGCCGTCGCCATAATCCGTGCCCTGTTGGGCAGCGCCAAGGCCGACCAGATTGCTCAGACCGTTCTTCTGACTTGATGCTTCGGCGCTGGCCGGAATATCAGAAGTCCGAGACGGCTACCGCGCTGGGTCGCCTCGACAGCTTGCCATAGCGCGCGGCAAGCATAGCAACACCCAGGCCCAGAACCAACCCGGCAAGACCAGAAAGAGCCTGGGTCCCCTCGGTGGCGCTCTTGATAAGCGCGCCTATGCCAAGGTAACCGGCAAAGAAGAGCGCGAGCGGCATAACCAGCAACCACAGCACGCCGGAGGTCTTAGCTGAATCCGGTATCTGCAATTCCACAACATCGCCAACGGATATGGCCGATCCTGGCATCGCGACCGCCTCAAGCTCCTTACCCGCGATTCCGCAACCGCCACCGCTGGCGGAGCACGCAGCGCATCCCTCACTCAAACCTATCCTGACAGTGACGGCGGCGCCGTCAACCTTTGTCGCTATTCCCCGTTCCTTCATTGAACACCTCCATACAAGGCACGCGCAGAGTCTCAATCGACAGTGCTCGACCCGCGCTGTCCACTTCTATGACACAGCCCTGCAACTCGGGCGATTCAACAGCGTCCTTTGCCCACACCGGTACGCCGCTCAGAAATTCCTCTATCCGTGTCGCCGCGTCCATACCACCGACAGACATCAGGCTTCCGGTCCGACCCGCATCCGTTATCGTCGCGGTTCCATCCAACGACACCGCGGCATCGGCGGTCAGCGCCCTTCCGAACGATCCGATGATGGCGCTGATCCTGCCATCTGCATACTTGAACATAGCTCGTTTCTCCGCTGTCGTGGCGGCCCTGAAATCCATTATCACGACAGGCGAGTCTTCCCTGAGCCGCGGAAGCGCCGCGTCGAAGACCCTGAATGGGTTGTCCAGATGCACCCTGGTAAACCCGGCTTGCCCAAGCAGTTGCACGACCACTACCGGTCCCTTCTGTGTAGCGTATGTCCTGAACCCGCGGCCGGGAACCCCAGGAGGATAGTTGAGCGGCCGGAGTAGCCACGGACTCTTTGGGAACGCCTCGACAATGTCCTTCTTATAAAAGGCGGCTTCCCCTGTAGTGATTACATCTATGCCAAGCTTCTTCAAATATACTGAATGCGCCTTGCCAATGCCAGAACCGCCGGTGGCGCTATTGCCGCAGGCCAGTACAAGGTCAATGTCGAGTTCACGCCTGAGGCGAGGAAGCAGCTTCTTGACCGCGAATATGCCGACCCGGCCGACTATCTCGCCAATATATAGTATTCGTATGCCCACGCGAACAAGGTACAGGAAAGAGGCCCGAGCTTCAAGCGGAGACACCTACTGCTTGTCATACCGTTCGACCGTGTCCTCCACATATTCGACCCCAATGCCGACCTGAGCGAACATCTGCTCGCTCTCGGCGCCCGCGTGGTACTTGCGTTCGCAAACGACGCGAACAATGCCGCAGTTTATGATCATCATGGCACATGCGCGGCATGGCGTCATCTTGCAATAAAGCGTCGCTCCACCGATGGCGATGCCACGCCTGGCCGCCTGGCATATGGCATTCTGTTCGGCATGGACGCTGCGCACGCAATGTGTGGTCTCCGTACCATCCTCGTGAATGGTCTTCTTGAACTGATGCCCCACCTCGTCACAATGTGGCAGCCCCGCGGGCGCGCCGACATAGCCGGTAGCGAGTATCTGGTTATCACGCGCTATCACACAGCCGGAGCGACCGCGGTCGCACGTCGCACGCTTGGCTATGGCTCTGCACACTTCCATGAAGTACTCATCCCAGGTCGGGCGAACATGTTCCTGGTCAGTCATCGGTCACCTCCGCTGCCAGTATATAGTGCTATGAACCAGCCTGGAACCAATAAAACATGCCTAGTTCATCGAAGCTTGCATCTCTCCATATACGACACCACCAGGAGTGGTTACCCAAAACAAGCCATACAAGGGGCAGTGGCATCAGATACCGAGATGCAAGCTTCGATGAACTATATGAAACATGCAAGCACCAATATGGCCACACCACTCGCTTGTTGAGGCCGTGATTTTTATGGTAGGTTCTGCATCCGGAGGTTCTTGATGAAATCCCTGAGAACAACCACCGCTCTTGTCACCGCAGTGCTGCTCATTGCCTCGACGAACGCATGCAAGGCTGGGCCTAACTTGGCAGACGGATTGTATGCAAAGATCGATACGGTCAAGGGCGCCATAACGATACGACTCGAATACCAGAAAGCACCGCTCGCTGTAGCCAATTTCGTAGGCCTCGCCGAAGGTACACTCGACGCCGCCTCTGGCAGGCATTTCTATGACGGCCTGACCTTTCACCGTGTCGAGCCTGGCTTCGTCATCCAGGGTGGCGATCCAGCAGGCGACGGATCAGGTGATCCTGGTTACAATTTCCCCGATGAATTCAGCCCGGAACTCAGGCATGATACGGCGGGAATCGTCGCCATGGCCAATTACGGCCCCGATACCAATGGCAGTCAGTTTTACATAGCGTTGGCACCGCTGCCTGCCCTCGATGATACTTATACCGTTTTTGGCAAGGTCATAGATGGAATGCCTGTCGTGCAGAAGCTTGCGGTCGGGGATGTGATGACCACCGTCTCGATTATCCGCGTCGGAGCTGATGCCAAGCAGTTCAAATCCGATCAAGCGGCATGGAATACTTATTATGCTGCCGCCGCGACAGCGTCGAAGGTCAGGCTGACCTCTGCACGCAAGAAGGTGGTCGATGCCATCATGACTCGGTGGCCAGGACTGCAGGCTCGCCCCGATGGCATCCTGACCAGCATGCTGACAGAAGGCACGGGACAGAAGATTAGGCGCGGCTCCATAGCCAAGGTAAGCTACAAGGGCATGTTGCCCGATGGCCGCGTCTTTGATCAATCAATACTGCACGGTGGCCCGTTTGAGTTTGAGCTTGGCATGGGCAAGGTCATTCCGGGCTGGGACATGATAATCCTTGATATGAAGAAAGGCGAAAAACGACTGGTTGCCATACCGCCAGAATATGCGTATGGCACCCAAGGCGCTGCCGGCATCATACCGCCGAATTCCTACCTGATATTCGAGCTGGAACTAGTCGATTTCACGCTCTAGCCTGATTCAGTCCTTCTGTTCCGCCTGTTCTTCCTCGAGCATTGTCCAGCGCCCGTCCTTCTGGACGAAGCGTGAGGCCATCGCCTCGATATATCGGCCGTCTTCACCCGAGAGCCTGAGACGGCCCGCAGGGACGTTTACCTCGATGACACGGAACACGGTGCCATCATACGGGATGCGCACGCCTTCTCCGGGCATCGCGCGTCGCGCCTCGCGGTAGAAGCCATATTCGTAGGCAAGACAGCAGAGCAGGCGTCCGCAGGGGCCGGAAATCTTGAGCGAGTTGAGCGAGAGATTCTGATCCTTGGCCATCTTGATCGATACCGGCACCAGTTTGTCGGTGACGCCATGGCAGCACAGCACTCTGCCGCAGACTCCGCACCCTCCGACAACGCGAGCCTCGTCCCTTACGCCGATCTGGCGCAATTCTATGCGCATTTTGAAAATGCCCACTAGATCCTTTACAAGATTCCTGAAATCGACCCTCGAGTCGGCGGTAAAGAAAAACAGGACCTTCTGTTCGTCAAACAGGTAGTGTGCAAAGACCAGCTTCATGGGCAGATTGTGCGACTTGATCTTCTCTTGGCAGAGTACATAAGCCTTGCGCTCTTTGTCCTCATCCAAAGCCCGGCGTTCGATATCAGCCGTCATCGCCATGCGCTCTATCTTTACCACATCATCGGCGCGTACAAAGCCAGGAACAGCGACCGTACCGAGCACGGTGCACATATCCTTACCGTACCGTGTCGGAGCGATTACGCGGTCTCCGGGTTGCAGCGGTGTGTCGCATGCGGCGTAATATGTCTCGTTGTATGGCTCGGCCTTGAGTCGGTATAGAGGGAACGGCAGGTCGCCGATGTGCTCACCGACCGGTGAGCCACGGTCTGAATTGTCGGTCGCCTCATCTTCAAGATGGCGCAGATCATCATCGGACTGCTCGTACCCCGTATCTTCAATCATCATGGTCTCTCCTCCAGCCCGGCTTCACTCGTGCAAGCCGGTTCCAGTTCCGGGGTTCTCAGTGGCGATATCGAAATGGTCGATGCATTTCAATATCGCTGCTAGCGCAGAAGATCCACAAGCAAACCGTGGATCTCATCAAGCCGCCGCAGGATATCCAGCTTGTCTCGCTGGGTCGAAAGTACTTCCGCGGCGAGGCGCTCGAGGCGCTCGTCAATGATCACGACCGTGGTGAACTTCTTGCGCTTCAGGATGTTTCCGCCTGAAGATTTTTCGACCACGTCGTAGGCTCGTTCAACAACATAATGTACGAAATTCCGGACCGCCGACTTGTATGCCCTGATCCGTTCGGGATTGGGATCCCGTCTCAGATCCTCACCGGCGGCATGCACTGAATCGAGCAACTCAGAAGCCTCGGCTTCGGAAAATGGCTCTCCTTCGGCCGCAGGCGTCTGCTCGATAGTCTCGGCGTCCTTGAATATCGACTTGAAGGCCTTGGCCTTGGTAGCTTCTTTTTTCTTCTCTGTCTTCTTGCCACTCAGGCCCGGCACCAGACCGAGCATCAGATTGTCTGGCAGCTCTACCTTTGCCATACTGGCCCGGCTCCAACCTCGCCGCGACGCTCTTCCGCGGTCGCGTCAAAACCAACCGGCCTGATCCTGGAACCGTGCTTCCTCATGAAGGCTATCATCGCTTCTTCGGTCCCATCCGCCGGCCCTGAGACTTCGACATCGCCATGGATGGTGACACTGGCATCTGCATCGAGTCGGGGGGCAAACACGTTGCCGACGATTACACCGCCATCCAGGATGGTCAGCCTCTCGGAGACACAGACATCGCCGCGAACAATACCGCCGATGATGGCGGATCGAGCGAATATCGACGCGTCACAGCGAGCCGCTTCACTGACGATGATCTTGCCGCTGGTTCGGATTGAACCTCGAACGTCACCGTCAACCCGTACAAAGCCTTCAACTATCAAATCGCCGCGGAACGAGCTGTCGGGGCCAAGCAGGGTATTTACAAGTACATCTCGTGGTGTGGGCATGGCTTGCGGCTACCTGTCAGCCGTTATCGGGAGGCCGTTGCGGAACCAACACGTATATTGAGGAACTGGAGCGGATCGATAGTCTCGGTGCCCAGATGCACTTCATAGTGAAGGTGCGGCCCCGTGGAAAGGCCGGTGTTGCCAATGTAGCCTATTATCTGCCCTTGCTTGACTATCGCGCCCTTCTGAACCTTGAAGGCGCTCAGGTGCGCGTACCTGGTCAGGAAGCCGTGTTTGTGCTCGATGATGATGTTGTTGCCCATGCTGGTGTCATACGCGACCGAGACGACCTTGCCATCAGCAGTCGCCATGATCGGATCGCCTGATCTGAAGGTGGAAAGATCTATGCCTTTGTGTATGTACCATGAACCATAGATAGGGTTCTCGTTCTGGCCGTAATACATTGATATGTGGCCAATTCCGCCTTTTATGGGCCATATGTTCGGTATCTCGGACAGTATCCCACCCTGTGCTGCTATTGTTGAGCCAAGCTCGTTGAGTGGCTTGACGCTTCTCTCAAGGTATCCGGTTACCCGCTCAATCTCGGATGCCTCGCGCAGGCTGCCGGAGCCAATCTCCGATGGCGAGAAAAAGGCCGCCAGATCGCCGTCGGTGCGCGACGTGTTCTCGGCCTTGCTGCTCGCGCCTATGGTCGACAGTGTCGCATCGAGCGCCACCTGGAACGACCGGGCGGCCTTGACCAGTCGGCTGGTACTGTCCCTTATCGTATCGAGGTCGGCCTGCGTCGACTTGAGCGCGTCCGATTTGCCTGCAAGTTTGCCGGCGACATCGCCGTAGCCGATGCTGGAGTAACTCAGGAAGCCTATGCCTGCCATAATGACCAGCGCGAACGCGGCTAGACCAAAAAAGCTGATCTGCACATTGAGGATGCGCTTTTCGGTGTGCGGCACAAGCATGATTGTCAGCTTCTGCCTGCCTGCGCGGACAAAACTCGACCACCGCTGTGAACAGAAGACGCCAAAACGCCGGAAGGAGGCTCCGATACGTCGCGCGAACGACTTTTCTGCTTCTTTATATCGTTTTAGCGTGGCCAACCCGCCCCCTCCGCCTGTGTAAATTCAATCGATCATAGCACGCTGTCATCAGTGCTGTCAAACCGATCGCTACTATATCCCGCATACATATATCGGCACAATATCGTCGTACATTCATCGCTCGAACCGGCGATCAGCAGAGCCGGTGGCGCCATCCGCGGCATACACTTGCCGACGATACCGATTCGTAAGTAAATTCGGTCAACACAATATCCTAACCACCACGGGAGATACTCCATGGCCGTACACCAGTTTCAAGCTGAAGTGAATCAACTGCTCCAGCTTATCATCCATTCGCTGTATTCGCACCGAGAGATATTCTTGAGGGAACTTGTTTCCAACTCCTCGGACGCCATAGACAAGCTCAAATACCTGACTGTCTCCGACGAGGCATACAAAACCATGACCTTCGAACCGGCCATCAGGCTGCGATTCGATGCCGAGACGGGCACGCTGACCATAGCCGACAATGGCATAGGCATGGACGAGGCCGACCTGGTCGAGAATCTTGGCACGATCGCCCGCTCCGGCACCCGTCGCTTCATCGAGGCGATGGCCGAGGACAAGCGCAAGGACTCGAACCTGATCGGCCGCTTCGGTGTAGGGTTCTATGCCAGCTACATGGTAGCCGATGAAGTGACCGTGACAACACGCAAGGCTGGCCAGGACAAGGCCTGGGTCTGGAAGAGCGATGGCAAGGGCGCATACGACATCGAGCCGGGCACACTGGACGACCATGGCACCACCATCGTACTCAAGATGAATGACGATGGCAGGGAATATTTGAATCGCTGGCGTCTTGAGGAACTTGTCAAGAAGTACTCAAACCACGTCGCCTACCCTATTTATCTGGCATATGACGAAGACGAATACGACGACAAGGGCAAGAAGAAAGACACCAAGATACACAAGGATGATCAGATCAACAGCGCCCAGGCGTTGTGGAGAAGGCAAAAGACCGACATCAAGGACGATGACTACATCGAGTTCTACAAGAACATAGCCGATTCTGACGAGGAGCCGCTGCTCTGGTCTCATACCAAGGCAGAAGGTACAATCGAGTACACCACGCTGTTCTATATCCCGTCCAAGGCGCCCTTCGACTTGTACCATGCCGATTACAAGCCCGGCGTCAAGCTGTATGTACGCCGCGTCTTCATCACCGATGACGACAAGGAGCTCCTGCCGGTATATCTGCGTTTCGTCCGTGGCGTAATCGATTCGGAAGATTTGCCGCTCAATGTCAGCCGCGAGATTCTGCAGCAGAATCGCGTCATGAACTCGATCAGGACCGCCTCGGTCAAGAAGATACTAGGAGAACTGAAGGATCTGGCCGGTCGCGACAAGGAAAAATACGCCGCCTTCATCACCGAGTTCAACCGCCCGCTGAAGGAAGGCCTGTACGGTGATTTTGCCAATCGCGAAGCCTTGCTCGAGCTGGTACGCTTCAAGAGCACTTCTGTTGAAGGCTGGACGTCGCTGGCCGATTACAAGTCGCGCATGACCGGCGATCAGAAGGCCATCTACTTCATAACCGGCGATTCCGAGGAGCGTCTGCGCAAGTCTCCGCTGCTGGAAATGTACCGCAAACAGGGCATAGAGGTGCTGCTGTGCTCCGATGAGATCGACGAACTGGTCATGCCGATGGTCGGCAAATTCGGCGACCTGGAGCTCAAGGCCGTCAACCGCGCCGGAGCTGAAAAAGAGTTCGAGGACAAGCACGATGACCAGAAGGCCAAAGACCTTGCGCCTGTCATCGAGCGCATCAAGAAGGCCCTGGGTGACGAAGTAAAGGATGTGCGCCTGTCCGCCCGTCTGACGGAGAGTCCTTCGTGCATCGTTGTTGATACTGACGACCCGACGCTGCAGTTGCAGCAGTTCATGAAGAGCATGGGTCGCAGTGATGGCTTCGACGCGAAGCCGATTCTGGAAGTCAACAGTGACCACCCGCTCTTCAAGCGCCTGGCCGATTCTGCCGACGAGACTCTGGCCGCCGACATATCGCGCGTGCTGCTCGATCAGGCACTCCTCGTCGAAGGCGCCCCTCTCAAGGATCCAGCCGACTTTGTGACGAGGATGAACCGGCTTATAGGCTGACGCCGCGCCAAGGCAACGATTCCCGGGTCGTCTCTGGACGGCCCGGGCTTTTTTCTCCCCTTTTCCGCCACATCAAATCGAGTCTTGCTTAGACACGCAACCTCACTGTAATTGCTCTTGACATATATTGAGCATATGCCTATATTAAACCTAGCGCCATTTACAGGCATATGCCTGATTTACGCTGAACGCCGTCGGCGTTCTCCTATCGATTGAATCATGGAGGCTACTATGCCTGGTATGAATAGAACTGGACCCAATGGCAATGGACCGATGACTGGACGAGGCTTGGGTGCGTGCAGAGGAACTCGAGGAGGCTGCGGTGGCAGAGGAAACGGCGCGGGCCCAGGAATGGGGCGTGGTGGACAAGGTGCCGGTTTCGGTGGCGGCCTGAGAGCAGGAATGGGCCGCGATCTCGGCATGTTCCGCGTGGGCTACGACGATGCCGAACATATGTCGGCGCCATCTGACGATATCAAGAGTGCCCTTGAGGGCCGGGCGGCCTTCCTGCGCGCGGAACTCGCCAGAACCGAATCACTCCTTGGATCATCAGCCAGGACGGCAAACGCCTCTGGCGCAAGCGATTCTGGTACAGGCGGTACAAACTAGACAGTGGTGACAAGAGAGCGCGCCAGAGTCGTGCGTGTGCCGCTCTTGTCACCCATGTTCAGGTGCGATAGATTTGGACGATGAATAGCGAAATTGCCCCATTGCATCAGCAAGACCAGAATCCGATGCTTCAACTCATCGAGTATCTTGAAGCGTACAAGCTGATCAATGCTATGGAATCCGATACTACTAACCAGTTTCTCCGCTTCATAGCCTCGCATCAAGATGCCTTCATGCGGTCATGCGCGCTTGGCCATATTACCGGATCCGCATTGGTAGTCGATCCGTCTATGACGATGACACTGCTTGTCCATCACCGCAAACTGGGAAAATGGCTACAACCTGGAGGGCACTGCGAAGCCGGCGAAACTGCGCTACAGGCAGCCATGCGCGAGGCGCTCGAAGAGACTGGCGTGCGGGCCATCCCATACGCCCCGGGCCAGATATTCGATATTGATATTCACTCGATACCCGATCGTCCCGATACGCCGGCACATTACCATTACGATGTGCGCTTTCTGCTCGTGGCGCAGCCGGGGCAGACAACCGTTAGCCATGAATCGCATGCGGTGGAATGGGTACGCCTTGATGAGGCCCTGCGGCGAAACCCGGAAGAGTCAATAGTCAGGATGCTCGCCAAGGTCTCCGCCTTGTCGCTCGCCAAGGTCTCCGCCTTGTCGCTCGCCAAGGTCTCCGCCTTGTCGCTTTCATAACGGCAGCAACTCAACTCTTCATGCCGACAAGCGGTCGCACAAGTGATTCCAGACCATTTTCCTTAATCACATAGAGCGAAGACAACAATTCACCGATTTCGCCCCTCGGGTAGCCCTTGTGGGAGAACCAGACAACATAGGCCTCTGGCAAGTCGATGAGCAGTCGGCCGGCATACTTGCCAAATGGCATGCGAGCGTTGGCCAGACGAATCAGCATCGCAGGATTAAAATCAGGCAGATCTTCCATGGCTCTGGACGATAGCATGCGTCGACGATCAACAGCCATAGCGGGGCTATCGCTACCGAGCGGCGCTCGGACCCATCGATTCCGCCCTATGCCGGCCTTCATCTGGAGTGCCCGGGCGGAACCGCCCTCCAGCCCTCGACATCCTGTCTCGGGCTTCCGGGCCGGGGTTCTCGCTTCCGCGCGCGTCCTGCGCGCTCTTCCGCGCTATCGCGCGGCGCTCGAACCCATCGATTCCGCCCTATGCCTTATTAAAAAATCACCCGCCCAAGGAGGGCGGGTGATTTTTTAGGCGCCGGGCGGAATCGAACCGCCGCATGAAGGTTTTGCAGACCTCTCCCTTACCGCTTGGGTACGGCGCCAATTTTTTCTACCGAAAAAATTACTACAACACTCTACCTTACGCCGCTAGCGCGTATCCGCGCGTTCGGCGCCATGTGCGTCAGCACATTTTTAAATAACATATTGCGCACACTTGGCACCTATCCGTGCGCTCGAAGAATATACTCAAACAGCTCATCTTTGTAAAGCGGCAAGCCAGATGGATGGCTGCCGAATAAAAGGCCACCCGGGTCTTCCGGGTGGCCGATTGCTGAACTGAAACAGGGACTATCGGCTTGTCTTGGTAGCCGCATGCGATGCGGCGGCTTTCGGCTTCATATTCGCCTTGACGTTTTCCCACAGCTGCACGAACCCAGAGGCTATGTATACGGTGGAATACGTGCCTGAAACCATGCCAACGAGCAGCGCCAATGCGAAGTCCTTGATGCTGCCCGTGGTAAAGAGGAACAGCGATAGAACCGCGAGCATCGTTGTCAACGTGGTAATGAAGGTACGACCAAGCGTTTCTGTTATCGACTTGTCTATGACCAGCGCCAAGGATGCGCTTGGGTCGAGCTTGCTGTCTTCCCTGATTCTGTCAAAGATAACGATGGTATCATTGATTGAGTAACCCAGAATCGTCAGTATGGCGGCTATCGATGTGGTGTTGAATTCCATGCGAGTCCAGACGATGAACCCGACCATGATAAGGCCATCATGGATGATTGCCAATACGGCGCCGAGTCCATATTGGAACTTGAACCGAATGGTTGCATAGACCAGGATTGCCAGGACAGTCAACAGCGTCAGTTTCCATGAACTGCTGGCCAGGCTCTTCGAGAACTGCGCGCCAACGTAGTCGGTGCGCATGGTTATTACCTTGTCGGCACCAAATGTTCCTTCAAGCGCCTTCTTGACCAGGCCCGGAATCTTTTCGCTGAACGACTTGTCTTTGCCGTCATCACGGACCCGTATCATGTACTGCATCGAGTCGGCGGCACCGACATTCTGCACTGACACAGAGCCTACGGTCTCAACCGACTTGCGAACCTGCTCTATGGTGCCGTACGCCTCGCTTGCCACCTTGGGACCACGATGCACCAGCACCGCTTGTGGCCCAAGCGTGTAGTCGCCCTGATAGGTGGGAACCAGAAGAGTCGCCGAGAGTCCGGCTCCATCCCGAATCGTCACATCGATGTTTTCAGCCTTCATGGCTGTGGCCAGATCGGCTATGGTTCCGACGGTCTTGAGGTCCCAGCTCGCGGTATGCGCTACCACGTCGGCACCGGAGAACACGACTATCACCGCTGATTCACTGATCGACAGGACCGGCGTACCCTTGCCGGCATAGGATATGTCGGCCGCCGGGAACGCCAGCTGGACATACTGATTGACGCCGGCCTGGAAATCCACACCGAGGTTGAATCCCTTGGTCACAAGGCCGGCAAACCCAAACACGATCAGCGCGATGGAGACCAAGGCCGCCGGCAGAAACGCCTTGTGGAATTGGATGACTCGTTTCATTTGACCCTCCAGCTGATCGACAAGGTCTGCCGTTTGAACACATCGGTATTGAAGTCGAAGATGAGTCTGGAAACGAACAGTGCGGTAAAGAGCGATGACATGTTACCAATCGCGAGGCTGACGGCGAATCCCTGTATGGCGCCCGTTCCAAGCTGGGCCAGGAACAATGCAGCCAGGATAGTCGTGATATTGGAGTCCATGACCGCCCAGAAGGCCTTGGCGAAGCCTGCCTGGATGGAAGCCTTGCGGCCCTTGCCCTCCCGGAGCTCTTCCTTCATGCGCTCGAAAATGATCACGTTCGCGTCGACGGCCATGCCTATCGTAAGCACGAAGCCGGCTATCGACGGCAGGGTCAGCGTCAGGTTGAAGGCTGACAAGATCGAGAACATCAGGTACAGGTTGAGTACCTGGGCAATCGCGGCGTTGACGCCCGCACCCTTGTAGTAGATCAGCATGAACGCAAACACGGCCAGAAGGCCGATAACGACGGCGTTCTTGCCCTGATTGATGGCATCGGCACCGAGTGAGGCACCGATGGCCTGCTGCGACTCGACGACCAACTCGACAGGGAGCGCGGCGGATCGCAGGATGAGAGCCAGATTGTTGGCCTCATCGGCCGCGAAACCGGTGATCTTGACGTTGGCCTGGATGGGGCCGGATATGCGGGCACCGGTGCGGACACGATCGTCAAGGACGACGGCCATGGTCTTGTTCACATTGGCGCTGGTCAGCTTGAAGAAAATGTCGCCACCTTCCTTGTCGAGGTTGAAGACGACCTCGGGCTGGCCTGTTATCGGATCGGACGATACGGTGGCGCTCTCTATGTGATTGCCATCGAGCCCCGGCTCCGCGTTGATCACCATGTAGCGACCGGTCCACTCGTCGAGTCCGTAGGCGTCCTTGGTATAGAACTTGCGGACAACGGTGCCGGCCGGGATGAGCGACTGATCGGCAAGATTCAACTTGTCATCGATCGCGAGCGGGTTCGCCTCAAGATAGGTGGTCAATTTGGATGTGGCTTCCTCATCGACAATATGGAAGGCCAGCTTGCCCCTGCCCATGATGATACCGTTGATGCGCTCAGGATCGGCGGCGCCTGGAATCTCCACATAGATGCGGTCATCACCCTGGCGGCGGATGACAGGTTCGGTCAGGCCGAACTTGTCGATGCGGTTGTTCAGCACCTCCACGGCCCGTACGACAGCATCATTGCGCTCGGCGGGAGACAGGGTGCGACCTGTCTTGGTCTCCAGAGCGGCCAGATCGGCCCGTATGATGACCGACATGCCGCCGGACAGATCCAGACCTAGCTGAACCGCGCTGCCGTGCAGGGTCTTCAGCGACAGGACATGCGTTCGGTAGTAGTCTTCAAGATCGGCCAGCGCATCGGCTTTGTTGTCGAACGCGGCCAGATACGCCTTGGCGCTCCAGACCTGCGGGGTCTTGAGTCCCAGATCCTTGTATATCTTCCTGGCGCGCTTGACCATGGGGTCATATTGTACAGGAAGCGGTGACTCGTCGTTGGCTGTCGCCAGCTTTTCCAGCTCGGCCATGTCCGCGCGGGCAACGCGCCAGGCATAGTCACGTATCTGCTCACGGGAGCCGAGTGCAAGCGCCTGATCTTCCTTCGGGGTCAGATAATACCAACGAATGGAAGGGATCAGGAACGCGAATGCGACGGCCAACACGATGAGCACGATGAGAAATCTTTTGGTTTTGTTCATTCGTTGACTCCGGTGGGTGTCGAAAGGAGGTGGGAATCGCGCCTCCGCGAGGTTGCGAAGGCGCGGGACGTCACTTTGCGGCTTCTTGCTTGTCCTCGACGGCGGGAGTCTCGGACTCTTCGCCACGAGCCTCGACAGTCGCTATGGCCGACTTGGTAAACTCGAGCTTTACTGAATCTTCGACCTTCACGACGACGGTCTTGTCCTTGACGGACGCGACAGTGCCATGAATACCGCCAATAGTGATGACCTTGTCACCCTTCTTGACGCCGGCGATCATCTGCTGCATGGCCTTTTGCTTCTTGTTCTGCGGCCTGATGATCATGAAGTAGAAAATCGCGAAAACAGCGCCAAACATCACGACGGTCGATATCATCGAACCGGTAGAATTGGCTGCGGCCTGGAACAGGCTCAAACCAGAAAAAAGACCACTCATGTCTATGCCCTCAATGTTAGGAAGGATTGTTGCTCAAGGTACCATAGAAGGCATGGACCGTCAAGTTTGGGTCGAGGATGGCACGTCAGAAGGCATGGAGACAGAAACGCGTTGCCGCGCCTCTCTTTTCTCCATGCCTCCGTGTCTCCCTGAATCCTGCGCTGTCTGGTTACGGTACGACGCGGGTGCCGGCGTTGCCGTCCACAGCGTCCTGGGCCTTTTCAAGGCTGGTGATGACGACAACCTTGCCGCCGCGCTTCACGAAGTCCATTGCGGCTTCGATCTTAGGTCCCATCGACCCCTTGGGAAACTGCCCTTCTGCCATGTATCGCTCGGCCTCGGCTACGGTTATCCTGTCCAGGACCTTCATGTCGGGCTTCTTGTAGTTTACGGCAACCTTGTCCACACCGGTCAGGATCAGGAGCTCATCGGCCTTGATCAGGCCGGCCAAGAGGGCGCTTGCCCTGTCCTTGTCTATGACGGCGTCCACACCCTCGAGCATGCCATCGGCCGTTCTGCATACGGGTACTCCGCCGCCGCCCACCGCGATGACAACCCTGCCCGAATCAAGCAGCTCCTGGATCACGGCCTTCTCGACGACATCGACAGGGATCGGGGAGGCTACGACGCGACGATAGCCCCGGCCCGGGTCTTCCTTCATGATCCAACCCTTGGCCTTGCATGCGTCGAGGTCAGCCGCCTTGAAGAACGGGCCGACATACTTGGTGGGATTCAGCATCGACGGGTCGTTCTTGTCGACTACAACCTGGGTAACGACGGTAACGACATCGGTCTTGACGCCGGCCTTGAGTAGCGCGTTCATCAGCGACTGCTGGATCATGTAGCCAATCGATCCCTGGGTATCGGCTACGATGACGTTGAGCGAGCTTGGAGCAACCTGGGATGCTCCGGCCTCGTTGCGTATCAGATGGACACCCGCCTGGGGGCCGTTGCCATGGGTCAGTACGACACGATGGCCTTCCTTCACGAGGCCTACAATGGCGGCCATGCTCTTGCGGGTATTCTCGAACTGCTGCTCGATGGTACCCTCGGTTCCCTCTTCTATGAGGGCATTTCCCCCGAGTGCGACGACAATCGTCTTCTTGCTCATGCTGGACCTTCCTTTTTTCGCGAGCCTTGCCATGGAATCGCCTGGCGCGACGCACCATTTTCCGTCGGCAAAGAAGGTCCAGTATATGCTATTCCATATAGCCCGGGCAATCGCCATCCGGGCCAGTCTATGGCATGGACCGCGCATTGATGGCGCATGAACCGCGGATAATAAGGCTCGTGGAGAGGATAACGCTTTGCGGGCCATGCCTGCGTCCATGCGCCAGGTCTATCGCGAGTGCCAGCGCTGCGACGCCAAGCTCGAACGCCTGCTGCTTGACTGTCGTCAACCCTATCATCGATGAAAACGGCAGATCATCGAACCCGACCAAGGACACATCCTCGGGCACACGCAGGCCAGCCTCGCGCAGGGCGTTCAAGGCGCCATATGCCATATAGTCATCCGCGGCGAAAATCGCCGAGAAATCCAGACCGGCGGACAACCGCGTCTTGACCGCGCGATACGCGGCATCGAGTGAAAAGCCACAGGGTTCGAAGAAGCGCGTCGACCGTGGCGGCTCATCCTTGGCGTAATCCAGGTTCGTTATGCCGGCGGTTGCCATGCCTGCCATGAAGCCGGCATGGCGTTCCGATTCGGTGCTCAGACCGCAATCGCCCGCCAGGTACAGCACATCGCGATGTCCCATGCTCGCCAGATAGACCGCGGCGTTGTACGCGCCATGGTAGTTTTCCGAGCCAACAAAGTGGGCGTTCTCAGATCCGACCTTCCTGTCCATGAAGACGACTGGCGCGGAATAGCCACGCGGGCCCTGAAGCGACAGGACGGCGTCCGACGCGTTGAATCCGGCAGGAGCGACCACAAGGGCTGCCTGGACACGCCGGGCCGACAGTCTGTCCAGCCGCTCAGGCACCGCCAGCGGATCATTGCCCGAATCGACCAGCATCACATCAAAGCCGCGCGTATCAGCCGCTGACTGCACGCCCTTGATGAGGCCCGCGAAGAACGGATTCTCTATATCCGGCAGCATCAGGCCGACCAAGGGCAAGGGCTCGTCGCTCGAACGGATTCTGAGCCTGACATACCCGAGCCTGTCTATCGCATGCCTGACCGCGCTCGCAACGTCCGGCTTGACGTACGCACTCGCGTTTATGACGCGGGAGACGGTGGCTATGGAGACGCCAGCCTCCGCGGCTATGTCTGATATGCACGGCCGCCTGGAGCCCTCGATTTCTTTCATGAAAAACATTATACACCACTTCTCCTGGAATGCCAGCTTGTTTTGTAATTTACATCATTATTTGCGTAAATTGACAGACGCTTTTCTTTGACAGAACGGGCCAATCGTACTACGATTACGACCCAGGAGGACTCAGATGAAGAAAACACTCGCGGTACTGCTGGCCGCACTCGTGATTCTTTCGGCGTGCGCCAAAAAAGAAGAACCCAAGCCGGCGGCTGCCGCACCGACACTCAAGGTAGTGCTGTTGCTCAACGGAACACTCGGCGACAAATCATTCTTCGACTCGGCGGCAAACGGCATGTCGATGGTCAAGGCCAAGCTCGGCGACGCGGTGGAGACCAAAGTTATTGAGATGGGCTATGACCAGAGCAAGTGGGAACCGACGCTGCTCGATGTCTCAGAAGGCCCATGGGACGTAATAGTCCTGGGCACCTGGCAGATGACGGAAGCCCTGCAGAAGGTAGCGAAGGATCATCCAACCAAGCGCTACGTGATATTCGACACCGCCGTCGACTACAGCCTGGGGCTGAGCAACGTCTACTCGATCCTGTACAGCCAGAACGAAGCCTCGTTCCTCGCCGGCGCGATGGCGACATATATCACCGAATCGGCCATGCCCCTTGCCAACAAGCAGAAGATCATCGGCTTCCTGGGTGGCATGGACATCCCCGTGATCAACGACTTCCTGGTCGGCTATATCCAGGGCGCCCAGTATGTCGACCCAGCCGTCAAGGTTGCGATTTCGTACATCGGCTCGTTTGACGACTCGGCCAAGGGCAAGGAAATGGCTCTGGCGCAGTACGCCCAGGGTGCCGATATTGGCTACAACGTGGCCGGCCAGGCCGGTTTGGGCCAGCTCGACGCCGCCAAGGACGTCAAGCGCTATGCTATCGGTGTCGATTCGGATCAGGCCGCCATATTCCTGACCAGCGATCCCGACAAGGCCAAGTTGATCACCACCAGCGTGCTGAAGCGCGTCGACAACTCGATACTGCGCGCGATCGAGATGCACCTGAAGGGAACCGCGCCGTATGGCAAGGCCGAGACCCTCGGTTTCGCCGAGGAATGCGTTGGCCTCGCGAAAAACGATGTATATAAGGAAGTTGTACCGAGCGACATCAGGGCCAAGCTCGATGACATCGAGAAGAAAATCATGTCCAAGGAAATCAAGGTTGGCTCTGCCTTTGGCATGAGCACCGAGGATCTGAACAAGCTCCGCAACTCAGTCAAGCCATAAGGCCTGCATGACGATTTTGCCACAGAGGCACAGGGATCGCCAAATGCGTCCCTGCGCCTCTGTGGTTTGCATTTTTCCAGAATACATTGATCCGGGGGATGGGCATGGAAGAACTCTTACGGATGGAAGGCATTACCAAGGTCTATCCGAATGGAATCGTAGCCAACAAGAATGTGGACTTCTCGGTCAGCCCCGGGGAGATTCATGGTCTCGTGGGCGAGAACGGCGCCGGCAAGTCGACGCTGATGAAGATACTGTTCGGGTTGGAGAAGGCCGAGCAAGGCCGCATAACGCTTTCCGGCAAGGAAATACGAGTAGACTCACCGTATGCGGCCATAGTGCATGGCATCGGGATGGTCCATCAACATTTCATGCTGGTCCCATCGCTGACCGCGGCCGAGAACCTGGTGATGGGTCTCGAGCCGCGCAAGGGTATCTACCTGGATCTGGCCGGAGCCATACAGACGACCGAGGAGCTCGGCAAGAAGTACGGACTGGAAGTTGACCCGCGTGTCGCCGTCAGGGACCTTCCCGTCGGCATAAAACAGCGGCTGGAAATACTCAAGGCGCTGTTCAGGGGCGCCAGGATTCTGATACTCGATGAACCGACTGCGGTGCTTACGCCGCAGGAGACAGAAGAGCTGTTCGTCCAGCTCAAGCTGCTCAGACAGGCCGGCAACACGATCGTATTCATATCGCACAAGCTGAACGAGATAAAGGCACTGTGCGACCGGGTTACGATCATGCGCAATGGCTCCGTGCAGGGTACCTTCGAGGTATCGGGCGTCAACGAGCAGGATATCTCCAGACTCATGGTTGGTCGGGACGTTATCCTTGAGGTGCAGAAGACTCCCGCCAGGCCGACCGAAACCGTCCTCGCCGTCCGCGAGCTGGTCGTGTTCAACCGGTTCAGGAAGCGGGCGGTTGATGGCATCTCGTTCTCCGTGCGCCGCGGCGAAATCGTCGGCATCGCAGGAGTCGAGGGCAACGGCCAGGGAGAGCTTGTCGAGGCGATAACAGGGCTCGGCATCTACGCCTCGGGCACGATCGCGGTCGGCGGCAAGTCCGTCGCCGGCATGACCATCAAGGCCATCCGGCAGGCCGGTGTCTGCCACGTACCGGAAGACCGCATGACCCATGGCTGTGCCGCGACGCTTGGCATCGAATCCAACCTGATGTCCTATAACCACGACATGCCGGAATTCACCGGCCCCGTATTTTTCAAGCGCAAGGCCATACGAGCCAATGCCCAGCAGCTGATAGAAGAATACACAGTCAAGTGTTCATCACCGACACAGGAAGTGGGCATGCTGTCGGGCGGAAACATCCAGAAGGTGGTCGTGGCCAGGGAATTCTCGTCTGATCCGTCACTCATCGTCGCCGATCAGCCTACCCGCGGCATCGATGTAGGCGCCACCGAGTTCATACGCGCCAGGCTCGTCGAACTGCGCGATGCGGGAGCGGCAGTCCTGCTCGTTTCGGCAGACCTCAACGAGGTTATGGAGCTTTCGGACAGCCTTATCGTGATGTATGGCGGCAAGGTGGTCGCGTACATACCGGACGCCAAGTCTGTCAGCGAAGAGGAACTCGGACTGTACATGCTCGGGCTCAGGAAACAGAGCCCCGAAGAGATCGGGAGGGTTATCCATGACTAGGCAACAGCGCCTCTTCGAGGTCGTGCGAACCGGCCTTGCGATACTGATTGCGCTGGTAATAGCGCTGGTCATCATACTGGTCGTCAGCAACGATCCAGGCGACGCGCTCTCTAAATTCCTTCTGGGGCCGCTGGACAGTTTCAGGCACTTCGGCAACGTGATAGAGCTGATGATACCGCTGACGTTTACCGGCATAGCGATCAGCGTCATGTTTTCCGCCGCCCAGTTCAATCTCGGGGCTGAAGGCGGATTCTTCATCGGCGCCATCGCGGCCTCGTTCGTCGCCATAAACTTCAGCCTGCCGCCGGTCATACATCCGATAGTAGCAGTGCTGTTCGGGGGGCTGGTGGGTTCGCTGTTCTGCGGCATACCGGCGGCGCTCAAGGTACGCTGGGGGGCGTCAGAGCTGGTTTCCAGCCTGATGTTCAACTACATAGCCTTCTTCTTCGGACTGTACCTGATCAACTATTTCCTGCGTGATGTAAACGCCGGCGCAATGGTCTCGTACCAGTTCAAGAGCAGCGCATTGATAGCGACGATGATACCAAAGACACGAATTTCATTTTCGTTGGTTGTGGCGATAGCGCTGGTGATAGCGGCTGGCGCGTTCATGGCCAGGACACGGTGGGGTTATCGCATCAGACTGATCGGCGCCAATGCCCAGTTCGCGCGGTATTCCGGCATCAACACCAACCACGTCGTGCTGTACAGCCAGATCATTGGCGGCTTCATAGCCGGCGTCGGCGGTTCACTCGAGGTGCTCGGCATGTACACAAGGTTCACCTGGCAGACCCTGCCAGGCTACGGTTGGGATGGCGTCATCGTCGCGATACTGGCGCGCAACAACCCGATATTCGTGCCTATAGCCGCATTCTTTCTGGCCTACCTGCGCATTGGCGCGGACATCATGTCGCGCTACTCCGATGTGCCAAACGAGTTTGTCGCCCTGATCCAGGGCACCATAATCATCCTGATAGCGGCAAGCAGCTTCCTGGCCAAGTACCGGCACCGCCTGGTGTTCAAAGAAGCCACACAGAAAGCCTCGCCTGCGGCCTCGCCAGAGGCGGCGCAAGGAGCCAAGCAATGATCCAGATGCTGTCGATCATATTCAACGCCGAATTCGGATACTCGGTGCTGCGCGTCACGACACCGATACTGTTCGCGACGCTGGCGGCGCTGATATCGGACAAGGCCGGTGTCATGAACATAGCTCTGGAAGGCATCATGCTGATCTCGGCGCTCAGCGGCGTCGTGTTCAGCGCGCTGACCGGAAGCGCGGGTCTTGGCCTCCTGGGCGCCATCGTCGCAGGAGGGCTGGTCGGCCTGTTCCTGGCATACTGCGCCCTGGAACTGAAGACCGATATCATACTGTCGGGCATAGCGATCAACCTGATGGCGTCGGGCGGTACGGTATTCGCGCTCTTCCTGATAGCCGGTGACAAAGGTATATCGTCATCGCTGGCGTCGAAAGTGTTGCCAAAGATCAATATTCCTGGGATAGCATCGATACCGGTGATAGGCACGATGCTGTCCGGCCACAACGTGCTGACCTATGTGGCGTTGCTTTCGGTTATAGCCGTGTTCATATTCCTGTACCGCACGCCGCTTGGCCTGCGCATCAGAGCCGTCGGCGAGAATCCCGGCGCGGCTGCATCGGTCGGCATCGGCGTTACCAGAATCCAGTACCTGGCGCTTACCCTGAGCGGCATGATGGCCGGCTTCGGCGGCGCCTACATGTCGATGGGATACGTCTCCTGGTTCTCCAAGAACATGACCGCAGGTCGTGGCTTCATAGCGCTGGCCGCGGAGGCGATGGGAGGGGCGACGCCGATAGGCTCCCTTCTGACATCGCTGTTGTTCGGTTTCTTCGACGCCCTGTCCAACACCCTGCAGCTCATGAAGGTGCCTTCGGAGTTCGTTAACATGATACCGTACGCGGCCACCGTCATAGGCCTCGTCATCTATACCGTTCGCAGGACACGTCGAGACCGGCTCGCCCGCGAGGCGAGCGGCGAGCGCGCCAGCGCCACCGCGAAGTAAGGCAGGTACAGCGATGCCCATACCGGTGATAATGGATTGCGACCCTGGCCACGACGACGCCATAGCGCTGGTGCTCGCTCATGCGAGCCCCGAAATCACTATTCTGGCTGTCACGACGAGTGCCGGGAACCAGACCATAGACAAGACCACCCTGAATGCGCGCAAGGTGCTTTCGTTCCTGGGCTCCGATGTGCCAGTGGCGCGTGGTGCCTCCAAGCCGCTGTTCAGGGAGCTCATCACAGCGCCGCAGGTACACGGCGAGAGCGGACTCGACGGCCCGTCGCTGCCGGAGCCGCGGCTGCCTGAGTCGCCGCTGCCAGCGGTGGAGCTTGCGGCCAAAACCCTCCGTGACAGCCCGGTGCCGGTCACGCTCGTGCCCACTGGCGCCCTGACCAACGTAGCTGCCTTGCTCCTGTCACACCCCGAGCTCAAGCCAAAGATAGGGCGCATAAGCCTGATGGGCGGCAGCGCCATAGGCGGCAACTGGACCGCGGCCGCGGAGTTCAACATCCTGGTCGATCCGGAGGCGGCGCATATTGTCTTCAACGCGGGCATTCCTGTCACGATGTGCGGCCTCGATGTTACGCACAAGGCCCTGGTGACGCGGGCCGACACCGAGCGCTTTCGCGCCATCGGTGGCCGGTGCTCGACGATGGTCGCCGAGCTGCTCGACTTCTTTGTCAAGTTCCACGAGGCCAATTTCGACTTCGGCGGCAGCCCGCTGCACGACCCATGCGCCGTCGCGTGGCTCGTCGATCCGTCGATATTCGTGTCACGCAAGGCGCACGTGGATGTGGAGTGCCGAGGATCGCACACCATCGGGGCCACGGTGGCGGACTTTACCGGCCAGAGCGGCCGCCCGATGAACGTCGACGTGGTGATGGATCTTGACCTGAAGCGATTCATAGACATGCTCGATGCCGCCCTGCGTCGGCTGGATTGAAGGAAGAATCACCGCGATGAAAAGAACGATAATAATGGATTGCGACCCCGGCATAGATGACGCGATAGCGATACTGATGGCTTTGGCCGCTCCGGAGCTCGACGTGATAGGCATAACCACGGTCAGCGGCAACGTCGGTGTAGACACGACGACGAGAAACGCCCTGTCGCTGCTCGCCCTGGCTGGCAAACGGATACCGGTGGCGCGAGGCTCTGACCGGGCTCTGGTCATCGAGTCGCGCCGGGCCGAATCGGTCCACGGCGCCGACGGACTTGGCGGCACGCACCTGCCCGATCCGGCCTACCCCGCGGAAGCGATGCCTGCCTGGGAATTCATCAGGGACCGGGCCGAGCACTTTGCCGGGGCGCTGGAGATAGTCGCGATCGGACCGCTCTCCAACATAGCGATGGCGATATCAGCGTACCCGAAGATCAGAAAACAGATAGCCGCGATACACATGATGGGCGGTTCGGCAGGGCTGGGCAACGCGACAGCCGCAGCGGAGTTCAACATCTACGCCGACCCCCACGCGGCAGCCGCGGTGTTCCAGTCTGGCATACCTATAACGATGTTCGGACTCGACGTAACCAATCGCGCCACCCTGACCCAATCCGATCTTGAATCGCTGCGGACGATGGGCGGCAAGGTGATTGCGCCCTGCTGTTCCATGCTTGACCACTACCTGCGCGCCTACCGAACGTTCGGCCGCGACACGCTGGCACTGCACGATCCGCTGGTCATCGCATGGCTCATCGATCAGTCGTTGGTCACGCTGAAGCCATACCGCGTCGACGTGGAGACCGATGGTCAGTACACCACAGGCAAGACCGTCGTCGATGTGCATGGAGTAACGAAACTGCCGCCCAACGCCCAGGTCGGCGTCGAGCTTGACGCGGCCGGTTTCCTGGCCCTGATGACACGGCTGCTGCGATCGTATGATGGCGCCGAACAGAGCGACGCCAGCGCGGGCCAGAGATGAACCGGATTATTCTCCACCAAGCCACCGTCTTGGACCGCGAGGGTTCCGTGCTGGGTGCCAAGACCATCCTGGTAGAAGGCACGACCATCTCCGCGATACTCGAGGCTGGCGCGGTCGTTGATCGGCGGGATGGAGACGAGATGCTGGAATGCGGCGGCCTCGTACTGACGCCGGGCCTCGTCAACCTGCACACGCATTCTCCTATGAACATCTTCAGGGGCATTGCCGAGGATGCCACCCCGGACCGCTGGTTCAACCAGGAGATATGGCCATACGAGAGCACGATGGACGGCGACGACGTCGAAGCCGGAGCGAACCTCGCCATACTCGAAATGATAGACAACGGCGTTACCGCGTTCGCCGACCACTACTTCATGGCGGACAGAATATGCGCCGCCGTGTTGTCCAGCGGCATGCGCGCCGATATTGCCCCGACCATGTTCGGCATGGCGGGCGACTATGATGGCCAGCTGGCACGCGCCTGCGACCTGGTGCGCGAATGGAACGGCCGTGATCGGCGGTTATCACTGCGACTCGGGCCTCACTCGCCGTACACCTGTACCCCGGATCAGCTGGCGGCGACCGCAAGGGCGGCCTCCGACCTCGCGGTCGGTGCCCACATCCATGTGGAGGACTCCGAGCCGCAGATTGCCGCCAGCATCGCGGCCTATGGCAGGACGCCGCTGCGGGTAATCGCGGACTCCGGCCTCATGGAAGTTCCTCTGATCCTGGGACACGGCTACTGGATACTCGATGAGGAACGGAGGCTGCTCAACGACAGGACCTGGATCGCCGCCTGCATGAAGACCTACATGAAGCTGGGCGAAGGTCCTGGGCGGGTCTGGCAGAGGCCCGAGGAACTGCCCCTGTGCATCGGCACCGATGGCGCGGCGAGTTCAAACACGCTGTCTCCATTGGAACAGGCGCGCCTCCTGGCTCTGGTCGGCAAGTACCAGGAGCGCAACGCGGAGGCCTTCCGCCTGAAGGACATCTGGCGTATTCTGATGCGCGGCCACGACGCCCTGCCATTCGGCACGGGCAGCATCGTGGCCGGCGCCCCGGCCGATCTGGTACTCTGGAACCTCCGGCGCTCCAATACGGCGCCGGTGTACGATCCGCTGGCGGCGATCATCTACAGCGCCGATGCGCGCAACGTGGAGCATTCGATGGTCGCCGGGCGATGGATCAAGCGGGATGGCCTGGCGCGGATTGATACCGAGGCGATAGTCGCGAGGGCGCTCGAGCATGCCGCCGGGATACTGCGCAAAGGGAAAGGAAGCACCAACCTTGCATTTTAAAAACGATTCTGGCGTGATAACGGTAGTTGGAAGCCTGAACTACGACATGATATGCGTACTCCAGAGGCTGCCCCAGATGGGCGAGACACTGACTGCGCGTTCCTATGTAACGGCCTTTGGTGGCAAGGGAGCCAACCAGGCGGTCGCGGCGGCCCGCATGGGCGCCAGGGTGCGCATGATAGGTGCCGTGGGCCGAGACACGACCGGCGAGGCGATGCGCCACAATCTGGAGAGCCAGGGTGTCGACATCACCGGCATCAAGTCAGTCGACGTACCCAGCGGGATAGCGATGATCAATGTCGCGGCCTCGGGTGACAACACCATTGTAGTCTACCCTGGTGCCAATGCTGGCCTGAATCCAGCATGGGTCAGACAAAACGAAGAGTCGATCCGCGCCAGCTCCTGTCTTGTCATGCAGCTGGAGGTGCCGATAGAGTCGGTGCTTGAGGCGGCGGGCATAGCCCGCGATGCCGGGGTGCCGATCCTGCTCAACCCGGCGCCAGCGCGCGAGCTGCCGGCCGAGTTGCTTTCCGCGTGTTCCATCATCACGCCAAACCAGACGGAATTGCGGCTGCTTTCCGGCGTTGAAGACCTGGAAGCAGGCGCGCGCGTCATGCTTGATCGAGGCATCGCGTCGGTTGTCGTAACGCTGGGCAAGGAAGGGAGTCTGTACATGGACGAGCATGGCTCGTTCACGGTACCATCGTTCCCGGTGTCTGCGATCGATGCGACAGCCGCTGGTGATACCTTCAACGGTGCGCTGGCTACCAGACTAAGCGGTCGACGCGGACAGCCGATGGACGCGGATGATCTGTCATTCTGCAATGCCGCGGGTGCGCTTGCGGCGACCAAGCTGGGGGCTCAACCATCGATACCAACGCTGGCAGAGGTACTGGCGTTCATGAAGCGCTGAAAATACTAAGGAGATATACCATGGCTACACCGCATAATGGAGCGAAGAAGGGCGACATCGCCCAGACCGTGTTGCTGCCCGGCGATCCGCTCAGGGCAAAGTTCATCGCCGAGACATTCCTGGAAAATCCAGTCTGCTATACGACAGTCCGCAACATGCTGGGCTATACCGGCACCTACAAGGGCAAGAAGATTTCGGTGCAGGGCACAGGCATGGGCGTCCCATCCATCTCGATTTATGTCACCGAGCTGATAACCGAGTACGGTGCAGAGAATCTGGTGCGCGTCGGCACCTGTGGTTCCATGCAGACTGATGTGAAATTGCGCGACGTGATCATGGCTCAGGGCTCGTGCACCGATTCAAATGTCAATCGTGTCCGCTTCAATGGTCTGGACTACGCCCCCATAGCGGACTTTGGGCTGATGCAGCGCGCCTGGAAGGCGGCCGAGGCCAAGGGAATAACCCTGAAGGTCGGTAACATCCTGACATCTGACAGCTTCTACGGAGACGACCCCGATTCCTGGAAGATGTGGGCCGCGTACAACGTACTGGCCGCCGAGATGGAGACCACCGCGCTGTACACCATAGCCGCCAAGTACCGCAAACACGCCCTGACCCTGCTCACCGTCAGCGACAGCATCGTGACCCACGAGGCTACGACGGCAGAGGAGCGGCAGACAACCTTCAAGTCGATGATGGAAATAGCCCTGGAGCTGGCCTAGGCGGAGCCGGCATACCCGGATGCAGGTCATCAGGGCCCGGACCCTCGGCTTCTGCCCCGGCGTCAGGCGGGCGGTCACGACCGCGGAGAACGCGGCTGCAGAGGCGGCACGGACTGGCAGGCACGCCTACGTGCTCGGCCAGATCGTGCACAACCCGCGCGTCTCCAGGCGACTTACCGGGCTGGGCATGGGCCACCTCGAGGACGCCGAAGCTCCTACGCCAGGCGGCCGCCTCGATGGCGACCTGGTCGTGATACGGTCGCACGGCACGACGCCGGCGGTCTACGAGCGGCTGACCGCCGCCGGTGCCACCATTGTCGACGCCACCTGCCCGCGCGTGGCGACGAACCAGAAAGCGGCGGCCTCGTATGCCTCACGCGGCTACACCGTCATCATAGCCGGTGACAAGGGCCATGGCGAGACACTCGGCGTGTCGGGCCACGCTCCAGGCTCGATAATCGTATCGACGCCCGAGGATGCCCGCTCGGTGATGGTAGCCGGCCCCGTGGCGCTCGTAGCGCAGACCACCATATCCGGAACTGAATATGAAGCGATACGTTCGGCCCTGCGCGAGCGCTACCCGGATCTGGTCGACGCTGGCGGCGTATGCGGCGCCACGCGCGAGCGGCGCGCGGCAGTCGAAGAACTCTGCCGCGAAGTCGATGCGGTGGTCGTCGTCGGCGGCAAGAATTCGGCCAACACGCGCCGCCTTGCCGAGCTGGCGCGGTCGCTGGGCATACCCGCGTGGCATGTAGAATCAGCCGCTGAAATTCCGGCCGAGCTTGGCGCGTATGCCGTCGTCGGCCTCACAGCCGGCGCCTCGACGCCAGATGAGGACATAGACGAAGCCGAGGCGGCGCTGCTCTTGTTGTCACGATGAATCTGGAGGTTCCATGGAAATATTGAGACTGTTGGCCGAGCGCCGCGCCTACCGGTATCTGTCGTCGGAGCCGCTGCCTTCGGGAGCCGCGCGGCGAATCGTCGAGGCGGGTACGCTGTCGCCATCGTGCTTCAACAATCAGCCATGGAGAATCGTGGCCGCGGGCAAACAGGATGGCTCCGACGACACCGATGGCGATGCCGCCCTCGAGGCGCTGAAGGCAACATTGTCCGATGGCAACGCGTGGGCCAAGGCCGCGCCGCTGATCATAGCCATAGCGGTCAGGGCATCGGATGATTGCCGCATGGATGATGGTCGTGACTACGCGCTCTTTGACGCCGGACTCTGCGCCATGGGAATGATCGTGCAGGCCAGCAGCGAGGGTCTGGTCGCCCATCCAATAGCGGGCTACAACCCCAAGAAGGCAAAATCGGCGCTGGGGATACCGTCCGACTACGTGCTGGCCACGCTTATCATCGTGGCCAGGCGAAAGGCAGGTGACGCCGAGGATGATCCAGTGCTGTCCACCAGCCAGAAGGCCTCCGAGAAGGGGCCGCGCAGCCGCAAACCACTGGTCGATGTCGCGTCATTCGGGCGATGGGACTTGCCAGGACCGGGGGTCTGACCGCGGAGAACTGTCGCGGGGGCAGTGTACGAGAACTGCCCGCCGTGCTATCCTGCCGTCATGGCAGAAGCTAAGATCATCGGTATCTGTGGCGGTTCAGGCTCGGGCAAGACGACCATAGTCCGCAAGATATCCGAACTGGTATCCGATTTTGTGTTCATTCCGCAGGACAATTACTACAAATCAGCCGAATATGTCTCCAACTCCAACATAACCGCGTTCAACTTCGACCATCCGGAAGCCTTTGACAACGACCTCCTGTGGACCCAGCTCTCCGCGCTCAAGCGGATGGAGCCGGTGGAGATGCCTACCTATGATTTTGTGCGCAACCGCCGCATGGAAGAGACCATCAAGGTCGCCGCGCGCAAGCTGGTCATATTTGAGGGCATCATGATATATACCAATCAGCAGGTGCGCGACCTCATCGACCTGAAGATATTCGTCGATACACCTGACGACATACGGTTCATACGGCGCCTGTCGCGCGACATCAAGGAACGTGGCCGCACGGTGGAATCGGTCATTGACCAGTACCTCAACGTGGTCAGACCCGGGCACTACCAGTTCATCGAGCCGACCAAGCGCTATGCCGACATCATCATTCCAGAGGGTGGCGCCAACGAGAACGCCCTCGAGGTGCTGGTCAGCTTCATCAAGACCATTCTCAATTCGGCCCAGTAAGGCAGCCATAACGAATCCGGCCGCGAAGTCGGGATCGTTTTATATATCAAAACTGCATTTCATGTTGACAGTTCGATAACCCTATGGTTCCATAGAGGCATCGGAGACAATCATCATGAACCGCATAACCAGCCACCCTGTCATTGATATACCGCAATCCAGACCGGAAGCGCGTTTCTCGTTCGACGGTCAACCCATGGTCGGGTACGCGGGAGAGGTGATCAGTTCCGTCTTGTTTGCCAATGGCGTCAAGCGCTTCTCTGAACACCAGAAGGACGGAGCTCCGCAGGGCATATTCTGCGCCAACGGGCAATGCTCGCAATGCTCCGTGCTGGTCGATGGCGTTGTCCGCAAGGCCTGTGTCACCAAGCTCGTTGCGGGCATGGACATACGGACGGTGCACGGCCTGCCGGAACTCCTGCCGGACGACACCGACGCGGTGATCCCGGCCATTCCGGTCATCAAGACCCAAGTCCTGGTGGTCGGCGGCGGCCCCTCCGGCCTGTCGGCGGCTGCCGAACTAGCCGAGCGCGGCCTCGATGTGGTGCTGGTCGATGACAAGGAGACCCTGGGCGGCAAGCTGGTGCTGCAGACCCACAAGTTCTTCGGCTCCGAAGAAGACTGCTACGCCGGCACCCGCGGCTACGAAATAGCGACGATACTCGAGAAGAAGGTCAGGTCGTTCCCGAACATACGCATCATCGCCAATTCGCCTGTTGTCGCGATATACAAGGACAAGAAGGCCGGCATCTATGAGGACTACCGGCGCTATACCCTGATCGACTTCCAGGCCATCATCGTCGCCGCGGGCGCCAGGGAAAAATCGGTGCTGTTCCCCGGCAATGACCTGCCCGGCGTGTACGGCGCCGGCGCCTTCCAGACCTTGGTCAACCGCGATCTGGTCAAGGCCGCGGACAAGGTCTTTGTGATTGGCTCGGGCAACGTCGGACTGATCGGCTCCTACCACGCGCTGCAGGCGGGCATCAAGGTCGCCGGCATCTGCGAAATCCTGCCAAGAATAAACGGCTACAAGGTGCACGCCGACAAGATCATCAGGATGGGTGTGCCGGTCTACCTCAACACCTCGGTCGTGTCGGTCGAGGGCGATGGCAAGGCTGAGCGCATAACCATAGCCGAGGTCGACCACGAGTGGAAACCGCTTCTGGATACGGCTCGTACCTTCGAGGTTGACACCGTGCTTGTCGCCACCGGATTGTCACCATGCGACGAATTGTACCGGCAGGCGATGGCGTTTGGCTTCATAGCGGTCAAGGCCGGCGACGCCGAGGAAATAGCCGAGGCGAGCAGCGCCATGTTCGGTGGCCGCATTGCGGCGCTGTCGCTGGCCAAGATGCTTGGCCGCACGGTGGAGATTGACCACGCGTGGCTGGACAAGCGCGAGGTACTCAAGAGTCGGCCAGGAGACGTCATAGCGCGCGACCCGGTGCAGCCAGGCACCGCATGGAAGCCGGTGTTCTTCTGCAACGAGGAAATACCCTGCAATCCGTGCACAACGGTCTGCCCGACGCATTCTATCCAGCTCAGGACCCGCAAAGGATCGATACTGGATCTGCCGTACTTCGAAGGCGACAACTGCAAGGGCTGTTCGGCCTGCGTCGCCGCCTGTCCAGGACTTGCCGTGTCGCTTGTCAGGCGCATCGACGCGACCTGGGCCGAGACCCGGATACCTTTCGAGTTCGATGCCGCTCCCTTTGCGCTGGGAATGCGCCTGCCGGCCCTGGACCAGAACGGCCAGTGGGTCGAGGACGCGGAACTGATAGACAAGAAATACTACAAGAAGTACCGGACCTGGGTCCTGACGCTCAAGGCGAGGGCCGAGTCAATAACGCGCATCATTGGGGTACGGGTCCAGGACGAGAGCGTGACCAGGCCACTGCCCATGCCGTGCTTCAATCACCTGCCCGACAACGCGATAGTCTGCCGCTGCGAACGGGTGACCGTCGGCGCGATAGTCGATTTTATACGGCAGAATGAGGTGCGCGACATCAACCAGCTCAAGACCATCAGAGTGGGCATGGGCGCCTGCGGTTCAAAGACTTGCTCCGTGCTGCTGCCGCAGGTCTTCAAGAAGGCAGGTGTCGATCCCGCGACCGTTACCGGAGGCACGCTGCGGCCGCTGCTGCTCGAGGCGCCGCTGGGAGAACTGGCCGGCACGCCGGCACTCGAAACAGGCAAGGAAAACGGAGGCCGGGCATGAAGACCAGCGACGTACTCATTATAGGCGCCGGCTCCGTCGGCGTGCCGCTCGCGATGTACTGTGCGGAGCGCGGACTGTCTACCGTTGTTGTCGAGAAGAACGCATCGTGGGGACGCGGCCAGAACCGCGCCGCCATCGGCGGCATACGCGCAACCCACTCGGACCCCGCCAAGATCAGGATATGCCAGGAGTCAATACGGATCATGTCCGGATTCGAGGCTGAGCGCGGCATCAATGTGGAGTGGAAATCTGGCGGCTATCTCTTTGTGGCCTATGACGATGCCCGTGAGCGCGCCTTCCGTGACCTCCTGGTCATCCAGAAGAAAGCCGGACTGGACATAGACTGGATCAGCCCGGAGCGAGTCGCCGAGCTGTGCCCGGGCGTCAAGACAGATGGTCTGCGCGGTGGCACATACAGCCCCGGCGACGGCTACGCGTCCCCGCTCATGGCGAACACCGCGTTCCACCGGCTGGCACGAGCGGCCGGGGCCGAGTTCCGCTTCGGCGAGACGGTAACCGCGATGAAGACGGCCGGCGGCCGCGTCGTCTCGGTGCGCACGGACAAGGACGAATACGCGGCGGGCACCGTCATCAACGCGGCTGGCGCCTACGCCGCAGACATCGGCGGCCTAATCAACCTCGAGCTGCCGGTGCATCCCGATTGCCATGAAGGCGGTGTCACCGAGCCAACGGTGCGATTCATGGAGCCGATGCTGGTCGACATCCGGCCCGACGATGAATCCGGCAATTACTACTTCTACCAGACCACGACCGGACAGATAGTCTTCTGCATCACGCCGAAGCCGCAGATATGGGGCACGGACACCGACTCCACATCCAGTTTCCTGCCACTGGTATCACGCAGGATGCTCGAGTTGTATCCACGGCTCAAGAACCTCAAGGTCAGGCGGACGTGGCGCGGCATGTACCCGATGACGCCGGACGGCCTCCCCATAGTCGGCTATCCGCGCGAGTACTCGAACATGTTGCTGGCCGTGGGCATGTGCGGTCAGGGATTCATGATCGGCCCCGGACTGGGCAAGATGCTCGCCAGCGCCATAGTCGACGGCCCCGAAGCCTACGCCGACATATTCGACGAGCTGTCGCTGTACCGCAAGTTCGAGGGCATGGAGCTGCTCAAATAGGCTGGACCGGCCACAGGAGACAGACCACCAGCGCTACCAGGACGCCCCAGAGGCCACCGCCAATCACCTCGGCGGTCGTATGCGCCTTGAACTGGGGCGGCTTTTCCGGCCATGCCATATCGTTGCGCTCGAGCATCATGCCCGTCGCTCGCATGGTCAGCTCTATCGCCCGCCGCTGCTTGAGTATGTCGTATATCAGGATGGCGGCCGTCACGGCGGCGACAGCGAACAGGCCGCTGTCAAAACCCTGGGTAAATCCTATGGCGCTGGTGACGCCAGCGATGAAGGCTGTATGTGCCGACGGGAAGCCGCCATACTCGCTGAGCTTCCGGAATTCGGGTGACTTGCCACTGAAGACAGGCCTCAGCGCCTTGAAAGCCTGTGCCGAGAACTGGGCCAGAATCGCGGAGACCGCCGCGGGGCATGCCAGGAATTTCCAGACCGCGTACTCGATGCGCATATATCACCTCGTGCTGCCGGCGGTGGCCGGTTCTGATGCGCCATTGTGCGTCCGGGGCCAGCGGCTGGTCAAGTTTGATCAGCACGTGCACATCAGGCTATAGTGACAGGCATGGAAGCGCGAAGTGGCGAGCCTCTTTCCGGCGAGGCGTTGATCAAGGAAGTCTCCAGGCTCATACGACTGGCACGTTCGCATTGGGACGCCCACGAGAATGGGGCATGCCGCGCCGAGCGCGACCGCGCCCTGGCTCTATACGCGACACTGTCCGCCGTGGAGAAGAAACACATACCGCAGGTACTGTTGGTCTGGTTGCGCTACCGTAGCGAAAAGTATTTTGGCCCGGATCGCACGCCGCCACGAAAACGCCGCCCATGACAGGAGATTAGACCAGATAGCGGGCGAGCTGTGCGTCAAAGGTGCCCTGAGCCTGCATTATCAGCTCGCACAGCTCACGGGCGGCGCCACGGCCCGACTCGCGGGTGGTCTGATAGTGTGCATGTTGCTTGACCAGCGGCGGAGCCGACGGAACGGTGACGGCCAGCCCACAGCGACGCATCGGCGGCAGGTCAACCACGTCATCACCCATGAAGGCGCACTGCTCGGCTGTCAATCCTGTCTTGGCCAGCAATTCCAGGAATGCGGGTAGCTTGTCCTCGGCTCCCTGGTATACCTCGGTTATGCCCAGACTCGCCGCCCTCTTGGCGACGACGCCCGATGTACGGCCTGTTATGAAGGCCATCGCCACCCCGCTGGCCTTGAGCATCTTCATGCCCAGGCCATCGTGTGAATTGAAGGCCTTGTATTCCATGCCGTCGTCGCCCAGGAACAGGCGCCCATCGGTCAGGACTCCATCGACATCGAATATGACCATCCGGATTATCCGCGCACGTTCCGTAATCTCGCTCATCAGCATTGATGCTCAGCCTTTCATCGCGCCCATGGTCAGGCCCTTTACTACATATTTCTGGAATATCATGGTCAGGATTATGGCGGGCATCATGATAGCCACCGCGACGGCCATCACGGCTCCCCAATCCACTTCGGCGTATGACACGAAATTGTATACGGCTATAGGCAGCGTCTTTGTCTTCTGCATGCTCAGCACCTGGGAAAACATGAAGTTGTTCCACGAGAATATGAACGACAGGGTCGTCGCGGTCACGATGCCGGGCCCTGATATCGGCAGGATTATTGACATGAAGGCTCGCTGCATCGTGGCGCCATCGACCATCGCCGATTCTTCGAGCTCGCGCGGAATCGCCTCGAAGTAGCTCGACATGATCCACACGACGACAGGCAATGTTATCAAAAGATGGGACAGTATCAGCGCGATGTAGCTGTCCATCAGGTGCAGGCGCGAGAATATGATGTACCACGGCAACAGGAATGATATGCCTGGCATCAAGCGCGCTATCAGAATGAATATCGCGAGCCGCTTCTGCTTGAACCGGGCTATCGAGTATGCGCCGGGCAATCCGAGCACCAAGGCGCCGACAACGGCTGACACGCCGACTATGGTCGAATTGAGGAAGTACTGCAGGAAATTCTGCTCGCCGAACACACGCTGGTAGTTGGCCAGCGTCGGCTTCCAGATGAACTTGGGCGGCCACGATATGATGTCCACCTGGGTCTTGAACGATGAGCCAAGCATCCAGAAGAAGGGGAACAGCAGTATCAGCGCTATCGCGAGTACGCCGATATAGAAGAACATCTCTGCAATCGGATTTCGTCTCATCGTCTCATCCCTCCGATCGTGCGCGCATCTTCATGATGCCCAGGCTCGAGGCCAGAACGATGATGAAGAGGGACACGAGCATCACCGACGCCTGCCCCATCTTGAAATATTCAAAACTATATTTGAAGCCCAGAATATTCAGCGTTTCGGAGGCGTAGCCCGGCCCTCCGCCCGTCATCGCGAAGATGATGTCGAAGGTTTTGAGGGCGTCTATAAGCCTGAGTATCATCGCGGTCAGTATTGTCGGAGCCAGCATCGGCAGCGTAATGAACATGAATATCTGCGGGCTGGAGGCTCCATCGACCCTGGCGGACTCGAACGGGTCGGCGGGCAGCGATGCAAGGCCTGCCAGGCATATCAGCGTTATCATCGGTGTCCACTGCCACACATCGACGAGCACAAGCGAAGGCAGCACCGTCGCCGCGTTTGATACCCATTCGCTCTTTGGCAGACCGACCATGGTCAAAGCCCAGTTGGCGAGGCCAATGGTTGGATCAAAGAAGAGATTGAACACGATGCCGACGGCCACGGGAGTCGCCACAAGCGGCAGCAAGAGGAATAGTTTCACGAGGCCCTTGCCAAGGAATTCGCGGTTCAGCACGAGCGCAATGGCCAGGCCGAGTATCGTCTCCAGTGTCATCGCCATTCCGGTAAACGCGAAGGTCCTGCCTATCGCCGCGATGAAACGCGGCTCGGAGAACACCCGGATGTAGCTTCGCAGGCCGACGAAGCTGATGGGCATGCCCGAGGTCAGGTTCCAGTTCGTAAAGCTCAAAGCCAGCGTGTACAGGACCGGAAACACCATCATCACAACGACGAACACCACCGCCGGGAGTGGAAAGATCACCCGTAGATTACGCTCCATGAACCCGGTCTTGACCATGCGACAATCCCCTTCCAGTACCGTGTAACGAACAACCACAGGAGGCAACGGCCCCCTGTGGTTGGTGCAAAATCAGATCCCTGAAATCAAAGACTTATTGGACGCCGTACTCGCCGGTGTCTTCGAGCAACTCATTGACCTTGGCGGCCATCTTGTCCGCCGTGGACTGCAGGGTCGGCGACGTTCCCTTTGAATTGATCGCCTCGACGATCAGTTCGCCTATGCGGTCACGAGCCTCGCCAACCGCGCTCATGTATGGCCGGTCGTAGGGGAAGCCGTTCTTGGCGGCAAAGGCGCGGGTGGTCACCAGGTCCGGATTGACCTGAGCCAGGACTTCCTTGTCGGCCCACGGAGAATTGCGGGCCATCGTGATGTTGGCTATCAGCGCACGCTTGGCCATCTCGGGGCTGGTGGCCCAAGTCAGGAACTGGTTAGCGAGGTCGGCGTTCTTGGTCTTGTTGGAGACGGCCATGCCCCACGACACGACGATGAACGGATGGCTACCCTTGGGTCCCGCCGGGACATTGGCTATGCCGACGCTCTCCTTTGGAACCTGTGACTTGGTCGGATCGATGATGTTGCCATAGAAAACCGACGCATCGGTCCACATCGCTACCTTGCCAGCCTGGAACAGCGGCATGATGTTGTCCCATGACATGGCGGTGACGCCGGCCGGGCCATAGGTGCCGATCAGGCGGCCATAGTACTTGACGCCCTCAAGGGCTTCCTTGGTGTTGAAGGCGGCCTTGCCCTTGTTCAGGAAGAGGCCACCATAGTTGTACATGAAGCTGGAGATCTGGGTTACCGCGGCGTTGCCCTTGCCACGTGAGGCGATACCGGCTACATCGGGGGTATTGAGCTTCTTGGCAGCCGCCTCAAGCTCGGCGAACGTGGTCGGAACCTTGATGCCAGCCTTCTTCAATAGATCGATGCGATAGTACAGCACCTGCCACTCGGTGACGATGGGCACCGTATAGGTCTTGCTGCCAAAGCTTACGACAGACAGGGCGTTCTTCGGAAAATCGGAGAAGTCATAGCTGGTGAGCGGCTTGTACCAGCCGTTCTTGTAGAACATCTTGGCTTCCTGCAGCGGCCGCGTCATGAAGACGTCGACAGTGGAGGAACCGGTCGCAAACTCGGTGGCGAGCTTGGTGGAGAGCTGGCTCTCCTGGTACTGCTCGAGATTGACCTTGATGCCGGTCTTCTGCTCGAACTCGGGGATGGCAGCCTTGAGCAGGTCGCCATAGGGGTGGTTGGCGAGCAGCACCCGAATTTCCTTGGTCTGCGCGCTGGCGCCTATGACCATCAGGCTCGCCAGAATCACGAAGATGAATTTCTTCATTGGATACTCCTTCAAAACATGAAAGGATATGTCGGCCGCACTGCCCGCGTGGGCATGCCGCCAGACTATTGTGGAGTATTATCTGGTTTCATCTGTCAGTCAATAGAAAAAAGAAATAATCTTTCTTGAATAAATATTTCTTTCATATTATAATCTCGTCAGGAAGAAAAACGCATGCATGATACTACGTGCCTGAACGCGATACGAACACGCCTCGAGTCTTTCTCATCCAAGGAACGTCATGTCGCCTCGTTTATACTGGAGCATCCAGGCGACGCGGTCAACCCGAGCATAGAGGAGCTGGCGGAGAAAATAGGCGTCTCCGAATCGACGCTCTTCCGCTTCGTACGCAAGCTCGGCTATGGGGGCTATCAGCAATTCAGGATAGCGCTCGCGACCGAGACACTGGCACCCCGCGACACCTGGTACGAGTCGCCAGAGGCGGGCGTCGACGAGAAATCGGCGATTGCGGTAGTCTTCAGGACAAGCATCAGGGCACTTGAGGCCACGCTTGCCGGACTGGAACCATCTCTTCTGGAAAGCGTAGCGACCAGGATGGCCTCGGCATCGCGCATTCTGCTCCTGGGTCTGGGAGGGTCGAACTGCGTTGCCCAGGACGCCTGGCACAAGTTTGTCAGGACCGGCATTACCTGCGAGGCTCCGGTCGACTTTCACATGCAGTTGATGGCCGCGTCACAGGCTCAGCCCGATTCCGTCGTGATGCTGTTCTCGCATACCGGCTCCAATACCGACGCGCTGGCGCTCGCCGAGGAGGCGCGACAGACAGGAGCTACCCTGGTCGTCGTAACAAGCCAGCCCAAGAGTCCGCTTGCCCGCAAGGCCACCACCGTCATCACATCAAGAACGCCACAGGTGCGCTACGTATCGGAAGCTTGGTCGGCGCGCATTGCTCAGCTGGCTCTGGTCGACAGCCTCTATGTGCTGGTCATGGAGCGGCTCGGCGACGCCGGAGCCCGGAACCTCGACAACATGAGAAAAGCCATAGCCAAACGCCGCCTCTAACGCGCGGCTATCATCGCGAAGTCGGGCATGACTCGACTTCGCCACAGGAGCATACAGAATGCCAGACCTACATGTCCCCACAGCCCAGGGCAAACGCCGCGACTTTCTGGCGCTGGGCGCCCTGGTCACGCGGCTTGATCCAGGCATCATGCCCTTCTCGGTAGCCGACAGCTACGCGCTTCACGTATCAGGCGGCGAATACAACGTGGCGGCCAACCTGTCACGCTGCTTTGGCCAGCGCGCGGCCATAGCCAGCGCCATGGTCGATAATCCGATAGGCCAGAAGATTGAGCGTGAAGTGCGGGCGGCCGGCGTCGAAGGCCTCTATGTCAGGTACCAGCACGACGGCGTACGCGGCCCGAACATGGCTACCGTCTGGAGCGATCGCGGCATGGGCCCCAGGCCTCCTGTCGTTTTCTATAACAGGGCAAACGAGGCGGCGGCCCTCCTTGCGCCAGGCAGCTTTGACTGGAAGGGCCTGTTCGCAGAAGGCGTGCGCTGGTTCCATTCAGGCGGCATATTCTCGGCCCTGTCGCCAACGACGCCAGAGCTGGTCATCGAAGCGATGCGTGCCGCCAAAGCCGCCGGCGCTGTCGTGTCGTTCGACCTGAACTATCGGGCAAAGCTCTGGAAGGTTGCGGGTCAGGCCAAGGCCCCGGAGATTCTGTCTCGCATAGTGGAGAACGTCGATGTGCTGGTCGGCAACGAAGAGGATCTGCAGCTCGGCCTTGGCCTGACCGGTCCGGCCGTCGGCGGAGCATCGAAACTCGACCCCGCGGCTTTCCTCGGGACAATAGAAGAGGTTACGAAGCGCTTCCCTAACATCGCGGGTATCGCGACGACGCTTCGCGAGGTCCACTCGACGGCACGGCATTCCTGGAGTGCCGTGCTGTGGATGAACGGCAAATCCTGGGTGGCGCCGACCATGGAGCTGGACGTATACGACCGCATCGGAGGCGGCGATGGCTTTGCCGCGGGGCTATTCTACGGCTTGCTCGCGGGACGAAGCCCCGAGGAATCGCTGAGGCTGGGCTGGGCACACGGTGCCCTGGTCACCACCTACCCCGGCGATACGAGCCTCGCGACGCTTGCCGAGGTCGAGGCTCTGGCCAAGGGCGGCAGCGCCCGGGTCCAGCGATAAGTGAAAGGCGGAATCAATGAAAGCTGACATAGGCCTGATCGGACTGGCGGTGATGGGCCAGAACCTCGTGCTCAATATCAACGACCGAGGCTACTCGATGGCCGTGCACAACCGTTCTCCGGGACCGATCAGATCCTTCATCACCGGATCAGCGTCGGATCGCGCCCCTGCGAACGGCAAACCAGGCATCGTCGGCGCCGAGAAGATGGCGGAGTTCGTGGCATTGCTCGAGCGGCCGCGCAAGATAATCCTCCTGATCAAGGCTGGCGCGGCAGTCGACGAGACCATAGCCCACCTCGTGCCGCTTCTGGATGCCGGCGACCTGATAATCGATGGCGGCAACTCGTTCTGGACAGACACGCAGCGCCGCGCCTCCGAACTTGCCGCCAAGGGGCTCCTGTTCATTGGCACCGGCGTATCCGGAGGCGAAGAAGGGGCGCGCCACGGCCCTTCGCTGATGCCGGGCGGCGACCCGAAGGCCTGGCCATTGGTCAAGGACATTTTCGAGGCCATAGCCGCAAAGTCACCCAAAGGCACGCCGTGCTGCGCGTGGATGGGTCCAGGCGGCGCAGGCCACTTCGTCAAGATGGTACACAACGGCATAGAATATGGTGACATGGAGCTGATAGCGGAGACATACCAGCTCATGCACGAGGTGCTGGGGCTGGACTATCCGACGATGGCCGCCACCTTCACCGCATGGAACCGCACGGACCTGGACAGCTACCTGATAGAGATAAGCGCCCGGATCCTGGGCACCAAGGACGAGGACGGCGGCGCGATATTGGAGAAGATACTCGATGCCGCAGGGCAGAAGGGCACCGGCAAGTGGGCCAGCCAGGGTGCGCTCGACGCCGGGATTCCGCTGACGCTGATTACCGAGGCGGTATACGCCCGCGCGCTGTCAGCCCTTGTCGACGAACGGCACGCGGCGGCCTCGGTGCTGACCGGGCCTGGCAAGGCCGAGCGCGCCGCCCTGCTTGCAGGAAGGCCCCGCGCCGAACTCATAGAAGATCTGCGCAAGGCACTGCTGGCGGCCAAGATAATCTCGTACACGCAGGGCTTCATGTTGCTACGACAGGCCAGCGCCGAGCACGACTGGACGCTCGATTTTGGCTCGATAGCGATGACCTGGCAGGGCGGCTGCATCATTCGCTCCACCTTCCTGGTGCAGATCCAGGAGGCGTTTGCCAGGAATCCAGCCCTCCCATCGCTGCTGACCGATAGATACTTCAAGGGCATTCTTGACGAGTGCCAGTCAGCGTTGCGCAGGGTAATGGTGCTTGCGGTGTCATCGGGGATTCCCGTACCGGCGATATCAGCCGCGCTCGCGTTCTACGACGGGTACCGTTGCGCACGCCTGCCAGCCAATATGCTGCAGGCCCAGCGCGACTTCTTTGGCGCCCACACCTATGAGCGCACCGACAAGCCGCGCGGCCAGTTCTTTCATACCGACTGGATAGGCTCGGGCGGCAAGGCCATATCGGGCGTATACAATGCATGATCATCGCGCGATCGTTCGGAGGTTCCCATGAAAGCTTTGGTCCTGGAAGCATACAAGAAGCTGACGTACATGGATGTGCCGAAACCGGCGCTGCGAGACGGTCATGACGTGCTGGTGCGGGTTCGAGCCGTGGCGATTTGCGGTTCCGATGTGCATGGCTGGGATGGCTCCACCGGCAGGCGGCGCCCGCCGGTGATCATGGGCCATGAAGCCGCGGGCGAAATAACTGAAATCGGCACATCGGTGAGCGCGTTCCATGTCGGCGACCATGTCACTTTTGATTCAACAGAATGGTGCGGCACCTGCTGGTACTGCAAGCGCGGCGAGGTGAACCTCTGCGAAGACCGCCGGGTGCTCGGTGTGTCGACCCCGGAATGGCGCCGCGACGGAGCCTTTGCGGAGTACATCGTCGTGCCGGAGCGCATCCTGTTCAAGATGCCCGCCGGCATGGACTTTGTGCAGGGCTCGCTGGCCGAACCAAGCGCAGTGGCTGCCCATGCCGTCGCGATAACACCGCTTGGCGCCGGCGAGACGGTCGCCGTTGTCGGAGCCGGGCTCATAGGATTGTTGCTCATCGCCATACTGCGCGCCTCCGGTGCCGGCACGATCATCGCCCTCGACACACAGGACGACAAGCGGAAATTTGCCCTGAAGTTCGGCGCCGACATGGCTTTGGACCCAGCTGACCCGAAGACAATCGATACGATCCGCAGCCATACCGCAGGCCGCGGCGTCGACCGAGCCTTCGAGGCAGTCGGCGCCACCGTTCCTATACGCACCGCGATAGCCGCGACGCGCAAGGGTGGATCGGTTACCTTGATAGGCAATGTGAGCCCGACGGTCGAAGTGCCGCTCCAGGAGATCGTGACCAGGCAGATATCGCTTCTGGGTTCGTGCGCGGTGGCGGGAGAATACACCCGCGTCATCGAGCTGATGGCGGCTGGCAAGCTCGACGCGCGTCGCCTCGTGAGCGCCGTTGCGCCGCTGGCCGACGGGCATGCCTGGTTCGAGCGCTTGTACGCCCGCGAACCGGGGCTCCTCAAAGTGGTGCTTGAGCCATGAGCGAGAAGATTGTCCGTTATGGAATTGTCACATACGGCAAGGTGGCCAGGCTGCAGGCCAAGGCGCTCGCGCGCGTGCCGCAGGCGCGCCTCGTCGGTGTTCAGGGCCGCGATCAGGCCAAGGCACGAGCCTTCGCCGCCGATTTTGGCATCGAGGCATTTGATTCTATAGAGGCGATGGCTCGGGGCGGCGTCGAGGCTGTAATCATTTCATCACCACACCCGCTGCACCGCGAACACACCATCGCGGCTCTCGAGGCTGGCATGCACGTGCTGGTCGAGAAGCCGATGGCGCTGTCGACGGCCGACTGCGATGCGATGATGGCGGCCGCCGCCGCCTCGAACAGAAGACTCGGCGTGATCAGCCAGCGCCGATGGTTCCCGGCCGTACACCGAGTCCGCGACGCCATCGATGCAGGCAAGATTGGCAAGCCGATTCTGGCCGACGTGGTGATGTTTGGCTGGCGTGACGAGGCATACTACCGCAGCGATCCGTGGCGCGGATCATGGGCGGCCGAGGGTGGCGGCGTGCTGGTCAACCAGGCGCCCCACCAGTTGGATCTGATGCTGTGGATGATGGGACCGGTCGACGAGGTGCAGGCATACTGGGCCAACCTGAACCATCCATACATCGAGGTGGAGGACACCGCCGTTGCGAGCATACGATTCAAGTCGGGCGCGCTTGGCTCCATCCTGGTATCGAATTCACAGAAGCCTGGCATCTATGCCAAGGTGCATATACACGGATCGAACGGAGCCACAGCCGGCGTGCAGACCGATGGCGGCATGATGTTCATAGCCGGCATGGCTGGCATTGCCGAGCCGGCGCTTAACGACATCTGGACCATTCCCGGAGAGGAGCGGCTACCTGCGGTCTGGGAGGCCGAGGACAGGGCCTTCTTCGCCACGACCGACCCAGCGGAGCACTTTCACGCGATGCAGCTGCAGGACTTTGCCCAGGCCATACTGGACAACCGCGAACCGCTGGTAACGGCCCTTGATGGCCGCGCCACCGTCGCACTGATCGAGGCGATATACGAATCCGGACGAACCGGAAAGGCGGTCAAGCCACGGTGATCCTTCGCGGGATGAAGAATAACCGGTAGCACAGCGTCGACAGCGCATAAAGCGATGCCGTCAGCGCGAACGACGTGGCAAAGCCGTTGCGGTATATCAGGTCGCCCGATATACGGGCGGCTATGGTCCAGCTGCCTGTCCATGACAGCATCTTGATGGCGTTCATCAGGCTCTGGCGTTCGGGCGGCACCAGTTCCAGCGAGAAGTTGTCCTGAATAGGCGTGGACATGTTCATCAGCACCTGCCGCGCCAGGTACGCGAGTATGGCGAACGGCAGCGCATGCACCCAGCCAAGCACCAGGATAAGCGGCACCGAAAGCATCTGAGTCCAGAACACGGCCCGCGGCTTGCCAAGCCTCTTGGCTATGGCGGGCCCGGCTGCCATGCCCGCAAACGTCGCAATCTGCCCGGCGGCCACCGCCGCTCCTATCGCCGTATCACTGAGCCCGAATACGTTCTTGAAGTACAGGTTGAGGTACGGAATGGTCAGCCCCGCGCCGAGTCCCACGAGGAATCCAGGGAACACCAGCTTGAACCAGAGTACCAGGTCTATGCCCTCGAGTCGCCTGAGCTTCCCGATCCTGGTGCTCTGCACTATCGGATCTGTCACAATTCTGGAAAACGGAATGGCCGCCGCCAGCACGAAGGCCGCCCCGACGACCAATGCTACGCGGTACGCCGCTATCTCCGCAAGCCCGAGCGAGACCAGCCCATCCTTGAGCGCTCCCCCCAGAAGGGAGCCTATGAGGCCGGTGCCCATCGACAGGGCGCCGTTGAGGCTGAACAGGTGCATGCGCTCGGCCTGCCCCGAGTTGCGCATGAAGAACGGTCCGGAACTCACCTGGAACACGGTCGATATGGCACCGGCCATGAATACGGCCGCCGCGATCGCCGCGCCCGCGGCACACAGCGACTGCGCCACATAGGCGGCCGCGGTCAGGAGCGCCGCTACCGGCAGCACGCGCCGCGAGTCGAACCTGGCGGCGAGCATCGACGCGGGCAGGGCTACGAGCGTGGAGCCAAGTGCGCGCGTAGCCAGGATGGCACCTATGCCCGCCTCGGTGTAGTCCATGCGCTTGAGGTACAGGCTGAACAAGAGGCTGATCTGGTTGGCGCCGATGCCGAGCAGGAACATGCCCGACAGGAAGCGGCGCGCGTTAAGGCTGAATGACCTGAAGGCCACGCCATAATCATCGAACAAGCGGCGAAGGTGCGTCATAAAACGATATCGGTGTGGTCCACGATGCTGGCAAGCACGATGCTGGAGCTGGTCTTGTCTATGCCGGGCAAGGTGGACAGCCGCGTGCGGGTGAATATTTCATAGTCTTCTATATTGTCGACGATTATCTTGAGCAGATAGTCCTTCTCGCCGGCAAGGCGGCAGCACTCCAGCACCTCGGGGAATTCCTGGATACGCCTGTTGAACTCCTGGAGACTCGTATCGCTGTGATCCTTCATCGTTATCGACACGAAGACCTTGACATGCTTGCCCAGCCGCTTCTCGTCAACCAGCGCTACATAGCGCTTGATGATGCCACCCTGCTCCAGCTTCTTCACGCGTTCGAGCGTCGACGCCGGTGACAGGCCTATGCGTGAAGCAAGCTCCTGATTGGTTATGGAGGAGTCTTTCTGCAGGAGTTCCAGAATCTTCCTGTTAGCCTCGTCAAGTTTTCCCATAAGCCAATCGTACCAGCAAGGGCCCGCTCGATACAAGTCTGGTATTACCATATTTTATATGGCCATATGTCATGTTTGCCAATTTATATTGGAACAATATTGATCATATCCGAATATCATGATATTACTGGTGGCAACAATCGGAGGTACTGACAGATGTCCGAACATGTCTTGCTGGGTGACGAGGCTGTGGGCCTCGGAGCGCTGCACGCGGGCGCCAGCTTCGCGTATGGCTATCCGGGTACGCCATCAACCGAGATCATTGAGTATATGCAGAGCGTGCTGGCTACCGCGAAAAAAGCGGGTCCAGCCCAGGGATCGGAACAGGCGCCAAGGGCGGAATGGTGCTCCAACGAGAAGACGGCCTTCGAGGCAGCGATAGGCGCCTCGACGGTCAATCGCCGGGCGCTTGTCACGATGAAGCATGTCGGCCTCAACGTGGCGGCTGATCCGTTCATGAATGCCACGCTGGTCAACATCCAGGGTGGCGTCGTGGTTGCCGTCGGCGATGATCCGGGCATGCACAGCTCCCAGAATGAGCAGGACAGCCGCTACTTTGCCGATTTTGCCAAGATTCCATGCCTGGAGCCGCACGACCAGCAGGAAGCCTACGCTATGACCAGGCAGGCCTTCGACATCTCCGAGCGCTTTCATGTGCCGGTGCTGCTCAAGCTTGTCACGCGCCTGTCGCATTCACGCGCAGTGGTGCGCCCGTCAGAGCCGCGCCCGGCCAATCCGCTGCACAAGTTCTCCGGCCACGATGATTTTATGGTTCTGCCGGCGACAAGCCGAAAGAACTACATCAAGCACCTGAAGCTGATGGAGGAGATAGAGCGATTCTCCGATGCCAGCGAGTTCAATGTGCTGACCCTGGCCGATACCCGCGCCAGCATCGAGGAACGCAAGGCTCGTCCCTTTGCCGTGATCACGACCGGGTTGGGCAAAAATTATTACGACGAGAACAAGACGGACCTCGGTTTCGTGCCCGATCACCTGCACATCGGCATGTATCCCCTGCCTATGGACAAGATACGAAAGCTGGCCGAAGGCGCATCCCGCGTAATTTGCATCGAGGAAGGCTATCCGTACGTGGAGCGCCTCCTCAAAGGCATCATGCCCCAGCCACTGGTCGTCAGCGGCAAACTCGACGACACGGTCGTCTCCTCGGGCGAGCTGAACCCCGACAACGTGCGCGCGGCACTCGGCCTGCCGCCCATGGGCACGAACATGGCTGCAACCAGTCTCAAGCTGCCTGACCGGCCACCGCAGCTGTGCCAGGGCTGCCCGCACGCCGACACCTTCATCGCCCTCAAGGAGGCGCTCGCGGCATTTCCGCAGAGCCTCGTAACCAGCGACATAGGCTGCTACAGCCTCGGGTTCCTGCCACCGCACCAGGTCATAGAGACGGCGCTCTGCATGGGCGCCAGCATAACGATGGGGCGCGGCGCGGCCGAATCCGGCATGCACCCCGTTGTCGCCGTCCTTGGCGACAGCACCTTCATGCACTCGGGGCTGACCGGCCTGACCGACATCATCAGCGCCAGAATACCGATGACGGTGATCATCCTGGACAACTACACCACCGGCATGACCGGAGGCCAGGACACCATCGTCGGTTCGGCCGGACTGAAGTCCGCCGTGCTCGGTCTGGGCGTGGAACCGGAGCACTGCGTGGAGATCGTGCCGCTGGCCAAGTTCAAGGATCAGAACGCTACGGCGATCAAGCGCGAGCTTGACTACCAGGGCGTCTCGGTGATCATAGCCAAGAGGGAGTGCATCCAGACGCTCAAGCGCCGGAACTCGAAGAAGGCGGAGGTGACGGCATGAAATACGACGTTATACTGTGCGGAGTCGGCGGCCAGGGCATACTGTCGGTCGCGGCTGTAATAGCCAGGGCCGCGATGGACGCGGGCCTCCAGGTGCGGCAATCCGAGGTACACGGCATGGCCCAGCGTGGCGGCGCAGTCCAGGCCCACCTGCGCCTGTCCGATGGCGATATCCACGGCGACCTGATAGGACTTGGCCGCGCCGACATGATACTGAGCATGGAACCTCTCGAATCCCTGCGCTATGTCGCGTATCTCAGCGCCAATGGCATGATAGTCAGCGCCGCTGAAGCCTACAACAACATTGTCGACTACCCCGATATCGCCGCCGTGCTGACGGCGCTGAAGGCACAGCCGCGCAGCATCATCGTGCATACAAAGAGCATAGCCGAGGAGGCTGGCAACCCAAACAGCGCCAACATGGCACTTGTCGGGGCGGCCGCCGCGTACCTGCCCCTGGACATCACCCTGATACAGAACGCCGTGAGCGCCTGGCTATCCTCCAAAGGCGGCGACATAGTGGACAGGAACCTCAAGGCGCTGGACCTGGGCCGGAAGGCGGGCGTTGCATGAACTTCTCCACGCTGGAGCAAAAGGCCCTGACACGCGCCCCATCGGTCATCGCCGTATGCGGCGCCGATGGCGACGAGGTGTACGATGCCCTCAAGGCCGCCCAGGACAAGGGCCTCGCCCGCTTCCTCCTCGTCGGCGAGCCGGGTCGATGCGAAGCGTTGTCCAGAGAGCACGGCGTGACGCCGGCTGGCATTGTGGCGGCCGAGAGTGATGACGAAGCAGCGTCGCAGGCGGTCAGGGCGGTCGTCGACGGCCGGGCGCAGCTCCTGATGAAGGGCCTCGTATCGACGCCAACCCTGCTCAAGGCGGTGGTGTCGGAGAAGCGGCTATTCGACGGAGGCCGGCTCCTGTCACACGTCCTCGTGGCGCAGAGCCCCGATGGCCGATTGCTCGGCGTCACCGATGGCGGCATGGTGCCGCAACCGGACCTGGAGCAGAAGGTCGCCATCATTCGCAACGCGGTTGACCTGTTCCACAGGCTCGGCATCGAAACGCCGCGCGTAGCCGTACTCGCAGCCAACGAAAAGGCAAACCCCAGGATTCCTGGCTCTACAGACGCACTCGAGCTAAGACTGCGCGGCGAGCGGGGAGAGATGCCAGGCTGCATCATAGACGGCCCGATGGCCCTCGACCTGGCCCTGTCGCCGAGGGCCGCCGTCATCAAGGAATACCATGGAGCAATCCAAGGCAACGCCGACATCCTGGTCGTCCATGACATATCGAGCGGCAACCACCTGGGCAAGGCCCTTATTACCCTGGCAGGCTACCCTGGTGGCGGCATGATCGTGGGCGCCCGCGTGCCCATCATCCTTTTGTCACGAAGCGACAGCGCTGCAGAAAAATACAACTCCATGCTGCTCGCGCTCGCCCAAGGCGACGCCAGAGGCGCTGCATGAAGCGAGTATTGGCCATCAATCCCGGTTCCACGAGCACCAAGATCGCATTGTACCAAGGCAAGGATTCATGGTCGCTCGAGGAGCTGACACATGACGAGTTGACCATAAGCCGTGATGACGCCGCGCGCCTGCCGGAACCAAACGACCAGTTGGCCTTCCGCGCCGAACAGATAGACGCATTCCTGCTCGAGTCGGGATCGCCCGAACTGCATGCCGTAGTCGGCCGCGGCGGCATAACGAAGCCGCTTGACGCCGGTAGCTATGCCATATCGCCGCAGATGGTCGCAGACCTGAGCGGCAATCGCTACGGCACGCATGCCAGCAACCTCGGCGCCCTCCTGGCCAAGGCCATAGGCGACAGCCACGGCATACCTTCGCTGATAGTCGACCCGGTCGGTGTAGATCAGTTCGAGCCGCGCGCCCGCTATTCCGGCTGGCCGGCTCTGGAGCGCAAGAGCCAGGTCCACGCCCTGAACATGCGCTCGGTAGCACGCGAAGCCTGCCATGCGATGGGCGGCACGCTCGATGATTTCAACCTCGTCATCGCCCATCTGGGCGGCGGCATTTCGATTGGGCCGATGAAGCATGGCCGACTGGTCGATGTAAACAACGCTATGGATGGCGGCCCCTTTTCGCCACAGCGAACGGGCACCCTGCCGCTTCGCGGACTGGTCGAGCTGGCTTACAGCGGGCAGTACCCTTCCGCCAAGTCGATGATAGACGCGCTGACGCGGACGGGCGGCCTTCTGGCATACCTCGATACCGACGACGCGCGCGAGATCATAAAGCGCATCGCGGCAGGTGACGCCAAGGCAGAGGAGACATACCGGGCGATGGCCTACCAGATAGCCAAGGAGATTGGCGCCATGGCGACCGTGCTTGCGGGCAAGGTGGACACAATCGTGCTCACCGGCGGACTGGCTCGACCCCCGCTCACAGACTGGATATCGGAGTCATGCGGGTGGATAGCGCCACTACGGATCATACCCGGAGAGCGCGAACTCCTGGCCCTGGCACAGGCAGCCGCGCGCCATGTCTGCGAAGGCGAGCTCCTCAAGGCATACTGACAGCCAGAGGCTCCGCGGGAGAAGCCTCCGGCGCGGCCAGGTTCTTTAGCCAGCGCTCCTTCTTCAGCCACTGGAACGCGACGAACCACTTGGCAAAGTCCGTCAGCTTGACGAGGCCGTACATAGCCACCGGCCCTATCGGTGTCAGGAACGCCAGCGCAAACGCTCCCGGGATGAACAGGATATAGGTGATGCCGACATCGACGACGACACCCATCATCATGTCTCCACCGGAGCGCGACACCGCGAACTGGGCGTTCAAGAGACTCCACAGCGGCAGGTACACGGATATGACCAACAAGAGGCCCCGTGTCACGGCGATCGCGTCGTGGGTCAGGTTCATGAAGACGAAGGGCACCGCGGCGATGCTGGCGACCTGCACCAGGGCTAGTGTTCCGCCAGCCACCACGGATCCGCTCATTATCCATCGCGCCCTGACCCGTGCCTCGTCGAGCCTGTCGGCGCCGAGCAGGCTGCCGACCACGACGCCTGTCGAGACGTGGATACCCGTAAACACGAGGAAGAATATGTTGGCGATGGCCCAGCCAGCCGACATGCCGGCCACAACCTCGGCGCCACCGCGCCCGTTGTACAGGGCCGTCGTCACCGTCTCGGAGACAACCCAGCTCGTCTCCGACAACAACATCAGACTTGACTTGCGCAGTATCTCCCGGAACAGCGACCACCGCGCCTTGAACAAGTGAGAGAGCGGCACGAAGAACGGCACCCTTGACTGGCGCGCATAGATGACAAAGGCGATTACCTCGACGCCGCGCGCTATGTTCGTGGCTATCGCGGCCCCCGCTATCTCGATCCGCGGGGCGCCGAGGTTGCCGTATATCAGTACCCAGTTAAAGAACGTATTGATGAGCGTAGCGCAGACGGATATGGTCAGAGGTACATGCGGCCGCCCTATTTCGCGAAACGCTGTTCCTATCGCCTGGGACAGACCCATAGGAATGAACATCCATGAGACTATGCGCAGGTACTGCGCGCCATGGATGACTATCTCCGCCTGGGCGGCGTTGCCCTGCGTCATCATCGATATCAGCGCGACGGGCATGGTCTGGCACAGTGAGAAGTAGAGGGCCGACACGCCCATCGTCATGATGGCCTTGAATCGATATGCCTGACGCATACCGTCCTCGTCCTTGGCGCCGCGGAACTGGGACATGTATATGCCGCCGGCCCCGGACAGCGTCATCATCACCACGAGATATACGAAGTTGACCTGATTGGCGACATTGACGCCCGCCATCTTGGCGTCTCCAAGCCCAGCAACCATGAAGTTGTCTATCAGCGACACAAGACTCTGTATTGCCTGTTGCGCCATCACGGGGATGGCAATCGCGAGCACTTCCTTATAGAAAGAAGCCGGCCCGAAGAGTGGCAGGTGCGGCGGGTTTTCATTCATAACACCTGTATAGTGGAAAGCCAAAAAAACGGCAATGGGGAGCAAACGACTCTACTCGATTTCGGTATCGAGCCCTGGCACGAGCGTTGCGGATTCATTTCTTGACAGTGGAATACCATGGACCTATGCTGATTTGCAGGGGTTTGCCGCCCAACAATGCAGGGAGTTGCCACATGGATGTCCGGGCACAGCGGGACGCGTTATTGCACCACATTCTGAACGCCGAAAGGGAAGAAGCGAAGCGTCTGCTTCTTTCCATCGTCCACGAGGACAGCTATGAGACCGCGCTTCGGGATATTCTGGAGCCTACCTTGCGCCTCATCGGGGATCGCTGGTCCAAGGACGCAATATCCTTGGCTCAGGGTTTTGTGGCGGGAAAGGTTGCAGAAGATTTTATCGCTAACACAAAGGGCCATCTCCTCACAGAAATGGACAAGGAATCGCCTATAGTCGAAGGCAGTCCACCGAGGGCAGCGGTGCTTGGGAACATCGAAGACGATTACCATTCACTGGGCAGATCCATGGTGATCTCGTTCCTGGAACTGCGGGGCTGGTCGGTAACCGACTTGGGCAACGACGTACTCGCCCGAGATCTGGTGGATACGGCGGTACGTATCGGTGCCCCGGTCATCGGAGTCTCTGCCATGATGCTCACCACGGCGCGGAATATTCTGTCGGTTCGGCAAGCGCTGCGGGAACGGGGACTGGAGAACAGTATCGCCCTGGCCGTAGGAGGAGCGGTATTCAGAATGCGCCCCGAGCTGGCCGCCGAGGTAGGAGGAGATGGGACTGCCGATACGGGCATAGACGCTCCAGATCTATTCGAGAGCCTGCGGCTCCGGATCTACGGGAACCAACGAAGAGAAAACCGATGACTTCGATGGAGAGAATCGGTGCCCTGTTCACGGGTGCGCCCATCGACAGGCCTCCATTTACACTTACTCTTTCACTGTACGGTGCCCGGCTGACAGGATGCTCATGCGCGTCCTATTATTCCAATCCGGATGCCTACGCCGAGGGGCAACGGGCGGTGGTCGAGCTTTGTTCGCCGGATATAGTTTTTTCGCCCTTCGCCCTTGCCCTGGAAGCGGCGGCTTACGGAGCCATGCTGGATTTTCCCGAAGACGGCCCTCCGTATCTGAAGAAGCCAGCCTATAAGTCTATCCACGGTCTGGTTGTGCCCAGGCCCCACAGTATTAGCTCATCTCCCCACCTGTCGTATCTGATCAAGGCAGCCGAAAAGGTGGTAGCCGACCAGAATGGGGCACGGCCCGTGGCTGCCCCCATCGTGGCGCCGGTTGATCTGCCCATCCTGCTGTTGGGCCTGGAAACGTGGCTGGATATGCTCCTCTTCAAACCAGACGAAGCCCGATTGTGGGGTCAGCTGGCGCTGGATCATTTCATAAGCCTGTCGAAAGCGTACTCCGACGCGGGCATCAATTTTGTCGTTACTCCAGTCATGCTGGCCAATCCTCTGATTGTGAATCCTGATATAGCCCGTCGAACTCTGCTTCCCGTTCTATCAGACGCCTTTGCCCACGCGCGGCTTCCCATTGTGTTTCACCATGGTGGCAACAAGCTGGGACAGAGTCTGGGGATGTTCAGAGACCTTCCCAACCTTCTGGGATTTGTACTGGACGAGCGGGATTCCTTGGTAGAAGCCCGCCAGCAGGTGGGTCCGGACCTCCTTCTGTTGGGGAATTTGAATGGCCCCTCCATACCGTACCGGAGCGTCGATGATATCAAACGAAGGACAATCTCGATTCTATTGGATCGAAACGGCGACCCCAAGTTCATTTTCGCCAGCGCTGGCGCCGACATTCCCTATGGAACGGGCAAGGAGAAACTTGTGGCACTTCGGGATCTGCTGTCGGGTGATCCTGGGAGCCTGCCGTAATGGGTAGCGATCGCAGGATAACGCTGATAGGCTGTGGAATACTGCGCAAGGAATTCTCCCTGCTGCCAAAAAGCGTCAAGGATCGATTCAAGCCTCGATTCCTTGATTCGATGCTCCATCTGAACCCGGCGCTTCTCGAGCAATCCTTGACCTCGATCAAGAGTGCGCAGACTGGCGAAGCCGTTGTTTTCCTCTACGGTGATTGCTGCCCACGGATGGAAGAACTGTCGAGCGGCAAAGGAAGAACCAGAACCGAAGGCGTGAATTGCATCGAGATATACCTTGGTCGTGACACTTACAGGAAATTAAGAAGAGAGGGAACCTTCTTCTTGATGCCCGAATGGGCTGGACGCTGGAAGGAAATATTCCAGCGGGAGCTGGGATTCAAGACCGCGGAATCGGCGCGGGATTTTATGAGAGATTCCATGACCCAGGCTCTGTATATTGATACGGGGAGCGAACCCGTACCGGAGGCCAAGTTGGCGGAATTCGCCGAGTTCACGGGACTTCCCGTATCGATCCGAAAGGTAGAAACCGATCACCTGCGCGAAGCCCTGGAAGGGGCTTGTCAGAAATTGGAAGAAACCGTTGGATAGTGTAAGAAGATCCTTCAACTATCTATTCGCTGATCTCATCGAACGGGTCCTTTCTCTGGCGGGAGATCCTGGGTCCTGCGCCAAATTTACAGCCGAGAGTCTTCGTTCCATCATTGGAGCCAGAACCGTCCTGGTGATCGAGTGTTCAAACAGGACACCTGACCATGAACACGAGGCCGTATCGGTTTTCCCCGAGCGTCGAAAGTCACTGGGCCAGGAAGAGGCGATCCAGAGGATAGCAGCGCAATCCCACGGCTTGAGCTCGGCTCGAATTTTCACCCCCTGCGCCGAAGGGCCCATTCCACAAGCACTTCGCGAGCTTGAATCCGGCCCGACCATCGTATCGCCTCTCATAAGCGGCCCCGAAAGAATTGGGGTTCTGATTCTGCTTGATTTGATGGATTCACAGAACGTGGAGACTATTCTAGACACCCTGAACGATCTATCAACGGTCTTGTCTTTGGTTCTCAGAAACGCCTTTTTGTACCAGAATTTGGAGCAGGAAGTACGGAAGAGAACCCGGGAACTGGAGGATAAGAATCTGGTTCTGGCAAAGACTCTTCGCGAACGGGAGCTGATGCTGAAGGAGATTCACCATCGGGTAAAAAATAACCTGCAAATCATCAATAGCCTCCTCTATTTGCAGGCATCCACTTCCAATGATCAGCGCGTACAGGAAGCTCTGGAGAAAGGGCAAAACAGGATCCATTCCATGGCCCTGGTTCACGAGGAGCTGTATCATTCCGAGGATCTTGAGCGTATAGACATCTTGGGCTATACGAAGAAACTATGCCAGAATCTTGAGAGTATTGAATATGGCGAGAGGATTACTATTCGGATAGAAGGCACAGAGCCGGGTTTGCTGCTTCCCATCACATATTCTGTTTCCATCGGCATCATTCTAAACGAATTGATAACCAATGCGTTGAAGCATGCGTATCCTCAGGGTACAGGAGGGAGTATCATTGTCAGGATAGAAAATACAGGTCAAAATGCCACGATAACGGTTGCAGATGATGGGCCCGGTATCGCAGAGGACTTGGACATTGCTCAGGGAAGGACGCTGGGCCTCTCCCTGGTACACAATCTCGCACAGCAAATACACGGTTCATTCCGGATACAGAATAGAAGTGAATTGGAAGCAGGGCGACAGGGTTCCATCGCTACTCTGGCATTCCCCTTGGGAGACGATGCCTGATGCATGAAAGCATGTCAATATTGATTGTGGAAGATGAGAGGCTCATCTCGATGATGCTTTGTCGTCTGCTCGAAACCGCTGGATTTGCAGTCTGTGGTGTGGCGCCCAATCTATTGGAAGCCTACGATATTCTCGAAAACCGTTCGCCTGATTTTGTGTTGATCGACATTCACCTGGAGGGAGACGACAACGGTATTGTTCTGGGAAGAAGACTTCGCAAAGAGGCGAAAACTCCCTTTGCCTATGTTTCCGCATACTCCGACAGAAGCACCTATGACGCCGCGATGGAGACCAAGCCAGTAGCTTTCCTGCAGAAGCCCATTTCGCCTCAAGCGCTGAAGACCATCCTGAACGAGTACCACAATGGTCTTCACCATACCCCACGCTGAGCAGCGGAAGCGGGATAATGCCGTTGATTATGGTTTGGAGTACCCAGCGACTCTACTCGATTCTGGCGCCCGACTCAATCAATGCGGCGGCGGTATCGGGCGGCGAGGATCGCAATCCACGCGACGCTGGCGACGACTCCAGCGAACAAAGCCAATAGCGGCGGAACAGATCGCCCGAGCGCCATCTCCGCCGCCCAGTACTGCGGGAATGGCCATGCGATGGCGCGCACAGGCAGCGGAAGCAGCACAGCCAGCGGAGCAAGATCCAGTCCGCTCAGCGCCTTGAGTATGGCCAGACCCTCGACCTTGTCCGCGGCGAACGCTCCAAGGAACAGCGCGAAAAACGCGACTTGCCCCGCGCCGAGCAGGGCGACGGAAACGTCACATATCGGCGATCGGGCGCCCAGGCCCAGGAGTGGGCTGACCGCCAGTCCGGCGACGAATGCCGCCAACGAGAACAGCACCAGCCTGACGGCCAGGTAGCCTGTCCGTCCCACCGGAGTAGCGCCCCAATAGACCGATACGCCATCATCCCGATCATCCAGCAACAGGAATCCGGCAATCATGCCATAGAAGGTCCCGGGGAACAGCACCAGCACGACCCGTATCAGCCCCGCATAATCCAGCAACCTGAAACCTGTAGCACCTTCGATAAACTCCGCCAGCGGAGGAATGACAAACCTGAGCGCCGCGGCCGCCATGAACGGCACGAATGGCATCAGTAGCAGAAGCGGGTCACGGACAACGAGACGTACGTCGACCGCAGCCAAGCGTAACACATTCGTTCGCATGTCAGTCTCCCCTCGCGACGCGCGCAGCTGGCCCCAGCATGAGCATGGATGCGACCGCCGTCCAGACTGCCGCGACGGCGACGCCCGACACCAGCTCCGTCCACGGTACTGCCGAGTATGCGGCCCTGGCGAATCTCAGGGCACCGTCTGTCGGTGTCAGACGAACCAGAGCAGCGAACCACGTGGGCAGGTACGGGCCAGCCGCATATTCCGCCGCCGGCAGTGCGAGCAAGATGAAGACCGGCGTTGTGCCGATCATGAAGCGGTTGATGCTCTTCAGGTGCAGCGCCAATGCGGCGCCTATCACCGCGGTCGGCGCTCCGCCCACTATAGCCGCCGCGGCCAGCGGCCAAAGCCCGAAGTTCGCTCCCCGCGAACCGGCGGAGATCACCGCAGCCATGGCGAATGATAGAAGCCCCAGGTTGAGCGCCTTGACGACCATGTACACCCCCGGCCGAAGCGGTGACGCGAACAACGCTCTGAAAGTACCCTGCGAAAGATCCAGACAGACGCTGGCTCCGGCGAAGAAGAAGCAGAAGAACGCCGGATCGCTCCACGCAAGCAGTGGCAGGACCGCATCTGCCCATGCCCTCGGCAGGGCAGCAAGGACGGCAGCGTAGAGCGCAGCCAGAATGAGATACGCTATCGCGAATCCGTGTCGCCACAACAGCCGAAAATCATCCAGGATGAGCGTTGTGGGATTCATGCCAGCTCCTTGCCGGTTAGCTGCACAAAGATGCTGTCAAGGCTTGAATCGAGAGTCCTGACACCCAAGAGACCGGGCTTGCGAAGCTCCGCCCGGAAGGCCTCATCATCAGCGAGTCCATCCAGAGGAAATTCGACGGCTCCTTGCCCGGCACCTCCGGGACCGGCGCGGTCCACGATGACTGCCCGCTTGCCGTAACGTCGCTTCAGTGCGTCGGGAGCATCGCAGGCGACTATGCGGCCATCTACCAGAAAGGCAACACGGTCGCAGGTCGCGTCGGCAGCCGCCATATCGTGGGTCGTCAGGAACACGGCGACTCCGTCGGCCGCTCGCTCCCTGACGATGTCCCGCACTATCCGGGCATTGGCCGGGTCGAGTCCAGCGGTCGGCTCGTCCAGAAACAGCGCCTTGGGATGGTGCATCAAGGCACGGGCCAGATTCAGCCGCATCTTCATTCCCTTGGAATACTGGCCAACCCGCCGACTGGCGGCATCCGCGATGCCAAGCCGCTCGAGCAAAGCGAGTGGATCATCCTTGGGTCCCGGATACAATGAGGCAAACAGCTGCAGATTCTCGAGTCCGGACAGCTTCTGGTAGAAGCATGGAAACTCGAACGCCGCGCCGATGCCAGCCCTATAGGCGCCGTTTGCCCTGGACGACTCGACACCGGATACAGACGCGCGGCCAGTGTAGCCGCGCAGTGCCCCGAGTAAAATCTTCTGTGTTGTGCTCTTGCCTGCACCGCTTGGTCCAAGGAAGCCGAACACCTCGCCCGCCGCAACAGTGAAGTCCAAGCCGCGGACCGCCTCGGTCCTGGCTCGAGGATATGTGAAATGCAATCCTTCAACATTGATCATCGTTTCCCTCGTCTTCCTTCAGATGCCATGGTGCCCCCTTCCGTCAGCGCCAGCGCGAGGCCCCGTACCATCACATCTACGGTAGATTCGCGAAGAGCCTCAGGCAAGCTAGCCAGGCTCATCGATACGCCGAACACCGCATAGCCAGCGCCAGCCAACTCCTCGTCGCCGGCATCGGCTCGCAGCAACCCGGCGGCCCGCCATAGCGCCGATATGCGCGTCATCTCGGCTGCATCGTGCGCGACGTGCCGCCGCACGCGCTCCGGGGGCAGGGCCCGGACAAGTCTCTCCATGGTCGACGCATCGATGGAACGGACGGCCGGATCGTCGCGTATGCGGTCGAAGGCTGCGCGAAACGTCATGCGCAGCCGTTCTGCTGGCGGATCCTCGCCCTCCGCGGCAGCCTCGAATATTGCCCGGTATTCACCCTCTATCGATTCCAACGCTTCCATGAACAGCTCTTCCTTGGAGGCATAGAAACTGTAGAATGACCCTTTGGCTATCGCTGCGGCGGAGGCGAGATCGGCTACACTGGCCGCTCCGATTCCGCCGCGCCGCAACGCGTCCAAGGCGGCGCTCACGAGCCGCGCGTTTATGGCCGCCCGTTCCCTATCGTCGAATGCTGACGGCATGACGCCTCCTTGCTTGTCATCATTGATAAACAATGACTGTTTGATCTATTCTAGTCATATAGTACGCATTCAACAGAGCAAAGTCAACCACCAGCCGACTGGAATGGCGTGGTATACTGAAAGGGCACGTGTCACAGCGCGCGAAAGGACCAGCCATGGCTTTCTTCAGACCATTTGCTCTCGAGCGCTTCTTCGCCAAGCACGAATTCAATGCCCGCTACCTCATGTGCTCATCCGACTGTGAATCATTTCCGGTGCGCGAGCTACTGGCGATGGACGAGGGCTCGCTGGACCGGCTGTTGGACCAGCGTCTGGGCTATACCGAGACCCGCGGCGCTCCATCGCTGCGCGCCGCTATCGCCGCCCACTACGCGGGCCTGTCAGCGGACAGCATCGTCGTGCACTCCGGGGCGGAAGAAGGCATTCTGAATCTATGTCTGGCCATGCTCAAGTCCGGTGACGAAGTCATAGTCAACGCGCCATGCTACCAATCGCTGGCGGAAATCCCGCGCGCCATGGGCTGCACAGTCAAGTTCTGGGAGTTCCGCGAGGTCGCGGCCAAGGATGGCGCGAGCCGCTGGTTCCTCGATCCGGACGAGCTACCCGCTCTGTCGGCCGGCAAGGCGAAGATGATCATACTCAATGCGCCGCACAATCCCACCGGAGCCCTCCCTACCCGACAGGAGTTCGAGGCGATCGTGGCATACGCCCGCAAGACCGGAGCCATCCTGTTTGTAGATGAGGTATACCGCAGAATGGAGCGTGATCAGGCGCATCGACTGCCATCGGTCTGCGAGATATACGAGAACGGCGTGGCGCTCGATGTACTCAGCAAGCACGCTGGGCTGGCAGGGTTGCGCATAGGCTGGCTCGCATCACGGCGGGCAGACATACTCGATGCCGTGGCGGTGGTCAAGGACTACAATTCGATATGCTCGTCTGCGCCCGGCGAGCTTCTGGCCGAGATTGCGATACGCAACCTCGAGCCGATAGCGGCTCGCAACCGGAGTATCGTAGCCCACAACCTTGTCCTGCTCGAAGGCTTCTTCAAGCGCCGGCCGGATTTTGCCCGATGGACGCCGCCCGTTGCCGGTTCCATAGCCTTTCCGCACCTGAGCGACGGCAGCGACGCGGAGATCCTTGCCGAAAAGCTGGTTGCGGAGGCCGGCGTGCTGCTGTTGCCAGGCGCGTACTACGACTATGATCGCTCGTACTTCAGGATAGGCTTTGGCCGGGCCAATCTGCCAGAGGCGCTCGAGAAGCTTGAGGCTTGGCTGGATAGCCGTCGCGGCTAGAACTGTGCGGAAATCTCGGCGGCGCAGCGGCGGAGTTCGGCGACCAGGTCGTCGCGGATTATCTGGTCACCCGTGCGCTTCAGCAGATAGGGCGTCGCGACTACGGCGGCGCAAGGATTGCTGCCTATCGCCACCGGAACCGCGACGACGTAGACCCCTACCGCGCACTTGAGCTCTCCGAATGAGAAACCGCTGGCGCGTATCTGTGCCCATGCCTCGGAATCGCCGGTGGTATCCACGTATCGATGCGAGAGAAACATACGCCCCGATGGCGTGGTAGCCGCGTCGTACAACCCAGGCCGCACTCCCAGGCGCACATCCTCGCCGCCTTCCACCTGGTACACCACATGGAGCTGTTCGTCGACAAAGAGGCCAAGGTGAACAGAGGCACCAGAGCGAGCGGCGTACCTGCGCATCGGCCCTTCGGCCCGGGCGATCACCGCCGATTCAAGCTTGCGGTCCGCGAGGCTATACGCCCGTGCGCCCGGCGCATACGCTCCGGAAGCGGTCTTTATGATGAAGCCGTCCTTGGCCAGGTATTCTACCATGCGCTGAATTTCCGAAACCTTGAAGCCTACCGCTTCGGCAATGCCACTCATGGTCACGGGTTCGTTGACGGCAAGTATATGTTCAAGGATCAGGAGCCCCTTCTCAAGGGCCGGAGCAACTGCGGTCATGCCGCTATCCTACGCATTCGGAGTCCTCGCGTAAAGATGGGGACCGGGACGGGGGCCACGCTCCCGGTCTCCCACAATGGCATGACTATTGCAGATGAATGTACATGGTCGATGTCGAAATCGCCATCAGCGTCACGACGATGGTGTTGAGGAAGGCTCCGGTATAGACATTGTTTGTCTTCTCAAGGAACTTCTTGGTAATAAGGGTCGAGACAAACAGGATGGCCAGCGTAGCATACAGTGTTATGCTGTTCAGGCTTACCGATGGCCACGCCGCGACGCCGGTCGCGAACAACGCGCCATACTGAACTACCTGCCAGACGAGCAAGCCGCCTATGTTCATAAGGAAGGCGACCAGGCATCCCTTGATGCCCTTCAGATAGGTGCTGTTGGTGTTTATCTGAAGAGCCATGCCGTTGATAAAGAAATACAGGAAGAAGAACGGCATGTAGCCCAGTGCTGTAAGCAGATGGTGCCAGTTAAAGGCGCGCACCGCGAACAGCCAGAACCTGAAATCAGTCTGGAACAGCGCATCGACCACAAAGACGACCAGATAACCCGATGCGGCGATGATCACCGCCGTCGCGAACGACTTGATGACCGTCTTCCAGCCAACGGCGAATCCGTAGTGGCGAGCGCCGATAGCGGCCGGCCGGTTGATGACGTGGTGCGTGACTGACAGGATTACCGCCACGAGCCCGGTAACGACCATTGCCCAGTAAATCAGCGCGTTGGTCTGAGGCTCGTTGAATATGGTCGACAGATTGAACAGGCTACCAGAACTTGCGGTCAGCCCAAGGCTCACCATCGACGTGGAAGCGATAAGCATGAGGCCAAATATCCGGTCGAGCTTCTTCTGGACCAAGGCGACCATGGCGGCAATGCTTGCGGCGCCACCAACAACCAGCGAGAAGTACTTGAGCTGCGCCAGGCCCACCGGCAGCTTGCCCATGAGCGTCGCGTAGTAGACGGCGGGGAACGCCGCGCTGATGATGACGATAGCCCAGAAGATGGCCTTCCTGGACGTAGTCTTCGGACCATCAAACGCAAGCGGCTCCGTCGTCACTTCCTTGAACCATGGCGCCTTCAGCAGTACCTGCAGCAACGCTATGAACAGCATGAAGAAGCCGACGAGCCCTACAAGTTCCGACAATTCCTTCAGGAACCAGATCTGACTCGATGCGGTCAAGCGCGTGGCCGGAGCGTAGGCGGCAAACGCGGTAGCGTAGAACTGAATCTGATATCCGGTAGTCAGCGCCGAGAAATGATTCCAGGCATGCATCTGTGCCGGCTGGAATATAATACGCTTGCCACCCTCCGGTGTCGAGTAGAATACATTGGCCTCAGGCTTGTCAGGATTGCCGAGGAAGGCCTTGCCATCGGGCGTGTTCACATAGTCTTTCTTGACCATGGTCTGGCCCGGCTTGGCGTTGGGAGCGTTGAAGAAGAACTCGTCGTACTGGCCCGCTATCTTGCCTGCGGTTCTGGACGCAAGCGCGCCATCGGCAACGGCTTCATTGACGCCAAGATAGCTCGTATACAGGAAATCGGAGCCGGCCGTCAGCACGGCGCAGATCTTTCGGACGGCGGGTTTGCCATCCTTGAGGCTCTGCTGATACTGCTGCTCATCGTAATAGGCGGCCATGGTAGAGGAGAATCCGCCCATCGAGTGGCCGCTGACCGCTATGATGCCATCGCGCTGTGCGTCCTTGAGAACGTAGGGCTGTTGATACATGTACTGGACGGCATCCCATACCGACGCTGGCCAGTATCCAAACCACGCATTGTTGATATCGTTCTTGTTCAGGTAAGAATCGCCATGTTCGTATGAATCCAGCGCAAGAACCACGTACCCGCGCCTCGACATCTCTATCGCTGGGGCATCCTGCATCTCTTTGGCATTCAGATACCCATGCGTCGTCACGATGGCTGGCCTGGGCTTTGCAGCGCTTGCTCCAGCTGGCATGTAGAGCAAGCCATTCAGGACACCCTTGTCGGTCTTGAATGAGATTTCACTGGTCGTAACCGAAAAAAACGACGTGTTGAAGAGGTATGCGAATCCCGTACCCACTATCATCAGCAACAATGATAGTGCCAACCAGAACCGTGGATCCTTTGCTGACTTGTTCATGGCGTAGTGCCTCCATAAGAATGATAATTTTTATCTTATATGATAATTCCAGCAAGTCAAGCCTCTTTGTGTGGCCGATTGGCACAGCGCTGATCATACTCAGGCGCTGCGTTATGCGTGTTGGCAGGCTTCGGCGCTGATGCCAGCATCATAGAGCTTGCGGCGGCCCGACATTCCCGACTCGCGAAGGAGGCCCGCCTTGGCAAGCACGTACAGAATTTTGCGGGCGCGCGGGGCAGGTATGCCAAGAACCGCGCCGAGCGCAGCGGAGTCATAAGGCAGGGCCAATCCGGCGGGGAGCAGCGCCAGCCAGTCCGCACGGCAATTCAGGCTTGTTGTCGATATGACCTCGGCCAGATCGCGCGCAAGAACGCGATCACCGCGCCTGCGCCATGAACCGCTGCCGTCACGCACGCGCACCTCGCGCACGCGAACAAGCACCGCGTCAAAACGGACATTGGGGGAGCCTACCAACAGCGGCGCGTGAACCAGCTCGTCAAACAGGCTAAAGAGGTCCTTGCGTGTCCTGGACCGACGCGATGAGACAAGCGACGAGTCCGATGGGTCGATCCTGTCGATTATTGTCTCGACGACGATGGGGTGCACCACACGCACCGGTCCCGTGCATGCCAGGTGCAGTATCTTCTCGCTGATCGAGCCAATGTTGCGGGTCTGTATCTCGACAAGCTCGTCGGGCAACACCACATCGACTATCTTGCCCGCGACGGGCACCTCGAGTCTGGCCTCGGGGTGGCGCGCGTACGCCAGCTTGAGCGCGGCGTGCAGGCCATGTTCGGCGTACAGCCCTATCCCCGCCGATTCGGCGACTACAGTAGATTCGATTCCCGGTCCGGTGGCCGCATGCATGGATACAGTATACACGCCATCTGCGCATCGGGCATCATGCAGTATGCGCCTCGATGATCTGCCTGTTTTTCCGGCTTTGCCCCAAATCACAACGGCCTTGCATGTCGGCCCGCTCGTGCTTTCGGCGGAGACAGGAGCCGGCAAGACCAGCGCTATTCCGGCCTGGCTTCTATCGACACGGGCCGTGCCGGGTCGAGTGCTGGTGCTGGAGCCACGCAGGCTTGCCGCAGTCTCGGCGGCATCGCGTGTCGCGGAGCTTACCGGTACCGCGGTAGGGGACGTGGTCGGGTACCGCATCCGTGGCGACACCCGCTGCGGCCCGCGCACCGTCATCGAATTTGTGACCGAGGCGATATTCATCAGGATGATCCAGAATGATCCCTTGCTCTCCGGGGTGTCACTGGTTGTCTTCGACGAGTTTCATGAACGGTCGGCGACCAGCGACCTCGGACTGGCCTTTGCCGCGGAGGCGCGCGAGGCCCGTCCCGATCTGTCCATCCTGGTGATGTCGGCGACGATCGAGACGGGCCGCATAGCCTCCTATATGGCGTGCCCGACGATCACGGTGCCGGGCAGGTCATTCCCTGTCGAACTGCGGCACGTCGCACCGCAGGCTGGCGAGCGGATCGAGGCAACAACCACGCGCGCCATTGCCCAGGCACTGGCCGCGACCGAAGGCGATGTGCTGGTATTCCTGCCGGGCCTGCGCGAGATAGACGATGTCGCCTCCAGGCTTGGATCGACGCCCTTGGTCGACATAGCCATGCTGCATGGCGGACTGGACGTGTCCGAACAACGCGCCATCGTCGCGCCTCCACCCGGCGCGAGGCGACGCGTCGTGCTGTCTACCAATGTGGCCGAGACAAGCCTGACCATACCGCGCGTCACCGCCGTCGTCGACGCCGGGCTGTCGCGCCTGGTGCGTTGCCATGCTCCAAGCGGACTCAACCGACTCGTCACCGAGCGCGTGTCCGAGGCTGAAGCCGCCCAGCGGAGCGGCCGGGCCGGCCGCGTCGGGCCCGGACTGTGCCTGCGGTGCTGGAGCGCCGCCGACATTCTGCCCGCCACGCGCGGACCAGAACTCAACAGGATAGACCTGTCGGCGGTGGTGCTGGAATGCGCCGCGCGGGGTGCCCTGTCTATGGAGGCCCTGACATGGCTCGATGCCCCACCCGTCCATGCCTGGAAATCAGCTCAGGCCACCTTGCGGGCGATTGGTCTGATCGACTCCAGCGGAGCGGCCACGCGGCTGGGACGCGATGCCGTCGGCCTTGGCCTCGACCCACGGGCCGCTGTTGCGATGCTACGGTCCGCCCAAGGTGCCGGCGAGAAAAGCGCAATGCCAAACATGCGCGCAGTCGCCTTGGCGGTCGCTATGCTGTCCGAGCGCCCGGCCGGTGATTCAAGCGGCGACCTCCAGCAAGAACTTGAACGCCTTGCCAGGAGCCGCCCAGCCGATGAGCGAATACGCAGGATACGCGCCGAGGCAGACCGTCTTGTCACCAGGGTTCGGGGTGAGCATTCAGGCGACGACTGCCGCGACTCCAAGCCGATGGCCGATTCCATACAGAATATCGGCGACCTTCTGGCCGCTGGCTTTCCGGACAGGCTGGCGCGCCGGCTTGATGATGGCACCTGGGAGTTCCATACCGGCCGGCGGGCCAGAGCCACGCTCCACGCTCCAGAGACTGACTGGCTTGTCGCGCTTGACGTTGACGCGGGCAACCCGCTGGGCTTCATCAGGCTCGCCGCGTCTGTGAGTGCCCAGGCTGCCAAGTCGGCGATGCACCCAGGCGCCCGATACGCGCTGGAAGTGGAATGGCGCGGCCCGCGGCCCGTGGCGTTCGAGCGGAACAGGTTTGGTATATTCGCGCTCGCCGAGAAGAGGCTGGATCAGGTTCCAGCTGAGCTGCTTGCCCGCGCCTTTGACGAGCGGCTTTCGAGCCAGGGCCTTGACTGGCTGCCGTGGACTGACGAGTCGCGTTCGCTTGTGGACAGGATGCGCTTCCTGATCCGCTCTGGCGTCGAGAATCAGGCGATTGAATCGGGAGACTGGGGCGACGAGGCCCTGCTGACACGATTGCGGATGGCAGCGCCTGACTGGCTGTCGGCATCGGGCCCGGCCCTCGACGAACGCGCTCTCGTCGGGCTGGTCGAATCGATGCTTGCGCCGCTGTCGCGCGGCCGGCTCGAGACGCTGGTGCCCGAATCGATCACGACACCAGGAGGTCGCACACGACGTCCTGTGTATCCAGCGGATGGCCCCGCGCGGCTTTCGGGGCGCATACAGGAATTTTTCGGCATGCGGCAGGGGCCAACGGCCTGCGGCAGCCCTATAACGCTGGAGCTGCTATCGCCCGCCGATCGACCCCTGCAAGTTACCTCCGACCTGGAAAGCTTCTGGAGAATTACCTACCCGTCCATCAGGAACGAGCTGGCCCGCCGCTACCCAAGGCACTCATGGCCGCTCGATCCGCTCATCGCGGCGCCGATGAAGGGCCCAAAACCGCGCTGACTTGCGTTTATGGCAGAACCGATCTATCGTTACATCACAACGCACCGAAAGGAAACTATATGAGAGGCATGTTCAAGACCATCGTTACCCTCGCCATCATCGGAGCCGCCCTGTACTTTACCAACCCGACCATGGACGATTTTGGCAAGTACTACGAGCGGAAGCAGGTCGCGGCCAGCCAGAAGGGCGTAAGTGGCGTGCTTGCGGACATAACCAAGGCCGTGGCCCAGACCGGAGCCAACCTGGTCATAAAGATGGGCTTCACGAGGGCGGACAGCCTGCTGTTCAGCACCTATTCCCTGGGCCCGTCAAAAAAGCCATCGGAGCAATACATAGGCCTGGCCAAGGTGATATTCATCGAGGTGAAGTAGGATGGAAACAACGGACGGTGCCAAGCGGCTCAAACAGGTCATAGACAAGCTGGCCACCGGAGCGGCGCCGGCCGATGTCAAGCGCGAGTTCCACGAGCTGATCAAGGGAGCCAGCGCCGAGGAAGTTGCCTCCATGGAACAATCGCTGATAGACGGTGGCCTGCCCGTGGAGGAGGTCCAGCGGCTTTGCGAAGTGCATGCCGACATCTTCAAGGGCGGGCTGGAGAAGCAACCAAGAGCCAACCGGCTGCCGGGTCATCCCGTGCACACCTACCTGGCCGAAAACCGCGAGGCACGCAAGCGCCTTCGTACGCTCAGGTTTGCCAGTCTCCTTGGCGATGTGGTGGCGATCCGGAACGCCGCCGAAGATCTCAGGCCCATAATCGTCCACTACACCAGAAAAGAAAATCAGCTATTCCCGTTTCTGGAGGCTACCGGCTTTACCGGGCCCTCCCGGGTGATGTGGGGCAAGCACGACGACATCCGGGCACGCTTCAAGACGCTTGACGAGGCCATGCTCGCCGGTGACCTGAAGGCCGCCAGACGCGAGGCGCGCTCGCTGGCTGGACAAATCGGCACCGTGATGTTCATGGAAGAGCGCATCCTGTTCCCCACCGCCCTCAAGCGGCTCTCGCCAGCGGACTGGGCCAAGGTCAGGGCCGGTGAGGACGCCATAGGGTTTGCCTGGGTCAAACCCGGAGCCGTGTGGGATCCAGGGCTGGTCGGAACAGGTCAGACAGGCAGCATGTATGGCAACCTGGACGCCGCCATCGCCGCCGCGACGACGCAGCCAGAGTCCGGCGCCGGCAAGCAAAATGACTCGATACCGCTGTCCGAAGGCGCCCTGCCCCGCAAGATACTGGACCTGATGCTGAAGAACCTGCCGCTCGACGTGTCCTTTGTAGACGCCAACGATCGCGTGCTCTACTATTCGGATTCGCCTCACCGTGTCTTCCCGCGCAGCCCCGGCGTCATCGGCCGCGCCGTGCAGAACTGCCATCCGCAGAAGAGCGTCGCGACGGTGGAGCGCATCCTTGCGGCCTTCAAGAAGAAGGAAAAGGACAAGGCTGACTTCTGGATACAGATGGGCGACCGCTTCATCATCATCTCCTACAAGGCGTTGTACGATGATGATGGAACCTACCTGGGCACGCTTGAATCGAGTTGGGACGCCACCGACATTCGCGCGCTGCAAGGCCAGAGACGCCTTTTGGATTGGTGAGCTCGGTCGGGTCCTCGGCCATTTTGATAGATGAACCACTGATTCGGCATTTGACCGCATGGCCAGCCGGGTATAATATGTCAAGATCACTCAGATACTTCTAGCTCTAAACGTTTCAACAAGCATTGCACAAGGAGCAATCGATGAAGATCAGTGGAAAACTGGTTCTGGGTTTTGTGGCTGTCGCGCTGCTCGGCGCGGCCATGGGTGGCTTTGGTATGATAAGCCTTCGCCGTATAGAAGCGGCGGATACCTTGATGTACCAGAACATGACGGTGCCGATTTCGGACCTCCTGAGTATAACGGAAGCGTTTCAGAGAGTACGCGTCAATGTCCGCGATCTGCTTGACGCAACCAACAAGGAAGATATCAATACTTTCAAAAATACTATCAACGACCTCTCCGCCAAGATAGTGGCGAGCAGTGAAGAATATAGAAAACAGATTACAACAGAGGCGGGTCAAAAGATATTCGATACATTCATGTCAGTCAGGACTGTATATCGGGCCCAACTTGACGAGGCCATCAGATTGATGGAGACGGGTGAAGTACAGAGGGCCAGCGAAATCGTCAAGGGCGCTGGCAAGGATGCCGCCCTTAAGGAGCAGGAGGCTATTGGAAATCTGGTGCAGTACAAGCTAGGCCGTGCCAAGCAGACATCCAATTCCAACACCGCCCTGGCCAACTCCACCACGATGATAATGGTCATCGTCATGTTGCTGGTAACCATTGCGTCGATCATCATCGGCATCCTGCTTTCCAGATCGATATCGAAGCCCTTGGGCATCGCGGTCGCCCACCTCGGGGAGATGGCCCAGGGTGACCTGCGCAACGACATACCGCCGGTGTATATAGGGCGATCCGACGAGATAGGCGACCTGGCCAAGGCCCTGGACGTCATGTCCAAGGACCTGCGCCGCATCGTCGAGGACATACTCAGCGCGTCCGACCAGGTCAGCTCGGGCTCCGAGCAGATGTCGTCGACAGCGCAGCAGCTGTCGCAGGGAGCGGCGGAACAGGCCGCCAGCGCCGAGGAAGTGTCCGCCTCCGTCGAAGAGATGGCCGCTACGGTCAAGCAGAACACCGACAACTCCATGGCCACCGAAAGCATCGCGACCAAATCTTCAAGCGACGCCGAACTGGGCGGCAAATCGGTGATGGAATCGGTTGCGGCGATGAAGGAAATAGCCACCAAGATATCGATCATCGACGAGATAGCCAGACAGACGAACCTCCTGGCCCTGAACGCGGCGATAGAGGCTGCGCGCGCAGGCGAGGCCGGCAAGGGCTTTGCGGTGGTAGCCAGCGAGGTGCGCAAGCTGGCCGAGCGCAGCCAGAAGGCATCCGGCGAGATAGGCGACCTGTCGCGGAACACGGTTGAAGGCGCGACCAAGGCCGGCGAAATAATCCAGAAGCTCGTGCCGGACATCAGGAAGACAGCCGATCTCGTGCAGGAGATATCAAGCGCTTCGCGCGAGCAGAGCACCGGCGTCGACCAGATAGCCAAGGCGGTGACGCAGCTTGATACGGTGATACAGCAGAATGCCAGCGCCAGCGAGGAAATGGCGAGCATGGCAGAGGAGCTGTCAAGTCAGGCCGAGCAGCTAGCGCAGACGATGTCGTTCTTCAAGGTGCAGTCATCCCATACCGACGACACGGCCCAGGCGGCCCGACCGGCCGCGGTCACGGCGAACGCGGGCGTGGCAATCAAGAAGCCCGCGACGCCGGTCCATCACGTAACCGTGGCGCACGCGCATACCCAGCGCTCGTCAGGCTCGACGGCTATAACGATTGCCAAGGAGCCCGTCAACAAGGCAAGCGACGCCGACTTCGAGGAATTCTGACCATGGCCGACACCATAGAGAACCAGTACCTGACCTTTGGCATAGACGGTGACACCTTCGGGGTGCCCGTCTCAAAGGTGCGCGAGGTACTCGAATACAGCAAGCCGACCAAGCTCCCCAGGACCGCTGACTTCCTCAAGGGGCTCATAAACATCCGCGACGTGGGCATTCCCGTCGTCGACCTCCGCGTCAAGTTCGGCCTGCCGGAGAAGGAAGTTACCCAGGACACCGCCATACTCGTGATGGAGATAGCCAGCCCCGACGGCCAGATCCTGATAGGCGCCATCGCTGACGAGGTCTACGAGGTGATAGAGCTGGAGGACGACCACGTTGAGCCGCCGCCCCGGTTCGGGGTCAAGATAGACTCACGCTTCATCGGTGGCATAGGCAAGCGCGATGACGCCTTCATCATCATCCTGGACATGGACAGGGCATTCAACGACGACGAGACGCAGAAGCTCGAGAGCGCCGCGGAGAACCAGGCCGTTTCCTGACGGCGAACAGCGTATTACGACCCCGCGAGGCAGTGATAACAAGCCGCGTTCCCTTCACGGGGACGCGGCTTTTCTTGTGCGCCACCTCGATTTGACACCAGAGGTGGCGGCCACTAGGCTTATGATTACACACAGGGCCAGACAAACCACGGATGACTCGGGTTGTGGGAAGGAATTATGCATGAACATCAAGACGGTTATCAAGTCAAGCAAACTGATGATGGATGCGTTACCCGACGCGGTCGTGATAATCGATCCCGATTACAGGATCCGCTATGTCAACACGAAGGCCCTCGATATCCTGGGCTATTCGGTTGAGAACATCGTGGACAGAATGACCAGCGCGGAACTGTGTGGAACATCGCACTGTGTTTTGACGGAGAGTCTTGAAAAGAGACGGGCAACATCAGGAAACGCCTTTGTTAAGACCCGGGATGGATCCATCGTTCCCGTCCGGATCCAGGGCAATGTGCTGCTGGATTCCAGGAAGCGCGTTCTTGGAGCCCTGGAGTACATGTCTGTCGTCCGGCACATCGGCGACCATTTTCTTGCAAACATGGCCGACGCGGCATTCCAGGTTGACAATGATTTGGTAATCCAGAGCATCAATTCGGCGGCGCTACAGGCCTTGGGATATTCTGAGGACGATGTCGTCGGGAAGATGACATGCGCGCAACTCTGTCGTACCCCCGCATGCAATACAGCCAACTGCACCATAAAAAATGCGATCAGAGACAAGACGACCGTTGTGGTGACAACCATTGCCAAGACCAAGTCGGACAGCATCTTTCCCGTGCGGGCGAGTTGTGGCTACCTGTCAGATGAATCCGGCACGGTGACCGGTGGCTTCGAGGTTCTGTCGGCTATAAACCAAGTTGATGAGGGCTTCCTTGCAAACATGGCGGACGCCGCCTTCCGCACCGATCTTGATTTGGTTGTCCAGAACATAAACGATGCCGCCCTCAACGCCCTTGGCTACAAAAAAGATGAAGTGATCGGGAAGATGACATGCGCGGAGCTATGTCAGACTCCTGTTTGTGGTACAGCCGATTGCACCATCAAGAACTGCGTCAGGACCAACGGTACTATTGTGGCCGAGACCATCGCCACGAGGCGCAATGGCTCCAAGATGCCTGTGCGAGCCAGTTGCGGTGTTCTGCTCAATGCTCTGGGAAAGCCATCTGGAGGTTTTGAGATCATATCGGATAACAGCGCCATCTATGACATGGTGAGTGTCGTCGAATCGATCTCCAAAGGGGACCTTACCGGATCAGTTGATGAAAAATACCTCGCCAGAACCGACAGCATAGGCAAGATGACCAATGCCATAATGGCGATGATCAAGGACCTGCGCCGTATCGTCGAGGACATCCTGACCGCCTCCGACCAGGTCAGCTCGGGCTCCGAGCAGATGTCGTCGACAGCGCAGCAGCTGTCGCAGGGAGCGGCGGAACAGGCCGCCAGCGCCGAGGAAGTGTCCGCCTCCGTCGAAGAGATGGCCGCTACGGTCAAGCAGAACACCGACAACTCCATGGCCACCGAAAGCATCGCGACCAAATCTTCAAGCGACGCCGAACTGGGCGGCAAATCGGTGATGGAATCGGTGGCGGCGATGAAGGAAATAGCCACCAAGATATCGATCATCGACGAGATAGCCAGACAGACGAACCTCCTGGCCCTGAACGCGGCGATAGAGGCTGCGCGCGCAGGCGAGGCTGGCAAGGGCTTTGCGGTGGTAGCCAGCGAGGTGCGCAAGCTGGCCGAGCGCAGCCAGAAGGCATCCGGCGAGATAGGCGACCTGTCGCGGAACACGGTTGAAGGCGCAACCAAGGCCGGCGAAATAATCCAGAAGCTCGTGCCGGACATCAGGAAGACAGCCGATCTCGTGCAGGAGATATCAAGCGCATCGCGCGAGCAGAGCACCGGCGTCGACCAGATAGCCAAGGCGGTGACGCAGCTGGATACGGTGATACAGCAGAACGCCAGCGCCAGCGAGGAAATGGCGAGCATGGCAGAGGAGCTGTCAAGCCAGGCCGAGCAGCTGGCGCAGACGATGTCGTTCTTCAAGGTGCAGTCATCCCATACCGACGACACGGCCCAGGCGGCCCGACCGGCCGCGGTCACGGCGAACGCGGGCGTGGCAATCAAGAAGCCGGCCGCGCCGGTCCATCACGTAACCGTGGCGCACGCGCATACCCAGCGCGCGCTCGGAGAGCGAGCGCTCGGAGAGCGAGCGCTCGGAGAGCGAGCGCTCGGAGAGCGAGCGCTCAGAGAGCGAGCCTCCGGATCAACGGCCATAACCGTGGCCAAGGAGCCTGGCAAGAAAGCCAGTGACGCCGACTTCGAGGAATTCTGACCATGGCCGACACCATAGAGAACCAGTACCTGACCTTCGGCATAGACGGCGACACCTTCGGGGTGCCCGTCTCAAAGGTGCGCGAGGTACTCGAATACAGCAAGCCGACCAAGCTCCCCAGGACCGCTGACTTCCTCAAGGGGCTCATAAACATCCGCGACGTGGGCATTCCCGTCGTCGACCTCCGCGTCAAGTTCGGCCTGCCGGAGAAGGAAGTTACCCAGGACACCGCCATACTCGTGATGGAGATAGCCAGCCCGGATGGGCAGATCCTGATAGGCGCCATCGCTGACGAGGTCTACGAGGTGATAGAGCTGGAGGACGACCACGTTGAGCCGCCACCACGGTTTGGTGTCAAGATAGACTCACGCTTCATCGGTGGCATAGGCAAGCGCGATGACGCCTTCATCATCATCCTGGACATGGACAGGGCCTTCAACGACGACGAGACGCAGAAGCTCGAGAGCGCCGCGGAGAACCAGGCCGTTTCCTGATCAGACCGGTGCTTCGCCCTGGTTCCTGTCCTCCTTGAACAGGAGCCAGACGAATAGTGCCGAAGCGAAGGCTGCGGCCCAGGAAACCAGCCAGAACCCTCGATAGTCTACCCGTCCACTTATACTGATTATCTGCCCCAGCGCTCCGGCGAGCAGGTTCCCGACCAGTGCCGATACACCGCCCATGAACAATTGCACCAGCTGGTGCAACGCCTGCCGCGATCCTGAGTCCGACCGGTGGTCTATATACATTAAAATTGCCGAATACAGGCAGGCAAAGACAAGCCCGTTCAGGCCGACGCCCAGCAACCCGAGCGCAGGAATACCGGTCCATAGCAAGAAATATCGTAGAGCCTGCGTCAGTCCGCCGACCAGAATGACATGCCTGTACGAGAATCGTGACAGCAGCGTGCCAAGCCCGAAGAGCATGACGACCTCGGAAGCCTGGCCCAGGGTCAGGATGGAAGGTATCCAGGCCTCCCCGAAGCCCATTTGCACAAAGTACGGCGCGGCGCCGAAGGTATAAAGCTTGTCGACTATCGATGAAACCAGGTACGCGACAAAGAGCACGATGGTGCCCTTGTGCCTGATGACGTCAAGTGCAGCCCGTGGGAGGAACTCCGGCAGAGGGACGACGATCCGCGCGTGCTCCGGTTGCTCGCCGCGGTTCGCTTCCGGCATGCCCGCGGCCAGCACAATGCACGCCACCGATCCGGCACTCGCAACGAGAAACGCCCCGGCATGGAATGCGACAGCCGCCTTGCCTGCAAATACCGCTGGCAGCACTGCCCATACGGCGCTGACCAGATAGCCCGCGGCCATCCAGCCTAACGTTCCCCAGACCCTTATGGCTCCATAGTTGCGCGTGTTTCCTTCCAGATCGGATAGACGCTGGAAGGTTATGGCGGTGAGCATACCCATGGACGGGCCGGTACAGAGCGAATTGATGACGAACAATGTTAAAAAAATCCCGAAGCGATGAGCGACAAACATGCCGGCGGAGCTGATCGCCAGCACGATGTGACACAGGATGAATAGCCACTTTGCGCGTATCAAGCGATCGACCACATAAACCGACAGGAGCGGAGCGACGATGCTCGAGACAACTGACATAGCCATGATGAAGCCGGTCTGCGCGCTGGAGAAGCGGAGCGTGCCCTGCAGGTACATGCTGAGGATGGGGCCGAACGCGCCAAACACGAACAGCTGGAAGAACATCATGGCCGACAGCCGCGCGGCCCCGGCGGGCTTGTGATCGGGCATGGTCAACCTTGACGCCGCGAGGCGTTCTTGTCCAGCCGATCCACACCGAACATGAAGGCCGCCGATGCGAGCGCGCAGACCGCGACAAAAGGCCAGATCGAGGCGCTGCCATAGGTGCGGGCGATCGGGCCTGCGGCGAGCGGCGCCAAGGCATTGCCGGCAATGTAGCAGAACGAAACAGCGGAGTTGATACGGCTCCTGAATGCCGGTGGCGACCGCTCGGCAATGAATGCGTTGCCATTCGTGCTGCCCAGTATCTCCCCGATGGTCCAGACCACCGTGGCGAGCACTGCCACATGCAGGCCGCCTACGAACCAGTACGAGCCAAAACCGACCGCATAGAACGCCGACGAAAGCGCCACCGCTGACAGGCTGCGCAACCGCCTGGAGACGAGCACCACGAGCGCGGTCAGCACCACCACGGTCAGGCCATTTGTCATCATCACGATGCCATAGGCCTTGGGCCCGGCCTCTGTACCAAGTGCGTCCTTGAGGAATATAGGCAAGGCGAAGGTATGCTGATTGTACACGAACGCGGTCAGAATCGACCCGGCGGCATACAGCATCAGCACTGGATTCGCCTTGAAGACAGACCAGGTCGACGATGCGCCCATCCCCACAGCCACCGTCTCGGTTCCCGTCGGAGCCGCGGCTTCCGATGCCGTCTCCGGGGTTTCGGCGCCCCGGACAAACATTGTCACAATGCCAGCCGCTGCCAGCAGCACCACGGCGTTGCCAAAGAACAGCACACGTGGCGCCGCCGTGAACAACAGCCCGGCTATCAGCGGCCCTATTGAAAAGCCTATGTTGTTTCCCCAGTACAGCAGCGAAAATGATTCCTTGCGCTGGTCAGCGGGCGCTACATCGGCGACAATGGCATTGATTATGGGCCAGGTGCCATTGAGCACACCCATCGCAAACGCTATGACAAAGGGCGTCGCGGCGGTAAAACCCATGAGACCGCACGCGATATAGGCCAGCGCCGTCGTGGCCTGCAGCGTCCGCAGCACACGCGGCCGGTTGAACTTGTCACCAAGCTTGCCTCCGACGACAAGCCCAAGCGCGGATAGTATTGAGACTATGGACATGAAGACCCCGGCCCGCGCCTCGTCATAGCCCAGCTTCATCGTCAGCATCATCGTCAGGAACGGACCCACAAACGACCCTGCCGAAACGACCAGCCGCACTCCGAAGAGCGCATATATGTCCAGAGGCAGCCTGCTGCGGGGAGTCGCGCTGTTGTTTTTCATGGTGAAGATTGGTACCACAAAGTGCGAATCGTGAACAGACATTGCATCGACCAGCCTTGTCAGTTTCGGCAGCACGGTGGTATTATTGGCATACGCTATATTCAACATGGCTATACAACTGTGAGGGGTACCGAATGAAGATCGCGTTTGTAACCGATGACGGTGTGACGATATGCCAGCACTTTGGCAGGGCTCAGTTCTATGAGGTCCTGACGCTCGAGGGCTCCAAGATCGTTTCAAGGGAACACCGGCCCAAAGTAGGCCATGCCCAGTTCGCGGGCAATGACGCACAGCATGATGAACACCATGCCGGGCAGGCGGATCAGAGACATGGCTACGGAGCGGACGCCCAAAACAAGCACGCGCGAATGGCCGTCGCCATTGCCGATTGCCAGTTCCTTGTCGTTGGTGGCATGGGAGCCGGTGCCTATGAAAGCATGAAGAGCGCCGGAATCCAGCCGCTCGTCACTGACTTGCGCGCCATCGATGATGCGCTCAAGGCTCACCTTGACGGAACCCTGAAGGATCATACAGAGTATCTGCACTGAGATGCGGGCCCGGCAGCGCCGGGTCATCTACAGCCCGAAGGAGCTCCCATGCAATGGATTACCCGATCGCACATACACGTAGACAGGGTAGCCTGCCCATGGCTGATCAGCAGGTTCATAGACAGCCAGGCGGAATTTCTCTTTGTGCCAGCCAGCAGGATCAAGCTGATGGCGGAGGAAACCGGAGCTACGCCCTTTGATGCACCCGGCGTGCAGCTTGGCCACCATGATGGCAAGTGTTCATTCCAGACGATAGTCGAGACATACGACCTTGCCAATCCGGCCCTGCTGTTGCTTGCTGAAATCGTTGGCTGCGCCGATACCGACCGGCTCCAGGATCACCCGGTGGCGGCGGGCCTCGAGGCTCTGGCCACCGGATATTCGATCCGCTATCCCGACGACAACGAGAACCTGCGCCACCAGTTCGAGCTGTACGATGCCCTGTTCGCCTGGTGCCAGCTCCAGGTTGCCGCGCGCTGATACCGGCGCCCCGAACAGATCGTCCGCCGGAGCCTACCGGTCCGGTTTGAACTTCCTGAAACAGTCAGGACATATGCCATGGCTGAATTCGGCCTCTGAATGCTCTTCTATAAAATACTCAAGAGAGTGCCACGTGTTGTCCTTATCGCGAATATTCTTGCAGTACGAACAGATGGGCAAGAGCCCTTCCAGCTTCTGTATCCTCTCTTCGTCTTCCTCGACCCTCAGGCGTATCCTGTCGATCAACATCGCGACCATCCCAAGAGCCGCGAGCATCTGAAAACCTACAAGAAATCCAAAGGCCAGATTCAGCATCACCTTCAACTGCAGAAAGGCGAAGGCCAGGATATACAGCCCCCAGGCTATCAGGCTCAAACCGGCAACCCGCTGTCCGAAGAATGTGCCCTTCGGTTTTCTTGACAGAATGATGGATCCTGCAGCGAAAAACAGGATCGCGCGCACGGCCTTGAGCATGAACATCGAGAATGCGGGGCTCTTCCTGACAAGCAGGATCGAAATGCTCCACATGGCGAGCCAGAGAAGTACTACTGGAATATTCCACAGCCTATATTTGTACCCGGAGAATCGATACGCCCCGGATATCAGCAGGAGAAATCCAGCGATGTGGAATATCTCGCCCACCAGAAAATATTGCCATGGTGCGACCGGCACTATGCCTGACCAGAACAGGAATCCCAGGCTGTTCATGAAGAAGCTGAGGGACCAATATCCTGGCCCGATTTCCTCCCGACGAGCACCGCGCAGGAACAGGAACCCCATGCCCATACAGATGAAAATCGCCGAGTAGCCCAGATGCATCTCATGTAGCGTGTCATAGATAATAGTCATGGTGATTGACGATGCCTCCATCGATCGATGTGCTTTGACATTTCTTTAATCGGATGATGGCCGTTTCTGACGCCAATCGTTCAGTCACTCGGCCAGATTCTCGTAAACATGCGAGAGCCCTTGCTCTCGACCCACGGCGCGGTCGTTTCGGCATAGCTTGCAAAGTGCGGCGTCTTGCGGTGCACATCCTTGAAGGTCGCCTCGTCGACATACGCCTCGCAGAGCGTGAAATGATTAGGCTGACCGGGTATCTGCAATATGTCGAAGCGCAAACAACCCTGTTCGGCCCTCAATGAAGTCTCCCCCTGCACAATGATGGCCTCTCGAAACAGCTCGGCAAATTCCGGTTTGACAACGATATCCACTATGACTACAAACATCTGTCCACCTCCTTGACGCCTTCCGGCAACCAACGAAATGGTACTCTACCTTGCTCGAAATGGACACCATGTCCAGCCATCATTGACGCCGCGCCTGCAATGGCCCGGGTTGTTCTTGACGTTCAATTAATTTGAACGTTACAATGTGCTCTCGTCGCTGTGGTGGCCGATGGTAGTATCACGAAGCCTGTTACTGCAGCGACCGTTGTCCAGTATGGTGTATTGCTTGACATGCGACACCACAAGGCGATGTATGGGTCCAGACCCGTAACAAGCTTCGAGGAACTACACAAGGAGAGGTCCATGAGAAATGACCTGCGCAGACTTCTTGACGCCGCCACCACCGCGGCCCGGGAAGCGACATGGCTCGGCCTCAGACGCCGCCGCACAACCGCCCTGTACTACGTTGCCCGTGATGGCGCCTTCGAACAGGCGATAAGCGGATTCGATGACGGCGTGATGGTGGAGGTGATGGTAGACGGCCGATTCGCCTATGGCGCTACCCCGGACATGTCGCCCGAGGGAGTCTCCCGCGCGGCGTTGTCAGCATTGACCGCCGCCAAGGCGGCCGCGGGCAGGAGCATCCACAGCTTTGACCTCTCGGTCAGGCCGCCCGCTACGGCCCGGTATGAAACCTCGAGGACGCGCAAGACATCCAGAGCCCCGGACGACGTGTTTGCCTTCCTCCTCAACGCATGCGGCGCGCTCAAGGTCTCCGATGAGATAATACAGACCACGGCTCTTGTCGAAGTTGGCCAGTACGACTACGAGATTGTCTCGACCAACGGCGCCGACATCGAGCAGACTATCCACTACATGGGCAGCAGCCTGCAGGCGGTCGCCCGCAGAGGCGACGTAGTCCAGTTGCGGACAGCCAATGGTCCGCGTGGACTGACCAGGCAAGGTGGCTGGGAGCTGCTCGATACAGACGCGATGATCGCCGATGCCCGCAGGATAGGCCTCGAGGCCGTGGAGCTGCTCGGTGCCGATACCTGCCCCAGCGGCAGGCGCACACTCGTGCTTATGCCAGACCAGATGATGCTGCAGATTCACGAGAGCGTGGGTCACCCACTGGAACTGGACCGCATACTGGGCGATGAGCGGAATTACGCGGGCGGCAGCTTCGTCAAGGCTGCCGACTTTGGCACATTCCAGTATGGATCAAAACTAATGAACATAAGCTACGACCCGACGGTAGCCGGAGAGCTGGCGTCATATGGCGCCGATGAAATCGGCAACCTCGCCAAGAAGGAACTGCTTATCAAGGACGGCATCCTGGTACGCGGACTCGGCAGCCTCGAGAGCCAGGCCCGTTCCGGCCTCAAGGGAGTAGCCAACCAGCGCGCGACATCATGGAACAGGCCACCTATAGACCGCATGGCAAACCTGAACCTGGAGCCTGGCACGACATCGTTCGACGCGATGATCGGTTCTATAGAAAAGGGCATCCTCATGAGTTCCAACCGTTCATGGTCAATCGATGACTACCGCAACAAATTCCAGTTCGGTTGTGAGTATGGGCGGCTCATTGAGCACGGCAAGCTGACAAAGACGGTGCGCGATCCCAACTATCGAGGCATCTCGCGCACGTTCTGGCGCAATCTGAGCGCGGTCGGAGACAGGAGCACCTTCGCGGCGTTCGGTACGCCGAATTGCGGCAAGGGTGAGCCGAACCAGGTGATATTTGTTGGCCACGCGAGCCCCGTGTGCGCCTTTGACGACGTTGAAGTGTTTGGAGGCGGAAAATGAAGGTTGATTTCAAGGCGCACTTTGAAGGCGTGGCCACGCTGGCGCTTGCCGAATTGCTACCTGGCGAACGGGCAGCTATCGGCTATGCCGCCGAGCGCACATACTTCATGCGCTTCAACAATGGATTGGTCAGGCAGTCCGGCACGGTGGAACAATCCGACCTCAGCATCAAGCTGTGGAAGGGAGCCAAAACATATTCAGTCCAGGTGGCACTGTCTGGCAATCTTGAGGTGGACGAGCGACGCGTTGCGGGCGCCATAAGCGACGCGCGCGCCGTGATGCCGTTGCTGCCCGATGATCCGTTCCAGGCAATTCCAGAGTCGGCCGAATCGTCTGACGCGCGCTATGCCGGCTCACTGTTGCCCGAGGCCGAAATCCCCGCCCGGGTTCTTGAGCCCGCGAAGGGACTGGATTTTACCGGCATCTTCTCTCAGGGGCAGATGTGTCGGGCAGCGGCCAACTCCGCCGGCGCCAGACACTGGTTTCAGACTGAAACCTTCCTGGTCGACTACTCGGCCTGGCTGGCCAATGGCAGGGCGGTCAAGTCTTCATACGCGGGACGGGACTGGAGCGATGCCGAATACGCTTCGCGCCTCCAGGCCACCCGCCAGTCGCTCGGCAACCTGGACAAGCCCGAAAAGGTGCTGGATCCCGGCAAATACCGGGCTTTCATATCAGCAGACGCGCTCAACGAGGTGGTCACATTCTTCTCCTGGAACGGTTTTGGAGAACGCGGGATCAGGCAGGGAGAGAGCGCCTACATCGCGATGCGCGAAGGCCGCGAATCCCTGTCCCCACATTTCAGCTTCAGCCAGGATTTCTCCATCGGTGTCCAGCCGGCGTTCAATGAGGAGGGCGAACTGTCTCCGGAGTGTCTGCCCATCGTCACCAAGGGCAAGATCGAAAATACCATAGTCAGCTCACGCACCGCCAAGCAGTATGGCATCACATCGAACGGCGCTTCGGATGGCGAAGACGTCCGTTCGGTTTCCATCGTGGCAGGCGAGCTCGCGGAAGCCGACGCGCTCAAGGCGCTGGGCACAGGCGTCTACATATCGAATTTCCACTATCTTAACTGGAGCGACGTGCAGGCTGCGCGCGTGACCGGCATGACCAGATTCTCGTGCCTTTGGGTCGAGAATGGCAGCATCGTCGGCCCCATCAAGGACATGCGCTGGGACGAGTCGCTGTACAACATGCTGGGAGCCAAGCTCGAGGCTGTCACCAGGGAGAGGCATCTCCTGGTAGAATCGATGACCTATGACCACCGGCAAGTCGGTGGCAACCTGCTGCCTGGCATCCTGGTGGACGGCCTCAGCTTTACTCTGTGATTGCCGACCGGGCGACCGTCCTCCCGGCCGCCCGGTCGTGATGTCTCGCCCCGCATCAACGCGCAGGCGGCTGATGCGGGGTGTTTAATAATGAGGTGGCCTGACGCCTGCCGGCATCGACGGCTCCTTGTCGGCACCATACTCCGCCAGTTTGCTCCTCATCAGCTTCATGCCATCCTCAAGGCGCTCCGTTCGCTGGCCATAGGCAAGCACCATCGCTCCCAAGTCAGCTATGGTCTGTTCAAGATACGCCACCTTTATCTCGATAGCCTCGATTCGATCAGCGATTTCAGTCATCGGTAGCCTCCCGGCTTCTAGTTCTCGTGCTGCTCGACCAGCGCGGCCAATTCTTCCCAGCGGGCAATCTGGCGTTCTATCAACGGGCACAGTTCCGCATAGCGCCGATTGGCACGCTCGAGGTCGGTGCCAGCCACGCCACTTGAAAATGCCGCCTCGAGGGCGAGCTTTTCCGCCTCCAGCGCCTCTATCTCCGGCAGGATGCCTTCATATTCCTTGCGCTCCGCCCAGGTCGGCTTTCTGGCCTTGTCTGCGCCCTTGACCACAGGCGGTATTGCTGCCTGGCCGGGTTTGGCCCTGTCGGCAAGCGCTGCAGACTCGGCCTCCGCATCCAGATAGGCGCGGTACACCTGGTAGGATCCGGGATACAGCAGGGCGCTTCCACCGCCATCGATCGCTATCGTGGCGGTGGTCGTGCCATCGAGAAAGGCGCGGTCATGTGATACTACTATCACGCATCCATCAAAATCGTCTATATAGTCCTCGAGCAGCTCTATTGTCTCGATGTCCAGATCGTTTGTTGGTTCATCGAGTACCAGTAGATTGGGGTGCTCCGCCAGCACCGACACCAGTTGCAGCCGCCGGAGCTCGCCCCCCGACAGTGTCGACAGACGCTGCTCGTGCATGGTCCGGTCGAACAGAAACCGCTCCAGGAGTCGCTCGGGCGTCAGCACCGTGCCGTCACCGAGACTGGTCAGCTCGGATTTCATCCTGATGAATTCGAGCATGCGCGCTTCCATCGGCAGGCCCGCGACGGTCTGCCCATAGTACGAGCATACCGTATTGATACCGCGCTCCACCGTACCTTCATCGGGCTGTATCGTACCCGCTATCAATCCGAGCAGCGTCGTCTTGCCCGACCCGTTCGGCCCCACGACGCCGATGCGGTCGCCCTTGCCAAACTCGTATGAAAACGGCTCAAAGACAAGCCGGCCATCATAGCGCTTGGCCGCGCCCTTCAATTCCAGGATCTTCTTGCCCAGTCGCCGTGATTTTGACGAGAACGCTCCCATCGGCACCGGCCGCTCGAGCGCGGCCGCCTGCATGTCCTGTATCACGCCCTTGCGCCGCTCGCTCTTGGTCGCCCGTGCCCGGGCCCCGCGCATCAGCCACTTCATCTCTATCTTCAGGATGGCCTCGCGCCTGGAATCAGCCTTCTCAAGGGCATTCCAGCGCTCGCGCTTCATCTCTATGAAGGATGAATAGTCGCCGGGATACGCAAAGACAGACGAGCGGTCAATCTCCAGTATCTTGGTAGCGACTGCATCCAGAAAGGCCCGGTCATGGGTAACGACGACAAAGGCGAACGAGGCGCCCGTCAGCCTGCGCTCCAGCAGCTCTATGGCGGCGAGGTCCAGGTGATTCGTCGGCTCGTCGAGCAGTACAAGATCGGCGCCGTCGGCCAGGCACCGGGCAAGGGCCGCCTTCTTGATCATGCCGCCCGACATGCCATCCATCACGGCATCGATGCCTGGAAGACCAAGCTCGGTGCAGAGTGACGCATAGCGATGCTCCAGCAAGAATCCACCTTCGGCTTCCATTCTGGCGTGCAACTTCTCCATCCCGCGCTGATCGACGGTCCGGTCGCCATAGCCTTGCACAGCGGTCTCGTAGGTGCGCACCAGCTGGGCCACCGGTGAACCGCTCTCGTACAGGAATTCTGCCAGCCGTATGCCAGGCCTGGCCACTGGAGACTGCGGCAGCACCGACACGAGAAGTCCACGCTTCCTGGCTATGGTGCCGGTGTCAGGCTCCAGCGTCCCGGCAAGGATGCGCAGCAATGTCGACTTGCCCGCTCCATTGCGGCCCACGAGTCCTATATGTTCGCCTTCTTCTATGCCAAGCGACACGCCCTGAAACAGGGGTGATGCCACCAGCGTCTTCGAAACCGCGTCGAGGGATAGTATGTTCATGCGTGACCCGACTATAGCCGTGATCGCCATGATGGACAAGGCACGCCGCAAACCGCTACCGTACATGGTATGGAAACACCATTGGCCGCCTTCGACGACCTGACCCCCGAACTGGCCCTTTCGGCTGTCGGTGAAGCCTTCTCTATCGACCCCGATGGTTCTTTTTTCGCCTATCCGAGCTATGCCAACAGGGTCTATGGCCTCAAGACCGACGATGGCACTGAGTATGTCGCCAAGTTCTACCGCCCGGGCCGGTGGACCGCGGGCGCCATCCAGGAGGAGCATGACTTTGTCGCTGAACTTGCCGCGGAGGAAATTCCAGTCGTCGCTCCGCTCCTGGGCTCTGACGGCCACAGCCTCCAGGAAATGGTGCTCGAACGCGGGCATGACGAGATTTCCTACCCCTTCGCTCTCTTCCCCAAGCGTGGCGGCAGGCTTTTCGATGCAGAACTCGATGATGACTGGCTCAGGCTAGGCGCGCTCGCCGGACGCATCCATGCCATAGGGGCGCGACGTGACTTCGCGGAGCGCGTCAGGCTGGAACGCGGGCGGGTGCGCGTCTATGTCGACGAGCTTTGCCAGAGCGGCGCCATACCCGACGAGGTGCAGCCGCGCGTTGTTCCGCCGCTTGAGGAGGCCGCCGCCCTGGTGGACACGATGCTGGCCGCGGTTCCGGCGCGCCCGATCCGGCTGCACGGCGACTTTCATAGAGGCAACGTGCTTGATCGAGGAGCCGAGGGGCTGTTGGCCATAGATTTTGATGATGCCTCGACCGGCCCCGCCGTCCAGGATCTATGGCTCCTGCTTCCCGGTCCCGCGGCGGAATGCAGGCGGGAACTGGGTCTCATCGTCGAAGGCTACGAGGCATTCATGCCATTCGACCGTACAACGCTGGCGCTGGTCGAACCGCTCAGGCTCTTCAGGTTGATTCATTTCGTGGCGTGGCAGGCCAGACAGCGCTCCGACAGGGGATTCCATGATCGCTTCGAGGGCTGGGGCTCAAAGGAATTCTGGATCAGGGAGGCAATCGATCTTGGCGACCAGATTGAACGCGTGCGGGAGATATGACAAGCACTTAACATGAACCGTCTTACGGTGTATCCTTGTAGCACTTAATAGAAGCTAGAAGGATAGAGAACAACGAATGGATTATTCAGAACTGAATCTGCACCCCGAACTGGCCCGCGGTATCGCCGAGGCCGGATACATTTCATGCATGCCCGTGCAGGCCGCGGTGTTTCCGCATGCCTTCGCAGGCGAGGACATCTACGCACAGTCGCAGACGGGTACCGGCAAGACCGCGGCCTTCCTTGTTTCGATTTTCCAGCGCATTCTCAGTGATCCGGCCAGCAGGCATCGCCGGGTCTTGATACTCGCCCCCACGCGCGAGCTGGCCGTCCAGATAGAGGCCGAAGCCAAGCGGCTGGGCAAGTACGTACCCATAACCATTGGCAGTTTCTATGGCGGCGTAGCCTATGGCCCGCAGATAGACATGCTGCGCGACAATGTCCAGGTCATCATCGGAACCCCAGGGCGCATTATCGACTTCGTCGAGCAGGGCAAGATGCTCCTGCGCGACGTCGGATTTCTCGTTGTCGATGAGGCTGACCGCATGTTCGACATGGGATTCATCGATGACCTCCGCAAACTGTTGCGCTACCTGCCGCCTCCCAAGGAGCGACAGACATTCCTGTTTTCGGCCACCCTCAACTTCCGCATCAAGAACTTGGCCTGGGAGTACATGGATGATCCCAAGGAGATCGTGATAGAGGCAGAGACGGTCACGGTCGACCTGGTATCGCAGGAGCTGTACCATGTGGGCTCGGACGAGAAGTTCCGGGTCTTGCTCGGCCTGCTTGCGCGCGACAAGCCGGCAAGTGCCTTGATTTTTTGCAACCAGAAGTTCATGGCCGAGGAAATTTCGCGCCGCCTGGGCATCAACGGCTATGAGTGTGAATACATCATGGGCGACCTGCCCCAGGCCAAACGCCTGGAAGTGCTTGACCGACTCAAGGCCGGCAAGCTCGCCCTGCTCGTAGCCACCGATGTCGCCGCCAGGGGACTGGACATCAACGCTCTCGACCTGGTCGTCAATTACGACGTGCCGATGGATCCCGAGTCGTACGTGCATCGTATCGGCAGAACCGCCAGGGCAGGCGCCGCGGGCAAGGCCATCACGCTCGCCTGCGAGAAATTCGTCTACGGACTGCCGGCAATAGAGAAATACATAGAGACCAAGATACCGGTCTTTCCCGTCACCGAAGAGCTCTTTGGTGATGACAAAAGCTCCGGCATGCGCTTCGGCCACGCGCGCGAACGTGCCCGTCCTGGCAGCGACAGAAGCTCGGCCCGCCCTGGATCCAGCCGTGCGCCTTCCGGTGATCGCCGCGGAAGGCCAGCCCAGGATCGTGGAGGCTCCAGACCGCCGTCTGGCCGGGGCCAAGCCGGCCCGGCACCGGCATCCAGACCGCAGGCGGCGCCAGCCCGCTCACAGGCACCGGCCAGAACACGGCCCGCCGCTGCCCAGGCTCCGGCACCGGACAGACCGCGCCCACTACAGCAGCGGGACGCTCATCGCGGCCCCCAGCAGGGTGCGCACGACCCGTATGCCGTAAATTCGGAAGAGCGTATGCGCCGATACAAAGAGAAATACGCGGGCGCGACTCCTTCAGGCCCCAGCCCGGCTCCGGCGGCCAGAAGGCCTGCCGATCGCCCGGGCCAGCAGCAAGGATATGGCAGGAAAGGACAGCAGGGTCAGCGTGGTAACAGACCTGCGCCTGCCGGAGCTGCGACCAGCGCCAGACACGGTGCCTCGCCGGCGAAACCTGCTCAGCCTGTCAAACGCGACGGCATTCTGGGCAAGCTTAAGAAGATCTTCGGCATCAAGAAAGACGCCGACTAGGCGCCTGGCCTTGTGGCCAGGCGGAGGGGAGCATGGATCGACCGTCGTTCGAACCGGAACAGCTGTTCTCTCCTTTCGACAGAGCCTTGGGCGCATGGCACAAGCGTCTGTTCGGCCTGAACCGGCAGTTCACGGTTGGAGTGTCGATCCTGGCGTACGCCGTGGGCGTGTTGTCGCTCGGGCATGCCCTTGGCATCTCCACCAACTATTTTGTGATACTGCCGATCATTGCCGTCTCAATGGCATATGGTCTTCTGGCGGGAACAATCGCGGGAATCCTGGGCTTGCCTGCAAATCTGGCTCTGTACTGGATACTGGGCCACCCTGAGTTCTCGCCAGCATCCAAACTCATAGCCGAGCTGTCGGGCCTCCTTGTGGGTTCAACACTCGGCTACCTTTCAGACTACTATCGCAAGCTCGATACCGAACGACAGCTCCGCAAGGAGATTGAAATCGAACTCAGAAAAGCCATCCGTGACCGCGAGACGCTCTTCCGCGAGGTGCATCACCGGGTCAAGAACAACCTGAACCTGGTCAAGAGCATCATCAATCTGCAGGTAAGGCGCTCCGGCGATCCGGCCTTCCATGAAGCGGCGACCGCTCTAATTGGGCGCATCATGACAATATCGTTTGTGCACGAGCGGCTTTACAGGACTTCAGAGCTATCGGCTATAGCCCTCGATGAGTATCTGAGTGACTTGGTCAAGGCTATCATCTCGACGGTGACACGCACCGCCAATATTCCGGCGCTTGCGCTGGATATGGATCCATGCGCCGTGACCATGGATGTCGCGGTGCCGGTCGGCCTCATGGTCAATGAGTTGATAAGCAACGCGTTGCGCCACGGCGGACAGACCATCTATCAACCACGCATAGAAGTGTCATTGAAACGAGATGATCGTCGGTTGCGACTGACCGTGCGCGACAACGGGCCTGGGTTCCAGGCTTTGGCGGAAGGCTTCTCGCTACCCGGAGATGTCATGTCCGCCAAGCACTCGGATTCACTCGGGTTGACGCTTATCGAGTCGATGGCTACCGATCTTGGCGGGGCAGGCCTGTTCAGTCGACGCAATGGCTGGACAGAGTATCGATTCGATTTTTTGGTTTGATCATGGTGCCCCGCATTCCATCAGCGGGGCATGAATCGATGGCGCCTTCCGCGGACGTGTGGAGCTGATTCCACTAGATCAACCTCAACCTCGGCCGCTTCATCCTTCCGTATCAGCAGATCGTATCCGCGTATCCTGACCTGCATCGGCCCGCCCATGGCGCCGCGCCTGATGACGACACCAGGAGTACCCTCGGTAAAGCCCATGTCCGCCAGACGCCGCCCCACTTCACGTCCGACGCGAACCGCGTGGATGACGAAATGATCGCGGGGCAACAGCATCGAGAGGCGCAAAGATTGTGTATCGATTGGTGACGGCGAGGTGAGCTCCTTTCGGTTCCGGCGCCCCTGACCGATACGTTCGGCTGAGATCGCTACCTAAAAGATATTGATTATCATTATCATAACGAAGAGGGCCGCCGAGAGCAAGCACTTTGACGGATGCGGGGAACCAGTCTATGCTGGTTCCGTGCGCGGCTTGCTCAAGATCATTATACTAGTCTCCGGGTTGGCGTTTGCCTCTACGCTTATCCTCTCCACCGCGACGGCTATCCGGCTGGGTGCCGCCATAGCGACGCCTTCATCCAAGGCAGCGCCAGAGGCCTTGTTCCATCTCCTGGCCATCGTCCCGGCTGGCGATCATGGCCGCTATTTCGACAGGGTCGTCGCCTCGATGGAGAGAGCCGCAAAGAAGGACGGGGCCGTGCTTCAGACGCTCTCATACGCAAGCGGTGACGGCCCCGAAGCCATAGCCCGCCTCTTGCTGCTGGCGACCGAACTGGAGCCAGACGGGGTGATCGTCAGCGCGCCTCCAGACAGGCAAGTCATAGAAGCGGTGCGCGGACTCGAGCACCGCGGCGTACCGGTTCTGGCACTGGAGAGTGACCTGCCAGCGTCCGGACGCGCCGTCTTCATAGGCACCAACCCGTACAGCATAGGCGTCAACGCGGCGAGTGCTGTGGCTGATTCGTTTCCTCAGGGTGCGCTCGTGGCACTGGTGCTGTCGCGTGACTATGCGGAGGGCATCTCCGGCGGAGCTACGATCGTCGCCGGATTCATGCATGGCGCACGCGGCCGGAAAGGTCTGCAGCTCGCCATGACCAGAACATCACAGGAAGGCCCATCAGCCAGCGAGGAGATTATCCGGGAGCTCCTGTCTGAACACGCCGATATCGATGTGGCGGTCTTCATCGGATCGCGTGACTCCGAAGGTGCTGCCAGGGCAATACTGGAATACGACAAGGTAGGCAGACTGGCCATCATAGGATTCGATGACGATCCGGCGCTGCTGGAACTCATCCAGATGGGAGTAGTCACTGCCTCAATAGCGCGTTCACCCGACCGTTCCGGCGAAGAAGCCGTAAAGGCAGCGATGACCATGGCTCGTGGCGGCCGCGCGAGTGCCTACATCGATCCTGGCTTGCGGGTAATCAGGCGCGACGGTGGCACCAGATGAGGCCCACGATCTTCTCCTCCTTCAAGTCCAGAATGATGGCCGCGAGCATAGTGCCGATCATACTCTTGAGCTTGGCCGCGTCACTCAACTCAGCGGTATCAAACGCGAACATACGGCGGGTGTCGGAACTCTTCTCCCTCGACATATTCATGAAGGAGACTCTTGCGGATGTGGATTCGGTGGTATCCAATCTGGCGGTCTACATCGATACCAAGAACACCGACGCGCTGCGCGCCTACATGCACGAAGCCAAGATACTCTCTGCCAAGTCCACCGAGCTTACCGGCGGCCCATCCTACCGGCAGGACTCGATACTCGAGCAAAACCTGTCGGTGCTGTTGCGCCGGCTTATAGTCGAGAGTGAAGCCGCCATTCGCGCCAAGCGGGGCCGTAATATTCCTGAATACGGAGCCCGTTATCAGGAAGTCACACAGATCGCGTCGTTCATACACGACAGGGCCAATGCGCTGTCGCTGGAGCGCCTAGAGCTGAATCTGGACGCGTTCTCGGGACTCGCCAAGGAGAGCGGCAAGGCAGGCCTCCTGCTCGCGGCCATGCTGGCGTCGGCGATGACCTTCGCGACGGCGATCGTGGCGCGTTACTCGCTAAAGCTGGTCGAGCCGCTTGAGTCGCTGGCCAGCGCGGCCGTGCGTATCTCCGACGGGGATTTTACGGGAGGTCCGCTGCTCGCCGTTGGCGGCGACGAGATAGGAAAGACCGCGCGGGCATTCAATGTCATGCAAGCCAACATCGTCGCCTATATCGACGAGATTCAGCAGAAGGCCGCGGTGGAGTCCACGCTGATGGAGGAGCGGCTGAAGAATCTCGAAATGTCCGGCCACCTACGCAGCGCGGAGCTCAAGGCACTGCAGTCCAGGATCAATCCGCATTTCCTCTTCAATACGCTGAATACCGGCATCCAGCTGGCCACGGTGGAAGATGCCGACGACACGCGGGTCTTCCTCGAAAGACTCGCCGGGCTCATGCGGTATTCATTCCGCGACCTCGAGATACCGGTGGCTTTGCGCGATGAGCTCGCTTGTCTCAAAGACTACATCTACATCATGTCCATCCGGTTTCCGGAATCTGTGCATTTTGACATCAGGATCGACCCGGACGCGGAGAATGCCATCATTCCAAAGATGATCATCCAGCCATTGGTCGAGAATGCCATCAAGCACGGTCTAGCAGAGGCGCACGGTTGCATATGCGTCTCCGCGCGCCTTGCTGATGGCGATATTGTCATAGCGATAGAAGATAATGGCGGTGGAATTGCCCAGGACAGGGTCGATCAGATTCTGGCGGCAGCCGACTCCGGTCATGATCTGCAATCGGCGGAAGGAGGGCTTGGACTGGCCAATGTCATATCCAGGCTGAGACTGTTTTCCGACAGAACCGATGTGGTGCGGTTCGAGTCAGCCGATCCAGGAGCGCGCGTGATTCTGAGGATTCCATTCAGAGAGGCATTTTGATGAGCGGCAGAGTATTTCTGGCTGACGACGAGCGGCCCGTGCTCGATGGCGTGGCGGCGGCCATCCGCAAGCGCCTGCCTGACATTGCCATCTGCGGCACCGCAACCAATGGCCGTGACGCCGTTGATGGCGCGATTCGGGAACGCCCGGATGTAATCCTGATGGACGTCCGGATGCCTGGCATGAGCGGGCTCGAGGCACTGCGTGAACTGAGGGCATCGGTTCCGGAAACCGTTCCAATCCTTCTTACGGCATATGAACGCTTCGATGTGGCGAAGGAGGCTTTCGGCCTTGGGGTATTCGAGTATCTGGTCAAGCCTGTAGATCAGGATTTGCTGGTCCGAGCCATCAACGGCGCCATGACTGCGTCGGCAACCCGAAAAGCGGAAGCCGCACGCGCCCGCGATGCGATCGAGGCGCTTGAGGCACAGAGACCGCTGCTGGAGGAGGGGCTGCTCTATGCCGCGCTCTCCGGTGACAACCAGGGCGCGCGCATACGCGCCTTCGCCGCAGCATTGGGCCTCGAGACCACCGGATGCTTCGCCGCATTCGCTTCGGCTCCGACTACAACCGAGAGTGCCAGCGGCATCGAAGGCGCGGAGCTGGAAGAGCGCCTGAGAACGGCATTGGTCTATCGCCTTGACTGCGCAGTCGGCGCTCCGCTATGCAATATCGTACCGGTCTACTTCCCGAGCCTGAATCGTGACGCGCTAGTCGAGGTGACCACGGCGGTGCTGGCCGAGGCGGACTTTTCCGGAATCATTTCCGGTGTCGGACAGGTACATCCGCCTGAACAGGCCCGCGAAGCATGGGGGTCGGCGTTGGCAGAATTGCAGTCCATGCAATCGGCCATCCCGGCAACACTGGCATCAGGACTGGAGGCGGCGTGTTATGGCGATGGTCCGGCGGCGCTGGCTCTCTGGTCAACAATGGATGCAGACGAAACGCTCAAGGTGGCGGCCGCTGGTGCGATGGTGTGGGCTCTCAGAAAGGATCCGGCCGCCGTGCTCGAGGCGGCGATCGATCTGAAAGCAGGACGCTCGCCCCAGGTCGCCTTCGAGTCGGGCAGCATCTCTTCAGGCTACGGAGCGCGGGCGCGGGCACTGGAAGCCCTCAGGTATGTCGAAGGACATTACGCGGACGCCCTTTCGCTCGAGGAAATGGCCGACCGGGTGGGCCTGTCCGTAGCGCATCTATCGCGCGTGCTTTCCGCCGAGACGGGCAAGTCCTTTACAGAGCACCTCACGTCGATACGCATTGCTCATGCCAAAGCCGCTCTGGCTTCCGGTAGATTGAGCGTCAAGGAAGTTGGGGCGGCCGTCGGATATCTCGATCCGAACTATTTCAGCAGGGCGTTCAAACGCGAGACAGGCCAGACGCCGTCCGAGTTCGCGCGAACCGTCGGCAAGGAGGGCTAAGACACATGCTACCAAGGAAATTGCCAGCCACCTTTGTATCGCGTATCTTCGTGATCCTGGTGATCGCGGTGTTGCTCATATCTGCGTCATGTATCGCACTTTTCGTACTCAATGGGACCAATGGCAGGCGCAAGGAGTCTGCGCGCACCGGGAAATACGGCACCAAAGATATCCTTATCGGCTTCTCGATGGACTCGTTCGTTGAGGAACGACGCGCGCGCGACAGGGACGTCTTTGTCGCGACGGCCCATGATCTCGGAGCGTCGGTCAATGTCCAGATTGGTGACGAAGATCCAGGCATCCAGGAATCACAGATACTCTTTCTGCTCGATGCCGGTGTCGATGTGCTGGTTGTCATACCCAGCAACCCCGACGGCCTCGGAAAGGCGATGGCCGAGGCCAAGCGACGCGGCGTGCCAGTGCTTGCGTACGACAGGCTGATACGCAACGCGAACGCCGATCTGTACCTGGGATTCGACGCCGAGCGCGCCGGCGAATTGCAGGCGGAGGCCTTCGTCGCCGCACGGCGCACCGGACATATCGTATTGTACGACGGACCCGCTTCGGATCCCAACTCGGTCGCGATGCACCGAGGCGCTCTCAAGGTCCTCGTTCCGCTCATCGACAAAGGCGATATCGTTATCACGGCTGATCATCAGGCATCGGAGCGCCGCAGCGAGGAAGCCTATGCGGTTGTCGATGGCCTCCTGAGCTCAGGCAACCGATTCGATGGAGTGCTGGCGGTCGACGACATGGCGGCGGAGGCGATCATCAGGGCCTTGTCTGTTCGCAGACTTGCGGGCTCGGTATTCGTCGCGGGAGCCGACGCTGATCTTGCGGCCTGCCAGCGCATCGCGGAAGGCACGCAGAGCATGACTGTCTACAGGCCCATAGACCAGATCGCCGCCAAGGCCGCGGAGCTTGCGGTCTACCTCGCTCGCAAGGATCGTGTCACGGTACACAACGCCATTTGGGATGGCACCTATCGTGTGCCCTTCTATGAGTTGGAGCCGATCGCCGTCGATCGATCTCTGCTCAAGGAAACCATAGTCAAGGATGGTTTTCACCTGGAGAGCGATATCTATCGCAACGTGCTGGGTGACTAGGTGCCATATCTGGACTTGCCAGACAGCCATGCGCGTTTTGTGCTATCTGTTTGCAGAAACGCGGCACGGTGCTCGAACGGCTATCCAGAAGATAGAAAGACTGTCCTGTATCGCGTTTCGCAAAGCCGTTATAGCCTAGGGTAAGCGAACCGTACGGTTCGCTTACCACATGAGGAGGTATCTATCGTGAAGAAGTTATTCGCGATCCTCGCCGCCCTGGTCGTGCTCGGGACGCTCGTTGTCTCCTGCGGCACCAAGACTGCGGAAAGCGCCATGCCAAAAATCGGCGTAGCGATCTACAAGTTCGATGACACGTTCATGTCATACGTAAGAAACGCAATCGAGGCCAACGCGACAGGCAAGGCCACGGTCGAGATGGTCGATTCCCAGAACGCCCAGCCGACCCAGAACGATCAAGTCGACGCGTTCCTGTCCAAGAAGGCCAAGGTCATAGCGATCAACCCCGTTGACCGCACCGCAGCCGCCGCCATCATTGACAAGGCCAAGGCCCGCTCGACCCCTGTGGTCTTCTTCAACCGCGAGCCCCTTCCTGAGGACATGGCCAAGTGGGACAAAGTCTACTATGTCGGCGCCAAGGCCGAGCAGTCGGGTACCATGCAGGGCGAGATCGTCGTCGACTATTTCAAAGCCAATCCCAAGGCCGACAAGAACGGCGACGGAATCATACAGTACATCATGCTCAAGGGTGAGCCAGGACACCAGGACGCGGAGCTGCGCACCGAGTATTCAATCAAGGCCATCACCGCCGCCGGCATGAAGGTCGAGAAGCTCGCCGAAGACACCGCCTATTGGGATCGCCCCAAGGCCGTCGAGAAGATGAAGGCCTTCTGGGCCAAGTTTGGCAACCGCATCGAAGTAGTGCTCTGCAACAATGATGACATGGCCCTTGGAGCCATCGAAGCCCTCCGCCAGGAAGGCTTCTTCGCCGGCGACAAGTACCTGCCGGTCGTAGGCGTTGATGCCACCGCTCCGGCGCTGCAGGCTCTTGAGCAGGGCACCCTGCTCGGCACCGTCCTCAACGATGCCAAGAACCAGGGAAAAGCTACCTTCGACATAGCGTTCGCCCTTGCCACAGGCAAGGATCCCGCGACCGTCGGCTGGACCATCTCCGATGGCAAGTATGTCTGGGTTCCGTACCAGAAGGTTACCAAGGACAACTATACGCAGTTCAAATAAGCCTTACAGAAGGATCTGAACCCGGAGGACGCGGGCCACCAGGCTCCTGTCCTCCGGGTTCAGGGCTACCGGGCAGGCTTCTGACTCAATCTACCTGGAGTGCACATGAGCGCTGAATATGTCCTGGAATTAAAAAACATATCAAAAAGCTTCCCGGGCGTTAAGGCACTGGACGATGTCTCAATCAAGGTTCGCCCAGGCTCGGTTCACGCCCTGATGGGCGAGAATGGCGCCGGCAAGTCGACCTTGATGAAGTGCATTTTTGGCATTTACGCTCCCGACCAGGGCGAGATAGTGCTCGATGGCACACCGGTACGATTCCAGAATTCCCGACAGGCTCTGGACAGTGGCGTTTCCATGATACATCAGGAGCTTTTGTCGGTCCCGAACAGAAGCGTTGAAGAGAATTTGTGGCTCGGCAGATATCCGCTGAGAGGCTTTGGTCCTTTCAAGCTGGTGGACCACAGGAAGATGCGATCCGATACCAAGACCTTGTTCAAGAACCTGGCTATGGACATTGACCCCGCGATCTGGGTCAAGAACCTTTCCGTGTCCAAGATACAATCGATAGAAATTGCCAAGGCGGTCTCCTACAGCGCCAAGGTCATCATCATGGACGAACCGACGAGCTCGCTGACCGAGCATGAGGTCGCCCACCTGTTTGGCATCATACGCCGGCTCCGTTCCGAAGGGGCCGCGATAGTCTATATTTCCCATAAGATGGAAGAGATACTCGAGATAGCGGACGAGGTGTCCATAATGCGCGATGGCAAGCACGTCGGTACCTGGCCGTCCAGCGAGCTGACCACGGATGTGATAATCAAGCGGATGGTCGGACGCGATCTGACGCACCGCTTCCCACCGCGGTCGAATGTTCCGGGAGACGTGGTTATGAGAGTCGAAGGCCTGACCTCGGCCGAGCGCCATTCGTTCCGGGACATATCGTTTGATTTGCGCAAGGGAGAAATTCTCGGCATCGGTGGTCTGGTCGGCGCCAAACGCACCGAATTGGTGGAATCAATCTTCGGTCTCAGGGCTATCGAGAAGGGACACATCGAGCTTCGTGGCAAGACCATCAAGATGCGATCACCCGTACACGCGATGGGTGAAGGCTTCTCGTTGCTCACCGAGGAACGCCGGGCGACTGGCATCATTCCAATGCTTGGCGTCAAGGAGAACATGCTTCTGGCCAACATCGCCCGCTACGTAGGCAAGACCGGGCTGATCAACGAGAAGCTTGGCGTGGCAGATACCAGAAGAAAAATTGACGAGTTGCGCATCAAGACACCCAGCTACAGGACGTTGATAAAGGATCTCTCCGGAGGCAATCAGCAGAAGGTGCTCTTTGCCAAATGGCTGCTTACCGAACCGGAGATCCTGATACTCGATGAGCCAACGCGTGGTATTGATGTTGGCGCAAAGTATGAAATATACACAATCATCGCCGACCTTGCCGCGAGCGGCAAAAGCATCATCATGATATCCTCGGAGATGCCCGAACTGATCGGCATGTCGGACAGGATCATGGTCATGTGCGATGGCAGAAAAACGGGCATCCTTGACGGCAAGACCACAACGCAGGAAGAAATCATGCGCCTCGCGGCGCTCTTTGAGTAAGGGAGACATCGATGTCCAAGCAAGATAAAACAGCGCTCGGAGAGCGTCCAGGCCAACGTGCCGTGTCTGATTTCGCGTTGCGGTACGCGATCTATTTCGTCTTTGTCATCCTGATAATAGGCATAACAATCAAGGAACCTTCATTCCTGTCGATAGAGAATTTCAGAAACATCCTGTCCATGTCCGCTACGCGCATCATCATAGCCATGGGCGTAGGCGGCATCCTGATAACGGGCGGCACCGATCTTTCTGCGGGCCGCATGGTGGGACTGGCCGCGGTCATATCAGGCTCGTTGCTGCAGGCCATCGACTATCCCCGCAGGATGTATCCAAACCTTGGCCAGCTGCCACTGATCGTGCCAATCCTGGCCGCCATGGTCGTGTGCGGCATCATTGGCCTTGCCAATGGACTGATAGTCTCGAAGCTCAAGGTCCCGCCATTCATTGCCACCTTGGGCACCATGGTCGCCGTCTATGGAGCTACATCGTTGTATTTCGACAGGCCCCCCTATGGAGCCCAGCCGATAGGCGGTCTGGATAAGCGCTTTACATCGCTTGGCTCTGGATACCTGGGATTTGATGGCAGGCTCTCCGTGCCATTCATTGTGATCATCGCGCTTGGCGTGGCATTCATAATCTGGGTACTGCACAACAAGACAACCTTTGGCAAGAACATATACGCGATCGGCGGCAATCCCGAGGCCGCCAAGGTTTCAGGCGTCAACGTGACCAGGAATCTTCTTATCGCCTACACGATAGCGGGTTTGCTCTACGGCTTGGCCGGAGCGCTTGAAGCCGCCAGGACCGGCGGTGCTACCAACAATTATGGCAACGGATACGAGCTCGACGCGATCGCGGCCTGCGTCGTGGGCGGAGTCTCCACCTCGGGCGGCATCGGCACCGTGCCCGGCATGCTTGTCGGCGTCCTGATCTTCAGCGTCATCAATTATGGATTAACCTTCATCAACATGTCGCCGTACTGGCAACAGATAGTAAAAGGCGCGATCATCATTGCGGCGGTAGCTATCGATATCAGGAAGTACCTCAACAAGCGATAAACTTGATGGCAGGCGATCCAAGGGTGCCTGGATGTCAGTTTAGGCGATACGTTTTACCTCCTTATTCGCGGCGCTCCTTCATACGGGGAGCGCCGCACCTTTGTGGGTGACTGCCAGGGCGGCTATCAGGCTACCGGAGGCTCACCGGAGAAAAACGCAAAGACGCAGAGCCGCTCATGGTGGGCTATCGCGGCCAGTGCCTCGAAGAATGTTCCAAGGGCATCATCCGTCGGGGCGACGACGCGGAGCATCAGGACCAATGGTCTTGATCGCGTTGCCATCCTGGCACACGCAAGCGCCGCGGCTCCAGGATCAGCCGATGTTCCGATCGACTGCAGTACCGCGGGGAAACGAGTCTTGAGCCTGCGCCTGATGCCCGGCGAGACATCGCGCAGCGATATGGCAATAGCCGCTTGCATTGCCGGAACAAACTCATCGAGGCCATGGCTGCCCGTCGACATGTCCAGCACAAAGTACGACTGCCGCATACGTTCCACAAGGTCAGAAAGCAACCGCATGCCGTGCTCTCCAGCTGGCTCCTGTATATAGCGGAACGCGCCACGCTTGTGCCGCGCTGATTCGCACGCTTCAATGAGCGAAGCGGCAAGCTCCTCCGAGTCAATGCGCACATGGCTCCACAGTACACGGTGGCCGGTTGCAGAGGACATCGATACCATGCCTTCGGAGGCCGCCCCGGGTACTGGCCCTGGCCCTGTCTCCGCAGCGGATGCATCCAGGGTGGCGGACAGGAGCGCGGCGTTCCCGGTGGCCACCGGCCGGCCAGTCGCTCCGGTAGCGCGGGCGGACACCGATATCCCGAGAAGGCTCAGGCTTGCGTCGACATGGTCCTGGGCGCTCATGCTCTCGATATCGGTGTCGCCCATCTCTGAGATTTCTTCGGCTTCGCCCGCCATACCCGACCTGGTCTCGCCGAGCGATACTCCGGTTGGAAATCGCTGCCCCGAGTCGGAATCCGGCTCCATACTTATGCCCTCGGACAGCGCGCCAAAGTATTCTGCCATATCAAGCTTGCGCAGCACCTGTTCCGCGCCACCAGCCGATTTGGTTGAGTTCAAATTCTCCAGGTCGGCGAGTGGGTCCGCGGCTCCTCGCTTTATCGTAGCAAGTCGCCTGTCATCCAGGAACATGCGCAGCTCCCGGATCAGCCCTACCATGTTTGGATACCGCGACGCCGGGTTTGTCCGTACACAGGTGACGATGATCCTTGCCAGCGCCGGCGGTACGCCCCGGCGTATCAAAGCATTGGATATGTGCCGGACCGAAACAGGAGCGTCCAGCGCACGCCCGGCGTGAGTTCCGCGGAATGGCATCGATCCTGTTATAAGCCTGTAGAGCAGGATGCCCAGAGAATATACATCAGCCCGCTGATCGGCTCTTGTCAATGCGCCGCCCTTGCATTCAGGCGCCATGAAGCCATAGTTGCAGCGCATCGCATCAGGATCAAGCTTGCTCGCCGAACCGACCAGCGGGAGATACCCCGGCTTCAGGAGCTTGAGTTCGGTCACGATGCCCTGCTCCAATGATACAAATATAGCCTGCATGTTCACGGTGCCATAGACAAGCCCACGGCGGTTGAACATGTCCAGCGCCTGGGAAAGCTCAAGCGCAAAGCCGCAGATGTGATCGAGTGAGAAGGTTATGCCGCCCGACAAGGCCTGCTCGAGCGTTACCAGTGCGCTGTATTCCGATGATATAAACATCAGCGTCCCGAAGCGGTCGACCTCGACTACATCGAGAATCGCCGCGTGGCGGACGTCATAGGCATCCATGATCAGTCGCCGCTCGGCCTCGCAATATTCAACGGGGATGTTGGCGTCGATGAATCGAACCAGGAAGTTCGTGGCAGAGAAGAGTGCGCTGGCACGCCATATTTCGCAGTAGGCATCATGGCCAACGCGCTCACGGAGTATGTAGCAATCATTGATGATGGCGCGTTCGCGCAGTACTGTGCCCGATGACAAGCCTCAACGCTCCGTTGTCGGCAGATTTTTCAAGTGCATGGCCGCGATCGTTGTGCGGATCACGTCGGTGCGGCCCGTATGGACCGCACCGGATCAGTCATCAGACCTTGATTTCAGGGATTGCTGGTTTGACCTCGGCGGCAGTGTAATCGCCGCGTACCAGGATAATATCAGGGATAGCCTCATTCATGCGCTTGGTCATATCAAGGAACTTGCCCCGGATATTGTTCGCCTGCAACGCGACATCCTGAATCTCCCGAGCCGGCAGCGGCTTCTGCGGCTCGATGAGCCCAGCCAGCCTGTCGAGCAGCGTCAATACGATACGATTGAGCGGATCCATCTGATCCTTGGATTTGTCCAGATGCTTGCCCAGATTGTTTACGTCCGGAATGGTAAGCGGGTACAGACGATAGCCTTCCTCTGGCGTCTCGTAGCACAGAACCAGGAGTCCGTACAGAATCTGCAGACTCTTCGGATACACCTCACCTGGTTTCCAGGCGGTCAGCATGCTGAAGCATTCCTTGAGCATGAAGGTATTCGGCTGGATGCTGCCAAAGAACTTTGAAGGATCGCGGTCACCGACGAGGGTATCGACTACCCAGCGGTTTCCCGACTCTATCAGACGGAAGTATATGGGGTAATTATCAGAGGTAATGCCAACCTTGCTGATCATGTACTGTGCGTAGGCCAACGCGGCAAAGGTGCCGTAGCCGTCATTGCACTCGATAATATCATTCAGATAGCCGAGCTTCAGCGCGTCTATCTCGTCCTCGGACCACATGGGCCACGCCTCTCCGAGCATTCGATCCCTCCTCTTGCTGGCCGACGGTGCCGTGGTCTCCGACGAGACCAGCGGCTACCGCCATTTTGCCATTTAGTTAGCGGCCGGAGCCTCGAGAGGAACGCGCTTGCGCGGCTGAACATCCTTGTCCATGTTCGGCTCTATGCGGAGCAACACTTCGGGGATGATGTCAACGAGCCGTTTGGTGGAGTCGAAGAAATTGTTGCGGATGTTGTGGGCATGCACAGCCAGATCTTCCATGTCCTCGTCCACATTCTGCCCCTCGAGAGAAGAGATCTTGTCAAGGATGTCGAGGATGGAGCGGTTGAGCAGATCATCCTGGCCCTTGTCCTCATTGAGGTGCTTGCCAAGGCAGTTCACGTCGGCGACGGTGGCCGGATAGATCTTGTATCCATCAAGCGGCGAGTTGTAGGTAGCCTGGAAGACGCCAAGGATGATGCCGAGTGTCTTGGGATAGATCTCGCCCTTGCGGTACTTGGCCAGAATGCTGAAGCACGAGGCGACTATGAAGTAATTGGGCTGGATGGAGCTCATGAAGAGGAACGGATCCCTGGTCCCCAGGAGAGCATCTATCACATGGTGGTTCCTGGTTATCAGTGCCTTCAGGAACACCGGGTAATTACCGTTGGTTATTCCGGTAAAGTTGAGGTAGCTCGCGTAGGTCATGGCGGCTTCGACAGCTTCTTCCGTGCGTGTGCCCATGATGCCCTTGAGCATGCTGTACTCTATATTCGCGACTTCTTCGTCGGTCCAATCCTGTTTCTTCTCGAAAAGTTCTTTCATATCCACGCTCCTTTATGGGCCTTAGTCAGCAAAAATCTGGCGGGGGGCGGTTTCCTTGGCGATGTAATCCGACTTTACGAGAAGAACCTGCGGAATCACATCTTCCATCTTCTTGCGCTTGTCAAAGAAGAAGGTACGGATACTGTTGGCCTGCCGTGACATCTGCTCCTTCTCCGGGTTGGTAGAGGTACCAGCCAGAGAGCCCAGCCTGTCGAGAATGTCCAGGATGCAGCGATTGTTTGGATCGTCCTGCCCGTTTTCCTTGTTCAGGTGCTTGCCAAGGTTGTTGACGTCATTGATCGATACCGAGAAGATCTTGTAGCCATCTTTTGGCGACGCATACGCGGCCTGCAGGATGCCAAGCACGATAGAGAGCGTTACCGGGTAGATTCCGCCCGGATGCCACTTCGTCAGCAACTTGAATGCCGTGTACAGCAAGTAGCTGTTCGACTGGATGGGGCTGATGAGAAGGAACGGATCCTTGTCGGCTACCATCGTATCGATTACCCAGTGATTCTCAACCTCGAGCAGTTTGAGAAATAGCGGGTAGTTGTCATTGCTCAAGCCAGAGATACTGAGGAAACGGGCAAAACTGATCGCCGCCTCTACAGCCTCTTCCGTGCGACACCCGAGCATGTTCTGGAGGATTCCGAGTTCTACCTGCATTATGGTCTCTTTTGACCAGGTCCGCTCGATCACCTTCTCAGTCTGTTTGTCCATCGTGACCTCCGAATGAAAAAAGGCATCATTTCTCTACAATATTCTCTGGGGATTCTAATCCCCGAAATCCCAATTGTCAAATGATCGCTGGTATTACGATCAAAATGCGCTCAATTCTTGTCTTTATACATGTTTCTGAAGCTATCACCGAAGGCGGCGTAGTCATCATCATGCCTGGAATCGGTTGTTTCGGCTGCTGACTTGAACATGCGCCTGAAATACTCATCGATGTAGGCACGTCTGGCCAGCAGGTTGGCCACGATAGCATCGGCATAGGCCGCGTCCGAATAGGCGTCCAGTAGCTGATGGACGATACTCCGCAACTCGGCCTCGGTGATGCCGCATATGGCCTTGAGCCTGGCATCAAACACGTCTATCGATATGCCATCGAAGTGCGTAGGTCGGAGCAGGGTCAGGAATCGGGTCTTCTCACTGCGGAACCACCCAAATTTCTGCTGGTCGCCTGTTATCTTCATTACGGGAGACGCCAGATCGGCCTTGTCGTAGTCGATGGCGACAACAAAGGGGCGCTGTTTGCGGTTGTGGACAACCAGATAGTTGTTGGGATTGCGGTCTTCATCAAAGTACAGCCAGCGGTTGACCAGGTCGGCCCTGATGATGCCGATGTATGGCTGGTCAAGGTATGGGTACGAGCTGATCTGTATTGATTTGCGCACGACCTTGGTTATGCGGTACACCGATCCGTCGATGCTCGCGATGCCCGTGGGCGCCGCGAGCGTGCCAGTAGCATGGTCCAGGAGGTACGCCAGCGTGCATAGCCTGTGGTATAGAATGTCCTGCTTGTTGGTTATAGGTTTGACAATCCATGGGTGCCCCTGCATATCCTTGGCCCCACCATACCCCTTGACGGCCGCGTTGAAAGGCATGTCGTCTGCGAGCGGATCAAGCGTCAGCTGCAGGGAATCGAGATAACGCAACACCTCGGGCATGGTCTTGTCAAGGTAGAAATATGAAGCCAGCTCCGGATCATCGAGCTCGGCGAGCATGCGTTGTCGTTCATCCATAGTAATACACCTCCGCTCGCTCTGGTTTGGAAAATTTGGCCTTGAGCAACCCGCCTTCCAGCGTATAGTAGGGGGCCTTGCTCCCGGAACCGGAATAGATGATGTGGTGATTCTTTATGCCAATCACGTTTTCCCACAAGCCAGTCGTTCCACCATCGTTCCAGAGTGGGTTGTGACCGACGATAAAGTGGGTCAAGGGCGGCAATCCAAGCGACTCGAGTGTCATCCTGATATCGGTCTCGCCATATTCCTTGGGGCTGGGGTTGCCATGGAACTCGTTGACGCGGTTCCACATGAATTGCATCGCGTAGTCGGGACGCCTCCAGATGTCTATGATTTCCTCCCGCGTGCAGCCACCCCGTATAGGGCCCGCATGAACGATGACGAAGCTATCGCCGATGGCAAAATATGGCAGCGCCTCGAACCAGCGGGCAACCGCGTCAGTAAAGGCCTGGCCAGTAATCTGGATAAGGGCCTTCTTGAATTCGGCTCCCTGGGCAACGCCCGATTTCCTCAGGCGCTCGTCGAAGGTATCATGGTTGCCACGGATATAGAATACCCTGCCTGGCCAGGTGGCTACCAGCGTAAGCACCTGGTTGAGTATCTGGATGGAGTTGGCAGTCTCGCGCATGTAGCCGACACGGTCGTCATGCAGAATGTCGCCAACGAAGAGCAGGTAGGCGCGGCCCTCGTCCATATCGCGCCTGTTGTTGTCGTGATCAAGAATATTGCCGAGATGGTCAACGCACGCATGCAGATCGCCCACGATGATGGGCCGCAGCCCATCCGGCAGGTACAGGAGTCCACCCGGCTGCCCGCGCGAATCGTGGGGCCTGCAGGCGTCGTCCTTTATTATGTCTATCGCCCGCTCTACCAGCAGGACATCGGAGTGGGGCGGTATGGACGCTGGGTCCACAGGCTTTTCCCGGGCCCGAATGATACTGGTGTCAGTCTTCCTCGCCATGAGGACCCTCCTTGCGGCTCGACACGATGCGGACATTCATGTTTTGTGGCCGGAATCAGCTCGTCTTCTTTCTCTTTCGCTTGGGAGCCGCTTGCGGCTCAACTGGCGGCGGCCCAACTGCTGCGGTCTCGACTATCGCTCGCTCAATCACTGGTGCCTTGGCCAAGGTTGGCTCAACTGCTGTTGGCGCAACTATGGTCGGCTCGGCATCCGGCTGCGATTCACGTATGAAGCGACCGCGTTCGTCACGCCTGCGCGCGCGCCGCTTGGTTATCAGGTCGGCATAGTCCGATTCGGGGTCGGCCGAACTGCGGTCGGCGAACCGAACCAGCAACGGATGCGGTATCGCGTCGACCATGTTCCTGGCCCTGTCGAAATAGGCAAACCGGACATTGAAGGCATGCTTGGACAACACGCTCTTGTCAGGCTCCTGGAAGTACTCCCCAAGACCGGTCAGCTTGTCAAGAATCTCAAGGATAAGGCGGTTGACGGGATGTTCCTGGGGCTCGTCCTTGCGGAGGAACTTGCCCAGTGCGTTGATGTCCATGATCGACAGCTTGCGGAGGCGGTATCCATCATCAGGGTCGAAGTAGGCGTTCTCGACTATGCCAAGCAGAGCCTCGAGAGCCTTGGGGTATATTTCGTCTGGATGCCTTGAGAACAGAGCCTGGAAGGCGGTCTCGACGAGTTCCTCTGTGGGCAGAATGGTCGAGAACAGCAGGCGCGGTTCTCGCTCGTGCATCAGCTCGTCAAGCACCCACGGATTGTTTGTCATGACGAGCCGCAGGAACAGCCAGTAGTTCTCGGCGTTCAACCCAGCTCGCGCCAGGTACCGGGCAAAGGCGACGGAGCATTCCACCTGCGTATCGGTAATACACGAGAACAGCGCCTCACGGATGTAGTGCGCGTTGTCACGGATGAGACGTCTATCCGAATCTGAAACTGCGAAACCTGTTTTTGAAGCCATACCCACTTTCTCATTTCCCTTATCGACAGGAATGGCATCGGGTATGAGCGCTCTGTATGTTTGCTCCATGCTTGCCATTTTCGCCCGTTATGACAGTATGTGCAACTGCCTTTCGCCCGCTCGCGGCGCAATCGGCACATAGTCCTGTTATTTCCATGTATGCGACAGCCGATACAATGGTATGAGCACACAAAGATCAAGCATTTCGGGTTACTCCGGGGCCATCATGATGGCGGCCCTGGTCGCATCCGCATCGGCCCTGATTGGAGCGGTCGGCGCGGCAATTGGCGGAGCTCCGGGTGCCTTGGGCGGAATCGTTGTCGCGGGAGGGCTTGCGGCTCTGCTCATGCGGATAGGGCGGCTGAGCCTGTCGGTGGCGGCCGCGCCCGTCTTGTCGGCAGCCAGGTCGAGTGATGAACCCATACCATCTGACAGGATCGACGAGCTGACCGGACTTGCCAATGCAAACGGCCTGGCCGCGTGGCTGGCCGAGAAAGCTGGCCTGATTGCGCAGGAAGGCAAGAGCATCATTGTTATGAGCGCCGACCTCGACAACTTCGACGAGATAGAGCGACGATACGGCAAATCGGTGTCGGATACGGTGCTGGTCGAGGTTGCCAAGCGTGTCTCGACATTCGCCGGCTCCGACGGCATAGCCGCGCGTACCGGCGATGATGATTTTGCCGCCATAGCGACGGTTGTGCCCGCCAGGGCGCTTGAGACGGCGGAGGAGCGCTCCGGCCAGCTCGTCGAGACGCTGTGCAGGCCGGTCGAGCTAGACTCGCAGACGATATGGATAGGTGGAGCGGTCGGCGCGGCCGTCGGCAAACCCAGCGAAGGGCCAGAAATCCTGAAGCGAGCCCGAGCGGCCATCATCGAGGCGAGAAGGCAAGGGCGGGGACGATTTCATGTGGACGCGGGGGATCGCTAGTCGCTTGAGCCACTCATGATTTCTGGCAGTCGGGACACAGGCCGTACAGCTCAAGCCGATGCCCGCTCGACACGAAGCCGAAGCGCCTGTAGACACCATCCTGCGCGCGCTCTATGTCCGCGTCGATAAACTCCACGACAGCTCCACAGCGCACGCATGTCAGGTGGTCGTGGTGGGCGTGGTTGAAGGCATGCTCGTACAGCCGTGCCGCGTCGTCACGGCTGGCTTCCCTGGCCAAGCCCGCGTCTGACAGCAGCTTGATGGTGCGGAATACGGTGGCCTGACCGATGCCAGGATCGATGAGCCTGGCCGCCTCGAACACCGCCTCGGCGCTGACATGTGACTCGAGTCCCAGAAAGGCCTCAAGAACGGTTCTCCTGGCGTGTGTCATCTTGAGTCCGCGCGCCTTCAGGTATCGCTCAAGAGCCGCGCGTTCATCGTCGTTCACCACAACCTCCACCGCAGCCAGCGGGCAATCGTAACGATAACGATTATCGATACGACAGGCTAGTGTCAAGGCATCACTTCACGCTCGGGCCACACGCGGAGTATACTGACACAATGGGCTCGAGCATACTCTGGTACGATCTTGAAACATTTGGCCTCGATCCACGGCACGACAGAATAGCCCAGTTTGCCGGTCTCAGAACCGACGAGAACCTGGAACCTGTAGCCGATCGTGTCGTACTGTACAGCAAGATAACCGCTGACTACCTACCCAGCCCCTATTCATGCCTCGTTCACGGCATAACGCCCGCCGAGACGATTGAGAAGGGTCTGCCCGAATACGAGTTTGCGAAAGCCATCAGAAACGAGATGCTGGCTCCGGGCACCTGCGTGGCCGGATACAACTCCATCCGCTTTGACGACGAGTTCATACGCAATATGCTGTACCGCAACCTGTTCGATCCGTACGAACGCGAATGGGCCGATGGCAATACCCGCTGGGACGTAATCGATCTGTTTCGCGCCATGAGGGACCTGCGTCCCGACGACCTGTCGTGGCCTGACGGGCAGGATGGCAAGCCCGACTTCAGGCTGGGCAGCCTGGCTGCGGCCAATGACATTGCGCTTGAATCGGCGCACGACGCCTTCCATGACATAGCGGCGACCGTAGGCCTGGCCAGGCTGGTTCGACAGGTGCAGCCTCGGCTCTATGACTGGTACTGGAAACACAGGACGCGCGACTCGCTCAGGCCACTCGTCAACCTCGCCAACCGGGAGCCACTCGTGCATACCGCGGCCCAGTACACCAGCGCTCGCGGCTGCACGACCATTGTGGCGCCGGTGGGCATGGTACCGGGCAGGCGCGATGGCCTCGTCGCGATAGACCTCCGCTATGACCCCTCGCCCCTCCTCGACCTGCCGGTCGACGAGATTCGCCGCCGCGTGTTCTCCCGCAAGGCCGAGCTTGACGACGGCGAACGCATACCGCTCATCGACATCAGGCTTGGACGCTGTCCATTCCTGGCGCCGCTTTCGACCATGGACGCCAAGGCCGCCGACAGGCTCGGCCTCGATCCGGAACTTGCCACGCAGCGGGCGCGGAGCCTGGAACGCGAACCCGAGCTGATACAGAAACTGCAGGCGGTCTTTGCTCCGCCTCCGCCGGACGCGGTGGAGCCCGACCCCGAATATCGGATATACTCCGGCGGGTTTTTCCGCGACGAGGACAAGGACGCGATGGCGGCAGTCCATGAATCGATAGCGACACTGGGCCCGGCGGAGGCGCGACCCCACGCCTATGCCATGCCGTTCCTGGACGAGCGACTGCCCCAGCTCGTGAGGCGGCTCTTTGCCAGAAACTGGCCGCAGACCCTGTCCGCGCCGGAACTGGCCCGCTGGCGATCGTTCTGCGCCAGCCGTCTCTTGTGTCCGCGTATAGAAGGCGCCACCGATCTAGCCGGTTTCTCCAAGACAGTCGAATCGTTGCTGTCAAACCTGGACACCGCGGCCGAAGACAAACCCATCCTGCTCGAGCTGCTGTCGTATAGAAGCTCTGTGGAGCAGGACATCCTTTCATATCAAGAAACCGCTTCCAGGCGTTCGCCGCTGCGCGATCGACAGCAATCCCGGCAGCGGACGGAGCGAGGCAACAATGGCTGATGAGACCGTTTCCATAGAACCTTCCGGTGTCGAAGGCATAGAATACCCGGTGGAGTTCGAACTGCGCGTCATCTATGCGCGCGACGCCGGAGCGACCCTGCAGGTCGATCTGGACGCCCTGTTGACGGAGCGCGGCGTGGCGCTGGAGTCAGTCAGATCACTTCCAGCCACCGGCGAGAAGTATGGCAGGCTGGCCTGCAAGGTCGTATTTCAGGACAAAGAGAGCCTGTACGCGACATACCAGGCCATAGGGCAGCTGCCCGGCGTCAAAGCCGTCCTGTGAGCGGCCCCCGTGGCAGATCCCCGTCGACGGTGCGTTCCGGCAAGTTCATCATCACCTTCCTCTACGAGGATGACGACATCATAGCCGTGGACAAGCCATGCGGCATGCCGACAATAGCGCCTGAAGGCTCCAGGACACGCAGCCTGTACGACGTGATTACCGACCACATACGCAGGCACAACCCCAAGGGCCGCGCCGCCGTCGTCCACCGCCTGGACCGTGATACCTCGGGCGTCATCGTCTTTGCCAAGAATGCCGCGGCTAAAACGGCTCTGATGTCCACATGGAATGAATCAGTGGACGAGCGCCTATACATCGCCCTTGTTGAAGGCAGACTGCCATCGGCGGAAGGCATACTGGACACCTGGCTGTCAGAGACTGACCCGTTCCTGGTACGGGAGGTGCCCGCCGGGACCAAGGGCTCGTTGCGAGCCATAACGCGCTACCGCGTGGTAGCCGAGGGCGACGGCCTGTCACTGGTCGAGCTGACACTGGAGACAGGCCGACGGCACCAGATACGCGCCCAGTTGGCTGGTGCCGGCTGCCCTGTGGCCGGTGATGAACGCTACGGCGCCAGGCGAGACCCGATCGGCCGCCTGGGGCTGCACGCCGCTGTCATATCGCTGAAGCGGCCATCGAGCAGCGAGCCGCTACGCCTTGAGTGCCCGCCGCCTGCCATGTTCAGGGCCGCGCTCAAAGGCTCCGCCGATCAGGACCGGGGTCGCAGCCCACGGGCCGGCGGCGCGCCGCGCGACTCACGTGGTCCCCGTGGATCCAGCGGCACACGCGGTACCCGCGCACCTTCCGGGCGGCCTGCGCCCGAGTCCGCGCCAAAGCACGCCTCGCGCGCCTGGCCAGGAGGCGGTCCAACGGCCCGGGGCAAGAAACCGGCAGGCGGGTCGAAAAAATCTTCGGCAGGGTATTCTACGCGGACCAAGCGCAAACCGTAGGCTCCGTCCGAACCGGCGGGTCTAGCCTCGGCATCCCATCCCCACCATGACCGTGGACACCATTCAGACCATGAAGCATCTTGTAGGACTCTTGAAGCCGTTTCACTTGGAGTCCTTATCCATCCCAATATCCGCTTTTACTTTATTCTGTCCGCAACCTTTTTCACAGCCTTGTTGGTCTCTTGATCAACAGACTCTTGATAGATGTCAGCGTAAGTTTTCGAATCTTTGATCAGATCGTCGCAGAAGCCCGCTACATCACGGCCCGTCACTTCGAGCACATCTTTCTCCGAAGCTACGCCTTGTTCAAGAAGATCGACAACCCCCGAGAGCAAGCCAATCCCCTCGGTTAGCTCTACAGGGCCGACCTTAAAGAGATATTGTTGAATCTCCTTATAAACAATCAGATAATCGTGCGGGAGTGCTTTGACACGCGCCATATGCGCTCGCCACTCTCTTTTTCCTTCGATGATATCTCGTATTCTCATTGCATCCTCCTAGATATCTAGCTTCTTGGCAATGTTGTTGTTCAGCTGGTTGCGCCACTTGTCGCGAAAAGACATCGCACCTTCTTCGCCGATTAATGCTGAACAAAATCCCTTGATATCGTCGCCCAGGACTTCCCGGATACTCTGACCATCCCCGGCCGCTTCTTCGAGCAGTCCAATCACACCGTCAAGAATTGGCATGAGATTGCGACCGCTAAGATCCGAATGCGGCCAAAGATTGCCTTCGATTTTTCCCCATGCCGCCTGATAATCAACCGGCAGCTTCCGGGCTCGCAACTCAAGAGATTTCAATTCCCTTTTCATGTCGCTCCCTGTGATCTTTTCCCAGAAGTTCATTCTCTCTCCTCCCTCAACTCTTTGATTCGTGACGAAACAAAATCCCATTTCCCCCAGAACTTATCGAGCTCCTTACGGCCCGCGTCATTGAGCGCGAAAAACTTGCGCGGCGGTCCTATGTCGGATAGCTTTTTCGTGGCCTCTACCAGCTTGTTCCTTTCGAGCCGGATCAGGATGGTGTACACCGTTCCATCAACAACATCGGAGAAGCCGAGGGCGTTCAGCCGCCGCGTGATTTCGTAGCCGTAGGTTTCTTTCCGACTAATTATTTCGAGTACACAGCCCTCAAGTACGCCTTTGAGCATTTCTGTCAGGTTTTCCTGCATGATCATCTCCTGCTATTCTGTATAACTTGTATGCTGTACTACTTACTACAGCTATAATGTATCACGTAGTAGCGTGCGGGTCAATAGCGATTATGCAGATAGGATGCTACGAGATGTCATTCTGGGGGACTGATGGTCTTTTGTATGAGAACGTCAGGCGACACGAGAGACTGCCCCCTGGCGACACTGGGAATTGCCCCCCCTTCGTGATCAGGAGGGGATGTGCAAATTGCGGCTACTATCATGACAGGCTTTCGAATGATGCCGTAAGTGAGGTGATGAAGACGCCCGACGAGGTGGGCGCGGGCGAACGCGGGTCCAGAAAGAGCCGCCAAGGCCAGGCATGGATTTATCATATGCAGATGTCCGGCTCCGTGGGCGGAGTGAGCTGATTCCGTATCCATGACTAGTTCATCGAAGCTTGTGCTTTACCCAAGGAAGATACTACCCGAGGTACTCTTCGACTATCGGACCATACCATTTATTGTGGTTACTGGTACCAGCAACAAGCTTCGAGGAACTAGTGTCCTTTATCAAGGCAATTGGAGCCTGGCTGGATCAGCGTATGAAGTCCTCTTCCCTGTATTCCACCTTCACCAGCCTGAGTCCGTAGGCGCCAAGCGCCCCGGGTGCGGCGCTCCTGTCGCGCGATTCGACCAGCGACGCGAGGCGGGCAGGAGTCATCCGCCTCAATCCTGCCTCATAGAGGCAGGCGGCCATCACGCGGGCCTGGTTGTACAGGAAGCCATCGGCGATGAAGGCCACCTCGACGAGGTCGCCGCGCCGCTCAACGGTGGCGGAGACCAGGTTCCGGACGAAGCCGCGCGCGTCTTCCTTGGCATTGCAGAGCGCAGAGAAGTCGCGCTGGCCGGTCAGCGCGGCACAGGCCGCACGCATCGCTTGGTCGTCCAGGTGCGCGGGCGCGTGAAGCGTCCAGCGAACCAGGAATGGATCACGGACGAGGCCGTCATGAAAGCGGTAGGCATAGATCTTGGACACGGCGCGGTAGCGGGCGTGGAACGACGGCACCATCGCATGGGCAGAGACACAGACAAGATCCCGTGGCAGTACATCGTTGAGCCGGCTCACCATGGTGTCGAGCGGCATGCTCGACGTTGTCCAGAAATTGGCGGCCTGTCCGTCGGCATGCACGCCGGCGTCTGTTCGACCGGAGCCCACCACGTTTATGCTGCCGGCAAGCGCGCGTGACAGCGCATCCTCCAGCGTCTTCTGGACGGTACGCGCGCCGCCCCCGAGCCGCTGCCAGCCCTGAAATTCGGTGCCGTCATACGCGACCACAATCATGATATTCCTGTCGTCGTCCTTCATCCTGCTCCTCTTGCCTTGATCCGCTCCATAAAGAATATGCCAGCGCGCGCCAGGCTGTACAGAAGGCCGGCGAGGCTACCGGAATTTCAAACGCTAGATCGCGTTTTCAAACCTTTATTGATTTGCGCATTCGATGCAGCGGGCCTAGAATATTAAAAACATGCGGGCATACCGTACCCGCGTACGGAGGAATTATGAAGCGTTCAGTATTGGTTCTAGCGCTCGTCGCATTCGCCGCGTCATTCGCGATGGCGCAGCAGCAGACGGTCAGCGCGTACACCACGCTCGAGGAGCCGCTCGCGAAGGCGCTCTTCGAGAAGTTCGAAGCGGAAACCGGCATCAAGGTCAGCTTCGTGCGGCTGTCCGGCGGCGAGGTTGTGGCCCGGCTTCAAGCCGAAAAGGCCAATCCGCAGGCCTCGATATGGGTCGGTGGCGTCGGCCTCGATCATATCACCGCCAAGGGCATGGGCCTGACCACGCCGTACAAGTCACGCGCCGCCAGCAAGACGGCCGCCGAGTTCAAGGACAAGGACGGCTACTGGGTAGGATTGTATGTTGGTCCGCTGACCTTCGTAACCAACACCAAGCGCGCCGCCGAGCTTGGCATCAAGCCGCCGACCAGCTGGGCCGACCTTATCAAGCCGGAATACAAGGGCATGATTCGCATGGCCAACCCGAACACGTCGGGCACCGCCTACAATGTGATCACCACGTTGCGCTATATCTACAAGGGTAACGAGGACAAGGTCTTCGACTATCTGAAAAAGCTCGACGCCAATATCGACCAGTACACCAAGTCGGGATCGGCGCCAGGCAAGAGCGTCGCGATCGGTGAGATTCCAGTAGCTATCGGCTACGCGCATGACCAGGTCAAGCTCAAGGTTGAAGGCGCCCCTGTGGTGTTCTATGCCCCGAGTGAAGGCACCGGGTACGAGCTGGCGTCGATGTCGCTGGTCGCCGGTGGCAAGGATTCTGTCAACGCCAAGAAGCTCTATGACTGGATTCTGTCGAGCCCGACCGCCCAGAAGGAATTTGTGAACTACTATGTCGTGCTCGTCGCGGCCGGTGCGGTCAAGCATGAGTTCGCGCTGTCCATCAAGGACATCAAGACGGTGAAGCAGGACTTTGCCTGGGATGGCGCGCCGGAAAACAAGGCGCGGCTCCTGAAGCGCTGGGACACCGAGATAGGCAACAAGCGATAATTGCAAGGGACATGAGCCGGCCGCGCATCGCGGCCGGTTTGTGCCGGAACCAGACCATCCTCGACATCAACCGTTCCAATCCCGGAGTCCGCCGTGTTTACCAAGGATAAGGTTCTTAAATTTCTCATGGTTTTGACGGTCTTCGCGGCCGCGGATCTGTGGATATTCACGACGTTGCGCTCATCGGTACGCGCCAGTGCGGCGACAACCCGCACCCATGCGCTTGATCTGCTAGCCGGGAGTGCGCCAGCTGACCCGGAACTGACCGATGAGTGGCTCAAGGCTGTCGACGAATCCCTGCCAGGCGGCTCGGCGGTATACCTTGTTCCTTCGGAGGCGGATCCCGATGTGTACGAGGCGCACGCCATAGATGAAGGCGCCTTGTCGCTCTGGGATACGCTGGGATCCACGCCCGACGCGAAGAAGGGGCTTGAATCGGCGTACTATTTTGAAAACTATGCCTCACCGGCAAGGGCACGGCTCGGCGAGACGCCTATACGGTTGTTCTATGCGCCGATTACCGACGACGCCAAGAGCGAGTTGCTTGCCATCGCCGTGTTCATGGTACCGGAGACTGCCGATTCCGGAATCGAGCGCCTGCTGCTCACATTCGCGATTGGCGCATTTGTGCTATTCGCCGCCCTCTCGGGCATAGCGCGCTTCACGCGCGATACGACCGTGGGCTACGCGGTGGTCATACTCGCGGCGATTTCCTTGATATTCATCGTGTATCCTCTTGCCGAAGCCTTCAGGCTGTCATTCCTGTACGAAGACAAGTTCTCTCTGGCGCTCTGGGCCGATGCCCTGTCCGGCGCCCATCTGCAGGCGCTCTGGGGATCCGTCAGGCTGGGGATATGGACGGCAACGACATCGACGCTGGTGGGATTCCTGTTCGCCTTCGTGATTCACAGGACCAGTGCCGGCGGTAAAAAATTCCTGTCGGCGATAGCCCAGCTTCCCGTTATATCACCGCCATTCTCGCTTACGCTGTCAATAATATTGCTGGCCGGCAACAATGGACTCATTACCAAGCAATTGTTCGGCTTGCAGAATTTTTCCATATATGGCCTGGGCGGCCTCGTGCTGGTGCAGACCATCGGCATGTTCCCGATAGCGTACCTTACGCTGGCCGGTGTACTGCAGGGGCTCGACGCGACGCTCGAAGAAGCCGCGCTTGACCTGAACGCCAGCCGCGGTGAGGTGTTCCGCACCGTAACGCTGCCGCTCGCGATTCCTGGCATCCTGTCCGCGTGGCTGCTCGTGTTTACCAATTCGCTGGCGGACTTTGCCAACCCGCTGCTTCTGGCCGGCAACTACCGGGTGCTCTCGGTAGAGGCGTACATCCAGGTAACCGGACGCAACGACCTGGGAGGCGGCGCCGCACTGTCACTGCTGCTGCTGTTGCCGACCCTGACAGCGTTCTTCATCCAGCGCAACTGGGTATCCAAGCGATCGTTCATAACCGTTACCGGCAAGCCAAACCTCAAGCTTGTCGAGATCGCCTCTCCTCCGGTCAAGGCCGCGCTGACCGTTGGTGTATGGCTGATAGTCGCGTTCGTGCTGTCCCTCTACGGCACCATTGTCGCGGGATGCTTCGTAAAGAACTGGGGTATCGACTACAGCTTTACGCTGGCCAACATCGGAGAGGCGCTGTCGCGCGGCAAGGACGCCATTCGATCGACATTTACGCTGGCCGTGCTTGCGACGCCGGTGGCGGGCCTCCTGGCCATGGCATCGGCGGTGATATTCGTACGCAAGAGCTTCGCGGGCAGACGCGTACTCGAGGCAATCATGATGACACCGTTCGCCGTGCCAGGAACACTCTTGGGCATCGCCTATATCCTGGCCTTCAACAAGGCACCGATCCTCTTGGTCGGCACCGGCGCCATCATCGTGATCAATTACGTAATCAGAGAACTGCCAGTCGGCATCGAGTCGGGGGTCGCCTCGCTGCGGCAGATCGATCCATCGATAGAAGAAGCCGCGCGCGACCTTGGCGCCGACGAAGGCATGGTGTTCAGGAGCATCGTGCTGCCGCTGATCAGGCCCGCCTTCATATCGAGCATGTCCTATACCTTTGTGCGGTCGATGACGGCGGTCAGCGCCGTCATATTCCTGATATCGGCGCGCTGGTACCACATGACCGTACTGATTTACAACTTCTCGGAAAACCTGCGATTCGGCCTCGCGAGCGTACTCGCGACCACGCTGATCATCATAGTCATGAGTGCCTTTGGCATCATGAGGCTCCTCGTGCGCGACACGGGAGCGTTTGACAAATCGATGACTCGATAGGCGGAGCGTACCATGGCTAAAGAACCGGTAGCGGTAACGATTGACCACGTCACCAGGATATACAGGAACATCAAGGGACGAGCGGACGTCGTTGCCGTCGACGACGCGAGCTTCGTCGTCAACCCCGGCGAGCTTGTCACCCTGCTCGGCCCGTCGGGATGCGGCAAGACGACGACGCTCAGAATGATAGCGGGCTTCGATCTGCCCACCAAGGGCGCCATACGGATAGGCGGAGAGGACGTCAGCGCGCTGCCGCCCAACAAGCGCGATACGGCAACCGTGTTCCAGAGCTATGGCCTGTTTCCGCACATGAACGTGGCAGAAAACGTGGCCTATGGGCTGCGCATACGCAGGCTGCCAAAATCAGAGATCGATGAGCGGGTTCAAGAGGCTCTGGCTCTGACGGGCCTGGCCGACTATGCCGATCGGTCTCCGGGAAGGCTATCAGGCGGCCAGCAGCAGCGTGTCGCCCTTTCACGCAGCCTCGTTGTAGAGCCGGGCGTGTTGTTGCTCGACGAACCGCTGTCAAATCTTGACGCGCTGCTGCGCGAGCAGATGCGCGTGGAAATTCGCCGCATACAGAAATCGCTGGGCATCACGGCTGTCTACGTAACCCACGACCGGGTCGAGGCAATGAGCCTGTCGGATCGCGTCATCGTGATGAAGGACGGCCGGATCAGGCAGATAGGATCGCCAAACACAATATACGAGAAGCCCGATTCCATGTTCGTGGCGGGCTTTGTCGGCAAGGTGGCGTTCTTTCCGGCGGAGTTCAAGGGCACCGAGGATGGCAGATATGTCTGCGCAATTCATGGCAAACAGGTGCGTGCAGGCTCGGGTGTCGCGGGCCTCGAGGCAGGCAAGCCGGCGATGCTGATGGCCAGACCGGAATCGCTCAGGCTTGGCGCCCCGGATTCAGGCGTGGTCGACGGCACCGTACGTCAGAATGTGTACCTGGGTTCGAGCGTCGAGTCGTTCGTCACCACCGAATACGGAGAGCTGCTTGTGCAGATTGATGACCCAGCTGGCAAGCGTGTCGCCGCAGAGGGCGAACGCGTTTCGGTATCATTCAACGAGGACCGCGTCAGATTGCTGCCTGGAGGCGCTGATTAGGACTTCTGCCTGGCTTCTGATTGCTAGACCGTCTCGGATTCCTGGACATTGAAGTAGCGCAGGAGTCCGAGCACGGAGAATACATCGCGGCAGGATGCAGAAATGCCCTTGAAGCACATGCTGATCTTTCGGGTCTCCGCTTCTGCGAGTATTCGGGCCAAGGCTCCGACGCCCGCAGAGGATATGTACTGGACGCCATCGAGCCGGATGACCAGTTCGGTGCCCGTGGTGAGATCGGCGAGCGCCGCCAGCGTGCAATCGAGAAAGTCACGGGCGGATTCGGTATCGATGCCACCCGATATTCGAAGCACGGCAGGCGCGCCCTGGCGTTCCGGACTATCGTACTGCGCGAACGACTCCGGATGACGTTCGCGGAATGGGGCAAAATAGTCGATCATGGCAACCCCATTCTTGCATTGGCAACGGTAACTTTAATCATGACTCTAGTATAGTCAAACGAGCCCGCAAGTCCAATATATCGTCGCGACCACTGCATAGAGGACTTGGCATGCGCGCTTGAATTCGGGAGAATGCGCGTGCTACTTCGGCGCGGCGAGTTGGAGGATTTTCCGATGCTCAGAACGATACTGGTACTATCAGGAGTATGGATCAGCGCGGCTCTGTCTACGCCACTGGCACTCCTCTATATGCTGACCGATACGCTCGGCTTGGGCCGCAAGACGCGCCAGGCGCTGGGATACTTTACCAGAGCCTGGGGAAGAGTGGTACTCTGGGGAATCGGTGCCAGCGCGACGATTACCGGCTTGGAGCACGTGCCCGCGGAAGAACGAGTGTGTTTCGTGGCCAACCATCAGGGAGACCTCGATATCGTGCTGATGCTGGCTTATCTGCCACGTCCTGTCGGGTTCATAGCCAAGAGCGAGGCAATGTGGTTCCCGTTCATCAATGTCTGGATAGCCGCGCTAGGCTCCGCCTTCATCCACCGGGGCAATCCCAGGCGCGGCATGCGCGCGATTGACCGTGGAGTCAGGAGCATCGAGCGCGGCAATGCCATAGTAATCTATCCGGAAGGTACCCGGAGTCGCGGGCCCGCGATGCTGCCATTTCACAAGGGCAGTTTCAAGCTGGCCACCCGCTCGAACGCGACCATAGTACCGGTTACGATAGACGGCTCATACAAGGTCTGGGAGGCGCATAACCGCATCGAGCCCGCGGAAATACGCATTACCGTTCATCCGCCTGTGCGCACCGACACGCTTGACGCCGAAGGCAGGAAACAGCTTGCCGGCACGGTCTTCTCGGCCATACAGTCCGCTCTATGAAAAAAGCCCGCGATCCGGCCTAAGCCGGATCGCGGGCCCGCCAGTCTAGCCTATCAGAGGAACAGCAAGCCAAGTGACGTGATGATGCCCGCCCACAGCAGGATGACCGTGGTGTATCCCATGATGTCCTTGATGTTCAGTTTGGCCACGGCCAGGAGCGGCAGGGCCCAGAACGGCTGGATCATGTTGGTCCACGCGTCGCCCCATGCTATGCCCATCGCGGCACGGCCGTAGGAAACGCCGAGCGCTTCCGCTGCCGGCATCATGATCGGGCCCTGGACCGCCCACTGGCCGCCACCGGATGGCACGAACATGTTGACGATACCGGCCGCGTAATACGTGAACAGCTGGAATGTCTTGGGCGTGGAGATGCTGACAAACCAGTTTGACAATGTCGCGGCAAGCCCCGAGCTAACCATCATGCCCATGATGCCGGCGTAGAACGGGAACTGCAGCACAATGCCGCCGCAGGTCCGTACCGACTTGTCCACCGCCTTGACATACGCTATCGGAGTCCTATGGAAGAGAAGCCCGAGTATCAGGAAGATGAAGTTGACTACGTCCAGACTCAGCGACCCACCCTTGACGAAGAAGCGAACCGTATACACCAGGCCGACAACCACGATGATCAGAGCAAGGACCATCGAATTCTCCTGCCTCTCGGCAGGGGTCATGTCCTTGCGCGCCTTGACCGGCACATCATCCTTGTCATCATCAGCAAAGGCCAGCGGGTTGACCTCCACTATCTCTTCCTGCTTCTTGGGGTGCATCAGCATGTTGATGATCGGGATGCTGATGACGAGGACCACGACGATGGCCAGTGTCTGCACGGAAAAGATGGTCTCGCCTGTCGGCACGATGGCGCCGTGGGCGAACTTCTCCATTACCGGCGTCTTGGCGGCTATGGACAGCGGAATCGAGCCGGATAGACCAGAATGCCAGATGATGAAGCCAGAATAGGCGCTGGCGACCAGCAATGGGTAGTGGATGCCCTTGTTGGCCTTGGCTATTTCCTTGGCAAGTATGGCGCTGACAATAAGGCCAAAGCCCCAGTTCAGCCAGTTGCCCAGCAACGCGACCACGGTCACGATGATGATCGCCCTGGCCGGAGTGTAGGCTGCCTTGGCGATGGAAACGAGAACGCGGTGCACGGGCTTTGAAATGGCCAGGGCGCTACCGGTGACCAGGACCAGCACCATCTGCATGGAGAAGCCGAGGAGGCTCCACATGCCGCCGCCCCAGTACGTGGCCATATCAAGGAACGATGTCTTCTGGATAATCATACCCAGCGCGTAGACGATGATGGTCAATACGATGGCAAAGACGAACGCGTCAGCCAGCCATCGTTTGGCAATCTTTGTAAAGAAATTTCCCAGGGCTCTAATCATACATGCCTCCTGTTGCGATAGTGACAACATTAAAGCAGGAAGCGTGCCAAGCCCGGATCTGCCTCAGGGGCCGCTTGGACCCGCTTTCATGAGAATTCCGCGCAAGATTCCGCTCTGCATGGTGCAAATTCCAGCATGTCGTATGCAATTTGTTGCGTACCGCCAAGCGCGCGGCCATTACCGGATATCGTACTTCTCCAGCTTGTATTGCAGGTTCCGAATCGATATGCCGAGGTCCTGGGCGGTCTGGGTGCGGCTACCCTTGAAGAATGACAGGCGCCTGAGTATCACGTCGCGCTCGAATTCGTCTATCATGTCCTTTATCCTGCGCTTGACCACACCGTGTTCCTGCTCCTCCAGATTCAGGGCGTTGGCCTCTATCACATCGCCATCGGCGCAGATGAAGGCCCGTTCCAGGGCGTTCTTGAGCTCACGTACGTTGCCTGGCCAGGCGTAGGCCCGAATGAGGCCGATGGCTTGCTCGCTGATGCGTATCGTCGAGCTGTTGTACTTGCGCCGCAACAGCGACAGCAGGTACTCGGATATCAGGATGACGTCGGCACCGCGCTCGCGTAGCGGAGGAATGTTGAAGTGGATCACATTGAGCCTGTAGTACAGATCCTTGCGGAATTTGCCTGATTTAATCTCTTCCTGCAGGTTCTTGTTGGTCAGGGCTATGATGCGGATGTCAACGGTTACGGGGGTGACGCCGCCGACACGATAGAACGTGCGCTCCTGTAGAAAGTCCAGAAGCTTGGCCTGAATTTCAAACGGTATCTCGGTTATCTCGTCCAGAAGCAGAGTCCCGCCGTGGGCAAGTTCGACGCGCCCCTTCTTCTGGCTGGCGGCTCCGGTAAAACTGCCCTTCTCGTGGCCAAAGAGCTCCGACTCGAACAACGTGGCCGGAATGCTTGAACAATTGACATAGATCAGTGGCGCCTCCGCGGCGGACAGCGTGAAGTGAATCTGCTTGGCCAGAACATTCTTGCCGGTGCCTGTCTCGCCGGTAATCAATATTGGTACGTCGGCATAGGCCAGCTTGGGTATAAGGCTCCGGATCGCCTGGATCTGCTGGCAGTCGCCTATGAAGTCCTCAAAGTAGATGCGATTCTTGTGCAGATTCCATAGCACCGTGTTTTCACGGCTGACCACGATGAAGTCCAAAGCCCGCTTCACGGACATCAGGATGGTATCGACATCGAACGGCTTGGTTATGAAGTCGTAGGCTCCGGCTTTCATCGAGAGCACCGCGTTGTCTATGGTTCCGAGCGCTGTGATAACGATGACCGCCAGCGACGGGCTGGCTGCCTTGAGCCTGGGAAGCAGCTCAACGCCGTTGCAATCGGGCAGCATCAGATCGAGGATGCATAGATCAGGTTTGTCCCTGGCAACTGAATCGAGGGCGGTCGCACCGCTTTCGGCCTCCACAACGGAAAAGCCCTCAAGCACCAGCAGATCCTTGAGGAAGACCCGGACGTTCGCCTCGTCATCGCATATCAGTATTTTTTTTATCATGCTTCCTCCCTCTTCTGTTTCTGTCCCCTGGGCAAGAAGATGCTCAGCTTGGTGTAGACGCCGGCCACCGAGTCTATGAACAGACTACCACCGTGCGCCTCGACTATTTTCCTGGATATGGCAATGCCAAAGCCATTGCCTGTCTTTTTTGTGGAAAAAAGCGGGTTGCCAATTCTGGGCAGCACCTCTGGCTCTATGCCGATGCCGGAGTCGACTATGCGCACGGCAACCGCCTGGCCAAGGTCCTGGATCAGCACGACTATGCGACCCCGCCCCTTGGCCGCGACGGCATCACAGGCGTTCTTCAACAGATTGTCCAGCACCTGCCCCAGCTTGAATGCGTCAACCTCCGCGGCATAGTCGCCATCCGGAATGGCGCGAACAAGCGGACGGCATTCCTCGAGCGCGCCTCCCTGTGTCCAGTCGTTGCGTTCCACTGCCTCGCGCACCAGGGCCGCTATATCGCAGCGCCGCGGATCAAGCCGGCTCCTGCCACCGTACACGAGCATCTCGTTGAGCAGCCGGTTGACCCGGTTAAGCTCATCATCGATCAGATGGAGATACTTTGCTCGCTTCAACTCGTCGACATCCGGCCGACCCAGGAGCTGCGTAAAGCCCTTCACCGATGTCATCGGGTTCTTGACCTCGTGGACCACTGCCAGCGCCATTTCGCCCAGCATCGCCGCGCGTTCCTTCTCCTGGATCTCGCGCTCGTAGCGCCGCATCACCGTTATGTCCCTGAACACGAAGACCGCGCCCAGCCTGGCCCCGGCCTCGTCGTACATGGCGCTGCCGTGAACCTCGAGTGTGGAACCGCGGAACGATAGCTCTCCCCCCGCCTGCCCATCTCCATCGAGGCCCGCGCTGACCAGGGCCGCGACCTCCGGTTCAAGCACATCGCGGTAGGGCTGGTCGATTGACGACTCGGTGAATCCGGGGAACATCTCGAAGAATGCCTTGTTGGCCCTGGTGATGATGCCCGGTGACGATATGGCCAACACTCCGTTCGTGACGCTTTCCAGGATGTTCTTGTTGTAGCACTTCATCAAGTTGGTCGTATCGACCAGATCGTTGATCGTGGTGACAATGGCGGAAAGCTCACCCGGAACCTGGGGAATATGGTATGTCGGCGTGTGGAACAGCACCTCGATGCCCTTCCTGATCGATGTTACCGTATCGAGCAGTCCCTTCATCGTGACAGTCAGGCTGAGGTATATCAGGAAGAAGATGATGGCCAGTATTACGAAGACACGACGGATGATCGGCTCCAGCTGCTGGCCAATCATATCGAGCGTCTCGTTCGACCAAATATAGCCTATCGTCTGGCCGTCGCGATTGATTGGCCACATGCAATTGAGGATGTCGCCGCGGACAAGCGAGCCGGTCTGCACCATGGGCTTGCCCGTCGCCATCACCTCGTAACCCTTGTGCCCCACGAATATCGAACGGCCAACCATGTACTGGAATTGGTCGCTTGGGCCATAGGTCAGCACCGCGTCCAGATCCTTGCTGTAGTAGCCAACTCCGACGCCATCATTGCCCGAAGCGACAAAGTCGGTTATGCCACGCAGCTTTGAATTCAGGATTGCTATCTTTGTGTCACGATCAGACGCGCTGGCGTGTTCCTTGAGAAGTATATCGTCAAAGGTCCCTTCAAGGGCGCCGTCAAGCTGCCTGGCCAGGCCAAACAGCTTGTCACGTTTCTCCTTGAGGATATTCTCGGTAATCTCTTGCTTGAGGAACCATGACAGCCCGACCAAGGGCACAAGGACGCTTAGAAACATCAGAATGAGCAGTCTGGTCGTCAAACGCATGCTGGTAGATGCTCCTGTTCAGATACTCTTGTCAACACTGATCAACCGGTATGGAAGAGGATACACCGCAGGAACGTCTTCCAGTCCATGGCCACGATAGAAGCCTGCCTGGCGTATTCGAGCAAGCCCCGGTCATTTGTTATCAGCATATCGCAACGCGACCGAGCGGCCGCGGCTATCATGCGGTCAGGTTCATGGCGATCATGGTCGGCAGTATCGGCGACGCTGGGTATATCCGGCTTTCTTGCCAGAAACGCCGAAACGGTACCGCACAACCGCTTCGCCAGTTCCAGGTATAGCGAGCTCCGCTCCACATCGGGGATAGCCGCCAGTTGCCTGAGTTGTACCTCCGAAACGACGAGCCGCAGATCCCGTCGGTTCTCGAGCTCTGCCACGGCTTCAGGGTCAGCGGCAAGGGCGTCGAAAATATTGGTATCAAGCATCAGCCTGGTCACGCGGACGCGGGATCGCGAAGATCGCGAAGATCGCGAAGATCGCGTGGATCGACTGGAGCCGTTCATCGTCCTATCGGCGCCAGCTCGTACAGGAACACGGCGGCTGCCTGTGAGACATTCATGCTCTCGACCGTACCCGCGCCGTCGATCCTGACAAGCTCGGCGCAGGACGCGCGGACATCGGAGGATAATCCCGTCTCCTCGTTGCCCAGCACCAAGGCCACCGCGCCATCCGGCACCGCGCTCTTCCTGATGGAGCGCGAAGCCCGGTGGTCCGCTCCTATCGTCATGATGCGACGGCCGCATCTGCTTACAAAACGCGCGGCCGATTCATCAGTGTACACGGGAATGCGTTCCAGAGCCCCACGGGCCACGCGATATGCGCTTGTCGTGAGTCTGGCGCCGCCATCATCGCGCCCGATGACCAGGGCTTGCCACCCGAAGAAAGCCGCCGACCGCGCTATGGAGCCAAGGTTGTGGTCATCTCCTACGCGGTCAAGGACGACGACGCGGGCCTTGACCGCCACCCACTGATCGACCAACGCGTCTGTCACCTGCGGAGGCGGCGCGTCGTCCATCATCGCGACCAGGCCCTGGTGGTGAGCGGTGCCCGAGAGCCGTTCCAGTTCCGCCGGGGCAACCAGGCGGTATGGGCGCTTGAGCGCTGCCAGCCTCGAACAGAGCGAGCCGAACTCGCGCGCGCGATCCTCGGTATAAAAGAAACGCCGCACGGCATCGGGCCGGACGGCAACGAGAGCGCGAACGGTTTCCAGCCCGCACACGGCGAGCTCTCGGCGTTGGGTATTCTTCACCGCTCTAGAATATCAGGGCGCGCGAGGCAGTACAAGCGATGCGACAGATGGCAGCAACCCGAGAGCACGAGCGGCATTCTCGGCACAGCGGCGCTTGAGCTCGGTCACCGAGCGGGTCGATCGGTACGCGCAATGATCGGTCAGGATGACATTGGGCGCGGCCAGGAGCGGATGATCGGGCGGAGGTGGTTCTGTATCAAGCACATCGAGGCCAGCCCCGGACAGGTGCCCCGATCGGAGCGCCGCCGCGAGCGCGACCGTATCGACCAGCCCTCCGCGGGCCGTGTTGACGAAGAACGCCCCACGCTTCATCGCCGCAAAGGCCTGTGATCCAAAAATACCGGCAGATGTTGGCGCCAGTCGCAGGTGCAGCGATATGGCATCGGATTCCGCCAACAGCTCGTCGAAGGGTACCGCTATAGCAGGCACGCCAAGACTCTCGGCGGCAGGCCCCAGGGCTTCGTGTATCCGCGCCTGGTCGATGTTGGGGCTCCACAGCAGCACGCGGGCGGGGCCGAGGCCAAGCACCGCGCGGGCGAAGGCTTTTCCCGAGCCGCCAAACCCGGCTATGCCTATCGTCGAGCCACGAATTGAATACTGGGGAGTAGCCAGGTTCCACGAACCGGAGCGCACGGCGCCGTCACGTTCGGGTATGCCGCGTGTCAGCGACAACAGGAGGCCAAGCGCGTGCTCGGCGACCTCTCCGTCGCAATATCCAGGCACGTTGGCGACGATTATGCCACGGGCGGCACAGGCGGCGACATCAACGGAGTCCAGGCCCACGCCATACCGCGACACGACGCGGCACCGCTTCATTGAGACCACGGCGCTCGCGTCTATGGGCGCCAGGTTGGCGAGCACCGCGTCGGCACCGGCGCAGGCGCGTGCTACATCACTTGATGTTACACAGGCTGCGACGACAAGCTCGACGCCAAGAGGCTCAAGGACTGCCCGCTCTTCATCGACCGAACCAAAGCGGTCATCGGTAATGACGGCGCGCAACCGCCCGGGACCCGCCATCAGGACTTCTTGTCGAGTAGCGTGTCCAGGAAATCATGGCTGGAGCGCAACGCGCCAAAGACCGCGTGCGTATCCTTGGCATTCGCGGAGATGGCCTCAAGCGAATGGAGGCCGTCACCAAGAGCCTGAGTTTCTTCCTTGATCGCACCGGCGATCTGCGCCAGGAACTGTCCAGCGTTTTTCATGCTGGACGCGTTCTCCGCCGATGTCGCCTGCACCTCGGAGAATGATTCGCGAAACCGCGTGAACAGCTCTACGAACTCGTCCATCCTGCCGGCAATCGCGCCGACCGCTCCTGACAGTTCTCCGATGCTTGACTCGATCTGCTTGGCAAAGTCGCTGGTCTGTCCCGCGAGCGTCCGCACCTCATTGGCTATGATCCTGAAACCACGGCCAACCGTACCGGCCCGCGCGGCCTCTATCGACGCGTTGATGGCGAGTATGTTGGTCCTGTCCGATACGTCCTGAATTGAGCCGGTGATGCTGGCCACGCCGGTGGTCTTCTCCTTGAGCCCCGTGAATTTGGCGCCAAGGTCCCTGGCTATCGCGACGCCTCGCTCGACATCCTGCATGCGCTCCGCAATACCGGCGTTGAGCCCGTCGTTGCTGCCAAGCACCTCGGCCATCATCGATTCGATGCGTTCCGCATTGGACGAGGTTGAACCGCTGGTGGCGCGTATCTCCTCGAAGGCCGCGACGATGGTTGTAAGCCCCGATTCGATGTGGCTCATCGAGTCATCGAGAATTTCCAGCGAGTGGCGCGTCACCGATGAAAGGACAACGCCCTTGTTGTAGCCGACGACGCAGCGGTCTATGGCCTCGCCAAAGTTGCCTTCCAGTTCAGCTATGCGCCTGTCACAGGCATCGGAGGTTGCATGATCGATACCAGGCTCGGTAGCGGGTGTTTCCATGGCGCTCACATCCTGTACAGGGCATCAAGATCATCGATGCCGCAGCGCAGTGTCGACAACCAGTCCAGGAAGGCACCGACCGAGGCGCCCCTATATACGGCGCCATGCTGTGGCGCGATGATCGTCGGCGCCAGCCTGCGAACGTTTTCCACCCAGCGCTTGGTAACGATGTTGGAGACCATCAGCCGCTTGTGAAATCCCTCGATGTTCTTGATGTGGCGCTGGAAGTCATCGGCATACAGGACTTCTTCTCCATCGGCGAATACTGCGCCGCCGACATCACCGGTAAACAGTATGCCCGCATGCTTGTCAAACAGCGAAAAAGCCGCGGGTGAGTGCATATAGTGCGTGGGTACGAACATCAACTCGCTGCCTGAGCCAAGCCGCAGCGACTTGCCCGCGCTCTCCACCGAGATGATGCGCGACTGGTCCACAATGCCAAAATGCGGTATGAATCGCATCCACAGCTCGGCGATATAGATCTTGGCCGAAGTAACACCGAGCCACAGCGCAATGCCACTGGAGACGTCGGGATCCTGATGCGAAAAGAAGATGCCGTCGATGCGATCAAGCGATATGTAACGGCTCACCGCGGCGACGACACGGGGGAACAGGTGCACTCCACCCGGATCAAGCAGAACGCCTCTTCCCTTGTCGATGATCAGATACTGCATCGTCTGCACGACGCCCTTCTTGCTGTGGGCATCTGCGCCAAGCCAAATGAAGCGATGGTCTCCATCATCGAACAGAACCACTCCGCCAGCTTCCTTGTCTTCTATCATGATCGCTCCAATACACGGACTATCACGGACATTCTATGCTTATAGTATACATGCAAGCGCGGTTTTGACCAGAGCCGCGTCCCGCTGGTATACTGACGCGATGGATACGATCGAGACACGAATATCGCGCGCCAAACGCGCGCGTCTGGCGCGTACGGCCGTGATGACATTGGTGGGCATTGCCATAGGTCTGGCGCTGGCAAGCTTCGGTACCGAAGCATTGTGGATTTCGATGGGGCTGGTGATTCTTGCGCTGGCATTCGGACTCTGGAACACAACGCCATTTCTCTTCAAGGCTCGACCGGTATATACGTTGCCATCGCCAGAGAAGGTTCGATGGCCTGAGTCGCTGCCAATAGAACCAGCCGGCCGACACCGGCGGCTGATACTGTGCGTCCATGGCTTTCCATCGACGCCAGCCGACTTCAGGAAAATACTGGCCGTCTCCGACGCCCGAGGCTGGGATGTGGCGGCGCCCCTCCTGCCGGGCTGCGGCACCGAGCCAAAGGACATCCTGGCAACCGAGTGGAGCCAATATCTGGCGGCGGTCACCGATACATGGAACAGGCTGAGGCCACAGTACGACGAGGCTTGCCTTGTAGGCATTTCGATGGGTGGCGCGCTCGTTCTGGCGCTTGCCGAAGCGACATGCGCCGATCCGGCACGAGCGCCTCTGGCCATGTCCACCGTGGCGGCGCCGATCATTCTAAACGCGTGGACACGCCATGGCATAATGAAGAGTCCGCTTCTCTATGCGGCGCGCTTCCTTGGGCGGATCATGCCCTCCATCGGGGCAGCCTTTCCCGATCCGGATAGAGTTGGCGAGGATGGCGACAGCGACTGGAAGGGCTATCTCGGGACATACACGAGGCAAAGCTACACGTTGCAGGTTGGCATGCGCGCCGTGGAGCGAAGGCTGCCACAGGTCACCTGCCCCATCCTGGTATGCCACGCTCGCGGCGACCGCATGGTCGATTTTCGCAACGCGGGCATACTGATGAGCCAAGTGGGGTCAAACGTCATAGAGGCGTACACAGCCAATATGGATCAGTTCAGGCACAAGCAGCATAATCTGCTCGCGTACGACAGCCAGCGTGACAGGGTTTGGTCCAGGATACTCGACTTCTTCGAAAAGAGATCAGGCCAGAACCATACCTGAATCCGGGCTAGCGGTCCCGCCCCTTCTTCGGCGATCTGGAAGGGCCAGACTTGCGGCCCGGAACATTGGCGCTTGTCTTGTCAGACTGCCTTCCTGGACCGCTGGAAGCCTTTCCCCTGACAGGCTTTGACCCGCTGACGGGAGCCGCAGCCCGGTCTGCCCCGGATGCGTGCCTCTGGGCCAGCGCTACCTTCCACGGATGACCACCGCGGCCCGGGCGATCAGGGCGGCCCGTCCCGCCGGTGCGGCCGGAAACGCGTGCCGCCGTTCCCGGAGCCGCGCCTTTGCCTTCAGTCGTCGGCCCCCGCGGGGCCGGAGCCGTCCGCTCGCCGGAGTCTGCCGACCGAGCCTGCGACCGTTCCTCCTCGGGGTTCCAGAAGCCGTCCTTCCAGTTAAAGCGCCCCGACTCGGGCAACACAACACCGTCGCGCGCGGCCGACATGACGCGCTTGTACACCTGCTTCTTGAGATCGATGAAGCTGAAATCGAGCATGAATTTGGTCGCGCCATCCTTCTTCAGGTATGGAATGCGGTCGACCAACGAAAATGGCTTGATCGGGATGACGACTGAGCTCTCGGGCGAGGCGACAAGCTCGTACTCGTCTCCATCACGGTCACGCAGGAAGCGAAGGTCAAAGAGCTCACCCATGTCGGCGCGTATCGTGAACAACTGCGGATACGCGAACACCGTCGGGAACAGGCTCTTGGCCGGAACGGTCTCTGTCAGCTTGCCAAACGCCTGCTTTGAAATTTCGAGTGGCGGGACTATGAAGTCCGCTCCGGAGCCAAGCAGGAACGCGGCAGCCCATGCGTTGAAGGCATAGAGCCACGGCCCGGCAATCACGGAGACGTCGCGCCCCTTGAGGATGGCCAGATGCCCAAGATTGTTGGCTATGAAGATCCGCTGCCCCTTGCTCGTCCAGTAGTCGAGCTCTTCGGCGAGCCATGCCGCGTCTCCCTGCGGGAAGAACGGTTCCAGCCACAGTATCAGGCTGTCGCGCTTGAACGGCGTCTCCTTCTCGTGACGGCGGAGCAACTCGGCATTCTTCCTTGACAGCCTGAGGATGGCCTTCTCGGGCCGGTCGGACAGGATGGTATGCAGATCCTGCACGCGGCTGACCATTGAATAAAGCCCATCAGGCAGGACGGCAAGCCTATCCTTTGCTATAGCCGGAAATTCCGGACGCGGTGCCGTATCCCAGCTGGGAAACTTGTGGTACTTGGCCAGGGCCGACGGCAGCACGGGCTTGTACCGGCGCGACATGGACTTGGTCTGCACCAGGTATATCTCGTCCTCCGGACCGTATTCTCCATCAATCTGCAGGAACAGCCCCTCTGGCTTCTCCATCACGCCATGGACCCGCGCCGTGGTCCGGCCGGTATCTCCATGGCTGTGTATGCGTATTGAATCGCCCTCGGCGACCCCTTCAAAGCTGCGCACCAGCATCCAGCGCTTGTCATCGAACACGCGGACGACCTTGACCTTGCCAAGGGCAAGCCCGGTGCCGCCAGCCTGGTCAGGCCGTATGAAGTTGTGGTCTACGGTTCCCTCGAACCAGAAGGTCGTCTTGTGCCTCGCGAAGTCGCCCTGGAGCATGGCGGCGGCCTTCGAAGCGGCGCGCTCGCGGTCAAATCTCCAGTTGTCGAGCATGTACCGGTACGCCGCCACGACGGTGCCGACATACTCGGAACTCTTCATCCTGCCTTCTATCTTGAAGGTATCCAGTCCAGCCTCGACCAGCTCCGGCACCTTCTCGATCAACTGCAGGTCGTCCGGGCTGAAGAAGTAGCCATCCCGGCTCTCGTCGGCAAAGAGCCGGCGGCACGCCTGCGTACATGCGCCACGATTGGCCGAGCGTCCTCCGAGATAGCTGGAGAACAGGCATACGCCGGACGCGCTGACGCACAGGGCGCCATGCACAAACGTCTCGAGCTCGACATTGGTCTCGGCCCTGACAGACTTCATCTCGTCGAGCGACAGCTCGCGTGACAGCACGACTCGTTTAAAACCGGCCTTTGACAGGAAATTGGCCCCGGCAGCTGTACCGACGTTCATCTGCGTTGACGCGTGCAGCTTGAGTCCAGGGAAATTATCGTAGGCCATTTTGACGACGCCAAAGTCCTGGACAATTATGCCGTCGGGCCCCACGCGTTCAAGGTACTGCAGGAGCTGGTACATCCGGTCGGCTTCGCGCTGCTCGAACACCGTGTTTACGGTGACATAGAGCCGTTTGCCCAGCTTGTGCAGCGACTCCACGGCGGCCTCGAATTGACTGTAGGCGAAGTTGCTCGTGCGCATGCGCGCGTTGAAGGTCTTGAGCCCCAGATAGACCGCGTCGGCGCCTTCGCCGATTGCGGCATCGAGGGCCTCCGGGTTGCCCGCCGGGGCAAGCAGCTCGGCGGTTGTATATGACATGCTATGAATCCTCTCAGATTGTCGGCACTCGGCCTTGGGTGTCCATCTACGGTGCGTCGGAACGGTCACAACGGGTCCCACTCTGGCGGGACAGGCCGAAGTATGAAGATACTATGATTATAGGGGTAATGGATAGGTAAGAGGTCCGCCATATATGAGGCTGACAAGCTCCCGGTAGCGGGCACCAGAGCAGGCATGTCGAAAAATCTGCCTTGACTGCATGGGAAAACTAATCTAATCTGCGTCAATCGATATGTTCCAGACTGTGCTCGGTATGGATCGAACGTCTTCTGCATGCAACATATTTCTTTTTATAATGGAGGAAGAACAATGAAGAAATTCGTACTGGCATTCGTAGCGCTTGCCGCGATGGGCGGGCTCGTCGCGGCCCAAGGCATGAGATTCCAGGCCATTGGCCCGCTGGTCATGTATGACGCAAATTTCTATTCAAACGAGGTGGACGACGCGAGCGTAACGACTTTGCGCCTTGGTGGGGTCGCGTCGCTTGCCTTGTCAGATAGCCTGGAGCTTGATCCTGAACTGTCGGTCTCTATCTCTAATGAGGCGAATCCGTCTATCATCGCCATCCCCGGCCTGACCGTCAGTCAGGATTATTCCAGGCTCAGTTTCAGCTTAGGCGCTGGTGTTTACAAGACCATGCTGAATGCTGGTGCCTTGAGCTTCAAGATCGGTCCCAAAACAATGTTTTATCTTTATGGAGAACCTTTCGGCACTTCCGCCACTTCCTATGACAAGTATTTTTCAGCGCAGATAGAAGTCAGCCTCCCTTTGATGCTCGATATCGACCTGGGCAGCAAGTTTGCCGTCCGTATTTCACAACCTTTTGCTTCGCTTGGATGGTATACCTACTCAACGACTCTTGGCACGCTCGAATATGCCCACTCGGAGCTCTGGTTCGAAACCATGTACACTGGCCTGAACCCGACCTTCTCCTGCCTGATCAAGTTCTAATCCAAAGTATCAGCGGCCTCGTCAGGGCGGGGCCGCTGGCTATTCGTGTCTTTCCCTAACCGCCTTCATGCCTCCGCCAAAGCGAGAAACATCCTTTGCGCCCGTTGCCCTCATTTAGTTCCTCGAAGCTTGTTACGGGCGAGCCCGGGATACTACCTATGGTATCGGCGCACACAGGGATGGGCCCATCCAGTATGGAATTCGAGTCCATAACAAGCTTCGTGATACTACACAAGGGAGCGGTGAAGCATTGGCTCACAACATCACTCAATCAGATGCGGCGTTCACCACGCGTGCCCCGCTTGACCCAGTAATCCCTGATCGCGTCGCCATACAGAATGATTACCAGGCCGACGAGAACGAGCGGAGATCCAATAGCAAAGAAGCGCGAAGCCCGCTCCCCGGCGGCCATGCCGAGGACAACCGCGATCAGGGGATTTACCAGCGAGTAGCTGGAAACCCGAAAGCTTGGCTCGACGACAAGCAAGTGATTGTATGCTACCAAGGTGAGCCCTCCAAGAAGGGCGAGATAGGCGAGTGAAAAAATTGACCAGGCAGATGCCTGCGAGAGGGCTGACAGGATGTTCACGCCCGAACCGGCACCAATGATCAACGCGACGCTGCCCGCGACCAGCATCTGGATGGCGGTGGACACCAGCACATCCTTGGGCTTTGGGATAGCCTTGGCAAGGCTCGAGCCGAAACCCCACGACAAGGCCCCGATCACTGCCAGTACGAGAGCCGGACCGAAGGAAGCCGCATTGGTCGTGCCCTGGAACAGCAACAGTCCAACGCCCACCACTCCGGCCGCCGCGCCCACAAGCCGGATTCCGGACACCTTGGTTCGGTACAGAAGCATATTGAAGAAGGCCACATAGATGGGCATGCACGCTACCACGATGCTCGCCATCCAGCTTGGAATGGATCGTTCGGAAATAGTGATAAGGCCGTTTCCGAGAAGCAGCAATAAGACGCCAATGAGCGCGGCACCGGCGATTTCCCTGATGCCCGGCAGTTCTCTCAGGCCTCCCTTGGCCCAGGCGATACTGGCAAGCATGATGGATCCGAACAGAAACCGGAACCCTACCACGAGGGTTGGCGGTATCGTCTCCACGGCTGCCTTGATGAAGAAATACGTGGAACCCCACACGACGTACACCAGGGCATAGGACACGACAACCAGGATTGCTTCTTTTTTCACGCGGCACCTCGCACGCGATACTAGTCTGCCCTGACCATCGGCCGCAAGGTGCTGGATGCATCGCCTCAATCTTGCAAGCGCGACGCTTTTCCGTCTATAGTGGCGCCCGGAGCCACAGCATGAACCTTGATTCAACACGAAATATCGGCATCATGGCGCACATCGACGCGGGCAAAACCACGACGACGGAGCGCATACTCTTCTATTCGGGCAAGACCTACAAGCTCGGCGAAGTCGACGACGGTGAGGCCGTCATGGACTGGATGGAGCAGGAGCAGGAACGCGGCATAACCATACAGAGTGCCGCAACGACAACGTACTGGCGGCAGCACCAGATCAACATAATCGACACGCCGGGGCACGTAGACTTTACCGCCGAGGTGGAGCGCTCGTTGCGTGTGCTTGACGGCGCGGTCGCGGTGTTCTGCGCCGTCGGCGGCGTCGAGCCGCAGAGCGAGACGGTGTGGCACCAGGCCGACCGCTACCATGTTCCGCGTGTCGCCTACATCAACAAGATGGACCGCTTGGGAGCCGACTTCTACGGCGCCGTCGAAGAGATACGCGAGAAGTTCGCGACGGCCGCGGTGCCGGTACAGCTACCTATCGGCAAGGAAGGCGGATTCGAGGGAGCGGTTGATCTTCTCACGATGGAGGAATTGCGCTGGGATGCCGAAGAAGGCGGCCAGACGATTACGCGCACACCGGTAGGACCGGCGATGACGGAACTCGCTGCCGCATGGCGTGACAAGCTGGTCGACGCGGTCGCTTCGCACTCCGACGAGATCACCGAGCTCTATCTATCCGGCGAGGCTATTCCCGCCGAGTTGCTGCGCACGGCTCTGCGCGACCAGACGATTGCCCGCAAGATCGTGCCGGTGCTCTGCGGAGCGTCGCGGCGCAATATCGGCGTGCAGCCCCTGCTCGATGCGGTAGTCGACTATCTGCCTTCGCCTACAGACGTTCCGCCGGTGAAGGCATTCAATCCCAAGAAAGAGGAGCACTTCGACCTGCCGTGCGATCCCAAAGGCAATCCGCTGGGGCTCGTCTTCAAGGTGCAGTACGACCGCGAGGCTGGCCCGCTGTGCTATGTGCGCATGTATTCCGGCATAGTCAAAACCGCGGGCACGGTCTTCAACATAGGAAAGAAGAAGCGAGAACGCGTCACACGCATCCTGCGCATGCACGCCAACAAGAGCGAGGCGATCGATGAGCTCCAGGCCGGCGACATCGCGGTATTCGTCGGCATGAAGGTGGCCCAGACCGGCGATACCGTCGGCTCAGAGGGCTGGCCGATGCTGCTTGAGCATATGCACTTTCCGGAGCCAGTGATTACGGTGGCCATAGAACCCAAGACCGTATCGGACAGGGAAAAACTCAAGGAGACGCTCGACATCCTCTCCATGGAGGATCCAACATTCCAGACCGGCGACGACGAGGAAACGGGCCAGCTCGTGATACGTGGCATGGGCGAACTGCATCTCGATGTGCTTGTTACCCGTATACTCAGGGACTTCAAGGTTGGCGCCAAGGTGGGCAACCCCCAGGTGTCATACCGCGAGTCGATCACCAAGAAAGTCCAGCACGCCGAATCATACTCACGGAACATGGCCGGCAAGGAGATCACCGCGGGGGTCACGCTTGTTGTGGAGCCGTTGGCGCGCGGATCGGGCAATGTCTATGAAAAGGCGATGCGCGACAACAAGGTCCCCGAGGAGCTGTACGACGCGATAGAGCGCGCGGTGACCAATGCCTTTGGTGGCGGCATCGTGCTCGGCTACCCCTGCGTCGACATCGGGGTAAAACTGGTAGGCATAGACTACGACGAGCTGGCGGCGACGCCGTTCGCGTTCGAGGCCTGTGCATCGATGGCTTTTGACGAGGCATGCCGCAAGGCCGGACCGGTCCAGCTCGAGCCGGTGATGAAGGTCGACATCATGACCCCGAAGGACTACATGGGTGACGTGATGAGCCTTCTGTCACAGCGTGGTGGCCTTATCCATGGCTCCGACAGTCGCGCCGCTATCGATGTGATTCACGCGGAGGCGCCACTCGCCGTGATGTTCGGCTTCTCGACAAGCCTCCGCTCCGTCTCCCAAGGCCGCGCCAGTTTCAGTATGGAGTTTTCCCACTTCGAACAAAAGAGGTAACCGAATTCTGCGATCTTGCGCGGCCCTGGGCAATGATTCTGACAAAGAAAAGGCGGACCCACGGCAACGTGGATCCGCCTTCTGCTTGAAATACCTTAGTCGGTTACGACCGGGAAGCCCTTGTTCGCCCAGCCACTGGGAGCGTTGGACGGCATGCCCATACCACCACGGAGGCTGACGGCGTCATAGCCCATCACGCGAAGCGCGGCGACGGTCTGACCGGCGGTCTGGCCGGTGTAGCAATACACGATCAGCTTCTTGTTCTTGGGAAGCACGGAGAATCCAGCCTGCATGCCTTTGCCCCATGGAACATTGATCGCGCCCTTGATATGGCCCTTGGCATAGTCGGCGGCACCGCGAACAGAGACGACCTGGATGCTGGGATCCTTGGCGTCGATCAACTTCTTCGCCTCATCTTCTGCAATGATATTATTCGCATAGATGGTGCCATTGACCTTGGCAAGGCCTGCGAAATAATCGGCGAAGATCTTCTTCAGAGCCGGATCGTATGTCGCGCCAGCGGCGGGGAATGCGCGGGCGGTGGTCTCAATGTAGGCCTCGACTCCGGAAACCTTGGAAATGCCCAAGGTAAAGCCGAGGTTGACCGAGCGAGCCTGGACGCCTGCCAGATTGAGAAGCACCACGGTCTGGCCAGCGGTCTGACCGGTATAGCAATACAGCATCACGGGCTTGTCCTTGGGCAACTTGTCCAGGAACGAACCCATGTCCGGGCCAAAGGGCGCGTTGACGGCGCCCTTGACATGGCCCTTGTTGTAGTCGGCTGCCTGCCTGATATCAAGGATCATGATGTTCTCGCCGGCTTTCACTTTTTCTATGAAGGCGGCTTCGGATATCTTATAGCTGTCGGCTGGCATGTTGGCCAGATACTCAGTGGCCTTCTGTGTGGCCAGAGTGCTGGTCGCTGGATTCTGTGCATACAACGCGGTGGACAATCCCACCAGCAGAAGCACTGCCAGTACACGCTTGATTCGATTCATGGTTCCCTCCTTGAGAGATGCTATCTACTAAGATCCGTCCTGAGTATTCAGTACGGGAAGATCCGTAGTCACAGGTGCCTGCACAGGCACGGCTGCATTGCCCGACCATTCAACCCAGGCACCATCATACAATTTCAGATTGCGGTAGCCGGCGTTGTACAGGGCAAGGAAAGATTCGGCACCACGAATGGAAGTCTTGCAGAACAGGATGACTGTCTTCGAAGGATCGATTTCCTTTTCGATATAGATGGCCCTGATCTGCGAAACCGGTCTATACTCTCCACCTTTAAAGAAGTTGTTCCTGGTAAAGTTGATATGTATGGAACCAGGGATGGTGCCCGCCGCGAATTCCTCATCGGTTCTGGTATCGACGATGACTGTCTTTGGATCCGGGTTGTTGACCTGGGCCTCGACTTCCGCCTTCGTGGCCAGTACGGCCGGGTTCAGGTCCTTGGCGGTATATGCCACGGGCTGGATGGTCGGCATTCCTGATTCGAGCGTAACTCCTGCCGACTTCAGCGCATCGAGGCCGCCGCTGACGACTATGACCTTCCCGGCGTCGTGACCGTAGGCGACCATGGTCCACCAGAGCCGCGCCGCGTCCATGTTCTGGTTGGCGTCGTAGATTATGACCTGCGCCGCGTCGTCGATACCACGGTTGCCCAGGGCTTGCTCGATCTGGGCCTTGCCGGCTACCAGGTTAGGATATGGCGTGTTGACCATGATGTCATCCCTGGCGATGCAAACGGCCTTGGCGACATGCTCTTTGGCATATTCATCGGCATTCCTGGCGTCAACGAGGACCGCGGCACCTTCGGCGAGCATCGCGCGGGCTTGCTTTGCCGATATGATCTGTTTGCCGCTCTGGCCATAGGTCGGCCCGCACGCGCCCAACAGCACGGCGACCAGTGTGGCCGCCAGGGTCAGTACCGTCAATCTTCTGAAATTGCGCATTGTCATTCCTCCGCACAGCATTATATTCTTGCAGCGAGAACTATAAGATAGTGAATTGATACTATATAATTATCGATATGAATTTACACCAAGAAGGCGAAATGAGCAAGTGGTTACATGCCAACTTTATCTATTTATTTTTATTTATATATCTCTTTTTCAATATAGTTACTTTGCTTTATTACCCATTCATACACAGCGATGAAGCATGGCTCGGCGGTCTTACCAGAGCCTGGCTGAACCAGGGAACCATCACGGCTACCGAGCCGTTCTTTGATCTGTATCCGCGCGCACCGCACGCCGTCAAAATTCTGTATCACGCCATGCAGGCTATCGTTTTTGCTGTCTGCGGGTATGGAATCCTCCAGGCACGCCTGTTGTCGCTGACCCTGGGTATCGCCGCGCTGCTTGCCTTTCGGCAACTGCTCCTTAGGATCCTGCCGGAACACAACAGAAATCAGCGGGCCGGCTGCTTCACGATACTGCTTGCGCTGGACCCACAGTTCATCAGCGCCGCCCATCTGGGACGACAGGAGATCGCCCTGCTGCTCATGCTCGTGTTGGCGGCACTGCGGCTCTTCCCCAAGGCAGGCGAACCGGGAGGGTTCGCCAGGGGTCTGCAGTCAGGGCTGATGGTTGCGGTAGCCATAGGCATCCATCCAGCGGCATTCCTCATAGCGGCGGCACTGACCGGGATCATACTGACGCTGCGGCGCCGATTTTCGACGCTGGCAGGATTCTTTCTGGCGTGCGCTCTGGGCGCACTGGTATTCATCGGGCTGAGCCTGTGGATGAATCCCGACTTCCTTCATGACTACATAGCTTTTGGTGACAGCGTCGAGGTCGGGGTGCCGTGGTATATAAAGCTGGTGCGCTTTCCTGACTGGTATCAGAAATTGTGGTACCGCTATTCCGGAACCTATTTCATACCTGAGATGCGGCCGCTTATGCCGCTGTATAGTCTGTCGATTGTCGCTTCGCTCGCGCTGGCCATAGTCAGCGCTAACAGGAGGCTGCTGATACCCTTCTTCGCGCTGGCGGGATTCAACACCGCGTTGGTGATGCTTGGAAAATACGGAGCGCCGCTGTTCGCGCTCGAGATTCCGTTGTGCTATCTGGCGCTGGCGCTGCTCCTATCGCACATCAGTCCCCATCGCGGCACAAGGGCCGCGCCCTGGGTGGCCGCGGCGCTTATGGTACTGGTAGCAGGTACGACGGCGTACAATCTGGTCGATGTCCGCCGCACTGGCACAGAGAGCTACGCCGACTATGAAGCCACCATCAAGCACTTGCTCGCGGATGAAGAGCCACTGCTGCGAGCGGAGGGCCGGCAGCTCAGGGTGCTCGGCAACCTGAATACCGAATACGCACTTCCATATGGTGCGCTTCTGGACTTTCGCAACCTGGCATACCTGAAGGCCGCTCGGCTCGATTTTGCCTCGTACATGGGTAGTCGGAATATCACGCACATCCTGTACCCTGTGGAGATGGACCTGATATATAAGGAGCGGCCGGTCTGGAACATCCTGTATGGCAACGTCGCCGCATACTACGACGATATGCAGCGATTCCTGAGGCAGGACTGTGTCGCGGTGGGCAGTTTTGATTCACCCGTATATGGGATGCGAATAGTCGCGTACAGCGGAAAACGTGACTGGAAGGTCACACTCTACCGCGTCAAACGTTCGCGTATCGATTTGACTACCGATATGGCTTCTGGCGTGTCCAGATCGCGCAGCGCTCCGCCCTGAGGCGATCCGCCAGGCAGCTTGATGCGCTCTATCTGGCCGGACTGTCCCGCGTTGTGCAGAAACCATAGCTCGCCCCCAATGCGCACGGCCTCACGAATGTCATGGGTGACGAACAGGACGGTTGACCCGTGCCGCGCCCATGCGCTGACCAGCGTCTCCTGCAGACTCTCCCGGCTCAAGGCGTCGAGGCTCGCGAACGGCTCGTCGAGCAGGAGCGCCTCGGCTCCTACCGCCAGGGCTCGAGCCAGGACCGCCCGCTGTTTCATGCCGCCGGACATCTGGTGCGGAAAATCATTCAGGTTCTCTGCCAGACCTACCTGCGAAAGTGCGTCACGGGCACGGTCCTCCGCCTCGGAACGCGAACATCGATCAGGCCCCCACAGGAGCGGAAGCGCCGTATTGGCCAGGAGCCTGCTCCAGGGGAACAACTGGTCCTGTTCCTGGAATATAAGGATGCGACGCCGATCGGGCGCAAGGATCTCCTTGCCATCGAAGTGGACGCTCCCGGTGCGGGGACGCAGGAACCCGGCGGCCAATCTCAAGAGTGTGCTTTTGCCGCATCCGCTTGGGCCAAGGAGGACAACAAAGGAACCGCGCTCCAGCGAGACCGAACAGTCTCGAAGCACCGTATCAGTGGCGCCGTAGCCAAAGGTCACATCGCGGAATTCGATTATTGGCCGATTCATCGCGTATCCCGTCCCCAGCGGCGTGCGGTAATTCGTTCGAGAGAACCGAACAGCAGCGCATCCATCAGCACGCCAGCCGCCATAACCATGAAGAGCCCGGCGTAGAGCCCCGGCGTGTCCATGTACACCCGGCGCTCGAAGAGGTACCAGCCTATGCCACCAAAATGGCCCGCAGCGCCAAAGACCATCTCCGCCGCAATAAGCGCGCGCCAGGATCTGGCCCAGGCGGTACGAAGCCCTGACAACATGGAGGGGAAGACCGCGGGCACGATGACATGCATGAATATTCCGGCGCGCCGCAGTTCCCAGTTGCGCGTCATCTCGCGGTATCGCTGTGGAATTTCGTCAAGCCCGGTCTGCAGGTTCAGATACACCGGCCACAGGGCGGCATGAATCATCACAAGGAGCACCGCGGGAGTGCCAGTGCCAGCCCAGAGCACGACAAGTGGAAGCAAGGCTATGCCGGGCAGTGGATGCAAGAGGGCGGTGAGCAGGCGGACGCTGCGCAGTGCCTCGCGGCCGAGTGATGCGATGGCTGCCAGGATCACCGCGAAGAACGCTCCAAGAATTGTCCCCGCTCCGACAAGGCCAAGTGAAAATAGCAGCTGGTACGACAGGGTGCCGTGGATCAGGTCCCTCCACAAGGCGACGGCTATGGCGTCCAGTCCGGGCACGAGCAGTGGCGAGACCGCGCCGCTCATGGCCAGCGCCTGCCAGCCCGCGAGCGCGAGGGGTATCAGTAAAAGGCTCACTGACGCACGTCGCCACGAGCGACCGCGGGATCCCAGTACAGGTCGTCGCCATAGCTGAATTTCTCGGGCAGATAGCCGGTCTCCTTCATGAAGTCGACGAAGCGCCCCAAACCCAGGACAGTCGTGCCATACTCGTTACCCTGTTCGCCAAGCAGCGCCATGACGGTCTCGACATCCATCGAGTACAGGGGTGCAAGGATCCTGGCGCTCTCTTCCGGATGCTCGCGCACATAATCTATGCCCTTCCGTAGCCCTGCCATGAAGGCCCGGTATACCCGCGGGCGCGTCTGGGCCAGTTTGTCTGTGGCGACGGTGACGATGAAGGTATACGGCCCCCCGAAACAGGTCCGCCCGTCCAGTATCTGGTGGATGCCCGGCTGCTTCAGTTCAAGAGCCAGATAAGGCGACGATGTAAAATGGGCGACGATCTCCTTGCCCGCGAGCAGCGCCTGCATGCCATCGGGGTGGCTCATGGTGACAAGCTGGTTGTCGAAACGCTTCGCGTCGCCCAGAAGGCGCTGTGCGCCCATGGCCAGCAATATATGCTGGATGCTGCCCGGCTGCGGCAGGACAATGCGATCCTCGGGCTTGAAGTCGTCAAGGTTCTGAATGCGGGCGCTGCCCGAGACCAGCGCGTTAGGCGACTGGTTGAGCCCCGCGGCGATGCGCCAGGTCATGCCGCCGGCCTTGCTGATGAGGTACGGCGGTATTCCCATGAAGGCGGCATCGACATTGCCCGCCAGCGCGGCCTCCCGAATGGTAGCGGTATTAGCCAGCCGTAGCCATTCCACCTTGTCCGGCAGCCCGGCCTCCTTGAGCGCCTCATCCATGAAACCCAGTTGCCTGGCTATCGTCACCGGCGCGTAGGCCAGACCGAATTGCTCCGCAATCCGTAGTCCCGACTGGCTCTTCTGGCATGACGACAGCGACGCACCAAGCATGATCACAGAGACGGCAATCAACGGGTAGCGGCGCGGGTTCATGAATCCTCCAAGTGCAGGGCGGCGCTCCGCAGGTCGCGGACCAGATTCACCCCGGAATCCGATTCGACATCCAGGGCGTCATAGAATCGATGGATGCGGCGATTGATATGCGCACGGCTTGTGGCCGTGATCACACCCCAGGCTGCCCTGCCGGTCGAGTTGACAAGCGAGCCTATATGGGTACCGGCATCAAGCAAGTATCCGGCGCCCCGGACACCGGGCAAGGCTGCAAGCACGGCCTGGTCACCTACCCGCCCGACTCGCCCCTCTCCGGTAAAGGCGAGTACAGTCGTAGCAAAGCCTCGGGGCGGCCATTGCCGGCTGGCACGCTCAAGCGCGACCACGGCCTCTGGATCGATGCTGCCGTGCATCGCCAGCTCAAGCTGCAAATCAAGGATATCGACGCCGGTCAGAGCCGGCACCAGCACTTCCTCGTAGGCGCCACCTATCCTGCACGCCACCTCGTTTATCACTACTCCTTCGGAGCCTATCAGCAGCTGCACATAGATGGGGCCTGACTGAATGCCGAAGCCTTCGACGAACCTGGAGCATATCGATACAATCTCCGCTCCGTGGTTCCTGAAGTGTCTTGACGGATACCGGTGCGCCGGGCAGATTCCTATGTGCGGCCCGGAGGTCATGGTCGCCCGGTCGGTCAGGAGCAGCGGATACAGCCGGCCTCTATGAACCCAGCCGCTCAAGGTTACTTCTTCCGACGGGTAGAAGCACTCCAGCATGGCGCGCGGTTCGCGGCTGTACGACAGGGTCTGTGGCAGGTAGCCGAAGACTTCGGCGTCATTCCGCACCAGGAAGATGCCGCGCTGCCCCTGGCTGTCCATCGGCTTGAGGACCGCGGCGCCTTCCGGTGCCACATCGCGCACGACCTTCGCTCCTGAGCTTGCATCTTCCGGCCCCACCAGCCGCCAGGCCAGGGTCGGCAGGCCAAGCTCGTTCAGGCGCTTCTTCATCACCGACTTGTTGGTGACCGCGAGCGCGACGTCATAGGGCAAGGCGCCACCAAGGCCAAAGGCCTCGGCCACGGCGGCGACGGTAAGCACCGGCTGGTCCGTGCCGGCGGTGGCGACGCCGTCGATGCGCAGGCCTTCAGACTGAAGGTCACGGACCGCAGACACCGTCCCTTTCGGATCAAAGGTATCCGCCACCAGCAGCCTTTCGGCGATCCCGGCCCCAGGTGCGCCGGGATCGCGGTCGCTGACAAGCACGCGCAGGCCATGCTCGATCCCGCGCCGTATCAGGCCGCACTGGCCGCGTCCGGCGCCGACGACAAGCAGGCAACCAGCCGGTCCCCGAAGCTCCCTGACATCAATCCTGCCCATGCCGCCGAATGCCCTTCTGAGGACACAGGGAACGAAAGGCAGATACAGCCCTAGTGATAGAAATGAAATCAGAAGCGACAGTCCGCGGCGGCGGCTTGGACCGCTGGATATGCTGATCGAGTCTCCGAGAGGAACAGAGCGCACGCGCGCGGCGTGCCGTACCAGGTCGACAGAAAGGTATGTGCACTGATTGATGCTGGCCAGAAGTGCCTCTGAGCATGGCCGGGTGAAGAAACGAAAACTTGACGGCACAAGGTCAGCTGGCGCTCCGGCAACCAGCCTGAACAGCGCCGATCTCAGAGCCGCTCCCCAGTTTCTGGCAGCCACCCTGCCCGTCGTCGATGGAAGTGCAAACAGCACATCGCCTCCGGGCGAGTTCCTGTCAAGCAACGGCACCATCTCCGCTATGGCCCGTGGCTGATGGCCAAAGTCGTCGTCAATGGTGACGACCACGTCTCCCCGGGCCGCCGCAATGCCGCGGAGTGTCGCCCGCTGCTGGCCACAGCGCCGTGCGAGCACGATCACCTTATCAATAGTCCCATCGAGCACCAGAGGATTCAGAACCGATTCGCTGGCGTCGGTCGAACCGTCGAGGACGACCAGCAACTCCCAGTCCTCGTCCATCCCGGACATGACATCAGCCACGGAGCGGCACAGGTCGGCCACGGTTGCGGCGCCATTGTAGCTGGGTACGCATACGGAAATCATGGCATGCCGCTCCATACAATAAAGCCAGCCACGATAAGGACGCCACCCACAATCTGCCTCCTGCCGATTCTTTCCCCAAAGAAGAGGGCACTGGCCCCAATCACCAAAGGATAGCTGAGCCCGGTCGCTCCATACACAGTGGAGAGCGCCGAACCCGCCAGCGCGCGAGTATACAGCAATGGGACAAGAGCGACGCAGGCAATGCCCGCGACAAGCCAGGGATTCATGGCCTTTCGGGCAAAGACAAGCAGGCGCCAAAACGGGCCGGCGGCAGCCTCATCCTGTCTGGGCAGGGTCAGGTTTGCGCCCGCCTTGACCAGAACCTGGCCGGCGGCTGAAAGCACTACCACAAGAACAAGGTATATGCTCATCGGTGTTGCGCCGTGCGATCGTCGGAACCAACCAGAGCCACGCCTGCCCCAACAAGAACCATGCCGACGAGCGTGCGCCACTCGAGTCTGTCGCCCAGGAACAGGGCTGCCACGAGCGGCACAACGATGTAGCCCAGGCTCATCACCGGATAGGCACGCGACAGCGGAAAGCGCCTCACGATCAGCACCCAGCTCAGCCCCCGAAGCGCCAGGAACAGGTAGGCAGCCGCGGTACACAGGTTGAAGGCCGAGCCCCCGGCGGCTATGGCCTTACCGGAAAGTGCAGCCGATAGCTGCCCGGCGCCGAGGAGCAGCAGGGGGATCACGAGAAACAGTCTGGACATACACGGTGCCTTATGGTTCGATCACACGCTTCTCAGGATCGGGACTCTGTCGATACATGATGGCGACGTGTCCTATGACGCGGACCAGGTCGGCGCCGGCCTTGTCAGCCAGCTGCTGTGCCAGCTCCTTGCGCTCGCCCTTGAAGTCGACGAAGCGCAGCTTGATAAGCTCGTGGTCGGTAAGCGCGCGATCGAGTGCCTGCTCCACGCCGCCTGCGGCGCCTGCCTTGCCAAGGAACACGACAGGTTCAAGTGTATTGGCCAGCGACGAGAGGTGAGCCCGTTGTTTTGATGTCAGCATTGGTCTTCCTTTATATCCTGCGCAGGAGCCCGATCAGCAGCCCCACGACCAGCCCAAGCGCCACGCGAACGCCAGCAATCACGAGCACGCCGGTTATCAGCCCCTGCATGTAATTGACTATCCTATCTCGATATATCAAGCGCTTGATTCTAAAAAGCACCGGATTGATCATCGCGTCGACGGCTCGCCATACCGGGTGCAGGCTGTTCCAGTGGGCCGCGTAGGCTATGATGCGCGCTATCAACAGCACCGCGAAGAACCCCAGCAAGAAGGCGACCGGAGCCCACGCTATCTCGAGCACCAACGACAGCACGAGTCCCACCGTCAGAGCCCCGTATGAGGCTACGGAGAACATCCTCGATACGCCGGAAAGGACAGCAAGCGCCACGATGGGCGAAAAATCAATGCCACCGGCCTTCAGGAACGAGAGTCGGCTCCATATCGACAGATACGGATCGGTAACGCGCTCGAGCATCTCGGCCGAACGACCCAGTCCCGATGTCGGGAACCAATACAGGAACACCCGGACTATGCACAGGAGCATGTACACGGAAGTCGCCGCTCCAAGCAGCCTGAAAATGATGGCAAGCACGGTCATCGCATTCTCCACATGTTGGAATATAGTACTACTCGAGCTTCTGCAGTTCGAGTATGCGCTTTCTCAGTTCAAGCGCGGTGCGCGCGGTAGCTCTATTCTCGCGCGCAGGATCGAAGTATGGATTTAGTTTAAGCGATTCATCCCAGTATGAAATAGCCAGTTCCAGGTCGCCGGCTGCGTAGGCGTCGAGCCCCTGCAGGTACAGATCCTCCGCCTTGGCGGCCTTCTGGGCTCGCCCCAGGTCTCCCAGGGCAAAACGAGCCTCGACGCTCATGCGGTTGAGGGGAGAAAACTGGGTTGTCAGGTCGAGGGTGTAGTTCACCTCGAGCGTCAGTGGCGCGAAGTCGAGCGCGGCTCCGACGCTGATCCTGGGGTTGCCGCCCTTGACCAGCAGCCCCGCCTGCAGATCCCAGAAGTTCGTTATGGTCATCCGGTACCCAACGCCCCAGTAGAACCGCTCGCTCAGCGACGGATCGACCAGGTTGATGGGGAAGCTGATGTCACCTGAAATCAGTATTGGCTTCAGGAAGTTGTACGCTACCCCGGCGGTGGCTACGGTGGGCAGGGCCTCTCCCATAACCGGCGGCCCGAAGTTCTTCAGGGCCAGGCCCACGGCAAAGTTCTTGCTCCTGGAGGAGTACAATTTGGCAATGTTGAACCGAGTCAGCGCGCCTATGTCGGCCATGACAGCGACAGCCGATTGGCTGGCACCGGACCCGGCTATGATCGTGCCCGCGTCATCGGAGAAGTCAGGCATCGACCGGTATGCCAGCTTGAGGTTGGCGCCCAGAGCCACGCCATAGAAGTAGTAGCCAGGCCAGAGGTGTATGGATGCGTTGGCAATGCCAATCGCCTCCGAATAGTAGCCGGTGGTCAGACGCTCTGCGAAATCGGAATATTCGGTAAAGGGCAAGTACAGCCACTTGCCGCCCAAGGACAGGCCGATCGTCCCGAGCCGCATCGTGTACGCTATGCCTTCGATGCGGGTATCGGCTATCCAGTTGTTGTGGTAGAAGGCAAACTGGGTCTGATCCTGCACGGCGCTGGCAGAGGGATTGAGATCCAGGAACGAGGCGTCGTCAGCCACCGCGGTAAAGGCCATGCCCATGCTTTCGGCACTGCCGCCGACCGGTATCAGGGCCGACAGGAAGGTTGTCAGGCCGGCGTTGGGATCCTGAAGCGAGAACAGACTGTAGACGAGGTCGTAGGCGCTGGGGAATACCCCCTGGGCACCAACCCGGGCGCATACCATGAGGACAAAACAGAGTAGCAGTCCGGGCTTTCTCTTCATGCTACAATGGAATATACAGTACGTTTGATATAATTTCTATCGGGTTATCACGCGGCGTGCTCAGCTAACGCCAGAACCCGCCGACAATGATAGGGTGGTACCGGGTCCGCGTCCCGGTGCACGACCACGGGAGGAGCCTTCGACGGCACCGTATCGATGAACGTCAGTATGCGCCGCACCGCGCTCGTCATCTGTATTCTCCTCAACTGCATGACGGCCGCCTGGGGCATGGGTAGCCGTGAGGATCCCCTTGTCTACGCCGACACCTTGATAGCCGACCAAAAATATGATCAGGCGATACTGTATCTCACCGATTTCATGAAGCAGTATCCAGACAGGTTCGATGCCGCCCAGCAGCGGCTCAGGCGCATCACCAAGATACGTTCCGCGTACAATGACAAGGCCTTCAACCTCCTCGATACGATGGTCAAGGAGCCGACCAACGAGGACAAGAAAATAACGATGATCAGGGAACTCGAGAATTTCGAGCGAAACCCCAATCCAGCCGTCAAGGAATTCATCACCCAGACCAAGTACCTGGCCCTGTTTACCTATAACCGCGCGAAATTCGAGGAAATCATGGCCAACGGCCGGGTTTTGATAGACAACCGCAAATTCGCCGAGGCGGCGCAGTTGTACGAAACCGGTTTCGTGCTCTACCGGCCCGAGTTCGCCGATGGCAGTTTTGACCAGGCCATCGTCGACGACTCATTCCAGCGCGTCTCAACGATATCGGGTGACATCATCCGGTTCACGGACGGCCTCGGCGCCATGAATGACTCGTTCGCCGCACTCGCGGCAGCCTACCGCGCGGGTGACGACAAGGCGGTAGCCGAAGCGTGGAATAAGGCAGAGGCAGAGGCGTTGTCGGTCGCCGAGATACGGAGAGGCATAGTCGACCAGGGTCGCGCACTTGAACAGACGTTCGCGGCCATTTCGGCCAACAATCCGGCAGCGACGGACAACTCGTTCCTGCCGTTCGCGTTCCGCCTCGTCCTGGGCAGGAAGACGGAGGGAAAACTCGAAGGTGTGGCCGGCGCCATCGATGCCGGCTGGGCCGGCGCGCTCGGCTCCGCGCAGACAGCCCTCGATGACACCATCAAGGCGGAGATCGAACTGGCGCGCGCCACCTATGATGCCGGCACCTGGCCGGCGGCACAGGCCGGGTTCGACAAGGTGGCCACGCTTGCCGACCGCGGCATAGCCCTGGTGTCACTCTGGAGCCACTACGCGACAAGCGACCTGGTCGAACAGGCGACACCGCTCGGCCAGGCCGCCCTCAAGCTCAAGGGATCGGATTACCTGCGGTACCTGCAGACGGCGAACCTGGCCAGGGCCTACACGCGCCTTGCGACCATCCAGACCAGCATCGATACCGAAGCCGCGGCCCTCACCGCGTACACGCCTCCGGCCAATGCCAGGACCGAGGCTCTGGCAGCGTACAACGCCAGGGCAGCCGCCTTCGTCAAGGCCTATGGATCGATACAGACTCTTCACGACGAATCGGGCGCGTCGGCCTCGAGGCTCGCCGTGTGGACGCAGGCGGGATATGGCTCAGACTTCTCGAGCACCGAACAGGGCCTGTTGGATGGCCGCATAGCGCTGGCTTCCGACCATGCCCGCGCTATGGAGACCCGGGCCATAGCGTCGGCAGCCGGGTATGAATACGGAATCCTTGCGGCTGCCCTGAAGACCGCCCAGACCGATATGACCACGGGCTCCACGCTGCTCGCCGGCGTGCAATCAGACGATCCATTGCTGCCCGATGCCGTGTTCAAGTACCCTGGCAAGGCTCTGGCCGCGCTCGGTTCGGCCGACACCACGCTCAAGGGCCTCCGCGCGTCCATCGACGCCTTCCTTGCCTTATACCGATCGCGGCCCGGCTACATCGCCTCGGACGCCTCGGTGCAGGAGTGGCTGACACGGGCGGCCGACCTGTCCACATCAACAAGCGCCACCGTGGCCCAGAACGCGTCATTGATGACGCAGGCCGGCGAGCAGAAGCGCCTGGCCGACTCCGCCCGGCTCGAGGCGGAACGCCGCGTCACAGAATCAAAAGCCGCGCTGAAGGCGAACAACTTCGATGGAGCCAGGGAACGGCTCGAACGTGCCCGGGAGCGCTACCTCGCTTCGCTGTCCTACGAACAGGACCCGCTTCTGCGCACCCAGTCAGACAAGCTGCTTTCGGATCTCGCCAACACCATACTGAAAACAGAAAACGATCTCGTCGTCACCGAGACCAGGCGCCTCCTGACCAGCGGCAAGGATCTGTACCTGCAAGGCCAGTTCGACCAGGCGGAATCCACGCTACTGCAGGCCAGGTCACGATGGAGCACCACAAACACGACCCCGGAGGTGGAGGTCGAATACTGGCTCAAACTGGTCCAGACCGCGCTGTCGGTCAAGACTGGCCGTGATATTCCTGTAACAGCCCCGCTCTTCCCGGAGATGAGCCAGCTTTTATCGCTGGCCAAGCTCTACTACGAAGATGGGGCGAACCTGCTTGCCAAGCGTGACAAGACAGGCGCGATCAAGTCGTTCAACCAGGCACGACAGAAGATATCGGAAGTCAAAGTTGTCTTTCCGCTCAATCAGGAAGCCCGCGTTCTGGAGCTGAAGATAGACCAGCTGTCCGACCCCGACCAGTTCGGCATCAAGTTCGCGAGAATGTTCAACGAGGCCAAGGCCAAGGTCGATTCCAGGACTGACCTGACCACAGCCTACAGCGACCTCAAGGACCTCGAGGCCATCAACCCGCGCTATTCCGGACTCCGCACGGTCATAGAACGGGCCGAGATACTGCTCGGGTTCAGACAGCCGCCGCCTGATCCAAAGGCGATTGCCCAGTCACGGTCGCTCGTGCAGGCTGCCCAGCGCATATTCGATTCCGGCCAGGTTGCGCAGTTCCCCTTTGCCCGGACCCAGCTGGAACAGGCAATAACGCTTGACCCGAACAACGAGGCCGCCTCCAGGCTCAAGGACCGTATAGCCACATACATCGGAGGCGATACAGCCATCGTGCTCTCCAGTGCCGCCGAGTCTCTGTACAACGATGCCGTCGGATTCTTTACAAGCGGCGATTATCTGAACGCCAGGACCAGGCTGACCAGGCTTGTCGCCATATTCCCGCGCGGGCTATCGGTGCAGAAGGTCTCCGACCTCGACGCGCGCCTCGCGGCCAGAGGCTACTGAACGTGATGCGATACCGGAATTGGTCACGCCTGAAGCCGGCGCTGGCGATCGCCGCGCTCTGCAGCGCGTTGCTGGTGTCAGTGCCCGTTACCGCCGCGCCACCTGACTTCTACTGGGAGTCGCCAACGCGGCTGTCCACCGGCGTTGGCGCCTACCCCCAGGCCATAAGCACGGCCGGCCGGGTCGTCGTCATGTGGCAGGAGAATGTTCCGTCCGGCGATGGCGGCTCCGCATGGCTGTCGCTCGCCTCGTATGGCACCGATGGCGTGCAGCGGCGCGATCACTTTGCCGGCCCATTGCCATACAATGGCGACGCCCCGGTGCTGTTCTCGGCCGCGGCTGACGGCAACGGCACGATGGTCGTCGCCGCCACTTCCGGTGAACTCAGTGTCTCGCTGTATGAATCCAAGAATGGCGGGCTTGATTTTGCGCCGCCAATGGTCATCCAGATGACCGAGCCAGGGGTTGCGCCGCGTATCTTTACCAAGACTGGAGGCGGCTGGTATCTGTTCGTTACGCGCCAGCAGACGTTCTCGCGCCTACAGGACAATGGAGACAGGGCGGCATACCAGTCCCTCTCCATATTCTACGCGCGTTCTGAAAATGGCACTACCTGGACGACATTCGCGCCGTTCGTTGGCGGAGAAGTGGGACTCGACCCGAACTTCCTGCCGAGCGCGGCCTCGATCAACGGCACCGACGTCGTCGTCTTCCAGTCGCTGACTGGCGGAGCCAGGCCTAGCTACCAGCTCTTTTCCGTGTCGACGATAGACGGCGGAGCCACCTGGTCGGCTCCGCGCCGGATCACCAACTTCCTGGACCCGGTGCGCAAGGACAGGACCAGCGCCGGCGACTTTGACAACCAGCGCCCGCACCTTGCCCAGGTCGGCGGGTCGCTGTGGATGGCCTGGGAACGCCGGGTGCTGTCCGGCCCCGCGCAGATATACGCGGCACGACTGGATGCCACAAGCGCGGTGGTACCCGACAGCGTTGAACGGGTTACCCTGGGTCAGGGTTCGTGCTCGGAACCACGACTGCTCGACGCCAATGGCGAGCCGGCGGTAGCCTGGTTCGATGACCGCAAGGGTGGCAGCCGCGTATATATCGCGTTCCGTAGCGGCACACTCTGGAACGAGCAGGACCTGTCTGGCAAATCACGTGGTGATGGTGCCTTCGGGCGAGCCGTCTATACGGCGCGCGGCCTCTATGTATTCTGGCAGACCGGCCGTGGCACCGCGTCGTCGGTCCTGGCTATGATGCCCGACACCAGCGTGCAGGCGCCACTGCCTGTCGCCGTGGATTTCGATGAAGGAGCGCCGACCAGGCGAAGCCGCGCGAACATACGGTGGAAGTCGCCAGACGACTCCTCGGGCATCCTTGGATTCTCGTACCTGTGGTCGCGCGACGCGGCGGCAGAGCCGCCACTGCGGGTCGGCGCGCTCGAGAACCAGACAAGCGCCAGTTTTGACGCCGACCAGGACGGCGACTGGTACTTCTCAATACGGGCCGAGGACTATGCCGGCAACTGGTCAAAGACGGCGCGCCTGCGCTTCGTCAGGGATACGACGCCTCCGGGAACTCCGTTGCCGTTCCCGCCCGCGGCCTCCGCCGATGGCTTCATGGCATCCAACAGCTTCGCGCTATCCTGGGCTCCGCCACCCGATCCCGATGTAGCTGGCTATACCTGGGTACTCGACTATCTTGGCCCACTGGACCGCCCGCCCGCCCGCCGGCTGGCATCGGCGCGCGCCACAGCAGAACTGACAGCCGGTACCTACAACCTTCTGCCATCCACCGACTATGAGCAGCGTCTCTGGTCGGCCAGGCAGCCGGCATCACCTCCGCCAACCGTCAGAACCACCGTCCCGCGCGCCGACTTCTCCAACATCGACGATGGCTTCTGGGCCTTCTCCGTGGCGGCAATCGACCGCGTTGGCAACATAGGTCTGGCTTCGCGCATACTGTTGCGCGCCGACAAGTTCATGCCGTTTACGGCCGTCTCCGATGTCGCCTCGACCCGGGACGAATTCGGCACGCTGCGCCTGTCCATACTCGGCAGGGGCTTTGCCGACGACGGAACCATAACCTCGGTCGTCATCGATGCCGATGGCAAAGAACCGTACGATCGCGTCTATGATCGGGCCGGCAAGGGATTCTCGATAGTCTCCGACCGGCTGATAACCATTCCGGAGATCGTGGACCTCGCGGCTAGCACATATCGTATCGGGCTGCATCATCAGACCCGGGGTTGGTACTTTACCGGCCCGCGCCTGTCGGTCGACTACACCGGAACCGTCAAGTTCGGCGACCGCGGCGAGCCCTGGAAGCCTACCTGGGCATTCGAGCCGACCCGACATTTCCTTGTCCGACTCTCGACTTTGTTCCTGATAGCTGCTCTGCTCATTCCCGCGCTCGGCATGATCCTGTCGCTTAGACAGGTTGTCATCCTTGCCGGCGAAATGCGCGCGGCCAGACAGGAGGCCATAGCCCTTTTGGGAGGAACCCCGATGCCAGAAACCGAACGCAAGAAGGCGGCAGAAAACGCGATACGAAGAGGTTCCGGCCTGACCGCGCAGTTCGCGATGACCATAAGCCTCCTCGTCATATTCATCGTACTGCTCGTTTCCATTCCGCTAGGCGCCCAGATGCTTGGAACCCAGAGCGAGATCCTGGCCAGGGGCCTCGAGCAACGGGCCAGAGTCTTGCTTGAAAGCGCCGCGCAGGGCGGCAAGTCGTACTTGCCCGCCAAGAACATACTGGAACTGTCGCTCCTGCCCAACCAGGCAAGCGCCATAGCCGAGGCCCGCTACCTCACGATCACCGGGTTCGGAGCCAGCGGCACCACCAACCCCGACGTCGTATGGGCCAGCAACGATCAAGACATACTCAAGAAGATAGATGGCACATCGCTTGTCGCCGGCACATCGATATTGTCTGACAGCCTTTCGCCGCTGATACCGGCGATGGCCGCCGAGATAGACGCCAAGGCGAACAGCGAGGTCGGAACGATAGCAGACGCCATCCAGCAGCTCCAGGACGAGGGCCGCGCGCTGGCGGCGAAGCTGGATACGCAGAGCCAGACCAGGCTCGAGCAGATAGCCGCCAGTGCCCGCGATCTGGAGAAAACCCTGGGCGAACGATTGACTGCCATAGCCAACGCGTCGGTCGCTTCGGAGCCGGCGTTTGATCCCAACAAGCTGGGCCTTCAGGCTGCCGAGTATGTCTTCTACAAGCCCATCCTGTTCAGGCAGGGCAGGGAGACTGTCTTCTATCGGGGACTCGTCAGACTCTCAGTGTCAACCGCTCCTATAGTCGCCGAGGTCAAGGCGGCACGGGCAACACTGATCAGAAGCATTGCCATAGTCGCCGCCATAGCCCTGGCCATAGGCATTGCCGGCTCGTTCGCGCTGTCGGGCCTGATCCTGAGACCGCTTATGAAGGTGGTCGAGGGCATCAAGCACATACGCGACACCCCGGACAAGAAGAACCTGGCCGACTTCTCGATAGACATCAAGCGCAAGGACGAATTCGCGATTCTGGCAGGCACCATCAACGAGATGACCACTGGACTCGTACACGCGGCCGCCGAGGCCGAGTTCCTGACCGTAGGCAAGGGCGTCCAGAAGATGTTCATTCCGCTTATCCAGAACGCTCTGGGCGAGAAACTGACAACCGGCTTTGAAGACACGCCGACACACAGCTTCTATGGCTACTATGAAGGCGCCAAGGGCGTCTCCGGCGACTATTTTGACTACAGGCCGCTCGACGGCCAGTACTGGGCCTTCATCAAGTGCGATGTCTCCGGCAAGGGTGTGCCGGCGGCCCTCATCATGGTCGGCGTCGCGACCATATTCACGACAAGCTTCCAGGGCTGGAATTACAAGAAGGACGGCATCAAACTGGACGCGCTGACGGCGCGCATCAACGACTTCCTGGAACGGCGCGGCTTCAGCGGCCTGTTCGCCGCGCTTGTCATGGGCGTATACGATTCAAAGACGGGAGATACCTACCTGTGTCACGCGGGCGACAACATCGTCAGAGTGTACAAGCCCGAGCAGCGCCAGGTTGTCGTCCACAAGCTTGAAAACGCCCCCGCCGCCGGAGCTATATCAAGCGAGATGTTCGATTTAAGCGCCGTCTACAAGCAGGTCAAGATACGGCTCGACCACGGAGACATCCTGTTGCTCTACACCGACGGTTTCGAGGAATCGAGCCGTGCCAGGCGCGGACCTGACTTCAAGCAGCTGTTCGAGGACAAGAAGATTGTCGATCGCGAAGGCAATGAGAGCACCCACCGCGAGGCCTTGGTGGAGCAACTGGGAGAGGATCGCATCAAGGCCGCCACAGAGGCCATCATGTCCAGGGGAGCCTTCTCGTTTACCAAGGAAGACGATCCGCTCGGCTCCGATCTGAGCTACGACTTCGATTTCTCAAGGCTGGACGCAAGCCCCGAGGACCTGGTGCTCGGCCTCGCGGCCGTCGAGAAGGTCTTCAGGCTGGTACCTGATCCCGACGTAACCGAGAAGGACCAGGTCATTGTCGACACGAAGATTGACGCGATCCTGGCCAAGTGCTGGCTGCAGTACGACCGATTCTGCGCCGACAGGCGTCCGCATCCGGATCCAAAGCGCACCGAATACCGGTATTATGGCAGACTCAAGGAGGATGACCAGTACGACGACCTGACGATGATGCTGATCAGGCGGAAATAGCGGCATGGGCGAGGTACTGATAGCGACCAGCGGGTATTCCTATGATGACTGGAAAGGCGTCTTCTACCCGGATGGTCTGCCCAAGAGCGACTACCTGCGGTACTATGCCCTCTTCTTTCCGTTCGTCGAGCTGAATTTCTCGTATTACGCCATGCCCACGCGAAGGAACCTCGAGTCGATGGCCGCAAGGACGCCGTCTCACTTCGGCTTCAGCATCAAGGCGCACCGGAGCCTGACGCACGAGCCAGGCCCTGGCTGGCGCGACGATGCGGCGACATTCGCGCAGGCCGCCGGTGCGCTCGCCGATGCGGGCAAGTTGCTGGCCGTGCTCCTTCAGTTGCCGTACCGCTTTCACCACACTCCCGACAACCGGGCCTTTCTGGCGGGCCTTCTGGATTCACTCCGGCCGTTGCCGCTGGTGGTCGAATTCCGCAATGATGAGTGGAACGGTGAGCGCGTTACCGAAGGACTTGACAGGCGTGGCGTCGGCATGGCGATGGTCGACAGGCCAAACCTGCCGGGCCTGCCGCCTCTCGATGACCGAGTCACCGGAGGGCTGGCCTACCTGCGCTTCCATGGCCGCAACGCTGACACCTGGTGGACAGGCGATGCTGCTACCAGGTATGACTATCTCTATTCCAGGGAAGAACTTGAAACGGCGGCGCCACGCCTGCGGCGGATGGCCAGGCAGGGCCGGTTGCTGGTGGCGTTCAACAACCACCCTGGCGGTTACGCGGTGCGCAACGCCAACGAGCTCAAGGATATCATGAGCCCTTCGTGAAGGCACCCCTGATGTGGATCTCGGGATCCTGGCCGGGCGAGAAGTCGTCCGGAGTCAGCTTGATGTAGCCTTCCTCGTCCATGGTCATGACCAGGGCATTGCGCCACCGGCCAAGATTGCGGCGCAGATGCTCGGCACACAGACGCACCGTGGCGGCATCAGAGCGGGAACGAATCATGAATTCCGCATAGCCCTCGGCATACGAAACGACCGAGATCCAGCCAAGCCTGGTCACGACATCGGCGACCGTCGAACACCCCGGCGCTCTATCCTGGTGTGCTCGTATCCATTCTTCGTGGAAGCCGGGGACTATGCTCAGCGAACCGTCGGGGAACAGCCACGCCGCGCCCTTGACCCAGGCAAACGGGCTTGCTTGATTCATTCGGGCGCCTCCCGGCCCCAGCGCTCGAAGAATGCGGCAAAATGCGGCGGCAGCGATGCCGTCACCTCGACCGGCGACCGTAGCGGCAGATACAGCCTGAAGGCGTACAGCATCAGCCGCTTCATGCCCAGCTCCTTGGCGAGCGCCTTGTTAAGCTTGAAGTCGCCATGCTTGTCGTCGCCGATGATGGGATGCCCAGCCTGGGCAAAATGCTGCCTGATCTGGTGCATGCGCCCAGTGCCCAGCACAGCGCTGACCAGAGACAGGCGTCCGTCTGAATCAAGTGTCCGATACCGCGTTTCGGCACTCTGACTGGCGCCGCGCACACGCACATCGTCGCGGTATACGCCATCCAGCGGTTCTGGATGGCCGGACACTACCGCGTGATATTCCTTGACGGCACCATGGCCTCCCATCAGCGCCGATATCGCCGCCGCGGCCCGTGGCGACCGCGCGACCACGAGACAGCCCGCTGTTTCCTTGTCCAGCCTGTGCACCAGATACGGCCTGAAGCCGTAGTCGCGCTCGACTGCGTCGAGCACGCAGACGCGCACCCCCGCGCCAGGTTGCACCGCGAGACCGGCTGGCTTGTCTATGATCATGATATCGTCGTCTGAATACAGGGCTGGAATCATGGCGCCACAGCATAAGCCACTCGATCGGACGGCGCAAGTCCGTTTTTGTGACGTAGCCAGGCTTTGCCCCCGTCACAAAATGCTTCGAAACGCGCTATACTCTAGCCCATGTCCAGACCAGCCACCATCGCGCGCGTGTCACTCTTCATGCTATTGGCTCTTGCAGGCTTGCGGGCTTACGGCGAGGAATATTACTCGGACCACGGCTTTGCCATTGACCTGCCGGAAGGCTTTGAGTTCATCGAAGGCGATGGATCGACCAGATACTCCTTTGGGTCGCCTGATGGGGCGGTCAGGGTCGATGTCGCCGTGTATCCCGCCACCCGTTTCGCATCAGCCCAGGCTGGAGCCGCGGACAGCATGCGCAGAGTGTCCGGCCATGGCGACTTCATGGCCTTTCCATACTCGGGTGCGGACGCGGCGCTTGGCGAGATGGATATTGGCTCGGGCGGCGATGCCCTCAAGGGGCTGGGGCTGTTCATGAATGATGTCGCACCACCCCCCGGAGGCGACGCCAAGTCCGCGCCATATGATCTTGTCATGCTGGCATACGCTCCAGCCTCCGCATATGCTCAATACCACGATGTGATCGTGTCGTGCGTCGATGGATTCTCCGCCAACTATGGCAGGCGTGCCGTGCCGGGGCCTGTCGGCTCTGCGGTGCGGTATACGCTGGGCCCGGCCAAGCCGGTTCCAGTCACGGTACGATTCGGCGCCGCCTCCGTTCTGTCGTCATGGGTGCCGGCCGAAGCCGAGGTCGCCCAAGAGCTGGTGGAACGGGAATACCGCGTGTTGTCGGCCTATGCGCAGGCACCCGAACTGATCGAAGCCGCGGTGGCTCGCTTCTACCGCATGATTTACCGCGACGCGGCTCCTTCACTGGACAGGCTGGCTCTGGATATGTCGATGGCGTGGGAGACGGGCGCGTGGGCAGGCAAGGCCGCGCCTGCAACGCTGCTGGATGCCGCAACACCAGGAACGCCAGCGGGCGATGCCTCAAAGACTGCGGCGACTGGTCCGCGCTTCGGAACGACCGCGAACCCCCGCGCCTATGCCGAGGCCCTACTTTCATGGGTGCAGACCTTTACATACGAGCGCAACCCTGAGGGCTCCGACGTGGTCAATCCTATATCGGCCGCCTTTCAGGGGCGTGGCGACTGCGACTCCAGGGCTCTGGTGATGGCCATACTGCTGCGGCGCGAGGATATCGACACCATCATGATGGTGTCATTGAAGCATGAGCACGCGCTCGCAGGCGTCGACGCACCGGGTACAGGCGCGCGGTTCCCGTTCAAGGACAAGCGCTGGCTGGTCGCCGAGACGACGGCCAGGGTCGGCATCGGAATGATAGACGCGGGCCAGGCCGATCCGGCTGACTGGATAGGCGTTGCCTTTCCGCGCTGAGTGCCTGTCGTTGACACCAGCTTTGAGCCACGCCTATACTGGCGGACAACCCTAACCTAGCCGTCGGCTGACGGCCGGAGGCCATCATGGAACCCATAACTGCTCGTTATAAAGATAAAATATCAGGCATGGTTCAGCACTCGAACGGCAAGACCAGCGTCTCCCTCGACGATGTCTATCAGGAAGGCAACCGTCTCATCCTGCCGTACATCGACTCAATAATCGCTGAAAACCTGGCCCCCGGCAGTGGCATCAGGTCGTTTGCCAACATCGAGAAGCTGGCGTCGCTTTCCAGGCACGGCTCCAAGTGCCTGCTCCTCGTCGAGCACTACAGCAATTTTGACCTGCCCGTGCTGATATACCTGTTGCGCAAGGCCGGCCCCGAGGGCGAGCGCATCGCGGACAGCATCGTCGCTATGGCCGGCATCAAGCTGTCCGAGACGAATCCCGTGGTCACCGCTTTTTCGGAAGCGTACTCCAGGCTTGTCATCTACCCCAGCAGGTCAATAGACGAGCTGGCCACGCTTATAAAGGATCCAAAGGAGCTCGCGGCCGAGACGCTCAAGGCCAACTCCATCAACCTGGCGTCCATGAAGGCCTTGGCCAAGTTGCGCACCGAGGGCAAGATAGTGCTGGTCTTCCCGGCGGGCACCAGGTACCGCCCTTGGGATCCATCGTCAAAGCGCGGCGTCCGCGAGATTGATTCCTACATCAGGTCGTTCGACTACGTGTCATTCGTGTCGATCAACGGCAACATACTCTGCCTGAACCCAAAAGGCGAGATGCTTGAAGACCTGATTTGCCGTGACCGCGTTGTCATAGACATAAGCGAGCCCAGACGCTGCGACGAGTTCAGGACCCGCATCAAGGCTCAGACGCCCGAGGGCCAGGACAAGAAGCAAGCGGTAGTCGACGCCGTCATGGCCGAGCTCGATACGATGCACGAATCAGTGGGGCGGTCGATACAGACAAGCTAGAGAGACTCCTAGTAGGCGCCGTACGACAGAATCTGGTCCACTCGCGTGTATAGCCTGACGCTTGATACCCAGGAACCATCCTTGATGAATATCCTCGGCGGCGCGTAGAACGAAAACGAGCCCAGCACCTCGCGCGGCTTGTTGTGGGTCACCGTTCGCAGGTACGCGCGCAAAGCCTCACGTATCGCTACCGTCGTCGCCTCGCGGCGCGCCTCGACTTGGCTCTTCGGTCCGTTCGCCGTGGCAGCGAGCATCGGCGCGGAGCCGAGCCCCTGGGCCGCGGCCGATACCGTCTTCCACGATGCCAGCTCGGTACGGGCTGGCGCTTCCGGGTAGAACTCCACGGTGACAAGCAGGGTGGAGCTCTCAAGGCGCGCAGAGGCCGCGTGGAGGCGCATAGCCGCGATCGCCTCGGGAGAGCGCGGCCTGATATCGAAGCGCTCCTGTATGGCGCGAGCCTTGTCACTCGGGGTATAGCTGTAATCAAAGCCCCATATCATGCCGGCAAAGGTCCAGCGCGCCTCCTCCAGGATACTGGCCGCGGCTTCGGCGTCGGGTACGCGCGCCACATACTGCGGGTCAACCACACCGGAGAACGCGGCCACCGATGGCGGAGCGGCCAGGTCGGCCGGGAACTCGGCGCGCAGCACCACATCCCTGTCCTGCGCAAAGCCAGTCGCCGATAACAGCCAGAGTATACAGACGAGCAGGACCGCTACCGGGGAGCACCGGTAACCGGAAAGGCCGCGCGGCATGATTGAATCAGGCTCCCGTTATGACGCGGCGTATCGGATTGACGCCGTGGCGTACCGGAAAGTACAGCGCCGCGAAGGCGAAACCCGCCAGGTGCGTCAGGTGCGCGACGTTGCCGCCCATGCCAAAAATCTCCGACCACAGCTCCAGCACCGTGTAGCCGGCAACCAGCAGCGGCGCCTGCACCGGTATGATGCCCCATATGAATATGCGCGCGCGTGGATTGATGACGGCGAAGGCCAGCAGTACCGCATAGACAGCCCCGGATGCCCCCACGAGCTGCACGTTCCATGCTCCGCCCAGCGCAAACGCGCCCAGCGAGAACAGCCCAGCCATCGTCCCGGTCAAAAGATAGAAGAACAGGAACTCCCTGGTTCCAAGCGATCGTTCCACCGCGGTGCCAAAAAAGAACAAGCCCAGCATGTTGAAGAAGATGTGGCTCATGTTCGCGTGCACGAACATATACGTGAAGGGCTGCCATATCCAGCCCAGCTGCACGACGGCACCTGGTATCAGCGCCAGGTAAAAGTAGAGCTGCTGAAACACCGAGGTCAGGGCAAAGACAAGGACATTGATGCCAATCAGCACCAACGTGGCGTTGCCGTTTGAATACCGGAATGGCGTTCTGATTCGTTGTAACATGGTCATGCTCATAATGTACGAAAAAAACGCCGGTCTTGCTACCGCCATGACCGGCAGAGGCGAACTTGCCGAGGTCAGGGTTTGGCTATAAAATCCAGACATGGCGACGAACCCCGACAAGGCACCCAATTGCCTGCAATGTGTTCACTTCAAGGTGACCTGGGACCCGCAGTTTCCCAGGTCATGCACCCTGTTCGACATCAAGACCCGTGCCATGCCGAGCATGGAAGTATACGCCGCCACTGGGCTTCACTGCCCTTCGTTCGTACGCAAGGCCGGACTTCGCTAAAATTGCGATGCGCACAGGCCGTTCAGGCCAGAGATTTGAGCCGGTCGCGGATCTGGGCGGCCAACTCGTAATCCTCTATGGACACGGCCGCCTCCAGCTCCGTCTTGAGGCGCGCCTTGAGACGCTCCCGTTCGGCGGCGACAGACAGTTCCACTGGTGGCGAGCCATCAGCGGAGGACTCAGTATCAGGCTGCTCTTGGGTCGCGGCGCCATACGCCGACGAATCATCGGCCGGTTCCTCGTCAGACACCACCGATTCCCTGACCATGTCCACAGGGACGCCGGCGGCCTCCACCACATCCTCGGCTATGTAGACCTCCGCCTTGGTGCGAATCGCAAGCGCTATGGCGTCCGATGGCCTGGCATCGATGACGGCCTCACCGAGAGGCGACTTGATTATAAGATTGGCATAGAAGGTGCGGTCCCGCAGGTCACGGATCTCCACACGGAGCAGTTCCGCCCCCAGATCGCGCAGCACCGCAAGTAGCAGGTCATGAGTCAGCGGCCTCGGCATGTCGACTTTGCCCAGGCCTATCAGTATGGATTGCGTCTCAAGCTGACCAATGAATATCGGCACCACCAGGTCCGATTCCTTGGGACGAATGAGCACGACGTTGCCTTGTTCTGTCTGCGCCACCGTCCATACATCGGCGCGCACAAAGGTATTGGATCCCATAGTTCCTTCTGGATATAGTATACGACTCGGTGCGCTTCATTAAAAGCGCCCTGACGACAAAAATGTCTATCATGGGAGGATCCGATGGCCGCTTCCACATACGAAAAACCCGACGCATGGTCCATAAAGGCGAGGAAGGAAGGCTATCCGGCGCGTTCCGTATACAAGCTCGAGGAGCTGGACAAGAAGTTCGGAATCCTGAAGCCTGGCTCTCGTGTGCTGGACATTGGCGCCGCACCCGGCAGCTGGAGCCTCTGGGTGCTCAAACGTCTATCAGGCAAGGGATTCCTGTCGGCGGTGGACCTGCAGCCACTCGGCATAAGCCCGGCCTATGACAACTTCTTCTTTGTGCGCGGTGACCTATACGACGCACCGATACGCGCGGCGCTGGCCGAACATGGCCCCTACGACGTGATACTGTCGGACGCCGCGCCATCGACCAGCGGCAACAAGGGACTCGACACAGACCGCTCGGAGGCCATCGTCGAGGCGGTGCTTGAGTATGCGGAGGCCATGCTCAAGCCGGGCGGATCAATGGTCGCCAAGTTGTTCATCGGCGGCGGTCAGCGCGACATTCTAGACCGCATGAAGGCGCTGTTCACCACGGCAAGGGCATTCAAACCGGAGGCGTGCAGGTCGGTGAGCTTCGAGACATACGTTGTCGGGATGGGCAGAAAGCAAGGCTAGAGTCAGCGCAAGCCACCGCCCTCTGGGCGAGCCCTCAGGCGCCCGCTTTCTTGCGCAGTAGCCCGGCAAGCACCTCGAGCGTGGCTTCCTTGCGCAGCGCCGCGTAGAAGCCCTCGTCACCGCAGACCCTGGCCAGGGCGGAAAGCGTGGACAGGTGGTCATTCCTCGTCGCGGAACACACGAGGAACACGAACCGCACCGGCGAACCGTCGGGAGCCTTCCAGTTGAGCGGAAAGCGGGGATACGCCAGAGCGATGAAGGCATCGTCGGCGACAGGGACCATCGGTGTGCCGGGATGAGGAAAAGCCAGCCCGCGGCCCATCGCGGTAGGAGAGGAGGCCTCGCGCCTCAGGCACGCCTGCTTGAGCTCCTCGCGCTGCAAGCTGGAAGGCACCTTGATCAGGTTGACCATGGCATTGATGAATTCATCGGCATCGTTGCCGGGAATATTGTACCAGACGCCCCCACGCGTCAGTAATGTCGCAATGTCCATGATTCGCCGCTCCTTCGTGCCGACGTACAGTATACACCACCCAAGGCGACTCGAAAACGTGTCATGATGTCAGGGAATAGACAATCCGTATGATGACGCTTGTCGGCTCGTCCAGCCTCTGGCCCAGTTCGAGCGGAAAAAGCCTCTCCACCAGAGCGATGGCGGCCTTGTCCAGAATCGAACTGCCGGAGCCGCGTACCAGTGTGCTGCCGGTCAACGTGCCGTCGGTGCCGATGAGCAACGATACGCGAACCTCGCCCTGGATATTCCGCTTGCGGGCCAGGGGTGGATACACAAGGTTGTCACGGATCAGGGCCTCGAGCTGCCGCAGAATTCCCTCTGCCGCGCCTGCCGTGCCAGCCTCGCTTGCCGCGCCCGCGCCATCGGCCAGCCTGGCGGAGGCGCCTGAAGACTGCCCGGCGCCGGGTTCAGCGAGGCTCGCCACCCCGGAGTCCGGCACCGGAACGGAACCCGGCACCGCAATCGGCGCACCGACCGCCGGAGCCGCCTCGGGCGCTATCTGTGGCTTGGCGCTTGGTGGGGCGGTCGGTGAGGCTGCCGGCGGCGACTTCGGAGGGGCCTCTGAAGCGCGTGGCTGCGAGGCGGCCGAGGGCAGGCCAATCGAGGCGGGGCCAAGGCTCACGCGAAGGCTGGCGGGCAGGCCTACGGCGCTCGAGCCGCGGGGGCTGCCCAGCATGATGCCGACCATCCCCAGACCCGCAACGTCCAGGCACAGCGCGATCGCCGTAGAGACGAGCCAGCGCTTCCCCTGTGATCCCAGCCTCATCGTCCCGCCCCCGCCGCTCCGGGCTAATACCGGTAATCGACCGATACGCTCACCGAGCGCCCTTCGGCCGGGTAATACGCACCATAGAAGACGAGCGGCGCATAGTGCGTGTCGAGCAGATTGCGCGCGGCAACCAGTATCGCGATGCCCTTCCCATCCCGTTGCAGATCAAGCCGCGCCTGTGCGCCATAGATGATGTACGAGTCCACTTTGGCAAGGACATTGGCGTTGTCGCCGCTCTGCCAGGCGTCGCTCTTGAATAGAATGGATGGCCCGATGCTCAGCCCGGCGGGCAGCATGAAGTTGACCGAGGCGGAAGCGCTGTGCGCTGGCACCAGCGGTATGTGCTTGCCCTCGTTGGCGCCGGCCGCGAACACCGCGTCAACAAAGGCATAGCCCGCGTTTATGCTAAGGAACTCGAATGGTCTGGCAACCAGCTCGACGCTGGAACCGACACGGCGGGTCTGGTCGAGGTTCACATTGTGAAAGCTGGAATCCACCGCTATTTCGTCACGCAGGCTCATATAATAGAAAGTACCGCTCAATGATAGCCGATCGGCAAGATCGATGCCGATGCCCCCCTCGGCATTGAAGCCAGTCTCCGGCTTCAGGTCCACATTGAACTGGTCGGCCCCATACCCTGAGGTTTCCGCCTGCTCGTCGGTAAATGGGTAACGGAACAGCGTGCCATAGCTGGCGTACAGTTTCAGGCCGTCAAGCGGCCGGTAGCTGAGCCCCGCGTCATAGACGAAGGCGCCATGGACGATGGAGTCGTCGACAGACTTGTCCTTGTTTACCGCGGATATGAGGGCGGTGTCGTAGCGGGCTCCACCGGTCAGGCTCAGGTTACGCAGCAGGTCAGCCTTGGCGCTCAGGTATGGTCCGGCGCTCAACTCCGATACGTTGAACTGGTTTGACTCGGTGGTCCGCTGGATATCCGAATATGCGTGCACGTCGAGCCAGGCGCCATACAGGTCGACGCCGCCGACCAGCCTGACCGGTATTCCGTCGGCGGAGAATCCCGCAGTCAGCTTTGGTCGAGCCTCGGCTGTCTGCACCGCGCGGTCGGTGTATGTGAGCCACGATGCCATGTCCACATGAATGTCCCTGTAGCTGTACGAGAGGGGCAGCTCGATCTGCAGCGCGTCGCTTGGCAGCCACTCCAGGCCAAGCCCGCCTGAGTACTGGCGCTCGGTGCCTTCGTCGGCCCAGTTGACGGCCTGTGTCGGATCATCTTCGAACTGCGCCAGGCTCAGCCCGCCGGGCATCTGGTAGCCAAGGTCGGCAAGAGCTGCCTGGGCAGAGAGGCTCAGAACATCGGACAGGTTTATCGTCGCCCTGGTGGACGCGTTGACCGTCTGCGCGGCTTGCCTGTCGCGGTAGCCCGCGCTGCCTATGTGCTCGACGGCAAGGGAGAACTTGCCCCAATCCGTGGAGTTCTGATGCGAGAACTGCTGGGAATTGGTCTGGAAGCTCCCCACAGAACCGGAGACGCTGGTTCTATCATCCGCGCTTCCTTTCTTGGTGATTATGTTGATGACGCCAGCGACGGCGTTGTTGCCGTACAACACCGACGCGCTACCTTCGAGTACCTCGATGCGATCGATGTCGGACAGGGCGACCGAATTCCAGTTGATTGGCTTCATGTCTGGATTGTTGAGCCTGACGCCATCCACCAGGACCAAAACGCGGCCAAACGAGTTCTCGCCAAAACCCCGCATCGACACCGACTCGGTACCAGGCCCGGCCAGCGCCTGCAAAAACGAGACACCAGCGGCCTGCTCCAGTACCTGGACAACGCTCGTGGCGCCGGACCTGGCTATGTCGCCCGCGGTTATCACCGTGACCTGGGCCGGTACCGACGCGGCCTCTTCCGCCGTTCTGCCGGCGGTCACGACAAAGTCCAGCGTCGCCTCGCTTGTCGCGACATCGCTCTGCGCGAAGGCAACTCCCGTGAGCGATGCCGTCAAGACGGCGAGCGCTCCTATGCATGCGAATGTGCGCATGATGCTATCCTTTCCGCCCACGCGTGCGCGGGCAAGAGAGGACGATGAGCCGTACGGTGAATGGAATCGTCGCGGACCGGTCAGTCGCAGCGGCGACGCCGGCCCGCCAGAATGGCGGGTTTCATGCAGGGACTCCTCGATCCTCGAAGGTTGCCCCGCCGCCAATCGGCGAGGCTGTCCCGGACGGTATCCTGGCTTGCGCGTCAAACCGGAATCGAACACCTTCTCACCATCATGCTTGATGGCAATGGCCGCGCCCCACGCGATCGCATGGGCGCCGGTTCTGTCCGTAGCGCTTACAGTGGCGGGTCCGCCGCGGATTCTCACCGCGTTCCACGTTCCCGGGACTTGTCATGGAAAGGAGTACTCCTAAAATCCCCACATGGTCAAGATCGATGCCGGGTGACGCAACCTGCAACCGCCAACTGAACCTGCTACTCAGACCCACTTCTTGTATTGACATCGCATATACATGAACCTATAATCATCATATGCTCTTTGAGTGGGATCACAAAAAGGAAATCCTGAACATCGCAAGACACGGAATCTCGTTCGAGGAGGCCAAGGAGGTATTCGATGACCCTTTGCACCTCTCGATCCTTGATCACCGGTATTCATATTTCGAGGAGCGGTGGATCACCATGGGGACAACAAGGGGAAGAAGACTCCTCGTTGTCGCACATCTATACTTTGACGAGGCGGGGGAGGAAATAATCAGAATCATCTCCGCCAGGGAGGCGACGGTACATGAGCAAGGACAGTATGAAGACATCTGAAGACGTTCTCGAAATCCTTCCCGAATACGACTTCTCTCACGGTATCCGGGGCAGGTTCAATCACCCGAAAAAAGTATCCACCTCAATCCGCCTCGACGATGACGTAATCCTGTTCTTCAAGAAGAAAGCATCCGAAGAAAAGATCGGCTACCAGACCCTTATGAATATGGTTCTGCGTGAGTACATCAACCGTCGCGCGCGGCAAGAATGAGCCACAGGCTACACTACTCGCCGCATCGATGCTGCCACGCTTGCCCAGAACCCCGGTGATGGATTTGTGGTCAGCCATTCGAATTCTTCCGGCGTATACACGAGGAGATCCATGGCCAGAGCCAGGTCCATCACATCGAAAAAGTCGCGCGCCGATTCCAGCTAAACCGAATACCCAGGCTTGATCGACGCGAGCAGAGAGCAACCCAGAGTGCTATGCTGGGCGCTGGTTCTGTATGAAATGCTTTCAATGGCGCTGTCTTGTTCCTGACACAATTCTCGCAGTTGTAAACCAACCAACCACGGTTTATAATGTCATGATTCGATCCTGGATCGAAAAACATCATGAGGAGGATTCAGTGAAGAAGATTGGAATCATCACTCTGGCTCTTGTGCTGTGCGCAGGTGCGTTCGCCTTTGCCGACGACGGCTCCGTGCTGCCCGCCGGCGTTGGCCGCTTCTATGTAGCCAATACCTATGCGTTTGCGAATTCATCGTTTGATGTCGATGGCAATCTGAATGACATCCCGGATGGCGGTGGCGCAATCAAGGTATACAATCTCGGATTGGCCCTTGAGTACGGCGTTACCGACTGGATCAGCGCGGCTATTCAATGGGCGCCTGGTGTTAACCTCTGGACCGAACGGGATGCCCTCGCGGCTGGTTCGGAAACAAATCTCGCTGGCATGGCAGATATCTTTGCAGGCGCAAAATTCCTCATCGTCGGAGAGAAGGCCCCTGTTCAGAATTCGACTATCCGCTTCGCAGTGGCGCCCGGTGTCAAGATTCCGCTTCCCGGAACCGACATGCAGGAGCAACTTGCGAATATCATGGATCTGGATCCTGACACCGCAGTCACCGTGGCTCAGGCAGACAAGCATCTCTTTGCTCTGGGAGCCAGGGCCTACTTTGACTATATCATCAACACGATGTTCTTCGTGGACTTGTACAGCGAATTCACCTACTATCCCCTTGAAGGAGACTACCAGGATGTGTCTCCTATGCCGACCAGCACTTCCAAGATCGCCTATGGCTACCAGTTTGTGCTCGAGGCCGAGCCTCATTTCGACTATATGACCGACGCGGGCATCAGGCTGAGCGCCGGACTTCCTCTTACCTATGTAGTAACACCGAACTACAAAGTCGATGATACAGAAGTAGCGGATACCGGAACCACAGTTCTCAAGATCGCGCCCTCGGTCAGCGCACTCCTTACCAAGACTCCGCTGCCACTGGAGTTCAAGCTTGGGTATAGCCTGCCGCTCATGGGTACGAATACCTATGCGACCAACTCAGTGACCTTCCAGGCCAAGGCGTATTTCAAGTTCTGAGCTGAGAGATATTTGCAGCCAGATAACCTCTGAGGCTATCTGAAGACGAGCCCGGGTGGACAAACCATCCGGGCTCGCTCTTTTCATGGTGACTAGAGCGTATCATCGCGCTTCTATTGAGCGCTCCTGGCCGCTGACGGTCAAGACAAATGTAGCACTGACATCGGGTCGCGCGGGCGCATCGCCTTTAAAAACCAACACATACGACCGGCTTCTGCTGGACGAATAGTCAAACTCAAATCTGCCCATGTATGTTCTGTCTATGATTGATTCCACATCCTGCTTGTCGGCATCAGGCATCAGGTACTTGGACCAGTAGCCTCTCAGGTCATCGACAGTCAGAAGGGTGCCAGCCTCTGCCCCTGAGCCATCGGTCAGCACCCCGGATATCAGCCTGACTCGGATTGTCGATGACGGTGGCAAAGCCAGTTCATATACATAGAAGACCACCTGGTCGTTTTTGAACAGCAGGCTGGACCGTGCTATGTATGGGTTGGCGCCTCTTGCCCCGAATGATTCTACCTGTTTGGCGGCCAGCCTCGTAATCTGCACCGCCTCGGTGGAGGCTGGTCCAAGCATTGAGTCTGGTCTCGCACTCGCCCCTCCCGCGCAGGATACGAGCGCGAAAGCAATTAATCCAATCAAGCATATTAGCGATACTGCGCAAGTCCGTTTCATGTATGCCCTCCTGACAAAAAAGCCGACCCCTTGCGGGGTCGGCTCGCATTCAGTCTAACAAGAATTAGAAGCTGAAAACGTAGTACAGCATACCGGTAGCCTTCTTGGCTTCGGTATCATAATCGGCCTGAGCCACGAGCTTGCCAGCACCGGAGGTGTAAGCGAGCTGTACGCGGGGAAGAACCGTTGAGGCGTTGGTATAATTCGCCACTGTGCCTTCGGTCTCGTATCCAACCTGGCCATATACGGTCAGGGCATCGGTTACCTTGTAGGTCACCCTGGGGCCAACCCAGAGGTATTCCTTGGCCAGGTAATAGTATCCGACCACTTTGGCTGAAAGCTTGTCACTGATCGCATAGCCGACAGTCGCGTCCATCCAGTTCAGGGTGATTTCTGGATATAGGGTCGTGATGTTGTCAGTTTCGGTCATGTTGGTCGCGAGATAACCGGCGGACAGGGTCAGGCCAGGAACGGCCAGAACGCTGACGCTGGCGGACATCGCATCAAGCTCGTTTGAGCGGGTCTGGGCGCTGAAGCGGAACTTGAACATATCGGCCATCATGTACGCGGCGCCGAACACGAAGTCAGGGTGTCCATTGGCATCTGCGTCCGGGGCGATACCAGCACCAGCGGTAAGACCGGCGACTGAGTAGGTGGCGAAGACGCCATCATTGGTGAAGTAGTCGTTGGAATCATCGTCAACGCCATCAAAAGCGCCGCCGTACCAGTTACCGGCGATAAGCTTCAGGCCTTCGACCGGGGAAATCCAGCCGTAAGCGGTATCAACTTCAACGGTTGCGCCAGAATCGAAATCGATTCCGTTATCGTAACCGGTGCTGCCAGCGATTGTCACGTCGAAACCAGCCTTCTCGCCGGTGTACGAAGCGTCAATATAGGCAGTCGTACCAACATCACCCCAATCATCACTGTAGATCCCGAACGTGGTGCCGGCATCATTGTTGACGATTTTGAGACCACTGGTCACGTAGCCGGAAACGGCGAGAGCGGCATCCTGAGCAAAAACGGCTCCGCCGAGAACGGCGAGGGCCAGAAGAAGCACGATAGCTTTCTTCATGTAGATTCCTCCTTGTAGGAATAAAAGCGGGGACCAAACCTATGGTCTGGCTTTCCCCTTAGCTTTATTGGGAGTATATCAGGGGCAAATTCAGGTGTCAAGGAAATTTTGCGTATTCGGCGCCGGGGTTTTGACAAAATATGAACAAATTGTCATGAGGATCTTCACAAATTCTCGCCTGTACGACACGCCGCAGGGCTTGCTATCACGCCCATCGAACCGGTCGGTTTGCTCGGGCTGGCAGAAAGGCCTTGGATACCAAAGTTATGAGGTCCTGCCCTGGTAGACGCAGGGCGCGCTTATCGCGCGCTCCATGTGTGCCAGCTTCTGCCTGCGGGGGTTTATCCCCCGAACCCCCTTGCAACGCTGCGCACTGCTCGCGTTGTCGTCATCCGTGACGTAGCGGACCATTTCATGTTCCGCGCATCATCGGGATGTGCGCCATCCGTGTCGCAAGCAATAGGCAATCGAGTAATGCGCACTGGTTGCGGTGAACCATATAACCTTCGCATGTATAGCCGTTCCGTGACGAATTATCACGGTTCGATGGGCGAGATGGGGGTTTGGGCGGCGTGACGCAAAGGCTGGGCATGAGTAGGGGGCTGTCGACTGGTTGATGATCAGTTGGGAACCTACAGGGCGCGGGGTACTGCGGAGCATCGGGGGCGGGTATCACGCCCATCGAACCGGCGTGTTTGATCTGGTTGTCGTCATCCGTGACGTTGCGGAACACGGAGTGTTCCGCGCGTAAACATGAGGTGCGCCATCCGTGGCCCAGACTTTATGCCAAGCACGATGCGGCGCAACATCCATGTCGCACCCCGCGACCTTCACATCAATAGCCGTTCTGAGGCGAATTATCACGGTTCGATGGGCGAGATGGGGGTTTGGGCGGCGTGACGCAAAGGCTGGGCATTATGTGAGTATCATTGCTCCATGCTTGTCATTCATGACATTATGCGTGATCGGCAGATCAGGGTTAGAATGTGCCTATGGAGCCTGGTTTGCATGACAACGATCCAACAGGCTCAAATCGCCAGGATTTCCTCGATCGGCAGGCCAGTTATATCGGTAATGTCCTGTGCAGGCATGTTCCTGGCTTTCAGCTTCCTGGCTGTTTCCCGAGCCGCTTCGCTCCAACCTTCTGCTTTGCCTTCTGCCATGCCCACAGCCTTACCCTCGGCAATACCTACGGCGCGGCCTTCTTCGAGGCCGGCTTCGAATCCGGTGCGTTTGTAACTGGCTATGATGTGCTGGTAGTTCTGCCGCATGTCATAGGCATGGCGCATTTTATCGCTTCTGGTAAATTCAGTCATAAACTCCACTGCCTCCTTGAACACCGGATCCATCAGCGTAGCCAACAGCACCTCTGCATCCGCCCCTCCGGCGTGTGTCAGAAAGTAGTTCCACTTGTCTGCCTCATCAAATATACCGTGTTATGCGCACTGATTCAAATCCATCCAGACGGGCAACTCGATTGTCACGATGCAGGCGTCTTCATGCAATATCGTCAGGGTCGAAGGACAGCAGAATCGGAACACATGAAACCAGTGCCCATCATCGATCATCGTCTCGTCGAGTATCCATAGCGAAACCACATGATGATGTTCCTTGTAATCATGCCCCTTGGCCAGTTGCCGGGTATACAGCTGTGACCAGTTGTGAACCATGCGCTGGGCAAGCCCGGCATGGGATTCCATCTGCATCTCAAGCTGAATTTCGTTGCCGCGCTGATCGTGATAGAGAATGTCGAGTTCGCTGCTCTTCTCGTTATCGAATTCGGCGATCCGGAATGGATTCTCGATGGTCAGGCTGACGGCCACCGGCATTCCGGCTTCATGCAGTACAGCATTGACCAGGCTCATCGTCAGGTTGGGATGATCGGGACTGCCGAAGAGCTTCTTGAATACTATGTCCATCCGTGGATCGATGTCGATGATCATGAGCGCCTCCATGATCATGTTGACGAGCCTGCGCGCACCCATGCTTGCGGCCCCCACTGCAATGCTCGCTGTCACGTTCGCCGAACAGGTTAGGGTGTTCGGGATGGGAAAGCAGTCTCACAAACGGTCTCGTGGCGAATTATCTCGTTTCAATATGCGTGAAGGTAGCTAATTCCTGGCTGCGCATGCTTAAATTCGCCCGGCGCGCCAGGCATGACCCGACTGCTTGATTGACCGTATTTTTAGTCTTATACTAGTCACATGGAAGCCATTTCTATTTCCAGTCTTAAGACTCATCTAAGCAGCGAGTTGAAACGAGTGCAGCGAGGCATGCGGCTTATCATAGTCGATCACCATAAGCCTGTAGCGGTGATCGGTCCCCTGCCCGATTCCATCCCGCTTACACGTTCAGCAAGAAAGGACTACCTCGTCCGTCCCCTGAAAGCGTTGAGCAGCATTGACCCACTTCCGCTGCTCGCGGCAGAGCGAGACGATCGATGGTAGTCTACATCGATTCGTCGCTGGTTCTGCGGCACATAATCCAGGGTGAACAGGCCATTGCGCAAGCCTTCGAGTCCGGACGTGCGATATCCAGCGAGCTTCTGGAAATCGAATGCAGGAGGGTGATCTTCAGGTACCGGACAGAAGGCATTCTGGATGATCAGGGGCTGGTTGCCGCGATGCGGCGTCTCGAAGATGTACTTGATGGACTCGATCTGGTTGAACTGTCCGGAGCAATCAAGAAGAGGGCCATGGAACCATTCCCGACAAGCATCAAGACACTCGACGCCCTTCATCTTGCTACGGCGATAAAGATGGCGGAACATCTGAACGATGAGAGCCTGGTCATCTTCTCGTATGACAAGACCATGAATCTCTGTGCCGAGGCACTCGGCTTCAAGGCTGCCTTTAAGGATTGATTCGCTGACCCGCCGATATGCGCAAGAGCGACAGCGTCAAAGCAGGTTGATGAAGTCGCTGACGCTGATATCCGCTTGACGGATTATCGCCCGCAAGCTTCCTGTATCGAGTTCTTTGTGGTCGGGTATGACAAGTTGCGCGAATGGTTCTTGGCTTGATGACGATATGGCTTGCGGATTGTCGAATGACTGCGAAACCTGCCTTGGGCAATGCCCGGATGGCATCCCTGCCGGAAATTCGAGGCGGGGCGCTCATAGCGCGACAAGCATCGAATCGAATCTATCGGCAGGAACCGGGATTCTTTGGTCAAGAAACGCATCCGCGTGGACCTGGATGGCTTCCTTGATGTCTAGTTAGTTCGTCGAACCTTGCATCCTCTGCAAGCACCGGTGTTCGTGTGCACGTAGCAGGTGGTGGAGGTATCCATGAACCCACCCTTCTGCCCGAATCCTGCCTGCCCGCACCACCACGACACACCGGAGCTCTACGCTGGCCACTGGAAG